>Ga0308161_1000029_pt1 | contig 443987 bp, 397 predicted proteins | sample PhyFR2_FD_201034 | JGI IMG/M metagenome (GOLD analysis project Ga0308161, IMG submission 201034) | Phyllosphere microbial communities from UC Gill Tract Community Farm, Albany, California, United States - DLSLF.R2 | ecosystem: Host-associated > Plants > Phyllosphere > Unclassified | place...
CACTTTCTTCAATGATCTTTTTAAAATCTTTTCTCATAAAAAACTGTATTTATAAAATTATACAAAAAAATTAAGGTGAGTTTTCACCCACCTTATTTTCTATTTACACAGTTTTTTGGATACTGCCAAAAATTTAGAAAAAATATTTAATCCTCCCAGATAATACTTAATGCTTTGTTTTTGTAAGGAATACAGTGTTCATAAAATGTTCTATTTGTATCTTCCTTTTTTACATTATTAAACCAGTCTATTGCCCAAACTTGTTCTGTTTTATACACATCTCGAATATTTGATTGGTTCATATATTCTCCCATAACGCTGTTTTCAGGAACCTTTTTATCATACAGCAGCCATTTGTAAGGGAAATCATCACTTTCTATTTTCCAGATTACATTTCCATTTTCGCCATAAATAACCATAATTGGATGATTTCCTATTTGTGCAAATCTAAAAACACAAGCAGTAATGCTAACCATATATTGCTTTGCCAGCTCTTCAATTAGCTTATAGTTAAATTTTTTTCTGAAAATATCCTGATGAAATCTTGTTTCTGGCATTAGTAAACAAGAAGCAAAATAGTCAGCTTCTCTTTCAATGGAGTCAAACTGCTTTTTATTGGTTGTTGAGGGGTGGGGGGCAAGAACTCCGGATTGTAATCCAATCCGATGTGCATCTATAAAATAGTGACCTAATTCATGAGCTAATGTAAAGCGTCCTCGTTGAGTATTTATGCTATTTCCACTGTCTGTGTTTAGATGAATGTAAAAATTATTATCCGTATAAACGGTCATTCCATCGAATGTCCCTTTTTCATATGCATTGTATATTACTTGTAATCCTTCATTTTTTGCAATTAAATCTATAGGTGTTACTTTTTCTTTAAACTCTAAAGCGATATATTCAGCAAGCTCTTTGATGTGATTTAAGGGTGTGTTATTTATCATTTTTTTTATGACTAGCCTTCATTTTATCAATAATATGTTGTGAAAGAGAACTCCCTTTTCTGGCAACCATTTTTAAATCTTCAATATTATCTTTTAATGATACTTCAGATGCTGAAGTTATTTTTTGCAATTTTTGGATACCTCGTTTAATGATTTCATCAGGAGCATTCCAATCGGCAGGTTCTTCACCACTAATTGAATTAAAAAGTTCAAACTCTTCAATTTCTTTTTCTGTTTGAGGAAAAAGTAAACCCTTATCTTGGAATAAATCAATTATTTTCTTTTTATTTGACATCTTTTAAAGGTTTTAGTTGAGTGTGTTTAGAGAAGTATTCGGCTATTTTCTTCTCACTTCTTACTTTAATTTGTCTAATGTTCATTTTTGTTGTATTATACATTTTACACAACATATTTAAAACTTCTGAAGGAGTGTTTTTTCCTTCTTCGTAGTATAAATATAATGTTAACAGAATATGCCGTTCCCTTTCAGTTAGTGTGTTTAAAGCAGCATCCATTATTTTAAGATTTACACTTTCATAAACTCCCTCCGGTAATTCAGGACTTTCTATAGCAGGTTCAGTTTCTAAGGTTTCTAATGAATACATATTTGTATAGTATTCATGTAACAGTCGTTTCAATTCATTCTTTGCTACAACTGCTAACCAGGCTTTAAACCCTTTGTCATCTATTGCCCCTTGTTTAAAAGAAAATATAAGCGGGTTTTCATAGATCTTATAAAATGTATTGTTTATTACTGTATTCAATACATGCTCATCATAAATACCACTGTTTTTTAAAACCCTGGATATTACTGAACTAAGAAATTTACTATAGCCTCTATACAATTTTGCAAAGGCGTTAGTCGCTGAATTTTCATCATTCAGCTTTTCAGAAATAGCCAATAATATATCTTCAATTTCTTCTATAGTCATCGACTTAATATATAATAAAACTCTGTGACAAAATACAAAATAAATCTTAATGTCACACTTTTTACTTTATACTTATGAGACAGAATCTGTTTCGGGTAAATCCTTTATGCCAGTAAATTAGAGGAACTTGTTTAATTAAAAATGATTAACAATGGCAACAAATCCACCAAATGGCGATGGCCATAGAAACGGAGCGGTTAGAGATCGTTCACAAACCTATAATCCTAAAACGGATTCATGGGTGAAACGTGATACGAATACAGGGAGGTTTATGGATGTAAAAACCTCAGATAATAGCCCGTTTAAAGGAGTAAGAAGGGAAAAATAAACTTCTTTAATCTACTACAAGTAGCTCTATAAAGGCTACTTGTAGTTTATAATAACATGAATTCATAATTAAAATACTAATATGGGAACAATATTAACGTTCATAACAGGTATGGCGAAATCCTTTTTGTCAAAAGGTGTTTCGGTAGCATGGGAAAATAGAAATTCGCTAAAACTATACTGGAAGACAAGAATAGGAAAATATCGAAATAAAGAAATTCGGTTTTCTATGAGTGGATTATACAAGATTCAGATTCCGAATACTAATAAGTATCTATTAGTATTCAATAGGAGAATAGAAAATCAATTACAACCAGTAGGAGGGGCTTATAAGAGGTATGGTGATGATAGTAAATTTAATAAATGGGGTTATAGGCCGGACAATTCTAGAAATGGATTAGGTACAGACGAAAAAAGTTCTACTGATTTACGTTTTATGATTAATGGTAAAAATTGTCTTGATGTTCTAAATTGGTATGAAGCTAATCAGGAACGAGAATCGGAGCCTCGCCGTGAATTTATAGAAGAACTTTTAAATACTGAAATACTTGATTCTAAAGTGTTTCAACAGATACATCAAAAGCATATTAGACGTTTTTCTAAAAATCTTGTATGGAGTGACCATTTTAGCTGCTATGAGATATTGGTTTATGATGTCTTTGAATTACTTCCTACAGAAGATCAGAAACATGCCTTAATTGAATTGGCAAAGCAAAAGAATGATTTATCGAAAGGCTATGCTATTGCTAGTTGTGATGATATTGAACAATTAAGATTAGTAGAAAATGATATACAGATTGCCAGAATAGGACAACATACTAAACTATTAATAAATAAAGACTTTTAACATGATTGATATTTTTAAAGATTATGCTCTCCAGCGTGAAGAGCTACTTGCAAGAATTGCACAAGAATTACAATTGGATAATACCCGTTTGCAGCGTATGGAATCGGCATATAATTCCGTTGCAGAATTATTAAAGAATGATGAAGATTTTTTTGATGATTTGGTAATTGAAATATATGCTCAAGGATCTAAGAGAATCGGAACTACCGTAAAACCAATTAATGAAGAAGATTTTGACTTAGATACGGTTCTTCATATTTATGACCCCTATTATAAACATAGTCCTGAAGAAGTATATAACGCTTTGGTTAGAGCTTTAGAAAAAGACAGTTACTATAAGTCTATAATGGAAAAAAAGAAAAGATGTGTAAGATTGAATTATAAAAGTGATTTCCATATGGATATCCTACCAGCATGTATGCCGGATCTGTTAAATAAAGAAACAATTAAAATACCTGAAAAAGCGTTAAAAAGTTGGTCTGTAGCTAATCCAAAAGGCTTCTCAAATTGGTTCCTTTTTGCGGCGAACTCGGTAAAAGACCCTGTGCTATTTAGAAATTCGGAGTTATTACTAAAGGCACAGATAGAAACTGAAGATTTACCAAAGGAACTTTACTTAAAGACTCCACTTCAAAGAGCTGTACAGTTAATGAAAAGATATAGGGATTTGTATTTTCAGGATAAAGATTACAGAGTGTCAAGTATAGTTATAACGACGCTTTTGGCTCAGTTCTACCAATCTGAAAACTCAATATTTGAAACAATAGATAGTACTATTGCAAGAATAAAAAGAAAATATAATGAGGCAAGAATGGGTGGGTATAGATTTAAAATTTATAATCCTGTAAACCAGGAAGAAGATTTTACAGATTCATGGACGAATGCACATTATAATGCATTTTATGATTTTGTTTCAGATTTCTATACTAAATGGGAAAATCTTAAACATTCATTTGAAACGAGTAAAGAAGATTATATAAAATTATTTGGAGAAGGAATTTATAAGAAAGCGCTTAATGATCAGATTAAATCATTTTCAAAGTCTACCAATGATATCTTTTCTAAAGCTAGTGGATTGATTACTAGTGGAGCTGCGTTTACTGATGTTAATGGAAATATTAATTCTGTTCAAGGAATAAAGAATGGATCCCATCACAATTTTGGCGGAGAATATTAGAAAGGAAAACCAGAAAAACTGGTTTTCCTTTCTAATTGTTCAAAAAGCATTAGTCGAAAAATATTTTGAATGGCTTGATCTACATATAAACAAGAATTCAAAGTCGTTAGAGGGACATGGGGTTTTGAAGATAGGGGAGAAGTCTTATTCAATAAAACTTGTATACTCTCCATTCCATTTGTTTCGATATGACAGAATATATATTGATGATAAGTCAATTAAATATCATGATGATATTCACTTATATAGAGACCTTTCTTTATGCTTATATCATCCTGTAATTGATCAGTCAGTCAGAGTAAAGATGCCTCTGTATGAAATAATACCGTGGATATCAGAATGGATTATCCATTATATACAATGGCAAAAATATGGGGTTTGGCTTGGTAAGGAGATTAAACATCGAAGAATTTGATATTGAATTTTTATAATAGCAATTTAACTCTATTAAAAGTTATAAGCAAATATATAGTTATATCAGCCACCTTTTTGACCACCTTAAAAATAAAAAACCCTCTGAAATCAATCGATTCAGAGGGTTTTTTGTACCCCAGACGGGACTTGAACCCGTACGCCCAAATGGGCACAGGATTTTAAGTCCTGCGTGTCTACCAATTCCACCACCAGGGTGTGAAGTGGAGCGAAAAACGGGATTCGAACCCGCGACCCCAACCTTGGCAAGGTTGTGCTCTACCAGCTGAGCTATTTTCGCATAGTGCGGATGAAGGGACTCGAACCCCCACGCCTCACGGCACCAGATCCTAAGTCTGGCGTGGCTACCAATTACACCACATCCGCTTTATTTAAAGAACTTCTCTGTCGTTTTTGTGAGTGCAAATATAGAGACAATATGTATTCCCTCCAAATCTTTTTCAAAAATTTTTCATTTTTTTTTAAAATCAACAAAATTTCACTTCCGTTCACCACTCTTCATTCCAATTTTATTACCTTTACAATTCGTAAAAAATATTGAAATGGAATTAATAGGTACAGTAAAGAAATTATTTGATGTTCAGACTTTTAACAGCGGTTTTCAGAAAAGAGAATTGATTCTTCTGACTCAGGAACAATACCCGCAGCCTATAAGTATAGAGTTTTTATCAGATAAAATTGATTTGCTCAATACTATTTCAGAAGGAGAGCAGGTAAAGATCGGAATCAACATTCGTGGTAGAGAATGGCAGGCACCGGATGGTCAAATCCGTTACTTCAACTCTATTACAGGATGGAGAGTAGAAAAAGCAACAGGTGATTTTAATGAGCCGGTTCAGGCTGCTCCTATGCAGGCTAATCAGTCAACTGCAAGTCAGGATACCAATGTATTTGGTAACGATGACGATGATGATTTACCATTCTAATCAGAAATCTTTATACCATCATATAAATCCTACTGTTTATTGAGTAGGATTTTGTTTTTCCTATGTATCAGCTAGACCCTAATGATATTTCTTTCCCGGACCCGGCATTGTATAATCCGGAAGAAGGGCTAATGGCTTTTGGCGGAGATCTTTCTGTTGAAAGAATTTGGTTTGCATACCAGCTTGGGATTTTTCCATGGTTTAATGAGGGCGAAGAAATTCTTTGGTGGTGCCCGGATCCGCGATTTGTTTTGTTTCCGAACGAAATAAAGATTTCAAAATCTATGCGTAAGGTTTTTCGTGATGAAACATTTTCTTTTACCGAAAACCAGTGCTTCATCGAGGTAATCAGGAACTGTAAAGATATTTACAGAGAAGATCAGGACGGAACATGGATTACTGACGAGATGGAGGAGGCTTATATAGAATTACACAGACTCGGAAAGGCAAAAAGTATTGAGGTCTGGCAGGGTGAAGAGCTGGTTGGTGGTTTGTATGGGCTTGACCTGGGAAATGTTTTCTGTGGAGAGAGTATGTTTGCGAAAGTAAGTAATGCTTCGAAAGCCGGATTTATTTATTTCGCAAAAAAATATCAAGAGACTTATGACGTGATAGACTGTCAGGTATATACGGCACACTTGGAAAGCCTTGGAGCAAGGATGATAGATAAGCAGGACTATTTAAATTTTTTAAAATAAATGGATACAAATAGGGAAAAATGGGTTCTTCTGATGGTGCTTACCCTAATATGGGGTTCATCATTTATCCTGATCAAAAAATCTTTACAGCATTTTAATCCGTTTGAGGTAGGAGCACTGAGGATTCTAATAGCCTCTCTGATACTAATGCCTATTGCAATAAAACATCTGAAGAGCTTTCCTGTAAAACAACTTAAATGGGTTGTGGTAGTGGCGCTTTGTGGTAATTTTTTTCCAATGTTTCTGTTTCCGATTGCAGAAACCAGAATCAGCAGCAGTATTGCCGGAATTATTAATTCTATGCTGCCTATTTTTGTTATTATCGTCGGACCATTATTGTGGGGAATTAATTCGACAAAAAAACAGATGATTGGCGTTGGAATTAGCTTTGTAGGAGCCTGTATTCTGATGCTGGCTTCCAAAAATGAAAGTGGTTCCATTGAGATAATCCCTATTTTATTGCTTTTACTGGCAACAGTATTTTATGCTATAAATGTTACAACAGTTAAGGCAAAGTTAGGTTCAATTCCTGCAAAAATGTTGTCAGCTTATGTTTTTTCGTTGGTCTTATTTCTACCCTCGCTTGTTACGCTGGTCTTTGCGGGCTTTTTTAATAACTTCAAGGCAGATGCCAGCTTCTGGGAGGGGTTGGGTTTCGTATCTCTGTTATCAGTATTTGGAACCGGACTGGCTATGATGCTGAACTATCGCCTGGTAAATATCTCCACACCTTTGTTTTCTTCTTCAGTAACTTTATTAATGCCTATTGTGGCTGTAGGTTGGGGGATTGTAGATGGTGAAACTTTAAATATGGTACAGGTAGCAGGGGCTGTACTAATTATTTCCGGGCTTATTTTTCTGAGGACCAATAAATAAAAATAAAAAAACTGCGAGCGGAACGCCGCTGCAGTTTGAAATAAATCTAATAAAAAGTAAAAATGAAAGGCGACAAAGGTAAGTATTTTTTTATTTACCCTCCAAATTTATTTTTCAAATTCTGAATTGTACTAATAATAAAGAAATTCGGGAAATTAGATTGCGTTTAAGAAGCATTTTAAACAAATATCATTATCCCTAAAATACTTAATAAGATAGTACGAATAGTATTCGGACATTATAAATGACCAAATATAATGAGAGGTACTTTTCTTTACGGACTAATCAAAGAACGTTTTTTATAGTAGAGAAAACAGGTTATCTCTTTACTTCCGAAATTTTGACTGTGGGAGATGTAGTATATCCTTTTTCCTGTATATAGGCATAGAATTGTACATTCCCGTTTACAGAAGTTGTATTCTCTATTATAATTCCATTAAAGGATGTATCATTAAAGCGTGCTTTTTCGCCTTTTTTGATGATTTGATATAATTTGCGATCAGACGTATAAATCTTAAAAGTGGAATCCTCAGTGGAGGTATTAATTAAATCAAATTTGTGATTTCTAGAAGTGTTAGAAGTCAGTATATATTCTTTTTGGCCATCAATATTCCAAAGCTGGGCATAAACTCCCCTGAAGCCAAAAGTTCCTGAACATGATGAAAGAATTGTAGAGGTTAGAAAAGTAGTGTAGAGTAATTTTTTCATAGATTGCTGCTCTTTATGATAAAGACAATCTAAAATAAAAAAAGTTACAACAGGTTTTTAATATTTTCCGATAATTTCTGAAGAGCTTCGATAGTATCGGGATCTGTAAGTTGTCCATCAGTATTAAATCTGCCTTTTACCCCAGGAATTAGAAGAGTAGATTCTTCAGAAAATCTTGCTCCCAAAGTTTTCATAATGAGGTGTAATTCCTCTTGTCCCTTTTCTCCGGATGCAGAGGCCGTAATAAGCACGGATGGTTTCTGATGGAATATATCTGTCGCAACAAACCATTCCAGAGCATTTTTCAGTACTCCCGGAATACTAAAAATGTATTCCGGTGTACAGATCAGAACGATGTCTGCATATTTTATTTCTTCCCTGAATGCGATCACCTTTTCAGGCGTATTTTCAAAGGCCTGATCCGGCGCGAAATAGGGAAGGCTCGTTAGTCCATTAAAATAAGAGATCGTAAAATTCTGATGAAGAAGCTCTTCAATCTTTTCTACAATCTTCTGGTTTGAAGAATTGGGTCTTGTACTGCCAATAACAGCTAAAATCCGAGGTTTCATGTCTTATGAGATTACACCACTTCCAAGTGTCTCTTCTCCGTCGTACCACGCTGCAAATTGCCCCTCAGCAATAGCCGATTGAGGTTCTTCAAACTCTATATAAAAAGCATCTTCAAACTGATAGATTGTAGCTTTTTGTAATGGCTGTCTGTAACGGATTCTAGCCATTACTTCACGGCTTTCACCATTCTGAAGCTGCAAATCTTTACGAATCCATTTTACTTCGTCATTATTTATTTTCAAAGCTTTTTTATACAATCCCGGGAAGCTGTGGCTTTCTCCTACAAAGAGTATATTATTTTCCATATCACGGGAGATCACAAAGCAAGATTCTTTATGACCACCTATACCAAGGCCTTTACTTTGGCCAATTGTGTAATACTGAGCGCCCTGATGTTTGCCAATGACTTTTCCGTCACTTTTCTGATACTTGATTTTTGAAGAAAGGTATTCCAGTTCTTCTTGTTTTGATGAGAATTCAGGCTGAAGTTGATTAAATCCCGGGAAGTCTCTGAAAATTTCTACAATTTCACCTTCTTTTGGTTGTAATTGTTGTTTCAAAAACTCCGGAAGACTTACTTTCCCAATAAAACAAAGTCCTTGTGAATCTTTCTTGTCAGCAGTTACCAAGCCGATTTCTTTCGCAATTTCTCTTACCTGTGGTTTTGTTAAATGACCAATCGGAAACAGGGCTTTGGAAAGCTGATCCTGACTTAGCTGACAAAGAAAATAAGACTGATCTTTATTATTGTCGTTACCGGCTAACAAGCGGTAAATTGTTTCACCATCTTTTTCTATAGAAGAAAGTTGTGCATAATGACCTGTCGCCACCTTTTCAGCACCCAGAGAAAGTGCAACATCCATGAAGGCATCAAACTTTACCTCACGGTTACACAGGACATCCGGATTGGGCGTACGTCCTTTTTCGTATTCTTCAAACATGTAATCTACAATGCGTTCCTTATAAAGCTCGCTCATATCGATTACCTGGAACGGAATTCCCAGCTTTTGGGCAACCATTAGTGCATCATTACTATCTTCTATCCATGGACATTCATCTTCCAGAGTAACCGAAGCATCGTTCCAGTTACGCATGAAAAGTCCAACAACATCATGTCCCTGTTGTTTTAGTAAATAAGCTGCCACACTGGAGTCTACTCCTCCGGATAGTCCGACTACAATTTTCATTCTACAAAAATTTTTTGCAAAGTTACAACAACTTAATCTATTGAAAAACGTATTGTTATTGAAAGCATCAAATACAGGTAATTGGAAAAACTATATTGTATTTTTAATAGAAATCTTCCGGAGAGAACTTTCTCCTGCTGAAGTTTTCGCTGCTCCATTCAAATACAAAATCCTTTACATTTACATCTTTTTCAGGCTTTTTATAAGTGAGTGTAAAAGGGTGAATACCTGCTTTCAGTAAGATCTCTGCGCGTTTTTCTGTTCCAGAAATATAGTTGTAGTCAGCATCGATTAAAGCAGCTTCATGTATTCTCAGAAAAGCCTTTCCAAATGCTTTAAGGAAAAATGTATAATTGGCATTTTGAGGAATATTGAGAACTCCTTTTATAGTAACAATATTTCCTTTGATACTTTTATTTGTGATAGCAGGAGTCGTAATAGTACCGTTGCTTATAGTTTTCAAATTATTTGTATCTGGTACCCATGAGGAATTTGTCTGATAGCTGTACCACAGAATACCTTTTTTTGCTGATTTAAGGAGAACACCAGGTATATATGCTTTATCGTACGGGCGGGCTGCAGAAGAGTCCGGACGGCGGTTTTGCAGAACGAAATCTTTCATATTTTGTTGCAGTGAAGGCATGGATGCTGCTAAGTCTGTTTTCTGTTTAGGGTCAGTAACTACATTATAAATCTCAAAGTTATCTTGTGCATCTTTAATATTGTAGCGTACACCACTGTATTTTCCAAAACGGACCAATTGCATTTGTCCCCGTGTTCTTTTACGTCTTTTAGCTTCAAAATCGGTGTAATTAGGAGTATGTCCTTCTTCGAAATATTCTGCGTAGACCATAGGATCTTTTTGTTGCTTGGTCATTCCGGTAAGTATTGGTAAAATAGAAATCCCATCTGCGCGTTGCGGGATTGTTACTCCTGCAGCATCCAAAAAAGTAGGCATCCAGTCGGACAGCATATTTGGGAGATCAATTTTCTGCCCCGGTGCGATTTTGCTATTCCATTGTACAAAAACAGGCATGCGCTCTCCTCCTTCCCACAGATCTCTTTTTATACCGTCAAAAGGACCATAGCCATCGAAAAACTCAGGTGTATAGGGTTCTTTTAAATAAGATTCTTGTGAAGGACCGTTGTCTGAAGAGAATACGATCAGCGTGTTTTGATCAATTTTGAGATCTTTCAGGAGTTGTAAGAGGTCGCCAACCTGAGCGTCTAAACGTTGTATTACCGTTGCATATCTCTTATTTACATCTGCCCAAGGCTTTTCTGCTCCATCAGGTGTTTTATAGGTAGCGTTTGCATATTCAGGAGCATACCAGGAATCTATTTCCCCAGATGCCGTATTAATCATTTGTCCCTTTTTACCAAGCCATTGCAAGCCTCCATTTAGTCCACTTCCCCTTGGGTATTCTTGTGTAGGAAGCTCTATAACAGCATGAGGCGTATCATAGGCCAAATACATGAAGAATGGTTTGTCTTTTTGGTGCTGATTGTGTTGGGTAATCCAATATTTTGCACGGGCTGTCCATAAATCTCCTGTATAAGATTTGTCCAGATCTTCAGCTACATTGGTGTAATTATCATATACCTCCTTCTTGCCTCTGTACTTTCCTTCTTTAGGATAGTGCTCATGACCATCGGAATGTCTGATATACCCGTAATATTCGTTAAATCCTCTTTTAAGCGGATGAGAAGGCCAGTTTGCATCTGTTCCCTGTAGTCCCCATTTTCCTATAGCTATTGTCGTATATCCAGCCCTTTGCAGGGTATTTCCTATCGTGTAATTGTCTTCAAGAGCCTTATCGAACTGATTATCTCTTACCTCGGAATGTCCTTGCGTACGTCCTGTTAGTAGAGAAGCTCGTGAAGGGGCACAAACAGGTGCATTACTATAGGATTGAGTAAGTATGGCTCCCTGAGAAGCAAGTTTGTCAAGAAACGGGGTCGCTATATAGGGCTTTCCTTCCTTTTTTCTTTGGTTCTGATTTAAAATGCCAATGTCTCCATACCCTAAATCATCTACTAAAATGAAAATAATATTAGGCTTTGAAGGCTTTTTAACAGCCTGAGCCGCAAGACTGCAGGGAATTAAAAGCAGAATAAAAAGCTTAAGAAATTTGTTCATGGTTATAAGTTATTGATAAATATATAAAAATAACCTCAGAACCAGTAAGATAAAAAAAGCCGGTCACTATGAACCGGCTTATAATTTATAATATTAATGCTATGCTTTATATTCTACAACAGCCCTGATGAAGGCCTCTGCATTTTCTACCGGGATATTAGGCAGAATTCCGTGTCCAAGATTAGCAATGTATTTATCTTTTCCGAAACGGTCAATCATTTCATGAACCATTTTGCGGATCGTTTCCGGTGAAGAATGTAATCTTGCCGGATCGAAATTACCCTGAAGTGTAATATTTCCACCAGTTAACTTTCTTGCAATTTCAGGAGTTACTGTCCAATCTACACCAAGAGCTGAAACCTTAGATTTAGCCATATCTTCCAATGCATACCAACATCCTTTAGCAAATACAACAACTTCGGTTAGTGGACTTAAAGCTTCCACGATCTGGTTGATATATTTCCATGAGAATTCCTGATAATCTGCAGGTGAAAGCATTCCTCCCCAAGAGTCGAAAACCTGTACTGCAGAAACTCCTTTTTCTACTTTTCTTTTCAGGTAAGCAATTGTTGTATCAGTTATTTTCTGTAAAAGCTGGTGTGCAGCTTCTGGCTGCTGGAAGCAGAAAGACTTTGCAATATCAAAAGCTTTACTTCCTTTTCCTTCTACGCAATAACACAAGATTGTCCAAGGGCTGCCTGCGAAACCAATTAAAGGGATTTCGTTATTAAGATGTTCCAGTGTTAAGGTAATAGCATCAAAAACATAGGATAAGGTATCATCTACATCCGGAACGACAATTTGTTCTACAGCTTCTTTTGTACGTATAGGATTGTCCAGCCAAGGGCCAACATTCTCTTTCATTTTGAAATCGATGCCCATTGCCTGAGGAACAACTAAAATATCAGAGAACAGGATTGCTGCATCCAGCGGAAATCTTCTGATAGGCTGTACTGTAATTTCAGCAGCCAGCTCAGGAGTCTGGCAACGGGTGAAGAAATCATATTTATCGCGAAGAGCAATAAACTCAGGAAGATATCTCCCTGCTTGTCTCATCATCCATACCGGAGGTCTTTCAACAGTTTCACCTTTTAGGGCTCTTAAGTATAAGTCGTTCTTAATCATTTCTATAAGTATCTTTTATTACCTGAAGCAAATCTTCGAGGGTTTCTTGTTCACTTTTTATAATTTCTTTATCTGTAAAAGATTTTAGATAGCTGGCGGTTGTTTCACCAATGGCAAATAACCTCTCATTTTTTACAGAATAGTTTTTCATAAAGCTTTCTACACCGGAAGGACTGAAAAATACAATAGCATCTGTCGGGGTATTCCACTCTGGATACAAAGGTATGGTTTCATAAACTATCTTTTCGGCAAAATCAAAGCCTGCTTCGGACAATTGATTCTTTAATGTAGTTAAAGCTTTTGAACTGCAAAAATGCATTATTTTTATGGGATTTGACTCCTGAATTTTATCAGAGAGTTCCAATGCATTTTTGGCTACAATTTCCACAAAAAATCCCATTTTTTCCAGAGCTTGTTGGGATTTCTCACCTACAGTATAGAATTTTGAATTTTCCGGGAAGATAATTTTTTCTTTAATTGCTTTTACTCCCTGAATACTTGTGAAAATAAAATGATGATAATCTTCGATATCAATTTTATCTTCAGTGTAACGGATTCCAATAACAGGAAGAAATAAGGGATCGAAATAATCACCCAATTGTTGTTGGATGTATTCTTTAGACAATTCCTTTGTGAAAAGAATACGGATGGCCATGTCTTATAGCTGGGTTTTTATCTCTTCCATAATGGCTTTTCCGCCATTGTCCAAAACCTGTTGTGCAAAACGTACACCCAGATCGTCATTCCACTCAGCAACTTCTTTCAGATCAATTTCTTTAGAGCCATCCAAAGAAGCAATTCTTCCTTCAAATGTAATGCTGTTTCCGGAAATTGTTGCACGGGCACCAATTGGAGCTGTACATCCGCCTTCCAAATGTCTAAGGAAATCTCTTTCAATCTTAGTACACTTATTGGTTTCTTCGTGGTTAATCTGAGCTAATATTGAAGTTAGTTCTTCATTTTCGGCTAAAGATGCACAACAAACTACTCCTTGTGACGGAGCTTGAAGCAGAAAAGGTAAATGTTCGTATTCAATATCCATTTCCATCCTTTTTATTCCCGCCAAAGAAAGCAGAGTAGCATCTGCAAGCCCATCTTCCAGTTTTTTCAGACGTGTTTGTACATTTCCACGGATATCTGAAAAGTGAGTCTTTGGATATTGATTTAGCCAGAAAGCTTTTCTTCTCAGGCTGCTGGTAGCAACCGATAATTCGGATATATCCTTATCTTTTGCTTTTGGATTTCTGATCAATACATCTTCAGGAAAATCTCTTTCCAGTACAGCAGAGATAATAACTCCAGTAGGAAGAGCTGTGGGAACGTCCTTTAGTGAATGTACTGCAATATCTACTTCTTTATTAAGCAAAGCAATATCTAGGTCTTTTGTGAAAATACCTGTTATTCCCAGTGCATATAAAGGCTGTTGTAAATTTTTATCTCCTGTAGAGACAACCGGAACAAGTTCTGTTTTGTGCCCCAGAGTCTGAAGCTGAGAAGCGACTCTCTCTGCTTGCCACATGGCTAACGGGCTGTTTCGTGTACCGATTTTAATGGTCTTCATAACTGTCTTCCTTTGGTTGAAGGTTTAGGATATCATCCAGAAGCTTTGTTACTTCTTCCGAACGGTGTGGATTTTCTATGATGTATTTAGCAAAACGATTGGTGATTTTCTGAATCATTTTGCGGGTCAGATGCAAATCTTCCTCATCTACTTCACCATTCTTCCGGGCAACCTTATGAATTTCATTTTGTTCAATTTTTTTCAGGTTGTTTTTGAAGACATGGATATGTGGTGCCATCTTTCTTTTTTTCTCCCACTCTATAAAATCCTTAGACATTTCTCTGATGATGATTTCTGCTTTAGGAATTTCTTTCTTACGCTGTTCCATTGTCTCCTGAATCTGAACAGAAAGAGCATCGACATCGATAAGCTCTACTCCGTCAACATCAGCAACTGTTTTGTCTACGTTATTCGGAATGGAAAGATCTATAACCAGAATATCCTTTTTAGGCATATTCTCTGGATACAGAATAGGCTTACTTGCACCTGTTGCAACGATAAGAATATCGGTTTGTTCAAGTTCCTTAGGGAAGTCCTCGAAATTGATATGAGGAATATGATATTTTTCGGCAATCTTCTCTGCTTTTTCGGCAGTTCTGTTTGCGATTTTTACTTTTGGCTTGTAAATATGCTTTACAAGATTTTCAATTGTATTTTGACCGATTTCACCAACACCCAATAATAAGATGTTTTTCTCAGGAAGTTGTTTCTGAGTTTTCAGAATATAATGAACCGCTGCATAAGAAACAGAAGCTGCTCCATTACTGATCCCGGTTTCATTCTTTATTCTTTTCGATATCTGAATAGAAGAGTTAATTGCTCTTTCCAGATATGCGTTGGAATGTAGTTTGTATTCTTTGAAACGGTTGTAGGCATTTTTGATCTGAGAAATAATCTCAAAATCTCCGATAATCTGACTTTCCAGACCGGCAGCAACTCTGAAAAGGTGATCCAGAGCGTCGGTTCCTTTTTTTACAGTTACAAACTGCATGAAATCCATTAGTTGTACGCCAACGGTTTCACAAAACAACTGTGCCACAAACATATAATTATGTGTTGTGGTATAAATTTCGGTTCTATTACATGTGGAAACGACAAAAGCGTCACCCATTTCGCGATCGTGAATATGATTAACAAAACTTTTTATATGATCGTCGAAAAAGGCAAATCTCCCTCTGGTAACAGCATCGGCTTTCTCGAAACTAATACTGAGAACCGTAAATTGTGAGGTTTGATATGTATTCAATTTGGCTGCCATTATATCAGGGTGCAAATTTAAGCTATTAATTGTTAAAAAGAATTGATATGTATAAACGGTGAAATGACTTTCATTAGATTTCATTAATTTAGAATAGTTACAAATTATACAGCCTTCATGATTTGTGTCTAAGAGCGCTTTAAGATGCTGCGCTTTACAGACTATTTGTCTATATTTGATACTATATTTCGAGGAACGTTGGTTATGAAAAGATCTCTATACTGTTTTTGCTTTTTATTGTTTTCTGTTTTTTATTTTTCTCAACAAACTGAAGAGTTCAGAGAGGTCAAGAACTTTTATGATCAGCATCAGTTAAAAGTTAACGAAGAGTTTAAACGGAGGTTGGGGCTGGTTCGAAATTTCGAAGAAAAAATAAAATTGGAAAGTGAATACGGTTTCTTTATCAAGAAGCTGGATAGTGTCCGTAATCAGGCTTATCTTGGAGTTTTAATCAAGACCAAAAATCTTGAACAACTGGCAAAGCTAAAGAAAGAAGTTCCCCAGAAAAAAGAAGTAATTGTAGAGAAAAATCCTGATCATGCAGCAGAGTACCCGGGTGGAATTGATAAGCTGAGAGAAATAGTAAGCAGTTCTTTTTATTTTGATGCTGATGTAGATCGCAATGCTGTGTTGAAAAGCGTTGTTACCTTTGTTGTTGAAAGGGACGGAAGCATTGCTCAGGTAAAATCCGAAGGGGATAATATTGTCTTCAACAGACAGGCAGAAATATGTATGTATCTTGTGCCGGATAAATTTATCCCGGGAACATTGCATGGCGTAGCAGTGCGGTCCAGATTTACCTTTCCGATTACTATGAAATTTGACTAGATGTTTACAGACGAATATTTTATGAAAATGGCCTTTCAGGAGGCACAGGCAGCATTGGAAAAGGATGAAGTACCAGTAGGCTGTATTGTGGTGTATAATGACAGGATCATTGCCAGAGCACATAATCTTACAGAACTACTGAATGATGTGACGGCTCATGCCGAAATGCAGGCGATAACAGCTGCCGCGAATATGTTGGGCGGAAAATATCTTATAGACTGTACAATGTATGTTACACTTGAGCCTTGTGTAATGTGTGCCGGAGCATTGGCGTGGTCTCAGCTTTCAAAAATAGTGATAGGAGCGAGGGATGAAAAGAGAGGATTTATCAATAAAGGATTATCTCTCCATCCTAAAACAGAAATAGTTTCCGGAGTTCTGGAAAATGAATGCTCGACACTCATCAAAGATTTTTTCAAATCAAAACGTTAGACGATAAGAGAGTACATTTGGATGTCTAAGTACTGGCCTTCTTTTTTTATATGATCTTTTAAAACAGCTTCTTTCTGCATACCAATTTTTTCCATAATTTTTCCTGAAGCCGGATTATGAATAAAGTGTGTGGCGTAAATCTTATGGAACTTTAACTCTTTAATTCCGAAATTCAGAATTACAGAGGCAGCTTCTGTAGCATAACCTTTGTTCCAGAAAGGGACAGCAATCCAGTAGCCTAATTCAGCTTTATCATCACCTCTGTCGTGTAGACCAATGGCACCAATTATTTTTCCTTCTTTTTCACGTATAGCAAAAGTATAACCTGTTTTGGCTGCCAGAGCATCATCTGACATTTTTATCCAGGCTTGGGCGTCGGATTCAGAATAGGGATGAGGGATATTAGAAGTATTGTCAGAAATAATTTTTTCCTGTAAATATTCTGTAATCAACGGAATATCTGATTCTTTCAAAGGAGAAAGAATCAGACGTTCAGTTTCTATTTTTAGAGGAACTTCCATTTTATAAATCTTTACCTAAGTAGTAAAGCCCTTTAAGGGTATGGAGCCTGTCTGCAACATGGATTTTTTCTGTCAGAGGCTTGTATACATGGGATACTCCGCCTGTTGCAATTACGAAGCAGTCATCATTCACTTCGTTATTGATTCTGTCTACAAAGCCTTCTACCATCCCAAGGAAGCCGTAGACCATTCCGCTTTGCATACAGGTTACCGTATCTAATCCTAATACGGATTTTGGTTTCTTTAATTCAATTTCAGGCAGCTGGGCCGTCTGATTAATCAATGAATTAAGAGAGGTAATAATACCGGGAGCAATAATAACACCCAATGTTTCACCTGTTTCGGCAACGCAGCTTGCAGTAAGTGCAGTTCCGAAATCCAGAATAATCTTTTTTCTATCCGGATAAAGATTATGTGCTGCTACAAGATTTGCGTAGATATCTGTACCCATCTGTTTAGACTTGGCTTGTACACCAGAAGGCGTACTGCGATCTACCAGAATAGGTTTCATATTATGGATCTTGTGTACAGCTCTGGAAATATCATAGGTAAGTTGAGGCACAACGGAGCCTATGATGATTTTCTCAATATTATCAATATCAATTTTATTGTACTGGTAAAGCGTAAGAAACTGAATAAAGAGTTCATCGCTTGTACGGTATGGTTTTGTATTGATTACCCAGGAAATTTCACAGCTGTCTCCGTTAAATAAACCGAAACGGATATTGGTATTTCCTATATTGATGACTATTGATCTCATAAAACTATTTTACCTCGATAATATTATCGGCAGGGTTAACATCTGCTAAACGCTGACTGAAATCGATTCCGATAGCCTGAAGCTGAGCTTTATTGTATGGAATAGTCAGTTCGTAGTCTTTCATTGTCCAGTTCCAGAAAGGCATTACGGCAATCGGACCATAGATATCTGTAGTTTTCGCTGTACGCATCATATTAAGCGGGATGTGGTATGTTAATACCTTTTTATCCTTGGTTAAGACATTGAAGTCTATAGGCATCGGAAGGGTCCCGTTATTTGTTAATGTAATTGTTGTGGAAGTATCTCCATATTTTACACTTTTAATACCATAATCAATCGTTTTTGTAGTGTTGATCCAGTAATTTTGGAACCACTTCAAATCCATTCCGGAAATCTTTTGTGCAATGTGTATGAAATCTCTATCTGTAGGATGCTTCATGCTCCAATCATCATAGTATTTCTTCATTGTTTTCGAAAGGTTCTGCTCACCCATAATGTAGCCTAATTCTACTAAGAATAATTCACCCTTTACATAAGAAGCAAAAGTATATGCTGTTCCATCATCGTGGTGATCTCCTAACCATGACGCAGGTTCTTCTTTTCCAGTTTTTACAAATTTTATATAATTATTGATGCTGGAAACAAAAGGATTAGCTTGTGGTTTAGCAGGAGGGAAAAGCTGGTTGCTCACATAAGCCTCCGCATAGCTTGTAAATCCTTCATCCATCCATGGTCTCACGCTTTCATTAGTTGCCAGCATTTGCTGATACCAAGAATGAGATCCTTCATGGAACATAAGCCCGCATAGATCTTTTACAGATTTCGCTTCTCCTAAGATCATAGTACACATTCCGTATTCCATTCCTCCATCTCCTCCTTGTATAAAGGAATAAGAAGGCCATGCATATTGTCCGAACTGTGCATTCATTATTTGGAAATACTTAGTTACATAAGGCTTTGCCTCTTCCCAGTATTTTGTTTTTTCTGACTTCTGATAGACAAAATAAACTTTAGGTCCGCCTAATACAGTGAACTCGTCAACGGAATAATCTCTGTCCGCAGCCCATGCAAAATCCAGAATGTTTTTAGCGGTCCACTTCCATGTTGCCTTACCATCTTGGTCTGCTTTTACATTTGATGCTGCAGTATAACCTTTTACTTCTGTAGGATTCTCCAGAGTTCCTCCGGCACCTAATACATAATTTTTATCTATTTTTATAGTAACGTCAAAGTCTGAAAACGGAGCGTGGAATTCTCTTCCGATATAGTCGAAAGCTGCCCAGCCATCATAATCGTATTCAGATATTTTAGGATACCATTGTGTCATCGTTATATCTACACCTTCGCTATTGTTACGGCCAGCTCTACGGATTTGCATTGGGATATTAGCATCCCACTCCATAGATAGAGAGGTAGTGCTGTTAGGCTTTAAAGGTTCGTTAAGAATAACTTTCATTACAGTTTCCTGTATTTCAAACTTTAGATCCTTTCCATTTTGTTTAATCCAGTGAATGTTTTGGCGACCTTCCTGATCTGTAGGGATTGATGCTAAACGTGATACACCGTCCTTTTGTAATCTTTTATCAGAATTTTTACCCTGATTTCTTACTCTTTCATCCATCATGGAGCCTGATTTGAAGGCATTCCAATAAAGATGCATATAAATAACTTTTAATTCATCGGGTGAATTGTTGGTGTACTGAATGCTTTGTTTTCCAAGGTAAGTGAACTTAGTAGCATCTACATCAATATCCATCTTGTACTTTGCCTTTTGTTGATAGTAAGGCCCTTTTTGAGCCAATCCCAGTCCGAAAACCAGCATAAGAGCAATAGAAAGGAAGTTTCTAACCATTTTATTAATTTTTACCAAAGATAAAAAATTATGATAAAGAGATTGCTGTTTTAGAAAGGATACTGTTCATATTCAGTGATAAAAAAGGGAGATGCTCAGAATCTTTTCACTGCCGGATATTTTATTTACGAATGATAAAGCTTTTTTTAGATGGTAGATTTCTGATAATGAAAAAGTTGTAATTTGGTGGAACCAATCAATAAAATATTTATTATGAAAGACCTGAAAGCTATTTCTTTAACAAGAAAGCAATTGAAAAACATCAGTGGAGGAACTCAAAAAACTTGTGCAGATGTTCCGTGCAGACCTGCAACGTGTAACTTTAATAATAGTTACGACGGCTATGTAGCTTGTTTTATTAACTATACTAAAGTAAATGGTTCTGTGGGATTCGGGCCATTGGGATGTTGGTATGAATTCTGTCCGGGATCATGATTATAAAAAAAGGGACTCCGTATGAGTCCCTTTTTTAATTATTTTTTATCCCACCACAATTTGGTGCCGCCAGCATCTGGCCCACCCAATGTTTGAAGTGCTCTTTGATAACCTGGTCCATTATTTTCACGATATTTCAACGGAATAGGTATTCTTCTGATGAAATCTTTTGTGTTAATTGTTCCCTGGCTATTGTTAATAATATTAGGTAATATTTTAGGATATCCCGTCCTTCTTTGCTCTGCCCAAGCTTCCGAACCGTCCGGATAAAGGGCGATCCATTTTTGGGTAATAATACGTTCCAGCTTTCTTTCGAAACCATCAGCATCATTCCATTTAATAGTAATAGTACTTAGGACAGGGTCTCCGGGAGCAACACTATTGGTTGTGTTTTTCGGATCTGTATACGGTTGCTGAGTAGATGTAGCATCATTTATATAAGTGCTGTATGCACCAGATTTGCCCCATTCATCTAAAGAAGTTTGTACTCCTTTTTCATAGTTTGTTTTAGCATCTCCTGCTCCGGCATAGCCTCTAAGTGCAGCTTCAGCTTTTAGGAACCATGATTCAGCAGCGGTAAATAGTTTAGCCTGGCCATTGGACTGAGAAAAATAATCTCCATAAGCAGATTGTGCAATGTTGTTGGAGAAATTACCATAACGGTCTTTACTGCCTCCAAGATCTATCCCTAAACGTACTCCCGCATATTGATCTTTCACGCTCGGATCTGTTGCTTTGGTGATATAAGAGGAAATCCTAGGGTCATTATAGCCATTAAGATAAGAGGTTAAGGATGCTCCGGACTTGGAGTCACCATAGTTGAAAATAACAACATATACTGGTGATATAGCTCCATAGCGAGCTAGTGCATTTTGACTATTGTTATCAATAAGCCCAACCGGAGAATTCAATGCTTCTTCTGCATATTTTCTTGATGCTGCAGGGTCCGCATATGACATACGCATTGCAAGTCTTAGCTTTAGAGAGTTGGCAAATTTAGCCCATGATAGAGCAGTACCATTAAAAATTGCATCAGACTTCTGAATAACAGCCTTATCTTCTACACCTAAGTTTGACTGCAGCGCCTCAATATCCTTAGATAGATCCTGCATGAAATATTTGTAAGCATCTTGCTGAGAGTCATAATCTACAGAATAGTCAGGATTAGATTTTCCAAATTTACTATAGATTACCGGGCCGTGTTTATCGGATACAACTGCTGAAGACAATACTTTTATAATATTGAATACAGCATAACTACCTTTAAAATCTACATTAGGGTATAGTTTCTTTTGTGTTTCTTCAAAATCAACATAGCGCTGCATGGCTTCTTCCAGTTGATTTTTCATTATCCATTCATTCCATCCACTATTCATGAAGTAATTATTGTTCCAGTTCCATCCTCCTGTAGCAGTACTAAAATAGCCACTGTAAAAATCTGAATTCAGATTATTCTGAAGCTGGTACATGTAATCTGTCTGATAGATGATATTTCTTTGTGCCTGATTTAATCTGTTGACCAGGCCGGTGAAATCTGCCTGCAATACTCCATCTGTAACATTGGCGTACTCGGAATTGATGTCCTTAAAGTCACCTGTACAGGAGGATACTCCAATTAATGCAAGTAGAGGTAAATATGTTTTTAATATGTTAAGTTTCATAATTTTAAAAATTTAGTTTTACAGAAAGTCCTAAAGAACGTGTGATTGGCATTCCATATACATCTACACCGACACCTCCGGGATTAACTCCTGAAACCTGTTCCGGATCAAATGGAGCTTTTTTGTAGAAGAAGAATAAGTTTGAACCAATAAAGCTTACAGTAGCATCCTGCATATACTTAGAGTTCATTTTGAAAGTATAGGATAAAGAAACTTGTCTCAATCTTATCGCAGTAGCTTTATAAATGTAAGCTTCATCTATATTCGGAGCATCCTGACCTCCAATTCCTTCATAATATTTTTTAGCATCCGTTTTGCCGGTATATGCAGTACCATCTTCATATACTGCATTTGGTATGCTTACGCCTCCATTTTTTCTGGCATCAGCAGATCTTTGGCTTACACCCGCATAGTCATATGCAGCCTCTGCAAGGCTTAATACGTGACCACCAAATTTCCCATCAATTAAGAAGCTTAGATTAATATTCTTGTAATTAAAGGAATTATTAAGACCAATAATAAACTTAGGGTTTGGATTCCCAAGATAGATGTTGTTGTCAGTATTAGTTAATGGAACTCCATCTTTGTTTACTACAATTTTACCATCAGCATTACGCATAAATCCTTTACCATATAAATCTCCGAAAGAGCCTCCGACTTTTAGCTTGTTGTAGTTACCTCCGGCTAATGTAAATAGTGACTTACTTGCATCGTAGAAGTTGGCAGGAAGTAGTTCTTTTATTTTGTTCTTATTCGCAGAAGCATTTACTGTAGCTGTCCAGTTGAATGAAGAAGTTTTGAAAATATCATAGGATAAAGAAGATTCAAATCCGGTATTCTGAATTTTTCCGGCATTCATATCTATCAGTGTTCCGGATTGCTTACTAAGTCCCGGAGCTGCTTCTACTTTTGTTAAATACTGGTTAGATACATTTGAGTTATAGTATGTGAAATCAAAATTTAATCGATTGTTAAACATTCTGAATTCAGTACCAACTTCAAAAGTTCTGTTTAATTCCGGTTTAGGAGTAAGTTCTGGGTAACGTTGCAAATCAGGAAGGTTGGCACTGTTGCCAAATACTCCGTTATTAAATGTAGGTTGCGGATTTGCGAAGGTCGGTTCCAATGCATTACCAACGGTAGCATAAGAAGCTCTTAATTTCCAGAAAGTAATAGCTTTTGGCATCTGGAGAATATCACTCATGATAAGGTTTCCACCAATAGACTCATAATCAAATGCATTTTGGGAGCTTCCAAATAATGTAGAAGACCAGTCATTACGGAAAGTTAGATCTATGTATGCTAATTTTTTATAACCGAATGTTGTACTGGCAAATACAGAAGTAGTTTTTCCATGTGGATAATAAATCTTGTAAGTGTCTGTAGGTGTCCAGTTGAGGTTGTTTAATTCAAAATAATTGGCATTTTTTAAGTTATTATTTTGAATAGCAGTGATCTTATCTTTCTTATCGTTAACACTTGTACCAACGGTAAAATCAAAACTTATGTTATCAGAAATATGCGGGCTACCAATTAACAAGAAGTCTCCATACAGTGCTGTAGTTTCAAGCTGGTCGTAATAGAGCTTTCCGTTTGGATTTGCCAGAAGTTTTGCTGTATTGGCATACAGATTTCTGCTGGTTTCAGAATTGAAGTAAGTATAATTACCTCTTAGTTTTGCTGTTAACCAGTCGTTAATAGCATAGCTTAAAGCAACAGACGTATATAGATTTTTGTTATTGGAGGTAACTTTGTTTCTGTTAAGAATCCAATACGGGTTTTGAGAGTATTGTCTTGTGCTCCCGGTTTTGTCAAACCAGTTTTGATCCTGTATATATCGGGTTCTGTCCAAATATTCATAATCTTTATATTGGTCGAAGTCTACACCTCTTGGCAATGTGTAAAGCTGGAAAAGAGGGTTAAAATAAAGTCCCGGAGCAATTCTGTTTTCCACCTTCTGAATAGATCCCATTAAATTGGCATCTAAGGTTAACTTGTCATCAAAGAATTTACTTGAGTTTCTAAAGTTAATATTGTATTGGTCAAACTTGGAATTTGGAACAATTCCTTTGTTAGTTGTATTAGCAAGGGAGAAGAAATTTGTAGATTTTTGAGTACCTGCTGAAAACGTAATACTGTTGGTCCATGTTGTCCCTGTACGAAGAAAATCTTTTAAATAATCTTTGGAAGAACCTTCCTGTCCCCAGCTTCCTGTAGAGCCTGCAGAGCCTGTACTTGGATTATAAGGTGTGGTTTGTAGATAATTGTGCTGCAGTTTTGGCAGACTATAGGCTTTGTCAAAAGTAAGACTGGAAGAAAATGAAATATTGCTTCGTCCGGCAACTCCTTTTTTGGTGGTAACCAAAATTGCACCGTTACTACCCTGGGAACCATATAGTGCTGCAGCTGAAGCTCCTTTTAAAAAGTTAATACTCTGGATGTCTTCAGGGTTGATGGTACTGAAAATATCTCCTGAATCCGTTCCTCCGTTATAGGCATCTGCTGTTGGAGCCCCGGGACCACCTCCGATAGAGTTGGTTACCGGTATACCATCAATTACCAATAAAGGGGAGCTGTTTCTGGTAGATTTATCACCCCTCATAATTACTCTTACAGATCCACCAGCACCTCCTGATGCTCTGTTAATTTGTACATTGGATACTTTTCCGTTGATGGAGTTTAGTAAGTTTGGAGTTTTGACTTCTGTAAGGTCATCTCCTCCAATTTGCTGTGAGGAATATGTCAGTGATCTGGCTTGTCTTTTAATACCCAGAGAGGTGATTACTACCTCTTGAATATTGGCTGTTTTTGTAGAATCTTTAGCTTTTCCTTCCTGGGCGTATAGGCCAATAGAGGATGCTAAAAGAACCATCATAATGGATCGTTTTTTCATACTAACTTAAATTTTATAATTTGGACTAATAACTTCTTGTGTCAAGTTTATATTAACACAATGTTAACGAATGTAGGAATAAAATTTAATGAATTGTTAAATAAGAAAAAAATTAATCTATTTATTTATTGTAAGTATGAACCTTTTTACTTTTTACTGTTATGACGTTAAAATTTGAATTGAAAAAGCTTAAATATATTTATGGTAAAACTAGTATTATGTTAGTTTTATTATCTAATTTTTAAAGCTAAACAGTGAAATTGAATTGTTGGATAATTATTTATATAAATTATTGAAATAAATTCAATGATTGTTTTTGTCGATTAACGACTAAATGAAAGCAGCTAGGGTATATATAATTAGCCCAACTAATCCGCCGACTATGGTTCCGTTGATCCTGATAAACTGAAGGTCTTTGCCTACTTCTAATTCTAATTTTCGGCTAAGTTCCTTGCCTTCCCAGTTGCCAACAGTAGTACTGATAAGTTCAGATACTTTTCCGGTATTTTTTAGAATGAGCCTGTAGGCGTTAAAACGGATCCATTGATCTATTTTGTTTTGTTGAGATTCGTTTTTGTTCAGGTCCTCTGCAAACTGACGTATGTTTTTCTGAGCATATTGCTTTAGTGCAGAATGATCATTGTCCAGCTCTGACATCAATGTTTTCTTTAGAGAATGCCATATATCTGTAGCATAATCATTTAATTTATCCTCATTCAGAATGGATGCTTTTATTTTACTCAGCTCGTTTTCCCATCGATCAGAAGTTTTTATTTCGTTTGCAAATTGATAAATACTATCTGAAATTTCATTTCTGACTTTATGGTCAGGATTGTTTTCTATATCTTCAAAAAAGCTGGCTAGTCCCGTCGTGATTTTGTTTGCTATTTTATTATCAACAAATTTTGGAACCAGAGAATAGCTGCTTTGGTGGACTTTGTCGCGGATCAATTCATCATTTTCAAGAATGTAATTCTTAATTTTTGAAGACAGGAAGGTTATAATTGCCTGCTGTTCACCTTTCTCCAGAAGATAGAAAATACCATTGGAAAGAATGTGGTTTATTTTCAGATTTTCTCCAGCTTCTTTTATTTTCCCGGCAATGAAGCTGATGATATCGGGATCCTGAAACTGGGAGATGGCGTTTTTCAATAAAACAGCAGTTTCTTTAACCAGTACCTCCTGATTCTTTTCTTTTAAAAGCCATTCACTTAGAAAACCGGTTACCTTTATTTTTTCTATATACGGACGGATATTTTCTGCAGAAGCAAAATTTTCGACAACAAAGTTCCCCAGATTATCTCCAATTTTCTGTTTGCTGTTCTCAATCAGATTGGTATGTGGTATCTTTATACCCATAGGATAATGAAAGAGCGCGGTGACTGCAAACCAGTCCGCAAGAGCACCTACCATGGCTGCTTCAGAAAATGCATGTATATAGCCAACCCAGTGAGAAGTATATTGCTTTTGTAATACAGTTGTTGTTATAAAGATACAGGCCATCAGAAGAAATAATCCGGTAGCCAGAGCTTTGTACTTAAAGAGTTGTTTTCTTTTTTGTGATTCTGTCATCTGAACAAATTTAGTAAATTTGAAATATGAAAACCTGGCATCTTATTTTTAATCTATGCATTCTGAGTTTGTTCTTACAATGCTCAGAAATGAAAGTGCCTGTTAAATCCAATTCTATGAATACAGAAACATCAAAAAACAATCCATACTACTCCAGAACAGATAAAACAAAACTAAATGTTTCCAATGAGGAGTGGAAAAAGATACTGTCTCCGGATCTTTATGCGGTTGCCAGAGAAGCAGCAACAGAGCGCCCTTTTACCGGGAAATATAATGAAACAGATGAGTTAGGTGAATATTATTGTGCCGTGTGTGGAAATCATCTTTTCCGCTCATCTTCAAAATTTGCCAGCACTTGCGGATGGCCTAGCTTCTTTCAATCTGAAAAAGATGCTGTGAAATATAAAAGAGATTCTACCCATGGAATGGAAAGGATAGAGGTTGTTTGTGGTAGATGTGATTCTCATTTAGGTCATGTCTTTAACGATGGACCGGAGCCTACAGGGGTACGTTATTGTATGAATTCTGTTAGTCTGGATTTTGTTCCGGATAGTGAATCTCGGCGTTAAAGTTTCTTAAATAAAGTTAAACTTGTGTCTATTTAAAGTGTTGATATTGAATTTGTTCTAATTTTGCCGAAGCAATTTTCAAAAAAGACATCTTAAATAGTATTACATGAAGAAATTAATCATTTCATTAATTTCTGTTTATGTTGTGTCAACCTCTTTTTTTGTCAACGATACCAATTTTGAGGAATCAAAATCTTTGGTAAAGAAAGACGTTGCCGTGACGGTAAAAAAAACAGAAACAAAACATGAAGCTGTCTCTTCCTCCTCAGTATTGTACGAGGCAATTGACTTTACCGGCTTCAACAAATTATCAGAAACAGTTTTCGAAAAAGCATATCTTGGATATGTAAATCTGAAAAAGGCAGGAAAAGTGCCTGAAAACAGTAACCTTTTAACAATCTGTGACTTTAGTCTGTCGTCCAATCTGAAAAGATTATGGGTAATTGATGTAAAAGAAAAGAAGATTATTTTCAACTCTTTGGTTGCACATGGAAAGGGTACCGGAGAAGAATTTGCGGAAAAGTTTTCAAACAGAGAAAGTTCACATCAGAGCAGCTTAGGTTTTTACACAACTGAAAATACCTATGAAGGCGATAATGGATATTCTCTGAAATTAGAAGGGCTAGATATGGGTTATAACGACGCTGCGTATAAAAGAGCAATCGTAATGCATGGTGCAGATTATGTTAACGAGGCTTTTGCAATACAGCACAAACGCATAGGAAGAAGCTGGGGCTGCCCGGCCGTTCCAAGAGATATAGCGGCATCTCTTATCAATGCAATAAAAGAAAAAAACATACTGTTTATTTATTATCCAGATCAGAATTACCTTGCTTCTTCACAGTGGTTGAAAACTCCTGTTGAGGATCTAAACATGGGAAAAGCAAGTTTAGCAAATAACTAAAAAGAGCGCCAATTGGCGCTCTTTTTTAATTAAGTTCAATAGGATTATTGTTCTTTTTCTGTTCTTCTTTAAAACGGTCTTGCATTTGTTTCATCCGCTGAGGATCCATGTTCATTCTTCGGCCGTTTCCACCTCCGCCACCTGAATTATTGGTGAAGAAAGATCCGGGATCGTCCTGGAATCTTTTTTCCATTTTCAGATAATCAGCCTTTTTCACAGTTATTACTTGGCCGCCTCTGTTTTGAATAGCATATGGTTCTGCAATTTTTTTAGTCTGCATCAGATCAAAAGAGTAGTCGCCATTATTATCTTCAGCTTTTACAATAAGCCCGGGCAAACCACTGAATTTATATGGTCCGTCCTGAAAAGGAACTTCTGTTGTAAACCATGCATACCAGGTTCTTCCTCCATATTGTGTTTCTGCTTTCTGGGTGTTGTATTCTCCGATTTTAGCCGTTTCATTTAGTATTTTCCACTGGAATGGCTGAGTTTCAGAATAAGAATACTGATCTCTGCCAATTCTGTTTTTAAGAGTTATATTTTGTTTTGGATAATCCTTTTCAATAGTATAATTAATGGCGGAACGAAGATCCTGCATCTGGGTACGGTCAAAATTTCTTGTCTGGCGCATACGATCCATTATAGAATCTCTCTGTATTGTTTTGGCACTATAGAATATAGATCCTTGTGGAGTTACATCCAAATTGGCCTGTTCTGTTTTAATGTCTCCTTTGTTTGTAGCGTCAGGCTTCATGCTTACCTGATATACAAACCTTGTACTCTGCGAAAATGCAAGAGAAACAATAAATATTGGTAATAGTTTGAATACTTTCATTGTAATTATTTCTGTCTTTTTGGATTGTAAAAGAGTGATAATGTTAAAAGTGACAATGAAAAAATATTTAATAAAGTTCAATAGGGTTATTGAAACTATATGAAAATTTACAAACCAATTTCAATAGGATTTTGTGCTGTTGGGTTTTTATGTTTAAAAGCATTGAAGTTCTTTTCATAAGAGCTCATTGTTCCAGAGTCCTGAGAGACTTCTCCGTTTGGAGCGCTCTCCTGCATACCCCGCATTCTCCCTTGTCCACCGCCGCCGAAGCCTTTCATTCCCCCGCCACTGCCACGACCACCTCCGCCGCTGTGAAAATTACCGCCCCTTTTTCCAGAAAAACCGGAATCTGCAAAGAGTTTTTGTTTTTCATCTTGGGGTTTACTTTCAAAAATAATTTGCTGACGTTCAAAATCTAACCGGGATAACATTTTTGTATCCTCTTTTATGCTTAGAGGAAAGCTATTGTTTATTTTTTCTTCGGTAAGAAGGGTATAAGTATAATCTCCTTTATCGTCCTGAGCTTTTATAATAAGCCCCGGAAGTCCCCTGAACTTATATGGGCCATCGGATATCTGAATATCTTTTGTGTACCATGCAATCCATTTCCTCCCTCCAAAATTACATGTTGCTTTAAAAACTTTATAACCTGAGATATTATCTGTATCCTCTGTTAATGTCCATTTCATCGGTCTGTCTTCCGTGTAAGCCGAAGCTTGTGGGCCAATATTTTCCGCAAAGACAATTTTCTCAGGATTGTAATCTTTCTCGATAATGTAATTGTAATTAGTGTGTGCAACAGGCCATGTCTGAGCTTTGTTTTTGTCTTTCCTGCTTTCTGATTTTAATTCCGGAGCTAAAGTACTGAGCAGGGAATCTCGCCGAAGCTTATTTTCGCTTAAGAAATAAGATTTGTCCTTCTCTATTTGCAATAGTGTTCGTTCCTTAACCATAGGAACAAGTTGTATAGAGTCAGGATTCATCGCTACTTCATATACAAACCGACGGGATTGTGCCCATAAAGAAACCGTTATGAGAGCAAGGCATAATAAAAATATCTTTTTCATTTTAAGAAAGAATTTATGCCGGTTTGATGATGTATCCTGTAAAAAGTTAAAGCTATCTATTCTTGTTATAGATAAATATATGATGGACGGATTTGAATTTGGTATTATTTGTCTTAATTTTGCAATCTAAATTTATTCTAAATTATTGAAATAATGATAAAAGTATCCGATCAGGCAAAATTAAAAGCTGTTCAGTTAATGACTGAGGATGGCTTTGATCCAACACAAGATTATATCCGTGTTGGAGTGAAGAGTGGTGGATGCTCTGGATTGGAGTATGTTCTGAATTTTGATAAAGAAAAACACGATATTGACCAGGTTTTTGAAGACAACGGGATCAAAATTATCGTAGACAAAAAGTCATTTCTTTATCTGGTAGGGACAACTTTAGAATATTCCGGAGGACTTAATGGTAAAGGCTTTATCTTCAATAATCCAAATGCATCAAGAACATGCGGATGTGGAGAAAGCTTTAGTTTATAAATTTATAAAAATACAGGAGACATCGGAAATTAGGATTTTTTTGTCCATAATTTCCAAAACAAAATAAATAATGAGTAAATACACAGAAGACGACCTAAGGGTTGACCTCGAGAATAAAAAATATGAATTCGGTTGGGAAACAAAGATCGATTACGAAGATTTCCCGATTGGACTGAATGAAGATATTATTCGTGCTATTTCGGCAAAAAAAGAAGAGCCAGAATGGATGACGGAATGGAGACTGGAATCTTACCGTATCTGGTTGAAAATGGAAGAACCGGACTGGGCAAATATTAAGTATGAAAAACCTGATTTCCAGGCTATTCGTTATTATGCTGCACCAAAAGTTAAACCGGAATTGGCTAATCTTGATGAAGTAGATCCGGAATTACTGAAAACTTTTGAAAAGCTAGGTATTTCAATTGATGAACAAAAACGTTTAACAGGTGTTGCTGTAGATATCGTAATGGATTCCGTTTCGGTAAAAACTACATTCCAGGAAACACTTGCTGAAAAAGGAATTATATTCTGCTCTATTTCCGAAGCGATTAAAAATCACCCGGATTTAGTAAGACAATATATTGGTAAAGTTGTACCAAGAGGAGATAACTTCTATGCTGCACTTAACTCCGCGGTATTCTCTGACGGTAGTTTCTGTTATATTCCAAAAGGGATAAGATGTCCAATGGAACTTTCAACTTATTTCCGTATTAACCAAGCAGGAACAGGCCAGTTTGAAAGAACTTTGCTTATTGCTGATGAAGGAAGTTATGTTTCTTATCTGGAAGGGTGTACAGCGCCATCCAGAGATGAAAACCAATTGCACGCGGCCGTTGTAGAGCTAATCGCAATGGACGATGCAGAGATTAAATATTCTACTGTACAGAACTGGTATCCTGGTGATGAAAGCGGTAAAGGAGGGGTTTTCAACTTCGTAACAAAAAGAGGTCTTTGCGAGAAAAGAGCAAAAATCTCCTGGACGCAGGTTGAAACAGGATCTGCAGTTACATGGAAATATCCTTCTTGCATTCTGAAAGGTGACTATTCTGTAGGAGAGTTTTATTCTATAGCAGTTACCAATAACCATCAGTATGCAGATACCGGAACTAAAATGATTCATATTGGTAAGAATACCAAATCGACAATTATTTCTAAAGGTATTTCTGCAGGTAAGTCTAACAATTCATATCGTGGACAGGTGAAAGTAATGCCTTCTGCAAAGGGAGCAAGAAACTTCTCACAATGTGACTCGTTGTTAATGGGTAACGAATGTGGTGCACACACTTTCCCTTATATAGAAATTAAAGACCCTACAGCTCAGTTAGAGCATGAAGCGACAACTTCTAAAATTGGAGAAGATCAGATTTTCTACTGTAACCAGAGAGGTATAGATACCGAAAGAGCAATTGCATTAATTGTAAATGGTTTTAGTAAAGAAGTTCTGAATAAGCTGCCAATGGAATTTGCTATTGAAGCACAGAAACTTTTAGAGATCTCATTAGAAGGATCAGTAGGATAAAAAAATAATCAACAATAATTTACCACATTTAACATGTTAAATATAAAGAATCTTCATGCAGGAATTGAAGAAAGAGAAATTTTAAAAGGAATCAACTTAGAAATAAAACCAGGTGAGGTTCATGCTATTATGGGGCCTAACGGTGCCGGAAAGTCTACACTTTCTTCTGTTATTGCAGGGAAAGAAGAGTATGAAGTAACTGAAGGTGAAATTCTTTTTGAAGGTGAAGAAATTCTTGAAGATGCTCCGGAAGAAAGAGCACACAAAGGTATTTTCCTTTCTTTCCAATACCCGGTAGAAATTCCTGGAGTTTCGGTAACTAACTTCATTAAAGCTGCAATGAACGAAACCAGAAAAGCAAAAGGTTTGGAAGAAATGCCTGCAAAAGAAATGCTGGCGTTAATTCGTGAGAAATCTGAGCTTTTGGAGATCAAAAAAGATTTCCTTTCCCGTTCTTTAAATGAAGGGTTCTCTGGTGGAGAGAAAAAGAGAAATGAAATTTTCCAGATGATGATGTTAGATCCGAAATTAGCTATTCTGGATGAAACGGATTCAGGTTTGGATATCGATGCTTTGAGAATTGTAGCAGACGGTGTAAACAAATTCCGTAACGAAGGAAACGCTGTTTTAGTTATTACTCACTATCAGAGACTACTGAACTACATTCAGCCAGACTTTGTACACGTATTAGCAGATGGTAAGATTGTAAAAACAGGAGATAAAACTTTAGCATTAGAGCTTGAAGCGAAAGGTTATGACTGGCTTATCTAATCCTTAGAAGGAGATAAGAAGATCATAATCAAATTCAAACTTAAATCATTACAATGTTACAAGAACAAGTTTTACAACAACACGAAGCTTTTTTAGAAACCCTAAAACACCGCTTTCTGGACGATAAAAGAAAAGCGGCATTGGCAAAATTCGTGGAAATAGGGTTTCCTAAAAAGAAAAACGAAGAATATAAATATACCAACCTTGCGGAAATCGTTAACAAGGAATATAATTTCTTTCCTAAAAGAGAGCATAATGTATCTAAAAAGGATCTAGATGCTTTACATATAGGTGAGGAGAATTTTGATTATATTGTTTTCATTAACGGAGAGTTACGCAAAGAGTTTTCAAAAATTTCAATTGAAAATGTAGAGTTTTTATCTTTCAATTATGCGTTGAATGATGAAAAGCACAAAGAAGTTTTTGAAAAGTATTTCAATACAATTACCCATGAGGATAATCCATTTGCAGACCTTAACCTTGCGTACTGCAAATATGGTTTTTTCCTTCATGTACCGAAAAATACAGTGATTGAAAAACCAATTCATGTATTTTATTTATCACAAAATCAGGAAGAAAACACTTTCTACAATACAAGAAATTTACTAATTGCTGAAGCAGGATCTAAAGTTGAGGTTATTGAAAGTCATCATAACTTCGACGATACCTTTACCTTCACCAATTCTGTAACCGAGATTTTTGTTTATCCAAATGCTAAAGCAGACTGGCATAAACTACAAAATGACAGCGATACTTCTTATTTAGTGGACAATACCTATGCAAGACAGGAGAAAGACAGCCTTGCGACAGTAAATACCTTCTCTTTCGGAGGTAAGCTGGTAAGAAACAACCTGGATTTTATTCATAACGGAGAGAATATCAACAGCTTTATGAACGGGATTACGATCATTAATAACGATCAGTTAGTAGACCACCATACAGCTGTACATCATAACTTCCCTAACTGTGAAAGCTACCAGAATTATAAAGGTGTTTACAACGGTAAATCACATGGTGTATTCAATGGGAAAGTATTTGTAGATAAAATAGCACAAAAAACCAATGCTTATCAGCAAAATAACAATGTTTTGTTAAGCGAAGGAGCAACAATAGATACCAAACCTCAGTTAGAAATCTTTGCAGATGATGTGAAATGTTCTCACGGTTGTACAGTAGGACAGCTGGATGATGAAGCATTATTCTATCTTAGAGCCAGAGGTATCTCTAAAAATGAAGCAAGAGCACTATTGCTATATGCCTTTGCTCATGATGCAATGCAGAATATTGACATTGAACCTCTTAAGTTAAAAGTTTCTAAGCTTTTAGCTGAGAAGTTAGAAGTAGATATCGAATTCTAATTAACATAAAGATGATACTAACTACCACCAACACAATCGAAGGACATCCGGTAAAAGAATACAAAGGAATTGTTACCGGGGAAACCATTATCGGAGCGAATGCCCTTAAAGACTTCATGGCAGGATTAACCGACTTTTTCGGAGGAAGATCTACTACCTATGAAAAGGTTCTTATCGAAGGAAAAGATACAGCTTTAAGAGAGTTACAGGAGCGTGCGGTACAGATGGGCGCTAATGCGGTTATCGGAATCGACTTAGATTACGAAACTGTTGGACCTAACGGTGGTATGCTAATGGTAACAGCCAGCGGCACTGCGGTAGTTATATAATACAGTAATGAACCTGGAGAAGATCAACTTTAATCTAAATGCTTATAAAGAGCATGGCCAGATTCTGGAAGCCGCAGACTTTGTGGTACACCAGTTTGGTTTGGAGAATAAAGATTTTTCAGGATTTGGTTTTCGGGATGAGATGGAACCTAACTCTATTTTGTTGACCACAGAAGGTGCTTTTGGAGAGGCTCAGAAAATTATAATTCCCCGGAACCTGTTTGACTTTGATTTAGCTCTTGTGATGAATATGATCGCTCATGAAATGGTTCATGTAGCACAAAGAGCAGCTAAAGACTTTGTTGAAGACAAAAATGAAAGAGAGTGGCAAGCCTATTATGAAATGTTGTTTCATAAACGTTTTCCGCAATTGCCGGATGTATCGGACTTTCATAAAAAATTCTTTGCAGACAAAGCTCTCGTATATTACGGGAGAATGAGCGAGGGATCCGAGCTTCAACAGAAATATGCCGGCGAAAAAGCAGAAGTTGATGCTTATATAAAGGCTTTAACAGAACAAAAAAACTAAAATTAATGTTCGATATACAGGAAATCCGTTCACAGTTTCCTATTCTTCAGGAAAAGGTAAATGGTAAAGATTTAGTTTACTTAGACAATGCAGCGACCAGCCAGAAACCTAAAATGGTTCTGGAATCTATTAATAACTACTATGAGCATTATAATGCAAATGTTCACAGAGGTATTCATACGCTTAGCCAGGTTGCTACAGAGATGATGGAAGATGCCCGTAAGAAGGTACAGCACTTTATCAATGCAGAGCATGATTATGAAGTACTTTTTACCAAAGGCACAACAGAAGGTATAAACCTTGTTGCTTATGCAATTACTGATCTGATTAAGAAAGATGACGAGATCATTATTTCCTACCTGGAGCATCACTCTAATATTGTTCCTTGGCAGATATTGTGTCAGAGAACAGGAGCAAAACTTCGTGTGATTCCGATGAATGAAGACGGTATTTTGCAAATTGATGTTCTGGATGAATGGCTTTCTGAGAAAACAAAGCTTGTTTCTGTAAATCAGGTTTCCAATGCTTTAGGTATTGTTAATCCGATTGATGAAATCATCAAGAAAGTAAGAGCAAAATCTAATGCTTTTGTATTCATAGACGGAGCACAGGCTGCGCCACATTTCGAAATAGATGTTCAGGCAATGGATTGCGATTTCTTCGCATTCTCAGGACATAAGATGTATGGACCAACAGGAACCGGAATTTTATATGGTAAAGCATCCGTTTTGGAGCAGCTGAATCCATTCCACGGAGGTGGTGAAATGATTGACCATTGTACTTTCGAGAAAACAACTTACGCAGGACTTCCTTTCAGATTTGAAGCCGGAACACCGAATATTGCAGGTAATATTGCATTGGGAACAGCGGTAGATTTTATGGAGAAAGTTGGAAGATCCAATATTGCAGCACATGAACATGCATTGTTGGAATATGCACAACGCAAGCTTCTGGAAATAGAAGGTTTAAAAGTATATGGTGAAAAAGCCAATAGAGCAGGTGTAGTTTCCTTTAATCTGTCCGGAATAGGTATTGCCTCGGATGTAGGTATGATCCTGGATAAATTGGGTATTGCTGTAAGAACAGGTCACCATTGTACACAACCAATCATGGAATACTTTGGTGTTGCAGGAACGGTAAGAGCCAGTTTTGCTGTATACAATACATTTGAAGAAATAGACATCTTAACAGAGGGTGTGAAAAAAGCTCAAAAGATGTTGGCATAAAACAAGAAGATAAATATCTCTTATAAAATAAAAATGATCGGAAATTTTCCGATCATTTTTTTATGATGTTATTTTTAATGCTGGAATCCTGTAATCTTTGCTTCGTCCAGATCGAGACTTAATTCCTGCTTTCGAAGGACAGAATCGTCAAATTCATCCATTCTACGGAGCTCCGAAAGCAACTTTCTCTGTTCTTTTATAATTTCTCTCCGTATTTCTGTAACCGATTTTACGGCATCACCATGAAAACTGTTGTTAATGCATTTTAATCGATTTTCCAATAGCTCAAGATCTGCCTGCAATTGCATTTTTCGGTTATTAACCAAAGAATATTTTTGTACTTCTTCCGAATAATTCTTATCCAGAGTATGCAGTGCTATTCTTTTTAATTTCCACAATATTCTTGTTTCTTGTTCTTCTTCGGACATTGTAGCTCCAACCTCTTTAATATCAATATATTTCAGAATGATAGGCAATAAAAGCCCTTGTCCCACAAGAGTGAGCAGGATAATAATAAATGTTACAAAAATAATCATATCTCTGTGTGGGAAAGCATCTCCTGATGGTAGTGCCAAAGGAATAGCCAGTGCTCCGGCAAGGGATACAACACCCCGCATGGCCGCAAGACTTAATATAAAGGGTTCCCTCCAGTCCAAGTGTTTGTCTTTTTTACGGATGCTCTTAAATAATAAAGGCGGGAGATAGGTCCAGGTAAAGGTCCACACAAACCGGGTTAATACAATAGCCCCACCAATGATTACGGCGTAACCTAAACCAGATTTTATAGCTTCCGGTGACATTTCATCTATAATGCCAGGCATTTGCAAGCCTATCAGGATAAAGATAAAAGCATTCATCAGGAATATAATCGTGCTCCACACATTTACAGCCTGTATACGTGTTGTATGTGTCTGAAAACGGTTAGAGTTATAAGACATAACAAGTCCGCCGGTGACAACAGCCAGAACCCCCGAATAATGGAAGTGTTCCGCAACAATATACATGATATAAGGTGTAATCAATGTAAAGATAGTATCAATATCAGAAGTTGTTGGCAGTATTCTGAAAATCAGCATTAACAGGAAGGCAACGACAAGACCAACAAGGGCTCCCATAATAGCCATTACAAAGAAGTTTCCTATGGCCTCTTGCATTACGAACTGCCCGGTAAGTATGGCTGCCAGTGCAAACTTCATTACAATTAAACTCGATGCATCGTTTATTAAGCTTTCTCCTTCCAGGATGCTAAGTGTTCTTTTAGGAATCTTTAGATGTTTTAAGATGGATGTAGCGGCAACAGCATCCGGAGGGGAGTTAATCCCGCCCAGTAAGAACCCCATTGCTACAGTTATTCCCGGAATCATATTAGAAGAGAGATAGGCTACAACTATGGATGTCAGAAAGACCAAACCAAAGGCCAGTCCCAGTATGGGTCTTCTGAACCTTAAAAAGTCTTTCCATGAGGTATTCCATGCCGCTTCAAAAAGAATAGGCGGAAGGAAGATAAGGAAAACAATACTAGGATCTACCTGAAAAGTCGGTAAGCCAGGGATAAAGCTTATCAGAAGTCCGGCAACTGTAAGGAATATAGGATAGGCAATGCGGATCCTTTGTCCAAGCATTACCAGGAGCATTACACCAAAGGCAATGCCTATTCCCCAGAGTAAATAGTTTTCGATCATTTGATAATTGTATTAAATTGTGTGTTGGAAAAATAAAGAATTGTCGTCAAAAATATGAAAAATTTCATTTATGGAAATGCTCTGTTCTGATAGATAAATATAATAATTGTAACCAAAAAACGGGCGTTTCAATTGAAATGCCCGTTATATCTTGTGAAAAAGAAGATCTAATTATTTTTTTAACTCTTCTTTAGCAGCAGTTGCAGCTCTGTCTATTTTATCACCTGCTTTCTGAGCACCTTGCTTAATATCTTTACCAGCTTTGTCTACAGCATCACCAGTCTTATGAGCAGCATCTTTCACTGCATCACCAGTCTTGTCAGCCGCATTTTTCACAGCGTCACCAGTTTTATCAGCTGCATTTTTTATTGCATCACCAGTTTTGTTAGCTGCATTTTCTACTTTGTCCTCAGCTTTTTGAACGCCTTCTTTTACTTTCGTGCTATCTAATTTAGTTTCAGTAGTTGTAGTCGTTGTAACTGTACCAGAATCTGTAGATTTAGTTTCAGTACTTGTAGTTTCCTTTTTGCAAGAAGTAAGAGCAAGTGCAGAGAATACTGCTACACCTAAAATTGTTTTTTTCATATTTAGTTGATTAAATGTTTGAGATGTGAATTTAACGTAAAAAAATGATATTTATTTTACTTTAAAAGAAGAAATTACAGGGAAGTGATCAGAAATTTTTAATTCTCTGTCTACTGTATAGCTTGTAGCCTTTATTACCGGGCTGCTGAAGAGATAATCTATACGAATTGGAAATTTGTAATCGTGAAAACTTGTGGCAGATCCAGAGCCCGCATCCATGAATGCGTCATTAAGGTTTTTGCTTAAATGGTAATATTCATAGGAGCTTGGTACAGAATTGAAATCTCCACCCAGGATAACAGGATAAGGAGAATTTTGTACAAATTCCCGCACTGCAGCTACCTGATCCTGGTGAATTCTGAAACTTTCCGCCATTCGAGATCCTAAAATTTTTGCTTTTTCTTCATTAATTTTGTTGTCACCGGTTGGACGAAGCATATCTTTTTTCAGATAAAAAGGCTCAAGATAAACATTAATAAAACGGATGGTTTTTCCATTTATATTGATATCTGCATACAGGGAATGTCCGTTACTGCCATCCTTTATAATTTCACCCTGATTTTTCACCGGATATTTCGAATATATGGCTACAACTTGTTCTTCTACAACATGTTTAAACCCAGGTATAGATAGAGATTCTTTATTGTGATAGCCTTTTTCCTGAAAAAATATAACATCAGGAGCTTCACCTTCCAAAAAGGATTTCAAGGCAGGGAGATCCTGTCCGCCATGAATATTATAGGTAACAACTTTTAAATTTCCTGTTGCAGAGCCTGGGCTGTAATTAACCCATCTTCTGATAGGATTGAAAAAGAAAAGAAGACCAATAAGGAAAAATATAGCTCTCTTTTTCCACGTTGCAATCCATATAATGGTAAGTACAATGTATGCGATTATAAGCGGTGGAAATACTAACGGGACAAAATTAAACCACTTAAAAACCTTAGGTGGTATAAAACTATTGAGTAACATTGCAGCAAGGGCAAAAAATAGCACCAAATGCAATAATGTAAGTATAAGTCGAATAACTTTCATCGGCGATCTATCCTGAATCTGTTTTTAGTCCAAATTTTGATCAGGATAAAAGCAATAACTGCGCCACCAAGATGTGCAAAGTGTGCAACATTATCTCCCTGAGAATCTCTTATGCCTAAGAAAAACTCAATTAAGATAAGAACAGGCATTAGATACTTAGCTTTAATAGGAATTGGTGGGATCAGCATCATGATCTTTGCATCCGGATAAAGCATAGCAAAAGCGACTAAAAGCCCATAAATGGCTCCCGAAGCACCCACCATAGGTGTTATTAAATATCCGAAAAGCTCTTTAACTTCCCCTGGGTTACCTCTGAAAGTTGCATTTGTAGTATCATTTATCAGATTACCATTAATACCGAGCTTTGAAAGATGAAAAAGCTGTTCGATATCTGTTCCCTGTGCAACAAGGCTGTTAATAAGGCTGTCTACCTGGATATAGTTAACAACGTTGAATAAAACATAAGCCCCAATACCACATACAAAATAGAATATAGCATACTTTTTAGGACCTAAAGTCATTTCAATTGCCGATCCAAATGACCATAGAGCAATCATATTGAATAAGATATGCGCAAACCCGCCATGCATAAACATATGGGTAATCACCTGATAAAACTGGAAGTTAGGTGATCCCGGGAAAAAAGCTCCCAGAATAACTTCTAAATTTATTCCTAGCGATTGTATCAGATAAGTAGCTGCAAATAGTAGTACATTAACGATCAGCAGGGTTTTGGTAATAGGTGGAATATATCTTTGCATTTGCTTTACATTTTAAGTTTATTTTTCAGTTCTTCAATAGGAAGTTCTATGTAGCACTTCTTTTTATTGTGGTTGTATTCTGGGAATCCCAGTGCTGAAAAATCTTGAATAAGGCTTTCTACGTCTTCTTTCTGATGGAAGTCGAAGTTGGATTTAGATTGTAATTTTACCTGTTTGCTTTCAAAGAATTCGAAAAAGTCTAAACTTTCGTCTTCATATTCTGCGAAAATTTTTTGCAAAAGAGGTATAATATCTTTGTCTGATAAATCTTCTGGTACAGCATGAATATGTAATATATGCTCACTTCCGTCCAGATTCATATCAAAACCTATTTTAATCAACTTCTCACGAACCGCCAGGTATGTCATTTTTTCTATCTCATTCAGATAAATTTCGTGAGAGAATAATAATTTCTGGCTATGGGTTTGAGATGTTTTCTTTTTTTGCTTTCTTTCATAAAGCACCAATTGATGCATTCTGCCCAGATCAAGCATCAACGTTTTGCTATTGTGATTGTAAAGCCAGAATCCGTTAGGAAGTCGCATCAGCTCATCTTCCGTATCGTCTTCATCAAATAAGTTGATTTTTGAAGGCGAAGGAGAGACGCTGGTCTGGTACATTTCTGTAAGACTTACTATTTCCTGTGGTTTTGGAGCAGAAGACTCTTCCCGGAAAGGATTATAGTTACGGTCTACCTGTATGGTAGGAATTACAACTCTGTCACTAGGAGAACGGGAAACAATCATTTCATCATGCATAGGTTCTCTGTCAAAATCCAAACTTGGGGAAATGTTGTAAATCCCGAGAGATCTCTTAATAGAGGAACGCAGCATTGCGAAAATAACATTCTCGTCCTCGAATTTCACTTCTGTTTTTTGTGGATGTATGTTTACATCTATTTTTGCCGGATCTATTTCTAAAAACAAGAAATAGCTTGGAATATATTGAGGCTGTAAAAGACCTTCGAATGCTTCCTGAACTGCACGGGAAAGATAAGGGCTTTTAAAATATCTGCCATTAACAAAGAAAAACTGTTCGCCTCTGTTCTTTCTTGCAGCTTCAGGTTTTCCTACGTATCCGTTAAGTCTTACCCAATCTGTTTCCTCTTTAATCGGAACCAGGAGAGTGTGTAAACGTCTTCCGAAAATATCAATGATTCTTTGTAATTCTGTACTTTTTCGTAAACGGAAAACTTCAGAATCATTATTGTAAAGCGAAAATTCCAGTCCCGGATGTGCAAGAGCAACACGCTGGAATTCATCCATAATATGGCGAATTTCAACATTGTCCGACTTTAAGAACTTTCTTCTTGCAGGCACATTATAGAACAGATTTTTCACGGCAAAATTACTTCCGTCTGTACTTTGCACAGGTTCCTGTTCAATCAGCTCCCCTCCGTGGATCATAATATGTGTTCCGTAGGAATTATCTGCCTGTTTGGTTTTAAGATCTATCTGAGCAACAGCCGCAATAGATGCTAAAGCTTCACCTCTGAAACCTTTAGTAGCAATTCGGAAGATATCTTCCGTTGTTCTTATTTTGGAAGTGGCATGACGCTCAAAAGCTAATCTGGCATCTGTAGCCGACATTCCGCTTCCGTTATCTACAACCTGTACCAGAGTCCGGCCACCATCCTTCACAATTAGTTCTACGGACGTTGCACCAGCATCTATAGCATTTTCCAAAAGCTCTTTAACGATGGATGCAGGTCTCTGCACCACTTCGCCGGCGGCAATCTGGTTCGCTACATGATCGGGAAGGAGTCTAATGATATCAGGCATTGTAGATTTTTATTTTTCTAATGTCAAAAATACATATAAGATTTTGGAAAAAAAATTTCATTTTCGGTAAAATTAGTATTCTGAAACGGAAAAGGAGTACAAATTAGTATCTAAATAATAATGACTTTTATGAAAAAATTGAAAGAACTCCCTAAAAAACTTATTTTTGCACTTTAAATAATATTATGGCTAAACAGGAAGACGTTTTCAAGAAGGTGATTTCTCACGCGAAAGAGTATGGTTTTATATTTCCGTCAAGTGAAATTTATGACGGACTTTCTGCAATCTATGACTACGGACAGAATGGTGCTGAGCTGAAAAACAATATCAAGCAGTATTGGTGGAAAGCAATGGTACAACTGAACGAAAACATTGTGGGAATCGATTCAGCAATCTTTATGCACCCTACAATCTGGAAAGCTTCCGGACACGTAGACGCTTTCAATGATCCATTAATTGATAATAAAGATTCTAAAAAACGTTTCCGTGCAGATGTTCTGGTGGAAGACTATTGTGCGAAATTAGAAGATAAAGCTCAGAAAGAGATAGATAAAGCAGCAAAACGTTTCGGCGAAGCTTTTGATAAAGATCAGTTTGAAGCTACAAACCCAAGAGTAATAGAGTACAGAGAGAAGCAGAAAACAATTCTATCCCGTCTGGCAAAATCTCTTGAAAATGAAGATCTGGCAGATGTGAAATCTCTGATTGAAGAATTGGAAATTGCAGATCCGGATACAGGTTCTAAAAACTGGACAGAAGTAAGACAATTTAACCTGATGTTTGGTACTAAGCTTGGTGCTACTACAGAAACAGCAATGGATCTTTATCTTCGTCCGGAAACAGCACAGGGTATTTTTGTAAATTACCTGAACGTTCAGAAAACTTCCCGCCATAAGCTTCCCTTTGGTATTGCCCAAATAGGTAAAGCATTCCGTAACGAAATTGTAGCAAGACAATTTATCTTCAGAATGCGTGAGTTCGAACAAATGGAAATGCAATTCTTTGTACCTCCCGGAACAGAGCTTGAATACTATGAAAAATGGAAACAAACCCGTTTGAAATGGCACTTGGCTTTAGGTCTTGGTGAAGAGAACTACAAATTCCACGATCATGAGAAACTAGCGCACTATGCAAATGCTGCGGCTGATATAGAATTTAAATTCCCATTTGGATTCAAAGAATTGGAGGGTATTCACAGCAGAACTGATTTTGACCTTTCTGCACATGAGAAATTCTCTGGTAAAAAACTACAATATTTTGATCCGGAAAGAAATGAAAGCTATGTACCATACGTAGTGGAAACTTCCGTAGGTCTGGACAGATTATTCCTTTCTATCCTTTCTCACTGTCTGAAAGATGAAGCACTTGAGGACGGATCTGAGAGAACAGTTCTTTCTCTTCCTCCAGCTTTAGCACCAGTAAAAGCTGCTATTCTTCCGCTAATGAAGAAAGATGGTTTAGGTGAGTATGCTGAAAAAATCTTTAACGATCTTAAATTTGACTTCAATCTTATTTATGAGGATAAAGATAGTATCGGTAAGCGTTACAGAAGAAATGATGCTTTAGGAACGCCATTCTGTATTACAATTGATCACGATTCATTAAACGATCATACTGTAACACTTAGAGACAGAGATACAATGCAACAGGAGAGAGTTCCGGTTTCTGAACTAAGAAGAATTATCGATGATAAGGTTAACTTCAGAAATCTTTTGAGTAAAATATAATTTTAACGATATAAGTATAAAGCCCTTACAAATACTGTAAGGGCTTTTTTATTTTGTTGGAGAAATGCCGGGTCATTTATCTTGTTGTAAAATAGTTTTAAGAGATCTTTAAGCATCATTAATTTTATTTAATAATGGCTTTTTTACGTGGTGCAGAGGATAGAAAACTTTCACGGAATGAGAATATCTCCTATATTTGCTAAAAGAAATAGTATGGTAAATTCAAGAGCGAGAGAAACGACAGAGGCTATCGAGCGTATCTATGTTTCCATGCGACACTTATTCTACAGAGGGTTTTTCAAACCTGGAGGCATTTCCGGAGAAGCATTACGAAAACTTTTAATGATCATTCAACCAGAGATCTACGGTAGTATGGGGAATCCCAACAAAGTAGAGCTTAATGGTCTTTTATATGTTTTGGACAGACTTCCGGAAGGAATAGAAGAATGTGCTTTCATTCATTTAACTTCAGATGAAGGCTTCGAAAAAGGAAGCTTTGACCCTATAGTTCCTAAAAAACGTCGAAGAAATTGTTATCGTATAGATGAACACCAAATGAACATTGAAGTTCTTTTGGGAAGATCAGAGATTTATGATATTCTAACTCACCTTACATTCTTATATCTTGAAGCGGATAAAATACGTGATATTGGCTTCGATATGAATGAAGGCGGGCGTCCTAAGCGTGTTTGGAAAATTATTGAAGAGGTTGCATTAGGAGAGAAAAAGTTTTCCAGAAAGGAAAAAGAAGTGGCATTGGTTCATCTTTCAGCATTGCTGGGCAGACCGTTTGATGAAACTTTAGAAGCATATAATAACTTCGGAGACGATGATAACCCAGATCGTTTATTCAAGATTATTTACTGGTTGGGCCAGATAAGTCTTGATGACTGGAAGGAAAGCAGAGAACGTGAAATTTATTTCAGTTCAATCCTTCAGGAGCGTGTGGGGCATCACTTCTTTGGTGAAAAATGGGCGAATAATGTAAAGAGAGTCTTGGTGGAAAATAACCTTCATGAAAGACCTTTGCATATCATAAGTGCCAATATGCACAGTGTGCAGAATATGCTTTTTGCAAATGATGCACTGAACAAAAAAGTCACAAAAGAAGTAGATTATCTTCTGTATCAGAAAATAAGTAATACAAAAGAGCTTAGAGATAAGATATCAGATTATGCTCAGAATAAAAGTGTTATCTACATTGATGATAACAGCGGAAGTAATATCGATGTTCAGATCATTGATCTGGCAAAGACTGATCTTAAAAATAGCCCGCTAGGACACTACAAGTATTCCGGAGACGATGTTATCATGGTCTTTGACTATGCTTTCGGTGAGCAGGCTTTTGAGGTAATGGATGAGTTGCTTCGTCCGTTTGAAACAAATAGCATTACATTTAAAATGAATGTGAAATCTGTTTCTGTAATGGGTAAAGCAGGTATTCTTACTGGAGGTAAAGGAGATATTATGATTCCTACATCTCATATTTTTGAAGGAACAGCGGATAACTATGTTTTCAAAAATGCATTGAGCAAAGATGACTTTAAAGACAATGAGCTGAAAGCATTCGAGGGAAGCATGATCACCGTTTTGGGAACTTCACTTCAGAATAAAGATATCCTTTCTTACTTTATGACGACTTCATGGAAAGCTGTAGGGCTGGAAATGGAAGGTGCACATTATCAGAAAGCAATTCAGATCGCATCTAAAATCAGAAATCACATTGAAGAAGATTTGTTTGTAATCTATGCTTATTATGCATCGGATAATCCACTGGAAACAGGTAGTACATTATCTTCAGGCGGATTGGGTCTTACAGGTGTAAAACCAACATATCTGATTACATTAAGAATTCTGGAAAAAATTATTGAAAAAGCGAACCAGAAGAAAGCTAAATAAAATAAAAACTCCCTGAATTTCAGGGAGTTTTTTTATGTTGTTTTTTAATAATTCTGAGAAGTATTGCTATTGAATGCTGTTTATTCTGTTTATAACAGGCATAGCGAAAATCCCGCTGGTTTGCAGGTGTTTCTGATACATAGCTTTTGCTTTCAATCCATACTCAGCATTGTTTTCCTGTTTGTAATGGAAATAAAACAGATTTCCCAGCATTTCATAATAATCGGGATGATCTTTAGTTTCCCTTTCCTCGACCAGTTGAATAAGTTCTTCCGACGTTTTGGAAGAGACATCCTGAAAATTCATTTTGAAAATATCTCTCATAAGAGAATCAAAATCCAGTTCTTTCTGCATCAAGCTTTCTTCCGGTTTTCCTAAAAGCAGCTTTTCCAATGCCTGAGAAAGTTGTCTGATTAATCGTATTGTAAAGTCTTTATCCTGAATCATATTTTTAATTTATCCAAAGAACATATAAGCTAATAAAATAGAAGTAATAACACCTACTAAGTCGGCTAAAAGCATAGCTCCTACCGTATAACGTGTATCACGAATAGAAACAGCGCCAAAATACACTGCAATTACATAAAATGTAGTATCGGAGCTTCCCTGTAATATAGCAGAAAGTCTCCCTTGAAAACTGTCCGGTCCAAAAGTCTGCATGGTATCTACCATCATACCGCGCGCTCCGGATCCGCTTAAAGGTTTAATTAATGCTGTCGGAAGTCCGTCTACAAACCTGGTATCTAAGTGCGAAAGATTTGCCAGATATTTCATTCCGTCGATAATAATATCGAAAACACCGCTGGTTCTAAGTAAAGAAATAGCGATAAGAATACCCACTAAGTAAGGTATAATCTTTACACAGGTATAGAAACCTTCTTTTGCACCCTCTATAAAAGCGTCGAAAATGTTTATTTTTTTATAAATACCTCCTAATACAATAAGCAAGAATATTAATAGGATAATACCATTGCTCAGAAGCTTACTAAAGTCATCCAGCTCTTCCTTGTTCAGGCGAACCAGAAACATTACCAAAAGAGCAATGATAGCAGATATACCACCCAGATAAGCCAGGACAACAGGTTGTAAAAGGTTGATCTTTTGTTTAAAAGACACAATAGTCATTGCCGCCATTGTTGCAAAAAAGGTTGCAATCATACATGGCAGAAAGATATCTGTAGGAGTTGCTGATTTCATGGAGGCCCGAATAGCAATAATACTAACAGGGATTAAGGTTAATCCACTGGCATGCAGACACAAAAACATGATTTGTGCATTGCTGGCTTTGTCCTTATTTGGATTTAGGGTTTGCAAGCTTTCCATAGCTTTTAGACCAAATGGCGTAGCTGCATTATCCAGCCCCAGAAGGTTGGCACTAAAGTTTAGCATCATATGTCCATAAGACGGGTGTCCTTTTGGGATTTCCGGAAACAGTTTTGAGAAAAAAGGTTGTATTAGACGACTAAGGAAATTGATTCCACCTGCTTTTTCAGCAATGCTCATAAAACCCATGAATAAGGTCATAATACCGATAAGACCTATACAGATGTCAACAGCAGTTTTACTGGTGCTAATTACCCCGTCTGAGGCTTGAATCCGGTATATTCTAACATCTTCACTGCCTTCTTTCTTGCTATAGTGAATTCTGCTCTCCTGATAATTCGGATTTTTAGCAATTGAATCCCGGATTATCGGTGAAAATTGTGTCAGATTTTTTTTTCCGATTTGTATAGTATCTCCGCTTTTTCCTACAATCATATCATTGTAGACCGATTTATAATCATTAGAGCTGAGGTATTTAATACTTGCAACGGCAATTGCAACGATAATGAAAGCACTCCAGATTCTGCTTAAAGCCATTTATGCTAAATTTTAGTAAATGTAAGGAATTTGTAATTCTGTTCTTTGGTCTTTTTGAGAATTTCTTATTACTGTACAATTTAGAGTTTTAGATATTCTTTTGCTGTCAGTATAGGCAATATGGAAGATTTAAAATCTTTTTTGTTTCTGGTAATAATATGAGTCATATTATTTTCAATGGCGGTATAATATTGTATCCCGTCCTCGAAATCCCGAAAGTCAGATGACAAAGACAATTCTATTATTTTATCATCAATTGCAAGAATGTTGACTAAGACCTTAAACTGAGAAATAATTTTTCTTGTATCATTAACATTATAGTGTCTTGACAAAAGATAATAAGTATTGGCTATTGTTAGAGCTGATATGTTGAGTTTTAATTCTTTTTTATCGGCGAGTGTAAATAGTTCCTGTGCTTCTTTGTAGTATTCTGGACGTTTCTGAAGCAGGTCAATAACGATATTAGTGTCTACAAAAATATTTTCCATTATAAATATTTTTTACTTAAATATTCTGAGTAGTTTATTTTGTAATCTTCTTCAGATTCGTACGGAATTATACCTGTCAGACTATTCACCAACGGGCTTATTTTTACTTTTCTATCTTCTTTTATTATTAGAGAATTTAGATAGTTTTCGATCAGTTTTGAAAGGCTGGTATGATTGTTTTTTGCATAATCTTTAGCACTTTCAATAATATCTTTGTCTAAGTTTAATGTTAATTTAGTATTCATTACATTTTGTTTTACGTGTAAAATTAAATATTTAATACGTGATATCAAAATATTATATTGATTCTGCTTCTTATTCACATGTACAGTAAGGTTATGGTAATAATTTTGTTAAATAATCAATCATAAGTGCCAAAAAACTTATATTTGATTGTATAATAGCTATTTGTCTGCATTAAATCCATTTCACACAATATACAATGAGAAGTATACCATATATCATTAGAAGAGCGACTTTTCTGATCAAAGAGCGAGGAGTTGTCAACAGTTGTAAATTTATTTATTCCCGCTATGGATATTTCTTAAAATACAGAATAAAGCTATCTAAAGTCTTTACTCCCGACGAGCTTAATATACAGAACAGATATGCCTATAAGTACGAACCTATTATGCATTATTCATTCAACAGAATGCTGAAAGGAATTGATTGGGACTGGAAGGAGAGTACTTTCATTGATATTGGATGTGGGAAAGGTGCTGCTATTTTATTGGCTACACGCTACAATTTTAAAAGATATATTGGTGTAGAATTATCTCCCTTATTGGCTGAGGAATGCCGGAAAAATATCAGAAAATTTATTGGAAAAAGGGAAATAAATTATGCCGTTTATAATTGTGATGCCACAAAATATACTATTCCAGATGATGTAAATGTATTCTATTTTTTTAATCCTTTTGCACCACCCGTCCTAAAGGTTGTTATGTACAATATTGAATTGTCCCTTATAAGAAACCCCAGAAAAATATTAATTCTGTATTTCAATGCAATGTATTTACCGATAGTTTTGGATAGTGGGTATAAAATCATTTATGAAGAGAAAATAGATCCTGTTGCCAGATACAAATACGGAAGTTTTGCACTTACTAACTGAGTATAAGGAGCAGGAACTATAACTGAATATACATTAGCTGCTCTCCTGCATCTTCATCTATACTGGAGATAAATACAGCATGACGTGTCTTTTCGATAAGACCATTTATAAAAAATGAAGTCTCGAAAAACTGTCGGTGCACACCAGGTAACAGGCTTTCAAAAAACTGAATTCCTATTGCATTATTATGCAGATCCATTTTGGTTTGTAAAGGCTCATTGGGAAAAAGTTCTTCATGAAAGTCTGTGACTCTTTTGCACCAATGGATACTCTTTTTGGGCGAAGATACCTTGCAGCAATACATCAGAATCAGACAACACCATAAAGCATGTCTGAAGGCGTTTCCTTTACCATCTGTGCTGTTGGTTCTCGGGAAATATTTTTTGGCAATAAGATATGCCCGGACAGTTGCGACAAAGGATAATATAGAAAAAATAGGGTTGCTTAAAGAGAGTTTAAGCAACCTTATAAATTTTTTAAATGTTAATTGTCTAAAAGTATTAATAAAAACTTTTAGGGTTTTCATTAACTGATATATTAAGCGTTAACATTCATCAGTAACCTCATTGATCTGGATACTGTATCTTTAATTTCGTTTCTTCTTACGATAAAATCTACAAAACCTTTTTCTAAAAGGAATTCAGATGTTTGGAAACCTTCAGGAAGGTCTTTACCGATCGTTTCTCTGATAACTCTAGGGCCTGCGAAACCGATAAGTGCACCAGGTTCAGCCATAATGATATCAGCAGTCATTGCAAAAGAAGCTGTAATACCACCAAAAGTAGGGTCAGTTAAATAAGCAACATATGGTAAACCTTTGTCTGAAAGCTGAGCCAATTTCGCCTGAACTTTTGCTAACTGCATTAGTGAATAAGCTGCTTCCTGCATTCTTGCTCCACCTGACTGGCAAATAATCATAAACGGTAATTTATTTTTCATTGCATAGTCAATAGCACGGCTAATTTTCTCTCCCATTACAGAACCTAATGAACCTCCGATAAAAGAGAAGTCCATACAGGAAACTACAAGTTCCAATCCGTTTACTTTACCAACAGCATTACGTACAGAATCCGTTAATTTTGTCTTGCCTTTTACTTCTTTTAGTCTGTCAGTATAAGCTTTAGTATCTTTAAAATTAAGAATATCTACACTTTCTACATTAGCGTCTAGTTCTTTAAACTTATTGCCGTCGAAAAGCATATCGAAGTACTCTCTGCTTCCAATTCTCACGTGGAATCCATCCTCAGGAGAAACGAAGTTGTTGTTTTTCAGTTCTTCGTGTTCAATAATTTTTCCTGTTGGTGTTTGGTGCCACAATCCTTTCGGAGAATCTTTCTTCTGCTCCGTTGGAGTGTTGATGTTTTGTTTCTTTCTTTTAAACCAGTCAAAAGCCATTTTCTAATTTATTTAAGAGAAGAAACAGAGCTAAAATTTTAACTCTGTTTCTGTTGATTTATTATTTAAGGGTATCGATATTGTTTAGATCCTCGAAAGCCTGAACCAGACGTTTAGAGAATGTTTCTTCTCCTTTTCTGATCCATACTCTAGGGTCATAGAATTTCTTGTTTGGTACGTCAGCTCCTTCAGGGTTACCAATTTGGTGTCTCAGATATTCAATTTTTTCATTCATGTAATCTCTGATTCCTTCTGCGTAAGCAAATTGAAGGTCTGTATCAATATTCATTTTGATAACACCGTAACCAATTGCTTCGCGGATTTCTTCAAGTGTAGAACCTGAACCTCCGTGGAATACAAAGTTAATTGGCTTGTCACCTGTTCCGAATTTCTCCTGAACAAATTTCTGAGAGTTATCTAAAATTTTTGGTGTAAGTTTTACGTTACCTGGCTTGTATACTCCGTGAACATTACCAAAAGCAGCAGCAATAGTAAAGTTATCAGAAATAGCTCTTAGTTTTTCATAAGTGTAAGCTACATCTTCCGGTTGAGTATATAATAATGAGTTGTCTATACCAGAGTTGTCTACACCATCTTCTTCACCTCCTGTTACGCCGATCTCTACTTCTAAAGTCATCTGCATTTTTGCCATTCTTTCGAAATATTTTGCACTGATCTCCAGGTTTTCTTCTAAAGGCTCCTCAGAAAGGTCAAGCATATGAGAAGAGTATAAAGATTTTCCATTTTGCTTATAGAATGCTTCACTAGCATCTAAAAGTCCGTCGATCCATGGAAGTAATTTCTTTGCACAGTGATCTGTGTGTAGGATTACGGTAGCACCGTAAGCTTCTGCTAATGTATGGATATGTTGTGCGCCTGCAATAGATCCAAGAATTGCAGCTCTTTGTCCTTCATTAGATAATCCTTTTCCAGCATTGTAGATTGCTCCACCGTTGGAAAACTGAATAATAACCGGTGCGTTAAGTTTAGCGGCTGTTTCCATTGTTGCATTGATGTTGCTGGAACCGATAACATTTACTGCCGGTAAGGCAAATTTGTTTTCTTTTGCATACTGAAAAATGTCAGTAACCATTGAACCTGTGGCCACGCCAGCTGGAAACATTTTGCTCATTTTTTTATTTTTTTATTTGATGTAGGTTATTTAAAATTTTATTTGGTAAAGATAAGCAATTCAGGTTAATTTCTTTTATCGTTCCCCCAAAGTAGTTTTTGTCTTATTGTTTCGAAAAAGCTGATGTCGTCTGGCTGTACTAAAGACAGCGTGAATGGCGCTTTTTCAAGAGAAATTTCTTCTAAAGTATCGATGTGATATAATCTTGAATCCAGAGAAAGAGAATATTGAGGTACACGACTTTCTACTTTCAGGCGGATTTTTACATCGTCTTTTAATATCAGTGGTCTTACATTAAGGTTGTGTGGTGCAATAGGCGTAATGGCAAAGTTATCATTCTCCGGAGAGATAATAGGTCCACCACAACTTAATGAATAAGCTGTAGATCCTGTCGGAGTAGAAATAATAAGCCCATCCCCCCAGAATACATTCAGAAATTCATCATTGATATAAGAATTAACCGTAATCATAGAGGTTGTTTCTTTTCTGGAAATAGTGACATCGTTCAATGCATACGGAAAGTCTATATTGACCCCATTTACTTTAATAACTGATCTTTGAGTAATGATAAGTTGTTTATCCAGAACTTTATCTATATTGTCAAAAACTTCTTCTTTGGTAAAGCTGGCGAGAAATCCTAATCTTCCGGTGTTGACCCCCACTACAGGAATACCCAAATCCTGAACAAAAATTAATGCATTCAGAATGGTACCGTCTCCACCAAAGCTAAAAAAATAATCAATCTCCTGATCTTTAAGATCTTCTTTGTTTGAAAAAATAGGAAAAACCTTGGAAAACTGCAATCCTTCGGCGGTGTCCTTATGAAGTACAGCGGTAACATTTCGTTTGTTGAGCTCAGAAATAAACCTGCTCAGATATAGAAATGTATCCAGATCTCTCTTTTGTGTGTATATAGCTGCCTTCATAAATCAAAATTCCATATATTTTTGTAAAAAACCAAAACGATCTTTTAATAAGTCATCTTTTTCATTGTGGTAAAATTTGTGAACCACAATATAGTTGTACCGGTCAAATGTTTCGTCAATAGAGCTAAGGTTCTCGCTGCTTATTTTCAGTGCTATCTGAATTGTTTCTTCAGTCATGTGATAGATGAAAGCTCCGTAAAATTTCCCGTTATTACTTTCTACAATTTTAGCAATCTCGGTCATGGAGTAATTCCGGGTAGCAGTCTCAACAATTAAAACAGCTCCGTTTTCTGAAAACAATGGGTATTTAGAGAAATCTGCAAAAACATCTTCGCAAGAAATATAGCCTAAATACTTTTCATTCTGATTGATAATCGGAACAACATTCGCGTTGAATGTATGCAGAAGTCTGATACTGTCTAGGGATGTGCTGTCTTCCAGCATTGCAAATCTTTCCAAATGATGACTTAGTTCATTAAGATGCTTGGCTTCACTTTCTTCTATAAGTTCAGTACTTATATTTCCAAGAAATACACTATTCTTTTTTACAAAAATATGGGAGTAGCCAAAGTCCCGCACAATAGCCTTAACTTCTTCCAGAGAATCTGATAGATGAAAGGCGGGATAGTCTTTAGAAATATATTCCTTAATAAACATTGCGCTAATTTAGTAAAATATTAAAATATCTTTTTTAGCTTCGTATCAATAAATATAATAAAAATGAATGGTAAAAATGATAATCTTCAGATAATTCTTATTACAGGCAGTAATGGTTTTTTGGGAAGACGCCTGATAAAAGAATTTTCGGGGCTGTCTTATAGAATAATAGCAACATCTCTTAGTGAGAACAAAATTTCAGATTTACCAGAAAATACAACCTTCAGAAAATTGGATATTGCCAATAAAGAGGAGGTGAACAATATTTTTAATGAATACAAACCTTCTTTTGTAATCAATGCAGGAGCTGTAACTAATGTAGAAGGATGTGAAAAAGATAAAGATTTTGCGTATGCTATTAATGTTGATGCGGTAGTGAATATTGCAGAACAGGCTAAAAAGAATCAAAGTCTTGTAATACAATTATCTACAGACTTTGTATTTGACGGGCTAAACGGGCCTTATAAAGAAGGCGATAAGACATGTCCGGTTAACGAGTATGGAAGAACCAAAGCTCTGGCAGAAGAGAAGTTGGAAGCGTCCGGATGCGACTATGCTATACTAAGGACTATTTTAGTATATGGAAATTCGGATGATCCTGCCAGAGGAAATTTTGTTTTATGGGTAAGGAAAATGCTGTCCGAAGGGAATGAAATAAAAGTCGTTAATAACCACTGGAGGATGCCGACTTTTATTAACGATCTTGCTGTTGCCTGTCGCCTGGTAGTAGAAAAGAAAGCTAAAGGAATCTTTAATATTAGCGGAGAGGAAGAATACAGCATAGAAGAATTTGCCAGAAAAATTGCTCAGTTTTATCGCCTGGATGAGAGCTTAATTACAGCTATTTCATCAGAAGATATAGGGCAGGATAAAAACAGGCCAGTGAAAACCGGGTTTGATCTTTCCTTGGCAAAAGAGAGGCTGGGATACAGACCAAATAGCCTTACGGAAGCATTGATTATAATGGAAAATGAGGTGAAAAAATAATTTTCGGAAGTATTGTAACAAACCAATATTTTATACGTCTAATTGAAGTAAAACAAGACTATGAAGAAAATCTGTTGTTTATTGTTATGCGTTGGATTTTATTTTTCAGCAAGTGCCCAAAAAAAATGGACCTTGCAGGAATGCGTAGAATATGCAATGAAAAATAATCTGAAAGTCATACAGAATCAGTACAATAAACAGAATCAGGATAAAAATCTTTCAATGGCTAAAAATTCTTCTTTGCCTACGCTGGGAGGGTCTATATCCAATAATGCCAACTTTGGACAGAACGTAACAAATACCGGGATCATTAACCGTACCGATAACTACAATAACTCCATTGGGTTAGGGGCTAATATCCTTATCTATAATAACGGCAGGCTGGAAAAGCAGGTACGTAAGGCTAATTATGATATAGAGGCAAGTATCTACGATTTGGAAACGGTGAAAAATGATGTTTCGCTTCAGATTGCTCAGCAATATCTTTCAGTTTTACTGAATAAAGAAATTATAAAGATTAATGAGAGTGCTGTAAACAATGCTCAGAAGGCTTTTGATAAAGCAAAAATGACAACAGATGTAGGAACAACTCCATTAACCGTCCAGTACGAAGCCGAAGCTGCATTAGCAAGAGAAAAACAAAATCTTAGTAACGCCCGTATCGAGACTGAAAGAGCTTTGTTTAATCTGGCGCAGTTATTACAACTGGCAGATTATAAAACCTTTGATGTAGAAGATCACAGAATAGATGGACTAACCGCTCCTTTGGTATCCGATGATAGTGTTTTAAACAAAGCATATGAAACTCAGCCTCAGATTAAAGCGGCCGAATCGAGAATAAAATCATCTGAAACTCAGACCTTGATAACAAAAGCCTCTTATTGGCCAACAATAACAGGGAATGCAGGTATAGGAACGAACTACTATACATCGCTGAATCAGAATCAATATACTGCACCAGCATTGTTTAAGCAGTATAAAGACAACTTTTCTCAACAATTAGGTCTTTCCGCTAACATTCCGATTTTTAATCAGGGAAATACAAAAGTACAGGTAGAGCAGGCTAAGATTAATGAGGATATTGCGAAAAACTCATTGGCACAGCAGAAGCAAGCTGTAAAAGAAAATGTGCAGAAAGCGGCATTTGACGTAAATGCTAATTATGAAAAGTATCTGGCTGCACAAGAAGCAGAAAAGAGTACAGGATTGGCTTTGGATTTTGCTCAGAAAAGCTATGATGCGGGGAAAACTACAATTTATGATCTGAATATTGCACGTAATAACTATGCAAATGCTCAGGGGTCTGTAGCGCAGGCGAAGTACAATTATCTATTTAGTCAGAAATTACTGAACTTCTATGCAGGTATACCGTTGAGTTTATAATTAAGAGAAAAAATTATTCTTCAAATATTTTTTAAATAAGGTTCTAAATGAAAAATCCCGCATAAAGCGGGATTTTATTTTTAAATATTCTGGGGATCTTATCCTTCGAAAGATTTTTCTTCAGTTGTCGGAACATCTGGAGATACAGTTTCTTCTTCATCGTCATCATCAGCTGCAGCTCCTGCTTTCATTGCATTTCTAGACATCTTAACAGCTGCAATAACTGCGTTGTCTGGGTGCATGAATGCGTAAACGTCAGTTTTGATATCACCAACATAGATTTTGTTACCGATGTTTAGTTTAGTAACATCAACAACAACTTCATCTGGTAAGTTAGCTGGAAGAGCTTTAATTTTCAGTTTTCTGAAAGACTGGCGTAAAACACCACCTCTAACAACACCTTTTGCACGTCCTGTAATTCTTACAGGAACTTCCATAATTACAGGCTTATCTTCTGATAATTGGTAGAAGTCAACATGTAAAATTTTGTCAGTAATTGGGTGGAACTGAATGTCCTGAAGAACAGCTGGGATTACCTGACCATCAACCTCAATAGATACCGTGTGTGCTTCAGGAGTGTAAACTAAAGCTTTAAAGCTTCTCTCTTCTGTAGAGAAGTTTAAAATTTCAGTACCTCCATAAACAACACAAGGAACTAATTCAGCATCACGTAAAGCTTTTGTAGACTTTTTGCCCACGCTTTCTCTTTTTGTACCTTGAATTGTAATAGATTTCATTATAAATGAATTTTAAAATGTTTAAAATTTTTCGAGTGCAAAGATATTAATTATTTTTTAAATAATAAATTTATCACTAATAGATTGATGTTCGTGAACACTTCTCATAACATCTGCAAACAAAGGAGCACATGATAATACCTTTATTTTAGAGGATAATTCAGTGTTTACAGGAATTGTATCTGTAACGATTACTTCTAAAAGTTGAGATTTTTCGATGTTTTCATATGCCTTTCCGGAAAGTACACCGTGTGTAGCCATTGCTCTTACAGTTTTAGCACCTTTTTCCATAAGGATATCGGCAGCCTTGCAAAGAGTTCCCGCTGTATCGATCATATCGTCTATAAGAACAACGTTTCTGTCTTTTACATCACCAATAAGGAACATTTCTTCTACAACATTTGCCTTTTTTCTTTCCTTATATGCGATTACTACTTCTGCACCAAGGTGGCCAGCGTAGTTTTTTGCTCTTTTAGCTCCTCCCATATCCGGAGATGCAATAGTAAGGTTTTCAATATTTAAAGACTGAATGTAGTCTATGAAAATTGTAGAAGCATACAAATGGTCAACCGGAATTTCGAAGAATCCCTGAATCTGATCTGCGTGTAGATCCATTGTCATGATTCTTGTAGCACCAGCTGCTGTTAAAAGATTAGCCACTAGTTTAGCACCTATTGGAGCTCTTGGCTTATCTTTTCTGTCTTGTCTTGCCAATCCATAGTAAGGGATAACAACTGTAATGTTTTTTGCAGAAGCTCTCTTTGCAGCATCAATCATTAGAAGAAGTTCTAACAGATTGTCTGCCGGAGGAAATGTTGATCCAATTAAGAATACCCTTCCGCCTCTTACAGACTGTTCTAATATAGGCTCAAATTCGCCATCGCTAAAATTTAAGATATTAATGGCTCCAAGATTCTGGCCATAGTGGGTAGCAATTTTCTCTGCCAGTTCTTTACTAGTTCTCGTAGAGAAAAGGTAGGTTGGTTGACTCTCAATCATCTTTACTTTTTATTTGGTGCAAATTTAAAAAAAACCACTCAATTGCTCGAGTGGTTTTTATAATTAATATTTAAATATTTGATTTACGGGAATTTAACGCCAGAGTAATCGTTAGGATTAACCTGTGTTAGAGTAGATCTGTAAGTTTTATTAATTGCCTTAATAAACTCATTTGCAATAACTGCATAGCCACGACCTGTTAAGTGTACACCATCAAGAGAGAAAGCACCACCAGTAACAAATGTTGCTGTATATTTTACACCATTGTACTGAATTCCTGACTGAGAACTCAATTCTTTCATTTTTGCATTAGCATCTACGAAAGCATAACCATTGGCAGTAGCTGCTGCCTGAATAGTTGTGTTATAACTTGCGATGGCTGCATTAATAGTTGTAACTTCTTTAACAGTTAATACGTAGTTGTCAGCGAAAGGATAAGCAACACCATTAGCTCCTAATGATGCAGGAATTCCAGTAGGTAATGTAACTTGTGCTCCGATTGCACTTCTTGTAGTCAATGGAACCAAATCTCCAGGAGCAGCTTGTCTGGCTTGCCCATAAGTTGCACCTAAATAAGGAGCTAAAGCTACTAGTGTAGCATTTCCGCTAGCAAGAGCTGCAGCTGTAATCTGTGGACCTAAATTAGTTAAGCTTTCATCCTGAATTAGTAAAGGGTTTGCTACAGTTTTGGAAAGAGGTTTAATTCTGTCTCCTGCCCCAAAAGCTGTTAATATCTGATTTAGCGGTCCGTAAAGATTTGCATTCAACTGATCAATTGTTGCGTTACCAACATTAACATCTCCTTTGCCTAATGATGCTGCTGTAAGCGGGTTGTAAGGCACTGTTGTTAATGAAGGAATTGTTGTAACATCCGGAATGTTTGCAATAATTCCTTTTGCTTTTGTACTGGCAATTTGTGCAACAAGAGCATTGTAGTAGGTTTTAAACATATCAGGAGGAGTCAATGTTTCTTTTGTGTCATCAGCACCTGCCAGAGCGTATAGTAAAGCATCGTTATTTCCAATCCATAATGAAAAGAATGTTGGCTTCTGAGAAATAAAATCTGCAATAACGGAAGTAGCAGTGCTTGATGCGAATCTTACAAAGTAAGGATTTGCAGTTTTGTTAGCAAGACCTGCCGGATTGCCATATCCCGGTGCTAGTAGATGAGCTACTTTAGCTCCTGGTACACCCATATTGTTATAAGGTCTTCCTGCTACTACATTGTCCAATGCCGCTCCTGGATCTGAAGGTACCGGAGTTAATGCTCCGTCCACAACTTTTAATTCTAATTTTCCTAAAAAGCCTAGAAGGTTAGAAAAACCTCCTGTGTTATTAGGCATTAATGGTTGTTTGAATTCGCCTCCGCCTGCAAGCTTCATCTGAGCTGCGATGATGGAAGGGTAAGACTCTTTTTGCCCGTCAAGGTAAAGAGCATTATCTCTATATCCGGAAGTTAATGAGTTTCCTAAAGATATATAATTACTGAAGTCAGCATCACCGTTGGTAGGCTTTATACTTGATACATTTTGATCGAAGTCTGTTTTACAGCTCGATAAAGCAAGAAATGAAGCAACAGATAATGATGTTAGAATATATTTTTTCATGTTATTCAAGATTAAAATGCATTATATGAAAGGCCAAGTCCGAAGATAAAAGCACTTCCTTTTATCTGTCCGCTCATGTTGTAGAAATCATTGCTAACAGTTCTGCTTTTGTAGAAATTGTAGCTGGCTGCTAAGTCTACTCCAAGTTTTCCAAACTTAAGTCCAATACCTCCTGTTAGTACATTGTTGTTCATAGAAGGAGTTTCCGGGCTAAATTGGTTGTCGTTGTAAGGAGACTCATCATAGTAATATCCAAGTCTTCCGGCAATCATATCAGTAAACCAGTATTGTGTACCGACTCTATAAGATTTCGTGTTTTTGAAGTTTTTAGGAGCTGAATAAACTCTCATATCGCTTGGGTCGTTTCCTAATTTTGCGTTAGCAAAGTTGATATTCAGCTTGCTGTAACGATCCCATCCGTAATAGTTGAAATCCCCAGAAACTGACCATCTTGGAGTTACTTTGTAAGTTACCCCAATTGTATATTCGTCCACCAATGGTAACATTGCCTTGAAAGAATCTGCTCCGGTGCTGTTTAATCCTAATGCAGGATATAATGCTGACGATACATTGCTAAGCTGTACAGTACCATTGTCTGCTTTCATATCTACTGCAGAACGGTATGCAACAGAGATGTCTAATTTTTCGTCCGGACGGAAATAGAAACCTAATCCAAATCCATTTCCTTTTGCTTTTTCATCTTTCAGATTCGCTACACCATTAACAAGCGTAGCTGTTTTTGTCCAGTCCAGTTTCCCTGTTGCGTGGATATAGCTAACCCCCACAGACATCCATGGTGCTAATTTCACAGAGATCATAGGCTGGAAGAAGAAAGATCTTAAATTCAGTTCCTGAACAACTTCTCTGCCTTCCCAGTTCTTGTCCCAAACCAGGTGGCTACCATATGGTGTTGTGAAACTGAAACCAACAGAAACATTCTCTAAAACTTTATAAGTTACTGCCGCGTAGATCGGAGTACTTATAGGATTGTCTGTTTTGTAAGATTGTAATGTTGAAGGATTCTGAAATGTCATTGATGTTTTTACCCCAAAGCCCCCAGCTGCAACGCTAAGCTTAGAAGGGATAAATGAAATACCTGCCGGGTTGAAGAATGCTACACTGGCATCTTCTGTGTGAGCACTGGTATGAGCCATTGCAAGTTGCTTAACCCCTTGTAAGGATAGCCTGAAACCACCTGCATATGTTGCCATACTTGCTGCTAGTGCTACAGATAAAAAAACTTTTTTCATAATTACTGGAATAATTAATTTTCTCAAATATAAAATTATTTTATTTACAATTGTTAATTCTTCGTTAATATTTAAGGTTTTATCGGAAGAAAAACTATGTTTAAAATACTATTTAGCTACAAATATACTATATTAGGAGCGTTTAGGAGTCCTTGTTTTTTTGTTTAATTTTTGTATTTGTTAAATTAGCGGGGTATTCAGAAATTGCACTGTTTTTATATTTTTAATAATAGGTTTTATTATTTGAGAAAATGTTATTAAAACATGCCCAGTTGTGAAAAATATAAAATAAAAAAAGCATCAAAAAAATATTATAAATTTGCAGTAATTAATATAAATAGAAAATATGAGTTGTGGATGTAAGACATCCGGCGATTCTTCCCATTCGTGTGGGCCGAAAATCTCCTCGAATGGCTGTGAAAATGTTGATACCTGCGGGAATAGTTATAAATTAAGCGTTTTTGACTGGTTATCCAATGTAGCTCAGCCTACATCGAATCAATGTCATTATGTAGAAGTAAGGTTTAAGAATGACCGTAAAGCTTTTTATCATAATGTAAATAAGCTACCGCTTCATATGGGTAGTGTTGTCACAGTAGAATCAAGTCCCGGACATGATATAGGTGTAGTGAGCCTCACCGGAGAACTGGTGAAAATCCAAATGAAAAAGAAAAAGACCTCAGAAGATCAGGCCTTAAAAGTATACCGAGTTGCTTCGGCTAAAGATGTTGAAATCTGGCAGGAAGCTCGTAGAAAGGAAGATGCTATCAAGCTGGAGGCTAGAAAAATTGCTCGGAATCTCAATCTTGAAATGAAGATTACTGATATCGAATATCAGGGAGATGGAGCAAAAATAACATTCTATTATACTGCGGAAGGAAGAGTAGACTTTAGACAGCTTATTAAAGAGTATGCTGTAGCTTTCCGTACAAAGATTGATATGAAGCAGATTGGTTATCGCCAGGAAGCGGCTAAAGTAGGAGGTATAGGTTCTTGTGGGCGCGAGTTATGCTGCTCTACATGGTTAACAGACTTCCGTTCTGTAAATACACAGGCTGCAAGATACCAGCAGCTAAGTATTAATCCACAGAAATTAGCGGGTCAGTGTGGTAAACTGAAATGTTGTCTTAATTATGAGCTGGACAGTTATGTAGATGCTCTTAGTGACTTCCCGTCTTCATCAACTGTTTTAGATACCGAAAAAGGAAGAGCTTTCTGTATAAAAATCGACGTTTTCAAAAGAAAAATGTGGTTTGCTTATGTAGAAAATTCTATGAGCTGGTACGATTTGGATATACAGATTGTGAAGAAGTTTATCGGTATGAACAAGAGAGGAGAAAAGATTCCGCCTTTAGAAGATTATAAGGTAGATGATAAGCCTTTGCAGACTGTAGATCTTATTCAGGAGAATAATGTGGATCGTTTTGAAAGAAAAAGTAAAAACAACCGCAACAGACAGAAAGGTCAAAAGCCTAATATTAACAATAAACAGGAAAACAGACCGCCGCAGCCAAAATCGGAAGCAGAGCAAGTTTCTAAACCTAGACAGAAGCAAGAAGCTGAAAATACAGCTAAAGTTGCTCCTCAGGGAGAAAAGAAAACGAATAAGCCGAATAATAAAAGTAAAGCGAATTTCCATAAAAATAAAAAGAGACCACCGAAACCTGATGCAGGGGTATAAATTTCTTGTAGTTATTGCTTTTTTAGGAGTACTAACGGGTTGTGTATCTCCTGATGAACAAGTTAGGACAATCTCTCTTGATGGTAAATGGGTGTCCAAATATCCTGCTCGTTTTGAGTTTGATATTCAGGATGCGCAGAATCCAAAAAATATTATATTTGTTATCCGGAATAATAATGAATATCCTTACATGAATCTACGCTTACAGGCCTCTGTATCAAAGATTAATGAAAAAGGAAAGGCAACTGAAATTCTGAATTATATGCTTGCAGAACCTAACGGTATATGGACCGGTGCAGGATTTGGTGCAACAAAAGAGACCTTAGGTCGTTATAAGATGAATTACAGATTTCCGGGTAACGGGAAATATAAAATAGAACTAAAGCACCTAATGTTTAAAAGCCCATTAACGGGATTGGAAGACATAGGAATAAAAATAGAAACGGTTAAGCCATAATATATTAAATGGAAAATAACACTAAAAATAAGCAGCAGTCATTTCCGCTGCCCCCTAAAAAGAAAAAACAGACTTCGGATAAAGGGGTGAAGAGATGGATAAAGTTTATATGGCTAGCTCTTGCGGCTTTTGTCGTTGGGATTGCCGGACTTTTCTTTATGGTTTCTCAGGGTTTTCTTGGGGAAATGCCGGATGTTAAAGAGCTTGAGAATCCTGACATCTATGTTGCATCAGAGATTATTTCGTCAGATGGTGTTTCATTAGGAAAATTTGAAAAGGAAAAAGTTATTCCTATTAAATACAAAGACCTGCCGCCTCACCTTATTTTTGCCCTTCAGGCAAAAGAGGATGAACGATTTAAAGAGCACTCAGGAATTGATATGAAATCAATTTTTAGAGCTGTACGTTTTGGTGGTGGACGTGGTGGTGGATCTACTATTACCCAGCAGCTAGCGAAACTTCTTTTTACAAGAAATGTTTCTAAGAATAAGTTTCAAAGGGTATTCCAGAAGCTAAAAGAATGGTCTGTAGCAGTAAGCTTAGAGAAGAGGTATACAAAAGAAGAAATCATAACACTGTATTTCAATAAATTTGATTTTACCTACAATGCAAACGGAATTGAAATGGCTTCAAGAATCTATTTCAATAAGCATGCGAACGAACTAACTCTTCCTGAAGCTGCAATGTTTGTGGCAATGCTGGAAGCTCCGAATGCAAACAACCCGTTGAAAAATCCGGAAAGAGCAAAGCTTCGTAGAGATGTTGTATTAAAGCAAATGTTGGATACGGGATATATCGATGATAATACCTATAATCAGGCTATTAATACACCTATTGTTACAGATTTTCACCCGGTAAAGAGTGTGAATGAAGGCTACTCGGCTTATTTCAAGTTTTATCTTAGAAAAGAAATTGACGGATATCTTAAAGATTATGAAAAAGAAACAGGAAGAACTCTGAATCTTTTCCGTGATGGATTAAAGATCTATGTAACACTTGATTCAAGAATGCAAAAATATGCGGAAGAAGCTATCAAGCAACACTTGACTGTTCTTCAGAAAAACTTTGATTCTGAACAGGCACGAAATCCAAACAGACCCTACTATCTGATCAGTAAGAAAACAGCAAATGATCTGATGATGGCTGCTGTAAAAAGAACGGGACGTTACAAGCAAATGAAGGCTGAAGGAATGTCTGAAGATTCTATTATGATGGACTTCAAAAAGCCAACAAAATTAACAAGGTTTACTTGGGATGGAGAAGAGGAAGTAGAAATGTCTCCTTGGGATTCTATCCGTTATCATAAACAAATTGCACAGGCTGGTTTAATGTCTATGGAACCTGCTACAGGGAACATCAAAGCCTGGGTAGGAGGAATCAACTGGCAGCACTATCAGTACGACCACGTAAAACAAGGTAAGCGTCAGGTAGGATCTACATTCAAACCATTCGTTTATGCTACTGCAATTATGAACTTAGGATATACACCTTGTACAGTAGTATCTAATGCTAATTATAGCAAAGGAGGCTGGAATGTAAGAGGAGGAAGAAGTGGAGGGTCTCTTGCACTTCGTGATGCTCTTGCACATTCTCAGAATGCCGTTGCTGCACGTCTTATTGAAAGTACAGGTGTAGACAAGGTTATACAGTTGGCACGTGATCTTGGTGTACAAAGTGATATTCCAAAAAACAATACAATTGCTCTTGGTTCTTCAGATATTACCATTTACGAGATGTTGGGTGCATACAGTACCTTTGCTAACTTTGGTACTTATACCAAACCAGAAATGGTGTGGCGTATTGAAGATCCAAATGGCCGTTTAATAAAAGAGGTGAAGCCTGAATCTAAAGAAGTCATGAATGAAGTGTATGCTTATACAATGATTGATATGATGAAAGGTGTTGCTGAATATGGTACAGCATCTTCCGGACTGAAAAGATTAGGGATTAATGCTGAAATAGCTGCTAAAACAGGTACAACCAATAACAACTCCGATGGTTGGTTTATGGGGATTACTCCTAAGCTGGCAACCGGTGTATGGGTAGGTTGGGAAGACCGGGCAACCCACTTCTACAGTACTGGTGAAGGACAGGGTGCAAGAATGGCATTACCAATATGGGGGTACTTTATGCAGCGAGTTTACAAGGACAAATCATTGGGGATAACTCAGGAAGACAGGTTTGTTAAACCTTCCACTTATGACGGTTGTAATTCACTGAAAGGCCTTGGAGGCTATGGTGACGACGGAGGACTTCAGACAATTGATGAGGTGAGGAATCCAAGACCGCCATCGAATAATGGTAACCCTGATAACAATGGGCAACCGGCGAAAAAAGAAGAAAATATTAACGATAAAATCAATAAGACAGACGATATTGATTTTAATAAATAAAAATATAAGCCGGATAATATCCGGCTTTTTTTATCATGATGAACCTGCCAGAAATCAAACAGCCTTTTAAAGAAGCCTTCCCAGGCGATAATACATACAATAATTATCCACGGCAGACTCCGGGTGTACTTTATGCCCTTGTTGAGCCTATGGAATCTCCAAAACCTGAACTGATTCTCTTTAATGAAGAATTAGGAGAAGAGCTAATGATCTCTAAAGATAACATCGGTCTGTTTAGCGGGCAGATGCTTCCGGAAGGAGTTTCAACCTATGCTACTGCCTATGCCGGACATCAGTTTGGTAACTGGGCTGGTCAGTTAGGAGATGGCCGTGCAATCAATATAGGAGAAGTTAATAGCCGATCCGGAAAGAATATAGAATTGCAATATAAAGGAGCCGGGAGTACTCCTTATTCCAGAAATGCAGACGGTAGAGCCGTTTTTCGCTCTTCACTCAGAGAATATATGATGAGTGAAGCTATGTACCATTTAGGGATTTCTACAACCCGTGCTTTAAGCCTGGTAAAGACAGGTGAAAATGTAATACGGGATATGTTCTACAATGGGCATCCGGAAGCAGAGAATGGGGCTGTAATTATACGAACAGCGGAAAGTTTCATCCGATTCGGACATTTTGAATTATTGGCTGCAAGAAAAGAAACGGATACGCTAAAGCAGTTAATGGACTGGGTAATAGAACGCTATTTCCCGGAAATAAAAGAGGAAGCGGATACTGATAAATACCTGAGATGGTTTCGGGAAGTTGCTCAGAGAACTGCTGATACTATTATTGATTGGTTTAGAGTAGGTTTTGTTCATGGTGTAATGAATACCGATAATATGTCCATTCTGGGACTAACTATAGATTATGGACCCTTCAGTATGCTGGATGAATATAGTTTGAATTTTACGCCTAATACGACCGATCTGCCGGGAAGAAGATATGCCTTTGGAAAGCAGGCTAATATTGCACACTGGAATTTATTTCAGTTGGCTAATGCTATTTTCGCTGTTATAAATGATCAGGAAGGCTTAGAAGAAATACTCAATGATTTTTCAAAATACTTCTGGACGGGTTATGATAAGATGATGGCCGAAAAGTTAGGGTTAGATGGCGTAAAAGAAAGTGATCAGTCACTTCTTCTGGAATGGCAGAAACTAATGGATGAGCTAAAGCTGGATTATACTTTGTTTTTTTCTTTATTAGAGAAAGCAGATGCTCAAACCAATGCGGTTCTGCATTTCGAGCCTTGTTTTTACTATAGTCTTACCCAATCACAGGCATTGCAACTGGAGAGCTTTGTACAACATTACACAGACAGGAAGGCGCTAAATACAATTTCCACAGAAGAATCTTTGCAAAAAATGCAGAAGGCAAATCCTAAATTTATTTTAAGAAATTACCTTCTTTTTCAATGTATTGAAGAAACAGATCAAGGTGATCTTACTTTACTCAACAAGTTATTGAAAGCATTAGAAAACCCTTATGAAGAACTATATCCGGAGTTCTCTGTAAAACGACCAGACTGGGCGGGAGATCAGCCAGGCTGTTCGACACTATCATGTAGCTCATAGTATACAAAGCTTCTCTGATGGTAGAAAATACGACACGTAAATATTGATTTTCTGTTTTTTATCATGCCAAGAATGGTTACTTTTGGGTAAACAATCTTTTCTATGAAAAAACTAATTAAAATAGGAATGCTTGCTTCTATGGGATTGACATTAGCTGTGATATCCTGTAAGAAGAAAGATTCTGCAAAAAATGAAGCTGCGGATAGTAGAGAAAATGATAAACTGGTAAAACTTGCAGATAAATACTATGAGGCATACCTGAAGCTTAGTCCTTTAGATGCTACATATCAGGGAGATTTAAGATATAATGATCTGTTGCCTGATAATATCGACGCAAAAGTTATTACCGGAGAAATTAATTTTTACAATAACACGATAAAAGAGCTTTCTAAAGTTAATTATGAAGCTTTGGATGATCAGCACAAGGTAATCTTTGATGTACTGGATAATCAGCTTAAAACAAAGGTAGAGAGCTATGTCTATCATCCTGAATATATTCCGTTTAGCCAGTTTGATGGTTTGCCACTTACAATGCCTCTTTTGGGAAGCGGAAAGGGAAGTCAGCCTTTCAAAACAGCAAAAGATTATGATAACTGGTTAAAGCGTATGGATCAGTTTCCTGCATGGATGGCTAATGCCGAGCAAAACTTCCGTACAGGAATAAAAAATAAAATGGTATTGCCTAAAAAGCTTGTGGTGAAAATGATCCCACAAATGAATGCCGCTGAAATTATAACGACAGAATTTGATGAAAATATCTTTTATGGTCCTGTAAAGGAATTTCCAAAAGATTTCACTGCAGATCAGAAGCAGAAATATACCAAACTTTTCCAGGAAGCTATTAAAGATAAAATTATTCCTGTGTATTCTCGTATGGGTAAATTCCTAAAAGAAGAATATTTGCCAAATGCCCGTGATACAGATGGTTATAATGCTTTGCCAAATGGTAAGGATATATATGCTTATTATGTAAAAACATGGACGACAACCAGCAGAACTCCGGATGAAATACATAAGACTGGTCTTGAGGAAGTAGCACGAATCCGTGGAGAAATGGAAAAAGTAAAAGCACAGGTAGGTTATAAAGGATCACTGGAAGAGTTTTTGGCTCATGTGAAAAATGATCCAAAAGCAATGCCGTATAAAACTTCAAAAGAGATTCTGGATGGATTCCAGGGGATTTTGACAAAGATTACCCCGAAGCTAAAAACAATGTTTAACGTAACACCAAAAACACCATTTGAAATACGTCAGACAGAGAAATTCAGAGAAGCTACTGCCAGTGCAGAATATATGCAGGGAACTCCTGACGGTAAGAGACCGGGGATTTTTTATATTCCTATTCCCGACCCTAAGAAGTTTAATGTAACCAGTGGAATGGAATCTTTGTTTCTGCATGAAGCAATCCCTGGGCATCATTATCAGGTTTCTTTGCAACAGGAAAATACAAAATTACCTAAGTTTATGCGTTTTGGTTGGTTAGGAGCTTATGGTGAAGGTTGGGCGCTGTATTGCGAATCCCTGGGACCAGAGTTTGGTCTTTATACGGATCCTTATCAAAAGTTGGGTTCGCTGAGCGACGAAATGATGAGAGCGGTTCGACTGGTAGTTGATACGGGTATTCATACAGGACAAATGACGAGAGAGCAGGCTATAAAATATTTTCTGAGTAATGTGGCTTATGATGAAGCGGGAGCAACTGCAGAGATCGAACGTTATATGGCGATACCAGGACAAGCGTTGAGCTATAAAACGGGGGCTTTAAAAATAAGAGAGCTAAGAACAAAATATGAAAAACAACTTGGGGCTAAATTCAGTCTGGCATCTTTCCATGATGAGGTACTGAGTCAGGGATGCCTGCCACTAAGTGTTCTGGAAAGAAAAATGGAGCTTTGGTCTAAGAAGCAATAAGAAAATTGGATATTATCCTTTGGAATATAAAGACATCATAGGTATTGACCTATGATGTTTTTTATAGAATGTACCCAAGAAGAAACGTTTTAGTAGCCTCTTCCTACTTTTTCCAGGTCCTCATTGCGTTTGTTTCGGAATCTGAATTGGTGAAAAGAGGGATCAGAAGAAACTTCCAATTCCATGCTCTTTAGCTCTGCAATTTCTATTTTAAGATTTTCAGCTGTAAAGTCTAAAAGATGGCCGCCATGCTTTTTATCGGCGGATAGAAAGTGAAAATGAAAACCACTCACATTTATTCCGTTTAAATATTCTGGTAAAAAATAACCAATAAGTGTCCCCTGGACGTTGTTGAAATTAAATACTCTCTGCTTGTCCAGAATAGTAGAAAGAATAGGAAAAGGAGCTTCTGTCAGCGGAAAAGCTCTTGTTCTTATATGCTCGAATTCTCCTGTTATTTTTATAGCATACATAGCGTTTTTGTTCTCGAGAGTATTCGTAATAATTCTGAATAATGATTCTCTGGCTGTTGTGGTATTGATATGAGAAATCAAATCAGCTTCAAAAAATGTAACAGATGAAAATGCAATCATATGATCGTCTTTCAGAATTGTAGTTTCTCCATCTGATTTTGTTTGGTAAGCCTTTCCGTCCAGTATAGTTAATTCTCCATCCAGCATTCCTGGAGCGCCAAGCCCGAAATCACCTTTTTGCTTCAGGCTTTTAACAGAAATGGTTCCTTCATAAAGTCCCCCGATCAGGGCTTCGGATATGCCATAATTATAGAGAATATTCGAGGTTTTTTCTTTCTGCCTGCTTGTACTCATTGTGTTGTAATTTGGCGTTGAGTGATTTATTTATAATAACAATTCCTTCACTTTTGCATTCCTAAATTAAAAAATATTATGTAATCTGGCGTAATTTATTTGTTATATTTTGCTTAATAAATAATTATTATTGAATTAATTTTAAATTCAATAAGTTTTAATTACAAATTGTTATTAATTTATATAACAGCCCCGATAAGAGAACTTTCTTATCGGGGCTGATTTTTCACTCCAGAAATAGAGTTTATTTTATATGAAAAGATAAGTGCTACTTATCAAATAACATTTTAGTTAAAAAATCCTTTTCACCTTTACCACGGGCAGGAGAATACTCTCTTCCGTAAAATATAATCTGAAGATGAAGTTTGTTCCATGCACTTTTCGGGAATAGTTTTTTGGCGTCAGCCTCCACTTGTTCCACATTTTTACCTTCGGAAAGTTTCCATTGCTTCATTAGCCTGTTGATATGGGTATCCACCGGAAATGCAGGATGTCCGAATGCTTGTGACATTACTACAGATGCTGTTTTGTGACCAACACCTGGTAGATTTTCAAGGTCTTCAAAACTTTCCGGGACAATTCCCTGATGTCTTTCTACAAGAAGTTCAGCCATTCTTTTCAGATTTTTAGCTTTGGTATTCGATAAGCCAATCTCTTTTATCAGCTCTTTAATTTCGAATTCTTCCAAGCGGGCCATCTGTTGTGGGGTTTGTGCTTTTGCAAAAAGCATAGGAGTTACTTCATTTACTTTTTTGTCTGTTGTCTGTGCAGAAAGCGCTACAGCAACTAAAAGTGTATAAGGATCGAAGTGGTCTAAAGGGATTGGTACCTGAGGATATAGTTTCTCCAGTTCTGTCATTACAGTTTCCGCTCTTTGCTTTTTGGTCATAGAAGTAGTAATTTTAAACAAAAATAAAGAATATGTTACAAGTAGGTGATAAGCTTCCTCAATTTAAAGGAATAAACCAAAATGGTGCTGAAATCGATTCAAAAAATTATTCAGGTAAGAAGCTGGTTGTTTTCTTTTATCCTAAAGCAAGCACTCCGGGATGTACAGCAGAGGCATGCAACCTGAGAGACAATTACACAATACTAAAAGAAAAAGGATATCAGTTATTAGGTATTAGTGCTGACGATGAAAAGAGACAAAAGAATTTCTCCGATAAATACAGTTTTCCTTTTGATCTTTTAGCCGATACTAATAAAGAAGTGATAGAAGCTTTTGGTGTATGGCAGCTAAAGAAATTCATGGGAAGAGAATTTATGGGAATTGTACGCACAACTTTTGTTTTTGATGAAAATGGAACCTGTATAAAGGTTATTGATAAGGTTAAAACTAAAGATCATGCACAGCAATTATTAGAAGAATAGCGTTTCAGAAGGGAGTGTATGGATTTTATTATGTTAAACATAGTAATAAAAAATATTAAATTATAGTTGATTGGTAGAATAAATGTAGATTTACCACCGCATGATAAAAGTCATATTTAATCATGTGGATAAACCAAATTACAAATTAATTTATTATGAAAAAAAGATTCATTCCCCTGTTGCTGGTAGGGACACTAGCAACGACTTTTCTTGTTTCCTGTAGCAGAGAAGACAACACTGCAGAACAATCAATTACAACAGAAGCATTGGTAGCACCGTCTGCATCTGAATTACTATGTAGTTATGTAGATCGAAATTGGTCTATTAATGCTGTTTTAAAAACTGGGCTTACTACAACAGCTGACACTAACTTTATGAACGCTGAAATTCAGAAAAATGCGTCTCTTTGGGGGTTAAGCACCCCTACCCTTAGATTTGTAGATGATGCTGTAAAACCTTCGTCTACCTACAATGCAATCTCGTATTCAACCGGGAAAATTTATTATGGCTATGCAATCTATCAGGATGCAAAATCAAAAAGCTCTGATAATATTGTAAATGCCATGATCCTTGCTCACGAGTACGGGCACCAACTGCAATACAAATACAATATTCCTTCAGTTCAGGAAAGTACAGCACGTTCCAGTGAATTGGAAGCTGATGGTTTTGCGGGTTATTACCTTAGAAAACCTACAGGTTTTAATAAAACTGATTTCTCTCAGATTGCAGCAGCTTACGAGTTTGCAGCATCTATCGGAGATAATTATGTAAACGATCCTAATCACCATGGTACTTCTCCTCAGAGAAGAGCTGCGGTTCGTCTAGGATTCTTATTAGGCCAGTATTCTTTAACTGCAACGGGCTTTGACTCTAACTTCTTTTACTATTATTCTAATGTGTTAAACGGGCAGGACCCTGCTTTGCAGCCTAGTGCCAGCAACTTCCAGGTTAATCCTGAAATTGATAAAACAATCCGTGCACACATGGCTGAGTTGAAGAAAATTGCAAGTGGAGAAATTTCTGCTGAGGAATTCAAAAACCTTAACTAAATTAAACTCAGATATAAATCTATCAAAAAAGGCAGGCTCTAATGAGCCTGCCTTTTACTTTATTTGGTTTCAAAGTACATGAGTACTTCATCTTCATTCGGGAGAGAGATGTCTTTTACATATGCTAATCCTAACTTTCCGAGAAGCTTTTGTGATGCAACGTTTTCTTTGGAAGTGATGGCGGAAAGTTTTTCCAGTCCGAAATCTGTCATGCCAATTTCTTTTACTTTTATGGCTGCTTCATAGGCGTAGCCCTTTCCTTCGTATTCTTCCAGAAAGGAGTAGCCAATATCCATTATATGAAGACCGTCTCTTTCAAAAATGCCTACAGCTCCAATAGTTTCATTGTTCTCTATCAGTGTAATTGTGTAATTCCCGAAACCAGATCTTTCCAGCTGAGGAAGAAATCTGTTCTGAATATAAATCTGAGCATCATCGATGCTACGTAGATTTTTATCTCCGATATATTGAATAAACTTTGGTCTGTTATACAGATCCAGAAGAAAAGCGGCGTCATCAAGCGTTATAGGCTTTATAATCAGACGTTCAGTTTCATATGTTTTCAATGCGATTACCTTTTATAATTTTAAATATTTCATCCCGGCCGGTTTCTGCGTCCATTATATATTTTCCTCTTCCAAAAATAAAAATAATAAATCCTATGGAAAGTATTATAAGTAAAGATGTTAAATCGTTATATGATGAATATAGAGCGTATAATAAGATGCAAGAATAAATAATAATATCAGTCCAGGGGTACAGTGCAGAAATATCAACAATATTATATCCTTCTCTTTTAATAATATCTCCCTGAAGAGTCACTTTTGTAATGCTCCTATAAGTTTCAATTTTTCTTAGTCTAAAACTTCTTGTATTGACGTCTCCCTCGAACAGTTTTGGTTTATTTTTTAAATAACTTCTAAAAAATACCTTGGATTCAATATGTTCGGAAAGTGCATCTCTTATTTCTTCAGCAGATAATCCTGTTGTGATCCTAAACCTCATTGTGCCAAAATATTATGGAACAATAACATTAAAGATATAAGCGACTAAACTTACTAATAATACAACTCCGTAATGAAGGTTGGTTTTTCCCTGATTAAGCGAAAGCATTACAATAAAGAAGGACAATGCCAGTAATACCATAGACTTCACATCAATACCCAGTACAAGATCTATATCATACATTAGGCATACCACGACAACAGCAGGAATAGTTAAACCAATACTGGCTAATGCGGACCCTAATGCAAGGTTAAGACTGGTTTGTAGCTGATTTTTTCGGGCTGCTTTAATAGCGGAAATACCTTCCGGAAGTAATACTACAGCTGCGATAATTACTCCGACCAGTGATTTTGGTGCACCAATATCAATTACCATTTTCTCTATACTTGGTGAAAGTGTTTTGGCCAGTAGTACAACAATTCCTAAACACAGTACAAGAAAAACAAGGCTTAAAATCATCTTTTGCGTGGTAACCTTCTCATGTGGCTGGCTTTCGCCTTCGGTAACAAAGTAATCTTTATGTCTTACTGTCTGTACCATAATAAAGGAGCCATAAAGAATCAAAGAAACAATGGCTGCAAAGATTAGCTGTGAAGTGTTATAATAAGGACCACGTACACTTGTTGTGTAATTAGGAAGCACCAGCGTAAGAACGAGAATAGAGATAAGTGTAATCAGGGCTGTGTTTGCAGATTTTTTTCCAAAATACTGCTCATGGAATTTGGCACCACCGATTAGTAAACATAAACCAATGATACCATTCAGAATTAACATAATTGCAGCAAGGACTGTATCTCTGGGTAAGGTTTCCGCTTCGGGGCCACCTGCTACCATTAATGAAATAATAAGGGCTACTTCTATAACGGTGATGGCTATCGCCAGAATAATTGTTCCGAATGGCTCTCCTAATCTGTGTGCAATTGTCTCGGCATGGTGTACTGCTGCAAGTACAGAACCGATAAGTAAAACTCCTGCAAAAATTTCTGAAATTATATTATTATTGATTCCGAGCATATAAATCCCCCACGCAAGAAGAGGGAGGATAAATGCCCAGAAAGGCTGAAAGATCTTGATAGACATATTCAATTTGTTATAGCCACAATATACAAAAAATCTATGAATTTAGATGCCTTTTTTGCCGGAAATTATCATGTCAATTAATTTTGACTTTCTGTTTTCTCGTGTTTCCGGTTTCTTAGCATCTGTAATCCAGCGCATATATTCTTTGCGATGTGTATAAGACATCGCATTGTAAAGTTCCTTAGCTTCAGGATGCTTATTGAAAAGTTCCGCAATATCCTCCGGAATTTCCACAATACGCTCCTCCTTGTCTTCCCATAACATAACGGAAACACTGTCTCCGAATGTTTTATTCAAACTTTTTCGTACTTCCTGTGTCAGTCCCAGCATATGAGAGGAAGACTTCATTTTGGCAAGGCTCCCGCGGTATTCAATGGTACCATCAAAAAGAGCTTTTATTTTTACTTGTCCTTTCTTGCCGAATAACTCTTCTGTACTAAAGGGAAAATCAACATAAGCAGCATTCATATCCTGATGCTGAAGAATAATAGCATCAAATTTCACCTTATCTGCCATAGGAATCATAGGTGTCTTTCGCGTATTTCTCCATTCTGCTTAAGAGTTGTGCATTTTCTTTTTCCAGAGGTGAAAGTTCTTTGTCTACGTTATTGCTTACAGGTACATACCAGTCTGTATATTCGAAGAAGTTACGATAAGTTTGTTTTTTGAAAGAATATCCATGACGGGCAAAAATGGTGTTACGAAGAATTTCTAAATCCAGTTTTCTTAGATTTTTCAGCTGCTTCTCAGTAAGTTTTTGAGTAGAAGAATTGATTTTGTAAACATCATCGGATGCTGAACGATATACCTGCTGGGTATAGGTTTGCATTTTTCCATCATCATCTTTATAAGTTTCCTTTTTCTCTTTAGGTGTTGTCCAGTCTACAAATTCTGTATCTTTACTCAGCATAAAGTTGGGATTGTATACAAACTGCTTTTGGGCCAAGTCCAGTTTTTTATACGGAGATTTTACACTGGTAGTACTATAGGCTGTCCATTGACCAATTAAAGAATCGTTTCGGGTAAATAGTTCGAATCTTCCATCATCTTTACGATTCCCAGGTTCATCCAAAATGAAAGAGATTTTATTGCCCTGATCACTGGTTTTTCCGATTAACGGACGCTGATTTCCCGATACAATACTTTGCGCCCAAACAGTATCTGCTGTAATACGGTCTATTTTAATACTTATTTTTTTTGTCTCTCCGCTTTCATCATCAGGATTTCGTTTGTAGTCCGGATAGAAAGATCCTGTCCAGATACCATACAATTCCTTATGAAACTCCGGAGCTATAACTTTTTCCGGAGCTGCTTTAACAGAATCTTTTTTATTCTCCAAAGAAGTAACCTTAGCTTCCTTTTTGCACGAAAACAGGGAGAGCAAGGCTCCGAAAATAACGAGCTTTTTCATATTTATATTTTTTTAGTATTAATAATTCGATGATTAATAAATTGGGAACCCATCCTAGCCATGCAATAATCAGATAGACTTCCATAGGATTGGGCTGAAAAAGATAAACCAGAATAACCTTCCACATTCTCAGGGTTAAAGCAGAAACAGCAAGTGCATAACTTCTGTTCATCCATTGCTGATGGCTCTTGATATCTTTTTGGAAAATTTTTACCATTGCCATGAAAGTGGTAAACCACCATAGGCAGCCTAAAATAATAAAAGACAATTGTGCCCAGAAACCTCCGTTGGCATGTATGCCCATATATATGCCTGAAGGAGCAGAAAATAATAAAAGTCCTGCTACATATACATATCCTGAATATTGGTGGATGGTTTTATGCTTTTTACGGGTTGTAAAAAACTGAATAAAGCCAGCGAGCAATACGAAAATACTGCTGTACACATGCGTGTAAAAAATGGGCAGATAAAATGGGAGAGTTGTAACCTCAGTTTGTTTAATATTCAGAAAAGAAGCTGTAGGTGAAAAGGGTACATAGAATAATGTAATCCTACACATGAGTAAGAAAAACCAGATGAACAGTCCTATTAACGTCCATTTTGTGATATTCTTAGCAATAAGCATCTTTTTCAATCAGGTGTAACGAATTTACACAAAAAAACCTCACAATATTGTGAGGTTTATATTTTATTTGCGAAAGAACTACTTTACTAAAGTTAATTCACTAATTAAGTTTTTAGCACCTGCAAACTTGTCAATTACCCAAAGTACGTATCTAACGTCTACGTTGATTGTTCTTTGTAGTTTAGGTTCAAAAACAATGTCACCGCTTAAAGCTTCACTGTTTCCGTCAAATGCAAGACCTATAAGTCTTCCGTAACCATCGATAATTGGAGAACCTGAGTTACCTCCTGTAATATCGTTATTAGAAAGGAAGTTTACATGAAGTTGTCCGTCTTTGTCTTTGTACATACCATAATCTTTCTTTTTGTAAAGATCAAGAAGTCCTTGTGGAAGATCGAATTCTTCGTCACCTTTCTTGTATTTCTTAATCATACCTTCCATTGTGGTATAGTAATTCTGCTTGATACCTGTGTAGTCTCTGTCAGCTCTTTTAGGAAGCGTTTCAATCTTACCGTAAGTTAATCTGATAGTAGAGTTAGCATCCGGATAGAATTTTTTCTCAGGCATAGCTTTCATTAATCCGTCCATGAATAAACGGCTGTCTTTCTGGAAGCCTTCATCGGTTTTAGCATATTTTTCAGCTAATACTTTGTTGTCTCCGATATAGCCTGCAGCAAACTTGTAAAGTTTATCATTCGCCAATTTTTCAGCGCTAGGGTTGTTCAGGAAGTTAATTACTGAAGCTGCATTTGCAAAAATTGAAGATTGCGCAATATTCGCAAGTTCTGATGTATTTACAGATTTTACAGTTGCAGAAGCAACATCTGCTGCTACTTTTGACTGATATAAAGAAGCCATCTGAGATAGCATTTCTGCTTCAAGTTGAGTATTGAACCCTTCATAAGCCTGCTTAACAGCTGCTTCTAATTTAGGTTTCATAGCCGCCTGAGCAGAAGCATCCTGCTTCATGTAGCTTGTTAAAGCATCTCCGATCTGGAAAGAATTTCTGATGTATTTAGCATTTCTTTGGAACTGCGCACCATAATTTTTCTCGATATTTCTGTTAGAAATCTGCTTGTAGTATGCATCAGTATTTGCTAATACGTTCGCATAAACAGCTTTGTTTTCAGCTTTATCAGCCCATTGTTGGTATTTCTTCTCAACCTCTTTTTTATCACCAATTGTTCCGTTTTTGTAAACAGCCTCAATTGTGCCGGCTCTGTTTTTCCAGTAGTTAGCAACACTTGCATAGTTAGAAGCGTAAGCTAATCTTGTAGCATCGTCTTTATCCATGTGCTTCTTCATAACATCCATAGCTGTTTTAGAAGCCTCAACCCATGCCGGGTAATCTTTGCTTACCATCTGTTCGATCCCGAAAGAAGTAAGGTATCTGTTTGTTGTTCCCGGATATCCTACGATCATTGCAAAATCACCAGGCTTGTTTCCTTTTAGTGATATTGGTAAATGATGCTTAGGCTTTAAAGGAATATTGCTAGCTGAATATTCAGCAGGGTTGCCATTTTTATCAGCATAAACACGGAAAACAGAGAAGTCTCCTGTGTGTCTTGGCCATTCCCAGTTATCTGTATCGCCACCATATTTACCAATAGATGAAGGCGGAGTACCTACCAGACGAACGTCTTTGAAATCCTGGAATACAAAATAATAAAACTCATTTCCTTTGAAGAAATCCTTCACCACTACAGTGTATTTTCCGTTTTCAGAGTTTTCAGACTGGATAGCTTTGATCTCAGCATCGATAATAGCTTTTCTCTGATCAGCACTCATATCATTGTTCAGTTTAGACGTGATACGTTTTGTAGCATCGTCCATTCTTACAAAGAATCTTACTGATAAGCCCTTAGAATTAATTTCTTCACCATTATTTTTTGCCCAGAAACCATTGGTAAGGTAATCTTTTTCTGGAGTAGATGCTGCAGCAATAGCGCCATATCCACAGTGGTGATTAGTGAAAATAAGACCTTGCGGAGATACAATCTCTGCAGTACATCCTCCTCCAAATTGGAGAATGGCATCTTTCATGCTGGAGTTGTTTACGGAATAAATTTCTTCCGGTGTAAGGTGTAGCCCTTCTTTTTGCATATCTACACCATTCAGTCGCTTAATGAGCATCATTAGCCACATTCCCTCGTCGGCTCTCATTTGTACGAAACTCACCATAAAAGTGAGTAAAAGGAATAATCTTTTCATTATGGTTTATTTTTAACCCCGCTAAAATACGGATAATGAGGAGGAGCAAAAAATTTTCACCGATAAAATCAGATAATATTTACTTTTGTCTAAACTCTAAATCCAAGTTGATATGAAGAAAATATATGTTTTGCTTTTTATAAGTATGGCATTTGCCCTTTCCGCTCAAAATTACAGAGCTATATATGAATTGAAATTTAAACCTAATAAGGATAAAGATTCAGTTCTAACAGACTATTACGCATTGGACCTTTTTCCGAAGTTGGAAAAGACAAGTTTTTATAATCATAATTATTATAAAAATGACTCCATTATGAATGCTTTAAGTGAAAAATCGGAACGGGAAGGAGGTGTTAATATTGATCTTAATTCACTGCCAAAGGCAAAATATCCTTTGGTGTATATAAAAGAGAATGCTAAGAAATACTCATTTAAAACTATAGATGGAGATTCGTATAAGTTTCCTGATGAAAGCAAAATGACATGGAAAATACTAAAAGAGTCTAAAAAGATTAAAAACTGGAATTGTCAGAAAGCTGAGACAGAATATTCAGGGCGAAAATGGACAGCTTGGTTTACTACAGATCTTTTATTCCCTGAAGGTCCTTATAAGTTCTCCGGACTTCCCGGGCTAATTGTTGATGTTTCTGATGAAAAGAATGATTTCCATTTTGCACTTGAAGCTATTTATAAAAATGCTGAAAAGGAATACTTGCCCTCAGCCTATGAGAAGTCTATTGTGGTGGACAAAAGCAAATACGAAAAAGCTTTGTCTAACTATATTAAAGATCCGGGAGTAAAGCTTAGACAAGGAACTATGGTTGATGAAAGCGGAAATCAGTTTCAGATTGCCGGTGGATTTAGCAAAGATTTTATAGATCAAGCTGTAGCAGAAAGACAGAAAAAAATGAAAGAATTCAATAACCTGTTGGATTAAAGATGTGAGATAAGACAAAAATTATTTTTATTACTGAAAGAGATTGGGTTCCGGAATTCGATATAGATCCTAAGGTGGAGAATACAGGAATATTCCTTAAAGATCTTAATTCTGTAACGAAAAAGATGAGAAAAGGCTGGACACCAGCAAAATACAAAGGAATTCCAATTAGATACAGGTATACTTTAAAAATAAATTTTCTTAAAGATTAATGCTCTGTCATTTTGGCAGAAAAAGCGTAACTTTGCAAACTGAACTTAATCCGAAACAGGAATTAATATTTTTCCAGGCGGTATAATACTGCAGTGGACGCCAGAATTCATGTTTCAGATTCACAAATTATAAGAACCGTGCAGGAAAAATATATAGACGAAACCAAGCAAGGGGAAGCCTTTGCAATTGCTGAAAGACCGGAAAACGGTAAGAAGTTGTTTCTGGAAAGCTATGGATGCCAGATGAATTTTTCTGATTCCGAGATTGTGGCTTCGATCCTTAACGAGCAAGGATATAATACAACATTAAAAGTAGAAGAAGCAGATCTTATATTACTAAATACCTGTTCTATTCGTGAAAAAGCAGAACAGACTGTACGTATGCGTCTCTCTCAGTTCAAAAAGCAGAAAGAATCCAATCCGAATTTAACAGTTGGAGTGCTTGGTTGTATGGCTGAACGTCTGAAAACTAAGTTTTTGGAAGAAGAACATTTGGTAGACCTTGTGGTTGGGCCAGATGCATACAGAGACTTACCCAATCTTTTAAAAGAAACAGAAGGCGGAAGAGATGCGATTAACGTAATCCTTTCCAAAGAAGAAACATATGCTGATATTAACCCCGTACGTTTAGGCGGAAATGGTGTTACAGCTTTTGTAACGATTACAAGAGGCTGTGATAATATGTGCACATTCTGTGTGGTACCATTTACCAGAGGGCGTGAAAGAAGCCGTGACCCTCATTCTATTATAAATGAGTGTGTGGAGCTATTTAACAATGGTTATAAAGAAGTAACCCTATTGGGGCAAAATGTAGACAGTTACCTTTGGTACGGAGGCGGTCCTAAAAAGGATTTTGCAAAAGCTTCTGAAATGCAAAAGGCTACAGCAGTAGACTTCTCGAACTTATTGGCAATGGTTGCAACAGCTGTTCCGGATATGCGTATCAGATTCTCTACATCCAATCCTCAGGATATGAGCCTGGATGTATTCCATACCATGGCGAAATATGATAACATCTGTAAATATGTTCACCTTCCTGTACAAAGTGGAAGCGACAATATGCTGAAAGCGATGAATCGCCAGCATACACGTGCAGAGTATTTGTCATTAATAAATGAAGCAAAGAAAATTGTACCGGATATCTCTTTCTCACAGGATATGATTATTGGTTTCTGTGGAGAGACAGAGGAAGATCATCAGGACACACTTTCCTTAATGAGAGAGGTAGAGTATGACTATGGTTATATGTTTGCTTACTCCGAAAGACCTGGTACACCGGCACATAAGAAAATGGAAGATGATATTCCTGCAGATATAAAGCAAAAGCGTCTGGCTGAGGTTATTGCATTACAGGGAGAATTATCCAAAAACCGAATGAAATCCTATGTTGGCAGAAAGCATGATATTCTGATTGAAGGAACTTCCAGAAAGAATGAAAATCAGTGGAAAGGAAGAAATTCTCAAAACGCAGTTTGTGTATTCGATAAGCTGGAAGGGCAGAAGATTGGTGACATGGTGTCCGTTTTTGTGCATGATAACACTCAGGGTACACTTTTGGGTAGAACAGCCGAGTAAAAATTAAATGAGAAGTCTTTCATACATTATCATTTTAATGTCTTTGATTGGTAGCTACCAGTCAGAAAGTTCTTCTTGTGTACCTGCTTCGTTTGGAAAGTATTGTAAAAAGCAGCAGGGTGAATGTTTTAAGACAGATCAGCCGTCAGCTCATATTGAAAAGCTAAGCCGATTCGTTTCACTCACCTTTTTTAAATTAAAAGAAAATAAACAAAAACATGATTTTAGCTTTAGAGATGAGCATGCTGTTAAAGCCCTTGTTTTTGATAAAAATAACAGAACCGTTTTTTTAAGTTCACCTTTTAAAATAGAAAGTAAGCTTTCGAAGATCAGAAATAAAGATTACCTGGATTCAGTGTATAATATTTAAAAATTAAACACTCTATTTAGCTAAAACATGGTTTGTAAAAAACCAAAAATCTTTAATCTTAAATTAAAATGTCAGAACTTCAGAATATAAAAGCCCGCTTTGGAATTATCGGAAATTATCCGGCTCTAAACAGAGCTCTTGAGAAATCCATGCAGGTAGCACCTACCGATATATCAGTTTTAGTAATTGGTGAAAGTGGTGTTGGTAAAGAATTTATTCCTAAAATTATACATAGCCTTTCGCATCGTAAACACATGCCATATATTGTGGTAAACTGTGGTGCAATCCCGGAAGGAACTATCGATTCCGAACTATTCGGTCACGAAAAGGGGGCTTTTACGGGTGCTACAACCACCAGAAAAGGTTATTTTGAAGTAGCCGATGGTGGAACTATTTTCCTGGATGAGGTGGGAGAACTGCCATTACAGACGCAGGTTCGTTTGCTTCGTGTTTTGGAAAGTGGCGAATTTATGAAGGTAGGATCTTCTGTAGTACAGAAAACCAATGTAAGAATCGTTGCTGCTACCAACGTAAATATGATGAAAGCTATTCAGGACGGACGTTTCCGCGAGGATTTGTACTACCGTCTGAATACAGTGCAAATCGATATGCCACCTCTGAGAGAACGTAAAGGAGATATTCACCTTTTGTTCCGGAAGTTTGCAATAGATTTTGCAGAAAAATACAGAATGCCGGAGGTTTATTTAACCGAAGATGGAGTCCATTATATAGAAAACTACTCATTCCCGGGGAATATCAGACAGCTTAGAAATCTTGTAGAGCAACTAACTGTTGTAGAGCAGAAACGAGAGATAACATCGGAAGCACTGAGTCATTATATTCCAATGGTTTCCAACGCGCCAATGGTTATTACTCAGCCGAATCAGAATAACAACAATAGTGACTTCAATAACGAAAGAGAGATTATGTATAAGATCCTTTTCGATATGAGAAGTGATATTAATGACCTGAAGACACTGACCTCGGAACTTATAAAAAACAGAGGAGCATCGGATCTCAGCAATCAGGAAAAAACCTTGATCAACAGGATTTATACACCTGAGCCTCAACAGGCAGTTGTTCCGAATTCTTTATTATATTTCGAGAATAACAGCAATACAGCGCAGACTCCCACAATAATATCTAATAATGCCGACGATAACTACGAAGACATAGAAGATATTGAGTTGGAAGAAGCAAGACCTGAATCTTTATCATTACAGAATAATGAAAAAGATTTGATTATTAAAGCATTAGAAAAACATAAAGGAAGACGTAACAAAGCGGCTGATGAACTTGGAATTTCACAACGTACGCTTTACCGTAAAATAAAACAATATAACCTGGAAGATTAAGTGGAGAATTTATCACAACCGAAATACATTATTAATCCTGAGTATCAGCTAAATATCGGAAACGCTTTTTCGGATGGATTGGCGCTTTTCAAAAAAGATACTGGCAATATTCTGATCAATTATCTTTTAACGATTATTATGGGAATGATTCCGTTATGCAGCCTTTTAGGGTTAGGTAATTTCTATAAGGTCTGTCGTAAAATAGAAAATGGAGAGAAGGCTGATTCGGGAGATATTTTTAATTTCGATGATGTGATCCCTTACCTTATCTTTGCCGGGATTATGATCTTCGGTGTTTTGGCTTTGCTGATACCTGTAGAGGTTGTAATTCTTGTTTCTGCTGTGCTTACTGAAAGAAATCAGGGACAAGCTCCGGTTTTTGTTTTGATTATGATTATTGCGGTGCTTATCATTTTTGCTATTATGATGGTTGTAAGCTCTGTAATGTACTATTATGTTGCAGTGGTTTCCCTTTTTGGTGTAAAAGATTTTTCAAATGCTTTCAAGATTTCCTGGAAGTTATTTAAGAAGAATGCACTATCTTCCATCTTGTTTAGTATCATGATAAGTATGATAACTTCTGTCGGAATTTTGTTTTGTGGTGTAGGGATTCTTTTAACTTTACCTTTAGCAATTTGCATGCGCTATGCAGCAACAAAAAATATTATGATTAGATTTGAAGAATCAAAAATTGATTATGAAGGCAGCCTTTAAAAATAGATTTAAAATATTGCATTTAGGAAGTTTGATTTTAATATCACAACTTTTGGTTTCCTGTTATTCCTTTACGGGATCATCCTTAAAGCCGGATGTAAAAACAATTTTAATAAAGAATTTTCCCAATAATACTTCTTTTAACCCCAATCTTAGCCAGCAGTTCTCAACAGATCTGCAAAACAGATTTTTACAAAGAACAAACTTGAAGGGTACTACAGACATGCCGGATATTCTAATTGAAGGTGAGATTGTAGATTATCAACCGTCAACACCAACAGCTATATCAACCCCTTCTACATCGCAGGCAACAGGAAATGTTTTGATGGCTGCACAGAATAAGCTAACTATTACAGTAAAAGTGCATTACGAGAATGCTAAATATCCGACCGAAAGTTTTGACAGAACATATTCTGATGAAGCTGTCTTTAGTAATACAACATCAATGCAGGATATAGAAGCCAACTACGTGAAGGTAGCAACAGACAGAATTATCAATAAAATTTTTAATGATATTGTAGCCAACTGGTAATGATGAATGAACGAATTTTACATATAATAAAGTTCCCCGAAAGTTTAAAAGCATCGGATATTGGCGAGCTCAGAAGAGAAATATCCAATTATCCGTATGTACAGCCAATCCGGGCTTTATTTCTGATGGCGTTACATCAGTTTCAGCCCGATGCCTATCAGAAGGAACTGGCGCTAACAGCAGCTTATACAACTGATAAAAAGATTTTGTACCAGCTGATTAATCCCGTGTCTTATCAACAGGAAGAAGTGGCAGAAGTGCCTGTTCAGAAAGCTACAGAAGAAATAGTTATTGCAGCTGTAGAACCAAAAGCGGATGAAATTGAAGAAAGTACAACTGAGCCGGAAAAAGAACCTGTTTTTGAAGAAAAAATTGAGGAAGTTATTTCTGAGAATGTAGAGCCAGTTGCTGTAATTCAGGATTCAGAAGAAGAAAATATTATAGATCTCCCGAAAGAAACGGAACATACAGAAGAAGATCATTTGTCGGCTCAGACTAGTTTTGCAGGTGCAGATAATTTCCTTCCGGATGTTAAGTTCAATATACCGGACAATCATACCGAGTATGCCAGGGAGAAAAAGCCTTCTGCTGTTCCGGGATTCCAACATTCATTTGTTACTACAATTACACAACCGATAATTACAGATGCACCTGTGTCTGTAGAGGAGCAACATGAAGAGGAGAAACATATAGATCACTCAACACTTGATTTTGCAGACAATACCCATTTTGATTTTCTGAGCAGACCGGTAGAAGAAAATATTTCTTCTGATATATCGGATAAAGTTGAAACTCAAGAGCTGGAAGACATAAAAGTAGCAGAAGAAGAGGAAGAAGAAAATATTCCTGTAATAATCGATGAGATTATTGAAGAAGCACCCATATTAGCTGAAACTCCGGAACCTGCTCCGGTTATAAATGATGACTGGAAGCCAATGAGTTTTGATGCTCATATTCCTGATGCATTGATAGGGAAATCTGAAACGCAGGTTAAAGAAGATAAATTACCAGAACCTGAATTAAAAGAAGAGATAATTCCGGAACCTGAAGTTGCAGAAGTTCATGAAGAAGCGCCTGTAATAGAAGAGGTTATAGAGGACGAAATTGTAGAAGAAGTTTCTGCAACAGAATCTTCTGAAAGACCGGTAATCAACTATTCTTTCTTTGGTGCAACAGGAGCTGATAAAGGGAAAGAAGAAGTAAAACCTGAGGCTGTAACAGAAGAACCACAGGATAGTAATGAAGAAAAAATGGAAGAGGAAATAATGACTGAACCTAAACAAGAAACAATTGTAACAAGTAATGTTTCTTCATTTATTAACACCTGGCAGAATTGGCTTCACAAAGAAAAGCCTGAAAACGTAGACGTTGAGAAAAAGAATAAGGCAATTGAAAAGTTTATCGAAAGCAATCCAAGAATTAGTGCTTTAAAGGACGAGTCGGATTATGTGATAAGAGATAAAGGTGATGATATTTCGCATCTGATGACAGAAACTCTGGCCAACTTATACTTAGGACAGCGTTTGTACAATAAGTCTATAAATGCCTTTGAGATTCTCCAGAAAAAATTCCCTGAAAAGAAGAAAGAATTCCAGGAGAAAATTAATTATATAAAAGATTTGAAGTCTGGTAAAATCCAGCAGGAAGATTAGATAAAACAAAAGTCCGGAAGATTTTCTTCCGGACTTTTTTATTGATATCAATATCAGATTATTTTATTTCCGTATCAGGGCTTCGGAACTGCTTTATTTTGCGCCAGATCTTTTTTCCGTACCGTATGCTCAGAACAATCAATAAGATTGTAATAATAAAAGCTATAATAGGTGCAGCTAATGCTAATATGGACATTAAGCTTCCGCCGAATGTTTCTGTACTTGCTACCATAAAATTCCCAGTTCCGCCGGTAGTTGCTGTAGATGTGGCCCTGAGCCCAGCAAATCCTGAACTTATTACACTGGCTGTTCCACCACCAGCAATTAAGGCCAATGCCCATTGTGGAAAAGCACCGAGATGGGTGAACTGACTGGCAAACAATAAAGTTCCGGCAATAGTGGCTAAAGGAATATTGATAGTGTCCAGTAGGTGATCTATAAAAGGGATATAGTAAGCCAGTATTTCTACGATCATGGCAATACCTGTTGCTATAAGAGTAGGTAATCCGGCTAGCCATTGCCAGCTTTCATTCATAGGAATCCAGCCAAGATATGATGCCAGACTTACTGCAAAGAGTGGCATGAATACCCTAAATCCTGAAGCTGCAGCTAAGCCTATTCCGATAAATGCTCCGAGAATATATTGTAAGTATGAAATATGTTCCGGCATACCATAAATTTTATTAAATGTATGCAAAAAACAAATAAGATGATTAATTTTTACGACAAAGTTTCTCGTAAAAATATTTTACTTGGTCCAGATTTTCAGGAAGTTGTGGTGATGCCCAAAATAACATAATGTGAAAATGTTCCCCGAATCTCTCATGCAAAAGAGGCTTGTTTAGCCTGTAAGCTTCACGAAGTAATCTTTTTACTCTGTTTCTGTATACAGCTTTTTTGAAGTACCTTTTAGAGACGCTTACACCTATTTTGGTTTCGGATTCACTGGCAAGCCATATAATGCGAAGATTACCTGTAGTAATCCATTTGCCTTCTTTGAAAAGGCGGTCTATATCTTTCTTCGCTTTTAACTTTTCCGAAGATGGAAACCCGAATTCTTTCATTTAATTTTTTTTGGCTGATTGTTTATTCAGCTATTTTATCTTGTATAAGATATCTTATAACTTCTGATGCTGCATACAGCCCAAATATAGCGGGCATATAGCTAATAGTTCCGTAAAAAGATCTTTTATAATTGGTGCCATCTGTCATTTTCAGACTGTCTTCTCTCTGTATTTCTGTAGAAAAAACACAGCGGAAACCCTTATCGATATTTTCTTTTTTCAGCCTTTTTCTAACTTGTTTTGCCAGAAAGCAATTACGGGTCTTACTGATATCACGAACCATTACCTTGCTTGGATCCAGCTTTCCGCCAGCACCCATACAGCTTATTATTTTTATTTTATTTCTTTTGGCAGCTTTAATCAATGCAAGTTTAGGGCTTACACTATCAATACAATCTAAAATATAATCGAAGTTTCCTGCCTGAATTACTTCTTCCATTCTTTCAGGGTTCAGGAATTCATTAATTCTGGTCAAGTTTAATTCCGGATTAATATCCAGAATTCTTCTTGCCATTAATTCAACTTTGTCGTCTCCGACAGTTGAGTGAAGAGCAGGAAGCTGGCGGTTTATGTTGGTGATATCTATAATGTCGCCGTCTACAATGGTCAGATTACCAACACCCGAACGAGCTATAAATTCTGCTGCAAAAGAACCAACTCCGCCCATTCCTACAATTAGGAGATTGGATTTTTTTAGTTTCTCTATGCCAGCTTCTTTTATTAGTAATTCGGTGCGCTCCAGCCAGATATCTACCATCTGAAAATTGTTTTTAAATTATAATCTACTATATTTTCCAGTTCCATTATAGAAATACCCCGTATCATTGCGGCTTTTTCATAAAGAGTTTCAATGCTGATATCAGCAGTATCGGTCTCTAATACGAAGGTTTCTTTGGGGATTTGCTGAAAAATTTTTTGCAAAGATAAATTATTCAGAAGTGAAGCTCCAAAAGACAAATGAAAACCATTTTGCAATAATTGTGTTGCAACGGTTTCTCTTTTATTAAATCCGTGGATAATTTTTGGAATACTAAACCCCTTGCATGCCATTATAACCTCATTGTAACGGCGGACACAGTGGATGGTCAGTGGTTTTTGCAGCTCTTCTGCTATTTTAATTTGCGATTTAAACACTTTTATTTGCTCTTCGATAGACGTATTTACGAAAGCATCCAGGCCGCATTCGCCTATGGATAGGCAGTTTTCAGCTTTCGCAGCAAAATATATTTTTTCAATTACAGACTCCCAATCCTCATTGATATCCTGAGGGTGCAAACCTATGGAGTAGAATTCCGGAGAAAATTCTTCATGAATAGATTTATTGTAAACTCCCTTATAATCAGGGATCTTATGGTGATGATGGAAGTCAAATATCATCTTCCAAAATTAAAAAATAAAATAATTGAAAAAAAATTAATTAAACGTTTGTTTAATAACATAAAAGTGAATTAAATTTGCATCCGTAAAATGAGAAAAATAAAAAAACTTAGTGAAAAGCAACTGCATATTTTAGAAGTTGCGGAAAGCCTTATAGCAGAGAAAGGCTTTAAAGGAACATCAGTAAGAGAAATTTGTAGTCAGGCCAATATAAACGTTGCCATGATCTCATATTATTTCGGTTCGAAAGATAAAATGATGTTTCATTTGTATCAGTACAGAGTTCAGAAGGCAAAGGAAAATTTCAGCAATTTTACACAAACGATTTCATCAGCAAGCCCGGCTATGCAAATGAAAGAGATTCTGAATTTTATCCTTGGACAGATCCTTAAATTCAATTATTTCCATGGATTTGTAACTAATGAATGCCATACTGCGGAACCTAATAAAGAATTTCTTCGTGATTTTTACGCATTATGCGTAACCAAATTTGAAGAAGTAGTTCAGAAAGGAATCGTGGTAGGTGAATTTAAAAAGGCTGTAAAGCCTGAAAATCTTTTGGCAACAATTCTCGGGACGATCATCTTTAGCATCAGAAACAGAGAATTTTACCAGGCTTACCTGCCTGAGCATAACGAGGAAGATTACTATCAGAAATTAGAAGAACGATTAAAAACCCATTTATACAACACCGTATTTTCATTACTAGGGTATGAAACAAATGACAACTAAAATTCTCCTGCTGGCTGCATTTAGCGCCGCGGGTTTGGAATTTGCGCAAACTGTACAAAAGCTGACTTTGTCCGAAGCTATAGTACTAAGCATGAAAAATAACTCTAAGGTTAAAATTGCTGAAGCGCAACTGAATACAATGGACTCGAAGGTCCAGGAGGCAAAGAACAAAAGATTACCAGATCTGAAACTAAGCGGAAACCTGATGAAGCCATTTAATACAATGGAAATAAAATCAGAACTTCCGTTCCTGAATGGCGGCGGGGCATCTCCGTCTGCTCCGGATTATGTGGCAATACAACAGTTAAATCTTGGAATGCCTCTTTTTGCAGGATTCAAGATTAAGAACGGAATTGCTGTTGCAGAATACCAGAAAAGCATTCAGCAGTATCAGTTGGAGAATGACAAGCAGGATATAGCTTTAGCTGCAACACAGGGATTTGTAAATCTTTATAAAGCAAAGCAGGCTATTAGTGTAATCAACGAAAACCTTTCCAGATCACATCAGAGAAGTGTTGACTTCGAGAAACTGGAACTGAACGGAGTTGTTGCCAGAAACGATCTGATGAGAGTAAAACTTCAGGAAAGTAATGTTAAATTGTCTTTGGCAGATGCTAAAAAGAACGTTAATGTACTAAACTACAGTCTTGGAGTCATTTTAGGATTAGCTGAAGGAACTGAAATAGATCCTGAAATTGGTGGAGATGAGGCTCAGGAATTTGTAAACGAGCAAAATCTTCAGGAGCAGTCTTTACAACAAAGACAGGAATACAAAATTCTTTCGGAGCAGGAAAAGGTTGGAAAAGCTAATGTAGAAATTGCTAAAGCAGCATATTATCCAACAGTTTCCCTTACTGCAGGGTATATCAACGCATGGATGCCTAATATTTTGCAGATTAACCATATGACAATGGCTGGTTTATCTCTTTCCTATGATCTTGCTAACCTGTATAAGAACAGAGCTACTGTACAAACAGCAAAGTTGCAACAGGTAGAAATTCAGGAGAATAAGAAAGCACTGAATGATAAGGTGAAAACTGACATCCACAATGCATTTGAAGATTATCAGTTGCAAAACGAGAAGATTAAAGTTTATGAAGAGGCTGTGGGACAGGCTAATGAAAACTATAAAGTTGTGAAGAACAAATTCGACAATGGTCTTGCAACAACAACAGATCTTCTTACTGCAGACGTAGAGCAGCTTCAAGCTCAGCTTAATCTGGTTTACGGAAAAGCAGATAAAAAATGGTCTTATTTCAATTTACTAAGACAAACAGGAGAAATAAAATATTAATAACGGCAAATAATAAACATAGAAATGTCTGAACAAGTTCCAAATAAAAAGAAAATTAATTCAAAATTTATCGCCATCCTTGCGGTTCTTATTGTAGGAGGTGGGGCATTTGGATTTTATAAATATCAGCATGCGCAAGTGCACCAGACAACTGATGATGCGCAGATAGAAACAAATATAACGGCTATCACTCCAAGAATTCAGGCCTTTATCAAAGAGGTAAGAGTGAAAGATAACCAGTATGTAAAAAAAGGAGATACACTTTTAATTCTTGATGCAAGTGATATCAATACTAAGGTAGAAGAAGCAAGAGCAGGAGTTTCTCAGGCTGAAAGCGGTATTACAGCTGCGCAAGCGCAGACTGAAGCATCTACTTCTACATTACCTATTACGAATAGTCAGGTTGCTGCCATGAACGCTAATATCGATGCTGCAAAAGCTAAACTTTGGCAGGCAACACAAGATTATAACAGATACAGCAATCTTTATCAGGATCACAGCATTACAAAACAACAATTCGAGCAGGCTCGTACAGCAATGTTAGAAGCTCAGGCAACTGTAAAAGGATATGAAAGCCAGAGATTAGCTACTCAGAATCAGACACAGGCAACAATTTCTCAAAGCCATGCTGTAGGATCTCAGGTATCTGTAGCAAAAGCTAACCTGGAGAAAAGCAAAGCATCTTTAGAGTCTGCAAAAATCAACCTTTCTTATACTGTAATTACAGCACCTGTTTCAGGTTTTGTTTCAAGAATAGATTTACAACAGGGGCAATTGCTTAACCCTGGTCAGCAGTTATTTAATATTGTAGATGAGCATATCTGGGTTGTTGCTAACTTCAAAGAAACGCAGTTAGAAAAAATAAGAATCGGACAGAAAGTAGAAATTAAAGCGGATGCTTATCCACAGCATAAATTCGAAGCTAAAGTAAGTTCTTTCTCTCCGGCAACAGGAGCCCAGTTCTCACTTTTACCTCCGGATAACGCTTCTGGAAACTTTGTAAAAGTAGTACAAAGACTACCAGTATCTATCGAGTTTGTAAACCCGAAAGATCCAATGCTGAAATATCTTCGTCCGGGAATGAATCTGGATGTTGATGTGACTACTAAATAATTTATAAATAAAAGAAACAGAGGTTTCTCTGTTCTAAATACCTTAATTGATTAATGGAAAATCCGGATTCTCTGGTAGAATATGGTTTTAGAAGGGGTATTATCGTTTTAATGGCGGTATTGTGTGCCCTTCTGGAAATCGTAGATACTACCATTGTGAACGTGGCTCTGGACTCTATGAAAGGGAGTCTGGGAGTAACACTGGAAGATGTTGCCTGGGTAGTTACGGCTTATGCTATTGCAAACGTAATTATGGTACCCATGACGGCATGGCTTTCTCAGCAGTTTGGTAGAAGAAATTACTTTGTAGCTTCCATCATTGTCTTTACCGCAGCTTCTTTCCTTTGTGGAAATTCAACCTCAATGGCGGAGCTTATTATCTTCAGGTTTATACAAGGACTTGGTGGTGGAGCCTTACTGGTAACCTCACAAACTATTATTACCGAAATTTTCCCGGTGGAGAAGAGAGGTATGGCTCAGGCTATTTATGGTATGGGAGTTATTGTAGGACCTACATTAGGGCCACCATTAGGAGGATATATTGTAGATAATTTTTCCTGGCCATATATTTTCTATATCAACATTCCGCTTGGGATTATTGCAGCACTGCTGGCGATGAACTTTGTGAAAAGTCCAAGATATGGAGAAAAACGTAAACCGAGTGAGGTAGACTGGTGGGGAATTATACTGCTTTCTACATCTGTAGGATCTTTACAATACGTTTTAGAGCACGGTCAACAGGACGACTGGTTCAATGATAAGATTATCCTGATTCTGAGTATCGTTACTGTATTGTCTGCAATCTTCTTTTTATGGAGGGAGCTAACGGCAAAATATCCTATTGTAAACCTGAGAGTACTGAAGAATACTAACCTGGCGGTAGGAACTGTTCTTACCTTTGTACTGGGATTTGGTTTGTACGGATCAACATTTATTGTCCCAATATATACACAGTCTATATTAGGGTGGACAGCTACAGATGCCGGATTACTACTGGTACCGTCATCCATTATGACCGGAATCATGATGCCAATTATCGGAAAGCTGCTTCAGAAAGGAGTACCTCAGAAATATTTGGTTACGCTGGGATTTGCAATATTCTTTATATACAGTCTTGCGATGTATTATGAGATGACTCCATATACCTCTACGGATGAGTTTTTCTGGCCGTTGGTAATTAGAGGGGTTGGATTAGGTCTGTTATTCGTACCGATTACAACACTATCACTTTCATCCTTAAAAGGTAGAGAGATTGCTGAAGGAGCAGCTTTTACAGGGATGATGAGACAGTTAGGTGGTTCATTTGGTATTGCAATTATTACCACATACATAGCGAGAGATTCTCAAAAACACAGAGTAAACCTAATGGCCCATGTTGATATCACCAAAGACATTGTTGCACAAAGAATACAGATGTATCAGCAAATGATGATGTCGAAAGGAGCTACAGCACAGGAGGCATTAGGAAGAGCATATAAACTAATGGAAGGACAGGTGATGAAGCAGGCAATGGTACTGACCTATGCAGATGTTTTCCTGTATCTTGGTGTACTATTCCTTATTTGTATTCCGTTTGTGCTTTCCATCAAGCAGGGGAAATCGAAGATAAATCCTGCCGATGCAGCACACTAAACAGGTGTCGGAATCGTAATAAACAGATAATAACAGTATAGTGGTTTCTTAAAAAGATATTACTATACTGTTAAACTATCATAAAAACAATTCTATTGTAAAAAAAATCTTATTTTTGCAGATCGAATAGGCAAACTAATAAGGAAAAGATTCCTTAGGTAAAGCCCGGAAATATTTATGAAAAAGATTCTAACCTTTATTACTCTTGCATTGATTGTTGTTTCTTGTAACAAAGAGTTTGACAACGCAATGAAAAGCGCAGACAAAGAAGTTATTCTTAAAGCAGCTGACAAATATTACGAAAAAAAGAATTGGAAGCAGGCTCTAGCGCTTTACGACAGATTACCAAATCTGCTTGCAGGAACCGATGAGTTAGCCGATATGAGCTACAAACAAGCTTATGCTAATTACTATGACAAAAGTTATAAGTTAGCAGGGCACCAGTTTAAAAGCTTTACTGTAAATAACCCGAGAGATCCACGCAGAGAAGAAGCTGCTTACATGTCAGCGCTTTGTTACCACCAGGATTCAAGAGATTATAATCTGGATCAGGAAAGTACAATTGCTGCAATTAATGAGCTTCAGGAATTCCTGAATACTTATCCGGGTTCGGAAAGATCAAAAAATATTTCTAAGCTTGTAGATGAATTGTCTTACAAACTGGAATTCAAAGCTTACGAAAATGCCCGTCAGTATTATAAAATGGCGGAATATAAAGCTGCAGATATAGCATTTGAAAATGTATTGGAAGATTATCCTTCTACAAAACTTCGTCCGCAGATCTTTAATTATATGATGAGATCTAAAGAAAGATTGGCTACATTGTCTAGTTATGATCTGAAATCAGACAGAATAGAAAATGCTATTTCTTTTACCAAACAGGTGGAACGTGAATTTCCTAACTCCGATAACAGTAAAGATGCTGTGAAAATAAGAGAGTCTCTGGAGCATGAGAAAGAAAATTTTGCTAAACTTAAAGTAGAATACGATAAGAGAAGAGCAGAGAGAGAAGCAAGAATTAAAAGACTTTCAGCTGAACAAGCTGCTGAAATGGAAAAGAAAGCAGAGAATAACCGCAAGGCTAAAGCTGTAAAAGAATATAAAGATAAGGTAAGAGGGTTGCAAAAGGATTCGGCTATATTAAATACACCACCTCCGGCAGCGACTTTCAAAATACCTAGAAAAAGCAACTAAAATTTTAAATTAAAGTAAATCAGATATGAGCGTTAAAGATTCTAAAGCACCAGTAAACACCATCACTTACGATAAGAACAAGATCGAAGAAAAAGTAGGTAGCATCTACGAAGCTATCGTAATTATGGGTAAAAGAGCGGAGCAGATTAATGCTGAAATCAGAACAGAACTTCACCAAAAATTAGATGAATTTGCTGTTCATAACTCAACTCTGGAAGAAGTTTTTGAAAACAGAGAACAAATTGAGATTTCTAAGAACTACGAAAGATTACCAAAACCAACTTCAATCGCAGTTCAGGAATGGATGGATGGTGATATCTATTTCCGTAAGACAGAAGAGAGAAACTAAGCGTTTTACAACGACTTTTATGAATATTGGCAAGAAGATGTTTTTTTAAGACATCTTTTTGTCGTATTATTACTTCAAATTTTTCAGCATGGCGAACAGCTTACACGGAAGAAAAGTATTAGTGGGCGTTACAGGCGGTATTGCTGCCTATAAAATCCATTTTCTGATAAGAGAACTGGTGAAAAACGGTGCAGAAGTGCAGGTGATTATGACAGAGGATGCACACCAGTTTGTTACCCCTCTCAGTCTTTCAACCTTATCCAGAAATCCGGTATATACAGATTTTTATAATACAGAAGGAACCTGGAACAATCATGTTGATTTAGCACTATGGGCAGATGTAATGCTTATTGCTCCATGTACAGCCAATACACTGGCAAAGATGGCTACAGGATTATGTGATAACCTTTTACAGGCAACTTATCTGTCAGCTAAATGTCAGGTTTTTGTAGCTCCTGCTATGGACCTGGATATGTATGCACATCCTACAACAACTGAGAACCTAAAAAAGATTGAAGGTTTTGGGAACCGGATTATTCCTGCCGAAGAAGGCGAACTCGCAAGTGGTCTTACGGGACTTGGCAGAATGGCTGAACCGGAAACTATATTCAGACATTTACAACAATTTTTTAGCACAGAGAATTCAAACTCTTTGCTTAAAGGCAAGAAGGTACTGATTACCGCAGGGCCAACTTTCGAACCAATAGATCCTGTGCGTTTTATTGGAAATCATTCTTCCGGGAAGATGGGATTTGCATTGGCAGAAGAAGCTGCAGACAGAGGAGCTGAGGTTATTCTTATTTCTGGCCCAAGCAGTTTGCATACTACGCATCCCAATATTTTATTGCATGCTGTAATCTCAGCGAAAGAGATGCTGGAAAAAGTATTTGAATATTATGAGAACGTGGATGTAGCCATTATGAGCGCTGCTGTAGCTGATTATACACCCAAGTACTATTCGGATCAGAAGATCAAAAAGAAGGAACAAGACTTTATGATAGAGCTTGTAAAGAACCCTGATATTCTGAAGACAATGGGTGAAAAGAAAAGCTATCAGTTATTAGTTGGTTTTGCATTGGAAACTCAAAATGAAGTAGAATATGCTAAATCAAAATTGGTACAGAAGAATCTGGATCTTATTATACTGAATTCACTTCAGGATTCTGGTGCAGGATTTAAGAGAGATACCAATAAGATCAGTATTTTTACAAAAGAAGGAGAAAGTAAGGTATTCGACCTTAAAAAGAAGACAGAAGTAGCAGAGGACATCTTAAACGTAGTAGAAGAGAAATTACACTAAACAAATAGCGTAAACGAAGGAAAAATGTTATCTAAAATATTCATTCAGAATTTTGCATTGATCGATCGGCTGGAAGTAGACCTGCATAAGGGGCTACAGGTGATTACCGGAGAAACAGGAGCTGGTAAATCGATTATTCTTGGTGCACTGCGCCTAATGATGGGCGAAAGGGCAGATCTGAAGTCAATTGCCGATGCCGAAAAGAAAAGTATCGTGGAAGGGACTTTTGTATTGGATGAGGCGAAGTTTAAAAGCTTTTTTGAAGATAACGATCTCGACTTTGAGAAAGAAACACTTATACGCAGGGAAATTGCACCTGCCGGTAAATCTAGAGCTTTTGTCAATGATGTTCCGGTTACATTATCCGTATTACAAGAACTTTCTGAAAGACTCATAGATATTCATTCACAGTTTGAAACATCTAATCTTTTTTCAGAAACATACCAGTTTGGAATAATCGACGGACTGGCAAAAAATCAGAAATTATTAGCCGATTATCAGTCGGAGTTTAAAATTTATACACAGGCAAAAGCCAAACTTCTGCAGTTAGAAAAACGCCTGGCAGAAGGAAATAAAGAGGCAGATTACCATCAGTATCTTTTACAGGAGCTGGAGGAAGCTCAACTGGATCAGTTGAATCTGGATGAACTTAAGAGTGAACTTTCTGCACAAGAAAATGCAGAAACAATTATAGAACAATTATCACAGACTTATCAGCTTTTGCAGCAGGATGAAGCCGGAGTGCTTACTATTCTGAACGAAACTAAAGCAAAACTTTCAAAGATTACAGGATATTCTGAGAACTATGAACAACTTTCTGAGCGTATCCAGAGTTTGTATTTTGAACTAAAAGATATAGCGGATTCTTGTGAAAACGAACTTGAAAAAGTACAAATGAATCCTGAAGCTCTTGCGGAGCTTAATACTAGACTTAATCTGGTAAATACATTATTGATCAAGCATCAGGTGCAGACTGTAGAAGAGCTTGTCAGTATCCGTGATGAGTATGCTAAAGAGCAAAATCTTGCAGAAAACCTGGAAGAACATATCAAAGAGCAGCTTCAGTATATTGAACAACAAAAGGCGAAACTCAAAAAAATAGCAGCGGAACTTACTAAAAACAGAAAGTCCGGGGCTAAAATTTTTGTGGAAAAAAGTCAGCATATTTTACAGCGCCTTGGCTTAGAAAAAGCCAGAATGGAAGTCGATCTAAGCGAAGATCCTGAGTTTAATGAATACGGGAGCGATACTATTCAGCTTTTATTTCAGGCTAATACAGGTTTCCCTATGAAACCTGTTCATACCGCTATTTCCGGAGGAGAAAGATCCCGAGTAATGCTCGCTGTTAAAAAGATTATGGCTGAAAATTCTGAATTGCCAACCCTGATTCTGGACGAAATTGATACCGGAGTTTCCGGCCGTGTAGCCGAAGAAATTGGAAAATTAATGCATGAGATGGGACAGGATATGCAGCTTATTGTTATCACCCATCTGGCTCAGGTTGCTGCCAAAGGAGATTACAATTATAAAGTAATGAAATCCGAAGTAGGCGGAAAAACGCAGTCTACTATTATTCCTCTGAATCAGGACGAAAAACTGCAGGAAATTGCTCAATTGCTTAGTGGTAGCAAGATTACTGAGGCAGCAATAGAACAGGCAAAAGAACTGATGCTGTAGTTTCGTTTTCCGAAAACTGGCAACGTTGCAGGGTTTTCTCTATTTTTGTACGAATTAATACCCATGAAAAATACTATTCTATTTACTTTCTTATTACTAGGATTATGTTCCTATGCGCAGGAAATTGAAGTTAAAAACCTGAAAAAGCACGTTTATTTTTTGGCAAGTGACAAAATGAAAGGCCGCGGAACAGGGAGTAAACAAAATCAAGAAGCTGCAAAATACATCACTTCACAATTTAAAAAATATAAACTGGAGCCTTTAGGAGTAAATGGTTATTATCAGGATTTTGAGGCTAAAGTCAGAAAAGTTAAAGTTGCCGATAGTATCCGACCTGCCAGAAATGTGATTGGTTTTTTAGATAATAAAGCTGCTAAGACTATTGTTATCGGAGCACACTATGACCATCTTGGAGAAGGAAAACAAGGGAGTTCTTTGGCAAAAGACAGTTATGGTATGATACACAATGGTGCAGATGACAATGCTTCGGGTGTTGCCGGATTGCTGGAGTTAGCACGTGTTTATAGCCAAAATAACATAAAAGAACCGGTTAATTTTCTATTTATTGCTTTCGGAGCAGAAGAATTAGGATTGGTTGGGTCACGATATTTTGTGAAAAATCCAACATATGACCTTAGTAAAGTGCTTTGGATGCTGAATATGGATATGATTGGCAGATTGAACAAAGAAAGAGGTGTTTCTGTCATCGGTTACGGAACATCACCTGAATTTGAGACTATTTTCAAAGAAATTGATCCCAATAAGTTTGTGAAATTCTATACAGGCTACGAAGGGCGTGGTGGATCGGATCAGACATCTTTCTACGAAAAAGATATTCCTGTTTTATTTTTCCATACTGGCGGACACGACGACTACCATAAACCTACAGATGACGCCGATAAAGTTGATTATGAATCTCTAAAAGGTATTCTGGAATTGGAGAAAGCTGTTGTTGATGGTAGCTTTAACGTGGGTTCTATGCCTTTCAGAAATACAGATCAGAAAAAATAATTTTCTTGTAACATTTTTTGCAGACTGCTAACTAATTAGGTAAAGCTAATTAACATGTTTGCAAAACTAATTCGTCTGGAATTTAAAAGTTTTTTCAGAAGTCCGCAGTTAGGAGCCGGTATCCTGATGAAGATTGGTATGTTCTTCATCTTCGCCTATATGGCATTAATATTCTTCGGAGGTGCATTTGCCTTATTTTTTGGTGCCAGGAAAGAGGGAGTCAATCCTCTGATACTTTTCAGTAGATTTTTTCTCGTATACTGGGTACTGGACCTGTTGCTTAAATATTTCATGCAACAGCTGCCGGCCAATAATATAAAGCCATTACTTACCCTTAATATTCCTAAGGATAAAATTACAAGCTACACTTTGGTAAAGATTCTTTTATCATTCTTTACATGGGTGTTTTTATTGTTTATGCTTCCGTTTACAGTATTGCTGTTAGTGGATGGAGGTTTTAGTGTATTATCAGTACTGGCTATATTTATTTCTGTAGTGGCACTTATCTTTTCCAATGCTTTTATCAATACATTTATCAATAAGAATAATACATTGTTGTATTCTGTTTTTGCGGTTATTATCGTATTAGGCGGATTGCATTATTTTAAGGTTATTGATGTATTGAATATTTCCGAAACATTAATTTATTCCGTATATCAGAAATGGTGGTTGTTTTTTATTCCGTTGCTTCTGGTTCTGGTTTTAGGTAAAATGGCTTTTAATTTTATTAAACAGAACCTTTACCTGGATAAAGGTCTGGAAATGAAAAAAGCTGTCGGAAAAACAGAAAATATTGAATACCTGAACCGCTTTGGTGCTATCGGAACTTTCATTAATAATGATATTAAACTTATTAAAAGAAGTAAAGCTGCCAGAAGTGCACTGATTGGTGGTTTTCTGTTTTTGTTCTATGGGTTGCTTATTATGACTAAAGGTTATTCCCATAGTTTTATGCAGGTATTTCTTGGGATTTTTGTTACTGGTGGGTTCAATTTAATGTTCGGACAAAGAGTTCCGGCATGGGATAGTTCCTATTATCCACTGATGATGACCCAGAATGTTCCCTATAAAGAGTATCTGAAGGCTAAATGGTGGCTTTTTGTTATTGTTACAGCTGTTTCTATGGTATTGGCTACATTCTATGTTTTTTTTACAAGCTGGGAATTCTATTTCACCATCTTTGCAGCGGGTCTGTATAACCTAGGGGTTAACTCTTATCTTACTTTATTAGCGGGAGCATACAATAAAAAACCGATTGATCTGAATTCCGCTTCAAAAGGTTTCACGGCAGGGCAAAATAATTTTAATGTCAAGATATTGATCATTATTATTCCACAGATGCTGCTTCCGATGTTTGTTTTCGGGGTTGTAAAATACTTTGCCGGAATTTCTGCAGCAGTTATCAGCTTGGGTATCCTAGGGCTTATTGGATTCCTTTTAAGAGATAAGATTTTTGATCAGATAGTGAAGATCTATAGATCCGAAAAGTATTCTACACTTGCAGCCTTCAAAAAAGTAGATTAACAACATTATACAGTTTAACGAATAACTATAAATTAATATCCAAATTCAATAAAATGATTTCAATTCATAATATATCAAAAGTTTACGGTGCTAATAAAGTTCTAAATATCCATGAGCTTAGCATTCCCAAAGGCGAAACATTCGGGCTGGTAGGGAATAACGGTGCCGGAAAAACTACTTTATTCAGTGTCCTATTAGATCTTATTGCTCCTTCATCTGGATTTATCAGCATCGATAATATTAAAGTTAACGAATCTGAAGCCTGGAAAACGAAACTTAGTGCTTTTATAGATGAAAGCTTCCTTATCGGTTACCTTACACCAGAAGAGTATTTCTATTTTCTTGGTGAACTGAGAGGGCAAAACAGAGCAAGTGTAGACGAATTTCTGAAGCAATTTTCGGATTTGTTTAATGGAGAAATTCTAAATGCCGGAAAATATATCCGGGACCTCTCTAAAGGAAATATGAAGAAAGTCGGTATTGTAGGCGCATTGATAGGTAATCCTGAAATTATTGTTCTGGACGAACCTTTTGCCAATCTTGACCCTTCTACACAGATTAAACTGAAAAATCTGATCAGAAACTGGTCGCAGGATGCTAATGTTACATTTCTTATTTCCAGTCATGACCTTTCCCATACAACAGAGGTTTGCAACAGAATTGTGATTCTGAATAAAGGCGAAGTAGTAAGAGATATACAAACCAATCCGGAAACACTGCAGGATCTGGAGAAATATTTTGCAGATCAGATTGTATCATAAAATTTAAACTGTAAATAGATATAAAAGCAGCCTCAAAATTATTGAGGCTGCTTTTTATTATTTTTTAATATCATTTATGGATAATCAAAGAGACAAACTAAATACTGGATTTATATACTGTCTCCAGATAGGTTCTGATATTATTTTCCATTTCTGAGGCATAAGGGTAGTTGAGTTCTTTTGCTAAATTCTTCCCAAGTTCTCCTACTATATCAGTCATACTAAAAAGAGCTTTCCAGTTTTCTTCAATATTACTTCCGGAAAAAGTTTGCTCAGTTTTAGACCAGAGATCCTGCGACAGATATTTTTTGAAAAGCCTTCCATGTTTATTGGTTGTAATATCCCAATTGTGCTGACTTGCGATATACCATTCCAATAGTGGAACCAAATATTCCGTTCTGATAATGTTTTCCGACATGAATTTAGCATAGAAGATATCCCCACGTGCCAGGCATTTTGCAACATAAGTACTGTCCCACCAGAAATCAGAAATCAGTTTTTCAAAATCTTTTTCATCTGGTTTTTTGATAATTGAAACCCGATGTGTCGGAGGCTTCATATTTTGGGTAATACCATCTTTGTCCAGTAATATTTTATATCCTATATCCCAGTCTTCGGGAAGCTCTTTATGCTGTATTTCCTGTAGATAAGAAGATTTACGATAAAGCTTGAAATCTACCTTTACAGTGTCTTTATACAAAACCATTTTCATAGCATGTACTCCGTTAAAGCAGCTTTCATCCTCTTCAATCATAGAAATTGGTTGACCAAAAAGATTCAGCCATTTATGATCTGAGATATAAGCTTGGTTGTCTTCAAATATAAGTTCCACGTCCAGATCACTGAAATCGTCGACTGGAGCTAAAGGATTTACAAGAGAACTGGTCAGTATAACTGCCCTTATATCTTTGTTCCCGTTAGCCCAGTCTAATATTTTCCGGAGCTTTTCATCCCGAATTTTCATGAGTCTATTGAATGATAAAATAAATTAACCTTATTTCAGGCTGCCCACCATGTCCTCTGGTTTCACCCATTCATCGAACTGTTCAGCTGTTACAAGGCCCAGGTTGATGGCCTCCTCTTTCAGTGTTGTACCGTTTTTGTGAGCTGTTTTAGCAATTTTAGCAGCATTTTCGTAACCAATATGTGTATTCAGCGCTGTAACCAACATCAGAGATTTGTCAACCAGTTCTTTTATTCTTGGTTCATTAGGTTCGATTCCTACCGCACAATGGTCGTTGAAAGAAATACAGGCATCAGCAATAAGTTGTGCAGACTGTAAGAAGTTATAGGCCATTACTGGTTTGAAAACATTCAGTTCGTAATTTCCCTGCGTTCCGGCAAATGAAATAGTTGTGTCATTTCCTAAAACCTGTGCACAAACCATAGTCATAGCTTCATTTTGTGTTGGGTTTACTTTTCCCGGCATAATTGAAGATCCTGGTTCGTTTTCCGGGATATGAATTTCCCCGATTCCGGAGCGTGGACCGGAAGCCAGCAAACGGATGTCCTGTGCTATTTTGAATAAAGATACAGCAAGCTGCTTTAGTGCACCATGGGATTCAACGATGGCATCATGAGCCGCAAGAGCTTCAAATTTGTTTTCAGCAGTTATAAAAGGCAATCCGGTAAACTTAGCAATATATTCTGCAACTTTTACATCGTAGCCCTGAGGTGTGTTTAGCCCTGTTCCCACAGCTGTTCCGCCTAGTGCCAGCTCTGCCAAATGCGGTAATGTATTTTTTAATGCTTTCAAACCAAATTCTAATTGAGCCACATAACCGGAAAATTCCTGCCCCAGCGTAAGCGGAGTAGCATCCATTAGGTGTGTTCTCCCAATCTTTACGATGTTTTTAAAAGCTTCTGATTTTGCTTTTAGTGTATTTTTTAATGTTTCAACAGCCGGAATTGTATGTTCTACAACCTTTTTGTAGGCCGCAATATGCATAGCTGTAGGATAGGTGTCGTTAGAAGACTGAGACTTGTTTACATCATCATTTGGATGTACTTCAGATTTCTCACCCAACTGTCCGCCATTATTGACATGTGCTTTGTTGGAAACAACCTCATTAACATTCATATTCGATTGAGTACCCGATCCGGTTTGCCATATTACAAGTGGAAACTGATCAAATAGCTTTCCTTCAAGGATCTCATCACAAACCTGAGAAATCATATCCCGTTTATCGGAAGGAAGAACTCTCAGATCTGTATTTGCATAGGCTGCAGCCTTCTTCAGGTAAGCAAACGCCTCTATAATTTCATGAGGCATAGAAGCCTCTGGTCCTATTTTAAAATTATTTCGGGAACGTTCTGTTTGCGCTCCCCAGAATTTATCAGCGGGTACTTTTACCTCGCCCATTGTGTCGTGTTCGGTTCTGTAAATCATTGTGATCTAATTTTTTATAAAGTTAGCTAAAGAACAGATTTTATGCAATTGATAATAATCATGATTGATAAAATAATACTACACGAAGCATTGCATCTATATTGTTGATTTATATTGTGTTAAGTGTTTGTTTACTTACTTTATTTGCAATCTGATTCCGCAGGCATATTCCCGAGAAAGTAAGACCACTACCAAAACCTGCCAGTACAAGAAGGTCACCTTGTTGCAGTTTCCCGTCTTTTATACCGTTATACCAGGCAATGGGGATAGAAGCTGCAGAAGTATTTCCGTAGTCTGTAACACTTTGCAGACATTTTTCTTTTGGAAATTCAAGCTCTTCACAGACATTTTCTAGTATTCTAATATTAGCACTATGCGGAATCATCCATGTGATATCCTGCAAAGAGAGTTTATTCTTTTCCAGTAATCTCCGGATTTCTATAGGTAATGTGGTTACAGCCCACTTAAAAACAGTTCTTCCGTTTTGGTGTATTTTTCCGTCATTTATTATGTTTTCTCCATTTATGGTGGCATATGCTTCCGATTTATAGAGTTCCTTGCCGTATGACCCGTCTGTGATAGTTGTTGAAGAGAAAAGTTGCTTTTGCTTCGACGCCTCTACTATTACAGCGCCGGCTCCGTCTCCAAAAAGAATGCAGGTTGTCCGGTCTGTAAAATCACAAATTTTGGATAATGTTTCAGCTCCAGCTACCAGAATCTTTTTATAACTTCCAGTCGCAATAAGCCCCTGAGCCATAATAATACCGTATACAAATCCTGCACAACCCGCGGAAATATCTATACAGCCTGCTTGCGGAATGTTGAATCTGCTCTGAATCTTACTAGCAACACTGGGAAATTGCTGATCCGGGGTGCTGGTTGCTATAATGATGAAATCGATATCAGTAAGTCCTTTTTTATAATCTTTTTCCAGATTTTCAATGGCCTTGATGCACAGATCGCTTGTATATTCATTTTCCTTGCTGAAATATCTTGTTTTGATACCTGTTCTGCTCGTAATCCATTCATCACTGGTGTCAATGATCTTTTCGAAATACTTATTTGTGATTTTGTTTTCGGGGATATAAACCCCAATTGATTCAATAGTTGTTTCCATGATTTTATCTTTAAATTATTTCACATACCAATCGGTATGTTGAATGTTAAAAAATTTTTATAGGCGTATTTGTTCTATAATGCTGCTGTTAATATGGTCATTCATGTGGGTTAAAAAGCTTTTGTCATCTTTTGTAATCGCCATGAATACGGCCCCTTCAGTCATGGCATAAATAACCATTGATATTTTATCAGCATCTGTATGGGCTTTAATTTCTTTTTTTAGAATACCGGATTTGATGATTTCTGAAATACTTCGGATGAAAACTTTTGATATTTTTTGAGCTTCATCAAATAGTACTTTATTATTAAACTGAGCGTCTACGCCAAGATTTAGCATCGGGCAACCGCCGATTTCTCGTGCAAAATCAAAATAATCGTTTCTAAAATATTCAGTAATCGCTTTAAGCTTCTCTATGCTGCTTTGCTTTGACCCTATTTTTTGTCTTAAAGGCTTTATAATCTTCTCTATATTAAAATGAAAGGCTTTAACGGCAAGATCCTCCTTATTCTTGAAATAAAAATATACAGCCCCTTTAGTAAGGCTGGTAGCTTTAGTAATTTCCGATAATGAAGTAGCAGTATATCCTTTCTTATTAAATACAGGAGCTACTTTTTCAATAATATATTCTGGCGTTTCTTTCATAACACACTGCAAATATAGAAATCTTTTCTTATTTCACATACCAGTCGGTATGTTCGCTTTTCCTGAATAAAATCCGTCCAATTTATAATCATTATAAATATGAGTATAGCTGGTGATTTTACTCATATTTGAAATAGTACAGCTTCCATTATTCTTATTTTTACGGCTCTAATTTTTCAGAAAAATATTAAAAATGGAATTTCAGTATCAGGAACCATTTCCTATTCTAAAAGACGACACACAATACAAAAAATTAACTTCCGATTATGTAAAGGTTGAGAAGTTAGGTGAAAGAGAAATTGTAACAGTTGATCCTAAAGGACTAGAGCTTTTAGCAGAAGAAGCATTAAAGGATGTTTCATTCATGCTTCGTTCAACTCATTTACAGAAGCTTAAAAATATTATCGATGATCCTGAAGCGACAGACAATGATCGTTTTGTGGCTTATAACCTGTTGCAGAATGCATCTGTAGCGGTAAAGGGAGCCCTTCCTTCTTGCCAGGATACCGGAACAGCAATATGTGTTGCCAAGAAAGGAGAGAACGTTTATACAGGAGCAAATGATGCTGAGTGGATTTCCAAAGGAATTTATAATACTTACCAGAATCAGAATCTTAGATACTCTCAGGTAGTTCCGTTAACGATGTTTGATGAAAAGAATTCAGGATCTAACCTTCCGGCACAGATTGATATTTATGCAGAGGAAGGAAATGCCTATAAATTCTTATTTCTTGCAAAAGGTGGTGGATCTGCTAATAAGACCTTCCTTTACCAAAAGACAAAATCACTATTGAATGATAAGTCTCTGGAGGAGTTTGTTAAAGAAAGAATCATGGATCTTGGTACAGCAGCATGCCCACCATATCACCTGGCTTTAGTAATCGGAGGTACTTCTGCAGAAGCTAACCTTGCAGCAGTGAAGAAAGCGAGTGCAGGATATTATGACAACCTTCCGACTGAAGGAAACATTGGAGGCCAGGCTTTCCGCGATTTGGAATGGGAGAAGAGAGTACAAAAGATTTGTCAGGAAAGTGCTATTGGAGCACAGTTCGGCGGTAAATATCTTACACACGATGTGCGTGTGATCCGTTTACCTCGTCATGCAGCTTCTTGTCCTGTCGGTATGGGTGTTTCTTGTTCTGCTGACAGAAACATCAAAGGAAAAATCACCAAAGACGGGATCTTCCTTGAGCAACTAGAAGTAAACCCTGAAAAATTCTTACCGGAAACAGCACCACATTTGGAAGAACCTGTAACGGTTAATCTGAACAGACCAATGGCTGAAGTATTGGCTGAGTTATCGAAATACCCGATTAAAACTAGATTAAAACTAAATGGTACTTTAATCGTAGCAAGAGATATTGCCCATGCTAAGATCAAAGAATTATTAGATAGCGGGAAACCTATGCCTGAATATTTCAAAAATCATCCGATCTATTATGCAGGACCTGCAAAAACGCCTCAGGGAATGGCTTCAGGAAGTTTTGGTCCAACAACGGCTGGAAGAATGGATGTTTATGTAGACGAGTTCCAGGCGAATGGTGGAAGTATGGTAATGCTGGCGAAAGGGAACAGAAGTAAAGATGTAACAGATGCATGTGCAAAACATGGTGGTTTCTATCTTGGTTCTATCGGTGGTCCTGCAGCAGTTCTTGCAAAAGAAAACATTAAATCTGTTGAAGTTGTAGACTTCGAAGAGCTGGGAATGGAGGCCGTAAGAAAGATTGAAGTAGTAGATTTCCCTGCATTCATCATTACCGATAATAAAGGAAATGATTTCTTCGCAAATCTTGCCCACTAGTTCTATATAAAATGAGTATAAATTAAAAATAGACGTTTAAATCCTTTGCTAAAAAGTAAAAAAAGTCTATTTTTGCCCTATAAAATATTTAAGAAATGATTTTATCATCTTTTTATCCATTCTATCAGTTCCTTTGGACAGTGTATTTCTTTGCAATGTTCTTGGCTGGTTTCTGGTGTATCTTTATGTTCGCAACATACATTGTTCCGCTTTGGTTAACAGAAGGTTTGTTAGAATACTTCGGAAAGAAGAACAAAAACTTTGATCCTGAAGAAGTAAGATATAAAAAGTTATATGAGCAAGAAGGTGTTGAGGTAATCTACCAAAGACCTGCAGGTGAGCGCCCGGCGCATGGACACCACGCACACTAGTTTAAAGCAAAACTATATAAAGAAAATCCGTTTCTCTTCTGAGGAACGGATTTTTGTTTTTTTATGTAAAAATGGGATCAGACATAAACCCTAGGGAATATAGAAAAATATTCACTGTTGTGAGATAGTATTCCTCTGGAATACTTACTTTATGATACATCTTTTTTACACCGGTTTAGCTCCTCCGGAGCTTTATTCATGAATTTATAAAGAAAATATAATTCATCTTAATGAGTGTGGAGCTCCGTTAGGAGCTTTATCACTATAGACTATAATTATGATATCCCAGAGCGTTCCGGAGGAACGTTATCTTAATCAGGAAGCTAAAAATCATTCAGATAAAAAATTAAAAACTTTAGATTCCTATTGGAAAGGAACCTTTTATCTTCATATTTGCTAAACTTTTTACTTCGCCCCCGACTTTTGTTCCTACTCCTATAGATCCCATGTTTTTTACTTTTTTCTTGTCTCCTGAAAATCCGTATCTTTGCAGCCTAAAATTCTATTATGTCAAAGAGTTTAATTCCGAAGCTGGAAGCTATAAAACAAAGATATAACGAAGTCGCTGATTTGATCATTCAGCCGGATGTTATCTCAGATCAGAAAAGATACTCTTCTTTAAACAAAGAATACAGTGATCTGGGGAAAATCGTTAAGGTTTATGATCAGTATAAATCGGCTTTAGATACGATAAAAGAGTCCGACGAAATTATTGCTGACGGATCAGATAAAGATTTGTCTGATTTAGCTAAAATGGAGAAGCTTGAGGCTCAGGAAAAAATTCCGGGTTTTGAAGAAGAACTGAAAGTATTACTAATCCCGAAAGATCCTGCTGATGATAAAAACATCATTGTTGAATTACGTGCAGGTACAGGTGGGGACGAAGCTGCTATTTTTGTGGAAGATATCTACAGAATGTATTCTATGTACTTTAAAACGAAAGGCTGGAGACATGAGGTAACCGATTCTAACGAAGCTACCAAAGGCTACAAGGAATTGATTATGAAAGTTGAAGGAGAAGGTGTTTATGGTATTATGAAGTTTGAATCCGGTGTTCACCGTGTACAACGTGTACCGGAAACCGAATCTCAGGGACGTGTTCATACCTCTGCTATTACTATTGCAGTTCTTCCGGAAGCTGAAGAAGTGGATGTGGAAATTAATCCTGCAGATATAGAAATGCAGACTTCCCGTTCAGGAGGTGCTGGTGGGCAGAACGTTAACAAGGTAGAAACAAAAGTACAGTTAACGCATAAGCCATCAGGAATCGTAGTTGTATGTCAGCAAGCACGTTCTCAGTTGGCTAACCGTGAATTGGCAATGGAAATGCTTCGTGCTAAATTATATGATATCAAACTTCAGGAAGTGGTTGGTGATATTGCAGCACAGCGTAAGACGATGGTATCTACAGGAGACCGTTCTGCTAAGATTAAAACTTACAACTATCCTCAGGGTAGGGTTACAGACCACCGTATTAATAAATCTATCTATAACCTTGATGCTTATATGAATGGAGATATTGGTGAGATGATCGATGCTGTAATCATGGCAGAAAATGCTGAAAAAATGAAAGGAGAAGAAGAAGGCTTCTAAAAATATACTTTTCAAATAAAATTTAAACGGGCTATGTAGCCCGTTTTTTTATTAAATATTGACAGATTATATGCGTTTGATATTTTTATTAATTGGAGAAATTATCGTACCTATGTAGTTCACCAATAAATGAGATATCATGAAAAAAATTGACAGAAAAAATCTAAGTAGCATCCAGGGAGGAAATAATGTAGGAGGAGGGCAGGCATACTGTCTTATTAATGGAAAATTACGTGCCTGGGGAGGTGGCTGCGATAGCAAATGTCCCGATGGAATGACTCCTTTTTGCGATGTTAGTGGAAACTAATTGAAAAGCTTGAACGGACTTTTAAGTCCGTTTTTTTGTACAATATCTGCAACATTAGAAATTTTTGTATGTTGAAGTATTTTTTTAATTAAGGAAAATATTGTATCTATGTAGATCACCAATAAATGATTTATTATGAAAAAAATTACAAGAAAGAACCTAAGCAGTATAGTTGGCGGTTTTGGAGAAGTAGATGATAGAAAAGGAGCTTGTCTTATTAAAGGAGTATTACAACCTTGGCCATGTAACAAGAAATGTCCAGACGGCGGGTATGCCTTCTGTCCTGCACCAGAATAAAAAAACGGACTTTTAAGTCCGTTTTTTTTGCTATAGATTCTGTTGAATAGAAAAATTTTTGCTATATCACAAAAATATTGTATCTATGTAAATCACCAAATAAAGATTTAACATGAAAAAAATTGACAGAAAAAATCTTAGTAGTATTACTGGCGGAGACTGGGGAAATCAGCAAGGATTATGTCGTATTAATGGGCAATTTCAGCCTTGGCCATGTAACCAGAGATGTCCAAATGGATTAATTCCATTATGCTCACCTCCCGAGGAATAGAATTTAAACGGACTTTTAAGTCCGTTTTTTTGTGATTTATTGAAGGTCAATGATAGACTTTAATTAATCTTTATTATTCTAATAACTCTATGTCTAAACTTGATTCAGCGGCAGATTGTCCGGTGATATTATAAGATTTTTCTTGCTGAATTCCCGTATATACAAAAGAAGTGCTTTCAGAAATTGCATATTTTTTACCAATATTATATTTCATAATACCACTTCCTTGACCAGAAATTTTTATCTTACTATTGGTGTTTGATATAATCTTAATTTTTATATCAAATATAGCAATGTTGTTTTCTATACTTTTTAGTGTGTAAATATATTGAGCAACAGATTTGAATTCGTTTGTTGATATCTCTTTTTTTATAGTAAACTGCTCTCCTATTTTAATTTGTGGAATAAAAGTCTCATTAGATATGAAGTTTTTTGGTAACGATTTTATAAATGCTTCTTGTTGAGCATTTCCTACGTTCAGAATAGAAGTAATATTATATTGGCCATTTTTAAATTCACCAGCTATGGGAAAATCAGATAGTGAAAGAGATTGATTATTCCTTTTCCCATCACTGTTTATATTCTGTTCTAATTGATCGAAGGTAAACTGGAAGGGCAAAGAACCGTTTATCTTTTTTTCCGTTTTCATACTAATTGTTGCAGACATTGAGTATTGAACTTTTCTATCTTTATTATAGCCCGCTTTTTTTATAGCTGCCATTTCAGCCTCTGTTCCTCGTATTTTCATTGTCCCGTTGTTATCTATTTTAAACTTCATTTTAAAGAGAGAACCTTCCGGAAGTGAATATGAAAAGTTAATTATTTCTGTTTGTTGGGAAAAGCACAATGTTGTACCAATAGTCAGGTAAAATATAATTGTAAAAAGCTTATTCATAGTTTTTCATGTTTTTCAACGCAAAAATACTTTAAAATCTGGTACATAATATTGTTTTCTTATCTATTAAAATTCATATTTTTACCATTATCAACAGCTATATAGTAATGCGAAAATATATAACGACGCCGAAACCTGATTTTGATATTAAGCCTTCAGCATTTGAAAATTATAATTTTGAGAAAGACGGACTTCAGATGAAGACTTCGTATTCTGCAGACGATGCCCAGGCTTTAATTGATAAAGAATATTCGGCAGGGATAGCTCCTTATCTCAGAGGTCCATATACAACAATGTATGTTCAGAAACCTTGGACGATCAGGCAATACGCAGGATTTTCTACAGCAGAAGAATCCAATGCATTTTACCGTAGAAATCTGGCAGCAGGCCAGAAAGGCCTTTCTGTAGCATTCGATCTTGCAACGCACAGAGGATATGATTCGGATCATGCAAGAGTTGTTGGTGATGTTGGAAAAGCCGGAGTAGCGATAGATTCGGTAGAGGATATGAAGATCCTCTTCAATGAAATTCCTTTGGATCAGATTTCCGTTTCTATGACTATGAACGGTGCTGTACTGCCTATTTTGGCATTTTATATTGTAGCCGCAGAAGAGCAAGGAGTAAATCAGGAACTCCTTTCGGGAACCATCCAGAATGATATTCTGAAAGAGTTTATGGTAAGGAATACCTATATCTATCCACCAGCGCCTTCTATGAAGATTATTGCCGATATATTCGAATATACTTCACAAAATATCCCTAAGTTCAATTCCATTTCTATTTCAGGCTACCATATGCAGGAAGCAGGAGCCACACCTGTTCTGGAAATGGCTTATACGCTGGCTGATGGTTTAGAATATGTAAGAACCGGAATACAGGCCGGAATGAATATCGATGATTTTGCACCACGTTTATCATTCTTCTGGGCTATTGGTATGAATCATTTTATGGAGATTGCCAAAATGCGTGCGGCCAGGTATATCTGGTCGGAACTGATTGCGCAGTTCAAACCTCAAAATTCGAAATCTCTTGCTCTAAGAACCCATTCCCAAACTTCGGGATGGAGCTTAACAGAACAAGAGCCATTTAATAATATTACACGTACCGCTATTGAAGCTTTGTCTTCAGCATTAGGTGGAACACAATCTTTGCATACCAATGCACTGGATGAGGCTATTGCATTGCCTACAGATTATTCTGCTAAAATTGCCAGAAATACACAGATTATATTGCAGCAGGAAAGCAAAATATGCGACGTGGTAGATCCGATGGGAGGAAGTTATCTTGTAGAAAGTCTTACCCAGCAGATGATTGATGAGGCCATGAAGTATATTGATGAGGTGGAGAAAGAAGGTGGGATGACTAAGGCTATTGAAGCCGGAATTCCCAAAATGAGAATTGAGGAAGCTGCTGCTAAAAAACAGGCAAAGATTGACAGCAGTGAAGAATTTATTATCGGAGTAAACAGCTTCAGAACCCAGCAGAAACAGCCACAATTTGAAATTCTGGATATTGATAATTCATTGGTACGCCAGAAGCAGATTGAAAGGCTGAACAGCATAAAATCAGGAAGAGATAATCAGGCCGTAGAACAGATTCTCGATAAAATTAAAGAATGTGCAAAAACAGGAAAGGGAAATCTTTTAGCACTGAGTATAGAAGCTGCGAGAAGAAGAGCTACTTTGGGAGAAATTTCTGATGCTCTAGAAGGAGAATTCGGAAGATATAAAGCACAAATAAAAACCATTCAGGGAGTTTACGCTATGAATGCATCTAAAAATGAATACTTTGCTAAAGCTGTTGAGCTGACACAAAAGTTTGAAGAATACGAAGGTCGCAGACCGCGTTTAATGGTTGTGAAAATGGGACAGGATGGTCATGATAGAGGTGCAAAAGTAGTAGCTACAGCTTTTGCTGATATGGGCTTTGATGTTGATGTTGCACCATTATTCCAGACACCCGAAGAAGTAGCGAAACAGGCCGTGGAAAATGATATTCATATTCTGGGTGTTTCCTCACTTGCTGCAGGGCACAAAACATTGGTTCCACAGGTGGTGGAAGAATTGAAAAAATTAGGTGCTGAAGATATTACCATTGTTGTAGGTGGTGTTATCCCGCAACAGGATTATGATTTTTTATACGCAAACGGAGCAGATCATATATTTGGTCCGGGAACAAACCTGCCGCAATGTGCTTGTGAGATTCTGGAGAAACTGATTGCTACGGAATAATTGATAACCCTATATGAAAAAGCGGTTCTTAATACTGGTTTTGGTAAGTATACTCTGTTATTTAGCCGGAGGTTATTTACAGAATATTTACGGATTAGATCCTCCTTATATCTTTTATTGGTCAGGATTTGTGCTGAGGATTTTAGCAATACTTCTTGTACTGACAACTCTTACTGTATACGGGATATCCTTTATAAAGAATAGAAAGTAATATTTCAAAATAAAAGAGCTGCTCTAGATAAGGGCAGCTCTTTTATTATTTTTAGTTCTGTTTTTTTGCATTTGCGCTTACATAAGCAAGAACCCAGTTTTTCTCTTCATCGGTTAGTTTGGCTTTTGGAGCCATCTGATCCATAATAGGCTTCCACTGTTCTATTGTATGATCTTCCGGTTTTGGTAGATCATGACATTTACCGCAACGGGTTTCAAAAAGATTTTTGGCAGCTGCAAATTGTTGTTCAGTCAGCTTGTAAACCGGCTTTCCAGTACTGGCGGTACCTTGTGTACGTGTACTGCATGAAAATATAAACAACATTAGTCCAGCTGCTATCAGTGTCTTTTTCATATCTTATTATTTATTAATTAGTTATTTAAATGTACAGGTTTTAGCCTTAAAATCGCCTGATAAAGCCTGTGTGCCATGCATTTGTTATTTAGTCTGAATAAAAAATCGAGATGTATAGCACCTGATAATAAAAAAATATATTGGTTTTTATAAAAATTAATATATTTGCAGCTCAAAATAAAGTTTAACCATTTAAAAACAACGAAGTAATGTTCAGATTTCAGAAAAACTCTTCAGCAGGATTGCCACTTATAGTGGTGAGGCTTCGTGGTTTGGTACATTCTTAGAATAACAGTACAATGAAATATCAAAACCCGAAGTCGTAGAGATTTCGGGTTTTTTATTGCGCAATATTTCAAACTTAGTTTTCCCGAATCTCTATTTCAAACTTAATTTTTGTCACAAATTTTAGTGTGATAAACTTTTTCGACTATGTATATAGTTGATTAAAATAGTGCGGCCTTAAAATTTGTGGCCAGCATAGCTGATGCATAGCTTAAAGCATTTGCATCATGAATTTAAAGAACAAAACAATGGGAAATTTAAAACTTAAAGGAAAAGATATATTAAAGATTGGCTATCCTAATAATCAGAGTGTTAATGTTGCTCTGGAGGTTATGAAAAGAAATTTTGCAACCAAAAATATTCATTATGTAAAATCTCTTTTAAAAGAAATTCTGCTGCATCCGGAAAACTATGGAAAAGACTTAAGTTTCGGACAAATAGCAGAAGCTTTATTATTATCTAAAAAAACTGAAAAACGAATGCTGAATAGTCAGAGAGCTGCATTTCAGATTTTCGGGCACAATATTTCAGAAGAGGCAAAGAATCAGCTTTATACAGCGCTAAAATTGCCAATATCGCTTCAGGGAGCATTAATGCCCGATGCACATAGTGGTTATGGCCTTCCGATCGGTGGTGTTCTGGCGGTAGAAAATGCTGTAATCCCTTACGGTGTGGGGATGGATGTCGGCTGCAGAATGAGCCTTAGCATCCTGGATACTCCGGTTTCATATCTGGACGGGGCAAGAGATAAATATGAAAAAGCACTGGCAGAACATACCAAATTCGGGATGTATGAAACCCATAAGTTTCATATTGAGCATGAGATTTTTGAAAGAGATACTTTCGGAATGATTCCGGTGCTGAGGAGACTGAAAGCAAAAGCTATTAAACAGATGGGAACATCCGGAGGAGGGAACCATTTCGTAGAATTTGGCGAAGTCGAAATCACGGAGGAAGATGACCAAATAAACCTTCCAAAAGGAAAGTATCTGGGGATTTTATCCCATAGTGGTTCCCGTGGTCTGGGCGCAGAGATTGCCCAGTATTACTCAAGAGTTGCTGTAGAGCAATGCCCGTTGCCTAAAGAAGCGAAGCAATTTGCATGGTTAGACCTTAGTACTCATATGGGTTTGGAATATTGGACCGCAATGACCCTAGCCGGAGATTATGCTTCAGCCTGCCATGATGATATTCACCGAAGATTGGTTAAAGCCGTAGGTGGGAGAGTAAAAGCTAAAATAGAAAACCATCACAACTTTGCCTGGAAAGAAATTCATAACGGAAAAGAAGTGATTGTTCATCGTAAAGGAGCAACACCTGCTCATGAAAATGAACTGGGAATGATTCCGGGATCTATGACAGCGAAGGGGTTTATTGTTCGCGGTAAAGGGAATCCTGATTCATTGCATTCAGCTTCACATGGTGCCGGAAGAGCCCATTCCAGAGGAGCATGCAGAAGTCTTTTCACACAAAGTGATATCAGAAAAGAACTGAAATTAAAAAATGTGACTCTAATGGGGGGAAATGCCGAGGAAGCTCCAATGGCGTATAAAGATATTCATGAAGTAATGAATGCACAAAGCGAATTAGTAGATATTCTGGGGACATTTCAGCCAAGGATTGTAAGAATGGACAAGTAGCCTTGTGTGAACAACAAAAAAATAAAGAAATGAAAAAGAGATATAAACAACAATATTATGCCTACTACGAAGATTGCCTGGTTGTCTGCCCGTCTTGTGGAAAAGATGCAACAGTAAAGAGCAGAAGTGGGTATGATGAAAAAGCAGTACTGGAATGCCAGTACTGTAATCTCAGAAAGAAGAAGGAAGATTTGGAGCTTTATAAAGCAATCGTAAAGCTCAATTGTCCTGCATGTGGTCATTTTATTCACCATATAAAAGGTGGACTGAAAACACAGCCAGAAAGCCTGCCTGTAAAATGTGAGGCATGTGATTCTGTATTTCAGATTCAGCCCAAAACCGAAAAATATGTACTGAACTATTCTACGAAAGAGACAGGCTTAATCCGTGATCTGGTGTTTGGATGCCCGTTTTATTTTCAGGAAGATTTCAAAGGAAAATTATTCTGGGCTAGAAATATGGAGCATCTCTTAGAAATGGAAAACTATATCTCTTCTGACCTGAGAACCAGATTGCCATACAAAATGCGTATGGTTGAAAGATTGCCAACATTTATTAAAGAAGCGAAAAACAGAGACGCTATCTTAAAGATTTTACAAAAATGGAAAAACTCATACAAATAACCTCAGGAAGAGGGCCTTTAGAATGCCAGTGGGTAGTCGCTAAAATTTTGAAGGTTTTTCTGGAGGAAGTGAAACAAGAAAAAATAGATTATAAAATTATTCATCGTGAAAACGGTGATGAAAACCTGACACTAAAATCCGTAACCCTGCTTTTAAAAGATAAAGAATTAACAACATTTCTAAAAAGCTGGTTGGGGAGTATTTGTTGGGTCGGAAAGAGTACATTCAGGAAGCTGCATAAAAGGAGTAACTGGTATGTTGGAGTATTTGAAATTGAAGATGCAGAAGAAATTCATTTTGATGAAAAAGACATTCAGTTTCAGACAACACGCAGTCAGGGAAACGGAGGACAGAACGTAAACAAAGTAAATACAGCAGTTCGTGCTACCCATATACCAACCGGAGAAAGTGTTTTTGTGCAGGATTCCCGTTCACAGCTGGAAAATAAAAAACTATCAGTTACACGTTTAAAGGAAAAGGTTGTAGCACAGCATATTTTACAAATGCAGCGCAGAATGCAGGATACCTGGAGCAATCATATGCAGGTTGAGCGCGGAAATCCTGTTCGTACTTATTCCGGAACGGATTTTAAAAAGAATCATCAGGATAGATCCTTTAAAAAACAAAGGCAATCCCTGAAAAGCGAGCTAAAAAATTACAGAAATGAATTTAACTAAAAACAAATATTATTTTGAAGCTTTAGACCATTATCCATACAGTATACCGGATTGTGTAGAGGCTCTTAATTATGCTTTGTCTTATGATCCTCAGGATGCGGATAGTCTCTGCCTTATGGCTAGGGTATATTCCGAAATACTAAAAGATTATAATACTGCGAAGGCATACTTTGAGGAAGCCATGAAAAATGATGTAACCAGTATCAGTATACCTCATTTTTATATTAAATGTTTGCTGCATAATGAAGACTATGAAGAGGCCGAAAAGCTAATTGCTTATAGTCTTACTCTGAAAGGAATCAATAAAGCAGATATTTTATTCTTAAGATCTATATTAAAAGAACGAAAGGGAAAAATAAAAAAGGCTTTGAAGATACTATCAGAGGTTAGAGAACATAGCTTTGATGAGGGAATGGTACATCAGCTTGAAGACCGTAAAAAATTTCTTAAAGGGAAAATATCCCGAAAAAAGAAAAAGAAAGCCTGACAGGCTTTAAAAATGACCGGAAGAAAATCTTCCGGTTTCTTTTTATAGACAGGATTCTGTAAATTACTGTTTCTTTAGTATTTTTGTTGTTCAGACTGAATATTAGTATGGCTAAAACGCTTTCTACAGAACAGCTTATTGACGGAATCAGAAGCAATAATACCCGATTGCTGGGAAAAGCTATTTCTCTTGTTGAAAGCAAAAAACCGGAACACCGCATGCAAGCGGAAGAGCTTCTGAGACAACTCATGCCTTTTACCGGAAAATCGATAAGAGTAGGGATAACAGGAGTTCCGGGTGCCGGAAAATCTACTTTTATAGAAAGCTTCGGAAAATTGGCTATTGAAAAAGGAAATAAAGTTGCGGTACTGGCCATAGATCCAAGTAGTAGTCTGAATCATGGAAGTATCCTTGGGGATAAAACCAGAATGGAAGAACTGGCTAAAGATCCGAATGCCTTTATCCGGCCCAGCCCTAGCGGCGGATTTTTGGGAGGAATAGCCAATACAACATTCGAGACCATGCTAATTTGCGAAGCAGCAGGATATGATTATATATTAATTGAAACTGTTGGTGTAGGACAAAGCGAAGTAATGGTGGCAGATATTACAGATGTTTTTCTATTTCTGAAAGTTTCCGGTACCGGAGATGAACTACAGGGAATAAAACGAGGCATAATGGAGATGGTAGACATTATCTTCATAAACAAAGCCGATGAAGATAATAATACAGCAGCGAAGAACGCTAAATTAGAGTTGATGCGTGCCCTTCATTTTATAACACATAAGAATAAAGTCTGGAAAGTTCCGGTTATTTTAGGTTCTGCATTAAAGAAGAAAGGACTGGAAGAATGCTATGAGAGGATAGAAGACTATATCCTTCAGAAGCATAAAGACAATACTTTTGAAGAAGAGCGCCACCAGCAGGCTGAAAAGAGGTTCGATTACTGGGTAAAAGAACTGATCCTGAGTAAAACAAGATCGTCTAAAGAATTGGAAGATGCTTACAGCGAACATAAAAAAAATGCTTCAGAGTTGGCGGTAAATCCTATCTCTGAAGCAAAAGATTTTGTTAAGAAGCTATTTAACGAGTAACTTATTTCTCCGCTTTTGTAGCTTTGATATAACCGTCATAGCTAATAGGTTGTCTGTCGTTAGCATTTACAGATAAAAATGCTCTTCCGTTGTTATAAACATCAATATACAAGGTCTGAATATTTTGTACATCATTAACATTTATGGTATAAGATATTTTCTTCTTACTTTCTTTTTTAGCAATCGTAAACTTTTTAGAACTAAACTTCAGTCCGTTTCGGGAAGTATCCATACTCGGTGTAAAGATTCGGCCAAAATATGGCAGATCCACACTCAGGTCATTTGGTTGTATTTTAAAACCATAACCATAGCTGAGATCAAACAATGTTGCAGCTGCACCAGCTGGTCTCATAGCACTCATCACATTATTGATGGTCGACTGATCCATAGGATAGGCTCTTGTCGCAATAAAGGTGTAGCTATCCTGATTAACTAATTTCGCAACTTCTTCAGATTTAGCAATATCTGTCGGTTTGTTGGACGCAGCACATGAGATTACAGAGGTAACGGTTAATGCTGCTAATAGATAGATGTATACTTGTTTTTTCATTTTTTTGGAATTTAAATGATCGTTGCTTTTATTAAAATACTAATTTTATACCAAATAAAGGTCTGATTCTGATTTTATTAAATAAAGTTACACAATTCCTGAATTGGTTTTTGTTTTTTGGAATAGAATTTGAATTTTGCGAAATCACGATAAATTTTACTGCTATGAAAATAACAAGCATTATAGGTGCAGCAGCTATTGCCGCAACTTTTACAGGTTGTGTGACCAATCCTATTACGGGAAGGTCGTCAATACAAATTGCTGACTCTAATCAGATCAATACGATGGCTTTACAAGAGTACAAGACCACATTGTCTAAATCTAAAGTGATTGCCGGTGCAGATGCAACACGTGTAAAAACTGTAGGAGCCCGAATTGCAAATGCAGCGAGAAACTATTACAGAAGTATCGGAAGAGAGCAGGATCTGGCAAATTACCAATGGGAATTCAATCTGCTTCAGGACAAACAATTGAATGCATGGTGTATGCCGGGAGGTAAAGTTGCTGTATACACAGGAATATTACCAGTAACTAAAGACGACAACGGTTTAGCTGTTGTAATGGGACACGAAATATCCCATGCATTAGCAGGACACGGGAACGAAAGAATATCTCAGGCTACATTAGCCCAATATGGCGGACAGTTGGTTGGTGCTTCACTTAGCAATGGGCAAATGGCCAGCGTTTTTAATCAGTTATATCCTATGGGTGCTCAGGTAGGGCTTCTTGCTTATGGCAGAAAACAAGAATCTGAGGCAGACCAAATGGGACTTTATCTGATGGCTATGGCGGGATACGATCCGCGTACTGCACCAGCATTCTGGCAAAGAATGCAGGATGCTTCAGGAGGCGGAGCTGGTACTCCGGCATTCTTATCGACCCACCCAAATCCGGTTAACAGAAAAGCAGCCTTAGAAGCAATGATGCCAAAAGCTTTGGAATATTACAGAGCTGCAGGAGGCAAATTATAACGATCACTAATTAATCCTTTTCAAAAAACATATATTTGGGAAGGATTACTAAATTACACAATATGAAAAATTTAACATTTGTCGGAATTATATTACTAGCCATTGGGGTAGTATTATTCTACCTTAATAATATGGCTCTGGATCTAAGAGTGGTATATGGTGCTTTATGCGGAATTGGTGTAGGCCTTATCTTCGGAGGAATTGTAGGCTATGTAAGCAAAGGATCGGCTGTAAAGCAGGAAAATAAAATGCGTCAGTTCAAGCAGCTGCAAAAAGAAAAAGATGAACTGGAAAAAAAACAGGCTCAGCTAATGCAGGATGCTACACAACAAGAGCAAGAACAACAAAGCCGGAATGTATAACAATCCGGCTTTTATTTTTTATTAAATCTGCTTTAGATTAGAACTGGTATCCAAGACCTACCATAAACAAGCTTGGTCTGTTGTCATAGTTGACACCATTACCTGTAACATTATTAATGAATTTACGTTGGTCTTTAGAGAAAGATCCTTCATAACGTGCATTTACAATCAATCTAGAGATCTTTACATTCGCACCGAACTGATAACCTACAGAGAAGTTCTTAGAGGTATCTTCTTTAAAGTTTTGGAATGTATCGTTGCTGGATAAGTTTGTAGAGAATACAGGTCCTGTAAATACGCTTAATGGGCCAATAACATCAAAACCTACCATTACCGGAATATCCAACCTGTTGCTTTTTGCAGAAAGTTCAACAGAGTTTCCGTTTGCCTCAACGTATGTAGCCTTACTTTTGAAGTTAGTATAGTAAATCTCCGGCATTACGAATAAAGAAACGATTGGTAACTTTATTTTTGCAGAAAGACCTACGTTGAAACCTGCAACATCTTTAGGGTTATTAAGAGCCCCTTGTGCAGTAGAACTAATATCACTCCATCTTGAAGATGAGGTGTTGAATAATGCATTGGCTCTTACACCAAGACTAACCTGAGCGTGAGCAAATGCTGCTGCACCTAGCATTACCGGAATGAATAATTTCTTCATTACAGAGGTCGATTGAATCTTTGACTTCATAACTTATAAATTTTGCTTTTTTTCTAATAGTGTCTTTCTTAGCTCTTTAAACAAAGCTGAAGAGTAGACGAAGTTTATTAAATGTTCGTTATCAGCTGTAAGAATGTTGTGCATAGAGCCTTCCCATTCCTTCAGTCCGTTTCTCAGATAGACAATTTTTTCACCAATTGTCATCACCGAGTTCATATCGTGAGTATTGATAATAGTTGTTGTTTTATACTCTTCGGTAATCTCTTTCAACAACTCATCAATTACTATTGAAGTACTTGGATCTAGTCCGGAGTTAGGTTCATCACAGAACAAATACTTCGGATTATTTACAATAGCACGGGCAATAGCAACCCTTTTTTGCATTCCCCCGGAGATTTCCGAAGGATATTTATTGTTAGCATTTTCCAGCTTTACTCTACCTATAACGTCGACAACCCTTTTTTTCTTATCTCTGTACGTTAAATTTGTAAACATATCCAGTGGAAACATAATGTTTTCCTCCACGGTCATAGAGTCAAAAAGTGCACTTCCCTGGAAAACGGTACCGATTTCCGAACGCAGATTCAGCCTTTCAACCGGAGTCATTTGTACAAAATTTCTTCCATCGAAATCAATGATTCCAGAAGAAGGTTCGTAAACACCCAATAAACATTTCAGGAAAACCGTTTTTCCGGATCCACTCTGTCCAATCACAAGATTGATCTTTCCGTCTTCAAAAGAGGTAGAAATGCCCTTTAGTACTTCTACATCACCGAAACTCTTTCTTAAATCTTTTATATCAATCATTAGCTCAGGAATAATTGGGTTAATATTAAGTTAGCTATAATAACAGCTACAATAGTCCATACCACAGCTTGCGTACTGGCGCGTCCTACTTCCAGAGATCCGCCTTTAACAAAGAACCCGAAATATGCGGGGATTGTTGCGATAAGGAACGCAAATACAGCTGTTTTGAAGAATGCATACCAAATAAAGTAAGCCGGCATATACATCTGGATACCGGTGATATAATCTGCCTGCGTCCAGTTTCCGGTTAGTTCTCCTGCCCAGTAGCCTCCTACAATACCAAATACAATACTGATGGCAATAAGCAATGGGTTGAATAAAACACTGGCAATAATCTTTGGTAAAATCAGAAAATTTGGAGAGTTAACCCCCATAATATCCAATGCATCAATCTGCTCTGTTACACGCATGGTTCCTATACTGGAAGCAATATATGATCCCACCTTTCCGGCAAGAATTACACTGATAATAGTCGGTGAAAACTCCAGAATCAAAACTACTTTGGTTGCATACCCGATAAATGAATTCGGGATAGGAAAAGAGGAAGCACTGAAGTTATTATACATCTGTATGGCAACGACAGCCCCTACAAATATAGAGGTGAAAAGTACTAAACCAAAGGAGTTGACTCCAAGGTCGTAAATTTCTCTCATCAGTAGCTTCATAAAAACCTTCATTTTCTGAGGTTTCTGGAAGGTCTTTCCCAGAAGCATAAAATATTCGCCAATTGCGCCAAAAAGTTTTAACATGCTGCGAAATTAATGTTTTTATTTAAATTAAGAATTTTTGCATCTGCCTGCTCCAAATGAACAGTCTGCAAAAATGATCTTTGAAATGTCTTGGTTATGGAATGTTCAGATACTTATGAGTCTGTACAGAAGCCTGCCATTCCGGATGTTCTAATATATAATCCGTAATCTTAGGGTACATTTCATCTCTCTTACTCCATTCACTCTGAAGATAACGTTTACAGTTGTCAGAAACTTTAGCGGATTGCTCTTCTGCAAATTTGAAATCGTTGTTATTAAAAACAATAACCTTTAGTTCGCTGGCTTCTTTGTAAATATCTTCTAATGGTAAACCTGTTTTTTTCGGGGAAAGTGTAATCCAGTCCAGATGCCCGCTCATAGGATATGCACCGGAAGTTTCAATATGGATAGTACAACCCAGTTCTTTTAATTTTGATGTCAGAATTTCAAGGTTCCACATCAATGGCTCTCCTCCTGTTAAAACAATCGTTTTACAGTATTTTGCTGCGGTTTCTGCAATTTCCTCTGCATTCATTAACGGATGTAAGTTCGGATCCCAGCTTTCCTTTACATCGCACCAGTGACAGCCTACATCGCACCCGCCTAAACGAATGAAATATGCAGCTTTTCCTGTATGAGCACCTTCTCCTTGTAAAGTGTAAAAATGCTCCATTACAGGGAGCATTTTACCTTCTTTTAATAAAATATCTTGTTCTTTATTCATTTTAATTAATCATTATACACTGATGTTTTGTAGGCAATCAGGGTATTTTTCATCAGCATAGCTCTGGTCATTGGACCAACACCTCCCGGAACCGGAGTAATCCAGCTTGCTTTTTTCTCACAGCTTTCAAAATCTACGTCTCCTGCCAGGTGATAACCTTTTTCTGAGTCATCATCTACTCTGGTAATTCCTACATCAATAATTACTGCACCTTCTTTAATCATTTCTCCTTTCAGGAAATGAGGGTCTCCAAGAGCGGTAATTACGATATCAGCTTTTTTTGTATATTCTTCTATATCTTTAGTATAAGAGTGTGTAAGGGTTACGGTAGAGTTTCCAGGAAAGTCTTTACGTCCCATAAGGATACTCATCGGACGTCCTACGATACGGCTTCTTCCGATAATTACACAGTCTTTACCTTTTGTTTCAATATTGTATCTTTCTAATAATGTCAGAATCCCGAATGGAGTTGCCGGAAGGAATGTATCCATTTCCAATGCCATTTTTCCAAAGTTTTCAGGGTGGAAACCATCCACGTCTTTTCTTGGATCAATTGCCATAATGATCTTTTCCTGATCAATCTGCTTAGGCAAAGGTAACTGAACGATAAAACCATCTACATGTTTCGATTTATTCAGTTCATCTATTTTCTCCAAAAGTTCGGCTTCAGGAACAGTTGCAGGAAATTTAACCAGTGAAGAGGAGAAGCCTACTTCTTCACAGTCTTTTACTTTACTGTTTACATATGCTTTACTTGCACCATTGTTTCCAACAAGAATTGCAACTAAGTGCGGAGCACGTCTTTTGGTGGAAAGAATTTTCTGAACTTCTTCCTTTATTTCCTGTTTTACTTCTTTGGATACTTTTAGCCCGTCAAGGATTTGTGCCATTTTTCTTTCTTTTTACTTTATTTAGATTTATCCGATTTATTTATGCTTTTTGTAGAAATTAATCAGTCCGTTAGTAGAACTGTCATGTGATGTAATTTCTGCAGTATTCTCCAGTTCTGGTAGGATTTTGTTTGCCAAAGCTTTTCCTAATTCTACACCCCATTGGTCGAAACTGAAAATATTCCAGATCACACCCTGAACAAAAATTTTGTGCTCGTAAAAAGCAATAAGCTGTCCCAGAGTAAATGGCGTTAATTCTTCAAAAATGAAGGAGTTAGTAGGTGTATTTCCTGTAAATGTTTTGAAATTGGTTAAAAAGGCAATTTCTTCTTCATTTTTTCCGGATGCTTTTAGCTCATTAATTACTTCTTCTTTTGTCTTACCAAAAGCTAAAGCTTCCGTCTGTGCAAAGAAGTTGGACATTAATTTGTCTTGATGATCACTAAGGTTATTGTTTGCTTTTACATATGCAATAAAGTCAGCAGGAATAAGCTCAGTTCCTTGGTGAATCAATTGGTAGAAAGCATGTTGTCCGTTTGTTCCCGGCTCTCCCCAGATGATAGGTCCTGTTTCATAATCTACGAATTCACCATTTCGGTCAACAGATTTACCATTACTTTCCATATCTCCCTGCTGCAGGTATGCTGCAAATCTGTCAAGATACTGGCTGTATGGTAATATCGCATATGAACTTGCATCGAAGAAGTTGCGATACCAAACGCCTAATATACCCATTAGTACAGGGATATTGTTTTTGAATTCTGTATTTCTAAAGTGTTTATCTGTGTCCTGTGCACCACGAAGTAATTTTTCGAAGTTGTCGTATCCTACGGCTAGTACAATGCTTAATCCGATTGCACTCCAAAGTGAGTATCTTCCGCCAACCCAATCCCAGAATTCGAAGATATTTTCTTCAGCAATTCCGAAATTCTTTACAGCTTCAACGTTTGTGGAAAGTGCTACGAAATGTTTTGCAACATCTTCCTCTTTTCCTGCTTTCAGGAACCATTCTTTCGCAGAAAGAGCATTGGTCATTGTTTCCTGAGTTGTAAATGTTTTAGAAGCAATGATAAACAAAGTTGTTTCCGGATTCAGATTTTTAACAACTTCAGCAATATGGTTACCATCTACATTAGATACGAAGTGTGTATTTAATCTTGTTTTATAATGCTTCAGCGCGCTGCAAACCATTACAGGGCCAAGGTCAGAACCTCCGATCCCTATGTTTACAACATCTGTGATTTCTTTTCCTGAAAACCCTTTATGTTCTCCTGAAATAATTTTTTCAGAAAAAACTTTCATTTGGTTCAGTACTCTCTGAACATCTTCATCGATGTTTTTACCATTAACCACAATCTTTTCTTCTCCAAAATTTCTCAGGGCAGTATGAAGTACAGCTCTGTTTTCAGTTTGGTTAATCAGGTCTCCGGTAAACATTTTTTCGATGGCATCCTTTACCTGACACTCTTCTGCCAGTGCTAAAAGAAGCTCAAAAGCTTTTTTATCTACAAGGTTTTTTGAAAAATCAAACAGGAGGTTCTCCCTCTGGATAGAAAATTCCGAAAATCTGCTTTTATCTTCAGTGAAAAGCTGCTTCAGATCGAAATCTGTTTCCGCGAAATGTTCTTTTAGTTGTGCCCAGGCTTTGGTTTCAGTAGGATTGATTGTGTTTAAAGACATTTTCGTAATGGTTTTTAAGACGCAAATTTACGCAATCGTATTGAATTTTTTACTTTTTTGAGTATGAATAGATTGTAAAGTAAAAGGACTGCATTTGCAGTCCTTTTACTTAGTCATTTACTGTTGGTTTTGGAGATTTTGGCCGTTTCACACCTTTAGCGCGAACAAACCATATAATTCCTGCTACAATAAGAGCAAATGGCCATAAATTTAGCAGAAGTATAAAAAATTGTTGAATAAGGTAGAATCCGTTGATAATAGATAATTTAGCCTCGTAAAAGAAGTTGGTTTTATATTTTGCATCTATTGATTTGGTATTTGTTACAGCTATTTCTGCTACACGAACATTGGGCTCTTTTATGCTCAGATTCACAGTGCTGTAAGCAATATTATCTTTCAGGTTATAGGAGTCTATAATATTCTGATTGTGATCTCTTTCATTGTCATCGCCTTGTTCCACAGATGTGGATGTGGGCTTAAGCTTGTCGATATTGCCTTCTTTTTTCTTCATTCTTTGCTGTTCCAGTTGTGCCATTTTAATGTTTGCTGTTACATCCTCGGCATTGATGATTCTGGAATTTAAAAACAAATTCTGAGTGTTAATCTGTTGAAGGAAATCTGCCAGCTGCATAGTGGGTACTTTTACAACCATATCATTCTGCATATTTGACTTTTTTACCATAACAGCTTTTTCATCACTTTGGTTATAAGTCTCCTCTGAGAGCAGATTGTTTTTGAGTTCACTGTTAATGACATAACCACCCATTTGTTTCAGCTGATTTTCTATTTTAATAGTTGTATCATAGACGTCTTTAACCTCCATATTTACTGTTGCTGTTTTTACGAACTCTTTGCCTTTTACCTGTGTAGAGGCTGCTGAAGATATGCTGTCTGTTGTAGATGCTGAGGCTTCTGCTGAGACTGCTTTTGCGGATTCATAATTTGCATCGGACATAGAAGCGGATTCCTGTTTTTTGCAAGAAAAAACACTAAGAATAAGTACAGATGCAAGGGCTAGATTTAATGTATTATTTTTCATAATTAGAATTTTTGATCGTTAGCTATTCCAAAGATCCAAAAGTTCTGATCCGGCCACTTGAAAATCAAGCGTAAAATTCTTGTAAATAGATTTTTACTTTTAATAAATTGATAATGAGTGTTTTGTAAAATAATATTTCTCTTCAATGAGAGTTAAATTATAAGGAAATATAAAAAAACCGCCCAAAAAAATTGGACGGCTAATTAAATATTTAGTGATTAGTGTATTTAGCTTATCAGGTTTTTGTATTTGCTGCTGTTGTCTATAAGCATCCAAAGGTTGATTAATGCTAAAGGAGCCGCAATAGGCAATCCAGTAGTGTCTTTAAGGTTATGAAGCAGGATGCCTACCATAACGGGAAGGATAATAATAGCCCCCAAAGCTCTTGTTTTTGGAAAGATAACTAATAGTCCACCAGTAATTTCAACAACGGCTACCAAAGGAAGAAGCCAGCCAATTTCCATAATAGCCCCGAATATTTTTTTCTGCTCTTCGGTTAACTGAGGAGTTGGCATGAAATGGAAAAACTTATCCAGCCCGGCCTGGATAAACATTAGCCCAAACAATAGGAAAATGATGAATTTTACGATTTTCATAATTTTATAATTTAATAGTTTAGACCAAAGTTATAAAAAATAAACTTCACAAAATATGTGAAGTTTATAATTATATGGGTTTTATGTTGTGAATGACTAAAGTGCTATCTCTATTACTTCTTTCATTTTATTTACATAATGAATGTTTAGATTTTTAAGATATTCTTTCTTTATTTCTTCAACATCTTTACGGTTGGCTTCACACAAAATAACATCTTTGATACCTGCGCGTGTTGCGGCAAGTAATTTTTCTTTAATTCCACCTACAGGAAGAACTTTTCCACGAAGTGTAATTTCGCCGGTCATAGCAAGATTCGATTTTACTTTTTTGTTGGTAAAGCTGGAAACCATAGAAGTCAGCATTGCAATACCTGCAGAAGGTCCATCTTTAGGGGTAGCACCTTCAGGTACGTGAATGTGGATGTTTTTATCCGTTAGCTGTTCTTCCGTCATACCCAGTTCTTCATACTTAGCTTTGATGTATTCTAAGGCGATAGTAGCCGACTCTTTCATAACATTACCAAGGTTTCCGGTCATTGTTAAGGTTGTGCCTTTGCCTTTAGATAATATGCTTTCAATAAACAAAATATCGCCACCTACGCTTGTCCATGCAAGTCCGGTAACAACTCCTGGTACATTTGTCGTTTCAGAAAGGCTTTTAGGGCGAGGTACTCCAAGGATTTCATCAATCTTTTCTACAGTAATTTTTGAATCATATTCCTGCTCCATTGCTTTTTGTAAAGCAACCCAGCGTACGACAGAAGCAATATTTTTCTCCAGTCTTCTTACACCACTTTCCGAAGTGTGAGCCTCAATGATATGGGCGATTTCCTTATTTCCCAGTTTTATAGCATCGGATGTTAATCCATTTTCTTTTAGCTGCTTACTGATAAGGTGTCTTTTGGCGATTTCGGTTTTCTCCTCCAGTGTATATCCGGAGATGTCAATAATCTCCATTCTGTCTAACAGCGGACGCTGTACAGCACTAAGATTATTGGCTGTAGCAATAAACATGGCTTTGGATAGATCATATCCATATTCTAGGAAGTTGTCGTAGAAAGAATTGTTCTGCTCCGGATCTAAAACCTCTAAAAGAGCTGAAGATGGATCACCGTGTACACCAGTACCAATTTTATCAATCTCGTCTAAAACAATGACAGGATTAGATGTTCCTGCTTTTTTTATAGCCTGAAGGATTCTTCCGGCCATAGCACCAATATATGTTTTGCGGTGGCCTCGGATTTCGCTTTCATCATGAAGTCCTCCCAAAGAGATACGGATATACTTTCTTCCCAAAGCATCGGCAATAGACTTTCCTAAAGATGTTTTACCAACTCCCGGAGGGCCTGCAAGACATAAAATAGGAGATTTCATATCGTTTTTCAGCTTCAGAACAGCCATGTGTTCCAGTATTCTTTTCTTGATATCCTCCAGTCCAAAGTGAGCTTTGTCCAGAACTTTTTGCGCCTTCTTCAGATCAAAAATATCTTTAGAATAGGTTGCCCATGGCAAATCTGTAAAGAAGTCCAGGTAATTACGCTGAACGTTGTAATCCGGTGAATTAGGATTTTGTCTTAACAGTCTTCCTAATTCTTTCTGAAAATGCTGTTCAACATCCTCATTCCAGTTTTTCTTTTGTGCTTTTTCACGAAGTTCGTCGGCATCGCCTTCTGGACCACCTCCTAATTCTTCCTGAATAGTTCGGATCTGCTGGTTAAGAAAATATTCTCGTTGTTGTTTATCCAGATCGCGGCTGGTTTTCTGGTGGATCTGATTTTTTAATTCTATTTTCTGGAAATCTTCAGATAATAGCTCATAGCATTTGGCTGCACGCTGGTATAGGTCTTTAATTTCTAATAGCTGCTGCTTTGTCTCGGTTGGGAAACTTGCGTTAGAGCATATAAAGTTGAGCAAATCTGCTTCTCCGGTAATATTTTTTACAGCAAAGTTGGCTGCATTCGGGATATTAGGGTCGATTTCGATAATGCGTAGAGAGATATCCTTAATGTTATCTATTAAAGCAGCAAATTCCTGCTTGTCCTTTTTAACTTCTGTATCTTTTAATCTGGTAATTTCGGTAGTAAAGTAAGGCTCTTCGGTCAGCATTTTTTTTACTTTACAACGGTCTACACCTTTAATAATAGCTGTAATATTTCCTTCAGGAAGGTTAATAATCTTCAGAATTTTACCAAGGGTTCCGATTGTATTCAGAGAAGATAGGGTAGGCTCTTCTTCTGACGCATTTTTCTGGCTTACTACTGCGATAAGTTTGCCCTGTTTATGTGCTTCCTGCAGTAGTTTAATTGATTTTTCTCTTCCTGCTGTAATAGGCATAATTACCTTAGGGAAAAGAACGATGTTGCGAACTGCAAGTAATGGGAAGATCTTTTGGTTTTTCTCAGTTTCTTTGTCTATACTGTCTTTTATTTCCTCTTCAATAATGTTGAAACCGTCTTCTAAAAAATCTTCGATTTCTAATATTTCTTTGTCGCTCATACTATGTCAGTTTGTCATAAAAAAATAAACTCCGTTTCAGCTTCGTATATAAACAACTGAATTTTCGGGAGTAGCTAAGATGGCACAATAGATATGCCATTATGAAATAATTTTTTTTTTAGGACAAAATTTCTGCTTTCAAATTTATTGAGGTATACTAAAAAAAATTCTTTATTCCATTAAAAATGTTTATTTTCGCACCTTGATATTCAATAAAAGTTTACAAATAATTTTAAAACGAAAATACATTATTAATGGCAGTTTTAAGTGAAATTAGAAAGAGGCCTTGGATCCTGATAGGTTTTTTAGCCATCGCGCTTTTGGCTTTCCTGGTTAATCCAGATAGCTTGGACAAAGTATTTGGTAAAGACCCTAATATTTTAGGAAAAGTAAACGGAGAAAAAATCACCCGTGAAGAACTGGATGATCAGATTTTTCTTTTACAACAACAGTCTCAGGGACAGCCTAGAGAGGCTTTAGAAGAGCAGGCATGGCAAATGATTATTCAGTCCAAACTAATCAAACAACAGTTTGAAAAGATGGGGCTGAAATTGACTGACGAAATGTTCTGGAATCAAATCCAGTACGATCCGATGTTTGCTCAGAATCCTCAATTGGTAGACGAAAAAGGGAACTTTAAAGTTCAGGAACTTAAAAAAGAAATCGAGGCTATGAAAGCCCAGAACCCAGAGCAGTATGCTAACTGGCTTAAAATGAAAAAAGGTATTGAATACCGTATCATGGCAAGACAGTTCTTTGCAAACGTTACTGCCGGAGTTACTGCCAATAATAAAGAAGCAGCTGAAATCTTGAAAGAAAGAGATCAGTTAGCGAATATTGATTATGTAAAAGTAGATTATGCTGCATTTGCACGTGTCAATAATGTAAAAGTTACAACTCAGGATCTTGCAGATTATATTAAAAAACATCCATTGATGTTTAAAGCAGATCCAAGCAGAAATATTGGGATCGTATTGTTCCCGGCTAAACCAAGTGCTCAGGATGAAGCTGCTACTCAGACAGAAATTAACAAACTGAATACTCAGGGCGTTGATATGGGTGCAGGAGTTGAAAGCTTCCAGAATACAAAGAACGACTCAATGTTCGTTACTGTTAACTCTGACGTACCTTTCAATTCTCAATTCTTAGCATTGGCTCAGCAGCCTGAAGAAATCAGAAGTTTCTTAGGTGGTGCAGCTGTAGGACAGTCATTCGGACCATACAAAGTACAAGACCGTTACTATGTTGTTTCTAAATTAGTTGGAAAACAGCCTAGCGATTCTGTAAAATCAAGACACATTCTTATTGCTTTCAAAGGAAGCCCGGCTGATCAGGCAGGAAAAGAGAAAAGAACAAAAGAGCAGGCTAAAAAGCTTGCAGATAGTATTGGCGTTGTTGTAAAAGCTAACCCTGCTAAATTTACTGAGTTCCTTAAGTTTTCAGCTGATCCAGGATCTGCTGCACAAGGAGGTGAATTAGGATGGACTACTCCAGAAACTCCATTTGTTCCTGAATTTAAAGCTTACTTAGCTGCAAATCCAAAAGGAGCTACAGGAGTTGTTGAAACTCAATTTGGTTATCATATCATCAACATCGAAGACAAGAAGCCAGGAGCTATGGGCTACAAAGTTGCTAATCTTGTAAAAGAGATCAAAGCTTCTGATAAAACAAATAGCACTGTATACACTGAAGCAAATAAATTTATTCAGGAAGTACAAGGTAAGAGCTTCAATGACTTTAGCAATATTGCAAAGAAAAAGAACTATACTTTTGCTAACCCGAAAATGGCAAAACGTTTCCAGGGACAAATCCAGGGAATCAATACAGATAAAGATGCAGATGTATTAGCTTGGGCATTTGATAAGAAAACAAAAGCAGGAGATACTAATATCTTTACTACAAGTAATGGTGATTATGTAGTAGCTTACCTGAACGGAAAACAAGATGCAGGTCTTGCTGATCCTGAATCTGTACGTTCGGAAATTGAACCAATTGTAAAGAACCAACTTTTAGCTAAAAAGATTATTGAAAAATTCGATGCTCAAAAGCCTTCTTCATTGGATCAGGTTGCAAAACTTTTCGGAGTTGCTAAAGAAAGCGGACAGATTAACATCCTAAACCCTGCATTAGGTGGTGGTATGGAGCCTAAAGTTGCAGGTGCTGCATTCGGTGCAAAAGCTAACCAGCTTTCTAAGCCAGTTGAAGGTACTGCCGGAGTATATGTAGTGGTTAAAAAGTCTGTTGCTGAAAACAAACAAGGTGGAGATGCGAAGTCAATTGCTCAGGCATTGATGCAGCAAGGATCACAGATGTATGGACAGGCTTTACTGAAGAGCCTTCAGGACAAATCTGATATCAAAGATTACAGAATAGAGATTTATAATAAGGCAGCTGCAGGTCAGCACTAAAAAATAAAGATATTCTAACAACATAAAAAGCAACCGTTATCGGTTGCTTTTTCTATTTATTGAATAATTTTTCATACTTTAAAAAACCTTATATTTGCTCATTAAAATATATATTCGTGAAAATTTCCAAAGAAGTTAAAGCAGGACTTATAGCAATTTTGGCCATCGTTGGTTTTGTTATTCTTTTTCAGTTTATGAAAGGGAAGAGTTTATTCTCAACAGATGATAACTACTATGTAAAATACGACAACGTAGAAGGCCTCGCAAAGTCAAGCCCTGTGTCCATCAATGGATTGAAGGTAGGTCAGGTTACAGAGATTAAACCGATGACCCAGAGTAATGGTCATATTTATTTTGTGGTGAAAATTAGTGTTAATAATGATTTTGTGTTTTCAAAAAATTCAAACGTTGAAATTTTTGAACCAGGACTAATGTCTGGTAAAGAAATCAGAGTTAATCTGGCATATAATCAACCATACGCTAAAAATGGTGATACTCTGAAGGGAGCTTTCAAACAGTCAATGATGAATAGCCTTTCGTCTCAGGTAGGGCCGGTAAAAGATAAGTTAACATCTGTATTATCCCGTCTTGATTCTGCTGTAGCAAGCACTAACAAAATTATGGATGATGAAAACAGAAGAGAGATAAAGCTTCTTTTGAGAAATCTTAATGGTACGGTTGAATCATTCAAAATAACATCGCAACAGACCAACAAGCTTTTGGCTGGTAGTGAAGGCAGACTGAACAATGTGCTGGATAATGCTAATAAAACAATGATTACAGCTAACAGTACTGTAGATAAATATGGTAAGGTGGCTGAAAGTATTAATACGAAACAGCTGAATGATGCAGTTGCTAAATTAAGCGAAACATCTGATCAGTTAAACAAGGTTATTGCAGGGATAGAATCTGGAAAAGGTTCTTTAGGTAAGCTGACCAAAGATGAAGATCTGTATAATAACCTTAATAAGTCTGCCGCTTCGCTTAATGCATTGATGGAAGACCTTAAAGCAAATCCGAAACGTTATATTAATATTTCGGTATTTGGTAAATCTGCTAAATAATATTAAATTTAGATATGCAATATATTGATAACATTTTGTTTCTTATCCTTATTGTCGTAGGTTTTGGACTTTTCTTCAAGAGTCTGAAAGAACTTACAAGAAATGTGAATTTAGGTAAGGATATCGATCGTTCAGATAATAAAAATGAACGGTGGGCTATTATGGGCCGTGTGGCACTTGGTCAGGGCAAAATGGTTAAAAGACCCGTTGCGGGAATATTGCATATATTGGTTTATTTAGGATTTATTATTGTAAATCTTGAGCTTGCAGAAATATTTGTCGACGGACTTTTTGGTACTCACCGTTTTCTTGCGGGAGTATTGGGACTAGGTTTCTATAATGTATTTACTGCAGTCTTGGAGGTTATGGCATTTTTAGTTGCTGTATCTATTGCTATTTTCTTTATCAGAAGAAATATTATACATATCCGTCGTTTGAATATGAAAGAACTTCTGGGTTGGCCAAAGAATGATGCCAACTGGATTCTTGTCATTGAATTCTCTCTAATGATGGCTTTCTTTTTAATGAATTCATCAGACTTCGTGTTGATGACAAGAGAAGGTGATGTTAAAGGATATTTTCCGTTTAGTCAGAGTTTATTTGGTGTATTCAATGGATTTGGAGATACAGCACTTCATATTTTAGAAAAAGGAGCATGGTGGTTTCATATTATAGGAGTATTCTTCTTTATGAACTACTTGTATTACTCTAAGCATTTACATATCATTTTTGCTTTTCCTAATACATGGTTTGCAAATCTTCAGAAGAAAGGAAAATTCAACAACCTTGATTCTGTAACAAAAGAAATAAAGCTAATGATGGATCCGAATGCGGATCCGTATGCAGCAGCACCTGCGGATGCAGATCCAAATGCAGTTCCTGATAAATTCGGCGCAAATGATGTATTCGACCTGAATAAAGTACAATTGCTTAATGCTTACTCATGTACGGAATGTGGTCGTTGTACAGCTGTTTGTCCGGCAAATATTACTGGGAAAAAGCTTTCGCCGCGTCGTATTATGATGGCAACGAGAGACAGGCTGGAAGAGGTTGGCAAAAACATTAATAAAAACGGGAAGTTTGTAGACGATGGTAAAAAGCTTTTGGACGATTATATCTCTCGTGAAGAGTTATGGGCATGTACAACTTGTAATGCTTGCGTAGAAGCCTGTCCGGTACTTATTGATCCGCTTTCCATTATATTCGAAATGAGAAGGTTTATGGTAATGGAGCAGTCTTCGGCACCTCAGGAACTTAATCTGATGATGACGAATATTGAAAACAATGCTGCACCTTGGCAGTATAATCAGGCAGACAGATTAAACTGGGCAAGCGAAAGCTAATATAACAATGTAATAAAAACAATGTAGCAATATTGGTAAACAGTTACATTGATAAATTGGTAAACTAAGAAAAATGGACTTCACTATAAAGACAATGGCTGATTATATGGCTGAAGGCAAAGCTCCGGAAGTATTATTCTGGGTAGGTTGTGCCGGAAGTTTTGATGATCGTGCTAAAAAAATAACAAAAGCTTTTGCAAAACTTCTGAATAAAATAGGAGTAGAGTTTGCTGTATTGGGACAGGAAGAAAGCTGTACAGGGGATCCCGCAAAACGTGCTGGTAACGAGTTTGTTTTCCAGATGATGGCTCTAACCAACATAGAAATCCTAAACGCATACGAGGTTAAAAAAATTGTAACAGCTTGTCCACACTGTTTCAATACTTTGAAAAATGAATATCCGGAACTGGGTGGTCATTATGAAGTATTGCATCATACACAATTCCTAAAGGAGTTAATGGCTGATGGGAGACTGAAAATAGAAGGCGGAAGCTTTAAAGGAAGAAGAATTACTTTCCACGATCCATGCTATCTTGGTCGTGCAAATGATGAATATGAGGCACCAAGACAACTCCTTGAAAAATTGGATGCAGAGCTTGTAGAAATGAAGCGTTGCAAAACCAACGGGTTATGTTGTGGAGCGGGTGGTGCACAGATGTTTAAAGAGCCTGAAAAAGGTAATAAAGACATCAATATAGAAAGAACAGAAGAAGCACTGGAACTGAAACCGAATATTGTAGCAACGGGTTGCCCGTTCTGTAATACAATGATGACAGATGGTGTGAAGCATTTTAATAAAAATGAAGAAGTTCAGGTAAAAGATATTGTTGAGCTTATAGCTGAAGCAGAAGAATTGTAGAATTAAATTGTATTGTGATGAAAATTGAATCTTCAGAAGTTGTAGAAACTAACGATTACAGAGTTATTACTTATCCGGCAAGCAGAGCATTTACGGCTAAGGAAGCTAAAGATATTACAGAAAGAATTTATGATTTTTTAGGTGGATGGAAGGCACATGGAAAAGAACTTGAAGCTTCTTTTAAAATCGAAAAAAATCAATTTATTATTATCTGCGTAGACGAAGAAAAAGAAATGGCGTCTGGCTGTAGTATAGATGCATTGGGTAAGCTAATGCATGAAATTGATGCAGATTACCAGCTTGGACTTTTCGACAGAATGAAAGCTTGTTATCTGGAGAATGGAGAAGTAAAAACATTAAAACTTACAGATTTCCGTTCCAAAGTTAAAAATGGAGAAATTGGTGGTGACGTTGAAGTTTTTGATTTTTCTAAAAATACTTATCTGGATTTCTTAAGCAATTTTTTACTTCCGCTTAAAAAAAGCTGGGCAGGCCATATTGCCTAAATTATAGCTGTTAGTTTTGTATATGAGGAAATGGCAATTTTTTTTCGGGTTAGCATTTGTTTTTTTGCTTGTGACATCTTGCAGGCAGGATGATGGTGTACATCAGAATATTGATCAGACGATCAATTTTTATTTTCAGGATACTAATGGCAAAGATCTGATTATTCCAAATGATGCTACAGGATATGCCAGTAGAATTACATTTATAGATAATTATGCAGATCGTGGTAATACTGCAGTTTCGGGTATAACACCGGGAGTGGATGATGCCAAGAAAAACTATATGCAATATATTGCCGGAGCTACAAGGAGGGGATTACCTGATTCAACAGCTACAAGCAAGACGTATATATCTCAGATTTTTATTAATTATAATAAAGTCGCTAATGATACAAAAGTGATGGCACCAGATCAATTAGATATTGTCTACTCCTGGACACCTACACTTTTTAGTGTATCGAGTATCAAGGTAAATGGTGCCGAAGTTTTTAATGGATCCGGTGGGCAGCAAAAGAATGTCACGATTACCAAGCAATAATTTCCGGTATAATACACACATCTTTTCAGAATTTTATAATTTACAGCATGGTTTTTTTAACTTTGCAAAACAATTCATATTATGTTACAAGTTAATTTTTTGCGTGATGAGAAAGCACGCGTTTTAGAAGGTTTACAAAAGAGAAATTTCAAGAACCCTGAATTGGTAGATTTGGCTGTGTCCACTGATGACCAACGTAAGAAGATTCAGTTTGAACTTGACTCACAACTTTCCGAAATGAACAAAATCTCGAAAGAGATTGGTGCTTTAATGAAAGAAGGCAAAAAAGAAGAAGCTGAAGCAGCGAAGCAAAAGACTACAGACATTAAAGAAAGAAGTAAAGAACTTCAGCATGAATTAAATGAGGTTGAAAAATCACTTTTAAATATCCTTTATCAGATTCCGAATATCCCTAATGAGCTTGTGAAAGCGGGTGTATCTGAAACGGATAATGAAATTGTATTCCAGAATTGTGATGTTGAAGGTTTAGGTGAAGGAGCAATTCCACATTGGGAGCTTGCAGCTAAATATAACATCATCAATTTTGAATTGGGGGTAAAGATTGCCGGAGCAGGATTTCCTGTTTATTTGGGTAAAGGAGCGCGTTTACAACGTGGATTAGTACAATACTTCCTGGATAAGAATACTGATGCCGGATATATTGAAGTAAACCCGCCACATGTGGTAAATGAAGCTTCTGGATATGGAACAGGTCAGCTGCCTGATAAAGAAGGCCAGATGTACTACATCAACGAAGATCAGCTATACCTTATCCCTACTGCAGAAGTGCCGGTAACTAATCTTTACAGAGACGAGTTATTGGAAGAAAGACAATTGCCTATTCTTCATACAGCATTTTCTCAGTGTTACAGAAGAGAAGCCGGATCTTATGGTGCGCATGTAAGAGGATTAAACAGACTGCACCAGTTTGAAAAAGTAGAAATTGTAAGACTTGAAAAACCTGAAAATTCTTATGCAGCTTTAGACGGAATGGTAGAGCATGTAAAAGGTATTCTTGAAGATCTTGGACTTCCTTACCGTATTCTTAGACTATGCGGTGGAGATACCGGATTTGGAGCTGCAATGACATATGATTTCGAAGTATGGAGTGCTGCACAGGAGAAATGGTTAGAAGTAAGTTCAGTATCTAACTTTGAATCTTTCCAGGCTAACAGACTTAAGTGTCGTTATAAAGCAGATGGTAAGACTCAGTTGGTACATACACTAAATGGTTCTGCTATGGCATTGCCACGTATTATGGCTGCAATCTTAGAGAATAATCAGACTGCAGACGGAATTGCTATTCCGGAGAAATTAAGAGCTTATACAGGATTTGATAAAATCTAATCAGATTCAATAATATACAGAAAGCGACCCGATTAATAATCAGGTCGCTTTCTTTTTATAATTAACAAAATAAATTTTAGTGTGAATGTTCTTCGGAACTGTGTCCCGGAGTATGGCAGCTTGCAGCATCTTTAGAGATTCCCATAGCCTCAGAAGCAGGAGAGAGATATGGAATACCTATTTCCATACCGCGGAGAATAAAAAGTCCGCCAAGAATAATCATAACGATAGGAATCACTTTTAAAACTTTTATTCTTAAAGCTTGATTCATTAAATTTCCAACCAGTACGACTGCAAACATAAACGGAAAAGTTCCGAGTCCGAAAATTCCCATAAAAGCAGCTCCCTGCCATACGCCACCAGCAGCCAGTGAAGCTGTAAGTGCCATATAGACCATACCACATGGTAAAAGGCCATTCAGTAATCCTGTAGTAAAACGGGATTTGTAATCTGCTTTCTGTAATAACCGCCCCAGATTAATTTTCACTTTTAACAATGCTTTATTGATAAAAGGTATTCTGGAAGCAAAGTCTTTTCCACCGAAAGAAAATAAAGCCATAATAATAAGCATAATTCCAACGGAAATGGTAAGAACCTGTTGGAACCCGGCCATCTCAAATCCTTCACCTATTATGCCCAAAATGGCGCCTAAAATAGTATATGTAAGTATACGTCCAAACTGGTAAGTCAGATTTTGCAAATAGAAATTGGTCTGCTGTTGTTTAGTCAGCCCCATAGAAAGAGCAATAGGGCCGCACATCCCGATACAGTGGAATCCGGATGCAAAACCTAATCCTATAGCTGATATGACTAATGCGAAGTCCATATAAGGTTATAATCTATCTGATATGCTTTACCGGAATTTTCATTCCAGTTAAGTTTTAATGTATAAGATCCATCTTTTAATATACCTGCTTTAGCCGGTATAAAAATAGAATTATTACTGTCTAATTCTGTTTCCTTTTTAATATCCAGATTAGAGTCCTCAGTTCTGAACAGGAAAAATTTGAATTTTGAATTAGCGTTTGTAAACTGCTTTGGAAAAGTAATTCTAATTCCATCAGCATTCTGAGTATATACAGGTTTTTCAGCTAAACTAGCTGCAGCCGTTTTAGCGTTGATTACATCCTGGTATATTAATTCGTCTTCATAGTAGTTTTCGGATACCATTTCCGAGGTCTGATAGCCTCTTGTATAGAAGAATATCATTCCAAGTATAAAAGCAATAAAGCCTGCTAATGCAAGGACCATCCCATGTCCCCAAGTGAATTTAGATTTCATAATTTTACAACGTCATTTTAAATGGTCCCTCGAAGTAGGTTTCATAAGAGTCGATAAGGGCTCCTTTCTGGTCATAAACTCCGATAACTATATTTTGTTTTGAAAGGTTTATTTCTTTTGAAGGGAAGGAGATATTGATTGTTCCTTTAGTAGAAACATCTCGCTTCATAATAATTTTGTTAACCCCGCCAATTACTTCAATTTCTCCATTTTGAGGTGAAATTATTTTAATAGTAACAACTTTGTCTTCATTACTTTTATTAAGAAGGGTATAATTGTATACATTGATAGTTCGGCTGTCTTTTACATAATAAGTAGATCCTGCAGGTTTTATAAATTTACCTTCAACAGCAGAACGGTTAAGGATAATGAATGAAGATCCTACAACAAGTAAAAGCAGAACTGCAGCGTAAGCTTTCATTCTTGTTGTGAATTTAAATTTCTCTCCTTTCTCTATTTCATCTTCAGAAGCATAACGAATAAGTCCTTTCGGAAGACCAACTTTCTCCATTACTTCATCGCAGGCATCAATACATGCTGTACAGTTGATACATTCCAACTGCTGGCCATTACGGATGTCAATACCTGTTGGGCACACAACAACACATTGTCCACAGTCGATACAGTCTCCTTTTCCAGCAGCCTTACGGTCTTCACCTTTTCTCCATTTAGAACGGTTTTCACCACGTTTAAAATCGTAAAATACGTTGATGGTCTTTTTATCGATCAATACACCCTGTAATCTTCCGTAAGGACAGACCAGTGTACATACCTGTTCTCTGAACCATGCAAATACAAAATAGAATGCTGCAGAAAACAGAATCATGACAAGGAAATTATCGTAATTCTTAACGGGTCCTTCTTTCATTATTGCAAATACTCTTTCATATCCTACGATATAAGAGAACATTAAGTGGGAAATAATTAATGAGATAAGAATAAAGATGCTCCACTTTAGCCCGCGTTTCCAAATTTTCTCTGAGTTCCATGGTTGTGAGTCGAGACGAATTTGTTTGTTTCTGTCACCTTCTATAAGGTATTCTATTTTACGGAAAACACTTTCCATAAAAATTGTTTGAGGGCATATCCATCCACAGAATATTCTACCAAAAACAACAGTAAATAGTGTAATGAAGATCAATCCTGTAATAGCACCTATTGTCAGAATAAAAAAATCCTGAGGGTAGAATGGCTGCCCGAAGATAAAGAACTCACGATCCAAAATATTAAATTTCAGAACTGGGTTCCCATTTATTTTCAGGAACGGTAAAACAAAAAATACAATTAGCAGGAGTGTACTTACAATGTTTCGGTAGTTGGTGTATTTTCCCTTTGGTTTCCTCGGGAATACCCATTTCCGTTTACCGGTGTTATCCATTGTACCTACAGAATCCCGAAATGTTTCGGCTTCTACAACGTAAGCCTGTTCAAAATCTGATTTTTGTTTTTCTGTTGCCATAACTCAGTCCTATATAAAAAATAAAAAGTAATAGCTGGGCTATTACTTTCTTGGTGTTCCTTTAACCCATGGGGCGACTTCTCCTTGCGGAGCTGCTCCTCCTTGTGCTTGCGTAATCGGAGGTATCTCCTGATTAATGTGGTAAATGTATGCTGCAATTTTTTCAGCATCTTTTCCTGTAATTACGCCTTCTTTAATAAAGGCTCTCATCGCAGGGTTATTAGGAGATCCGTTTTCGTCCATCCAGAAAACATTGTGGAAAACGTCTGGTTCTTTAACGTTAATCCAGTAGTCATCTGTTAAATTAGGACCGATTCCCCCTTTACCACCTTGTCCGTGACATGAAGCACAGTTAGAGTCAAATAACTGTTGTCCTTCAGCAATATTCGCAGGGTCATATTTTGCAGTTTCTACTGTAATCTTAGGAGCTGTTTTCTCATACTCCGCAATTGCAGCTAACTGTTCTTTGTATTCTTTTTCATATTCTGCTACCGGGTGTGCATAGTCCGTAAATGCATAAGCAGAAACGTACACCACACAGAATATACATCCGAAGTAGAATAGACCTAACCACCATTTTGGAAGTGCATTGTCTAATTCTGTAATACCATCGAAACCGTGGTCGATGATCATATCCTGCTCTTCAGCATTAGATTGCTTTTTGAATGCAGAAGCCCATAATCTTTTGTAGTATGGAGTCTTTTTGTCTTCAAGATAAGCTTTCTTCTCTTCTTCGGATAACTTTTGAAAACGATTGTTTTCTATAAGATCACCAATTCCGTTTGCTATAAATACCATGATTCCGGCTATAATAATAGTAGCCCAGAAGTATGGAGAGCCAAAGAAAGAAGTGTTTTGCACAAACATATTGTAAACAATGATTAGCAAAGCCACCACAATTACAAAGTTTACAAATACGGGCGTTCTTGGTTTCATATCGTTTTTTTCTTAATGTAGATTATTATTGATTTCGTCACCATCTTCCAATGGTGCATTTTCTCTGTCCCTGTAGTATTTTTTAGGTTTTTTAAAAACCACATATACCAATCCTATAAAGAACAATACAAATAAGATAAGCGCCAGAGTCTGGTATAACCCTACATTTTCGCCGTTGCTTAGTATATCTTTAAAGTTCTGAGGGATCATTTTAATATTATTTTTTAGTTGTTGCTTGCTGTCTGTACATCTGTAGTCTTAATATCAGTACCTAATCTCTGAAGGTATGCGATAAGTGCTACAATTTCTCTCTTCTCAATAGGAATAAATTTGTCTCCTTTAGCAACTTTTTCTTTATCTACTTGATCTTTAACATCCGCAGCTTCAGATAAAATTTTCTTAACGATTACTTTAGCCTGGCTATCAGCCCATGCGTTAGCTGAATCTATTTGTCCTTTAGTATAAGGTATATCAAATGAATTTTTCATTAATTTCATTTTGTCTACCATATGAGTACGATCCAACTCGTTTGTAATTAACCAAGGGAAACGTGGCATAATAGAACCTGGAGATGTTGATCTCGGGTTATACATGTGTTTGAAATGCCAAGAATCCGGGTTCTTATTACCTTCTCTTTGTAAATCCGGCCCAGTTCTCTTAGATCCCCAAAGGAATGGGTGATCGTATACGAATTCACCAGCTTTGGAATACTGACCATTTTTACCATCAAACCTCACTATCTCATCACGGAAAGGTCTGATCATCTGAGAGTGACAAGCGTTACATCCTTCACGGATATATAAGTCACGACCTTCTAATTCTAACGGAGAATAAGGCTTAACCGCAGAAATTGTAGGAACGTTTTTCTTTATTGTTAGTGTAGGGATAATCTCTACAGCACCACCAATAGATAGTGTAATGAATGCACCGATAGAAAGTATAACCGGCATTCTTTCAATCCATAAGTGAACAGGCTCACCAGCTTTTCTGTCATTACCAATTTTAGCTAATGCAGGAGCTTCTGCCGGAACTTCTTTTTGGAAAGAACCTTGCTTAACAGTTTTGAAGATATTCACTACCATTAGAATAGCACCTGTTAAATACAGGGATCCTCCAAGGAATCTTAATTTGTAGTAAGGAATAATCGCTGTTACAGTATCTAACCAGTTTTTGTACATCAAAGTACCATCCGGGTTAAATTGTTTCCACATCAAACCTTGTGTGAAACCAGAGATATACATTGGTACTGCATAGAAGATAACTCCTAATGTACCTAACCAGAAATGCCAGTTAGCTAATTTTATTGACCAAAGTTTAGTTCTCCATAAGATTGGAACCATGAAGTAAATAACCCCAAATGCCATAAAGCCATTCCATCCTAGTGCACCTAAGTGTACGTGACCAATTACCCAGTCGGTAAAGTGACCAATTTTATTTAATGTTTTTGTTGCTAATAATGGTCCTTCGAAAGTTGCCATACCATAACAAGTAACAGCTACCACGAAGAATTTAAGTACCGGATTCTCTCTTACTTTATCCCAAGCTCCTCTTAGTGTTAGTAATCCATTTAGCATACCTCCCCAAGATGGTGCGATAAGCATAATAGAGAAACCTGTTGCTAAAGCCTGAGCCCAACCTGGTAAAGCTGTATACTGAAGGTGGTGAGGACCAGCCCAAAGGTATACGAAGATTAGAGACCAGAAGTGAATAATAGATAATTTATAAGAGAATACTGGTCTGTCAGCTGCTTTCGGCATAAAGTAATACATCATACCTAATACTGGTGTTGTTAGTACGAATGCTACTGCATTGTGACCGTACCACCATTGTACGATAGCATCTTTTACCCCTGAATATACTGAATATGACTTCCAGAAATCTAATGGAACTTCTAAGTTGTTTACGATGTGAAGTAAAGCTACCCCAATCCATGTTGCAAGATAGAACCAAATGGCTACATATAAGTGTCTTACTCTTCTCTTAGCAATTGTACCAAACATGTTAAGACCGAAAACTACCCATGAAATAAGGATAAGTATATCTACAGGCCATTCGTGCTCAGCATATTCTTTTGAAGTATTGAAGCCCATTGCAAAAGTAACCCAGCTTACAACAATCATAATCTGCCAAGTCCAGAAGTGTACCCATGAAAGTGTATCACTGTACATTCTGGTTTTCAGTAGCCTTTGCATACTGTAGTATGCGGCACAGAAAAATGAATTACATACAAAAGCCCAGATAACAGTATTGGTGTGCATCATTCTGATTCTACCAAAACCAAGTGCTCCTTGTGTATTAATTAGTCCCTGAATATTTCCGCTTTTTAAACTCTGAATAGTTGTATCATCTGTACCGAAAAGGAATTCCGGTAATTCAGGGTAGAAAAGCATCAGAGCTGCTGTAAGCCCTAATATAAATCCTGCTATACCAAATACAATCGTTGCGTACAAGAATGCACGGACGATATTATTGTCATAACTAAACTTTTGTGTCTCCATTTTATAAAATCGCTATTTTTTATCTATTTTTTCGTCTTCTTCTATCTCGTCCTCTGTCTGTTTTTTCTCCTGATCTTTTTCCTTCTGGATCTCAGAATCGAAAAGCATTCTTACAGCAGGGGATTCGTCGTCTTCAAACTGCCCGTTTTTGGCTCCTATAATAAAAATAATTAAGAAGATAACAGCCAACGAAACGCTGCATATAATCATTAAATATAGAATGTCCATAAGTTGTGCAAATATAAGAAACAATTGCTTCTGCAAATTTACATATTATCTATGAGATTAGTCATTGAACGTTAAAAAGCGTTAATTTAAAATGCTTCTAAATAACAAAAGCGTATATTTGGGTTTCGGTTATCCTCGGCGTGACCTGAAATATTTTAGAGATGTCAACCATGTTGTTGCAGACGTAAATATGACTACACTAATGGAACTCGCAGGCATAAGGATGGCAGCTACAAGAGGCGACATTTTCCCTATTACAGCAAGCGTAAGGCCTACAACATTGTAAAGCAGACTTATGATAAAGGTTGCTTTTACAATGCGGATTGCATCCTTCGAGAGACGGAAGAAATCCGGCAGGTAGCCCAGCATATCACCATTCATAATAATGTCGGATGAAGGGGTGAACGAGTTGCTGTCATCCGCAATGGCAATACCTACATTACTTTGTTTTAGTGCACCGGCATCATTCAGGCCGTCACCAACCATTGCAACCTTTTTATGCTGGTTTTGCAACGACTGGATATATTCCAGCTTTTGTTCAGGAGACTGATTAAAGTGGAGGTCATTGATGCTGCAGATCTGTTCCAGATTAGCTCTTTCGGATTCATTATCACCGCTCAGGATGTGTTTTTCGTATCCCGGCAGATCATTGAATAGTTCTTTAAGGCCTGCTCTGTATTCGTTCTTGAAAATATATTTACCTAAAATAGCGCCGTCTTTAGAAATGTAGACGGCAGTTTCTATAGTGTCTGAAGTTGTTCCTGTGAATTTTGCAGAACCTATTTTATACAAGTGGCTGCGAACTTTTGCTTCATAACCTTTTCCGGATATTTCAACAAAGTCTTCTGTCGGATAATAAGGATCCTGGATATCCAGAAATTCATACAGGGATTTAGACAGTGGGTGATTAGAGTTCTTAAGAAGAGTCTTGATATTTTCCTTATCAAAAACACTTAGTTCAATGCCTTCAAAAGTAATATTTGCTCTTTTATTATAGGTAATTGTACCTGTTTTGTCAAAAACCAAAGTATTGATTTTTGCCATCTTTTCTACCGTTAATGCGTCCTTTACATACATTTTGTGACGTCCCATAATACGCATGATGTGCCCCATAGTAAACGGAGCGGAAAGTGCCAATGCGCACGGACATGCTACGATAAGGATGGCACAGGTAACCTGAAACATCTTTTGCATATCTACAGTAGACCAGTAGATTCCGGCAAAAAGAGTGACTGCTAATATGATAATAGTAAAGTACTTGCTAATTGCATTGGTAAGTGTATCTAATCCGGTTTCGTGCTTTTTGAAAGCTTCCTTGTTCCATAATTGGGTAAGGTAACTCTGGTCAACATTTTTAATAACCTCCAGTTCCAAAACAGAACCCTTTTGTTTCCCTCCTGCAAATATTTTATCTCCTGGTTTTTTACTAATAGTAGCCGCTTCACCAGTGATAAAACTGTTGTCGATATTGCCCTCACCATTGATAAGGATTGCATCAACAGGTATAATTTCTTCGTTTCTTACCAAAATTCGGTCACCTATATTGATTTCGGAAAGAAGGATGTTTTTCTGTTCTCCACCAAAATCAACTTTTGTAACTGCTATCGGATAGAAGGATTTATAATCTCTGTCGTAGGACAATGCGTTATATGTTCTCTGCTGGAAGATTTTTCCGGACAGCATAAAGAATAAAAGTCCACAAAGGGTATCGAAATATCCCGGTCCGTAATTCGAGAAAATCTCGTAACAACTTCTGAAGTATAGAACAAGAATACCAATAACAATAGGAATGTCTATCGTAATTCTTTTATTTTTCAGTCCGTACCATGCCGATTTGTAGTAATCGGAAGCGGAGAATATAACAACTGCCGTTGCCATCATAAACATTAACCAACGGAAAAGAGGTGTGTAGTGCTCTAACCATACATCGTCACGTCCAAACCATTTGGACCAATATTCAGGAAGGGAAAAGAACATACCATTACCAAATGCAAATCCGGCAATAGCAACTTTAATTACTAAGCTTTTGTCAACTTTTTCAGTCTTTCTTTCGGCTGTTTCAAGATTGATTACTGGTTTGTAACCAAGATTAGAAAGGAACTGAGCCAGTTCACTTAGTTTTAATTCTTCATGATTAAAGGATATCTGTACCGTTTTCTTAGTGAAATTCACTGTAGAATAATGTATAGAGCTATTCAATGTCTGTAAGCTTTCCAGTAACCATATACATGAAGAACAATGGATTACCGGAATTTTGAAGGTTACTAAAGAAGTGGCGCCTTCAGAAAAATCTACAAGACGGTCGAAAACTTCTTTTGTATCCAGATAGTCAAAAGGAGCTGTATCATCACTAGGTCTTATCCCGGCTTTCTTATTCAAATCATAAAAACCGGTAAGGTTATTCATATTGAGGATCTCATATACAGACTTACATCCGTTGCAGCAGAATGTTTTTTCGTCAAAGCTTATGATCTCTTTGTCAATGTCCTGTCCACAATGGAAACAGCTTTCCTTCATTTTATTATAGCTTTAGCATGCAAAATTATGACAAAAACTTTTGAGGAGCAGTTTAATTACGCTAAATTTGTCTGATTATTATCATATTAGCTTTCAAAAAGATGCCAGATTCTAAATTTCAACAGATTGAGACAGCTTTTTTAAAAACTTTCAATGAAAAATCTTTCAAAGAAAATCTTTCTAAAGAAGATTTTGAAAGATACCTTAAAGGTAAAGAAGTTCTAAGTCTTAAAAAAGGAGATACTATTTTTGACGAAGGAGATTTTCCACAAGGCGTCTATTTTATTGACAGAGGGACAGTTAAGCTTTCCAAATCAGGTTTTTTCAAAAAAGAACAAATTCTAAGGTTTTGCGTAGAAGGAGATTTAGTGGGATATCGTTCCCTTCTTTGTGATGAGCCGTTTGGAGCAACAGCTGAAGCAATGGAAGATGCTGAGATTACTTTCCTTCCTGCCGAGACCTTCAATCATCTTTTAGAAGCAGACCCAAAACTTTCTTATGCGATGTTGCAAAAGATAGCTTACGAACTGGGTGAGGCATCTAAAACAATTACTTTCCTTGCACAGAAAACGGTGCGCGAAAGACTTGCGGAAGTATTATTGTTATTAGAACAAAAGCTTGGAACCGATCCTGAAGGTTTTATCAAAATATCATTAACAAGAGAGGAAATTGCCAACCTTGTAGGGACAGCAACAGAAAGTGCTATCCGGTTAATTTCCGAGTTCAAACAGGATGAACTTATTAGTGTAGACGGAAGGAATATCAGAATTCTGAATCACGATAAATTAAAAAAACTGGGACACGTATCTATTTAGTCCCATTCAACCTTAGCACAAACAAATATGTCAGTACACAGCGAAATTAAAAGGGTGACAACTGAGTCATTCCGTAAAATGAAGTTTGACAACGAGAAAATCACCATGCTTACAGCATATGATTTTTCTATTGCAAAGATGGTAGATGCAGGTGGTGTAGATGCTGTATTGGTGGGCGACTCTGCATCTAATGTAATGGCCGGACACGAAACAACTTTGCCAATTACACTGGATCAGATGATCTATCATGCACAGAGTGTAGTACGTGGTGTAACCCGTGCGCTGGTTATTGTGGATCTTCCTTTTGGTACTTACCAATCCGATCCGCAAAAGGCACTGGATTCTGCTGTAAGAATCATGAAGGAATCCGGAGCGCATGCTATAAAACTGGAAGGTGGTGCTGAAGTAGCCGAATCTATCAAAAGAATTGTTAATGCTGGTATCCCGGTAATAGGACACTTGGGGCTTACGCCGCAATCTATTTATCAGTTCGGAACTTATAAAGTAAGAGCAAAGGAAGAAGCTGAAGCTCAGAAATTGATTAGCGATGCTAAACTATTGGAAGAATTAGGATGTTTTTCTGTTGTATTGGAAAAAATTCCGGCTTCCCTGGCAAAGCAGGTAACCGCAAGTATAAACATCCCGACAATTGGTATTGGTGCAGGACCTGACTGCGACGGGCAGGTGTTGGTTTTCCATGACATGGTAGGAATGAATAAAGGTTTTAGTCCTAAATTCTTAAGAAGATATCTTGATCTTTTTGATGAAGTAGCTGGTGCTGTAGGACAGTATGTGAAAGATGTGAAATCTCAGGATTTCCCTAATCAGCAGGAAAGTTATTAATACATGACAGAATCTCAGATCGTTTATGAGGATAATCATCTTTTGGTGATTAACAAACAGGTAGGGCAATTGGTGCAGGGAGATAAGACTGGAGATAAATCCCTTCTGGACGAAATTAAAGATTTTATAAAAATAAGAGATCATAAACCCGGAAATGTTTTTCTGGGTTTAGTGCATCGTATAGACAGGCCAACTTCTGGTCTTGTTATTTATGCCAAAACCAGCAAAGCCTTGTCGAGGCTGACGCAGATGGTAAAAAATCGTGAAATTGAAAAGACGTATTGGGCAATAGTACCTAAAGAAATGGTTCCTCTGGAGCAGAAGTTGGTGCATTACCTTCGTAAAAATGAAAAAAATAATAAAGCCACAGTTTTCGAAAAGATAACCGAAGGGGCAAAAGAAGCCCGCTTGCATTATAAAGTAATCAGGACTTTGGATAATTATTATCTTTTAGAAATCGACCTGGAAACAGGAAGGCATCACCAGATCAGAGCTCAGTTGGCTAAAGTTGGGATTCCGATAAAAGGAGATCTGAAATACGGAGCACCAAGATCTAATCCCGATGGTGGAATTCATTTACATGCCAGAAAGCTTAGTTTTATCCACCCGGTGACAAAAGAAGCGATTGAAATTATTGCACCAACCAACCCTCAGGATAAAATCTGGCAAGCCTGCGAAAAATAATTTTTACACGAAAATAAATAAAAACTCTAATCTCGAAGATTAGAGTTTTTGTTTTTAGATATTTTATCTTTTTAAATCTATTATTCAAAAATATTATCTGTCGTATATAATTTTCAAAGATTTAAAATTAAATTAATTTGCAAAAATGCAAATTAATTACCTAAATTTGTCCCCTATTTTTAAAATTCAATCTAGAAATGACGTTTGTTGTAAGACAAGCTATTGCTGAAGACGGCAAATACGCGCAAATGATTTGTGATGAAATGGAGAATTCCGCGAAACTTCGCGGGACGGGGATTGCTAAGCGTACACCGGAATACATTCAGAAAAAGATGCAGGAGGGGAAGGCTGTAATTGCTTTTTCTGACGATGGCTTATGGGCCGGGTTCTGTTACATAGAAACCTGGACAGGAGAGTTTGTTGCAAACTCAGGATTAATTGTTAATCCAAGATACCGAAAGTTTGGACTGGCACGGGATATTAAACATGCTATATTCGGTCTTTCCCGTAAAAAATATCCGGAAGCTAAAATATTCGGATTAACTACGGGGCTGGCTGTAATGAAGATTAATAGCGAACTAGGATACTGGCCGGTAACTTATTCGGAACTGACTCAGGATGAAGATTTCTGGAGTGGTTGTAAAAGCTGCGTGAATTATGATATCCTGATGAGTAAAGAAAGAAAAAATTGCCTCTGCACGGCAATGTTATATAAACCTAAAAAATCTCAAAACAATGAAGAAGAAAGTAGTCTTAGCCTATAGTGGCGGTCTGGACACGACTTATTGTGCTTTGTATCTGTCGAAAACATTAGGATACGAAGTTCATGCTGTAACTGTAAATACAGGAGGGTTTACAGCTGAAGAAATTCAGACGATCGAGCAAAAAGCTTTATCGTTAGGAATTGCTTCTTACAGATGTGTAGACAGCGTAGTGGAATACTACGAGTCTTGTGTTAAATACCTGTTATTCGGAAATGTGTTGAAAAATAACACTTATCCGTTGTCCGTAAGTGCAGAGAGGACAATTCAGGCTAAAGTAATCGCAGAATACGCATTGGAAGTTGGTGCTGAGGCTATTTGTCATGGTAGTACGGGAGCTGGTAATGACCAGGTTCGTTTTGATGTAGTTTTCAATATTCTGGCACCACAGATGGAGATTATAACGCCTATCCGTGATCTTAAGTTAAGCCGTGAGGAGGAAATAAACTTCCTGAAGGAACACGGAGTAGATATGAATTTTGAGAAAGCTAAATATTCAATTAATAAAGGATTGTGGGGAACTTCAGTAGGAGGAAAAGAAACCCTTACCTCTCATGAATATTTACCAGAAGACGCATTTCCTTCTCAGGTTAAAAAAACTGAGCAGGAGCAACATACTTTACTTTTTGATAATGGCGAATTAGTAGGAATAGATGGTGAAGTTTATAACCATCCTACTAAAGCCATCAAAAAGCTGGAAGAATTAGCCGCTCCTTTCGGAATCGGAAGAGATATCCACGTAGGAGATACAATTATCGGAATAAAAGGACGTGTAGGCTTTGAAGCTGCTTCAGCATTAATAGCGCTAAAGGCACATCATTTATTAGAAAAGCATACGCTTTCTAAAAACCAACTGGTTGTGAAAGATCAGTTAGCTGTAATGTATGGAAACTGGCTGCATGAAGCAATGTTCCTGGATCCTGTGATGCGTAATATTGAAGCTTTCTTCAAAAGTTCTCAGACCAGTGTAAGTGGTAAAGTGTTTGTAACCTTTATGCCTTACAGATTTGTTTTGAACGGAATTGAATCACAATTCGATTTAATGTCCGGAAAGTTTGGCCAGTATGGAGAGATGAATAATGCATGGACAGGTGATGATGTAAAAGGCTTCTCCAAAATTCTGGCGAATTCATTAACAATATACCACCAGACAAATCCGGGATATGGAAAATAAAATTAAAGCCGGAATTGTTGGCGGAACAGGATATACAGGTGGAGAATTAATCCGTTTGTTATTAAATCATCCTTATGCAGAGTTGGCTTTTGCATTGAGCAGAAATGCAGCTGGCAAAAAGATATACAGTGTTCATCAGGATCTTTTGGGTGAAACAGAAATGGAATTCTCTTCGGAATTACAATCTGCAGACATACTTTTCCTGTGCCTGCCACATAAAGAGAGTCAGCCTTGGCTGGAGAAAAATAAAGTTTCTCCGGAAACAAAGATTATTGATCTTGGGAATGACTTCCGTTTAGAAGGGGGATTTCAGGATAAAAGCTTTGTCTATGGTTTGCCAGAGTTTCAAAAAGAAAAAATAAAAGGAGCTAATGAAGTTGCTAATCCGGGGTGTTTTGCGTCTGCAATTCAGTATGCATTATTGCCTTTAGCAAACAAGAAATTATTGAACCAGATTTTTGTAACCGGTGTAACCGGAAGTACAGGCGCTGGTGTAAAGTTACAGGATACAACGCATTTCTCGTGGCGAAATAATAATATATCGGCATATAAAACACTTTCTCATCAGCATCTGGATGAAATAAAGCAGACACTTGAAAGTGAAAACAAAAATACTGTTGGTGTACATTTCGTACCATGGAGAGGAGACTGGCCAAGAGGAATTTTTGTAAGTGCAACATTAGAATGTGACCATTCTCTGGAAGAACTTTATCAGGCTTATGAAGAGTTCTATAAAGATCAACCTTTTGTGTGTGTATCCAGGGAAGCTATTAATATGAAGCAGGTAGTAAATACCAATAAGTGTGCAATTCAGTTGGAAAAACAAGGCAATATGCTTGTCGTACATTCAGCAATTGACAACCTTTTAAAAGGAGCTTCAGGACAGGCAATTCAGAATATGAACTTAATGTTTGGTTTTGAAGAGCAGGCCGGATTAAAACTAAAACCTTTAGCATATTAAAACCTTAACCACAAAAGAAACAAAAGCAATTTTTTCAAAAAATAACAGTTTCTAAAGTTTAAAACAGTAATCTTTTTTGAGCTTTAGACTAACTTAAAAGGTTATTTTTTCTTTTGTCGCTTTTGTGGTTTAAAAAACAACAAAAATGAATTTATTTGACGTATACAGCCTTTTCGATCTTACGCCGGTAAAAGCAGAAGCTTCTTATCTGTGGGATGATAAAGGTGAAAAATATTTAGATTTATACGGCGGACATGCCGTAATTTCAGTGGGACATTCACATCCACATTATGTAAAAACAATTTCTGAACAATTACAGAACATTGGCTTTTACTCAAATTCAGTAAATATTCCGATTCAGAGTCAGGTAGCAGAATTATTAGGAAAATTAAGTGGTTACGATGATTATCAGTTGTTTCTGTGTAATTCGGGCGCTGAGGCCAATGAAAATGCATTGAAACTGGCCTCTTTCCATAATGGCAAAAAGAAAGTAATAGCTTTCAGCAAAGCTTTCCATGGTCGTACCTCTGCTGCAGTAGCTGCTACAGATGATGCAAGTATTGTTGCACCAGTTAACGAAACGGATAATATATTATTTGTAGAGTTCAATAATGAAGAAGCATTGGAAAAAGCCTTTGCTGAAAATGAAATATCATCTGTAATTATTGAAGGAATCCAGGGAGTAGGTGGGATTCAGATCCCAACAGACTCTTTCCTTCAGAAAATAGAAAAATTGTGTCAGGAACATAATGCTGTTTTTATTCTGGATGAAATACAATCAGGATACGGAAGAACAGGTAAGTTCTTTGCGCATCAGTTTTCCGGAGTAAAACCAGATATTATTACAACAGCAAAAGGAATGGGAAATGGTTTTCCGGTAGCGGGAGTACTTATTTCTCCAAAAATAGAGGCTAAAAAGGGAATGCTGGGAACTACTTTTGGCGGGAACTATTTAGCATGTGCCGCTTCTTTGGCTGTATTACAAATTCTGGAGAAAGAGAATCTTATTCAAAATGCTCAGGAAGTGGGTGACTATCTTGTTGAGCAGGTAAAAGACTTGCCAAAGGTAAAAGAAGTTCGTAGTGTTGGATTGATGACCGGAATAGAATTGGAAATGCCATGTGCTGAAGTGCGTAACAACTTATTATGGAAACATAAGATTCTTACAGGAAATGCTTCTAACAAAAATACACTCAGAATTTTACCGTCGTTAGCAGTTTCCAAAGCGGAGATTGATCAATTTGTTAATGCTCTAAAAACTGAACTCAATGGCTAAATTACAGAAATTTACTTGTGTAGACGATGTCCCCAATCTGGAACAGGCGCTGCAGGAATGTATAGATATTAAGAATAATCCGCTGGGAACACCGGATTTTGGGAAAAACAAAACTGTAGGACTTGTTTTTCTTAATCCTAGCCTTCGTACACGTATCAGCATGCAGAAAGCATGTCAGAATCTTGGTTTAAACTACATTATCATTAATGCAGGACAAGATGCATGGACATGGGAGCTACATGATGGTGCTGTAATGGACGGAACTACTGTGGAGCATATTAAGGATGCTGCAAAAGTGTTAAGCGAATATTGTGATGTTATTGCTATCCGTTGTTTCCCTGCTTTCAAAGATAAAGAGGAAGATACACAGGACAAGGTATTGAATCAGTTTATTGAACATGCTACAGTTCCGATTATCTCTTTAGAATCGGCAACCCGACATCCGCTGCAGAGCTTTACGGATATGCTGACCATAAAAGAGAACTGGAAAGAGGACAGAAAACCTAAAGTTGTACTAACCTGGGCGCCTCACGTAAAATCTATTGCGCATTCAGTAGCGAACTCGTTCTGTGAGTGGGTAAAAGAAATAGACGCTGATGTAACAGTTACTTTCCCGGAAGGTTATGATCTGGATACAGAATATACTGATGGATTAACGATTACGAACGATCAGGATGAAGCATTAAAAGATGCAGATTTCATTTATGTAAAAAACTGGTCTTCATTCAGTGATTACGGAGCTACTCCGGAAGTAAAAGGCGACTGGTTGCTTACACTGGAAAAGCTGAAACAAACCAATAATGCTAAAGTAATGCATTGTCTTCCGGTAAGAAGAAATGTAGAGATTAGTGATGAGGTACTGGACAGCGAAAACGCATTAGTCTATCAGCAGGCAGGAAATCGTCTGATTACTGCACAATGGGTACTGAAGAATATTTTATAATAAAGAAACCTCATAGGTCTCCAAAATCTATGAGGTTATAAATAATAAACCATAACAAAATTGTATGAAGCAGCCACTGCATATTATTAAAATCGGGGGAAATGTCATTGATGATCAGGAAAAGCTTTCTGCTTTTCTGAAAAACTTTTCTGGCATAAAAGAACCCAAGATTCTGATACATGGCGGTGGGAAAATAGCAACAGAGTTAGCGGAGAAAATGGAAATTCCGCAACAGATGATAGACGGACGCAGAGTTACGGATGAGGAGACGCTAAAGCTTATTACAATGGTATATGGAGGGCTGATCAGCAAAAATATTGTAGCAGCATTATCTGCAAACGGAGATACGGCTATAGGGCTGTCCGGTGCAGATGCTAATAGTGTACTGGCTAATAAAAGACCGGTTAATCCTATAGATTTTGGTTTTGTAGGAGATGTAGCTACGGTTAATTCCGGAAATATTGATAAAATATTGCAGGCAGGATTCGTTCCGGTATTTTGTGCAATTACACATGATGGAAACGGACAGTTATTGAATACCAATGCAGATACCATGGCGTCTGCAATTGCTACGGCTATGAGCGGAAATTACGAAAGCTTTTTGTATTATTGCTTCGAAAAGAAAGGCGTACTGGAGGATGTAACTCAAGAAGACTCTGTAGTCCCCGAAATCAACCCTTCTAATTATGAAAAACTAAAAGAAGAAGGCAAGATTTTTCAGGGGATGATACCGAAACTGGATAATGCATTTTCGGCAATACAGAAAGGAGTTAAAGCAGTATATATCTTACAGGCAGAAGACCTTTCTTCTTTAATTTTAACCAAAAAGGCTTATGGAACAAGGATTACTGCATAATGAAGTGGAAAATTTATATCAGGAGGTATTAGCACTCCTGAAGAGACTTATAGAAACACAATCTTTTAGCAAAGAAGAAGATCAGACGGCTCAGATGATCGGAGATTTTCTTGAAACTAAAGGAGTAACATATAATCGGGAGCAAAATAATATTTGGGCGAAGAATCTATATTTTGATGATGCCAAACCAACGATATTATTCAATTCCCATCACGATACGGTAAAGCCTAATCTTAGCTATACGAACGATCCGTTTAAAGCTATCGAAAAAGACGGAAAGCTTTATGGATTGGGAAGCAACGATGCTGGTGGGCCATTAGTATCTCTTATTGCTACTTTTCTTTATTTCTATGCCCAGAAAGATTTAAAGTACAATATTATTTTGTCGGCAACAGCAGAAGAGGAAATTTCAGGTGTGAATGGTGTAGAATCAATTCTGAAGCATTTGGGTAATCTGGAATTTGCAATTGTTGGAGAGCCTACGGAAATGCAGCTGGCAGTAGCTGAAAAAGGACTTTTAGTACTGGATTGTGTAGCAAAAGGAACTCCATCGCATGCTGCTCATCCAAATAATGATAATGCTATTTATAACGCAATTGAAGATATTGAGTGGGTAAGAAACTACGAGTTTCCGAAAGAATCTCCATGGTTAGGAAAAGTTAAGATGACTACCACGGTGATTAATGCGGGATCTCTACACAATATGGTTCCGGATGAATGCAGATTTACAATAGATGTCCGTGTTACAGATCAGTACACCAATCAGGAAGTATATGAAACAATTAAGGCTAACCTGAAATCTGAAGTTAATCCAAGGTCTCTTCGACTAAATTCATCGTCGATATCTGAAGAACATCCAATCGTAAGGGCAGGATTAGAATTAGGAAGAACCTGCTATGGATCTCCTACATCATCAGATCAGGCTGTAATACCATTTGCATCACTAAAACTGGGGCCAGGATTATCTACCAGGTCGCATAGTGCAGATGAGTATATTTTCCTTCATGAGATAAAAGAAGGAATAGAACTATATATTAAAATTCTAGAAAAAATTATTTACTAAAAAAGTTTTGTCAGGGTGTCAGGCCCTTATAAAACTCTAAAAATATCCATTTTATGAAACTTTGGGATAAAAATATTGATGGCAAAGAAGCTGAACACGCTAAGATCATTGAAAAATTTACAGTTGGAAACGATCGTGATTTTGATTTGCTTTTGGCAGAATATGATATAAAAGGAAATCTTGCTCATGCTGAGATGTTATCCCGTGTTGGCCTGTTAGAAGAATCCGAGTGGAAACTGGTAGAGAAAGAACTTCTTATCATGCTGGAAGAGGTAAAGAAGGGTAATTTTACAATTGAAGATGGAGTAGAAGATGTGCATTCTCAGGTAGAATTTAACCTTACCCAGAAAATAGGAGACGCAGGCAAAAAGATTCATAGTGCAAGATCCCGTAACGATCAGGTTCTTGTTGATATTAAATTATATCTGAAAGAAGAGATTAAGGAGATTGCAAAGCTGTCTGAACAATTATTTGGAACACTACAATCTTTAAGCGAAGCTCATAAGGATAAACTGATTCCAGGTTATACGCATTTACAGATTGCAATGCCTTCTTCATTTGGGCTTTGGTTTGGGGCTTATGCAGAAGCTTTGACCGATGATCTGGAGTTATTGATAGCAGCTTATAATGTATGTAATAAGAACCCTCTAGGATCAGCGGCAGGATATGGGTCTTCTTTTCCAATTGACCGTGAATTTACAACGGAGAAATTAGATTTCGAAACCCTGAATTACAATGTTGTTTATGCTCAGATGACACGTGGGAAAACCGAAAAAATTCTGGCGATGGCAATGGCTAACCTTGCAGGTACGCTTAGTAAGTTCTCTTACGATGCGTGTTTGTACATGAACCAGAACTTTGGATTCATTAGCTTTCCAGACTCTCTAACAACGGGAAGCTCTATTATGCCACATAAAAAGAATCCGGATGTATTCGAACTGGTAAGAGCAAAATCTAACAGAATTCAGTCTTTACCGAATGAATTAACTTTAATGATAAATAATCTGCCATCTGGTTACCACAGAGATTGGCAGCTTACAAAAGAAATTATTTTTCCGGGAATAGAAACTCTAAAAGATTGTCTTCAGATTTTAGACTTTATGCTACAGCATATTGTAGTAAAAGATGGAATTCTAACTGATGAAAAGTACAAATACCTATTCAGTGTAGAAGCCGTAAACCGTGAAGTACTGAATGGATTGCCGTTCCGCGAGGCCTATAAAAAAATTGGCCTGGAGATCGAAAATAATCAATTCCAGGCCAGTACATCTGTAAATCATACGCACAAAGGCAGTATAGGTAATCTGTCGACTGAAGAAATCAGAGAAAACTTTTATAAAGTTTTCAATAAAATTAATTAATAAAGTTCTTCCGGATGCGGAATTTTAAATGCCGTTTCCTTCTTCACCTCTGTCATTACAATACTACTATGGTATTGGCCAATGTTTGGTAAGTTGGAAATGGTATCGATAATGAACTTGTTATAACTTTCAATATCTGTTGAAACAATCTTCAACATATAATCATAATTTCCGGAAACACTGATCGTTTCTATAATCTCGGGAATATCCTTAATAGCATCTTCAAATTTTAATAAAGCAAATTTAGACTGCTCTTTCAGGGTTACATTGCAATAAGCTGCAACTTTTAAACCTACTCTCTGGCGGTCTACCAATGCAACATATTTGCTGATGATTCCTGCTTCCTCCATATTTTTAATTCTTTCGTAAGTTGGTGTGAAAGAAAGTTGTATACGGGAAGCGATTTCCTTGACGGATAGCTTTGCATCCTGCTGAAGGATATCTAAAATTTGTCGGTTCTTATCGTCGAGATTATATTTCATTTTGTATTTGAATTAAAATGAAAAGATAGTGATTTTATCTTTTATTAATCAAATTACCATCAGAAAAAATATTATTGTTTCATTATGCCCCCATTATCCTCTTTTGGAGTGTCCTGATTCAACATATTCTGATCCACTTTTGCTAATTTGTTTCTTGTAGGTATTTTATAATTAACGGAAATTCCAAAACTTCTAGTGTCATTTCTGTTATAGAGATAAATAGGACTTGGGCTGTTAACTGTTTTAAAGTACATTCTGCTGCTGTTGAAAATATCATTGGCATATAATGTTACCTGAATTCTGTCGTGATTGAATTTCTTACTTAATGTTAAGTCAAGACGATTCATAATAGGTGTTGTAGATTGGAAGAAATAATAATTTCCTTTCGTAGAATACATTAATGTTGGTGAAAACTTAATTCCTTTAGGAAGAATGAATTGACCGGAAACATTAAAGAACCACATCCCTTTTTTATCCTGAATATCCTTGATATCCTGGAACTGATATCCAGCATATAAATAAAGGAAATTAATTTTATCCGGGTTGAAATTGAACTTCATAATTTCACTCATAGGCTTGCTGAAGATCATAAAAGGTACCGGCATTCCTACATTAAAACTGTGTTGAGTAAGGCTGCTGATGTTTACATTGGTCTGAGAAAGATTATAACCTTTTCTTTCTACATACATCATTACCTGATTTTTTACATGACTTACGTTATAGCTAACGAAAGCATAGTCGAATGCACTTAATTTAGCCTCGAAATTATCATATATTGTAGGTTGTACATCTGGGTTACCAGTAATTTCAACATTCGGAGATTGTAGTGTATTATTATTTGGGTTTAGTTGCGATGTACTAGGTAAAGAGATCTTTTTGTTATAATTCAGGTTAAAATATACAGACCTTGCAAGATCATATTGTACACTTGCATTAGGGAAAATTTTAAACTTTTTGAAAGGTGTCAAATTATCCCATTTTGCAGTCTTGTAATTCAATGAGGTTCCTGAGATATCATAATCTTCTGCACGTGCACCTACAACAAAACTGAATTTCTTCAATTTTGTATTAATCTCAGCATAGGTAGAGGCTGTCTGTCTTTGGTAATCCAGATTTCTAATGCCCATATTGTCAGTAGTAAAGTCTACCTTTTCATATAAACCTCCAAAACTAATTTTACCCTCCTCCAATAGCTTTATTGGCTGAGAATAATCTACACGGAAGTTATAGAAGTTTTGTTTGGAACCATTAAATCCTTCCTGATAGGAAATTGAAGGTTGAGTGAAGTTATTAAACTGATCAAAATTAGATCTGAAATTGGAATATGTCAGTTTAAAATCCAGTTTTTGGTTTTTGTCATTAAAACGCTTCTGGTATGTAGCTGCCACTTCATTTCTATAACTTTTATTCTTGCTTTTCCCTGTATTGGCATAAGTTTTCGGAACAAGCTGAGGGTTAGTTTCACTAGCAGGTAGTGAAGGATCAAAGTTTTCATTTTTATAAAGAGCAATCCCGCTGCTTGTTAAAAGAGCATCGTTGTTATTTTGATAAAAATCGTAGTTTAATAGTAATCTGTCTTTTCCAAGATCAAAAGTCATTGCAGCTTTCGTAAAATAACCTCTGGCATATCTGTCGCTGAAATTGTTAGATAAATCATCCATTTTATTACTGCTAAAACCTTCGGTGTAGGTTTGTCCGGCACTTAGCTGCCATCCAAATATTTTATTTCTGGAGTTAAGGGAAATACTATTATTGAATCGACTTCTGAATTTATCATAATTGGTAAAACGATAGCCTCCGGAATAAGTAGCTGTCAGATAACTTTTAGCACTTTTACTGGTAATAATATTCAGAATGGCACCACCAGAAGTCGCCGGGAATTCTGCACCTGGTTGTGTTATAACTTCAATCCTTTCAATAGAATTGGCAGGCATTCCTTCAAGAAAAGCGGTTAAGTCATTACTTGAGATATTCAGGGGACGCCCATCCATAAATACAGCCAGAGGCTTTCCTTGGTACATCATTCCTGCAATATCGGTAACAACCATACCCGGAAGTTTTTTTATACCATCCAAAGATGAACCGGAATTAAGGCTGGGTTGTTCAGAGAAATCAAAAATTGTTCTGTCTGCTTTTTGTTCTACAGCTTTTTTGGTTTTGGTCATGCTCACCCCCTGGATTTCCTTCTCTCTGGATTTCTCTTTTGAACCAGTTTCCTGGGCAAACGCAGAAATACTTAGAGCCAGCATTCCTAAAATAATAATTTTGTTCTTCATACTGTTATCTTACTTTTTATGAATATGACTTAAGAATTACAGTATTGTTACAGTTGGGAGTTGTTAAAGTTTCTTAAAATTCAAGCTATAGTGAATAAAATGGTCTTCAAGGTAGTTTTAGGAATGCTGGTTTTATAGATTATTTTACATTCTGTTCAGTTCTTCAGTATTTCCGGACTGGCGATTGCTGGTTTTTATCTTATCATTACCGAATTTATAATTTAGAGAAACCCTGAAGCTTTGATTGTCCCAAATGTTTCTGAAACTTTGTTTTACGCCATTCATCATCTGATAATCATAGCTGATTCCGTTAAATATATTGCTGCCAACAAGGCTTATGACCAGTTTTTTATCGAAGGCAAGATATTTAAAAGATATGTCAACAGTTGAATAAGCTTTGCTTGTAAAATTATTATATATACCTCCAAAATCCTGAGTATAAGTAAGATTAAAGAAAGCTGTTTTTGGTTTGTTTAATGTAAAATCATTGCTTGTAGAGAAATCTGCAGTCCAGCCTTTATAACGTTCAGGTCCAATGCTAAGCTGAGTATTGCTGTGGCTAAGGTTGAAGGTGTTCATACTGGACCACCATTTCACAGGCTTCCAGGTAAAAGTTTCTGCCAAACCGAATGAATTAGCATCTACATAATTCATCCAGACAAAATTATTGTTCATAGTAGCAGGATCTATTAAGGAAGCCTGGCTGATTCCATTTTTCAGACTTGAGAAATAAACTCTGCTGTCCAAATTTTTGTAGGTAAAAGTAAGTTCAACATTGTCTGTGAAAGCCGGCTGTAAAAATGCATTTCCTTCATTATAACTATTGCTGTTGTTAATGGTTCTGAATGGATTCAGACTTTCATAAGAAGGACGGTTAATCCTTCTGGAGTAATTGAAACTGATGCTTGTTTTATCAGCAATAGAATACATCGCATATAACGTAGGGAATAGCTTTATGTAGTTGTTTTTATGGGTATTATCCAATTCACGGGAATATCCGGTGGTTTGGGTTGCTTCCATTCGTAATCCTGCCTGTAGATCCCACTTACCAATTTTTTTGCTTCCGGAAACATACAAAGCTTCATTATTTTCTCTGTATCTGAAATAATTGGAGATATTGGTATCCGGTACCATTTCGCTGTTTACCTCCTTATAGGCAGCAATATCATTGGTGGTTTTTACAGTAGAAAAACGACCTCCAAAGCTAAGGTTGACAAATTTTAACGGAAGTTCTGTATCAATTTTTGCTGAGAAATTCTGAATCTGACTTTCTGTATTGTTAAGTCCTATAAATTGACTTCCCTGTACTATTTCGTTATTTGGCTTGTATGTGGCGTAAGAAAATGGTCGGTTTCCCGGACCATTATAATTTACATAATCCAGATCCATCGTAATCTTTTTCCCTAAAGTATCTAGTTTGTATTCGGAATACAGGTTATAGACTTGTTGTTGGGATTTGATTCGTTGAAAAGATGAAGTAGAAATATACTTTTGCAGCGCTCCAGCCGAATCATAAATATTTGAAAAACTTGGTGTTCCGCTATTTTTAGTATCGAAAAGGCTTGCATTGAATTTGGTACCAAGAGTTAACCTTTCGGTTATCTTATAATCCAGGGCGGCTTTTACTGCATAATAATTGTTTTTAAAATCTGTAATTCCGCGATTTTCCCAATGAGCATCAGGATAATAAAGATCGTTGTTCCAGTTTCTTAAAAATCTTCTATCGCCTAAATCTATGGATGATTGTAGTGTTATTTTATCCTTCTGAAGGTTGAAGGCAGCATTGGAGCGCCAAGTGTTTCGTCTCGATCTCTGATAGGAAGAACCAACGTTAGCATTCCAGCTGTTCACTTTCATTTTTTTTGTGACAATATTGATTATACCGCTGTTTCCTTCAGCACTATATTTAGCTGGTGGAGTTGTAATCACTTCAATCTTTGACAAATTCTCCGCACTGATACCTTCCAGATAGCGGCTAAGCTGTTCGCCATTCATATAGACTTCTTTATCATCTATTAATACGAGGACTGTACTTTTTCCGACAATAGAGATAACATCGTTATTTATTTTTACGTTCGGAGTGGCTTTCAGGGCGTCCAAAGCTGTCCCACCGGCAGCGGCAACAGAATTACCAATATTAAAGATTAAGCGGTCCGGTTTTCTTTCAATCAGTTTTTTCTTTCCTTCCAGAACAACTGTTTCTACTGTTTTTACTTTGGTGGTATCCTGTACATTTTGTGAAAACGCTGCATAAGAAATTAAAGTAGCGGCTAATATGTATATCTTTTTCATGGGTATCGATTTATTCTTTATATAAGACAGTTCTAGATATGTTTCTGTTACATTAACTATTTCCTTTTTTGAAGGGAGGGTTTAATTTGCTCTGTTTTTTTCCTCGAACTTGATATTCTTCTGAGCTCCTTTTACTTTTGAGTTTCCGAAGGTGTAATTTACACTTAGGCGTAGTGCTCTTCCGTCCCAGTAATTGTTGAATGACTGTTTATTATCAGAGAAAGATTTATCAGCACGGTATCTTTGAGCAAAAATGTTGGATACATTAGCATTGATCTGCAATTGCTTGTCCATTAGGGAAACTCTTATTCCGGAAGACAGATCAGAAAAGTTCTTGAATGATGAAGTGACATTTTTAAAAGGTAAGGTTTGGTTATAGTTTAGGAAGAATACAATTGTTTTCTTTGCATTTAGGGTGAAAGTATTGTTTGCAGAATAATTTAAGAACGTTCCACTCTTGGTTTCAGCCTGTATATTGAATACAGAAGAATTTTGTAATGTTGCCGTTGCGGAGATACTGGTTTCCCACCAAGGTAGAATCTTGTCGGTATAGCTGGCATTCAGTCCATAAAAATTATTGTTGTAATGATTTAGGTATGTGCTGCTTTCTTTAATTCCATCAAGAGTGGCTACCTGTCCGAAAGCATTTGTTAATTTTAAATAATAAAGACTCACAGATAATTTATTATTATAGGTATACGCAAGTTCTGTGTTATTGATGTACGCAGGCTGCAATAATGGGTTTCCAAAAGAATAAGAGTTGATGTTACTGTACCAGCGGAAAGGGTTCAGATTGCTCATGTCAGGACGGTTAATCCTGCGGGAATAAGCAATACTAAAGGAGTTTTTACCTTCTTTATACGCAACATAAGCAGATGGAAACCATTGTCCGTATCCATATTTAGTTCGCTTATTAGTTTCCGGAGCATAGCCATCTATGTGCGAATCCTCATAACGGATACCGAATTTTGTTTCCCAATTTGTTCCGAAATTTTTAGTAAAGCTAAAATAAGCGGCGTAGTTCTTTTCATCGTACTCGAATAAACTTGTTGTAGATTTATCATCTGGAGTATTATGATTGGTGATATCAATATAGCTTAAATTGGCTGAATTCTTGAATTGATTGAATTTTACTCCGGTTTCTATGGTTCCGAAAGAAAAAGGAAGTTCTAGATCTGCCTGTCCGGAGAAGATTTGAGGTTTTAGTTTAGAGATGGTTTGTACATCTTCGGTTGTCTTATCAGAAGCTTTGAAAGTGGAGAAATCTACAATTGTATTAGAGTTGTTTTCATAATAGTTACCAGTAAAACTTAGTTTTTTACCTAATGTGTCCAATTTTAGGTCATAATATACGGATAGCGTCTGCATTCGGTTTGTTTCACGATGTTTTGTCGGAGTGCTTAATGTATCTGTTGGTTGCTCTCCTTTAAAATAGAAAGTGTTATTGAAGATATTCATATCCGGTGTCTGACGGGTATAGAGATAATTCAATCCTATTTCCGAATTCTTACTAAGTTTATAGGAAAGATTAAGGCTTGGAGAAAACTCTTTCCACATATCTTTACGTACTGTACGGCTGTAGCTTGATGTAGCTCCGATAATATCATAGTTTTCTTCAGAACGTTTTGCAGAATTGGTATAATTGCCCTTCAGGCTCATGCTAAACTTTGAAGTCTGATAATTGAGTGTTGCATTGCCTAAAGCACCGGAATAAGTTCTCTGAACAAATGTTGAACCTATATTACCACTAAAACCCATGTTAGGATTCTTCTTCAGAACAATATTGATAATACCGCTGTTTCCCTGCGCTTCATATTTAGCCGGAGGAGTTGTAATGACTTCTACTTTAAGGATATTTTCTGAACGGATGGTTTTTAAATAACTCATTAAAGCATCTCCGGAAAGATTTAACATACGTCCGTTAATCATTACAGATACACTGCTTTTTCCTACAATTGATATAAGTCCTTTATTTTCGTCTACCTTCATCATCGGTACATTACCCAAAGTTTCCACTGCATCCATCCCTTGTGAAGCCATCGATGCTTCAACATTGAATACTAAACGGTCTGCTTTTCTTTCAATCAGTTTTTTCTTTGCCTGAATAGTTACGGTTTTTACATTTTGTACTTTAGTGGTGTCTTGAGTTTTCTGAGCGAATGATAAACTATATAATAAAGTTGCGATGAATATAGAGGTCTTTTTCATGGTTATATTTTATAATTAATTGTTTTATCTGATCGTTTTGATATGCCAAAGGTATAGTGTGTGAATACCTTCTGAAATAGCGTTTAGACGAAGCAGGGTATTTACAGGATGATTGTTTTTTTCGTCGATGAAAAAAGCAGGTTTGTCGAAAGTGGCTATTGGAAAATGTTTTACTAGCATTAAATTTGAGCATGAAAAAGAACCAAATTATTTTTGTGCACGTCTTTTATTGGCAGCTGTTGTTAATAAAATATGCTTTGACATATTTTAATAATGAAGATTTTCGCATTAGTCTTATCAATGTAACCCTTTTTACAGCCAATTTTCTTAGTTTTTACATTAACTATTTCTTTATTGCACCCAAATTTTTCAACCCCAAACGCTTATATCTTAGCATTTTCGGATATTTTTTAGGTGTTGTTGTTTTTGTGTTTTTTAGATATTCTTTTGAAGAAGTTTTGTTGCCAATCTTTGCTGGATTTAGAAATTATGCGGAGGGAACTAGCTTTGTTTACTATTTTTACGATAATATTTATTATTCCGCTTTATCCATTTTTGTCAGTACTAGTTTATGGCTCTTTACATATTATTCGAAGTTGGAAAAAGAAAGAGTACAGTTAATAGAGGAAAAGAAGAATGCAGAACTCCAGGCATTGAAAACCCAGATAAATCCACATTTTATATTTAATTCACTTAATAATATATACTCGCTGGTTTACCAGAATTCGGATAAGGCATTACCCGCGTTGGAAGAGCTGAGTCAACTGCTGAGGTATAGTACAAAGGATCTTGAGAAAGATTTTATTCTACTGGATAAGGAAGTAGGCTATATGGAAAGCTTAATTGCTTTGGAAAAGCTTAGGATTAAGAATCCAGAACTGATATTATTTAATAAAGATCTCAAAAATCCGAAATTATCAATCTCGCCAATGCTATTGGTGCCATTCGTTGAAAATGCCTTTAAACATGGTGATATTAATGGCAAAGGAATGGAGTTGAAAGTGTCCGATGATAATGGTAGATTGCATTTCTATCTCAGAAATTCCAAGAAGCAGAGGATGAAAGATTTTTCATCGGGAATTGGCATTGGGAATGTCAGAAAGAGATTGCAATTAATCTACCCGGATAAGCATTGGTTAGAAATTACGGAGACTGAAGATACTTTTATTGTAGATTTGAAAATTGATTTGAATACAAACAAATTGACGGCATATTAAATATGGAGAAAATTAAATGTATTGTTGTAGACGATGAACCTCTGGCAGTTTCTCTGTTGAGCAGCTATGTTCAGAAGGTTCCGTTTTTAGAGCTTGTTTTTAGTTCAGAGAACCCTTTAGAAGCATTAGATTTTATTCAGAAAAATGAGGCTGATCTGGCATTTTTAGATATTCAGATGCCTGAGCTTACCGGAATTAATTTCATGGAAATTGCTGGTAATAAGCTAAAGTATATCCTTACAACTGCCTATGCAGAATATGCATTGGAAGGCTATGAGTATAATGTAGTCGACTATTTATTGAAACCAGTTTCTTTTGACAGGCTTTATAAAAGCGCGCTGAAGGCTCAGGAACGCCTTTCTAATAACGAAGCTTCAGCAGGTCAGTATTTTTTTGTAAAATCTTCCGGTCAGCAGCACCGAATTAATTTTGATGAGGTACTGTATATTGAAAGCCTCAAAGATTATGTAAATATAAAAACAGAGCACCAGGAATATATAGTGCTAGATACTCTTAAATCTTTTGAGCAACAGTTGCCAGACACTTCTTTTATCAGGGTTCATAAATCTTATATCATTAATCTGGATAAGATAAAGACGGTCAACATTAAGTCTGCAAACCTTATCTCCGGAGGAGAAATTCCTATTGGCGAGAGCTATAAATTAAATTTTTTGAAAAAGTTAAAGTAATTTTGCTTTTGGTTCGTCTTCATAAATATGGACTCGCTATATTTGAATGAAATGGCTGAAAAAAAAACTGCTTCACTGTCAGAAGTCGTAAAGGATTACGGCTCACAATTGTTTCGCTTTATCAAAGGAAAAGTGAGCAAAACTGAGGATGCAGAAGATATTTTGCAGGAGGTCTGGTATCAGACCAGCCGTTTAACGAATATAGATGATCTGGAAAATGTGGGTGCCTGGCTGTATTCGGTAACCCGAAATAAGATTACCGATAATTACAGGAAAAAGAAAAGTGATTCTCTGGAAGACTACACTTATGAAGATGAAGACGGAAGTTTCAGCATTAAAGAAATTCTTTTAGCAGATGACTCCAATAATCCGGAACTAAAGATGTTTAAAGACATTTTCTGGGATGAGCTAATGAAGGCTTTGGATGAGTTACCGGATAACCAAAGGCGGGTATTTTTTCAGAATGAAGTTGAGGAAAGAACTTTGCAAGAGATTGCAGACGAAGAGGGTGAGAATCTAAAGACTATTATCAGCAGAAAAGGATATGCTGTAAAGCATCTTCGCAAAAGATTAAAACATTTATACAACGAACTTAAGGACTAAGTATATGGATCGTAGATTTAGACATAGAAATAAAAAGAAATTTTGGTTAATCTTTCCGTTAATTATCGGATTGACATTTCTGCTAGTCTGGTTAGTACAATGGCTATGGAATTTATTATTACCAGAAATACTAGGGGTAAAAGCTATTACTTTCTGGCAGGCCTTCGGAATTATGGCACTTTGTAAGATTCTATTCGGTGGATTCCATTTCAAAGGTCGTGGTGGCGGAAGAAATTTTAAAGAGAAAATGAAAAGACGAATGGAAGAGTTTTCAGATGAAGACAGAGAGCGCTTTCGTGAGGAATGGCAGAAACGGTTTGGAGACCGATGCCGATTTAAATAATATTGAAACCCGGAACTTTTAAGTTTCGGGTTTTTTATTTTAAGCTATTTACAGGGTTTGTAATGTTTGTTGGGAAATTTATTTAATTAATTTTTCGTCTGTTATAGGGCATTTGGTGAAGAACGTGAAATTATTTTCAAAAATTTTAAAGTAAAACAAATTCTTTATTCGTCTTCAATATAAAGGCCTTTATTATTAAACTTTAAAATCAAAAAAAAATGAAAAACAAAATGCGTTATATATTGCCTAAACTGATCGGAATTACCGTGATCGCAGGTTTAGCAACACTGATTATAGGTATGGTTTTTAAATTACTTCTGGCCGTTACCTTAATCGCAGGAATAGGAACTCTGGTAGCTTCAAAATTCAGAAGAAGGAGAGAAAGATACTTTGAACCTTATCAGGATAATTTGCCAATAGGCTTTAATCCCTCGAATAATAGTGAATTTGCTGTAAGACCAAACTATAGAAATTCAAGAACAGAAAATATCGCTATTATCCCAATTAACTAATTTATTAAACTAAAAAAAATAACAATGTATACAAGACATCATAACAACGAAGATTTTAGAAACAAAAAAGATTTCTGTAATGGAAAATTTGACCGCAAATTCGATAAATTCCGTGAAGGATTCTTCAATAGCAAGCACCCAATGAAGGAAGTATTTGCTGAAAAAATCAGCAGCTTCAAACCCGTAAATATCTCTGAAAATGAAGAATATTATGCGCTTCAATTATTTGCTGCCGGATTGAAAAAAGAGGCTTTTAATATAGCAATAAAAGACCGGGTACTGACTATTTCATATAAAGCGACTGAAGACAAGGAGAAAGCAAATTATATCTATCAGGAAGTATATGCTTCATCTTTTGAACGTTCTTTTAAGCTTAATGAGAAGGTTGCATCCGAAAATATTTCTGCTGGTTATGAAGACGGTATTCTTACCGTAATCCTGCCAAAAGATCCTGAAAACAACATCCCTGCACAAGAGATTAAAGTGAGTTAATTCCTTCAATCCATAATTCTATATTATTTCAAAGAAAAAGCCCCGCATTTGCGAGGCTTTTTTATTTCAATGAGAAATTAAATTAATTATTTCCCTTGTTGTTTGATTAGGTTAAGTGCAGATCCTGCTTTGAACCACTCAATTTGTCCTGCGTTGTAAGTATGGTTAGCAACAATAATGTCTTTAGAACCATCAGCGTGAACAAACTCTAATGTCAATGGCTTACCTGGAGCAAACTGATCAAGATCTAAGAAGTTGATTGTATCATCCTCCTGAATTTTGTCATAATCTGCTTTGTCAGCAAAAGTTAATCCTAACATACCTTGTTTTTTAAGGTTAGTCTCGTGGATACGAGCGAAAGATTTAACTAATACAGCTCTTACACCTAAGTGACGAGGCTCCATAGCAGCGTGCTCTCTTGAAGAACCTTCACCGTAGTTTTCATCACCAACAACAATCGTTGGAACTCCGGCAGCTTTGTAAGATCTTGCAGATGCAGGAACTTCCATATGCTCACCGTTTAATTCGTTCTTCACGTTGTTAGTTTCCATGTTGTAAGCATTAACAGCTCCGATCAACATGTTGTTAGAAATATTATCTAAGTGACCTCTGTACTTCAACCATGGACCTGCCATAGAGATGTGGTCAGTTGTACACTTACCAAATGCTTTGATCAATAATTTAGCACCTGTAATGTTTTTGCCATCCCAAGGTGTAAACTCTTCTAATAACTGAAGTCTGTCAGATGTAGGAGCTACAATAACCTCAACATTTGAACCGTCTTCAGCAGGAGCGATATAACCAGCATCTTCAACGTCGAAACCTTTAATCGGTAATTCATAACCTTGAGGTTCGTCTAGAAGAACTTCAACACCATCCTTGTTAACTAATTTGTCTGTTCTTGGATCGAAATCTAGTTTACCAGCGATAGCAAGCGCAGTTACCAATTCAGGAGAACCTACGAATGCATAAGTATTCGGGTTACCATCTGCTCTCTTAGAGAAGTTTCTGTTGAAAGAGTGAACGATTGTGTTTTTCTCTTGTTTTTCTGAACCTTCACGAGCCCATTGACCGATACATGGTCCACAAGCATTAGCGAATACTTTACCACCAATTTGAGCAAAAGTATCCAGGAAACCATCTCTTTCTACTGTATATCTTACTAATTCGGATCCCGGAGTAATAGTATATTCAGCAGCAGTTACCAAGTTTTTGTCAATTGCCTGCTTAGCGATAGAAGCAGCTCTTGAGATATCTTCGTAAGAAGAGTTTGTACAAGAACCGATCAAACCAACTTCAACTTTAGTTGGCCATCCGTTTTTCTCAGCAAGTTCTTTCATCTGAGAAATTGGAGTATATAAATCCGGAGTGAAAGGACCGTTTAATGCCGGCTCTAATTCATCCAGGTTGATTTCAATAACCTGATCGAAGTATTTAGCAGGATCTGCATAAACTTCTTTATCAGCTTTTAGATTATCAGCGATAGCTTCAGCACCTGCAGCAACAGCTTCTCTTCCTGTAGCTCTTAGGTATTTAGCCATGTTATTATCGAATTCAAAGATAGAAGTTGTTGCTCCGATCTCTGCACCCATGTTACAGATTGTACCTTTACCAGTACAAGAAAGTGATTCAGCACCCTCTCCGAAGTATTCTACGATAGCACCAGTACCTCCTTTTACAGTAAGGATACCAGCAACTTTCAGAATTACATCTTTAGGAGAACACCATCCGCTAAGTTTACCGGTTAATTTTACACCGATCATTTTAGGGAATTTAAGTTCCCATGCCATTCCTGCCATTACGTCCACAGCATCTGCACCACCAACACCAATAGCAACCATACCTAAACCACCTGCATTTACAGTGTGAGAGTCGGTACCAATCATCATTCCTCCAGGGAATGCATAATTTTCTAAAACTACCTGGTGAATAATACCAGCTCCCGGCTTCCAGAATCCAATACCATATTTGTTGGAAACTGACTGAAGGAATTGATAAACTTCGTTGTTTTTATTTTCTGCTTCTTGAAGGTCTTTGTCTGCTCCAACTCTAGCCTGGATAAGGTGGTCTGCGTGTACCGTAGAAGGAACTGCAACCTTCTTCTTTCCAGCCTGCATAAATTGTAATAAAGCCATCTGTGCTGTAGCGTCCTGCATAGCAACTCTGTCCGGAGCGAAATCTACATAAGATTCTCCGCGTTTGAAAGCTTCTGGCTGTTGAGTGGAAAATAAGTGGGAACATAAAATTTTCTCTGAATAAGTAAGAGGTCTTCCCATAAACTCTCTTGCTGCGTTTACTCTGTTGTCGAAATCAGAATAAACTTTTTTGATCATATCCAAATCAAAGGTCATATGCTACAAAGTTTTATTCGTTAGTAAATCACACATTTGGTGTGAAAAAGTATACAAAAATACGAATTTTATACGGGCTTTTAAGGTGAATCTTATTTAGATTGGTTATAAATATAGTGTAAATTGCCTGTTTTGCATTATATTTACGCTGAATTAAAATTGCTATGGAACACATTGATGATACCTCTATAATGACTCCTAATCCACAACAAAGCTTTCCTCCTAAAACATGGTTGGTAGAGTCTGTATTGGCTACCGTATTTTGCTGCCAGATTCTTGGGATTATAGGAATAATTAATGCCGCCTCAGTGGAATCTAAATTCTACAGAGGTGATGTTTTAGGTGCTCAGAAAGCATCAAAACTGGCAAAGCAAATGGTAATATGGTCTGTGGTTTCATGGTTTATTATTGCTGCGATTGTAGTGGCGTTTTATGTCTTCACAATTGTGCTTTCTACTACAACAGGTGAATGGAAATAATAAAAAAGTATAAGTTTTTTTCTATAGCCGTATTGCTTTTGCTATGCGGTGTAGGAGTTTATATTTTTTACCGATATAATCCTGAAACTTCAGGATTCTTTTTGCAATGCCCTTTTAAATTACTGACGGGGTACGACTGTCCCGGATGTGGATCACAAAGAGCTTTACATGCTTTATTGCATGGAGATATAAACGGGGCTTTTGCTTATAATCCTTTACTTATCATAGCAATTCCGTATGTTATTACAGGCCTTATCTTTAATCAGGATAAAGTGAAAGCCAAATATCCAAAGTTTAGAAAAGCACTGTTTGGACAAAAGGCCATTTATGTTATCCTTTTTATTGTTATTTCTTTCTGGTTTCTGAGGAACTTATAAAAAATCTTAAAAATTTGTCCGACGCAGGAAGTTTTCTCAAATTTGTGAGTAAACACAACGCAAATGAATAAAATATTTGCTGTAACAATTTTGTTTTTTTTATGCTGTATAATTACTTACGGACAGCAAAATAAGGTAATACAGACTATTTCCAATAAGAATGATATTCCGGAGTTGATCCCAGTTTTCAGAAACGGGAAGTATGGTTATATCAATACTGTAGGAAGGCTTATAATTCCCACAAAATTTAATCTGGCTTTATTTTTTACCGAAGATTGCAATCTTACACAGTCACCAAATGAGAAGATTAGACTGTATGGTAAGCAGAATTATGCTACAGTAGAAATAGATAAAATTGCTTATCGGATTGACAAAACAGGTAAAGCCTTATATCGGTATAAGAATGAAGATCTGGGACGCTGCAAAAAAGATTTTCAAATGCCTGCATATACAATTTACAAAAACGGTGAGAATTACGGACTTGTAAAAAAAGACCTTCAAGGCGCAGCAGATCTGTCGCAGGTTTATATAATACCGCAATACCAGTATTTGTTTGTCATGGATTCTGATGATCAGGAGAATCCGATGATTATTGCAATAAAGAATGATAAATTCGGAGTTGTAGATAAAAATAACAGAGTTGTTATTGGGTTTGAATATGAGGATATTAAGAAGAATATGTCATGGAAAGAAGCTCATTTATTCGAGGTAAGCCAAGACGGAAAGAAATATTTCTTTATAGACAAAGCATCTAATAAATATCAGATTAAGACACGAAGCCAAAATTAGAAACTGATAAATATTAAAACCGGCTTAACTTTATAGTATAATACTCTTCGACAGGCTCAGAGTGAAATTGTTTATCCAGAATATCTTTCTTTTATAGGTGTCAGGCTGAGCCTGTCGAAGTCTAACATGTTTTGAATTAAAATTAAAACAGGCTCTTAGTTCCTATGTAAAATAAACAGGCTAAATGATTAATATTCTGCTGTGTTAAAATTTTTTAATATCAGAAATTTGCTTTAGCTTTGTTTCCGGAAAAAGGGGTGCCTCTAGGAGGCTGAGATTATACCCTACGAACCTGGGCGGGTAATGCTGCCAAGGGAAACTAAGTAAAAATGACCTGGTCATTTTAGGCGCATCCTTTTATTCCACAACTAATATGTGAGAATGAAAGGATTATTTTTTTTATCAGCACTAAGTGCTGCATCAATAGCTTTTGCGCAAAGCAAACAAGATACTATTCGGGAAATAGATGAAGTTAGGGTTATCAAGAGGCTTCCCATAACGAAAGATATCGTTAATGTAGAAAAGGATTTGGGAAGAAAAAATCTGGGACAGGATCTGCCTTATCTTCTTAAAAACCAAACATCAGTAGAAACAACAACCGATGCCGGTAACGGTGTAGGATATACAGGTTTAAGAATTAGAGGTGTAGATGGTACTCGTATCAATGTAATGCTGAATGGTGTTCCGTATAACGATAGCGAATCTCAGGGAACCTTTTTTGTAAACATTCCGGATGTTACATCTTCAGCTTCCAATGTTATTATCCAGCGCGGGGTCGGAACATCTACTAACGGAGTTGCTGCTTTTGGAGCAAGTGTTAATATTATTGGACGTGATCCTGAAGAGCAGCCATATTTCTCTACTCAAAATTCTGTCGGTTCGTTTAATACTCATAAACACTCTTTTGAAGCTGGTACAGGAAGTTTGCTAAACGGTAAGCTCTCCTTTATGGGACGTTATTCCATTATAAAATCCGATGGTTATATAGACAGGGCTTTTTCGGATCTTAATTCCTATAATTTTGTCGGTGTTTATAAGGATGGAAATACAAAGATCCGTTTTCAGACTTTTGGTGGAGATCAGCAGACTTATCAGGCTTGGAACGGAATTTCTAAAGCTCAGTATGAGATCAATCCACGCTACAATCCATCAGGAGAAATTTATGATAAAGATGGTAAAGTCATAGGTTTCTATAAAAATGAAACGGATAACTACAAGCAACAACATTATCATTTATTATGGGAACAACGTTTCAATGATAATTGGAAACTAAATACTACTTTGCATTATACACGTGGGTTGGGATATTATGAAAACTATAAATCCAATCAGAAATTCAGTAAATACGGAATTCCTCCATATGTGATAGGTGCTGAAACCGTTACAAGCGGTGATATGATCCGCAGAAAGTGGTTGGATAATGATTTTTATGGTATTGTATCGGAACTGAATGGTAAGGTAAACAATTGGGATCTTAATTTTGGTGTAGTTGCTAATCAGTATTATGGCAGGCATTACGGACAAATTATAAGCGGATCCAATCTACAGCAAATTGATCTTCCAATTGAATATTACAGAAATAATGCAACAAAAAATGAGATCTCGGGTTATGCCAAAGCTTTGTATAAATTTGGCGACTTAGAAATGTTTGGTGATCTGCAACTGCGAAATATTACTTACCATTCCAATGTGATAAAAGCGAGTGCTGAGGAAGCTCCGACATTTGATAAAAAGTTTACATTCTTTAATCCTAAAGTTGGATTTAATTATCATCTGGATGGAGGTACACTATACCTGTCCTATGCAAATGCTCACCGTGAGCCGGTAAGAGATGATATTGTAAATGCTCCTGATGTAAAACCTGAGACGCTTCATGATTTTGAATTGGGATATAATAAAACTTTCAATGGATTATCAATAACGGCGAATGCTTATTACATGCTGTATAAGGATCAATTAGTTCTTATCGGAGCTATCAATGGAGTAGGAGCTTCACTGCGAAAAAATGTAGGGAGAAGCTACCGTGCCGGAATAGAATTGGGAGCAGGATATCAGTTCTCAGAGAAGTTTAATGTTTTACTGAATGCTACTTTTAGTCAGAACAAAAACAAAGATTATATCGTTCAGCTTTCAGAAACGGAGACAGAAAATCTGGGAACGACGAATACCTCTTTCTCTCCGAACTTTATAGGAAACCTTACTCTGAACTATCTTCCGGTTAAAGATTTACAATTTTCTCTGGTGAATAAATTAGTTGGTTCTCAGTATTTAGATAACACGAATGCGCCGGAGAGTAAAATAAAGTCTTATTATCTGTCAGATTTTATAGCGAGTTACCAGGTTGCATGGGGTAGAACTGATATAGGTTTCAGCCTATTGGTGAACAATATATTTAACCAAAAATATATTAATAATGGTTACTCCGGTCCATTCTATTATGCACAGGCAGGAGCCAATTTCCTGGCAGGGATCTCTTTAAAATTTCACTAAATCATCTTCTATATTAATTTACTTTATTATGGCTGCAGCACGCATTTATGCGTGCTGTAGTTTTTACTAGGATAAGATAGATAAGATATTGAATGATTATATTTTAAAAAATGCAAATGACTCTCTACTTCCATTTTGCAGTCCTGTAATAAAATAATAAATTTGCCCATGATGAATATTGCACAGCAAATCATACATGATTTACAAAGCCGAAAGAGAGTAGAACTTTCTGGCTTAGGGACATTGAACCTCATTACCAAGCATGCAGAAGTAGATGAGGCCAATGATAAAATTCTCCCGCCGAAACAGGAAATAGAGTTTATTGCAGATAAAAAAGCCGTAGAAAATAGCTATACCAGTCACGCTCAGGAATGGATAAGAGAACTGATGTCAACAGGAGAAGTCCAGGTTAAAGGTCTGGGCAAATGGATGAATAATGCCGGGAAGGTTATTTTTTTTCCGGAAGAAAAAATCCTGAGTAACTCTTTTTATGGTCTTGAAGAAATTTCATTACCAAAAGTTACCCGCATTCAGCCAGTTGAAAGTTTACAAAACGAAGCTAAGAAAGCCAGTGATTATAAAGCAAACAGATCATGGATCTGGATACTTTTAGCACTTGGTGGTGTAGGAGCTATTGCTTATTTCGGAATTACACAAAAAGAAGAAATTTTCGGAAAGAAATCTTTTGATGATGCGCAACCGAAGAAAGTACATGTGCCTACTAAAGAAGAATTGTTGCAAAAACAACAACAGGAAGCGTTGAAGCTGAAGACGGATAGTATAAAGGCAGACAGTATAAAAAAAGATTCAATAAAAAAGGCAGCTCCCCACTGGAGTTCAAAAGATAAAAAATGGAGAAAAAGAAAAAAGCACTAGAGTCATTAACTGTAATGACCAATATTGTATTGCCAAATGAGACAAACTCTTTGCGCAATCTTTTCGGAGGAGAATTGCTAGCAAGAATGGACAGATGTGCTTCTATATCGGCATCCAGACATAGTGAGCGCAGAGTAGTAACCGCTTCTGTAAATCACGTTTCCTTTAATGCACCTATTCCGGAAGGAAGTGTTGTAGTTCTGGAATCTAAAGTTTCCCGTGCATTTTCTACTTCTATGGAGGTATATGTAGATGCATGGCTGGACGATCCTATTCACAGAAAGAAAATTCATACTAATGCGGGAATTTATACATTCGTAGCAGTAGATGAATTCAATAAACCTGTTCCTGTGCCTGAATTGGAACCAGAAACAGATGAAGAAATTGAGCGTTATAAAGCTGCTTTACGTCGTAAAGAGCTAAGCTTAATCTTATCCGGAAGAATGAAGCCTACAGAATCTGTAGAGTTGAAAAAGCTTTTTGCAGGAGAGATTTAAATCTTCTAAATAACAAAAATGGTCCGGCAGATTTAATATTTAAATCTGCTGGTTGTTTTATCTCCATTCACTAATAAACTCCCAATTGTAATGTCAGCACCCTTAATACTCTTATTGGACAAAAACCACCCCCTGATTGTGGAACAGCTTTCGGCGAAAGGATTTCAGTTTGAAGAAGATTACACTTCTTCTTACGATGAGGTTTTATCCAAAATTCACCTTTACGACGGTATCATTATCCGTAGCCGGATTCCTGTAGATGCCAGATTTCTGGAAGCAGCAAAAAAACTGAAATTTGTGGCCCGTGTAGGAGCCGGAATGGAAAATATAGATACCCCAAAAGCAGAAGAGCTGGGTATTGCATTAATCAATTCGCCGGAAGGCAATAGAGACTCTGTAGCCGAACATGTTATCGGAATGCTACTTATTCTGATGAATCGTTTATTCATAGCCTCATTGGAGGTTAAAAATGGGATATGGCTGCGAGAGGAGAATCGTGGAGATGAACTAATGGGCAAGACCTTTGGTATTATTGGCTATGGAAATATGGGAAAGGCTGTTGCTAAAAGATTATCAGGATTTGGGGTGAAAGTTATCTTTTATGATATTCTTCCTGATCTTGGTGATGAATACGCTACACAGGTGAGTTTGGAAACTTTGCAGAAAGAAGCTGATATTATAAGTCTTCATACTCCACAGACCCCAGAGACTCATTATCTAATAGATGAAGATTTTATCCGTAATATGAATAAAGACTTTTACCTGGTAAATACTGCAAGAGGAAAGCATGTAAAAACCTCAGCATTAGTAGAAGCTTTAAAAGAAGGAAAAGTAAAAGCTGCCTGTCTGGATGTTCTGGAATTTGAAAAAGCATCTTTCGAAAATATTCAAACCTCAGAGAATTCCGATTTAGACTATTTATTAAATTCCGAAAAAGTAATTGTTACACCACATATTGCTGGTTGGACTGTCCAAAGCAAAATAAAGCTTGCGCAATTTATTGTTGACAAGATTTTGCAATTAAATTTATAAATTGCCGTTCCTTAATTCAAATGTTATTTATGAAGAAGTATAGTGCTCTTTTTTTACTTTGCACCTTAACCTTTACGGCTTGTAAAAAAGAAGGTGGAAAAGCACAGTCTAATGATGAAAAATACGAAAGTAAGCTTCCCAACTATGGAAGCGTTAATTTAAAAGAAGTTTTCTCTCCTGAAGATTCTAAACTTGCAGATAGGAATGCAACGGTTCAGGCTATAGATGCTTATTATAAACATGTATGGGAAAAGGGAGATCTTAGTGGCGGTGTTTTAGTTGCTAAAGGAGATGATATCCTGTATGAAAAGTACAGAGGATTTGCTCGTGAGCATAATACCGTCCCGATTACGAAAGATGTAGCATTGCATGTGGCATCGGTTAGTAAGCCACTTACAGCAATGGCTGTAATGAAGCTGATAGAGGCGGGAAAATTAAAAATTAATGAGCCCCTTACTACATTGTTTCCAGGATTTCCTTATCCGGAAATTACCGTGGAAATGCTGTTGAAGCAGCGCAGTGGATTGCCTAAATATGAGCATTTTCTGGAAGATGCAAAAGTGCCTAGATCTAATTATATCAGTAATAAATTTATTCTGGATTTTATTATTAAAAATAAACCTGAATTAGCCAGAAAGCCTGATACCGGATTTATGTATTGCAATACCAATTTTGCATTGCTTGCTCTGGTTGTAGAGAAAGTTACAGCGACTCCTTTTCCGGAGGCTATGCAGGAGATGGTTTTCAAGCCATTAAAGATGAATAATACTTATATCTTTCAGGAAAAAGATGTTCCTACAGCAGGGCAATCTTTCTATAACAACGGGAAAAGATTGTTTCCACTGGATTATCTGGACCTGATTTATGGTGATAAGAATGTTTATACGACGCCCCGGGATTTGTATAATTTTTCCAAAGCTTTATTCTCCAAAGATTTTCTAAAGCCGGAACTTATGAATCTTGTATTCCAGCCATATTCTAATGAAAAAGCTGGTGTAAATAATTATGGTATAGGTTTCAGAATGAAAATCTTCGATAATGGAGAAAAACTCACTTATCATAATGGATGGTGGCATGGTTCTAATGCTGTTTTCGGACATTTGTTGAAATCTAAAGTAACGATTATAGCCATCGGAAATAAATATTCTTCCAGAGTTTACTCTACCTTAGCTTTATCCGGATTATTTGAGAATTTTCCGTTTGAAAGAGAGCGTCTGAGTAAAGAACTGGACAGACTTCCTGTAGATGAAAAACCTTCTGACGCAGGGGAATAGAAAATTGCTAAATTTGCCGTATGAGAAATGCCATCTTTTTGTTATTTATAATTCTCTTCTTTTCCTGCGCAAGGGTGGGAGCACCTGTTGGAGGAGAAAAGGATAAAACACCACCAAGGGTTGTATCTTCAAAACCCGATTCTTTAGCAAAGAACGTTTCGACGAATCTTAAAGAATTAAGGATTGATTTTGATGAGTATATTACCCTGAAAGATGCAACCAAGCAATTGGTTATTTCTCCGCCTATAAAGAAATTAAAGAAGATTATTCCTTCTGCTATGGCGAATAAGTATATCCTGATCCAATGGGAGGATACACTAAAGGCAAATACAACCTATAACTTCAATTTCGGAAATAGTATTGCAGACAATAATGAGGGTAATGTACTGCCATATTATAACTTTGTTTTTTCAACAGGTAGTACTATCGATAGCCTTTATATAAGTGGTAATGTAGATGATGTTCTCAGACCAAGAAAAAAGAATAGTAAGGATACTAATACAAACGACAAAGATAAACCTCTTGTTGTAGGCTTGTATAAAGCAGATGCAAAAGATTATAAAGAAAAGCCATATTATATTTCGAGAGTGGACCCGGACGGATATTTTGAATTGAATTATCTGGCTGCCGGAGATTATAATCTTGTTGCTTTTCAGGATGACAATCAGAACAGTATTTACGATTCAGGGAAAGAGAGAGTTGCTTTTTTACCAGAACCAATACACCTGACAGAACCTAAAAAAGGATTGCGTCTTTTGCTGTCTCCACCAAAGAAAAAATTCAGATTTGTTGAAACCAAACCTATTCCGGGAGGTCTTAATATGGTTTTCGAAGGGAAACCGGATGATAGTCTTCAGATAAATCAAGTAGGATCAGCCCTTTCTGATTTTAAAATACAGCGTAAACCTAAATCGGATTCTGCGTATATATGGATAAATCCAAAAGGAAATGATTTCAAAGAGGCTTCAACGAATGTGAAATTTTCTTTCTACAACAATGTGAAGAAAAAGGTTGATACTGTTTCAACATATTATAAAGTAAATACTAAAGACGAGTTAACACTAAACAATAATTCCGGTACAACACTTCCTCCGGGAAGCAACTTGAGGCTTAAAGCCAATATGGCCTTGGATAAAGTGGATTTTGCACAGTGGGAACTGAAAGCCGATAGTACTACTGTAGTACCATTCCAGGCGCAAATTTCTAAAACAAATCCGTTTGAAATTCAGGTTGATGCCCAGCTTCTGGCCGGAAAAAAATATAGCCTTAGAGTAGGGAAAGAAAGTGTGTCTGCATTCTATTTTAAAAATGCTAAACCAATTATATTCAATTTTGATGTTGGCAAAAGCGATGAATATGGGTCTTTAGTTTTCCGTTTAGCTAATGCTCCTACTGCACCATTCTGGGTTCAGTTGCTGAATGATAATTTTGATGTTGTAAAAGAACAGAAGGTTGAAGGTAAAACAGAAATAAAATTCGAAAACCTGAAAGCGGAAACTTACTCTATAAGGATATTAGTAGATAATAATAAAAATGGAGTATGGGACGGTGCAGATTTTGAAAAACATATTCAGCCGGAAGAGGCGTATTTGTATCGTAAAAAAATGACCGTAAAACCTCTTTGGGATAAAGTAGAAAACTGGGATCTGAAAGATATAACTGTAAATGATAAAGAAGATCAGGAGGATTCATTAATGCCTTCGGGAGCAGGAATTAAGAGTATAGAAGAACAGGAAAAAGAAAAAGCCAAAGAGAAGGCTAAAGATAAAGACGATAAGACGAAGAAAGAGCAGAACGATCTGTATCAGAAACAACAACAGCAGTTACAAAACCCGGGATATCAGCGATAGCCTATGATAAAGAAAATCTTGTTCTGGGGACTTGTTGTATTAGTTGTTATCCAGCTTATTCCTGTAAACAGAACCAATAAACCTGTAGATAAGAAAGATAACTTTGTCAGTCTGCAGCAATCTCCGGCAGACGTTACGCAGCTTTTACAGCGTGCCTGTTATGATTGTCATTCTGATGAGACGAAGTATCCGTGGTACTCTTATGTTGCGCCTATTTCGTGGACGGTAAAAGACCACGTAAATGAGGGTAAAGCACGGTTGAATTATTCTGAATGGAGTCAGTACAATAAAGATCAGAAGACAACTATATTACAGAAATCTGTTGCTACAATAGAACAACGTTCTATGCCAATGCCTGCATATATATTAAAGCATCCGGAAGCAAATCTAAATAATACCGAAAGAAATACACTCACTGAGTATTTTAAGAAGCTACTGACTGATAACAAGTATTAAGCGCTTTATTAGTCATAGCTACGGTATATTTTTATAAATTTGACTTATGAAATTAACGCATTAGCTTTTTTAAATTAACATACACCACTTTTTAGGAGTTATTATTATATAACCCCTATTTCTTCTATTGTTAAATTTAAAAGTTATAAACGTGAAAAATTTCTTCGAAAGCCCTTTCAAAGGGAAAATTATAAAAGACCATATCCAAAATCCTAATATCATTGCCGGTAAATATTCTTATTATTCCGGCTATTACCACGGACATTCATTTGACGATTGTGCCCGCTATTTGTTGCCAGACAGAGATGATGTAGATAAATTGATTATAGGATCTTACTGTTCCGTGGGAACTGGTGCTAGTTTTATAATGGCAGGCAATCAAGGACACCGATATGACTGGATATCCAGTTTTCCATTTTTTTATATGAATGAAGTGGAAGCCTTTGAAAACAGCATAGATGCCTTTAAAAATGCAGGTGATACAATAATCGGGAACGATGTATGGATTGGAGGTGAAGCGATGATTATGCCGGGAGTAAAAGTAGGGGATGGTGCTGTAATAGGCAGCCGTGCATTAGTGACAAAAGATGTAGAGCCTTATGCTATTGTTGGAGGTAATCCTGCAAAACTGATTAAAAAAAGATTTAGTGAAAACCATATAGCAATATTGCTCGAAATAAAATGGTGGGAATGGGATGAAGAGATTCTTGCAGAAGCAATGCCTATACTTTGCTCCGGTAATATCGATTTGTTATACAGGTTTTATAAGAACATCTGAACATAAAAAAGGCCCTGTTTTAGGGCCTTTTGTCATTTTTATTGTAATCTGTATTTTTCAAAAAATAGTTTTTGAGATTCAAAAGCAATTTCATTCAAGTCAATCTCATTTTTTTTAATCCAAATCGTATCAGAAATCTCATGCTCTTCAAGTACAACATCAAATTTCTCTGTTACCTCATATTCAAAGAAAAGATCCATAGTATGGTATAATATATCCTTGTAAGGATAGGTATTGGGGATACTACAGATGTATTTCAGTTTGCTTTCGTCAACTTCTATCTGCATTTCTTCAAATAATTCCCTGCGAGAGGCATTCTCTGCTGTTTCTTCAAAATCTATAAATCCGCCGGCAAGATCCAGCTTTCCATGGGAAGGTTCCTGATTTCTTCGGGTTAACATAACCTCGTCGCCACACTTTATTACAACTGCAACAGCAGCGGCAGTATTATTGTAAAAAACGAAGTCACAGGATGCACAATGCATTTTCCTTCCGTTAAAAGTCAGACTCTCTTTTCCGCAGCTCGGGCAGAATTGTAGATTTAGCATATTATTCTATATGATGTTTATTGTTTCGTGGGTGAAAATCAATAATAGCAGTACGAAGGTTCTCTGTATCCAGATGTGTATATACCTGGGTAGTTGTAATACTGGAATGACCCAATAACTCCTGGATGAATCTAAGATCAGCACCATTTTGTAATAAATGTGTTGCGAAAGAATGTCTGAATGTATGCGGAGAAATACTTCTGTAGATCCCTGCTTTTGCAGCCATTTCTTTGATCATGATAAATACCATTACTCTGGATAAAGCGGTTCCCCTGCTGTTCAGAAAAGCTACATCTGTGCTTTTCGGAGCTACACGCATATGGCTTCTGGTATGCTGAATATAATTCTGAAGAATTTTTTGTGTGTAAGGGGCCAACGGAACAAATCTTACTTTCTTGCCTTTACCCTCAACCCTGATATAAGATTCATTAAAATTAATGTCGGATAATTTAAGATCAATCAATTCTGAAACACGGAGGCCGCAGCCATAGAGAACTTCGATTATACAGAAGTTCCGCTGTCCGATATCAGTACTCTGGTCAATAACTGAAACTAGTTTTTCCACATCATCAAAACTAAGGGTATCTGGTAGGTATAAACCCAACTTTGGACCCTCCAGTAAAGACGTAGGATTTTCCTGTATCAATTCTTCTTCGAAGAGATATTTATAAAAAGCCTTTGTAGAAGATACCCAACGAGCCTGAGTTCTTTCACTAATGCCTTGTTTAGACTGATATTGCATAAAGTCTAATAAATGATCATAAGTGATATTTTCAGGTGAAAGGTCTCCTAAAAATTCCTGAGCATACTCTGCCAGTTTTTTTAGATCTCTGATGTAAGCATCTAAAGTATTGTTGGAAAAGTTTTTCTCGAATTTTAAGTATTCTGCAAAGTTTTTAATTTGTGTATCCCAATTCTTTTTTTCATCCATGTGTGTGTTTTTGATATTATTTTTATATTATATTCTCAAGTTGTGTGTCGTGTATTTGTAATATTTCAACTCCTGCTTCCTTCAGGAATTTAAGTCCTGCATCATCGGAGTAGGCATCAATGTATACCAAACGCCTTATGCCGGACTGGTGTATAAGCTTACTGCATTCCTTACAAGGGGAAAGAGTAAGATATAACGTGGCTCCCTTACACGATTGTGTAGAGTTAGCCAGTTTCAGAATTGCGTTAGCCTCTGCATGAAGAACATACCAATGTGTCTTTCCTTCCGTATCCTCGCAACAATTTTCAAACCCTGAAGGTGTCCCGTTATAACCATCCGAAATGATGGTACGGTTGTTCACGATCAGTGCTCCTACCTGCTTTCTTTTGCAATAAGAAAGTTTGGCCCATTCTTTAGCCATACGGAGATATGCGATATCAAATTTAGTAATCTCACCCCCCATTAGAAATTTGGTTTTCTCTTCTCTATAAACGCTGCAACTCCCTCCTTTTTATCTTCCAGTTCGAATAATTTCCCAAAAGATTTTATCTCCTTTTCAAATCCGTTTTCAGAATATGAAGCATTTACGGCTGCAATAGCTTCTGTAATAGCAAGAGGTGAGTTTTTGGCAATTGTAGATGCCAACTCTTGTGTTTTATCCATTAGTTCAGCTAATGGAAAAACATCATTTACCAATCCTATTTCTTTAGCTCTTTGAGCAGGAATCATTTTTGCAGAGAATATAATTTCGTTGGCAAGACCTTTACCTACTAATTTTGGAAGTCTTTGCGTTCCGCCATATCCGGGAATAAGACCTAAAGTAACCTCTGGTAAACCTAATCTGGCAGTTTCAGATGCATAACGGATATGACAAGCCATTGCCAATTCTAGTCCTCCACCCAATGCAAAACCATTAATTGCGGCAATAACCGGTTTCTTTAAATTTTCTATTTTATCAAAAACATTTATATGTCCCTTTCTGGACATTTCTTCTGCCTGAGCAGCATTATAATCTGAGAATTCTTTAATGTCGGCTCCGGCAACAAAAGATTTTTCACCACTTCCGGTAATAATAATAACCCGGATTTCCGGATTTTCCTCAGCATGGGAAACAGCCTCATTAATCTCCTGCAAGGTCTGTCCATTTAGTGCATTCAGACTCTCGGGGCGATTAATTTCTATCGTAAAAATATTGTTTTCCTGGCGTGTGTTAATGTTCATATTAGCTTCTTTTTGTAAGAATTATATCTCTAATTTTTGAAAAAAAATAAAGAATATTAGTTAAAAGTAATAAAAAAAACCAAACTACAAAATATGAGTTTGGCTTTATCTATAAAAAATTGATATTTTATTGGGTTGAATGTTGCATCTGGCTGGCGTCTATAGTTACCCCAAGGCTGGCAGCTATTTTTATCCCCAGATCAATATTGGCTCTGAAAAAATGACATAACTGTCTGTTGATAATAAGATCTTTTTTCTCCCCTTTTATACCCTTCATATGTTCTACGATATTGTGAATAAGATTTTTTCTATCCTCGTCATTCATCGCTTTGGAATATAAAAGTCCGGGCTGAGTGTAGTGATCATTATCATCCTTATTTCTGTCGAAGAATGCTACATGAGCACTGTCTAATTCTTCTTCGAAAGGTTTATATGCCGGATCCGGAGTTATGTTGTCAAAGCTATTCGGGAAATAGTTGGGTGCATCTCCACCGTTGTCTCCCATAGCCATATAACCGTCTCTCTGGTAGTTGTTTACCTGGAAAGGACATGCGTTTACCGCTAAGTGATGGGAATTGACACCAACTCTGTAACGATGAGCATCGGCGTAAGAGAACAAACGTCCCTGAAGCATTTTGTCCGGAGAGAAGCTGATACCGTCTATAAGATTGCTAGGTGCAAATGTACTTTGCTCAACATGAGCAAAATAGTTTACAGGAACTTCATTCAGTTCCATAACACCAACATCGATTAATGGATATTCGCTATGTGGCCATACTTTGGTAACATCGAAAGGATTCCAACGGAAGTTTTTAGCCTGTTCTTCAGTCATTACCTGTATTTGCATTGTCCATTTAGGGAAATTTCCACTGTCTATTGCGTCTACAAGATCTTCCTGTGCAAAATCCGGGTTTTTACCCTTCATTTCAGTAGCCTCTTCATTGTTGAAGTTTTTGATTCCCTGCTGGCTTTTGAAATGGAATTTTACCCAATGCCTTTCGTTCTTATCATTAATCATTGCAAACGTATGAGAACCATAGCCATGCATATGTCTGTAGCCATGAGGAGTACCTCTATCAGACATCAGTATTAATACCTGATGTAGAGATTCAGGATTCAGAGACCAGTAGTCCCACATTACAGTATGGTCTTTCAGGTTTGTTCTTGGTACTCTCTTTTGGGTATGTATAAAGTCCGGGAACTTCTTTGCATCTTTAATGAAAAATACCGGAGTATTGTTTCCTACCAGATCCCAGTTACCGTCTTCAGTATAAAATTTCAGAGCAAATCCTCTTGGATCTCTTTCTGTATCAGCACTTCCTTTTTCCCCACCAACGGTAGAGAAACGGGCAAACATCTTACATTCATTTCCTACTTTAGAGAAAAGCTTTGCGCGGGTGTATTTACTAATATCACCAGTTACAGTAAATTTTCCGTAAGCACCAGAACCCTTAGCATGTACAATTCTTTCAGGAATTCTTTCTCTTACAAAATGAGCTAAATTCTCCTGTAAAATAAAGTCTTGTAATAAAACAGGGCCTCTGGAACCAACAGTTTGTGAATCTTCATGATTGTAGTATGGTATCCCGGCTGCGTTGGTAAGCTTCTTTTTATTTTCCATAACTGTATTTTTATTTAAGTATTTTTGGATTAGTAAAATTAGGCATTTTATCAAAAAGAAAATAGCTATATTTGTTATACTTTTAATTTATATATTCTATGAATATCCAACAACTTGAATACTTGATCGCTGTTGACAAGTATAAACACTTCGGTAAAGCAGCGCAGGCATGTTTTATAACACAACCAACATTGAGTGCGATGATTCAGAAATTTGAAGAAGAGTTGGATATCAAGATTTTTGACCGTACAAGCCATCCTATTCGTACAACAGATGCCGGTCAACAAATTATAGAACAAGCCAAAAAGATTATAGATGATGTTATGGAACTCCGTAACAGGGCCAACCTCCTGAACAATATTGTATCAGGAAAAATTAATCTTGGAATTATTCCTACAGTATCTGCATTCCTGCTGCCTAACGAGATCTTCGATTTCCTGAGAAGAAATCCTAAGATTGAAATGAACGTGAAGGAAATGACAACAGAGAATGTAATTAAGGCACTAAAGTCCGGTGAAATTGATGCGGGGATTATTTCTACGCCTTATGCAGCTGCGGATGAATTCTTTAGCGACTTTTTGTACAATGAAGAATTGTTGATTTATTCTTCTAATAAAGACCTTAACAAAGACGGAGACAGCTTCATTATCCCTGAAGATATTGATCTGGAAGACGTATGGTTATTATCAGAAGGAAATTGCCTTCGTACGCAGGTAGAAAATATCTGTAAATTAAAAGAAAATGAACTGAAGCCATCCAATCTGGATTTCAAAGCATCCAGCGTTAATACTTTGGTTCAGATGGTAGACAGAGTCGGAGGATTGACGGTTATTCCGGAAATGGCAGTAGACCATCTTACGGAAGGACAAAGAGAAAAGGTATTCCATTTCAGAAAACCTTACCCAAAAAGAGAGATAAGTCTTATTTATTATAAACCAACATACAAGCAAAAACTTCTGGATGAAATGACGGATTCTATTCGTGAATCACTGAAAAATAAACTGAAGTATGATGCCGCACCAGCGGATTTTGTGGGGGTTAAGCCGGAGTAAGCTAAACCTCTACTAACTTAGTATGATAAAAAGCATCTTTTGTTTAATTGTTTTTTAAATAAAAGATGTAAATTTGCAACCAAGTTATTGAGAGGAAAAATTTGTGCTGATTGCAACCTCATTAAAAAAATGCTAAAACGGTATTTCTTGTATTTTCAATCAGTGCATATTCCAGTATTTTAACACAATAATATATTGTATTATGCCATATTTATTTACATCAGAATCTGTTTCTGAAGGACATCCGGATAAAATTGCAGATCAGATATCCGATGCCCTAATTGATAATTTCTTAGCTTATGATAAAGATTCCAAAGTTGCATGTGAAACTTTGGTAACGACTGGTCAGGTTGTATTAGCCGGAGAAGTAAAATCTTCAGCTTATTTAGATGTACAGCATATTGCCAGAGAAGTAATTAACGGAATTGGTTATACCAAAGGAGAGTACATGTTTAATGGTGATTCTTGTGGTGTAATTTCAGCAATTCACGAGCAGTCTCCGGATATCAATCAGGGAGTTGACAGAAAAGTTACTGATGAGAGCTTTGAGGCTAAAGCGAATGCACAGGGAGCAGGAGACCAGGGTATGATGTTTGGTTATGCAACCAATGAAACGGCTAATTATATGCCTTTAGCACTGGATTTAGCACACTCTATCCTAAGAGAATTATCAGCGATAAGAAGAGAAAGTAAAGAGATTACCTACCTTCGTCCGGATGCTAAAAGCCAGGTGACGATCGAATATTCAGATGATCATAAGCCAATCCGTATAGATTCTATAGTTGTTTCTACACAGCATGATGATTTTGCTTCTGAAGAAGAAATGTTATCTAAAATCCGTGAGGATATCAAAAATATATTAATTCCGAGAGTTGTTGCAACTCAGCCAGAACATATTCAGGTATTATTCAACGATCAGATCAAATATCATATTAACCCAACAGGTAAATTTGTGATTGGTGGTCCTCATGGTGATACAGGTCTTACAGGAAGAAAGATTATCGTAGATACCTACGGTGGTAAAGGTGCACACGGTGGTGGTGCGTTTTCTGGAAAAGATCCTTCTAAAGTTGACAGAAGTGCAGCTTATGCAACTCGTCATATTGCTAAAAATCTTGTTGCTGCAGGAGTTGCAGACGAAGTTTTAGTACAGGTTTCTTATGCAATTGGTGTTGCAGAACCTTGTGGTTTATTCATCAATACTTACGGAACTTCTAAAGTTGGTTTAACTGATGGTGACATCGCTAATAAAGTTTCAAAAGTATTTGACCTTCGTCCGTATGCTATTGAGCAGAACCTGAAACTTAGAAATCCTATTTATCAGGAAACTGCTTCTTATGGCCATATGGGGAAAGAATACTATGTAGCAGACAAAACTTTTAACAGAGGATCTGCTAATGAACTTACACTAAAAGATCTTGAATTCTTCACATGGGAAAAGCTCGACAGAGTCGACGATATCAAAAAAGAATTTGGATTATAAATCATATCGAAGCCGTTTCTAGTAAACGGCTTTTTCTATGTTAAAGATTTATAAAATTTAAAAATCAAATTAGCTTTGCCGGGTTTTATTCCTTAATTTTGAGTATTAACTTTAAAATTATTAAAAATGTCATTTGAATTACCAAAACTAGGATATGCTTACGATGCATTAGAACCAACTATCGATGCTCAGACAATGGAAATACACTACACAAAGCACCACCAGGCTTATGTAGATAACCTTAATAAGGCAATTGCAGGAACTGATCTTGAAGGTAAAACTATCGAGGAAGTAATTAAAGAAGGTAGCGACAAACCAGCTGTTAGAAACAACGGAGGTGGTCACTTCAACCATACATTATTCTGGGAGATTTTAACTCCAGGTGGATCAAAAGAGCCGGTAGGAAAAGTAAAAGAAGCTATCGAAAATTATGGAGGTCTTGAAAAATTCAAAACTGATTTCGCTGAAGCAGCTAAAACAAGATTTGGTTCAGGATGGGCTTGGTTAATTAAAAATGCAGACGGATCTGTATCTGTTGGATCAACTGCTAATCAGGATAGCCCAATCACTCCGGGAGCTGGCGTTGCAGGTACACCTGTATTGGGTATTGATGTATGGGAGCATGCTTACTACCTAAAATATCAGAACAAGAGACCTGATTATGTAACAGCTTTCTTTGATGTAATCAACTGGGATAAAGTAGAAGAGAATTATAACAAATAAGACTTTTCTTTAACATAAAAAAGGGAACAGAATCTGTTCCCTTTTTTTTATTTTTTGAATTTGTAGTAGTACGGAGCTTTGTTTGCAGAGCCGTCGAATTTCTTTTCCAGTCGTTCCAGAAAATCCAGGCTGAGCATTTTCCTCTGAAAATTATTTCTTCTGAGAGGTTCTCCCAAAATACATTCGTATAAATTTTGCAGCTCCTTCATGGTAAATTTTTCTGGTAACAGATTGCTTCCGTAGATTTTGTAATCCAGATTTTTACGTAAAAATTCCATACCTTTTTCAATAATCTCGCGATGGTCAAATGCTATTTCCTTAGGAAGATTATGAACATCAAACCATTCGCACTTTTCACTAAATGCATCCGGGAATGTAGAAGACAAAGTATAATCTATAAGTGCATAATAGCCGATACTAATGTGTCTCTCGAAAAGCCAGTGATCCTTCGGAAGATCTATTTCCTTGTTTTTTGTGAGCCGGTTGTGGATATCCGATTCTGTACGGTTCTTGTTACCAAACGTATAAAACTGTTCCAGAAATATTTCGTCCAGATGAGTTCTTTCGTATAACAGTCTGTAAGCCGCATCATCTACATTTTCATCTCTAAAGATAAATCCACCGGGTAGCGCCCAAATGTCAAGATTGAAGTACTTAAGCATCAGTACCTTCAGGCTTTTATTATGAAAACCAAAAATCACGCAGTCTATCGAAAGCTGTCTGATAAAATCATTAGTTTCGACAAGGGTCTGCAAGTTATTATTGGTTTCATGAGTTATATTTTTTTCCATATAGTATTTATGAGATTGGTTTTTGTTTGTAATTTAAAAATAGTGCAGATAATGCTATCGTTGGCAAAAATAGTAAAGTAAATGCATATTCTGGCTGGATATGATCGAGAGTAAGACCAATAACCAAAGAACTTGTACAGGAAGCAAGAGATGAAAAGACAATAATAAGTCCCAAAAGAGTGCCTCTTTCCTGTTCATTTGGTAAGCTGTAAAGCTGATGGGCATTGATAATAGGGTATAACGGACCAATAAAAAAGCCCATACAAGGAATAAGATATAAAAATATCTGATGTGGTTTTTCGAATATAAGTATGCTACTAATACAGCACACAATAATAAAAATTGAGACTAATAGTCCTGCAAAGAGCTTGCTCCAGGAACGTTTAAGGATCAGCATACCATAAATAATTCTTCCGGCAAGTGCTGAAAAGGCAAATATTACGGTGGTTTGTGTTGCTGCGAATGGATCGGCATTGAATATAGCCTTAGAATATGTTGGAAGCCATGTTGTAAAACTTTGCTCAGTTATTATGATAAAAAAGACGATTGCGAGAAATAAGAAAGATTTTTTCATTACCTGCCAGCTGCTTAATGCTATTGTGCTTTTCTGATCGGATGTACTGGTGTATGCTTTCTGCCATACAGATTTTCCGGAGTAAAGAAATCCTATTGTTAAAAGGCTGAAAAAAGCAATTGCCCAGAAGCCATATTTCCATAGATATGGTGAAGAACTTCCCATAATAAGGCCGAAAATAAGGTTTACTATAACGATTCCTGCCATAAAAGAGGCTTCGATAAACTGCATAAAGCGGCTGCCATTTTCCTCTGCTTTACTTAGGTTAATAGTAATGTAGAGTACAGAAATTTTCACCAGTATAAAACATAATCCGATTAACAAGAACCAGATTTTGAAAAACCAAAAATCATCAACAAAAGGCGTTATAATACATAAAATAAAGGCTATTGATAAACCTGTTATAATTGAGTTGAGATGACCTATCCGTGGGATGTAGCGTGATATAAATGCTGCCAGAAAGGCAATAGGTAAATCTTTAAATACTTCTAATGAACCAAGAAGGACGAATTTTTTTTGTCCAAAATAATTAAGAATAACAATGCTTAAACAGTTCAAAAGCATTGAAAATGTAAAAAAACTCAGTGCGAGCCCTATTTTCAGTGAATTTTTTTTGCCCAAAAACGAATATTTAGTATTCAAAAATAAGCTTTTATAACCGATGAATATTAAGAAAAGTTAAATTTTTTGTTAACATATCATAAAATTTATTATTATTGTCTCTAAGAGAGATAATAATAATATGAAACAATCACCAATTCGTAATCTAAGCTTAATTGCTGTTTTATATTTTACAGCAAATATTAATGCACAGCAGTCGAAAAAGGATACGGCCGCTAGTGAGAAAAAGATTGAAGAGGTAGTAGTCATTGGATACGGTACACAGAAAAAGAGTAATGTTACCGGTGCTATTGCCAGTATTAAAGCAAAGGACCTTGAAAATGTTCCAGCCGGAAGACCAGAACAGGTCTTGCAAGGTCGGGCTTCAGGGGTTTCTGTAGTGTCCAATTCCGGACAACCCGGATCTTCAGCAACAATTCGTGTAAGAGGTATTACCAGTTTTGGTGCCGGTAACGATCCTTTGTGGATTGTAGACGGTATTGCCGTGGATAATATAGGTTTCCTGAATCAGTCGGATATTGAAAGTATAGAAGTGTTGAAGGACGGAGCTTCCTCAGCCATTTACGGGGTTTCGGCAGCTCGTGGAGTTGTTCTGGTTACCACTAAGAAAGGAAAAAAAGGAAAACTGACATTATCTTATAACGGTTTCTATGGAATTGGAAGCGCCGCAAAGAAGTTGGATCTGTTGAATGCATCTGAATATGCAATGATTGTTAACGAAAAAAGGATTAACAATAATGAGCAGCCATTTTTCTCGAACCCGTCTTCTCTTGGAGTAGGAACAGACTGGCAGAAACAAATATTCAATACAGCAGCTAAAACATCTCATGACATTACCGTAAGTGGTGGAAATGATAAGTCTACTTACTTTGGCTCTTTTGGTTATTTTGATCAGGAAGGGATTGTGATGCGGGATATTTCACACTATAAGAGATATACAGCAAGATTGAACTCTACACACCAGGTATTGCCTTTTTTAACTTTAGGGCAGACTTTGAATTATACCCATACCAAATCACAGGGAATTAATGCTAATGGTGAATTTGGAGGACCTTTAAGTTCAGCAATCAATTTAGACCCTACAACGCCTGTTGTGGAAACAGATCCAGCAAAACTAAGCGGACCTAATTATAGCAACCAGTATATTATAAGAGATCCGCAAGGCAGGCCTTATGGTATTTCTTCTTTAGTTAATCAGGAAATGGCTAATCCACTGGCATTTCAGCAGACTCAACAAGGCAATTATAACTGGACAGACGACTTTGTTGGAAATGTTTTTGGTGAACTAAAATTGCTAAAAGATTTTAAAGTTCGTTCGGCGTTAAACGGAAAGCTTTCATACTGGGGCAATCAGAGTTTTACACCGCTTTATTATTTAAGTCCAACTTATAGTAATACAGGAAAAAACAATCTGACCAGAGCTACAAACAGGAAGTTTGAATGGAGTATGGAAAATACCATTAATTACCATAAAAAGGTAGGTGAACATACTTTTGACGTATTAGCAGGGCAGGGTATTTATCTGTATAATATTGCGGAAGGGCAAACAACCACTTATACTAACCTGCCTGTAAACAATTGGCGAGATGCTTCCTTTAATTTTGATGTAAGTCAGAGTGACAGAACAACATCAGCTTATGACGGTATTCAGGCTAAGAAAACATCATACTTCGGAAGAGTAATTTATGATTATGCAGGTAAGTATTTATTCACAGGTACAATCAGAAGGGATGGTTCTTCAAAATTCGGATCTAATAAAGTATGGGGAACCTTTCCTGCATTCTCACTAGGATGGGTTGTTTCTAATGAAAGCTTCTGGCCACAAAATAAGGTGGTTAATATGCTGAAAATTAGAGGAGGCTATGGAGAAACTGGTAATGATGCTATTGGTGACTTTTTATTTAAATCGACTATTGTTGGAAAAAGTAATTATCCGTTTTATTCAGTACGCGAAGGCGAATTTATTAATATCGGATACCGCTTGAGAACATTAGCAAATGAAAATCTGGCTTGGGAAAGAACTGCACAAACCAATATTGCTGTTGATTTAAAATTGTTCAATAATTTCAGCTTAACTGTTGATGCGTATCAGAAGAAGACCACAGGAATTCTGAGATATTATGATATCCCTGGATATGTGGGTATTACGGATTTACCAGCTGCTAATATTGCCGATATGTCTAATAAAGGAATTGAGGTGGAATTGGGTTATAAAAAAAGTTTTTCGGATGACTTCGGAATTTCTGTAAATGGAAATTTCTCTTACCTGAAAAATGAAATTCTTTCATTGGAAGATAATAAATTATGGACAACCACCAGTGATGCCGGTTTCCAGTCTATGGGAGATGTGCAGAGACTTCAGGTTGGACAGCCTTATTCCTCTTTCTTTGGTCTGAAGCATAACGGTGTTTTCCAGAATCAAACAGAAATTAATTCATATAGAAATGCCAAAGGACAACTTATTCAACCGGATGCCAAACCGGGAGATTTCCGTTGGGTAGATACCAATGGTGACGGGGTTATTGATAACAATGATTATACTTATCTGGGGAACGCAATTCCTAAGTTTACTTTTGGTTTAACGGTGAATCTTAATTACAAGAATTTTGACCTAATGCTATTTGCACAAGGACAAGCTGGAAATAAAGTATTCCAGGGACTGCGCAGATTAGATCTTCAGGATGCCAATTATCAGAGAGAAGTACTGAACCGTTGGCATGGAGAGGGTACATCTTATGATTATCCGCGTTTAACAACCAATGATACTAACAGAAACTTTAGCTGGATGTCTGATTTTTACCTTCAGAAAGGAGATTATTTAAGGTTGAAGTTGGTACAGATAGGTTATACTTTGCCAAAAGATGTGGTAAAAAGCTTTGGCGCAAGCAGAGTAAGATTTTATGTGACAGGAGAGAATCTGGTAACCTTTACAAAGTATACTGGTTATGATCCTGAAGTTGCAGGAGTAAATACAAATGATAAAAATGTTTTGGGTATAGATAGAGCTTATTATCCACAGGCCAGAACTTTCATTTTTGGAGCTAACATTGAATTTTAAGACGAATATTACAATGAAAAATTATATAAAAAATAAAACGATCTCTGGATTATGTGTGGCTGTTTTATCACTTGGAGCTATACAATCATGTAGTTCCGATTATGTAGAAGATGTTCAGAATAAAGGAGCTTTCAATACTGACGAATTTTTTAAAGACAGAAATCAAGCTTTTCAGGCATTGATAGGAGTTTATGATCCTATTAATAAATATGCTGCAGGTTTTGAGAATACAATTACTTTTTTTAACGCTGCCTCAGATGATTTTAATGCAGGAGGAGGAAATGCTACAGATGGAATAGGTATACAAAGTTTTTCTAATTATTCAATAGACTCTTATAAAATACCACAGAGTTACTGGAATAATTATTTCCAAGGAATAGCAAGAGCAAATTTATTATTGGATAAGCTTTCCGCAGTACCAATGGACGCTAACGAAAAAGCAAGGTTTAATGCTGAGGCACTGGCTCTACGATCTATTTATTATTTCGAGTTGCTAAGAATGTTTGGGAATATTCCGTTAATGCTAAAGCCTATTCTGAGTTCTCAGGACAATTTGTATAATGTACCACAGGAAGACCCTAAAAAGATTTACCAGCAGATTGAAACTGACTTGCTAACTGCAATTGCAGTTTTACCAGCAATAGTGCCAGATGGTGAGAAAGGAAGAATAAGCCAGGGAGCTGCAAAGGCAATGTTGGGGAAAATTTATTTATATGATGGGAAGAAAGATCTTGCAGCAGCACAATTTGCAGATGTGAATGGTACTCCGGGCGGAACCAGCCAGTATGGCTATAAACTTCTGGCGAATTATAATGATCTGTGGAGCTTTGGTAGTAAATTCAATACAGAATCGGTACTCGAAATTGTATATACAAGTAAAGGTAGTACAGATTGGGGATGGTGGGGTCAAGGAAATGATGAAGGAAATTCTGTAAATCAGATGATAGGTCCCAGATCTTTTAACAGGACTAAGGCTGGTGTAGCCGCTAATGCTCCGGATATATATTCGGGAGGATGGGCATTTAATCCGGTTACAGAAGATCTTTATAATTTTATGAAAGACGATCCTAGGCTGAATGCAACTATAATGAATGTGAAAAAACTTGTTGCAGATGGATATGCTACCTATGGGGCCGCTTATAAAGATACAGGCTATTTTCTGAATAAATTCCTGCCAATGCAATCTAATAAAACAACAGGAACCGGACCGGTAGAGCTTAATTTTAATCAGGATATATATGCTATTCGTTTGGCGGATACCTATCTGATGGAAGCAGAAGCACTGAATGCTTCCGGAGGCAGAGCTCAGGCGCTGCTGGATGCTGTAAGGCAAAGAGTAGGACTGCCATCAGTACCCGTTTCTATGCAGGCTATAAAAGATGAGAGAAGAAGAGAACTTGCAGGTGAAGGACACCGTTGGTTTGACTTGGTAAGATGGGGAGATGCACCTGTAGTCCTTGGAAACAGAGGATTCAAGCCAAATAAAAACGAAATTCTTCCAATACCATATAAAGAGTTAATCAATACCGTAATTAAACAAAACCCAGGATACTAATTTCAATTTTAATATGAAAGTTTTTTTCATATAGTTACTTTAACTTCAATGCAATTGCCGGATTATATCCGGCAATTGTTATTATAATATGAGCAGGTAAAATATTTTACCTCAGCCCTTCTACATTACTAAGACTGTATAGTTTCAGTCCGTATTTCCAGTCGACATAAACAAATACCTGATAAAGCCTATACTCAAAATCCATTCCGTATTTTTCGTTTGGATCATAATCAATCTGAGATTCTACAATGTTTCTGTATCTTCCGGACATATATAAACTGTTCCATTCGTTTACCAGAATCGTATTTCTGCTTTTAAGATAAGATTCTGTATACATGGATTTAGGTCTTGCTCTGGTAAGCACGAAGTTTTCATAGTCTGTATCGAAAACAGTAAGTTCCCATTCTCCATCGTCACCCTTTTCTACTTTTGCAGGCTGATGAGAGCCTTCAGTTGGTGGTGTAACATTTCTAGATGTACAGGAGAAAGTCAGTACACTAAGGATAATGATAAAAATAAAGTTTTTCATAATCAATATTTTTAAATGTATATCAAATTTAGTGCAAAAAAATAACCGCTTTACTAGCGGTTATTAAATTTTTATTGTGCAGATTTTTGCAGAATACTGAAAACCGGGAAATGGTCACTGTATCCTCCTGTAAATCGATCTCCGTCCCATGATCTGAAAGGATAACCTTTGTAGCTTCCTTCTTTATTGATGAGGTAGCCCGGAGCATATACTTCGGTTGTATACACGGTATAATCTTTTTGTGCCGATCTTCCTTTGTCTCCGATTAGATTTTTTGAATAAATAATCTGGTCGAATAAATTTGGTGCATCCTGGTATGCTAATGAAGCTACACCGTTTTTAAACATTTTAAACATTGGATTAAAATATGGCGTTTCGTCACCTACTTTATCAATATCACCTGTAGCTTTTACATAATTTTTGAAACTTGGACTAACCGGATCGTCATTAAAGTCACCCATTGCCATTAATCTGTATTCCGGATTGCTGTTTCTAATACTATCCATCTGCTGATTAAGTAACGCTGCTGCTGCATTTCTTTTCGGAAGTGAAATAGCTTCACCACCTCTTCTGGAAGGCCAGTGATTTACAAAGAAGGCAAATTTCTCTCCGTCTAATTCTCCAAGAACGACTAATAAATCTCTGGTGTATTCACGCTTTCCGTTATCAAATATTTTTAGTTCTTTCTTCCATGCTTTTTCTAGTTTGAAACGGCCCTTTTGATAAATCAAGCCATTGTCTATACCTCTGGCATCATAAGAATTGAAATGAACAACACCATAATTGTATTTAGCAAGCTGAGGCTGCTTTACCAGATCCTCAATAACCTGTCTGTTTTCTACTTCAACAAGGCCTACAACTACAGGAGCTGTTTTGGTATATTTACTACCTAACTCTGAAATAACCTGAGCAATATTTCCAAGTTTTTGCTGATAAACTTTTTCAGTATAATTTTTGGCACTTTGTGGTGTAAATTCACCATTCGAGTATTGCTGTCTTACAGCTTTCTTCCCTTTCAGAAGAGCATCACTCCACTGTCCTTTATAAGGCTCGTGTTCCAGGTACTGTATAGAATCTACTGGAATACTTCTGTGAAATGCAGGGTTGCTTACATCTTTTGTTCCATCAATATAATCTGCAGATTTATAAATGTCCCATAAATTTTCCACATTATAAAATCCTACAGCGGCAACTCTTCTTATATTACTTTGGGAAAAAAGTAATATATTCGTAAATAATAGAGTAATGAATAAAAATTTCCTCATGTCAGATTGGTTTGAAATTACAAAGATAAATGAAATAAATCTTTAATTTTACATGACATCAATGGGGTGGCCTCATACCCTCCGCTAAATAAAATTACACTAAATTTGCGGAAAATGACCTCGATAATTACTAAACAATATTTAAGATATGATTAAAAAGCTATCATTGCTGTCATTGTTTACATTGCTGCCGGCATCTTTTTACTACGCACAAACTACTGCTTTTGCGTATATTAAAGATACTGCGGGGAAACCTGTAGAGAGTGCGGATGTAAGCATGAAAGGATCATCGTATAGTGTAACAGCGGACAAAATTGGATATTTCCAATTTGTAGGTCTGAAGCCGGGACACTATCAGATTACAGTTTCAAAGCCTCCTTTTGAATCTCAAATTGTAGAATTTGACGTTGAAGAAGGTAAAAAAAGACAGGATTTAGGTGTCATCAAATTATCCACTAATTTTAATGATATAGATCAGGGATTTACTATTCTTGATGACAGTGACCAGTCTGATGAGCTCAATAACCAGTCAACAGTTGGTTTGCTACAATCATCGAGAGATGTGTTTAGTAGTATCGCAGCATTTGATCTTGGATTTTACTGGTTCCGCCCGAGAGGGATTGATTCGAGGCTAGGGGAAAATATGATTAATGGTGTTTCTACCGCACGCCCGGATACGGGGATGGTAGATTTTAGTACGTGGGGTGGACTTAATGAGATCACACGTTATCCGGAAATCGCACTGAATCACAGTCCATCTGAATATGGTTTTGGTGGTGTTGGATCTGTATTTTATAAAAATACAAAGGCAAGTGACTACCGTAAAGGAAGCCAGTTAACTTATTCCCTGACCAACCGTAACTATAATAACCGATTATCATACAGGTTCTCTTCCGGAATGAATAAGAAAGGATGGGCATTTACAGGTATGATTGCCAGAAGATGGGCACAGGAAGGTATACAGGACGGAACTTTCTACGATGCTATCAGTGGTTATCTTGGAGTTGAAAAGAAGATCAATGATAAGCATACTGTAACACTTAATGCAATTGGCTCAGACTACAGAAGAAGTACATCCAGTCCGAATACTCAGGAAGTATATGATTACAGAGGTATTCATTATAATGCTTACTGGGGATGGCAGGATGGAAGAAAGCGTAGCGAAAGAGTAAAGACAGGATTTATGCCAATGATCCAGTTAACAGATTACTGGAAGATTAATAAAAAATCTGATTTATGGACAACTGTTTCTTACCAGTTCGGAAAAGAAAAAAGTTCCAGATTGGATTGGTATAAGGCCAATAACCCGTCTCCAATTTACTATAGAAATCTTCCAAGCTATTGGGAGAATTTAGATAAACCGAGTCTTTCGCAGCAGGAAAATCTTGCATTAACCAAAGACTGGTGGACGAATAACGATCAGGATCATACACAGATCAATTGGAATTCATTGTATAATGCTAATCTAAATGGACCGGTAGGAGAGAATGGAAGAAGAGCTTTTTATTTTCTTGAGAATGATGTGAAGAACAACAAAATTTGGAATGTATCAACACATTATACCAATAATCTTACGGACAGAATGAAGTTGGTACTTAATCTGACTTATCAGAATTATTATTCTGAACAATATAGAGAGATTAAGGATTTATTAGGTGCTGACTATGCACTTAATATGGACCCTTTTGCTAAAACAGCAAGAGGAGGCAGCTTTAATACGTTGGATCCAAATGTTAACAAAAAAGTAGGAGATAAATTCGGGTATGATTATATCTACAGACGTCAGGATATTAATTTCAATGCCGGACTGAAATTTTCAACGCCGAGAATTGATGGATTTGTTTCTGCTTTAGTAGGTTATTCAACAAATAACAGAGAAGGTCTTTTCCAACATTACTTATATAAAGATTCTTATGGTAAAGGAGCAGATCAAAATTTCTGGAATTTTGGTTTGAAAGGACAATTGACTTATAAGTTGAACGGAAGAATGTTCTTGATGTACAACGGAGCATACTATTCTCAGGCACCGTTCCTTAATGATATTTTTATAAATGCAAGAAATAGCAATGCCGTTTCTCCAAATATTCAGAGTACTATTATTAATGCAAATGATTTAAGTTATATAATTTCAGCGCCAAGCTTTAAATTAAGATTAACTGGGTACTTGATCAATACGATGAATGATACCAATGTACAACGCTATTTTGCAAATGGAATAAGCTTTAATACATTGGATGACGCAGGACAAGAGATACAAGGTGACAACCAGGCAATGGTTACACAGGTATTATCTAATGTGAATACAAGAAATATGGGTGTAGAATTGGGTATTCAGGTAAAGATTACGCCAACTCTTACAGCTAGTGGTTTAGCAAGTATTGGACAATATACCTATACAAACAATCCAAAGCTTTATTTTGCGTCTGATGCAATGGGAGTTTTCTATGATTATAATAAACAAGGTGAGCTTGTAAGATCTGAATATAAAGATCTTGGAGAATCCTACCTTAAAGATTATAAAGTAGGAGGTACTCCACAACAGGCATTCTCGGTAGGCTTAAGATATAGCAGTCCAAAATACTGGTGGATTAGTGGTAACTGGAATTATTTACGTGATGGATATATTGATCCTTCTCCTGCAACCAGAACAAATTCGTTTATCTATAATCCAAACACACCAGGAGTACCATACGATGATGTTAATGAAGTAGAGTTGAGACGAGTTCTGAAGCAGGTACAATTACCGGATGCATTTTTCTTTAACGCGAGTGCAGGGAAATCCTGGGTTATCGGTAAATATTATTTTGTAATTTCTGCTACGGTTAATAACATCCTGAATAACAAGAAGTATATTACAGGAGGTTTTGAGCAGACAAGGTACATTAATTATAAAGATTATGTTGCTGATTTTGATAGAAATACATCAAACTTTGCTCCTAAGTATTTCTATTCACAGGGAAGATCTTATTTCTTCAATGTTCAGTTCCGTTTCTAATTTCTAATCAATTTAAATAAAAAAAAATGAACCATATATCATATTTTAAATCATTTATTATCGCGACTTTAGGCATAACAGCTCTTAATTCGTGTGTTAAGAGTGATGATTATTCAGTTCCTACAATTGCTTGTACAGATAGATTTCCAGCAACTAATCATGCATTGTCCGATCTGCCAGCTATTGCAAAAGTGAAGCCTGCACAAGCAGATATTATTAAGGAAGATTATATTGTAGAAGCTTATGTATCCTCTTCAGACCAATCCGGGAATATTTACAAAGCATTATATGTTCAGGACAAGCCATCAAATCCAACACAAGCAGTTGAAATAGACATTGATGGATCAAATCAGTATGTTAATTATCCATTAGGCTCTAAAATAAGACTTAACCTTAAAGGGCTAGTAGTACAGGCGACTAGTAATAATGTTAAAATTGGTACTTATGATCCTGATTATGCTATTGGAAGAATTAATCCAAATAAATTATCAGATTATATTGCGCGAGTTTGTGGAACTGAAGGAAAGGCTGTAATTAGTCAGATGGTGCCAGTAGTATTTGATAATATTACCGATGCTTTGCAGCCTCAGAATGTCAATAAATTGATTACGATTAAAGGAGTGCAATTTGATGATGCTGAGTTGTCTAAGACCTTTAGCGATGCTGATAAAACTGGAGACAGATATATTGTAGATCCTAAAGGCAACAAATTAGATCTTAGATTTAGTAATTATGCCAATTTCTCAACAGAGAAAATTTCTCCTAATTATGTGAAGAGCGGTGATATTACGATGATTCTTAGCCGATATAATACAACATATCAGGCATATCTTAGAGATCTTAAAGATCTTAACCTTACAAAAGACAGATTCACTGTTGAAGTAACTCCTCCTGATACAGTAACTCCTCCGGCAGCTAATGCAGCATGGCTATTTAAAGGAGCAGATTTTGAAAACTGGAATGATTTCATTGCTGCTTTGGATGGTAATGGCGTAAAACCATATGTTTCTCAAGCAGTAGGTAAAGGGATGAATGGAGGTAATGCTTTATTAATCAATACACCGGCAACAGGAAGCAATGATTATGTATTTACAGTTAGATCTGGAGCAGGGTATCCTGCTGCACCAAAAAGAATTACTTTCTATATGAATGGTACAGCTGCGGGTAATGGATTATCCTTCAATGTATACGATGCGGCGAGTAAGTATACGCCATTTAATTCCGGAGATGTAACAGGAAGTGTACAGCTTACAGCTGCAATAACTAACGGTTATGGCGGAAGTGTCGATACAAAAGGTAAATGGATTCTAGTAGCATTAGATCTAAGTACAATGCCAAGTGTTAATACGAAAGCCGGATCAAATATATTTGCATTTAAAATAGGAAAATCAGGAACTTATAATCTACTTATAGATAACCTTAAAATAGAATAATATAATCTGATTATATAAAGAATAAAACCGGAAGAAAATCTCTTCCGGTTTTTTATTTTAAAGATTCTAATAGTGCTGAAATAATAAGGATAATATATGCTCGGATATATCTTCTGCTTTTTAGAATAAAAGTGATTAAACGGGCTTTAAATTAAGATAGAAAAAAGCGTGACTTTTTTATGTCATTATAAAAAAAACACTCAGTCCATATGGACTAAGTGTTCTTTATTTGTTGTTTTGTAATTTTAAAAAGCAGCTTCATTTACTTCTTTACCTCTCTGGAAGGTCATTGTTTTCTGTTTACCTTTATAAGAAACGGTTACCAGATTCATCTGGCTGGAAAACTCATTTAGAAGTATTGTATTTTTAACTTTTATAGTACTGATATTTCCTATGCCTGAAGCCTCAAAATATACCCAAACGGCTTCACCATTTACCTGGCTTCCGGTATATGTAAGCCTAACTGGAGCTCCGTTTACACTAGTACTAAAGTTAGCATTTACATAATTTTTAGCAGCATTATCAAAGTTTCCGCTTTTAGAATCCATTTTAAGAGCCTGCTCTAAATCTGAAGCGTTCATTTTAGTAGTGAACTTTAGAACTCCGTTCGCTTCATTATAATCTACCTTGGTCATAGAAGAATGGAATTCCATAAAACTATATGCGAAAATTAGCAATGATAATATGCCTAATGTTCCTAATAACTTTTTCATTTTAAGAGAATTAATTTCATTTCCAAATAATAAGAGTCAAAATATATGCCATAAATTAACTAAAAATTAACACTAATTGCATATTTTTCGTAGAATGCCTTGATATGGGCAACAGCGTCATCCGCATTGTCTACAATTCTGTAAAGATTAAGATCTTCTTCTGAAATAAGGCCGTTTTTAAGTAATGAGCTTTTAAACCAGTCTATTAAGCCTCCCCAGAACTCGCTTCCTACCAATACGATAGGGAATCGTCCGATTTTGTTGGTCTGAATAAGAGTAAGGGCTTCCATTAGCTCATCTAATGTTCCGAAGCCTCCAGGCATAACGATAAATCCCTGAGAGTATTTTACAAACATTACCTTTCTTACAAAGAAGTAATCGTAATCCATATTATAACCATTGTCAATGTATGGATTAAAATGCTGTTCAAAAGGAAGATCTATATTCAGTCCGATAGATTTTCCATGCCCGAATGCACCACGATTTCCTGCTTCCATAATTCCGGGGCCACCACCAGTGATAACTCCGAATCCTAATTCGGTTATTTTTTCGGCTATTTCAGTAGCCATTTGATAATATTTGTGGTCTTCCTTCAGCCTTGCAGAGCCAAAGATAGAAACGCATGGCCCTATTTCCGTCATTTTTTCAAATCCGGAAACAAATTCAGCCATGATTTTAAAAACCATCCAGCTGTCCTTAGTCAGTTTCTCGTCCCAGCTTTTCTGGCGGAAACTTTCTTTTACTCTTTCATCTAAAATAATATCGTTTTTAGGTGTATCTTTCTTTTTCATGTGTCTACATTTTTATTTAAAATATTCTTCCGCCAACAGAATACTCTCCGGCTTTCCAACATCTACAAGATATGCATCGTGAATATAACCATTGATTCTTTCTGTCATCATAAAGTCCAGGTATTCCTCCATAATGGAGAATTTTCCGGTACGTTTTATTTTATCAAAAATAAGAGAATTAATACAATGGATTCCGCTGAATGCTAAGGGGCGGAAGCCTTTGTTGAATTCTGCAAGCTTTTGTTCTCCGGTATTGGTGTTCATCCATCCTTTTAATACCATAGAATCGTCGAAAAGTAATTTTCTGCTACTTTCTCTGTCTGAAACAGCAAGAGTAACAAAATCTTCGTGTTCCTTGTGGAAGTTAATGAATTCTGTAATATTCAGATCAGTTAGGATATCCACGTTCATAATAAGAAAACATTCTTCCTTTTCCAGAAAAGGTTTTGCAAACATTAAGCCACCTCCGGTTTCTAATAATTGTTCGCTTTCATCGGATATTTCTATCTGTGCTCCGAAGTTATTTTTTTCTTTCAGAAAATCAACAATTTGTTCTCCGAAATGATGAATGTTAATTACAAAATTATTGATGCCAAAAGACTGCAGGTAATTGATGTTACGTTCTAATAATGTAATTCCGTTTACTTTGGCCAAAGCTTTCGGATGGGCATCCGTAAAAGGCTTTAGACGAGTGCCTTTTCCTGCCGCAAAAAGTAAAGCTTTCATAGGTTAGTTCAATTGAGGTTGCTCATCATGATGCAGGATAACGTTTGCCTGTGGGTATTTCTCACGTATAAATGCAGCTGTTTTTATAGCTGAATATACGGATCTGTGCTGCCCGCCAGTACAACCGAAGTTGATTTGCAGATTCTCGAATCCACTTGCCAGGTAATCGTCGATATTAATAGAAACAATGCTGAAAACTGAATTCAGAAAATCCTGAATCTTGGTTTTTTCTTCCAAATATTCCTGTACAGGTATGTCGTTTCCGGTTTGTTGTTTGTATTCTTCAATTCTGCCCGGATTTAGTATTCCGCGGCAATCGAATACGAAACCACCTCCATTACCGGAATTGTCTTTCGGAATACCTCCTTTTTTATATGAAAAACTATGTACTTCGATATTTAACATTTTATAATATATTATTTTTAATCATTAAGATATTTAGAGAATTAAGCTTTATTAATCAGGTAATGCTGTGAAATATTCATTAACCATTGGGATTGCTGACTTTGTTATATTATCTGTATAAAAATTAATAAGTAGTCCCTGAGGTTTTTGAAGGATCTTCATATAAGAGAGTAACTGTGCCTGATGTACAGGCTTAATCTCATCAACAGTTTTTAATTCAATACAAATTAAATCATTTACAAGTAAATCTAACCTTAGTTCTGTGTCAAAATATAAATCGTCATAAATAATAGGTGCAATAATTTGTTGTTTTACCTCATATCCATTTTTTTCTAATTCGTATTTCAGACATTTTTCATAAATGCTTTCTAATAAACCAGGTCCCAAATTCTTATGCACCTTGATTGCACAACCAAGGATATCGTAAGAGAGCGTAGTTATATCTTTTTTTGTTAGCATCTAAATTTCCTTAATTACTTAATGGTTAGATAACTCAATGATTTTCTGATTTATAATTGGCGATGAAAGCTGCATTATTATTTTTTGTAATTCCGGATATTTTTGAAGCTCTGTCCAGTTTTCAGAAAGATAAGTAACGTTTTCTATTCCGCGTGGAATACTCTCTATAAAGTGTTTTTTCCGTTGAATAAGGCCACGGAAACCATATGCTCCTAATACCTGAAGGAAGCGCATGAGTTTGCAGTAGTTTACGGCCTCTTTGAAAGAATCTTCAGAAAAGGAATCTTTGTTCAAAGCCAAATATTCGGAAAGAAACTCATTTTTCCATTCTGCAGAAAAGTTTGCTTTAGCCTGAAATAGAAATGAAACAAGGTCATAAGTAGCTGGTCCCAACATTGCTGCTTGGTAATCGATAAAATAAATTTCATCCTGATCATCGACCATAATATTCCTGGCCTGGAAATCCCGCATCATAACCGTGTGTGGCTGAAGTGACTGAACTTTGTCAGAAATGTGTTTGAACTCCTTTAATATTTTTCCTTTATGGTAGTCGATTTCTAGTATATCAACCAGAAAGTTTTTGAAGTAATAAAGATCATGGGTTATGGGAAAACTATCATATGCCTCATATTCGTAGGCATGTGAAAAGTCTATATTTCCTGATGTTTTCTGTTGAAAATTGCTTAATGCTTTAATTGTCTTACCAACTAATCTTTTTATCCTTTCGCTGTGTCCTTCTTTTGTGATAACTTCGGATAAAGTATTAGAGCCAACATATTGTTGGAGATAAAGATTTCTCTCAGCGTTGATTGCATAAATTTCCGGTACGCGAAGCTGTAAATTGCGAAAAGCATTTGTCAGATAGAAGAAACTCTCATTCTCATCAATTTTCTCGTTGAAAGTAAGGATATACTTTTTATCAGATGTTTCAACAATTAGATTCTGGCGGGCAGAGCCACTCTGTTGAAGAGGGGTTATTGTAAAGTCCGAATGTCCAAAATAATCTTCTAAAAATTTCTGAAATAGTTCTTCTCGCATAGTCTGATCTCCTTACAAATATACTAAATGATATTTATAGAAGCGGAAGCAGAGCGATATAGATGTATTAAATAATGTTTTTAAAAGCTTTTTGTTATCAGTAATTAATAGTTATTATTGGTTTAGACGGTATGTTTTTGTACCTGGCTGATGTTTTTAATAGTCCATTCGATTTTTTTCTCAAATGGAAACTCACGAACAGGACAATTACTAATTTGGCATACAGAGCAGGAAATAGGCTTGCAATCGTCCATATGGAAATTGAATTCTATTTGTCGATCCAAATTTTTGGCAAGTAAGATGAGTACTTTTTCCATTTCGTTATGAGCCTCCCTTAGACTGTAATACCAGGGCAAAGTAATATGAGCATCGATATGAAGATTGGCTCCATATTGCTGAATTTTCATATTATGAATATCTATCCACTGTGGTTGTCGGTTGGCTAGTAATATTGCAGTGATTTCTTTTAAAAGCTTATCATCAGTCTCGTCCATAATTCCGCTTAGCGCTTTACGGACAATCTGATAACCAATAAAAATAATATAAGACCCGAATATTAGTGCTACAGCACTGTCTATCCAGTACCAGTGTGTAAAGTGTACAATGACTAAACTTATAACAACTCCCAGAGTAGTAATAGTATCGGATTGTAAATGTTTCCCGGATGCAATAAGTACCAGAGAATTTTCTCTCTTTCCTTTTATCAAAGAATACCAACCAAGTCCATAATTAATAAGTCCGGTTATAAGTACTATGAAAATTCCCCAGTCGAGATCTTTTACGTGATTTCCTTTAATTAAGCTATTACTGGACTGAACGATAATTAGTATGCCGGCAATAATAATGAGTAATCCTTCCACACCGGAGGTTATAAATTCTACTTTTCCATGTCCGTAAGGGTGTTCTTTATCTTTTGGTTTAGCGGCTAAATATAATGAGTACAGGCCTAAAAATGCACTCACAATATTAACTATACTTTCCATGGCATCGGAAAATACAGCGTCTGAGTTCGTTAGTTGCCAAGCAACTAGTTTGCCTATAAATAATATAATTCCGGCAAAAGCAATAGCCCGCTGAAAAGCAAGCTTACTAATATCTTTATTGACTGTCTCCTCTTTCATCAATTGATATATTATGGTAAAAAAATATATTACAAAAATAAGGCATCTTTAGAAGATGCCTTGGTTTTTATTTTATACTAGCTCGTTTGCCACCAGATACTCTGCTATTTGTACAGCGTTGGTAGCTGCGCCTTTTCTGAGGTTGTCTGCAACAATCCACAGGTTTAGCGTTTTAGGCTGAGAAAGGTCTCTTCTGATTCTTCCTACGAAAACTTCATCTTTTCCTTCAGCTTCCAATGGCATTGGGTAAACTTTGTTTTGTACATCGTCTAACACAACAACTCCCGGAGTTTCTGAAAGAATCTGACGAACTTCCTGAAGATCGAATTCGTTTTCGAACTCGATATTTACACTTTCAGAGTGTCCACCTTGTACTGGTACTCTTACTGCAGTAGCTGTTAGACTGAAAGTATCGTCACCCATGATTTTCTTAGGCTCTTTCATTAACTTGATCTCCTCCTTTGTATAATCATCATCTGCGAATACATCACAATGAGGTAAGGCATTTTTGAAAATCTGATAAGGGTAAACCATTTGTGGAGTTTCACCTTTAATTTCAGCATTTAACTGGTCTACAGCATCTTTACCAGTTCCGGTTACAGATTGGTAAGTAGATACAATAACTCTTCTGATATCGTATTTTTTATTCAGTGGAGCTAATACCATTACTAACTGAATTGTAGAGCAGTTAGGGTTAGCAATAATTTTGTCTTCTTTCGTCAATACATTAGCATTGATTTCCGGAACAACTAATTTTTTATCAACTTCCATTCTCCATGCTGAAGAATTGTCAATTACTGTTGTGCCTGCCTCTGCAAACTTAGGTGCAAACTGTTTGGATGTTTCTCCCCCTGCAGAAAACAGAGCGATCTCAGGTTTTCGGTCAATAGCTTCTTGCATGCTTACAATAGCATATTCCTGACCTTTGAAAGTAATTTTCTTTCCTACAGATCTTTCAGATGCTACAGGAATCAATTCAGTTATCGGAAGATTTCTCTCTTCCAAAACTTTCAGCATAACCTGGCCAACCATCCCGGTTGCGCCGACAACAGCGATTTTCATTTTAAAGTATGATATATTGGTTAAATAATTGTCAAAATTAAGAAATAAAAGCTTAATACTTAATATATAACAGTAAATAGGCGATAGTTTTTAGCTATCGGTTTTCTTTGCTACTGATAAGTTATAGTTAAGCTCCCATTAATTTTGCCCATGGTAAAGCAAAAGCGAAAAGTGCAATTGCAAGGACAGCTAATACGACCATTCCCATAGAGATTGTGTCGTTTGTTTTAAGTTTCTTATTCAGAATTGTCATTAGTACAGCAGCAATAAGCATAGAGAAAGGATGCTCTATATAGGTGAATCTTAGAGCTGAATTTTTCATAAGTCCTCCCATACCCATCGCTTTGATTGTATCCATAAAGCCGGAGGTTCCTACAAGCATAATAATACCGATAAGAAACTGGATGTGGAAGAAGATCATTACGAATAGAGTTGATTTTCTCAGTAATTTGGAAACTTTACCGGAATATCCAAGTATCACTGTAAGCAATGCAATGATAAAAAGAGCGACTAATAGTAACTCCAGATAAGCGAAGCCTCTGTGCGCTTGTAAAAAAATATTGTGCATAATCTAAATTTAAATGTGAACAAATATAACAAAACCCGCCGAGATTGGCGGGTTTAATTGATTATCATTCAGATGATTTTTAACCAATGTTAGAATCTGAAAGTAGCTGCGGCTGACCAGGTTCTTCCGAAACCTAAGAACCCTGTATTGCCATCTGCAACACCTTGATATACTCTTCCTGCTTCCTGATATGTTTTACCAGCATCCGGACCATTTGCAATTTTATCAGTCGTGTAGATGTTAGAGCTTAGCTCAGAGATATAATACTTATTGAATAAGTTGTATACATTAACTCTTAAAGTTAAAGATCTTTTCTGATCGATAGTAAACTTATAAGCAGCACCTACATCGAATAAATTATAGCTTGGTAATTTTACAACGCCTTTGTCTCTTGCAGCTGCTGTAAGGAAGTTAATCGGGTTAAACTGAGCATATAATTTGTCATAATATTCCCAGTTTGCATCAATACTAAATGCCTTGGTAATGTTATAATCAGCTCCGATGCTTGCTGTTGTTTGTGCAGCATCACCCACTTTTAGATCTTTAATGTTTATTGTTCCTGTTGCTCCCGGAACTTCCTGGTTGCTTAGGACATCGATGATGTTGAAGTTTGCATTTCCTTTGTACTTCCAGTTACCAACAGAAAGCATACCTCTAAGTCTAAGGTTAGAAAATGGTCTTGCTTTAGCCTCTAATTCAACTCCCTGGTGAAGTTGTCCTACGTTCAAAGCATTGTAGAAATAAGTATTTCCCTGTTTTAATTGGGAGAAGTTTGCAACATCTCCAGCGGTTGCGTTGAATGTTCTTGTAATAAATCTGTCATCCCATTGTGTTCTGTAGGCATTGATGTTAACGTCTACATAACGGGATTTGAATCCATAACCTAGTTCTATTGAGAAAATTCTCTCATTCTTTACATCTTTATAGACATTCTGGTTCGTCGGGAATAAAGCACTAAATAATGGTTGTCTGGAAATAACACCTGTATTGAAGAATACATTATGATGTTCATCTATATTATAGTTCGCACCTCCTTTTACAATATAACCGGTTTTGTTATACCATTTTGTTTCCTGGCTATCCGGAGTATATAACATATAATCTCTTCGCTTATAGTATTGCTTGGAAACGGAACCCTGAAGTGAAGCACTTAGCTTTTCATCAGAGTACTCAACCATTCCATATGCTCCAGCCCATCTTACCAATCCTTCATTGTATATAGATACTTTCTGAACATTATTTAGGTTTGTGATTGCTTCTGGTTTTACTATTTTATTGACAAAATAACCATTAGGAGAGTTCACTGTACTTTTCACAAAAAATGCATCAGAACCTAACATATCTGTAACGATATCATATAGTGCACCTTTGTAAGTTTTAAGGTCAATTCCTCCGTTGAAAGTCCAGTTGTTTTTCTTATAGTTAAGATCAGCAATAGCACCATACCAATCGTGTGCATTGATACTTTGCTTTCTTACAATACCACTTGTACCATTCAACGTTGCTACATATCGTCCGTTATAATCGGTTGGTTGCCCTTGTTCTGCAGTGAAGGTTCCTTTTTGGAATGATCTTCCACTATAGTCAGTTACCATACCACCTCTGTTGTAACGATAAATCATATCCCAATCAATGGTACCGCTACCATTTGTAAAGTTCATTGGAGTTTTTCCATCGGCTCCACCTAAGATGCTTCCACTTAATCCAGTACCACCACCACCGCGGCCCCATGAAGCATAAACTACAGTTGAAAGCTTTAACGCATCATTAATAGTCCAGTCCCAGTTAATTGAAGCAATTGGTTTGTGATAGAAGTTAGGTGCTAAATTGAATTGAGATCCATTTAGTATTCCTGTTTGTGGATTGTATCTTCTTCCGTATGTATCTAATTGACGTAATGTTGCTACATTGGCTCCTGTTGCAGAAGATCTTCTGGTATCGTGTACCTGTGGTGCTCCTGTTGCAATAATGTTGAAAGCGTGTTTCTCATTTGGCTTGTAACCTACAGAGAAAAACCATGAATAACCTTCTCCTTTTGTCCCGTTAATATAACCGTCACCTTGCCAACGAGAAAGTAATACAGTCGTTCCCCACTTGTTTTTTAAGCCTGAAGAATACATGGCTGATAATCTTGAATAGTTATCATTACCTACTTCTGCTTTTACCATTGCCTTTTGCTCTGAATCTGTAGCTTTAGTTACAATGTTAATGGTTCCTCCTACAGATGGAACCACAAATTTAGATGCTCCAAGACCTCTCTGAATCTGGATAGAGCTGGCAATATCTGCTAAACCAGTCCAGTTGGACCAGTATACAGCACCACTCTGCATATCATTTACAGGTTGTCCATTGATGATTACCGCAATGTTGGTAGCATCAAAGCCTCTCATGTTAATTCTGCTGTCGCCGAATCCACCACCTACTTTGGTTACATAAACAGATGGCGTTGACTTCATAATTTCAGGAAACTCTCTGTTTCCCAATTTTTCCTGAATTTCCGTTGCCTTAATTGTGGAAACTGCAACAGGTGTTTTTCTTTCTTTAGCAACCTGTGTAAGGTTTCTTCCTACTAAAACTACCTCGTCAATAGACTTAGATTTTTCTAGAGAATCCTTAGTTTTTTGTGCGTAATACACACTGGCTGTGGATAATACAAGAGCCGTAATTAATGGCTTTTTGAAATTAATGTTCATAAATAACAGTGTTGATTTTTAACGCTGCAAATATGAGTATTTATTCTTTAACATTCTTTAACACGATGTTAATTTTTTTATGAAAAAAGCAAAAATAAAACCCGCCATTTGGCGGGTTTTATTTTTATATTCTAATGTTGTTTTGATTAGAAGTTGAAAGATAAGGTTGTTGACCAAGTTCTTCCAAAACCGAAGTAAACTCTGTTAGACGGATCAATCCCTTTATATAAAGTTGACTGATATGTATTATATTGCTGTTGAGCTGAACCTAATTTTGGATCATCTTTGAAATCCCCAAGTCCTTTAGTTTTAATATTTGTTGCTCCATCCTGAATATAAGTTCTATCTAATAAATTATAAACATTTGCCCCAAGTGTGAAGTATTGCTTATCATTTAATCTGATTTTGTATGAAGCACCTACATTAAATAAGTTGAAATCAGGTAACTTTAAAGCTTCATTACCAGGCTTTAAGAAATCATTGATATTCATTGCTGAATAAATTCTTCCTACATATTGCCAGTCACCATAGATTCTTAAATCTTGTACTGGAATAATTGTTACACCTACTGAAGCAGTAGTTTGTGGAATACTGTTGTTGGTACCTCCAACATTCACTTTATCTAAATACAATACAGAAGTATTAGCTCCGTTTGTTTGGATTGGAGTATTATCATCCTGGAAGTTAGCACCTGTAGCATTTCCTTTGTATTTATAATCACCCCAAGAGAACATTCCCTGGAATTCTAAATATTTGTTTACTTTATAGTTTCCTTCAAACTCAACCCCTTGGTGAAGTTGTGTAATTCCACTAATTTCCGAATAACCAGTAATTCCATTTCCAAAATCTACACTACCTCTTCTGAACCATCTGTCTTTCCATTCAGTTCTGTAGACATTAACTTTTGCATTAAAGTTTGAAGATCTGAAACCATAACCTAATTCAGCTGAGAATATTTTCTCATTTGTTAGTGTAGGATTTACAAGCTGAAGATTACTTGGGTAAACAGAATTAAAGAAAGGTTGTTTGCTATAGTAACCAATATTAGCAAATACATTATGATTGTTGTCGATATTATAGTTTGCCCCCCCTTTAATTGTAAAGCCAAATAAATTTTTAAAATCTGTTTTTCTACCTACAGGTTGCCCTTGTTGAGTTCCACCGTCTTTTTTAACAAATTCATCAATTCTTCTATATCCTTGGTTAGAGATTGACCCTTGAGCATAAGCTGTGAACTTTTCTGTAGAGAATTCAACCTGTCCAAATCCACTGTACCATAGTACTTCACCATCGTTACTATAGGCAACTCTGTCTTCCATTGGCGCTTGTTTTCCACCAAAAGGATTCCATTCTAACCTTTTATAATCATAAGTATTTCTTACAATATTTGGTGGGATATTTTGATTTTTATCATCTTTATAACCAGCTGCCCCGTAAAGATCCGAAACAACTTGATAGTGATAACCATAGTAATATCTATCATCAGTTCCTATAGAGATATTCCAGTTATCATTAAATTTATGTTGGAAGTTTGCTAATATACCGTACCAGTTGTGAGAGTTGATACTAGACCTTCTAATTAGTGTGCTACCTGCTGCTGCAGTATTTACATTTACAGCTGCATTGGCTGCAAAAATTTTATCATAGTCGAACTGACCTTGATTATCAACATAACCTGTCATTCCTTTTCCTCCAACTCTACCAAGGTCTCCGGTACCACCACCACGGCCATTAGACATATATGCTACGGTACTTAAAGTTGATTTATCACTGATAGTCCAATCCCAGTTTAATTGGAGTACAGGCTTGCTATAGTAGTTTGTTCTGTTAGCAATTGCTACTCTTCTGCCATCAGGCATTGTACGGTATCCCCAATCAGAATTATAAGATCTGTCTGGTGTTCCGTCATTATCAGGATTATATTTGATAGTACTAGCAATTGTTGGAGCGAAAGTTCTTTGATCATGCCATTGTGGTGAAGAAGTAATCATAAACTGTAAGTTATGCTTCTTGTTTGGCTGATATCCTAACGCAAAGAAATAAGTATATGCTTCGTATTCGGTATTTTGGATATAAGTTGAACCAGCCTGTCTGCTCATTAAGAATGATGAAGACCAACCGTTTTGTGTTTTACCAGTGTTATAGGCAAATGAAGTTTTTAAGAAATCATTGTTACCAACACCAAGTCTGATAACTCCTCCCTGCTTCATATCAGCCGAACGGGTTAAAAAGTTCATTGTACCACCAACAGAAGCAATTGCTAATTTAGAAGATCCAAGACCTCTTTGTACTTGCATTGTACTTGTAACATCTGCTAAACCAGTCCAGTTAGACATATATACAGTACCACCTTCCATATCGTTAACCGGCATACCGTTAACCATTACGGCGATATTTCTCGATTCGAAACCACGTAATGTAATTCCTGAATCTCCAAAACCTCCACCTCCTTTAGTTGCATATACGGATGGTGTTGTATTCAGAATTTCAACAAGTTCCTGGTTACCCAGTCTCTCTACAATTTGTGCAGCTTTCACTGTAGAAACAGCAACCGGAGTCTTTCTGTCTTTAGCAATGTCGGTTACACCTTTCAAAATTACCTCTTCGATATCTTTCGATTTGGATTTTGTGGAGTCCTGTGTTTGCTGTGCATAATACACGCTGGCTGTAGTTAGTGTAATTACTGCCGCAAGCATTGGCTTTCTAAAATTGATCTTCATATTATTGATTTACTTTACTTTTATATAAGTAGATAGTTTCAGATTGCAAAAATGCACAATTTTTTTTTAACGTAGTTTAACAAAATGTTAAATTTTCAATGCCTTGAGACTCAGGTCAATATTTTTAGCAGAATGGGTTAATGCACCTACTGAGATATAGTCTACGCCGGTTTTTGCAATATCCTTAAGCCTTTCTCTTGTAACGTTGCCAGAAGCCTCGGTTTCACAAATTTTGTTAATAAGAATTACTGCTTCTGCCATGGTTTCGTTGTCCATGTTGTCCAGCATAATACGGTCTATTCCCGGAGTATTGATGGCTTCCTGAACCTCTTTTAAGTTTCTGGTTTCAACTTCAATTTTCAAGTTGAGCTTATTCTTTTCTACATATTCTCTGGCCATTTTCACTGCGTTGGAAATGCTGCCATTATAATCAATGTGATTATCTTTCAGCATAATCATATCATATAATCCAAATCTATGATTGGTTCCGCCGCCAACGGCTACTGCCCATTTTTCGCACAAACGGAAATTAGGTGTAGTTTTACGGGTATCCAGAAGTTTAGTTTTTGTTCCTACCAATCGGGAATCCCAATCATGGGTAAGAGTTGCAATACCACTCATGCGCTGCATACAGTTTAATACAAATCTTTCTGTAGATAATATAGACTGAGCAGAACCGGTTACAATAAATGCTACATCACCAACTTTGGCTTGTTCACCATCTTTAATCTTAACATCAACAGTAAGATCTTTATCATAATATTTAAAGATGTACTCTGCCAGTTCTACACCTGCAAGAATACAGTCTTCTTTTACCAATAATTTTGCAGACTGTTGCAATGTGGCAGGAATAGTTGCCAATGTAGAATGATCTCCTTTCTGAAGATCTTCTGCCAGAGCATTTTTAATAAAAGTATTTAGTGCTTTTTCTGTAATATAACTTGGACGGTTCATTTTATACTGTTCTTGTTGTTTCAATTGGTTTATCGTTTCTGGACCATTCGCTCCAGGAACCTACATAAAGTTTTGGGATATTGAGTCCGGCATAGTCTATTGCCAATAACGTGTGGCAAGCTGTAACACCAGAACCACAATGTACTATAATATTTTCAGGTTCATAGCCCTCGAATATTTTTGTAAAATATTGTTTTAACTCTTCCGGATCTTTATAAGTTCCATCTGAGTTAAGATTGTTGGCAAAAGGGTAGTTCTTTGCTGTTGGAATATGCCCTGCAACGGAATCTATAGGTTCTGTTTCTCCATTGTAGCGAGGTGCTTCTCTAACGTCAATAATTAGGGTTTTATCCTGTTGGGTGAATGTTTCAGCTTCCTGAATATCAGCAATGGGAAGTTGCCATTCTGTAAAAGTAAAATTTCCAGGTGTTCTTTCCGGGGAAGCTTCTGTTGTTATAGGAATAGAATTATTGATAGCTGCTTGCAAGCCCCCGTTCAGTACCTGTACATTTTTTAGTCCCGCAGAACGAAGCATCCACCATAACCGGGCTGCAGCGTTCGATGCGTTTTTATCATCATAAATAATAACATGAGAGTCTTTTTCTATACCAGTTTGTTGCAGTACTTTTATAAAGTTTTCTATTTTTGGCAGTGGATGGCGACCTCCATTTTTATAATCCTGAGGAACATCGGACATATCAGTGTTTAGTTCCAGATAATAGGCATTAGTTATGTGCCCGTTATCATATATATTCCGTGCATTATTTCCAGCATGGATAATGATGATTTCTGGTTGATCCAGAATATTTGCTAACTCATCGGGATTAATGATAGATTGTGTTTTCATAATATTTTGAAACCTGTTTCTATAGATAAAACTTTCTTAGCTCTTCCTCTATTGAAGGAAGCAGAGATTTAAAATCTTCCGGCAATACCTTTTTCAGCTCATATGAAGAGATTCCTAAAGGTTTATATAAATCAGTAAGAGAATATTCCGCGATGATTTCATCTTTATCTTTGCAGATAGATAGAAGTATAATTTGGTGGCCCCATGGAATGAGGTAAAGTTTTTGTTTTAAATCGTTAACAAGTTGTTGACGATTTTCAGAAGGTTGATTATAAAAGAGATAAAATCGTTTGCAGAATTTTAAGTTACTTTCTGAAAAGCCTTTTATATTGGGAATTTCTTTTTTTAAATCCAGACTTAATTGTTTAAAAAAACCTGAACCATAAGTATTCTCAAAATGTTTTTCAGAAATCTCTCTGCCTAAATCCCAATACATTTCTATTAAAGCTGAATTTACCTTTATAGCTGCTTTAATCTGGCTTTGCTGAATCCGTTGTTTTAATTCAGAAATCCAGTTTTTGTATTCAGGATTTTTTAGTTCCATTACCTAAATAATTTTTACCAAATCTTTATTAAAAAAGGCACCTTTATTTTCTTTCATCTCCATAGAATGTTTGATGATAAGATAAGAAACATTCACAAGATTTCTAAGTTCCGATAGCTGCGGTGAAAGAATAGAGTTGTTATAAAGAGCTGTAACAGCTTCATAAATCTCTCTCTGTTTTTGCTGTGCTATTTTTAAGCGGGAATTGCTTCTCACGATTCCTACAAGATCACTCATCATTTCTTGTAACTGTTTTCTGAAATAAGAGACCATTACCATTTCATCCATTAGCTTCATCCCTTCCTGATTCCATTCAGGAATAGCCTTTAGATCATTGAAATTAAATTCATTCTGTTTTAGCAACTCTACTGTTTTTACGGCAGCTTCATGGCCAAATACTAAACCTTCCAGTAAAGAGTTGGATGCTAATCGATTGGCTCCGTGTAATCCTGAATTGGTACATTCGCCTACAGCAAAAAGATTCTTAATAGAAGACTGTCCATCTATGTCCACATCAATTCCGCCCATTAAATAATGACAGGCAGGTACAACGGGGATAAGTTGCTCGAAAGGATCTATACCTTCTTCAAGACATTTTTTATAAATATTCGGGAAGTGTTCTTTGAATTTTTCCTGATCCATATGGCGGCAATCCAAACCAACGTAGTCATCTCCGGAGATTTTCATCTCATTATCTATAGCTCTGGCTACAATGTCACGGGAAGCTAATTCTTCACGTTCATCATATTTTTGCATAAAGGGCTGACCATCTTTAGTCCTCAGCTTTGCGCCATCACCACGTACAGCTTCCGAGATCAGAAACAGCATGCCGCTTCTTTTTGAGAACATAGCAGTAGGGTGGAACTGGTAATATTGCATATTGGAAACCTTGCCACGTGCTCTGTGAACAAAGGCAATTCCGTCTCCGGTTGCAATAATAGGATTTGTGGTATTTTTATAAACATGCCCGGCACCACCTGTTGCAACAAGGGTGATCTTGGCTGTAATTTTCTTTATTTTTTTATTTTTCTGATCCAGAATATAAGCACCGTAACAATGGATGTTATCATGGTTCAGTTCCTTGCCGGGAACATGGTGCTGGGTAAGCAAGTCGATCACATAATGGTGATCCAGGACTTCGATATTTGGAAGTTTATTAACTGTTTCCAGAAGAGCTCGTTCAATTTCGAAGCCAGTAATGTCTTTGTGGTGAACAATCCTGTTTTCGGTATGTCCGCCTTCTCTTCCCAGTTTGAAGTCGCCGTCTTTTTCTTTATCAAAACGAGTTCCCCATTCTACAAGTTCTTTGAAGCGGTGTGGACCTTCTTTTACTACCATTTCGACAACATTGCGTTTATTTTCTCCGTCTCCGGCACGCATGGTATCTTCTATGTGCTTTTCGAAATTATCTTTTGAAAAATCAGTGACAACGGCTAGCCCGCCCTGTGCATATTTGGTATTGCTTTCATCTTCATCCGACTTGGTGACAATAGTAATTTGTGCATCCGGCAGGGTCTCTGCAATCTTAATAGCATAAGACAAACCTGATATACCGGAACCAATAACTAAAACATCCGCTTTAATCATAGCTTATAAAATTTGAAGTCTATATTCCTTCTCGTTAATAAAGTATAAACTTACGAATTTTGTAGCTGTTCAAAGACAACATCAACAGATAATTGCTGAGATTGAGCAGCTTTTACAGCTAACTGATCACAGCGTTCATTCTCCGGATGCCCGGCATGTCCTTTTATCCAGTGGAATTGGAGCTTGTGCATCCTCATTAAAGGAATGAACCTGCGCCAAAGATCATCATTCTTTACTTTTTTGAAATCTTTTTTGATCCATCCGAATATCCAGTTCTGGTTGATAGCATCCGAAACATATTTTGAATCGGTATAAATGTGAACATTACTTTGTGGAGTATTGAGTTTTTCCAATGCAACGATAACAGCTAAAAGCTCCATACGGTTGTTGGTTGTAAGACGAAATCCTTCAGAAAATTGTTTTTCATATTTCTTTTCAACAACCTTCATTACAATTCCGTATCCGCCCTTTCCGGGATTACCACTGCATGCTCCGTCTGTATAGATGTCTATTTTCATTAGAAAGGCATCATTTCATCTTCATCATCATCGTTCATTGCTGAACCTGAAACTTTGTTGCTGCTTGGTGGAGTAGGAGGCATTCCAAATGCCGAACCAGGATCCATTGTCGTTTTTATCTTATCGTAGAAATTGTCATTATTGGCTTGTGAAGGGCTACCCATGCCGCCGCCAAAAGTGTCTTCACCTAAGTCTCCAAACCTTGCCATAGAGCCATGGAATGCTAAACGAACATCTTCTGTTGTACCATTCCTGTGTTTTGCAATAATCAATTCGGCCTGATTTGCAGAAGGAGTTTCATCCTCCCAATATTCAATTTTATAATATTCCGGACGGTAAATAAAGGATACGATATCCGCATCCTGCTCAATTGCTCCGGATTCCCTAAGGTCGGATAGCTGAGGCCTTTTACCTGGTCTGTTTTCTACGGAACGGGATAACTGAGAGAGAGCAATTACCGGTACATTTAATTCTTTTGCAATCGCTTTAAGGGAACGGGAAATAGTTGAAATTTCCTGTTCACGGTTCCCGCCACCTTTTCCACTTTGAGCTGTCATCAGCTGAAGGTAGTCGACCATGATAATCCGCACACCATGCTGCATAACCAATCGACGGCATTTTGCTCTAAAGTCGAAGATGGAAAGGGCAGGTGTCTCATCGATATAAAGAGGGGCCTTCTCCAGATTGGAAACATTACTGAAAAGTCTTTCCCACTCTTCATCGGTTAATGTTCCTTTTCTTAGTTTTTCCGAAGAAATTCCAGTTTCAGAGGAAATCATCCTCATAATTAACTGTACAGATGCCATCTCCAGAGAGAATAAGGCAAGAGGTATATTTTGATCTACAGCAATATTTCTGGCCATTGATAGGATAAATGCGGTTTTCCCCATCGCCGGACGTGCTGCAATAATAATAAGGTCGGATGGCTGCCAGCCTCCGGTTTCTTTATCTACAGCCTTAAATCCTGAAGGAACACCGGAAAGACCTTGCTTCCCTCTTAGAGATTTTACTTTATCCAAAGCTTCCTTTACTAAGGAATTTGCTGTGTCAAAACCTTTTTTAATCGTACCATTTGTAATCTCGAAGAAGCTTTTTTCAGCCTCGTCTAAAAGTTCGAATACATCGGTAGATTCTTTGTAAGACTGGTCTATTACATTTCCTGATACATTAATAAGTGATCTCAGAATGAATTTTTCTAGAACAATTCTTACATGATATTCTATGTGTGCAGAAGAAGATACTCCAAGGGTAAGCTCTATGATGTAAGAGTCTCCACCCGCCATATTTAATCTGTCTTCACGTTTCAATTCCTGAATAACGGTCATCATATCTACAGGATGGTTGTCCTGATATAATTTCAGAATAGCAGAATAGATTTCCTGATGGCGAGGATCATAAAAAACCTTCTCGGTGAGAAGGTCTATAGAAAAGTCTAAAGCCTTCTTGTCTATGAGAAAAGTTCCGATAACCAGCTTTTCAAATTCCACTGCATTAGGAGGCATTTTACCTTGTGAAATAGATAATTCCTTGGCAAAATTCCCTTGCGTTAATGATGATAATGTTTCCTTTTGAGCCATGTGGCAAAGATAAATTTTAAAAAACTAAAAGCACAATTGCTTTATTCACAAATAAATTTTAAGTAGCGATTTCTCCTCTAAATTAGGAAAAAATCGTGTTAAGAAATATAAATATTATGTGTTAATGTTCTGTACATCATATTTATTATGTCTTAAATGTGTTGCAATAGTTTTGATTGTTTTGCAAAACTATTGTAGATTGTTTGTCTTATGCTAATATTCCATTTTACGGAGTTTTGGTGCAAATGTTCCTACCATTAAAGCAACCAAAAGTGTCATGCTGCCACCAAAAACAACAGAGCGTATTACGCCCATCATTTTTGCAGCAAGACCACTTTCAAACTGACCAAGCTCATTGCTGGAAGTTATAAATATGGTGTTGACACTCAATACACGGCCACGGATTTTGTCCGGAGTTTTCAACTGGACAATGGTACCACGGATCACAACGCTGATACCATCCAGCATACCGCTTAGAACAAGGAATCCGAAAGATAGCCAATATAAATGAGATAATCCGAAGCCTATAATACAAAGCCCAAATCCACTTACGGCAGCAATAAGGATTTTTCCCTGATTCTTTTTAAGCTGCATAAATGATAGTGTAATAATAATACACATGGAGCCAATATCTGATGCTGCATTTAGTAGCCCAAATCCCTCGGAGCCTACTTTTAGGATATCTGTAGCATATACAGGGATCATTGCTACGGCACCTCCAAATAGTACTGCAAAAAGATCGAGTGTAAGAGCGCCAAGAATTTCTTTCGTTTTGTAGATGTAAACAACACCTTCACGCATACTTTCCCATACATTTACCTCTTGTCCTTCGTATTCAGATCTGTGTTTGTTCAATGTCCAGAAAAATAATGATCCGATGAATAAAAAGCATAATATAACGACAAGAGTGCCACTAATACCGAGCCATGCAATTAAGAAACCTCCTAGTGCGTGACCTGATACTGATGCTGTAAGAAATGTTGCCTGATTAAGTGTAATGGCATTCGGTAATTCTTCTCTTTTAACAATATTAGGAATTAGAGCAGGAACCAAAGGTGATAAAAATGCTCTGCAGATTCCGGAAAGGAAAATAATACCATAGATATAATATGTAATCTGATGATTGCTAAAGCTAAGTTTATGTCCCCAGAATGCCGGTATTAATAAACAACATAAAAGGAAAAAATAAGCATAGTTACAGATCAGTAATAACTTTTTCTTTTCACTCATATCTATGATGTGTCCGGCGTATAAAGCACAACCAACAGCAGGAATTACTTCTGATAAGCCAATAAGCCCAATAGAGAAAGGATCTTTGGTTAAGTGATATACCCACCAGCCAAGTAAGGTTGCAAGCATTCGGAAAGCAATGATCAGAAAAAACCGTCCAATAAGAAGACTTCTGTATTCAGTATTTCTTAGTGTTTGGAGGGGAGCCAGTGATATCATAATATAGTGAAAATATAGAGGAAGTTAGTTTTATTAATTATTGTATAATGAGATTTAAATCTGGCTGATGAAAGAAGTCTGCAATATCACGGTTATTTGCTAAACGCGGAATCTTATTCTGTCCCCCTAGTTTACCTTGTGACTTTGCATATTCCAGGAAGCTGTCTTTTCTCAATCGGGATATAACAAGTGTCTGTAGAATATTGCCTGTAATTAAATCGTTGTAGTAAGTATTTTTATTTCTTAGTGCTAAATCCAGACTTTGTCGGAACGCCTCCATATTTTCAGGCTCTTTTTCAAATTCTATAAACCACTCATGATAAGGGAGACCATTTTCCGGATTTACCTGTGGAGCTAAATGAAATTCGGAAATTTGTGCCGGATGTTCTTTCATAGCTTCTTTCATAGCTTCCTCTACTTCATAGGCAATAACGTGCTCCCCAAATGCTGAAGTGAAATGTTTGGTTCTTCCACTTACCAAAATTTTATATGGATCTTTAGAGATAAATCTTATCATATCACCAATCATATAAGCCCAAAGCCCGGAATTAGTTGTAATAACAAGAGCATAATCTTTATGAAGTTCTATTTCTCCAAGGGTTAGCCTCCTTGGATTTTCTTTTCCAAGATCTTCCTGAGGAATGAACTCGTAGAATATGCCATGATTGGTTAATAAAAGAAGTCCATCTTCTTTATAATTATTCTGATATGCAAAGAATCCCTCTGATGCGGGGAAAGTCTGGACAATGTCTACAGTACCACCCAAAAGGCTATTCATCTTTTCCCGATAAGGCTCATAATTGACCCCGCCGGTAACAATAAGCTGAAGATTTGGGAATATTTGTTTAATTTTTTTGCCTGATTTTTCTGTAAGTTTTTCAAAATACATGATTAACCATGGTGGTATACCGGAAATAAGTGTCATATTCTCTTTTTCCGTTTCGGCGATTATTTTGTCAACTTTGGTTTCCCAATCCTCTATTGTATTCGTTTCCCAGCTTGGTAGTCTATTCTTTTGCAGATAATTTGGAATATGATGAGCTACAATTCCGGAAAGGCGGCCTGTTTTTATTCCATGCAGATCTGTAAGTTCAGGAGATCCCTGTAGGAAAATCATTTTTCCATTTACAAAATCAGCATTGTCTTTTTGTGCAATATAGAAAAATAGTGCACTTCTGGCAGCGTCAACCTGATAAGGCATTCCTTCTTTAGAAATCGGGATGTATTTGCTTCCGGATGTTGTTCCGGATGTTTTTGCAAAATATTCTGGTTGTCCTGGCCACAAGATATCCTTTTTCCCTTCCTTTATTTCTTCAATATAATTTTTCAGATCTTCATAATCAGCTAAAGGAACTTTTGCCTGAAAATCCTGAATATTGTGGATGCTTCCGAAGTAATGTTCTTTTCCGAATTTTGTGTTTTCAGCATTTGTAATCAGGTCTTTTAATAAGTTTTCCTGATCAGAAACTGCATTTCGGGTGAACTTTTCCGATGATTTTACATATTGCTTTGCCCAGATTTTGGCAATAGCTTTCTTTAAGATGTTCAACATAATCGTGGGCAAAATTACGTAATTCCACTTGAAACCAATGTTGTAAAAGTGAGAATGATCAGAAGATATTTTCTATCGGAAAAGCAAAAGTTTATTTCGAATTCTGTTTAGTAATGATATAAGGATATATCAGGCCGGACAGGATTGAAGTTTTATAGATTAACAAAAAAAACACAGCTTAGCATTAGTGCTAAGCTGTGTTATAGAGAATTTGGATTGATTATTATTACTTTTTGTTTTCTTTATATCTCATATCAGGAGTTCCGTCTTTTTTAAGATGCTGTGAAGACTTGTATCTTTTGTCAGGAGTTCCGTCTTTTTTTAGTTTTACACCTTGTGTAGTTGTTGTAGATTTTACTTCCTTCACTGCTCCTTTAGCATCTTTAGAAGTAGCTTTTACTTCTTTTACCGCTGTCGTCTTGCCATCTTTTGCAGTTGATTTAACTTCTTTTACCGAAGATTTAACTTCTTTTTTTACCGGAGTAACAGGTGTGGTCTGACGTGGTGTAGTTGTCTGAGCAGTTGCAAATCCTAGTCCTAAAGCCAGAGATAATGCTGATAATAGATTTTTCATTTTTTAATGGTTTTTTGTATGTGTAATTTAAATTTTTACTTCTGTGAAGTTACACTAAAAACCTATCAAGATGTGTGCTAAAAATTTCGGTGACAATTAATTTAACAAAACTTTATTACAGTTTAAAACGGGCTTAAATGGAATAAGGCAGAAATAGTGGGTTTTCCTGTCCTATAACAGTATATATTGGCTTATAGCCTCATTTTCAATTATCTGTTACAGAATAACTATATTATTTGTAAATTTGCAGTTCGATAACGGTTTCAGGAAGTACTGAATCCGTTTTTCGTCGTTTAAATGAAATTTGATACCAAGTGCAATTAACTTCTATAAAAAATACGCTGTTACCCGATTTGTTAAAGAAACAATGGGGTAAGGAAATATTCGATACACTGCGTGAAAAGCAAAAGATTAGTATAAAAGGTGCTGCAGGCTCTTCTCTGAGTTTGCTTGCTGCAGAATACTTTGTGTCTTTTCATCAGCCTGTGTTGGTAATTCTGGATGATAAGGAGGATGCTCTATACACGACAGCAGAGCTGGAAGAACTTTGTGGGAAAGAGCATGTATTGTATTTTCCGGCAACTTTTCTGGAACCTTATCAGATAGAAAAAACTCAGAACGCCAATAGAGTATTGAGGACAGAGGTTATCAATCAGTTGAATTCGTCTAAAAAACCTAAAGTAATTGTAGCTTATGCAGCGGCACTTTCGGAAAAGGTAATTAAGAAAGAAGAATTTGGAAAGTTCTCTCATACTATAAAAGTGGGTGAACAATTGGATTTTGATTTTATAGATGAATTACTGAATCACTATAAATTCAACAGGACAGATTTTGTATCAGAACCTGGTGAATTTTCTGTACGTGGTGGTATTATAGATGTGTTTTCTTATGCGTATGAGTTTCCTTTTCGTATAAGTTTCTTTGGAAACGAAGTAGACAGTATTCGTACTTTTGATATAGAAAGTCAGCTGACACAGGAAAAAGTAGAAGAATTCCAGTTGGTATCTGCTATTCAGGATATCTCAGGAGATACTTCCAAAACATCTTTACTAGGAATCCTGCCTAAGGAAACTGTTATGTTTACCCGAAATGCATTTTTGGGAGTAAAGCATATTCGTGAGTTTTATGAAAAAGCGCAGGAAGTATATAAAACCCTGCATCAGGATATTAAATACAGCGAACCTAAAGCTATTTTCGTATCAGAAGAAGAGTTTCTGAATGAAATAAACCATTTTGTATGGGCAGATTTTACTTCAGAAGTATTAAAATCTTCACGCTCAGAAATTCAACTAAAACTCACTCAGCAACCTGTTTTTAATAAAAACTTTGAATGGCTGATTCAGGATCTGGAAGATAAACTGGAAAAAGGCTATGATGCTTGGATTTCTTTTTCATCCGAAAAACAAAAGGACCGTCTGGAGAACATCTTCGAGGAGCTGGAAAAGAATATTCCGTTTAAGAGTTTTGCTTCCGAGTTACATGAAGGATTTGTAGATAATGAAAATAAAATATCGGTTTATACCGATCATCAGATATTTGACAGATACCAACGCTATAAAGCGAAAAATGCTTTTGCCAAAAGCGAACAACTTACCTTAAAGGATCTGATGTCTCTGAAAGTTGGAGACTACATTACCCATATTGACCATGGAATAGGAAAATTTATGGGGCTGGTAAAGGTTAATAATAACGGGAAAGTTCAGGAGTGTTTTAAGTTGTCTTATAAAAATGGAGACTTGCTGTATGTGAGTATCCACGCGCTTCATAAAATATCAAAATATAATGGCCCGGACGGAAAAGACATTGTATTGAGTAAGCTAGGATCTTCTGCATGGAAGTCTCTGAAGCAAAAAACCAAAGCGAGGGTTAAACAAATTGCATTTGACCTGATTAAGCTCTATGCTCAAAGAAAGAGTGCAAAAGGTTTTGCTTATTCACCGGACGGATATATGCAGAATGAGTTGGAAGCGTCCTTTATTTATGAAGATACTCCGGATCAGGAGAAAGCTACAATGGATGTGAAAGCCGATATGCAGGCAGATACGGTGATGGATCGTTTGATTTGTGGAGATGTAGGGTTTGGAAAAACAGAAGTGGCTATCCGTGCAGCCTTTAAAGCTGCTGTAGACGGAAAGCAGGTAGCACTTTTGGTTCCTACAACGATTTTGGCATTTCAGCATTTCAGAAGTTTTAAAGAAAGACTTAAAGATTTCCCTGTAGAGGTTTCTTACCTTAATCGCTTCAGAACTGCAAAACAAAAGAAAGAAACACTGGAGGGGTTAATCTCTGGTAAAATAGATATTGTAATTGGTACACATCAATTAGTAGGCGCCAGTGTGAAATTTAAAGACCTGGGATTACTGATTATTGATGAGGAACATAAATTCGGCGTAGCTATAAAGGATAAGCTGAAGACTATGAAAACCAATATTGATACACTAACGCTTACCGCAACACCTATCCCAAGAACATTACAATTTTCTCTAATGGCAGCGCGGGATCTTTCAGTGATTAAAACACCGCCGCCTAACCGTCAGCCTGTAGATACCAAATTGGTAGGCTTTAACGAAGAAATTCTGAGAGATGCTATTAGCTATGAATTACAAAGAGACGGGCAGGTTTATTTCATTAACAACAGAATCGAGAATCTTAAAGAAATTGCAGGTCTTATCCAAAGATTGGTTCCGGATGCCAGAGTTATTACAGGCCATGGACAGATGGATGGTAAACAGTTGGAAGCAAATATGATGGATTTTATGGAGGGTAAATACGATGTGTTGGTTTCTACTACAATTGTGGAAAGCGGCTTGGATGTACCTAATGCCAATACAATTTTCATCAACGATGCACAGCGGTTCGGTATGGCAGATTTGCACCAGATGCGTGGACGTGTGGGACGTAGTAACAGAAAAGCATTTTGTTATCTGATTACACCACCAATGGATTTGGTTTCTTCGGATTCCCGCAAACGTTTGGAAGCTATTGAACAGTTTTCGGATTTGGGAAGTGGTTTTCATATCGCTATGAAAGATTTAGAAATTCGGGGCGCCGGAGATTTATTAGGTGGAGATCAGAGTGGCTTTATCAATGAAATGGGCTTCGATACCTATCAGAAAATTATGCAAGAAGCTCTGGAAGAGCTGAAGGATGAAGATATGGAAGGTCTTTTCCAAAATGAAGAAGAACGTAAAAAGCTTTTCAATTCTGTTAAAGATGTGAATATTGATACCGATTTAGAACTGATGCTTCCGGATGATTATGTAAATAGTACAGAAGAGCGATTGTTGCTATATCAGAAACTGGCGGATGTAAAGAATGCTGCAGAGCTTAGTCGTTTCGAATACGAGTTGAATGACCGTTTCGGTGCATTGCCAAAAGAAGCGATTAACTTACTGAAGAGTATTGAACTGAAATGGTTGGCTGCAGATATAGGTTTCGATAAGATAGTGATGAAAAACGGCATCTTCCTTGGATACTTTCCGGGTAATCCACAAGATAAGTTTTATCAGAGTGATCGATTTAAAAAGATTATTCAATACCTTGGTTCCAATCCACAACATGCACAGTTAAAAGAAAAGCATTCGCCTGAAGGTAACCAACTGATGATGCGTAAAGATAAAATTAGTAATGTGGATGAGGTTAATGCTTTGCTAAATAGTATATTGGCATAAACTTCATATTTTTTAAATAAAAACAATGAAATACTTAATCGTAGGCCTTGGTAATAAAGGCGATGAATATAAAGAAACAAGACATAACATAGGGTTTAAAGTTGCAGAAAAAATAGCAGAAACTATAGATGCACCATTTAATACGACCAATTTTGGGTGGATGGCTGAAGGGAAGTACAAAGGAAGAAAAGTCTTTGTTCTAAAGCCGGATACTTATATGAATCTTAGCGGAAATGCAGTACGCTATTGGATGCAGAAAGAAAATATTCCGTTAGAAAATCTGTTGGTTGTTACCGATGATTTGGCGCTGCCTTTTGGAACGTTAAGGATGAAAATGAAAGGAAGCCATGGCGGGCATAATGGGTTGCGCAATATTGAGGCTGTACTGAATACAGGTCAGTATACACGTCTTCGTTTTGGAATTTCTGCAGATTTTAAAGAAGGACAACAGGCAGACTATGTTCTGGGTGGCTGGAGTGAAGAAGAAAAAGAAAAGCTGCAGGAAAGAATTGATAAGTTTTCTCAAGCAGCTTTATCTTTTGTATTTGCAGGTATACAGAATACGATGTCCGGTTTTAACGGAAAATAAAATTCTGATTACATAGACCTTTTGTGGTCCACTATAACGTGGGATTCTTTGATTTGTTTATAATCTGTTCGGAAGCCAACCAGATTTACAGCTATATTGTTTTCTTTTGCTGTAATATTCGCGAACTCCTGAATTAGATCAAGGACGTCTGTTGCAATATAGGATGTACGCTTTCCGTTAATTGTTACCTGCGATCCTGGCTGAATATTCTTCAGGGTCTTTTTGATTGCAGCTTTATTCAGGAAAGATACTTCCTCGGCAAGCTCGATTGTTATAGCATCAGCGTCTTCCAACTCTTCACGGCTTAGGTAGTAAGCACGTTTCATATTTCCAAGAAGGATGAAAATAATACTGATTATTAAACCAAGAGCTACACCTTTTAGCAAGTCTGTAAAAACAACAGCAAGCATAGTTGCCATAAATGGAATGAACTGATATTTTCCTTTGTCCCAGAAGTGCTTTATTGTTGCAGGCTTTGCCAGCTTATATCCTACAAGGATAAGGACAGCAGCAAGCGTTGCCAACGGAATCATATTTAGGATTGCAGGAATACTTAGTACACATACTAACAATAGTACACCATGGATAATGGCAGATAATTTGGTTGTAGCACCTGCATTGGCATTCGCTGAACTTCTTACAACTACCGATGTCATAGGTAATCCACCAATAAATGAGCTGATGAGGTTGCCAATTCCTTGCGCACGAAGTTCCTGATTGGTATCAGTAATTCTTTTCTTAAAATCCATTCTGTCCGCAGCTTCAATACAAAGAAGCGTCTCGATAGAGGCTACAATTGCAATTGTAATACCTGTTACCCATACTGCGGGCATTGTAAAACCAGTAAAGTTTGGAAAGGTAATCAATGCTTTGAAGTCTTCTGCAGATTTAGGCACAGGAAGCTTCACAAGGTGATCTGTAGTTACAGCTAAAGAGCTTCCGGAAGACGTAAACAGCAGATTAATTATAATTCCTGCTGTTACTGCTACAAGAGCCGCAGGAAGCATTTTTATTTTTTTCAATGCGGGAATTTTATCCCACACAATTAGAATAGCTATTGAAATTGCAAAAATTAATATTGCTCCCGGATGAATTGCGGAGGCAATTTCATTCATATATGGAACAAGATTGAATCCATTGTCAAATAATGTTTGTTTACCTTCATAGTCCTTGTCAAAGCCCAATGCATGAGGTATCTGAGTCAGAATAATGATAATCCCGATCCCGGCAAGCATTCCTTCGATAACGGCTGTAGGGATATAATTGGAAATACTTCCGGCTTTTAGGAAGCCTAAGATTAGCTGAGTAGCTCCGGCGATAATTCCGGCACAAAGAAACAGATCAAATGCTCCTAATTCGGTCACTGAAGCCAGGATGATAGCTGTGAGGCCTGCGGCAGGACCGGTTACACTGATGTTAGATGTACTGAGAAAGCCTACAATGATACCGCCGATAATTCCGGCAATAATACCCGATAAAGGTGGGGCACCAGAAGCTAAAGCAATACCTAAACAAAGAGGTAAAGCGACAAGAAAAACAACCAGACCTGATGCAAAGTTGGGTTTAACGTCGCTGAATATATTGGTTTTATTTTGTTTCATAATATTAATTTTAATGATGGATCAACACCTTATGTAAAGACATAAAATATTTACCAGCATATCATATATAGAATATGTTGAACCAGAGATTGTTTCAATACTTTTGATATTGAAATAACTGATACATTATACCTGAACTGAGTACAAGTATGCTTTTATTGAAAAATTTGAGAATTCATGGGTTAGTTTTTTTTCGCTTGAAAAATAATGATATGAAGATCGATTCTCAATAAATCAATAAAAAGAAAAATTAATTTGGATAAAAAGCTTTGTGTAAAAGCTGTGATAGAGTGTATTATGCCTCCGGAGGAGGGGAAAATATCATAAGAAGAGGATCCACACGCTTGCTGTCGTCGTAAAGAACAAAAGCTTTCTTGAGGTTGTGGTCCCTATGTATTTTTTGAATTTGCAAAGGCTCGCTGTGTAACTGCTCTTCGCTCATTCGTTTGATTTTTACTTCTTCTTCAGAAAGATTTTGAGACATAGTAGGCAGATCCCAATTCATTAGCTTGGCAATACTTGGTAATGCCATGAAATTGAGAAAAACTCCTAATATGATAATACTTATATATTTCACTTTCTGAAAATGAAGACTTTATAATGCAAAAATAATGCAAAAATTAATTCACTGATGTTAATTATTTATTACGCATCATCCAATCAGAATTGGTAAGATCGTAAATTTTTTGGATGTCTTTCAGGATGTTTTCAAAATCAATCTCTAAATCAATTAGTTTTCCTGTTCTCAAATCGAATACCCATCCGTGTACAATAGGGAAGTTTTCAGTGATATATCTTTCCTGTACACAAGCCATTTTGATAACGTTGATACACTGCTCCTGAACGTTTAGTTCAACAAGACGATCGTATCTTTTGTGTTCGTCCTCGATAGAATCTAGTTCTGCCTGGTGAATTCTGTAAACATCACGAATGTTTCTTAACCAAGGATTTAAAAGTCCTAAATCCTGAGGAGTCATAGCAGCCTTAACACCGCCACAGTTGTAGTGTCCACATACAATAATGTGCTTTACTTTCAAATGTTCTACAGCATACTGAATAACAGAAGTAGAGCTCATGTCTAAAGTGTTCACAACATTGGCAATGTTACGTGTTACGAATACTTCTCCTGGTTTAGCACCCATTAGTTCTTCAGCAGTAGCTCTACTGTCTGAGCAACCAATGTAAAGGTACTCTGGAGTTTGTGTTGCAGCAAGATTTGTAAAGAAATCTTGATCCTGAGAGATTTTGCTCTCTACCCATTTCCGATTGTTCTCGAAAATTTGTTCATAAGAATTTGACATATAATAAAAAATTAAAATTTATTGGGGCTAAAAATATGCAAAATCTGATAGAAAAATTCTATAATTCATCAGGTTTAATATTTTTTTAACATGATATCACTTTACCAGTAAGTATTTCGCATAAAAAAAGCAACAATACATTGCTGCTTTAGAATTATCTAATTTTCTGATTGTACAGTTTTACGTCCAATACTTTTGTAGAAGAAACCATGTTTGGATGGTAGCTCAGTAGAGAACATATTACGTCCGTCGAATATAGCTTTGTTTTTTAATTTTTTTGCTATTAATTCGAAGTTCGGGTTCTTAAATTCCGGCCATTCAGTGCAGATTAGTAAGGCATCTGCATCCTCCAGAGCGGAATACATATCTTTTGCGTAGCTAATTTTGTCGCCAAAAATCTTTTGTACATTGCCTTCAGCAATGCTGTCGAAAGCTACAACTTCAGCACCTTTTTCAAGTAATAAAGCAATATTATCTAGAGAAGAGGCTTCACGAATGTCATCGGTATTTGCTTTAAAAGCTAATCCCCATACTGCAATTTTTTTACCTTGTATATTTCCGTTGAAATAATCCTCGATAGCAGGAACCAAAATTGTTTTTTGTTTTTGATTAGTTTCTTCTGTAGACTTTAAGATTTCGAAGTCGAATCCCTGTTCGCTGCCACTTTTTATCAGTGCTTTTACATCTTTAGGAAAACAGCTTCCTCCATATCCGATTCCCGGGAATAAGAAACGATGTCCGATTCTGTTATCAGATCCCATTCCTAACCTTATTTTGTCGACATCAGCCCCTACCATTTCACAGAAATTAGCAATTTCATTCATGAAAGTAATTTTTACTGCTAAGAATGAGTTGGCTGCATATTTGGTCAATTCGGAAGATTTTTCATCCATGTAGATGATAGGAATACCAATATTGCTAAAAGGTTCGTACAGATTCGCCATCAAGTTTTTAGCTCTTTCCGAACTGGTACCTATAACAACTCTGGAAGGATTCATGCAGTCTTCAACAGCATAACCTTCTCTTAAAAATTCGGGGTTAGAAACCACATCAAATTCTACAGATGCAAAAGCGGCAATAGTTTCTCTTACTCTATCCGCAGTTCCTACTGGAACAGTACTTTTATTTACGATAACTTTGTAATCGGTAATTAGCTTACCAATATTTTCAGAAACATTGAGAACATATGAAAGATCTGCTGATCCGTCCTCTCCCGGAGGGGTTGGAAGTGCAAGGAAAACAATTTCTGACTGATCTAGAGCTTCCTTAAGTTCAGTTGTAAAATGTATACGCTCTGCCTGAATATTTCTCAGAAACATTTCTTCCAGATTAGGTTCATAGATCGGAACAATTCCGTTCTTCATGCCCTCTACTTTTTTCTCGTCAATGTCTACACAGAAAACCGAATTCCCCAATTCTGCCAGACATGTTCCGGTAACAAGGCCTACATAGCCCGTTCCAACTATCGTAATATTCAATGTTTTGTCTTTAAAAGATAATATGCAAAAATACTAAATAAACTAATTTGTATTTCTCTTTTTTGCTCTTATTTGATTTCTTTAATGCTTATTGCAATGCCTCCGCTTGGAGCTAGTCTTTTTTTCAGAATAGTAGCGGAAGATACTTTTTGTTTATTTATTTTATAATCTATTGTACTGGTCTTCCAGTCAGCATTCTTTCCGTCTTCATAAATAACAGCTTCAAAATTTTTTCCTTTTGGTAAAAAGCTAAGATTAATTGTCGCTATTCTTTCATTCTCGTCAGTGATGCCACCAACAAACCATTCATTTTTATTTTTTGCTTTACGCGCAATTGTAATGTAATCCCCGGGTTCAGCTTCCAGAATGTAAGTGTTGTCCCAGTATGTTGCTACATCTTTGATAAATTGGAAGGCATCCATGTGCTTTTTGTAATTTTCCGGGAGGTCAGCAGCCATCTGTAAAGGGCTGTATAAGGTTACATAGAGTGCTAATTGTTTTACCAAAGTGGTGCTAAGCCTGGCTTTGTTTTTACCATATACGGAAAGGTCTCCCTGGAAGATTCCGGGCGTGTAATCCATAGGGCCACCCATTAATCTTGTGAAAGGTAAAATGGTAGTGTGATCCGGATTGTTTCCGTTGAAAGATTCAAATTCGGTTCCTCTGGCAGACTCCTGAGCTATCCAGTTAGGGTAGGTTCGGGATCGACCGGTAGGTCTTACTGCTTCATGAGAGTTTACCATGATTTTGTACTGCGCTGCTTTTTGAGCTACAAAGTTATAATGATTGACCATCCATTGTCCGTCATGATATTCACTTCTAGGAATGATGGGGCCAACATATCCAGTTTTTACAGCTGTATATCCATGTTTATTCATGAAAGAAAATGCATCATCCAATTGTCTTTCGTAGTCGACTGCTGAAGAGGTTGTTTCGTGATGCATGATTATCTTTATGCCCTTTGCTTTTGCATAAGTCTGTAATTCTTCTACATTAAAATCCGGATAAGCTTTTGTGAAGCTGTAGATTTTTTCTTTTCCATATGCCCAATTGTCTTCCCAGCCTTCATTCCAGCCTTCAACGAGTACGGCATCAAATCCATTTTCAGCAGCAAAATCTATGTATTCTTTCACGTGCTGGGTATTGGCTCCATGATGCTGGTTGGGTTTCAGGCGGGTGTAATCTGTTTCTCCGATGATAATATCCTGATTGTCGCTATAAGCCCATGTAGAACCTCCTCCTGTAAAATACTCCCACCAGACACCTATGTATTTTGTAGGTTTTATCCATGATGTGTCTTCAATTTTGCTTGGATCGTTTAGATTTAGGATAAGTTTGGAGGCGAGTATCTCACGTGCAACATCACTGACGACGATAGTTCTCCATGGAGTTTCCATTTGGGTTTGCATATAGGCTTTTTCTCCATTTTTATTAGGGGTGAGATGGGTGCTTAATTTATAGTTTTTATCATCTACATTCAGGTGCATAGCGGGATAATCAATCAATGCAGCTTCATGAATATTGATGTATAAACCATTATCGGCTTTTAGCATAAGTGGCGTTTGTACAGCAAGGTTTTTTGATGGTGCTTTTGCTGCTAAAGGCTCATCTCTTGCCGTTGTTATTAACGAAGAGATTTCTGAAATCCGGGAGGTGGTAATTCGAAATTCGTTAGTGTCGTAATCTGCTGGAATCCAGAAAGCTTTGCAGTTTTGGGCTAGATTAAATTCTGTAAGTTCCTCATCTATACGAAAGTGCCTTAAGTTTTTTTGAATTGGAAATTCATATCTGAATCCCAGACCATCATTAAAAAGCCTAAATCTGATATTGAGTTGGTATCCGGTTTTAGCTTGCTGTAAAGAAATCAGCATCTCGTTATGATTATCTCGGATCGTTTTTTGCTCTCCCAACACGGGGTTCCATGATGTATCGGAGGAAGAAAGTTGAATGTTTGTTATTTTAAAACCTTCTGCAAAAGGGGTTGGGCTGCTAATTAAAAAGCCAAGCTTACTACTTTTCACTACATCTTTATTTTTATATTTCAGATCGTAATGGGCTTCTCCTTTTTCGTTTAGTAAAAAGTTGAGAGTAAGATTTTTGTCAGGAGATTCCAGCTTTTGGGCTTGAATAAAAACGGAAATAAATAGTATGAAAAAGCAGGCTGAAAAATGCTTCATGAGATTTTCTGTTTGTGGTTAATTAGATGGGTGAAGTTACAAAAAAAGCCTTTTGAAGAATAATTGTTTGGTTTTGAATGTTTTTCGTGCAGATATTTTTCATTAAATTGTTGGTTTTCTGCGTGTATGTTTGTGATTTTCAAAATAAAAAACTATATTTGCAGAAGTTTTACGGAATTCAATGCAAAGGCCTTCGGAAGAAAGCCTTTTTTCGTAGACATAACAATGAAATATGGAATTTAGGGAGCGCGTACAAGAATTAGTAGATCAGTACCTTGTAACAAGGGAAGATTTGTTTTTAATTGAACTTAAAATTTCTGCGGATAGCAATATTACAGTTATTATTGATGGAGACCAGAGTGTAAGTCTTCAGGATTGTCTGGATGTTAGCCGTGCAGTAGAGTTTCAGTTAGACAGAGAAGAGCATGATTTTAGTCTTCAGGTAATGTCACCGGGACTTTCAGAACCGTTAAAATTGCCAAGGCAGTTTGCTAAAAACATAGGAAGAGAGTTGGAGGTATTATTGAACGATGATACCAAAATCCAAGGAGAACTAAAGATTGCTGGAGAAGATTCAATTACCTTAGAGCTGAAATACAGACGTCCTAAGCTTGTAGGAAAAGGGAAAGAAGATGTAGTAGAAGATCGGATAATTCCATTGACTGAAATTAAAAAAGCCCTAGTGGTAATTAAATTTTGATTGAAAAAGAAAAATAAAAAAAATGAGCAATATAATCAACAATATAGCATTAATCGAATCCTTTGGGGATTTTAAAGATGAAAAAGGAATCAGCAAGATTGACCTTATGGCAATCATTGAGGATTCTCTTAAGACTCTTTTGAGAAAGAGATACGATTCGGACGATCACTTTGATGTTATTGTAAATCCTGATAAAGGAGATTTCCAGATTTTCTTAAACAAGAGAATTGTTGAAGATGAAATGTCAGAAGATGATGATTTGGAAATTGAAATTTCTGAGGCTAAGAAAATCGATCCAACTTTCGAAGTAGGAGAAGAATTTACTCAGGAAATTCCAGTTGCACAATTAGGAAGAAGAAATATTCTTACATTAAAACAAATCCTGGCAACTAAGCTTCAGGAGCATAATAATGCAATGCTATACGATCAGTTCCGTGATAGAATTGGTGAAATTGCAGTAGGAGAAGTACACCATATTCGTCATAAACATGTAATTTTGTTAGATGATGAAGGAAATGAATTTATTTTACCAAAGGAAAATCAGATTCCTTCAGACTTCTTCAGAAAAGGAGATAGCGTACGTGCAGTAATCGAAAGTGTAGACTTTAAAGGATCTAAACCTCAGATTATTGTTTCCAGAACTGCTCCTAAATTCTTAGAGAAATTATTAGAACTTGAAATTCCTGAAATCCAGGACGGAACTATTATCTTGAAGAAAGTAGTGAGGATTCCGGGTGAAAAGGCGAAAATTGCTGTTGACGCGTACGATGACAGAATTGACCCTGTAGGAGCTTGTGTAGGGGTAAAAGGATCAAGAATTCATGGAGTAGTAAGAGAGCTTCGTAATGAGAATATTGATGTGATTCAGTGGTCTAAAAACCCTGAGATCTTAGTGAAGAGAGCTTTAGGAAACGTTAATATCCAGAAAGCTGATATGAACGAAGAGCAGTCACATGCTTTAGTATATGCTCCGGCAGAAGAGATCTCTAAAATTATTGGGAAACAAGGACAGAATATACGTCTTGCATCTTGGTTAACGGGATATAATATCGATGTATACAGAGATAAGGAAGAAGGTGACGATGTTGAGTTAGTAGAATTTGCTGACGAGATCGAAGAATGGATCATTAATGAGTTTAAAAAAGTAGGTCTTGATACTGCAAGAAGTGTACTGGATAAAGAAACAGCTGCATTGGTAGGAATGACTGATCTTGAGTTAGAAACCATTGAGGAAGTAAAACAAATATTGAGAGACGAATTAGACGACTAATCTGGATCTTAACCCAATTTTTATAATAATTACGAATTTAAAAATTCAAAAGAACGAATATTTATTTATGCCAAAAATTAGATTGAATAAAGCGGTAAAGGAACTTAACATCTCTATCTCCAGAGCTGTAGAATATCTACAGTCTAAAGGGGTTGATGTGGAAAGTAATCCTAACGCTCTATTAGAAAGCGAGGCATTTTCTGCATTGGAGGCTGAGTTCCGTAAAGATGGCGAACAGAAGAAAGCTTCCCATGAGGTTGTGATCTCTAAAGTTCCGGATGAAAAACTGGAAATAGAAGAGGTTAAACCTGAGGTAATAAGAGCCAAAGCTGCACCACAAACTGGTGCCAAAATTTTAGGGAAAATTGATTTGGGAGAAGAGAAGCCGAAAGAAGTAGAAGAAGCTCCTAAGCCAGAACCTGTAAAAGAACCTGCCCAGCCTGTTGTTGAAAAAACAGAGGAGCCTCAGGAGCAGGAATTCAAAGTTTTAGGTAAAATTGATTTGTCTCAGATCAGATCAGACAGACCTAAACATTCTGATAAAAAAGATAAAAAGCCAGAAGCTCCTAAAAAAGAAGAGCCGAAGGTACAAGCTGAAGCACCGAAAGCGGAAGTAAAACCTGTTGAGAAAAAAGTGGAAGAAGTAAAACCTGCTCAGCCGGAAACTCCGCAAGAGCCACAGAAAATTGAAACTGTTTATCAGAAATTGGATGGTCCAAAGATCCTAAAGGAGAAAGTGGATTTATCACAGTTCCAACAAAAGCCTAAGAAAGAAAGTGGAGATAACTCTTTCAAAAAGAAAAGAAAGAGAATAACCAAGGAAGGAGGAAACCAGGGGCAGAACAACAACAACAACAATAATAACAACCAGGGACAAAATAACAACCAGGGCGGAAATAATAATAACAATAATAATTCCGACAGAAAGCCTTTTAACAGAGGTGGTAACCAGCAAGGAGGTAATAACAACAACCGAGGTGGGAACAATAACAACCGAGGTGGTAATAATAACCGTGGTGGGAACAATAACAACAGGAATAAGGTTATGCCTGTTGAATTAACTGACGAACAAGTTAAAAACCAGATTAAAGAAACTTTAGAGAAACTTACTAATAAAGGTGGTAAATCTAAAGGAGCTAAGCACAGAAGAGAAAAGAGATCTTTCAGAAGAGAGCAGGACGAGCTTCAGCAAGAAATGGAAGCACAAGACAGAACTCTTAAAGTAACTGAATTCATTACGGTAAGCGAATTAGCAAGCCTTATGAATGTAAGTGCTACTGAGGTTATTTCTGCTTGTTTCTCTTTAGGTGTAATGGTTACAATGAACCAACGTCTGGAAGCTGATACACTTACATTAGTTGCCGACGAGTTTGGTTATAAAGTTGAATTCTCGGATGCTGATATCGATGATGCTTCATTAGAAGAAGAACCGGATGCAGAAGAAGATTTATCAAAAAGAGCTCCTATTGTTACGGTAATGGGACACGTAGACCACGGTAAAACATCCCTATTGGACTACATTCGTAAAACGAATGTAATTGCAGGGGAATCCGGAGGTATTACACAGCACATCGGAGCTTACAACGTGAAGCTTGATAATGGAGAAAAGATTACATTCTTAGATACGCCAGGTCACGAGGCCTTTACAGCGATGAGAGCGCGTGGTGCTCAGGTGACGGATATTGCAATTATTGTAATTGCAGCGGATGATGACGTGATGCCACAAACTAAAGAAGCAATCGCCCATGCTCAGGCAGCAGGTGTACCAATGATTATTGCAATCAACAAAGTAGATAAGGTAGGAGCAAACCCTGATAATATCCGCCAGCAACTTTCGGGGATGAATATCCTTGTAGAAGAGTGGGGTGGTAATGTTCAGGCTCAGGAAATTTCTGCTAAGTTTGGTAACAATGTAGATACACTTTTAGAAAAAGTATTGATCCAGGCAGAGCTATTAGAATTAAAAGCGAATGCGGATAGAAAAGCTTCCGGAGTAGTTATTGAAGCTGCTTTAGATAAAGGAAGAGGTTATGTGGCTACTATGTTAGTACAAAATGGTACACTTAAAATTGGTGACTATGTATTAGCAGGTAAAAACCACGGTAAGGTAAAGGCAATGCTTGATGAAAGAGGTAAGCCTATGCAAGAAGCCGGACCTTCTATTCCTGTAACGATACTTGGTCTTGACGGTGCGCCTACAGCGGGTGATAAATTCAGAGTTTTTGAAGACGAACGTGAAGCGAAATCAATTGCAACTAAACGTGAGCAACTTCAGCGTGAGCAGACAATCAGAACTAAGAAGCATCTTACGCTTGACGAAATCGGTCGTCGTATTGCATTAGGAGACTTTAAAGAGTTGAATATTATCCTTAAAGGTGACGTGGATGGATCTGTAGAAGCGCTTTCTGATATGTTAGCAAGATTGTCTACCGAAGAGATCCATATTAACATCCTTCATAAAGGTGTAGGACAGATTACCGAATCTGACGTATTATTAGCTTCTGCATCGGATGCAATTATTATTGGCTTTAACGTTAGAGCTGGAGGTAATGCAAAAGAACTTGCTGATAAGGAGGAGATTGAAATCAGAACTTACTCTGTAATCTATGATGCTATTGACGAGGTTAAAGAAGCAATGGAGGGAATGCTTTCTCCTGAGATTAAAGAGCAGGTTATTGGTAACGTTGAGATCCGTGAAACTTTCAAGATTTCCAAAGTTGGAACAATTGCAGGTTGTATGGTATTAACAGGTAAGATAACCAGAAACTCTAAGATCAGACTAATCCGTGATGGAATTGTACAGCATACAGGTGAATTAGAGAGTTTAAAACGTTTCAAAGATGATGTTAAAGAAGTAACCAAAGGTTATGAATGTGGTCTTAACATTAAAGGCTATAATGACATCGAAATTGGCGATATACTCGAGGTTTACGAAGAAGTAGCTGTTAAGAAGAAATTGAAATAATTCAATTTATATATAGAATGCCCCTGTTAATTTTAACAGGGGCTTTTTTTATGTAAAAATTTAATATTAACCTTAATTAAGAAAAATTTAAACTTTGTTATTATATGTTAATAATCTCTTTAATCTGCGTAATGATGGGGTTTTTAACATTTTATGTGCCTTGTGGTTAGCTTAATTAAGGTTAGGTAAGTCGTAGTGCTTCATTTTTAATGATTATTAATATGTTTTTGTTTGTTAAAAATATTCCGTTTTATAATAAATGTTAAAATGCAGTATTCATCGGTGTTTGTTTAGTGTTTGGAAGGTTTGTTAATGGATCGTCATTTGTGGTGATTTATCCTTATTGAATTTTAACATTCAGTTAATAATTTAACAATATTAAGTGGTTATAATTTGTTAATTATATAAAATAATGTTATAAAAAAAATGAATTTTAGCCGTATTAATATTTTTTAACATATTTGTCTGTTGAAATATTAAATATTGTTAATATGAATGTAAAATTTAAAGTATTGAGCGCAGGGGTTTTGTTCTTTATGGGACAAAATATTATGGCTCAGTCAGTGAAGAAGGACACTGCAGCTTCAACAAAAACTATTGAAGAAGTAGTTGTAGTAGGTTTTGGACAGAAAAAAACTGTAAAAGAATTAACAGGTTCCGTAGGAACGATGACAGCTAAGGCTATTGAGGATAATCCTGTTTCTGCTTCTGTAGATAAAATGTTACAAGGTAGAGTTGCCGGAGTTCAGACGGGTGTTTCTAATGGTCAGCCAGGTGGATTTGCTTCTGTTCGTGTAAGAGGTATCTCTTCAATTAATGGTGTTAAAGATCCTATTTATGTTATTGATGGAGTTCGTGTAAAATCAGGAGATTTATCAAGTAACTCTACTACCGGAAATATCTTAGCGAGTCTTAACCCGAATGATATAGAAAATATCAGTGTTTTGAAAGACGCGGTTTCTACTGCGATGTACGGTGCAGATGCTGGTTCTGGGGTAATCATTATTACAACAAAGTCTGGTAAAAAAGGTAAAGCTAAATTTAGCTTAAACTTTACTCAAGGTATTACCAGTGATGCTGTAAAAAGACAAAGAGGGTTGACTGCTGATGAGTATAAAAAGCTACTTACTTATTCTGTTATGAACAGGTATCAAGGAGCAAATGATGCTAACTTTGTTGGGAAAAGCTACCAGGAAGTTTATGACTTTTTAAAAGCGGGAGGATCTGATGTTAAAGGAGATCTTAAAAAAACTGATATTGCAAATGTTTTAAATAGCCCGTATAATACAAACTGGAAAGATGCTACACAGAAAAATGAAGCTTATCAGACCAATGTAGATTTTTCGCTTTCCGGAGGAAATGATAAATTGAGCTATTTCAGTTCAATCAACTATTTTGATCAACAGTCTACAGTAAAGGGAGCTAATTTTAAAAGATTAGCTGCGTCTACAAGAGTTGGATACCAGGCTACAGAAAAACTTAAAATTACGACAGACATTCAAATGTCATATGGTAAAACTAATACTTTATCGGAAGGTGGGGCTACGGCTAACCCAATTTTAGCACAGTACTTTAACAGACCTACCGATGCTTTAAGAAATACTGATGGGTCTTGGAATTTAGGACAAAGTGGGCGTTTAACTAACGGTAAATTTAACGTTGCTGCGCTTCAGGATCTGAACTATACCAGAAATGAAACAGCGAGAGTTTTTGCAAACTTACAAGCTGAATACAAAATCATAAAAGGTCTTACTTATAAATTCGTTTTTGCTCCGGAATTTATTAATATCCTGGAAAATGCATATTACTCCCCACTACATGGAGACGGATATGCTTATCAAGGAAGAAAAACTGATATATCTTCAAGGTATTTTAGTTTCAACGTACAGAATATGTTAACGTATAGCTTTAAAGCGGGAGTAAATAACTTCAACTTTACAGCATTACAGGAAGCATACAGAACTCAGAAAGATATGGTAATTGCCAGAGGTAGTACTGTAGGATCTCCATTTTTGGAAACAATGGATAACTTTATTCAGCCGCTTGGGGTAGGAGGTAGAAAAGTTATTGATTCAAGATGGGGTTATGGCTTAATTGGTCACTGGGATTATGACAGAATTATAATGGTAGATGGATCATACAGAAGAGATGTTCTGTCTAACTTTACTCCAGGAAAGAAAGCGGGTAATTTCTGGTCCGCAGGGGTTGCGCTAGATGTAGCGAGATTTGGATTCTTAAAGAACGATCCTGCGATATCAATGCTAAAACTTAGAGCATCTTATGGTAAGGTAGGTAATCAGGTGAGAGCAAATCCTTATGCATTATATACTTATATAGGAAACTACAATGCTTTAGCGGCTGGAGACTTAAGAGGAGTTTATAATCCTAACCTTTCTTGGGAAACTATTAATCCGTTTAACGTAGGTGTAGATTTCGGATTCCTGAATAACAGAATTACTTTTACAGCAGAATACTACAACAAAAAATCCAAAGACCTTATCTATGAATTGCCATTGCAGGTATCTCAAGGTATGACTAGCTACAATGCAAACATTGGAGATATGGTTAACAAAGGTTTTGAATTCTCTGTAAATGCAGAAATCTTAAAGAATCCACACGGACTTAACTGGAGTGTAAATGCTAACCTTTCTACGTTAAGTAATAAAATTACTAAGTTATATGGAGGAGACGTTGTAAATCCAACAATTGACGGCATTACTATGAGTGGTATGATTCTTCGCCAGGGAGAGAGTATTAACTCTTACTATATGAGAAAATGGGCAGGTGTAGACCCGAGAAACGGAGATCCGTTATGGTATCTTAATGGTAAGGATGGTGAAACTACTAATAACTATAATCTAGCTAAAGAAGAAATTCAAGGAAATGCTTTAAGTAAAGTTACAGGTGGATTTGGTACTAACCTTAGTTATAAGAATATTAGCTTAGATGCATTCTTTACATATGGATTCGGAGGTAAGATCCTAGATAAATGGATGGGTAATGTTGTTTCTGATGGTGCAAGTGTGTATGATACACCTGGATATGCTTCTCAGATGGACTTCTGGACTCCGGAAAATCCAAATGCTGCTAATCCTATGCCTATTTATTCATTAGGAAATAAAAGAGGTTATGGATTGTCTACAAGAAGAATGTTCAAGGCTGATTATATAAGATTAAGTAATCTTAAAATTGCTTATACTTTCAAAGGAGATGTATTAGAAAAAACAGGCCTTACATCCCTACAGATTTATTTACTAGGTAATAATATCTGGACTTATAAATTTGATAAAAACTTAAAATTAGACCCGGAAATTAATTTGGCAGGTAACTACGATTTAGGATTGCCAATTCAGAAGGCATTTATGTTAGGAGTTAATTTCGGATTTTAATTAAAAAAATATAAAATGAAATATTTAAATATAAAAACAGGAGTTCTTGCACTTTCTCTAGCTTTAACAAGTATAAGCTGTAGCAGGGATTTTACAGAAACGGTTTTTAATGAAAGTGAAATTGCATCTTCATGGAAATCTGCAGGGCAGATGCATTCATTTGTTTTAGGTGCATATGTTGATATGAGATCTCAATACTATTATGGAAAAGATTTCTCAATCTTTGCAGAAGTAAGATCTGATCATATGTTTAGTAATGGTAGATCAGGATATTATAACACAGTGGCTGGTTATGAAATGACTTCTGCTGATGCTTATGCTTCAAATACCTATAAGCAAATTTATAAAGTTGTAGCAAAGGCAAATAATATTGTTAATTTCGATATTAACACATTAGATAATGCTGCTGCAAGCAAGACTGAAGCTACATACTATGTAGGACAGGCGTACGCACTAAGAGCACAAAGTTTCTTTGATTTATTAAGATTATTTGGACAAAAATATACAGGAGGTAATGATGGTATTGTTCTTCCTTTAAAATTTGATCCTTTAAATAAACTAGGAAGATCAGGCATTGCTGATACTGAAAAACAGATTGAAGCTGACTTCGACGCAGCTATAGCTAAAATGGAGAGCTCTAAAAGCTTTGACAGACCTGATAAAAGATCTGAGATCTCAATCAATGCAGTTAAAGCATTGGCGGCAAGATATTATTTGTACAAAAACAATTATGCTAAAGTACAATCTTTAGTAAATGATATTGTTGCAGGTAAGAAATATAAAGTTATAGAAAAAGATGCTTTGGTAAGCTCTTGGGAGGCAAGTGGTTCTGCTATGAATTCTATTTTTGAATTAGCTTATGGTGAAGTAGCTCAGCCAGGAGCAGCTTCTTATGCTTATATTATGAATAGTAGAGGTTATGCTAATACTGTCGTGAGTGATTCGGGTATGGCTTCTTATGCTAGTAATGATGCACGTCTTGGTCTAATTGAAAAAGTAGACGGAAGTTATTTCTTAAATAAAAAATTCCCAGGCCTTACAGGAGCAACGAGTATTCGTATTGTTCGTTTTGAGGAAGTTGTATTGGATGGAGCCGAAGCTGAATTTAAATTAGGTAATACAGCTAAAGCATTGGAATATCTTAATATGATCCTTGAGAATAGAGGGCTTGATAAAGCAACTTCTATTACAATGGAAAGCATTATGGCTGAAAGATCTAAGGAATTGATTGGTGAAGGTTTCAGAATGTGGGATTTGCTGAGATGGGGCGTAGAAGTTCCAAGACCAGCAGGAGCTAATAAAGATAAGAATTTAACAGCTTTCCCTATGCCAAGAGTTGAAACTGACCTTTCTGGTACATTGGTAAAAGGTAATCCAGGATATGACAATTATAGATAATTATTAGTTAGATATAAGAAATTAATTTTCTTTAATTATAATCCCCGGACATTATTGTCCGGGGATTTTTGTATAAATATAATTGAGCTTTGTATTTGCTGTTTTTTTAGTACAATATTCTTCTAGTTGAGATATTTTTTAGAGAAACTAAAGGTTAAATAAACTTCATCTATTTTATAAGTATATTATATACAGCCATTATGCTTAATTGTTTGGATATAAGTAATAAGAATTTATGTGTATTATAATTATTGATTTTTTTTGATTTGGATATGAAAATATTAATAGTTTTTTTACTTCAATAAGGATGAAAAAATATGTAAATATTATAATTCCATTATGTTAAAATTTAACTTTTTTTTGTGTAGATAAATTATCTAATCCTCGTGTTAATTGGCGTTATGGTGCGCTATGTGTATTTCAATAGCCTTCATGTTGTTGTTTTTTTTGTATATGTTAAAAATTATTAACATATTTGTAAAAGTTGAAATATTAAAATTTGTTAATATGAATGTAAAATTACGCGTGCTTAGTGCAGGTGTTCTGTTCTTTATCGGACATAGCGCTATGGCACAAAAGGTGAAAAAAGACACGACATCAACAAAAGAGATTGAAGAAGTTGTTGTTGTTGGTTTTGGACAGAAGAAGACTGTTCAAGAAATGACCGGATCTGCAAGTACTATGACATCTAAAGCAATTGAAGATGTCCCTGTTGCTTCTGTAGATAAAATGCTTCAGGGAAGAGTAAGTGGTGTTCAGACTGGACAAGCTTCTGGACAACCTGGGGGATTTGCGAATGTTAGGGTAAGAGGGGTGTCTTCAATTAATGGGGTAACTTCTCCTATTTATATTGTGGATGGTGTTAGAATTGCGAGTGGTGATTTAACAAAATCTAATACTACAGCCAATATCTTGGCGAATATGAACCCAGACGATATTGAGAGTCTTACTGTCTTAAAGGATGCAGTATCTACAGCTGTTTATGGGGCTGATGCCGGAGCTGGGGTTATTGTTATTACAACGAAATCTGGTAAAAGAGGAAAAACCAGATTTAATTTTTCTTTTAATAGTGGTTTTAACCAACAAGCAGTTGAAAGTAACAGAGGATTCACTGGAGAAGAGTATAAAATTTACTTGCGAGATGCTGTAAATAATTATTTGGGATCTAATTATACTATTGAAGACATTGCGAATGGAAAAGTGAATGCAACATTTACTAATATTTTTAAATCTCCATATAGTACAGACTGGCAAAGTATTGTTAGAAAGGAAGGTTATCAGCAAAATGCAGATTTTAATTTATCAGGAGGTAATGATAAATTTACATATTATGCTTCTGCCAATATGTTTGAACAGAATAGTATAGTTAGAAACTCTTTTTTCAAGAGGCTTTCATACACTACAAAATTAACATATCAGGCAACTGAGAAATTGAAGATATCGACAGATTTTCAAATTTCCTATGGTAAGACAAGGACATTACCAGATGCGGGAGGTTTTGCTAATCCTATGTTAGCACAATTCTTTAATCGTCCAACTGACCAAGCTAGAAATCCAGATGGTTCTTGGTATTGGAACCCTTCAAATAGTAGATTGAGTAATAATCAATTTAATCCGGGTTATTTATTAGAGCGTAATTATGTACAAGCAGGTGCGCTAAGATTCTTCGCAAACTTAAGTGCAGAATACAAAATTCTAAATAACTTGACTTATAGATTTACATTTTCCCCTGAATATATAAGTGTAGAGGAAGACCAGTACTGGAACCCAGTTCATGGAGATGGCTATAGTTATGGAGGGTATAAAAGAGAATCTGTTAACCGATTCTTCAATTTCAATGTTCAGAATATTTTAGACTACAGATTTAAATTAGCAGATGTAAACAATTTTGCTTTTTCATTAATTCAGGAAGCCTATAAAAGAGATAATAAATTTCTGAGAGCAACAAGAATAACTACAGGAGCACCGACACTGGAGACATTAAGCAACTTTGTTGTTCCATTTAATGGAATTGAAGGTACTCAAGATAATACATCACGTTATGGATATGCTATTACGGGTCACTACGATTATGACAAATTATTCTTAATAGATGCATCTTATAGAAGAGACGTGTTGTCCCAGTTTGTGCCTGGAAAAAAGGCGGGTAACTTCTGGTCTGTTGGTGTAGCAATGGATCTGGCAAGAATTAATTACTTTAAGGAAATTAGCGCTATTTCTATGATGAAACTAAGAGCCTCTTATGGTAAACTGGGTAATCAGGTAAGTGCTAATCCTTATGCTCTTTATGCATATGGTACTAATTATAATGATTTGGCAGCAGCGACTTATTCAGGAGTGTATAATCCAAATTTATCATGGGAAACTGTTAATCCTCTAAATATTGGATTGGATTTAGGGCTCTTTAAAGATAGGTTGAAAATCACAGCTGAATATTTTAATAAGAAAACTAAAGATCTTATTTATAATCTTCCATTGTCTCCATCTCAAGGACTTACTTCATATGCTGATAATGTTGGAGATTTGGTTAATAAGGGCTTTGAATTCTCGGTTAATGCTGATATTTTCAGAGGAGATAGAGATCAGTTTAACTGGACTTTAGGATTTAACCTTTCTACTCTTAAGAATGAAATCACAAAACTTTATGGAGGTACTGTGAATACTGCAACAACAACCCTAAGAGAAGGAGAAGGTGTGAGAACTTTCTATTTAAGAAAATGGGCTGGTGTAGATCCTGCTAATGGTGATCCATTATGGTATGTTAATGGGGTTGATGGAGAGACGACAAATGATTATAATAAGGCACGTCAAGCAGTACAAGGATCTTTCTTGAGTAATGTATTTGGAGGAGCTAATACAACATTGTCTTACAAAGGTTTTGCTTTGGATCTTCAGTTTACTTATGGATTTGGAGGCAAAATATATGATAACTGGGCGAATTATACCTACAGTGATGGACAATATTCGCTTAACTATCCTGGTTATGGAGATGTTATGGGTAATTACTGGACACCTACTAATACTAATGCGGCTAACCCGAAGCCTATATATGGTGGTAACAAATTGTCAAATAATGCATCTACAAGATATTTGTATAAAGGAGATTTTATAAGATTAAGTAATGCAAGATTTGGATATACATTTGATAGCAAATTTTTACAAGGTTCAGGTCTAACTTCTGTACAAGTGTATGTTATGGCTAATAATGCTTGGACGCATATGTTTGATAAAAATCTAAAGTTTGATCCGGAAGTAAATATCGCAGGGTATACTGATTTAAGCCTTCCTGTATTAAAATCGTATTTATTGGGTGTAAATATTAGCTTCTAAAAAATGAATAAAATGAAAAAAATAATAAAGATAAATCTTTTATCGTTAGCTCTTGGAATGGCTGCGGTATCATCATGTTCAAATGATTTTGTGGAGAGAGAGTTTTTTCAGGATGTAGAACAAGCTCCTTTAAAAACAGTAAATGAAGTACAGGCTTTCATTAACGGATGTTATACATCTATGAGGGGTACTTCTTATTATGGGGCTGACTTTTTAGCGTACGGAGAGATTCGATCAGATGAAATGTATAGCAACCTGGCTGGAGGATATTACCAAAATGTTATGAATTATACACAGCTATCTAACGATGCTTATGCTGTAAATACTTATAACCAGATCTATACTATGATTGCAAAGGCAAATACTGTAATTAATACTGATATGACCAAGATTGAAGGTACAGATTTGGATCGAAAAAATGCGGTATATGCTCAGGGACAGGCTTATGGTTTAAGAGCAATAGGTTTTTTTGATGCTTTCAGAATATATGGTCAAAAATATATTCCTAGTGGTACTTTAGGAGTCGTATTGCCTTTGAAATATGATCCAAAAGCATTGCAGCCAAGAGCAACAATTGCTGAAACAGAAGCTCAAATTGATGCTGACTTTACAAAAGCCTTACAGTTGATGACAGCAAATGGTTCGGGTAGTACTGCAAAAACAGAATTGACCGTTAATTCATTAAAAGGTATGATGTCAAGATTCTACCTTTATAAAGGAGACTATGCAAAAGTAAGATCTTTAACTAACGATCTGGTTGGTAAGTATTCTGTAGCGGTTTCAGCTTTATTACAAGAAACCTTTAGATTTACTATGAACGGAGCTGCACCTAACTCAATTTTTGAATTGGCTGTTGGGGTTAACTCTTCTTTAACTACAAGTTCTTATAGACAAAGACTGAATCCAAATGGCTATGCTAACATCGTAGTTACAGATGCTGCTTATAATATGTATTCTGCAAATGATATCAGAAGATCATTTATTGTTTCTTCAGGCGGGAGTAGATTTCTATCAACGAATAGAGATGCTCAAGGAGTTGGTAAGTATACTAACTTTGTAGGGGCTGATAACATTAAAATGCTTCGCTATGAAGAGGTATTACTGAATGGTGTTGAGGCAGAATTAAACGGAGGGGATCCGGCAAAAGCTTTGGGCTATTATAATCAAATTGTAACAAACAGAGGATTAGCAGCTGCAGCAAGTGTTGATATGACAATGCTGAGAGCTGAGAGACTAAAAGAGCTTTTAGGTGAAGGATTGAGACAATGGGACTTAAGAAGATGGGGAATAGCAATTGCTAGACCAGATATTGCTAATAAAGATGAAAATCGTAATGCATTTCCTATCCCTAGAGGAGAAACTGATATAGCTAACACACCGGTAAAACCAAATCCGGGTTATGATAACTCAGGAAACTAATATTGAGAAAACCACTTATTTTTTTAAGTGGTTTTCTATATTTTAAACATTTAATCACATGAAAAAAATTATATTATTCCTTTTCTCTTTTATTACAGTTGGTTTTTCTGCTCAGGCAGGTAATGAAAATATATCCTATTCAAACGGATTTTTCTTTATGAGGGCCAATAGACCATCAAATATTGAATATACTGTAGATGGTAGTCCATATATCAATGGAAAAGAATACAGAAAAGTAGCTATAGAAGGTTATAGTAAAAATGTCCAGAATCTGAGGTATAATGCTTACGAGGATGAAATGGAGTTTATGCAGGATGGAAAAAGTTATTTTGCAAACAAAGAAGAGGGAATTGTTATTAAAATGCCAGAAATTAACAAGACATACAAGGCGGTTAAATATTTATACAATGATAGATCATATTTTAACTATTTAGTTGTACTGTCTTTGGGTGCTAAATTTAATCTTTATAAAAGAGAAAATATTGAGTTGCTAAAAGGAGAAAAAAGCCCAAGTGCATATGGAAAAGATGCTAATGACTATTTTGCAAAGGCTAAAGATCTTTATTTGATAGGAGATAAAAAAGTGCTAGATAAATTTCCTAAAACAACCAAAGAAGCAATTGCTTTATTTTCTCCAGCGAAAAAAGATGTTGCTGAATTCATTAAAAATCAGAAAATTAATCTTAATAAAGAAGAAGATATGATTAAGCTGGTTAATTTTGTGAATCAGTAAATAAATTTAATTAAAATAAATAAAAAAGCGACAGATTTTTCTGTCGCTTTTTTATTTGTATGAAATTTAAAAGGTATGTGGATGCGAATAACTATAAAGTATCCATACATCCACTTACGAAACTACTTTTTGAGCAACTGATATGTTGTCATTCCTTATAAATCTACTCTAATTTATATTTTTTAGTATTCTCTGAAATGCTCATTTAATAATGTTTTATTGAATGAGTAAGAAATCGTATGTATACAGGTAAGACAATGAAATGCAGATTTTTATGACAGTCAACAAGGTGAAATTATCTTTAGCACATATTACTTATGATATAGTAAATATTATTGAGTTTGGCACTGTGCATTTGGTTCTTAGCCTGTTTTCTGCGTTTATATGACATTCATAAAGCAAATTATCTTTCAACTAAAATTTCTTTTCACCTTGTTGTCATAAATATTAAGGATACGTAATCAACTGCTTCATGTGCTAAACTCTTTTTAAGTAATAGGAAAAAGCTGAAACTAAAATTTGTTTAAATATGAATGTAAAATTACGCATGCTAAGTGCTGGTGTTTTGTTCTTTATAGGACAAAATGTGACGGCACAGAAAGCAAAAAAAGACACTTCTTCAATACGGGATATTGAAGGGGTAGTTGTAACAGCTCTTGGTATTAAAAGAGAAGAGAAGTCATTAGGTTATGCTGCTTCCAAAGTGAAAAGTGAAGATCTCACACAGGTTGCCAGTCAGAATTTTGTGAATTCACTTAGTGGAAAGGTATCCGGTTTGCAGGTAATCTCCTCCGGAGGTGCTCCGGGACAAGCGAGTCGCTTGATTATACGGGGAGGTAATAAATCTTTAACAAACTCGAATGAACCTTTGTATGTTATAGATGGTATTCCTATTAGTAATGCAAATGATGGAAATGCTAATACCGTTTCAGGAATTGCTTCACCCAATCGGGCTGCAGATATTAATCCTGATGATATAGAAGATGTTACAATATTAAAAGGTGCTGCCGGTGCTGTACTTTATGGTAATAGAGGCTCTAATGGTGTTGTGGTCATTACTACAAAATCCGGAAAAGTACAGGGAGGTAAACCAGTTATTACATTTACAACGAGGATCGGAGTCGATAATGTATTGAAGCTGCCAGATTACCAAACAGTTTATGCTCAGGGAAATAACGGAGTATATGCTGAAGGAACCTCTCTATCATTCGGGCCTAAAATTGAAGGCCAGACAGTACAGAGTGTAGCTGCAGGAGCTATTCTTGGGAAAGGGCCTCAGGCTGTACAGTTGAAAGTATATGATCCGCGTAAAGCATTTTTTGGAACCGGAATTACAAAAGAGAATAATATTTCTTTAGCTCATACTATAAATAATACAAATTTATTCTTTTCAGCAGGTCATAATAGTCAAACCTCTATAGTTCCGAATCAGGAGTATGAAAAAGTAAACTTTAGATTTAATGGTAATTTTAAATTAACTGATCGTTTTAGTGCGGCAGTTAATACTACTTATAGCCGATCGTGGGGGAATGTTCCTTTTGCGGGACAAGATGGAAATAATCCTATTTTTTCAATACTTCATGCACCTGTAAGTTGGGATCTTGTGAATTATGGCTATGAGCGTCCTGATAATGGCAGGCAGATAAATTTTAGAGGTGGCGCTTTTGATAATCCATTATGGTCTGTTTATAAAAATTATGCTAAAACAACGAGTAGTCGTTTTATTATGGGCATTAATCTGGGATATGATCTTACAGATTGGTTAAAGCTGAGCTACCGTGTAGGGAATGATTACTCTACGGATAACAGAGTTTTATTCAGGGATATTTATTCAGGAGGGAATCCAAATGGAGCCTTAAGTTTTAATGATATTGCAAGAGAGGAATTGACATCAACATTTATGGCGAATATCAATAAAAATATTACGAATGATTTGAATGTAACACTGAATCTGGGACAAGATTATAATATAAGGAAGCTTAGAAATAATATAATCGCAGGGTCAGCATTAGTACTGCCGGGTATAGCTAATACCAATAATATAAGGACCTTTGATCCGGGATATAATTATAACTCCAAAAGAACACTTTTTGGTGCATTTGCAGACTTAACATTGAGCTATAAAAATTACCTGTATTTAAATCTTGTTGGACGTGAGGAATGGAGTTCAACACTACCTGAGAATAACAGAAGCTATTTTTATCCAGGCGGGAGTTTATCATTCATCTTTACTGATGCTTTCGGTATTAATAAAAAAGTTATGAATTATGGTAAGATAAGAATAGGAGTGTCTCGGACAGCAAGAGATGCCTCTCCATATTCTATCTATAACACATATAATAATGGAGTATTTACTGATGGATTTACAAATGGTATAACCTTTCCGTTCATAGGTCTTCCGGGATATACGGTTGCTAACACGCTTAATAATCTAAACTTAAAACCGGAGTTTACAAATGAATACGAAGTAGGTACAGATCTTAGATTTTTTAAAGACAGAATAAGTCTTGATTTTACTTATTTCAGAAATATTAATACAGATGGTATTATTCCGTTAGAAATATCCCCGGCAACAGGAGCGCGTAGGACAATAATCAACAGTGGTAAAACTTCTTCTAACGGAATTGAAATTATGTTTAAAGCGACTCCGATAAAAACAAAAGATTTTACTTGGGAAGTAGGGTTCAACTTTAGTAGAATACGTTCTCTGGTTGAAGAAATCTATCCCGGTGTAGATAAAATATACTTAGGCGGTTTTTCTGGAAATCCTGCAATATATGCGGTTAAAGGAGAGCGATATGGATCTATTATAGGGACTAAATATGCCCGGAATGAAAAAGGAGAAATTCTGGTTGGTAATAACGGAATTCCTCTCCGGCAAGATGGAGCAAATTTAGGTTATGTGGAACCTGACTGGACAGGAGGTGTTAGTACATCTTTTAAGTACAAAGGAATATATATCAATGCTTTGTTAGATATAAGGCAAGGTGGATACCTGTATAACGGAACCGAAGAGTTGCTGGATGTTTATGGAGTTTCCAAAAAGACACTTAATAGAGATCTTAATTATAAGTTCCCAGGTGTAAACAGTACTACAGGTATTTCAAATAATGTTGTTGTTAAAAGAGGTTCTGCGTGGTATGGAAGTGCTTATCCTAACGAAGAATATGTTTATAAAAACAACTGGATAAAACTAAGAGAGCTGTCCATCGGGTACAGCTTTAAATTACCCGGGATTGATTATATAAGAAGTGTAGATCTGGGGCTATATGGACGAAATCTTTATTTGTGGACGAAAATTCCTCATATAGATCCGGAGTCCAGTTCTTTTGGTACAGGTAATGCCCAGGGTGTTTCACGTATGGCTTTCCCATCTACCCGCAGCTTTGGTTTCAGTTTAAAAGTTCAATTTTAATAATCAGAAAAATGAGAATAATAAATAATACTTTCAGATATTTTATTTTTACCATAGGAGTATTATCTCTTATAGTAATACAATCCTGCCGCCAGGAATTGGATATAAATAAAGATCCTAATAATCCTACAGATGTACCAATTTATACTTTACTTACTTCTTCTCAGGTTAATACAGGATATATTATGGGTGGAGATGCGACCAGAATGCCGGCAAGTATTGTTCAGTATTATGGTGGACATAGAGGGCAGCCGTTAGATTATTCCAGATATAATATAACATCTTCTTCTGCAGATGGTTTATGGAGAAATGTATATGATGCTTTAATGGATTTAAGAGAGATACAAGATAAAGGAACAAAAAGTGGAGATCAAATTTATGTAGGTATTTCTCAGATTTTACAGGCTTATGTATTTAGCGTTACAACGGATATTTTCGGAGATATCCCTTTTTCCATGGCGTTGCAGGGAACTGGAAATATTACACCAGCTTATGATAAACAGGAAACTATATATCCGGCGTTAGTGAAAATGATAGAAGACGGAGTTGTTAATATTAACTCTTTGGCTGGTATGAAGCCCGGAACAGATGATGTTATCTATAACGGAAATACAGATAGCTGGATTAGGTTTGGAAATTCATTAAAATTAAGATTACTTAATCATTTGAGTAAGAGAAGTCCTGGAGTATCGGCGGCATTTTTAGCATCAAATCCTATTTTAATAGAAAGCTCGACTGTCAATGCAGTTGTAAGCTTCGGTACAGCTGCTTCTAATGCAAATCCTATTTATCAGTTTGATGTTCTCTCTGGTAGAAAAGATAATGCTGTAGCATCTACTATTGTAGATAAAATGAAATTATTGAATGATCCCAGGATAGATGTGTATTTTAAGAAAGTTGTAAATAACGGAGCAGGATTTCAGGGCCAATATAGGGGTAATGTTCCGGGGCAGGATACTGATGATTCCGGTGAAAATCTGTTTTCCAGAGTAGGGTCTGCTTATGCATCTACAGATTCTCCTGTCGTATTAATGAGTGCGGCAGAAGTGAATTTTATAAAATCAGAAATTTATTTTAGGTCTGGTAATAATGTTAAATCCAAAGAGTCTTATGTGGCAGCAATTACACAGGATTTTACAGCTTTGGGAATTGTTAATAAAGCATCAGCATATATTGGAAGTTCAAAAGTAGCTTATAACAACTCGTTAGAGCGAATTATGGAACAGAAGTGGATTACAATGTTTCAGAGCGCTTATGAATCGTGGGTTGATTGGCGGAGAACAGGCTTTCCTTTCTTTACAAAGATACCGTCCTTCAATATGACTGGGAATACGATTCCAAGGAGGCTTTCCTATCCGCAAATAGAGATTAACGTAAATACAAGCTCATTGCAGAATGGTCCGGGGATACCTGTCCCATTCGAGTCTCTCAAGACCAAAGTTTGGTGGGATCAGTAAATTAGTTATAATTTTATAGTTACTAATAAAAAACCCGGAAGAAATTTCTTCCGGGTTTTTTTATTTTATATATAATTAAGTATTTAATATCCAAAAAGATATGTTTAAAAGTAAAAGTAGTTTTATTTACTTTTCAACTGATGCTAAAAATGAGAAGAATGCATATAGTTAATTTACTATATTTTTAGAAAATATACTATTTTTTTAATTGCTCTCTTAAGAAAACAATCTCTTCCTTAAGTTCAGATATTCTCTCCTTGTAGGATAGGATTAGTTTTTCATAGAGTTCCTTGTCTTCTTTGTATCTTTTCTCCAGTTCATTAATAATGTTTTTATCGTCTTCCTGACTGTAAGCTTTTTTCAACTCTTTTACGCTTGTACCGGGAACATCTTTTTTCAACATATTTCCTTCTCCTGTTAGAAACCAATCAGGATTTATTTCAGGATATGCATTTAGTATCTGCTCTATCTTCGAAGACCCAATATCTTTCCTTACCTTATCTAAAAAGCCATTAGATAGACCTGCTTCTTTATAGAATTTGTTCTTGTTAATTCCCTTAAAATCGATAATTTGTAGAATCCTGTCAATGATCAAAATGTTAAAGTTTAGATTATTTACTATAAAAATTTGGTTTTCTAGAAAATACTCTATATACTTGTTTCTTAATTGAAACAAAAAGAGCAATGAACAAACCTACAAAAAAAAGGCAGACTTACAATACTGAAGCTGTAAAAGTTCTGGCGGATGAGTTCGGGGTGACACCTCAATTTGTTAGACAATGTATTCGTAAAGAAAAATATAGTCTTACCGCAGATGCTATACGTAAGAAATATTACGAATTAGCCGGCCCTTCAGAAAGAGCTATAAATAATTTTAGAACTGGTAATTAGTTTACAAAACGAACAGAATCCGGCAATCCGGATAAAAAGAAGTGTACAGATTTTTAATAAAATTTTTGAACTATAGGCACTTTACGAAACCCCATTGTTAAAAGTATATCATAAATACTATAATAGTGGAATAATCCCGAGAAATATTGTTGATGAGATCTAGTACATGTACGATCACCAACAAATAACAAAAAAGCAACAATGGTTTCTTATTTCTTCACAGGGAATTGCTAGTGTAAAATTACATTGGTAATAGTACTCCCGAAAATATACTGCAACAGAGTCCGGATAGTATTCAATAGTTAGATACTCTCTCGGTTGTATGTTCATGGCACATTCATAAATTAAACAAGTTAGTTTCAGTAAGATTTTCAATCATTGCTATGCTCTTCTAATGGTATGCTGATTATTTACTGTACCAGACTCCTGTTGCTTTTATAAAACTAGTTAAAATTAAAATTTGTTTTAATATGATTGTAAAATTACGAGTGTTAAGCATTGGGGTCTTGTTTTTTATAGGACAAAGTGCAATAGCGCAGCAGCAAGCGAAAAAAGATACTGCTTCTACACAGGAAATTGATGAGGTAGTAGTAGTTGGCTATAGCAAAGTTAGCCGTAGTAGCTTTGTGGGTACTGCATCTAAAGTGGATATGAGCTCAGTTGATAACAAAAGCGTATCTACTGTGTCACAGGCTCTCGCAGGAGAGGTCGCAGGTGTTAGAGTTATTAATCCTTCTGGTCAACCTGGAAGAGAAGCAACTATTCGTATCAGAGGTTTCGGATCTGTTAATGGAAACAGAGATCCTTTGTATGTTGTAGATGGAGCTCCGTATTCGGGGAATGTATCTGCAATCAATCCGGATGATATAGAGAGTATGGTTGTTCTGAAAGACGCTACTGCTACAGCAGTGTATGGAGCAAGAGGAGCTAATGGAGTAGTAGTACTTAATACTAAAAGAGGGAGAGGACAATCTTATGTTCAGATAGAGTCCAGGGTAGGTGTTAATACCTCCCTGCTACCGAGATATAAGGTAATTAAATCTCCTGAAGATTATATTGGCCTAAGTTGGGAAGCTTTATATAATCAGGGATACTTCAATGGTAACGCTGATCCTGTATCTTATGCTAATTCCAGGCTATTTTCAGGGGGAGGTATTAATGCATATTATAATATGTGGAATGCTACTGCAGCTCAGCTAATCGACCCTGTTACAAAAAGAGTAAGGCCGGAAGTTACAAGAAGATATACTCCCGAAAACTGGGAAAAAGAGGCTTTTAGCCCAGGGTTTAGAACTGAGAATAATTTTAGTATCGGAGGTGGAGATGCTAAGACAAAATATTATACTAATCTTGGGTACTTAAAAGATGAAGGATACTCTATTAATTCTCAATACGAGAGATATACAGGTCGATTAAATGTTTCTCATCAGGCAAAGCCATGGCTGAAAGGAGAGTTTAATTTAGGATATGCCTATTCGAAAACTAAAAATGGGGGTCAATCCTCCGATTCAGGAAGTATTTTCTGGTTTGTAGATAATATCCCATCAATATATCCTTTGTACTTAAGAGACACTAAAGGAAATCTTGTTCCCGATCCTTACTATGGTGGGAATATTTTTGATTACGGAGCAAACGGAAGGGGTTTTGGTGCATTGACCAACTCAATTGGAGATGCTACGATTAGTAAAATGGGAAATATTAAACATGAAATAAATACTAATTTTTTTCTGGAAGCAAAAATTACAGATTTTTTAAGATTTGAAACCAGGTTATCAGGACAATACTATAATGATAGTCGGGATATATTGAATAGTCCATTTTATGGTTCATCTGCATCTCAGGGAGGTCGTATTTCCAAATCTAAACAAGAGATGCTTTCTTACACCTTCCTACAATTACTAAGGTTTAATAAAAAATGGGGAAATCATGGCGTAGAAGCTTTCGCAGCGCATGAAGCAAACTCATATAAATGGCAATATTTGTCAGTAGCCAGAACAGGTCTTATAACACCGGATATTCCGGAATTCAATAACGCAACAACTCAGCAGAAAGGCGAATCCTATACAAATGATTATGGTTTAGAGAGTTATTTTGGCCAGGCCAGCTATGATTATGATAATAAATATTTGGCATCCTTTACAATCAGAAGAGATGGTTCCTCCCGCTTTCTGAAAAACAAATGGGGGACTTTCGCCTCTGCGGGTATTGGGTGGGTTATTTCAAGAGAAGATTTTTTAAATAAGAACTCATATATCCCTTATCTAAAGCTAAGGCTTAGTTATGGTACCAACGGTGATCAGGCAGGTGTAGGCTACTATCCGGGATATAATGTTTATGATCCGGGGAATATGATGGGGTCTATTGCAGCTGTATTTAATCGAAATGGTTATCCTGATCTTACATGGGAATCAGCAAATCAGGGCCAGGTCGGATTAGATTATTCTTTATTTAAAACAAGGCTTGTTGAAGGGACTATTGATATATACCGAAAGACAACCAAAAATTTAATTTTCGATAGCAGATTAGCTCCTTCAACTGGAAATGCTATAGAGAAGGTAAATGATGGTCAGCTTGTTAATCAGGGAATAGAATTTAATCTGATCGGGCATATTCTTAAAAAGAAAGGCTTCTATTTAGATTTAAGTATTAATGGAGCTTTGGAAAGAAATAAACTGACTAAAATGCCAATAGATAGAGCAACGGGTTTGCCGAAAGTTATTGATCTGGCGGCATCAGGCTATGGTCGTGTTGAAGGAAGATCTATATACGATTATTATATGCGTGACTGGGCAGGTGTAAATCCTGATACCGGAGCAGCAAAATGGTTTGTCAATTATGTAGATGCTAACAACAACGGTAAATTTGATGCTGGGGAACAGATTAGTTCATTATATGAATATACGCAGAGTAATCCAAATACAAGAATATCAGAAGGAACAACCGAAGTTTATTCACAAGCTACACAGAGATTCGTTGGTAAGTCTGCGATACCGGATATTAGTGGAGCGGCTAATCTGTCTGTTGGTTATAAAGGTTTCAGTCTGAATGTGCAGATGCTGTATTCATTTGGCGGATATGCGTATGATGGAGCTTATGCTGGGTTAATGGCTAACGGGCAGGTAGGTGGGAATAACTGGAGTACAGATATCTTTAACAGATGGCAAAAGCCTGGAGATGTTACCGATGTTCCCAGATTGACTTCTAACAGGACAGGAGATACCAATTATACATCAATGTCTACAAGATTCTTAACCAAAAAGAATTATTTCCTTCTGAACAACGTTACTCTGGGGTATAATGTTCCGAAAGAAATACTCGAAGGTTTAGGACTCAATGCTTTGCAGCTCACATTGTCGGGAGATAACTTATGGTTAGCTTCTAAAAGACGTGGATTCAATCCTTCTACAAGTGAAACTGGAGGCTCCAGTATGTACACTTATTCTCCATTGTCAACATTTACTTTTGGTGTAAAAGTTAATTTTTAAAAATAAAAAAGAATGAAGAAATTAATTACATATTTATCTATTATTGTTTTAATATTCAGTGTTTCATCCTGTAAACAAGAATTTTTGGAAACCACACCGTCAGAAACAGTTGCAACTCCGCTTGCGCAGTACAAACTAAACGGACTTTATCTGATGATGGTTAATGCTGGCACTGGCGGTACCACCGGGCATGATGATTTCGGTCAGAAAGGATATGATATTTTTTCAGACATGCTGTCTTCGGATATGGTATTGGCAGCAGTAGGTTACAATTGGTATGCGAGTCTGGCAAATCTTTCTGCTACTACAGATTATACAAACAATACAAACTATACCCCTTGGAGATATTATTACAGACTGATTAACGGTGCGAACGATGTGATTGACGGACTGGGAGGTAATGATGCTAACCCGACCGGAGATAATGCATACGGAATGGGCCAGGCAAAGACATTAAGGGCTTATGCATATTACTACTTATTGCAGTTTTATACCAACAAATATGATCCCGGAGCAGATGCTCTTCCGCTATATCTTAAATCAGGGAGTCCGGCTGTTGGAAAATCTAAGCAGAGCGAAATATATGCGCAAATTATAAAAGATTTAACAGATGCTGTAAGCCTGCTTAGCGGCTATGCCAGGCCGAATAAAGGAGTTATTAATAAATATGTAGCAGAAGGTTATCTGGCTTATGCTTATGCAGCAATTGGAGATAATATTAATGCAGCAAAATATTCCAAAGATATTATTGATAATGGAGGTTTTCCCGTGACCACTAAGACTCAGGCAACTAGTGGCTTCAATAGCCTGGCAACGCCTAGCTGGATGTGGGGATTTGATATTACTCTGGATAATAATTTGAATCTGGCCAGTTGGTGGGGGCAGGTGGATCTATATACATATAGTTATGCATGGGCAGGAGATCCCAAAGTAATGGATAAAGGATTATATGATGCGATTCGAAATGATGATGTCAGAAGAACCCAATTTACCGGTGTGTATCAGGGGAAAAGTCTATTGCCGACTAACAAATTCTATGATTCTAAGAAAATTATCGGAGGGCAGAGAGTGATTGAAATGGACTATATTTATATGCGTGTAGATGAATTTCATTTGTTATATGCTGAAGCTCTTGCCAAACAGGGAAGTAAGGACTCGGAAGCAAGGCTTGTTTTAAAGAATTACCTGACAAACAGGATGAATAGTACCTCATATATTGATGCCCTATCAGGGCAAGCCTTGCTGGATGAAATTTATCTACAAACAAGAATAGAATTCTGGGGAGAAGGTAAAAGTTATTTAGCGATGAAACGTAATAAGGCAAATGTTAAGAGAGGATCCAATCATCTGTTTTTTGCCGGCCAGTTATTTAGTTATGACGATGACAGACTGTTTTTAAAGATTCCTCAGTCCGAAATTAATAATAATCCTTTACTCAAATAATCTCTTCTGTTTACTCAAAGCGGAATATATAATATCAGCAATGTTAAAATTATATTAGCCAGTATCAGAATATAGTTTTTTAAATGGAAAGTAGTGCTGGTGAGAGAGTGACAGGTGTTTGCCTGATATGCTGGAAAAGGAGATTGTTTTTGAATAAAAGCTCTTGTTGATTAGGTTATAGATAGACCTCAGTAAAGAAGATCGTATAGTGAAATTGGTTGACTTTAAGAATCAGTAATTCTTTATCAAAAAAATCTCTACTTTTGTACCTCATTCCAACAAGATGAGGTACTTTTTTTTATGGGTAGTTTTGGTGTCGGGAACTATATCGGCACAGGTTGTTAATAAGACTGATAATAATAGGATTGCAGAAGATTCTGTTATTGTAGATAATGGTAAAAAAGATTCTATGAAAATCTTTAAACCTGTAATTAGCGACTATAAATTCAAAACGCAGAGAGGGGAAGCAAAGATATTTGATACGGTTTTTTCACATGAAAAAACATATATCTTTTCACAGTATAACAACAAAGACAATTTTGGAAAGGTTCAGTTCGCTAATTCCGGACAGACTTTTAATCCATTAGTGTACGAAACCAATCTACAGCAGAATCTTGCTGTATTACCAACAGGAAAATCCTTTAGCATACTAGGCGTAGATGATATTAAATATTATGATGTAAAAACGCCTACAACTACATTTATATATCATACAGCACCCGGAAGCGGACATGTGCTAAGCTCTACTTATACCCAGAATATAGGAAAAGACTTTAACTTTTTTGTTAATTATATGGGGCTGCGCGCCAAGGGAATCTACCAGAGAAACCTTTCAGCGAGCAATAACTTTAATGCGGGGGCACACTATAAGAATAAAACAGGGCGTTACGAACTTTATGCACATTATCTTAATCAAAATGTGAATAATGAAGAAAACGGTGGTATCAAAACTTTAGATCAGTTTTTAGGAGGGGATTCCCGTTTTAATAATAGGCTGAATATGGAGGTTAACCTGAATAATACAGAAAGTTTCTTTTCTTACAGAAGGTATTATCTAAGCCATGACTTTGGTTTATTCAAGATTAATGATGCGTTTCCTCTAAAGATCAGGCATATGTTGATGCATGAGGGGAATAAATACTATTATGCTCAGAACGGAGCAGAAAGCTATTATACAACCAATGCAGCAGATATTATCAGTGGTTTTTTACCATCAACAAAGAAATACTCTAAAAAGCTGACGAATGTTGTAAGCTTGGTTTTTGATAGAGAGAAATTTAAATTGGATGCCGGACTGAAATATCAGAATATAATCCTGGGAACTAATCAGATTTTCTTGCCGAATAATGTTGTAGATAATAACACCGTTTGGAAAGAGAATAGAATAGGTGTAGAAGGAAATTTGCAGGTTAAACTATGGAACAGATTCGACCTTAATTCATCCGCAGAATATACTACAGGAAGTACGTTCGGGAATTTTATTCGTATCAATAACAAAGTTTCCTTTATTCCTGCCGAAGGTTTTGCTGTAGAGGGGAAACTAAACTTCCAATCCGGAGCACCATCATTTAACTTACTGTTGAACGGATCTCAATATAGAAATTTCAACTATGTTAATTTAGGTTTCAAAAACCAGAGCGTTTTAGAAGCCGGAGGTATTGTAAGACTAAAATGGTTTGATGCATCAGCATTTCTTAACTATTTCAGTATTGGAAACTATGCCTATATTGATGCTAACAAACAGATGCAGCAGTCAACTTCATCCATTAATATTACTCAGGCTGGAGGAGATGCAACTTTTAAATACGGAAAATTCCATCTGAATGGAAGAGTATTATTCCAGTCTGCAATTAATAATAAGGATCTTATGCCAATGCCAGGCTTTGTTGGGCGTGCAAATGTATATTTCCAGTCCAAAGTATTCAAAGATGCGGCTGAAGTTCAGGCAGGGGTAAAAGCATATTACTTCAGTAAATTTGCTTCCAGAGAATTTTTCCCGGTACTTAACGAGTTTGTGTTGCCAAGCGCAACATCAGGTTATTCTATCGGTGGAAAACCAATGATTGACTTGTATATTAATCTGAAAGTAAAAACTATGATGTTCTTTATAGAAGGACAGCAGATTAATACAACAATATCAGGGAATAAAGGTTTTGCTGCACCATATTATCCGGTTGCCGATTTCAGGCTTAATTTGGGTATAGTTTGGTATATTTTTTCATAAATTTGAAGAATGGCAGATTGTCGTTTTAATATTGATTTCAGGGACATACCAAGCATTCCTGAAATGTTGAAGGATTACCTGGATGGTAATCTTTCAGCGTACCACGGATTACAATTCAGTAAAGATAATGCCTTAGTACAGGCAAATAAAAAATCCAGAAACTATCCTACCGGGCACAGAGAAGTTCTTACGGAGGTTCTGACGAAGCAGATGCGAAATATAGCTATTAGCGCCAAGCAGATGCAGAATATCGAGCTATTGCGTAAGGAGAATACTTTTACTGTAACCACAGGGCACCAGCTAAACTTATTTACCGGACCGGTATTTTTTATCTATAAAATTCTTCAGACCATAAAAACCGCCAAATACCTGAATGAGAATAATGAAGGAAAAAACTTCGTTCCGGTATTCTGGATGGCAACAGAAGATCATGATTTTGATGAAATTAACCATTTTAAAACAGAAGGTAATTTCTATCAGATTCAGGAAAAATCAGGCGGGGCAGTAGGGCGGATCAAGTCCTCTGATCTTTCTTTCCTGGATGTTTTTGAAAAAGAATTTAAAGATTTCACATACGGAACCGAATTAGTACGCTGGGCAAAGGAGGCATATCAGGAAGGGAGATCGCTAACCCTTGCGACAAGAATTTTGGTTAACAGAATTTTTGGAGATTCAGGATTGCTTATCCTTAATGGAGATGATAAGAAACTAAAAGCATTGGCGGCTCCGGTTTTCAGAAAAGAACTGCTGGAAAATAGTCTTTATGAGAATTCTAAAGAAACTGTTGATGTTCTAATCGATAAATATGGTAAGGTTCAGGTTAATCCAAGAGAAATAAACCTTTTTTACCTTAGAGATGAGTCCAGAGACAGAATTGAAAAGGCAGGCGAATCCTATCATGTTGTAGATACAGATATTAGTTTTAGTGAAGAAGAAATATTAGCAGAACTGAATACCAATCCTCAGCGGTTTAGTCCAAATGCAGTTCTGAGACCGGCATATCAGGAAACTGTTTTGCCTAATATTATTTACATAGGTGGGAATGCAGAGATTATGTACTGGCTGGAACTTAAGAAATTCTTTGAAGCAATAGATGTAGAATTTCCGATTTTAGTACCCAGAAATTCACTGGCTTTTATCACAGAGAAAACACTTCGTAAGATTCAGAAACTAGACTTATGTGTAGAGAATTTCTTTGGGAATTATCAGGAAGTTGTTCACAACAAACTGCTCGGAAAAACATCTTTGCAGCCATTGCTGGAAGAAAAAGAAGAAAATATTAAATCTATGTTCAGCGAGCTGAAAAAGCAAGCTGAAACAACCGATAAAACATTTGGTAACCTTGTAGTTGCGGAGGAAGTCCGTCAGCTTAAATCTTTCGAGAGAATGCATAAAAGATTGCTTCGTGCAGAAAAAATTGTGCAGGCAGATCTCTATCAGCGCTACAACCAGTTATATGAAGTAGTAAACCCTGCAGGAGTATGGCAGGAACGTAAAATTAATTTTAGTAACTTCTATGCTGAAAATGGACGCAACTGGCTTAATACTTGTTACGAGAATATCGAAGTTGCCCACCCTGAATTAACAGTGGTGGTTTTATAAAAACAAAAAAGTTTATTTTTGCATAATAATATACGCTAATGAAGAAATTATTTATATCAGCATTATCTGTTTTTTGGCTTTCTGCATCTGCACAAAAGACACATACAGTAATAGCTAAAGATAATCCGTATAGCATTTCCAAAAAATATGGTCTTACGCTGGATCAGTTCTATGCACTGAATCCGGATGTAAAAAACAAAACTTTGGATATTGGAGATATCGTGGTGATATCCAAAGCAGGAAAAAATGTTACTGAAACAGTAACACCCAAAACAACCACAGGACAGATAGCTGTAAAACAAGGGCAATCCTTGTATGCTATTTCAAGAGATTATCATGTTTCATTAGCAGATATCAAAAAACTGAATCCTGAATTAGGAGAAGGCCTGCAAATCGGACAGAAGATTAATCTGCCTGCTGCAAATATTAAAAAATACGGTGTTGCTGAAGTTACTGCAGAGCCAGTAATTCAGGAGAAAAAGCACGAAGAAAAGCCTGTAGAAACATCGGCTAAAGCTGAAAATTATCTGATTCAGCCAAAAGATACTTACTATAAAATTACCAAGAAATTCAATATTTCTCAGAAAGATTTATTCCGCATGAATCCTGGATTAGAAGAAAAAGGACTTCAGCCCGGAGTATCTATCGCTGTAGGAAGTGCAAGTGTTGCAGCTGAAACTATAAAGCCTGAAGAAAAGCCAAAGGTTTCAAAAATAGATGACACTGCTGTAGAGCAACCTAAACGTGAAACTATAAAAACTGAGGCTGCTGCAGACGATATTACTTATACTGTTCAGCCGGGAGATACTATTTTTGGTATTCTGAATAAATTCGGTGTAAGTCTGGATCAGTTGATAGAACTGAATCCACAGCTTTCAAACGGATTAAAAGCTGGAATGGTTCTTAAAATTAAAAAATCTAGCGATAGCTCATTTATCAAGTCTTCGGGTGATGCATTGAACGTTGTTCTGTTGTTGCCATTCGGATTCGATACCAATGATGCGAAATACAGAACTGCTGCATTGGACTTTTTAACAGGTGCTAAACTGGCAATCCAGAGAAATGTAGCGAAAGGGCAAAAGTTAAATATTAATGTAATTGATGAAGGGAGTGAATCTTCATTTCAGAAAGCATTAACTTCTATTAATAAGGACAATACCGATCTTATTGTAGGGCCATTCTTCAAGTCTGATGTTGTGGAGCTTATGTCTTATGTTTCTTCAAAGAAAATCCCGGTAATATCTCCTTTTGCAAACTCTAAGGATTTGTATAAATATGGTAACCTTATCATTATAGAAACAGATGCTTCTATCTATGCAGAGAGAATTGCTAAAGAAGTTTCAGACTCTTATAACGGAGAGAAAATATACATTGTAGGAGATGCTTATGCTGAAGATATTCGCACAAGATTAGAAAAGTCTCTTAAAAAACCAAACATCGCTATTGTAACCAGTCCTAATGATATTCAGGTTGATAAGAATATGATGACGGGACAGTCTGCTCCAGTAATTGCAGTTCTGGCATCGGATAGCGAGGCTACAAAATCTTCTTTTACCAATAGAATGGTTTCTTTAGGTAAAGAAGTTTCAGGAGTAAAGGCATTCAGTATGTTCTACTCTAATGACTTTGATAAAAAAGAAGCAGACCTGGGGAAAGTAAACATGGTTTACATTATGGACAGAAAGATTAATACTGACGGTAACTTCGAAAAAGAAGTATTGGCACAGTATAATGCGAAGTTCTGTAAGTCTACGTCTAAATATGCAGTTGTAGGATTTGATGTAATGAACGATGCTCTTTCCAGAGAAAATTCCAAAGGAGAAATTTTCAGGCAAATGGGCAAAAGTCAGACGCATTTGGCAACCAAATTTGAATACGAAAAAACAAAAGAAGGTGCTTATGTTAATAAAGGATATCGTGTAATACGACTAAATCCTTGATTAGAAGCGCTATACTACTAAATTTTAAGTAGGTTTTACAAACAAAATAATTTAAACGAATGAAAGCATTAGTATTTCCTGGACAAGGTTCACAGTTTGTTGGAATGGGATTGGACCTTTACGATAGCCGTAAGGAAATTAAAGATTTAATGGAATCGGCTAACGATATTCTGGGATTTGATATTCTTTCCACGATGTTCAAAGGGACAGATGAGGACCTGAAAAAGACTAAAGTAACACAACCTGCTATCTTTATTCACTCTATTGCAGCAGTTAAAGCTGTAGATGCGCTTGGAGCTCAGATGGTTGCAGGACATTCTTTAGGGGAATTTTCAGCTTTAGTAGCAAATGGTGTTCTTTCTTTTGAAGACGGACTGCGCCTGGTTTCAAAAAGAGCTTTGGCAATGCAGGCTGCTTGTGATGCTAACCCATCATCTATGGCTGCAATTTTAGGTCTTGACGATGACAAAGTTGAAGAGATTTGTGCTTCTGTAGAAGGGATCGTTGTTCCGGCTAATTATAACTGCCCGGGACAATTGGTAATTTCTGGAGAAACTCAGGCTGTTGAGGAAGCTATGGCCAAGCTAAAAGAAGCTGGTGCCAAAAGAGCTTTATTATTACCAGTAAACGGAGCTTTCCATTCTCCTTTAATGCAACCAGCTCAGGAAGAATTAGCAGAAGCTATTAATACAACAAAATTTAATAAGCCTATAATTCCTGTATATCAGAATATTACAACTACAGCGGTTTCTGACCCTGAAGAGATTAAACAAAATCTTATCAAGCAACTTACAGGGCCAGTAAAATGGACACAATCTGTAAGAAACATGATAAAAGACGGAGCTACTAACTTTGTTGAGGTTGGACCAGGTAAAACCCTACAAGGACTGATCAAAAAAATAGATTCGGCAGTCGAAACATCTTCTGCATTTTAATCAGAATAAAAATAAAGAGACACAAAGAAATTTGTGTCTCTTCTTTAATTACCCATTTTGGATAAACAACATTTCTTCTCTCACGGAAAATTATTACTGACATCCGAGTATTTTGTTCTGGATGGAGCGAAAGCTCTGGCTATTCCGACCAAACTAGGACAAAATCTTTCAGCTGAAATAATTACTGATCATAAATCTCAAATCCATTGGGAAACATACCGGGAGGGACAGTTGTGGTTAAAAACCTGTATAGATTACAATAATCTTAGCGTTTTAGAAACCAATATAGAATCGGCTTCAGGCTTCATTCTTAAAATTTTTAAAACACTTAAAGACCTAGATTCTGTAAAACTATCCGGTAATGATTCTTATAAGTTGATATCTAATGTGCAGTTTCCCGAGAACTTTGGATTGGGGAGCAGTTCTACCCTTATGAATAATGTTGCAGAATGGGGAAATGTAGATGCATTTGTCCTAAATGATATTGCTTTGGGTGGAAGTGGTTATGATATTGCAGTAGCGAAAGCCGGGGCTCCAATTATTTATACCCGGAATGCTGGAAAGAAAACTGTTGAAACTGTAAATTATTCACCAAGCTTCAAAGACCAGCTTTTATTCGTTCACCTGAACAAGAAACAAGACTCCCGTGAAGGAATTACGATGTACAGGCAAATGGAAAAATCGCAAGATCTAATCTGTTATTTTTCAAAACTTACAGAAGAGATTTTGGAAAGTGATAATTTAGAAAAATTTTCACTTATAATGGAAGAACACGAAAAAACCATGAGTAATTTTCTTAAAATACCCACGGTTAAAGAAAAATATTTTGAAAATGCCCCTTCATTCTTCAAAAGTTTGGGTGCATGGGGTGGAGATTTCATTTTGACCTCAAAATTCCGGGATTATGAAAGCTATTTTCTGCATAATGGATTCCCAAATTTCTTTTCCTATGATGAACTAATTTTCTGATAATCAGATTTATATAAACTTTTTTGTAAGATGATGAATATCATTGAGGCTACTTGTTAAATTTTATTAACTTTAGCCAATTGAAAAGTAAAGTAATGAGATCATTAGAAAAATTCGGAATTAAAAATGACAATGTTAAATGGCAATTGTCTCCAGAAGAACTGGTACAGGAAACTGTTAATCTCAAACAGGGTTTTGTTGCAAAATCTGGCGCTTTAGCAATTAACACAGGAGAATTTACAGGACGTTCTCCTAAAGACAGATTCATCGTAAAAGATGAAGTTACTGCAGACAGAGTATGGTGGGATGGAAAAGTAAACCTTCCTTTTGACAGTGAAAAATTTGATGCATTATATGACAGAGTAGCAGATTATGCTTCCGAGATTCCTTTATATGCAAGAGAAGCGTTTGCTGTTGCAGATAAGCGATACCAGGTGAAAATTACTGCAGTTACCGAATTTCCTTGGTCTAATCAGTTTGTATACAATATGTTTATCCGCCCTACAGTAGATGAACTTGAATCTTTTGGTGAAACTGACTGGTTGATTCTTTGTATACCAAGTTTTAAAGCAGATCCGGAAAGAGATGGAACGAGACAACATAACTTCTCTATCCTTAATTTCAAGAGAAAAATTGCTCTGATTGGTGGTTCAGCTTATACCGGTGAAATGAAAAAAGGTATTTTCTCTGCACTTAACTTTACACTTCCGGTTCAACAGAATGTATTGCCTATGCACTGTTCAGCTAATGCAGGAGCAGATGGAGAAACAGCTATTTTCTTTGGTCTGTCAGGTACTGGTAAAACAACCCTTTCAGCAGATCCAAACAGAAAACTAATCGGTGATGATGAGCATGGATGGACTCCGGATAATACTGTATTCAATATTGAAGGAGGATGTTATGCTAAAGCTATTGATCTTTCTGCAGAAAAAGAACCAGATATCTATGGTGCAATAAAGCCAGGTGCTATTCTTGAAAATGTATTTTTTGATGAGAATGGTGAGGCAGATTATACAAACGACAGCATTACACCTAATACACGTGTAAGCTATCCGATTGATTTTATTAACAATATTCAGGTTCCTTCTATTGGAAAGAATCCTAAAAATATTTTCTTCCTAACATTTGATGCATTTGGTGTATTGCCTCCAATCTCCAGACTTACTCCGGAGCAGGCTGCATATCACTTTATTTCAGGATATACTTCCAAAGTTGCAGGTACTGAGGTTGGTGTAACAGAACCACAAACTACATTCTCTGTTTGTTTTGGTGCTGCGTTTATGCCTCTTCACCCAACTGAGTATGGGAAAATGCTATCTGAAAAAATAAAGAGCGCAGATGCAAAAGTATGGTTGGTAAATACTGGTTTCAACGGTAAGATGAAGCGTATGAGCCTTAAAGATACAAGAGCTCTTATCTCTGCTGCATTAGATGGTAAATTAAATGATGTAGATTACAAAGAAAGTCCTATCTTTAAGGTACAGATTCCTGTATCATGTGAAGGTGTTTCCGACGAGTCTATGTTACTACCGGAAAACAGCTGGGATTCTTACGATGCTTATATTGAGAAAGCAAGATCTTTGGCATCAGCTTTCCATAAAAACTTCGAAAGATTTGATGACATTAAAGATGAAAGCATCTTAGCAGGAGCTCCAAGAAAAGAAGCAGAAGTGATTTAAGATAAACTTTTCTTAAGTTAAGAATCCTCAGTTAATTTTAACTGAGGATTTTTTTGTTTGTATTTGTAAGAGTAATTTTTTTAATGGACCAGGTGCAGTAAAGCCAATCTGTATCCCTTCATTCCAAACCCCGAAAGAATTGCATCAGTATATGTTGCTGTTACCGATTTCTGACGAAATTCCTCACGCTTGTAAATGTTGCTTATATGAACCTCTATTTTAGGTTTACGAATATTCTTCAGGCAATCAGCCAAGGCATAAGAGTAGTGGGTGAAGGCTCCAAAATTAACAACAAGAGCATCGAAATCATCTTCTTGTATTTTGTTGATAAGCTCCCCTTCAATATTTGACTGGTAATATAAGATCTCATCCTGAGCAAATTCTTGTCTAAGTTCTTGCAGATAATCCTCCATAGAGGTTGTTCCATATATTTCAGGCTCCCTTGTTCCCAAAAGATTTAGGTTCGGGCCGTTGACAATTAATATTTTCATAGGATAAATTTAGATGTTTTTGCAAAAACAACCAAAATCCAATTTCTATTATGTTTTAATGATGCACAAAAGCTAAAATTAACCGTAAATAATACACTGTATTCGCTTGTTGCTAACGACCGTTTGTTAAATATTTATTTTACATGATATTTATCAGGTTTCAATTTTATTGAATTTTCCTCATCGCTTTATTTAACAGTATTTTGTGAATTTTTCAATTTCAATTTTGTTAAAAATTCTTAACAAATCTAAAAATCTACTTGTTTGATAGATGTTCTATTTATAACTTTGTCCCATAATTATAACCAAGCTTATAAAGAAAGATGGAGGGAACTGACCCGATGATATCTTGACAACCTGCTCGATGCAAGGTGTTACATTCAGCCTTTAAGGAAAGATAAGCAATAGGTATTTTGTATTTATAAATGCCCTTTGCTGTCTATTATGCAAAGGGAATTTTTTTGATAGATAATTAAAAAATATTAATATGCTTAGAAAATCAGCAATAGAAGCTAATATTAGAATACCGATAGGGGTAGCGGTATTCTTCCTGGGAGTTTCGGGGATTTATGGTCAGAATACAAAAGGGAAGAAAGATTCTCTTCGGGAAAAAGAAATTGATGAAGTGGTAGTAGTAGCCTATGGAAAAGCAAAGAGATCCAGCTATACAGGATCTGTTGCAACAGTTTCCGGAAGCAAAATTGAAACCAGACCAATTACCAATATTACCAAAGCTTTAGAAGGGCAGGTTCCGGGATTGCAGGCTGTAAGTGCTTCAGGGCAACCAGGCGAAACAGCAGCAATAAGAATTAGAGGAATTGGCTCTATAAGCGCATCCAGTTCTCCGCTTTATGTGGTAGATGGTATTCCTTACGATGGAAATATAAACGCTATAAATCCTAATGATGTAGAATCTATCAGTGTACTAAAAGATGCGACAGCAAGTGCGCTGTATGGCTCCAGAGGTGCAAATGGGATTATTGTAATCACAACTAAATCCGGGAAAAAAGGAGAGTCTAAAATCAACTTCAATATTAGCCAGGGATTTTCTGGGCGTGCGGTAAAAGATTATAAGCAGGTAAATACAGATCAGTATTTTCAGTTATACTGGGAAGCTCTAAGGAATGGCTATGTGTCTCCTAAAATTTCTCAAAGTCAGGCTGCACAAATGGCAACAGACAATCTTATTTCCAGTTTAGGAATTAATCCATACGGTCCGGCTTATCCTAAACCAGTTGGTCTGGATGGTAAGTTGTTGCCGGGAGCTACCGCTTTATGGAATGATGATTGGCGTGATGTCTTGCAAAGAACTGCATCCAGAAGCCAGGTCGATTTGGACTTAAGTGGAGGTAATGAAAAAGGAAACTATTTCTTCTCCCTGGGTTATTTGGATGAGAAAGGAATGGCTATAGAATCGGGATTCAAAAGATACAGTGCGAGATTAAAAGTAAACTCACAAGTGAAAAGCTGGCTGAATGCCGGGGCTAACTTAAGCTATGTTAACACGCTTCAGCAAGCACCACCGGCATCAGATTCCAGAACAGACAATGTCATAAATGCTGCCAGGGTAATCCCTTCATTTTATCCGTATTATGAAAGGAATGAAAATGGAAGTTATGTTTTAGATAAAAATGGAAACAGAATATACGATTTTGGTAAATACAGACCTACCAGTGCTTTACAGAATGAGAACGCAGCAGCAACGCTCCCTCTGGATAAAAATGAAAGAAAAATTGATAATTTCTCTGGTAAAGGATTCTTAGAGTTTATTTTCCTTCCGGAACTTAGATTCAAATCAAGCTTGTCTGTGGATTTGGTAAGTCTTAATACGCATTATTATACCAACCTACTTTTAGGGCAAGGAAAAGAAACTGGTGGGTCCGTATCCAAAAGTAGCGACAGAACACTGTCTTATACAACAAGTAATATTTTAACCTACGATAAAAAATTTGGACAGCACCATTTTAATGTATTAGCAGGACAGGAATTTTACCAGTATGAGTATCAGGTTATTTCAGGTAACAGAAGCCAGTTCTCTCTGCCGGGATATTATGAGCCGGATGCTGCAGCCCTGTTAGGTGGATTTAGCGGAAATAGTGACAAGAGATCATTACTTAGTTTCTTAGGAAAAGTGGAATATGATTATCAGAATAAATATTTCTTGGCGGGATCAGTAAGAGCAGACGGATCTTCAAGATTTTCTCCTAAAAATCGTTGGGGAACATTTTGGTCAGTTGGTGGATCCTGGAAACTTTCGAGCGAAGACTTTGTAAAGAACCTTAACTTTTTTGATCAGTTGACATTACGAGCCAGCTATGGAGGACAAGGTAATGATGGGTTAAGTACATTATACGCATACCAGAGTTTATACGCTTTTTATAATAATCTTGGTGAAGGGGGAACTGTGGCTAGCAGGCTACCAACGCCGGACCTGAAATGGGAAACTAATCTGAACCTGAATGTAGGATTAGAATTTGCTATTCTGAATAACCGAATCAGAGGTAATGTAGAATATTTTAAAAGACAGAGTAAAGATTTATTATTTACAATGCCATTAGCACCATCTGTAGGGTTCAACGGTTATTCCGATAATATTGGTGAGTTGCAGAATACCGGATTCGAGATTAGCCTACAGACAACACCTATAAAAACAGAAAATTTCCGTTGGGATTTGGATATCAATGCTACTACTACAAAAAATAAGATTACAAAATTACCAAAAGGTTCTATTGTTAGCGGAACAAAACTGCTGCAGGTAGGAGGATCTGTGTATGACTTCTTTATTCCGACATGGGCAGGGGTAGATCCTAACAACGGAGCTCCATTATGGAAAACACAAACAACAGATGCTAGCGGAAATACGATAGAAGGAACAACTTCTGAGTATTCCAAAGCGACCAAAATGTTGCAAGGCTCCTCACTGCCTAAATGGATAGGAGGTATTAGCACATCTATAACCTATAAAAACTTCGATTTCTCTGCATTATTATCATACAGTATAGGCGGGAAAATACTGGATAGTGATTATACAATGTTATTGTCCAACGGGAATTCTGCAGGAAGAGCTTGGGGTGAAGAAATACTGAACAGATGGACACCTGAAAACAGAAATACAGATGTGCCGGCACTTAGTACCACAACCAATAACTGGACGTCCACATCAACAAGGTTCCTTTATTCCGGTACGTATGCAAGACTTAAAAATGTGAATGTAGGTTATACATTGCCAAAAGATACTTTCGCTAATCTGGGACTTCAGAGATTCAGAATCTATCTGCAGGGAGAGAATTTATTAACATTCTACGGGCATAAAGGAATGGATCCTGAGCAGACAGTTGACGGAACAACCTATTACAGGTATCCGGCAATGAGAACCGTGACTTTCGGATTACAGGCTACATTTTAATTAAAAATAAAGAACATGACAAAAATAAAATATACATTGTTTCTGGCTTTTGCAGCTTCTGTTTTTATAAGTTGTGAGAGAGAGCTGGAAACAGCACCTACTAACCAGGCTAATGAAGAAGAGGTTTTTAAAACTGCAGATAATGCCGAAACGGTAGTTAACGGAGCCTGGGCGAAATTTAATGATGACGGAACAACCTATGCTAATATTGGCTACTCTACGGTACTCCGCGCAAGTGATGCGATGGGGAGTGATGTTGCGATACTAACTAATAAATATGGATTCAACTCCGCTTATGCATTTACAGATCTTGTAAATAATACCGGATCACGTACATTATTCGTTTGGAATCTGTTTTATTCTGCAATAAATAACATGAACAATGTACTGAGCAGAATAGATAATATAGAAGGCTCACAGGACAAGAAAGATCAGGTAAAAGGTCAGGCAAAGGCTTTCAGAGCTTTTTGTTATCTTAATCTGGCAAGCTTTTATCAGTTTAGCTATCAAAAAGACAAAACAGCTTTAACAGCGCCAATTTATACCCAACCAGCTACTATTAATTCGGTAGGTAATAAAAGAGCGAGTCTCGAAGAACTTTATACCCTGATAAAAAGTGACCTTTTGGATGCTAAAAATTTATTGAAAAGCTATAAGCGAAACAACAAAGATAAGATCGATCTGTCTGTTGTGAATGGACTTTTAGCAAGAACTTACCTGAATACAGGAGAATGGCTGAAAGCTGCTGATGCTGCAAATACGGCAAGAGCAGGATATACTTTTATGCCAACTGAAAAATATTCTGAAGGTTTCAACGATATTGGGAATTCCGAGTGGATTTGGGGACATGGGCAAACACAAGAGCAATCTAGTGAAAGTTATGCATTCCATTATCTGGATGTTTCTTCTTCCGGTAGTTACTATTATAGCTTTATGGCAGACCCATTCTTTAAAGATTTATTTGATACAAATGACATAAGATATCAGTTGTTCGAATGGGATGGTTTAAAAGGACGTGAAGGGCTCCTGAGATATAAAAAGTTCAAATTTAAACCGAATTTAATTGCTGATATTGTATACATGAGATCTGCCGAAATGTATCTGATTGCAGCAGAAGGCTATGCAAGGTCAGGAAATGCATCTGAAGCAGTAACGAACCTTAATCTTCTAAAGGCTGCCAGAAAAGCAAATCTTTATAACGGAAGTATGAATGCAGAAGCGGTACTAAAAGAAGTACTGATTGAAAGACGAAAAGAATTATTCGGCGAAGGGTTTTCATTATCCGATATTATCCGTACTCAAGGAAAGGTTGTAAGAAACCCTTATACAACCGCTGATGGAAAGCCTATAAAAGTTAAAGTGACTACACCGGATGGCACAGTAAAAGAGGTAGATGCAAGAGGACATTCAGTATTTACTTTCCCTGATAAAAGTGAATTTGCGCCTAATAGTCGCTATTATATATTCCCAATACCACAAAAAGAAACGGAAAGCAATCCTAATCTTTAATTATTATCTTACTTTACTTTTAAATCGGATTCCGGGAATTATTATTCCCGGAATTTTTTTGTAACTATCTGGTTTGGAATTGTGAAGCTAAAAGAATAATTTTGTTGTTTCAATATATCAGAATATACTGTATCATGTATTTTCTTTCCGCTTAAATACCATATTACGAATTAGTAGCTGAAGTTACTAAGGGATATTTGCAGACAATAATGTCTGTAATATCATTATACCCTGTCGTAATATGGGAAATCTCAGTTTTATTTAACACATACTTTTTATCAATCATATATCGGCTTATCAGATTCTGATGAGAAAACCGGTATTATTAAACTTTATGAGATTATGATTTACCCGGATAATTTTGAAGAAAAAATAGGAATTAATACAATCCGAAAATTTATTATAGAAAAATGCCACAGTGTACTTGGAGTGGAAAAAGTAGAATCAATGGCATTTTCATCCGATTATACTACAGTTTCAGAATGGCTGGAACTGACGCATGAATTTTTAAAGATTATACGGAATAAAGAAGATTTTCCGGCAGATAATTATCTGGATCTTCGGCAAACTCTTATTAATATAGACAAAGACCCAACAGTATGGTTGTCGGAGAATGATGTTTCGGGACTTGGAAATTCCCTTATGACTATTGTTCATATTACAACGTTTTTAAATAACTCCAGAGGATTGGATGATAGTCTGAAATATCCGATGCTTCATACTATGAGTGGAAAAGTAAAAACATTCCCACAATTTGTACAGAAAGCATATTCTATATTGGATAAGTCCGGACGCATAAAAGATAATGCTTCACATCTGTTGGCGGATATCCGTAAGAATAAAACAGAGGCTGCTAAAGAGATTACGAGAAAGATGCAGGCAGCTATCCGCAGTGCACAGTCGCAAGGTATTGTTTCAAAAGAAATATCCTCAGATATGCGTAATGGTTATTTAGTGATTCCTGTAAATGCTTCCTATAAAAGAAGAATAAAAGGTGAGGTGCGAGGAGATTCTGGAAGTGGCAGAACAGTATATATAGAACCGGAAGCGGTAGTAGAGGCTACAAACAGGCTTAAGGAACTGGAAGCTGATGAACGCAAGGAGGTGATAAGGATCCTGACAGAGTTTACCAATATGCTAAGACCGGAAGTTGTGGACCTGTTGGTATCATATGATTTTCTAGGTACTATTGATTTTATCAGGGCAAAAGCCTTATTTTCTGTACGTATTAATGCCGTAAAACCTGTTTTTGAAAATAAGCAGCAGATGAATTGGATACAGGCAGTACATCCATTGCTTAATATTACTCTGAGACAGCAGAATAAAAAAGCGGCTCCGTTAGATATTATTCTGAACCAGGAAAATAGAATACTTGTAGTGTCTGGTGTTAATGAGGGAGGGAAGTCTTTATGTCTAAAAACAGCAGCATTGCTTCAGTATATGCTTCAGTGTGGATTGTTAATTCCGGTTAGCTCCGATTCGCATGCAGGAATTTTCGACAATATTTTTATAGATATAGGGGATGGGCAAAGTATAGAAAACAGCCTTAGTACTTATACTTCGCATCTGAAAAATATGAAATTCTTTGTAGAGCATAATGATGATAAAACACTTTTACTGATAGATGAGTTTGGGAGCGGAACGGAACCTCAAATAGGCGGAGCTATTGCAGAAACATTATTGGAAAGATTTAACCGTAAGCAAAGTTTCGGACTTATTACAACACATTTTCAGAATCTTAAACAGTTTGCCTATGAGACTAAAGGTATTGTGAATGGAGCGATGCTGTATGATGTTGAAGAAATGAAGCCTTTGTACAAGTTGGCTATAGGGAATCCGGGAAGCTCTTTTGCGATTGAAGTGGCACGAAAAACAGGACTTCCTGAAGATATTATTAGGGATTCAGCAGAAAGAATAGGAACTGAGTTTGCTAATATGGACACTCTGCTTCAATCAATAGTAAGGGATAAACTTTATTGGGAGAAAAAAAGAAAGGAAGCGGAGATGTCAGAAGAGCAGTCGTATAGCAATTGTGTAGGAGAAACTTTAAATGAAAATAGAGAAATCGAAACTACGGCAGAAATTTTAGTTGTTGGAATTGGAGATAAAGTAAAATTGGAAGGTCAGACAGCTATAGGAACTGTTTTGGATATAAAAGGTAAGCAGGCTACAGTTGTATTCGGGGCTATAAAAAGTATAGTTAAGTACGAACGTTTGATCCGCTTTGAATAATCAGAAGTCCGGTATTAGAAAAAACCAGAGAACTCATGTTCTCTGGTTTTTATTTTATAATCTTATTCCTTTGTCCAGCTTGCTTCTATTTCTTCCAGTGTTTTACCTTTAGTTTCAGGAATGTTTTTTCGGATGAATAGAAAGGCGAGTACAGAGATCAGGGTGTATAGCCAGAAAGTATAGGCGCTACCTATAGATCCTATTAGAATAGGAAAGGTTTGGGATACAAGAAATACGGCTAGCCACAGAAAAAAAGTGGCAATAGACATTGCTGTTGCCCGTGATTTTGTGGGAAAAATTTCCGCAATGACCACAAATGTTAACGGGCCAAGCGACATTGCAAAAAAGGCAATATAGCCCAGTATTGCAATAAGGACCAGATAGCCCTGTTGTTGTGTATAAAATGCAAGGCCTACAATAAAAAGGCATACAGTCATGCCAGAAATACCTGTGAGTAATAGTTTTTTTCGCCCCCAGGAATCTACATATTTTATTGCAACAAGAGTGAAGACAACATTAATAACACCTACGAGTATGGTTTGTATAAATGCGGAATCTGTACCTGTGCCCGTTGATTTAAAAATCTCAGGCGCATAATACATTATCGCATTAATCCCTGTAAATTGTGAAAATACAGCTAGTAATATACCGGTAATCAGTGCTTTTTTTAATTTAGAACCTTTTAGTGAGGCTAAAGAAAAAGGTGCTTCATCCTTCAGGGATTCATTGATAGAGTCGAGCTCCTGTTGTGCAGCTGTATTACCGTTGATCTGGCTTAGAATTACCAGGGCTTCAGATTGTTTCTTTTGGCTGGCAAGCCAACGAGGGCTTTCAGGTACAGTTATTAATAACAGTATAAAAATTACAGAAGGAATAATGCCGGAGCCAAACATCCACCGCCATCCTGTAGAAATATTCCAGGCTTCATTGTGTATGCCTGCAATGTATGCGTTTACAAAATAAATAACAAGAATTCCGGTAACAATCCCAAGCTGAAAAACAGAAATTAATCGACCTCTTACTGGAGCAGGAGCCATTTCGGAAATATACATGGGAGATAGCATTGAAGCAATACCTATTCCCATTCCTCCTATAATACGGAATAGAACAAAAAACCAAAGACTAGGAGCCATTGCTGTACCAATAGAAGAAATTGTAAAGAGAACCGCCGAGAGCATCAGAACCTTTTTTCGCCCTGAGCGATCACTAAGCTTGCCGGAATACATGGCACCTGCAATGCAGCCTAATAATGCACAAGAGGCTACCCAGCCCGTCATAATATCTGAAAGCTGATAAAAGCTGCGCATAAAACCTATGGCACCTGATATTACAGCTGTATCATAGCCAAATAATAATCCGCCAACAGAAGCTACAAGAGTTGCTTTGTAAATAATACCTGAATTAACTGCTGATTGCATATCGTCTATTTTAGAACTTTTTCAGCAATCATATTTGTACGTATGCTTGCCTTTATTGTTGCGCATTCCTGATCGGCACTTTCTCCATGTGGTGTTATGGTGTAAGTGTCAATATTTGCAGGTACTATGAATGTTTCTGCATAATGGATAATGTAAGGTTCGAAGCTGTTGTCAGGGCTTTTTACAATAGCCTCTCTGCCTTTTATAAGGTTAATAACGTTAACTACACCTCCGGTATGGTGAACTACCTTTTTAGTAAACCAATGTCTTCTGGTTTCTATGAAAGATAAAGCATCCAGTCCTGTACGTTCTTCCCGCCATCCGTCTCCTTCAGAAACGGGTTCTGTAAGGTTTAGTATGTTCTTTTTTGTCCATGATGTTGTACGATCCCATTGTATTACATTTCTACCGTGTTCCAAAGATATTGGACGCGGTTTACCATCAAGTCCCATACGCCCCCAATCCCATAGCTTGAATGTGAAAATGTAAGGAGTGGCACTAATTTCTAAAACAACAGTGTTTGCTCCCGAACAATGTATTGTTCCTGCAGGTATGGATACATGATCGTGTTTGTGAACATTCCATTTCTGTACATACTGTTCTGCATCGAAAATTATATTGTCATTTTGTGCAGCTTCCAGATCTTTCATCATCTCATCGGGATTAATGTTTTCTTTTAATCCAAGGTACACAAAAGAATCTTCTCCGGAATCTAGTATATAATAGCTTTCATCCTGTGTATAAGACATACCAAATTTTTCTTTGATATACTCTTTTAGAGGGTGTACCTGTAGGCTAAGATTACCTCCTCCCATAGTGTCCAGAAAGTCAAAACGGATAGGGAATTCATCACCAAATCCTTTGTATACTTGTTTCCCCAATAAAGCTTCCGGCTGGAAAAATACCAAATTTACAGATGGTATTTCCATTACCTGCTCACCAAATCCTAGCAAGAGGCTATTTTCTTCCGGAACACAGTCGAATCCCCATGCATAGTTAGGCAGGCTTCTGTCCAGATCGCAGACTTCTTTCAGCCATTGTCCTCCCCATGGACCGGGATCAAAAAACGGAACGACTCTGAATGGACGTTTTATCGTCTCTTGCATAGCATCGTATAAAGCATCAGTACTTATGATTTTAGGTTGATGAGGTTTGGTAGTGTCCAGAAAGAGCTGACAGTTGCTTAATATTCGTTTTTTGTAGCGGTCGCATACGCGCCAGTCTACGAAATATGCATGCTTATATTTATAGGCGAAAGAGTCGTTGTAATTTGTTTTACCTAGGTTGCAGGCAGTATCTTTACGGTAACGCAATTGTATTTCCCATCGTGGCATATCTGCGTAAATGCAAAGATCTGCCTGTCTGGCAATTAATGTAGCTCCGGGGCCTGTAACGATTACAAGATTATTGGTAGCGGCTATACGATTGCGAAGACTGTTTACTTTAGAAATATCAAAATAATTTTCAAGTTCCAGTGATGTTAAATTACCAAAAACAGGATCGTCTGTTACAAAGGGCTGTGCCAGTGCGGAAATTTCGCTTTCCGGTTTCATTGCCTGTATGGTATTTATGATTAACTCAGGCTTTAGCAATTCTTGTAATGAGGCGTTGATCTCCTCGGTATATACCCCGGAATAGCATTCAATAGCGATTACCTTAGGCATGTGTGTTTCAATTTCTTCTGCAATGTTTTCCCATCCGCTTATACAGTTGTGATTTTGTATTTCGATGACAGGAAATTTATTAAAATTTGATTTCATTTGTATTCTTTTATTTATCCATTATTTACTACATGAGCGATGCCTAGCAATGCTGCTGTTGCCGGGAATTTCCCTTCTCTGATATCAACTTTTCCCCAAGGAGTCCATGCATGGGTTTCAACCTGTTTTCTGATATAGGGAATGATGTGTGCGCTGCTTGCCATAATGCCGCCAGTGAGTACAAGTATCTCCGGGTCATAAGCATGGATGAGGTTGATGGCGGAAGCTGACCATGCTTGCAGGCTTTGGTCACGCAGATGTATGGCGGTTGCATCTCCTTCTTCAGCTAATCTGAAGATAAGTTCGTAATCAATTACCGGAAAATCTGCCAGCCTACTTTTTGTAAAGCTCTTTTCGGATTTTGCAATATTGGTAATATTCCAGGTAGAAGCTTCTGTTTCTACGCAGCCCTTATTTCCGCAATTACACAGGCTGCCTTTATAATTGATAACAAAGTGTCCACCCATTATGCCTGCGGTGAAGTGTTTACCTCTTAATAATTGGCCTTCTGTTACCGCAGCGCTTCCTACTCCTGTACCTAGTGTCATCAGTATAACATTGTCAGCATCCTTTGCGTTTCCATATTTCCATTCTCCGAGAAGAGCGGAGCGGGCATCATTTTCTATAAAAAACGGAATTCCGAATGTTAGTAAGCACCATTCTTCCAGATTTATACCCGGTGCATCACCGAATTTTTTATCCACAGATAGTATCCTTTTTCTATGGTTATCAACAATTCCTGGTGAAGAAATACCGAGCCCTGATATGCTTGTAATGGGAGTTTCTGTTCTTTCTAATAGTTTATCCACAATTTCTTTTATAAGGGGTAGTCTTGGTCTAAGACCTTCTTCTGAGTAAGAATCTATAGAAGCTGATGCCAGAATAGTATCTTGATGAACAATTCCAATTTTTATTTTGGTGCCACCCATGTCTATGGCAATAACTGTTTTTGACATTTTTTTAATTTTTATTTACGGAATAACGCTGTTTTTTATCCACAAAAGGGGTTGTTTTTACATGCTTATCCACAATGTTTGGTGAATAAAAAATAAGCTCTGATCTATTTATACCTAGGATTTTCTGATACTGATCCAGTTTATCCACAATTTCTCCTGTTTGAGAATTTCAAACGAGATATTTTCTACCGGATATTATATTCAAATGCGAAATCCGGGACTATATTGTTGTTTGAAATCCTCTTTTTTATTTTGGCACTTTCCTTACCTCTGAAATTTGCTAATTCTGGTATAACACTTAGCTTCTATTCATACAGCAGAACTTTACATTTTTATCCACAAAAGAGGTTCTTTTTACTTGCTTATCCACAGCGTTTGGTGAATAAATATTCTGAAATTTTCCCTCTATTGTGGAGGTTTTCATATTTCTTAACAGTTTATCCACAATTTGCTTTGTATGGAATGATCTTGTACAGAATTATAAGGTATTAAGTATGTTGGTTAGTCTTATACTACTATATATTTGTACTGCTTCGATTCCTTTTATCCACACATTGATCGCCATGATAAGTTTTGATATTATTTCTGGCTGTATGTAATGTTTTAAAATACTATCCGGAATATTTAATTTATGGAATTGCCTTTATTTCAATTATATCCATGCTGTTTAGACTAACTAAATCGTTTATGGATATTTCCTTTCCAGTTTTGTTATAAATCAGTTTAGAAGGTTTTAGTCTTTCCCATGTAAATGTGGTTGTCTGCTCCTTTTCATCAGGATTATAAAGCCTTATAATAAAGCTTTGATCGTCCTGAGGTGTTATACTTGTTACCACAATTTTATCATTTTTCATGTTGAAAAGACTTCCTTTGATAGCTGCTTTTTCGTTTACAGGAACGGCGATAAGGGGTTGTGTAAATGCGGCTGCATACTTTTCATTCTCCACGGAATTGAAAGAATCATGAGGACGAAGTGCATAACGGTAATGTACGGGGCCTTCCTGATCTGCTTTGTAGTTGGTGTGCCAGTAATTGTTCATCGCGTAGCTAAACCAGTTAGTAGTTCCGGGCGTACCCTTATCTTTCCATTTCTTATGACTATTATCGATAAGCATTCTCTCATCTATCATTTCTGCTGCTTCCGTTAATGGTGTTTCTATCATCATCCATTGAATTCCTTTCTGCCCGGAAGAAGCATCTACCCAGCGGCGGCTATACCAATAATCCATATTAGATCCCGGGAGTTGATCGGTAAGGTATTTCATAATACCATAACCGGCATCTGCTGTAATATTTTTGAAACCAGAATTGAACGGAAAACCGAAATGGACAGACTCCTTAGTTCGAACTGGTTTTTTGTCTACAATATTCTCCAATAATGCCTCATCACTGTCTTTATATAGGGTGATGATTCTTTCCAGTTTGTTGGCTCCGGGAGCATCTGCTGTTAATAGGATTTTTACTGTTACAGGCCCATTCTCCAATATTTTTGTCTGCACTTCAGTATTTGACTTAGCTTCATTAGGATCTGATCCCGGTACATACCAATAGCTGTTCAGTCCCTGATTGTTGAAACTTCCTGCATAATTAGTTGTGCCATTATCTGTAAAATGGGTAATACTTCCCGTGTTATTATCCCAGGTCAGTGTAATTTTTCCGTTTGATACACTATTGTTGGTGACTACAAAGGGTGTGCTTGCCAATGTTTTATTTTTAATAATAGTATAGGCTGCTGAGCCTAACGCCGGAATATTCTTTGCCATAAATACCATTGTACCATTTTCCAGTTTTTGTAATGGTATTTTGTTGCCTGCTGCATCCTGGACACTATTGCCTTCTGCAGTTGCAGGAATAGTTACAACTCCGCTGCGTGACCAGGAAGAGGTATTGAAAACCTCAATCTTTTTAGACCCCGGATTGGTCAGAGGTTGCAATAGGTCTTTTTCCAATTGATTGGCAATAGAATTTCCTTCAAGTGAAAATTGTCTTTTTACCTTCCATTGATCGGTTACAAATGGCAGGTCAGGAGCCGTGATACTATTGAAGGCTCCCCATGTGTGTTCATGAAAAAGAATTACATTCCGCCATGCATCATAAAAACTCTGATTGTTGTACAGGCTGGGATTTAACATAGAATAAAGAGTAGTTAGCTGCTGTAGCTTCAGGCCGCTGTTTCTGTTTATTCCTTCTTCTTTAGCTGTAGACATCGCACCATCTTCCCAATGTGGGCTTATATCTCCTTTTACTACAGGAAGCTGGTCTCCATATTTTTTCTCAAATACCTCAAACATATTCTCATTAGTGCTCAGTACAATTTTTGGAGAAGTATATTTTTTATTCCATTCATCTACAAACTTTGATATTGAGGGATCAATAGGTCCGTTGTCCGATACAATATTATAGCGCCATTGTACAATGTCGTATGGATAGTTAGTTCGGGTAAGATCATCAAGGTATTCTGCAATTTTTCTTTGACCAGTCTCGAATATGGCTCCGGGATGAATGCCGTGCCATGATGAATAGCCCCTTCCGGCTGCCCAGAATAATATTTTTTCTTTTCCGGATGGAGATTGCCACCATACAGGTTTGTCTCCCCAGTTTTTAACAAAATTTCCGACACGGTCACCCAGGTAAGGATTTGTTTTTCCTAAATAATTGGGACCACTGGAAAAATATTTTACTCCGGAAGTGGTTAGTGCAGGAACAAGTGACCATGCAAAACCAGGAACATCAGACATCATAGCACTGTTGATTTTAAGTCCATATTCTTTTTCCAGCTTCTGCGCATATTCGGTGTAATGAAATAGTTCTTCCGGCTGGCTAAGTCCCGTTAGTATATTGCCATACATGGCGGAAAGTCCAATTCCTCCTTCTTTAACAGCTTTTACAAAAGCTTTTTTATCTTCAGGAGTAGCCTTTTGCATAAAATTCTCTACATCCCATAGCGCTTCTACATTCCATTTAAAACGTGCTTCTTCAGGGAGATTTCTTGTTTCATCAATCATCTTCAGTGCATCGTAAATATTTTTGGTATGAATTTTTTCCACTTCCGCTTGTAAATGGGAATATCCTACATCAGTGTGAGAATGGTGAATGAAATATAACGTTCGAGGAACAATAGTGCCTGCCTGTATAGTTTTGCGCAGAAGTTCTTTTTTTCCTGAAGTTACAGTTAGTTGTACATTGCCTCCGGCTTGCGGAAGTGTTACAGGAATGTCAAATGTTTTAATACCATCTGGCATTGTAAAAGTAAAATTCTCCTTGTTGTCTATCTTTGCAGTGATCTTCTCTTCCGGTCCGAAATGCAGTGTTGTAAGAGTAATCAATCGTTTACCATCTTTCAGGATGAAAGGAGTTGCATTGGCATCCATTTTTTCCTGAAAAGTAAATTTATAAGTCATAAACCAGTCTCTGCTGTTTTGTGCCTGCCCTACCAATTTTAATCGGAGAGGCTTACCAGGTGTTACTTTATTTACAGGAACCCTTAGATAGGCAATACCATATGAGTCTTTCAGTCCATCCATTTTGGTCTGATTAAAAACAAAAGCAGTACTATCTGCAGCTTTGGAAATCCACGTCGGATGCTGGTTGGCAGGGTAGGTGCTAAGGGTCAGTGCCTTTTGATCGTTTATATACAAATCAAAATTACGGATACCCCCACTACTGCCTGAAGAATGTGATACCAGCCAATTGAAATATATATATGGGCCTGAATTTTTTTGAGGAACTTTAGCTGTCTCCCACTCTATTGTCTTGGCCCCATCGGTTGTTCTGGTGAGTAATGCACGAGTTGCGTGATCCGGAAATGCAGAAAAATAATCAATATTCTCACCGCTTATTTCATTTTGATATCCGTTTATAGCATTTATATTGCCAAAATACGGAACCTTTTTTTGGGCATAAATAAAATTGCCTGCCATACAGAAGGACATTAGCAAAAGAAAATACCTGTAATACATGAGCTTCATTTTTTATGGTTATATGTTAGAATGTTTGAACATATTAAAAGCTAAAAAAATAAATCAACTTTCCATAGACTTATTTATATCTATGGTATAGGTGAATTTGTCGGAACGATAATAGCCTATATTATATTCTACAGGCTTTCCGTTTATATCATAAACAAAACGTTCTCTTTTTAATAAAGGAAAGGTAGCAGGTACCTTTAATTTTTTTCCTATAACGGCGCCTGCATGGCAGGCACTTATATTTTCACGTGAGCGATCTACGATCACCCCGAAATGATCCTGAAGCATGCTGTATAATGGCATATCGAAATCATCATTTTTATTAATTCCGATTCTTGGATGAAAATAACTTTCGAAGTAAACAATAGGATCTCCCGAGCTTTCTCCTTTTAGTTTAGAAAGTTTGAATATTTTTTTATCTGGTGTAATGCTGAAGAAATTGCAGATTTCTTCATTTGGCTGTATTTCCTCAGTCTTTAATAACTGATTGATAACATTGATTCCCTTCTCCTGCATTTCTCTCGTAAAACTATACCAATGGTCTAGTCCGGTTACCAGACTTTTCTTTTCCGCAACACGGGTTCCTACACCTTTTTTACGTATAATCAGGCCTTCGTGCTCCAGTTTGTTTGTTGCCTGGCGGATGGTGTTCCGGGATACTCCCCAAACGTTAGCTAAATCTACTTCTTTTGGTAGCAAAGCTCCTTTTTTATAAACTTCCATTTTGATTAGTTTACGAAAAAGTTCTTCTACCTGTACATGTAGAGGTAGTTTGCTATTATGATCAATTGTAAAGTTTTTAGCTAGTATGTTCATACATATGAGAAAGTACGAAGATAGAAAATATTTTTATATTAAAACTCTTTTATTTAATAACCGTTTATAAATAGTGATTGAGCTTTTTTAATTAAAATAAAAAAGGACGCAAAGCGTCCTTTTAATATTCTTTTTATTATTTATACTTAATAATTGCATTGTCTTATTGCATTCTGTTCAGCCTGTGCACAATTAGTTCCGGAACCAATAACAATTTTTTCAGGATAACTGTCACAACGATAATCAACACGGCAGTGGACATCATTCCAGGTAGACCAGATAACTTCCCCTCCAAATACATTTTTTAATTGCTCTCTGTTTAATTGTTTTTCAGGAGTTAAGTTTACCTGATTTAATTTGATTTTTTTCATGATAAAAGATTTAAATAGATGGATTATTTTATGAAACCATCTGTGGTTATTTTGTAATTCGACTACAATATATGTATTATTTTTTTAAATCACTACAAAGTGAGTGTTTTTTATGATTTATTCTGAATAAAATAATCGATATATTAATTAATCAGATTAGTTAATTTATATACAGTATTTCTAATATCTGAAATTTGCTCTATTTCGAAATCATCAATTTCTGATAGTTCATTATCTAGCTGTACGATAAAAATTTCATAGTTTTTATTTTTGCACGCTTGTAATAATTTTTTCAGGCATATTTTCTTAAAATTACTATGAAGCTGTAGATTGTTTTGTATGTATTTTATAAAATAATACAATTGATCTGGTAGTTGATCACTAATGATCTTATTATTTATGTAATTAGATAGATAACTAAATTTCAGCAATATCTTACAGTTATTTTCTATCTGTGCTTGGGTGAGTTCTTTTTTAGAAATATAATAGCCTATAAACGTATTAAGTTTTTCTACTATCAGATTAATACATTCCTGATGAAGAAATTTTCTAAAATATTGTTCATTGAAATTTTTATTGCGATGTCTTATAGTATGATAATCAATAAGACCTAATAATGTACCTATATCAGTATTTTGATCTGATAATTCTTGTATTGTCAACTTGTAAATCTGATCGTCAAAATCTTCCAGAATATCATCGCTGTCAATGTCAATTAGTCTTTCCTGATGGAGAAAAGCTATAAGCCATCCAAAACCTGTAATCCCGGTTTCGAAGCTATAATCTGATGATGTACTAATTTCTTCAGAAATTGTATTGAGGAGCTCTTGCCCCTTATGTTTATTTTTCTCATCCGCTGATAGAAACAAGAGAAGGGCTTCTCCGGATCGTCCGTTAATTAATCCAATGCTCATGATAATTCAAATACAGTATTTGTTAGCTTCATTACACTTCCATCATTTAATTTGTGATGAGGATATTTAATATGGAGAACTACAGGAGAATTAAAAAGCTGGAATTTTCCTTTATTTTGGGCTAACATTTCTGGATCAAGAACTTTATTAAAAGCTTCACTTAATAATAAATCTACGCGGTATTTATGATTAAGCTCTATTTCTGTATACTGATTTTCTCCAATGAGTTTGTCAATCTGTTGTAATAATTCAGGTGTGATGATTAAGTTTTGAGGTATTACAAGTATAGGCTTACTAAATATTTTTATATCAGTTGGGAAGAAATACTTTGCAATATATTTTTTTTGAATTTCTGTTTGTTCGTCTAATGAAAGAACTATATTTTCTAAAATTGTCCTTTTTGTATCCAGTTCCTCTTTTCTTCTTTTTATCAAGTCAATGATAGGATAGCTACAATTTGATGGAGGAATTGAATCTAAATTATCATCATACCAAGGAATATGGTGAACGTAATCTCTTTTATAAAAATAATTTTCTTTGTCCGTATGCAAACCTGCATAGTGAAGAATTGCTCTATTCTTCCATTCTTTGATATCATCTGTTGGCCATGAGAAGTTTAATTCCTGAAGAATTTTAATTTCTCTGTCAAAATATATAAGATTCCAAAGAATTGACCACATGTCGGAGCACCAGGCTTGAATTTTTTTTTGCTGATAATCCGTATTAATTATTGATTTCTGAAGTTCCTCTGTATTGTAGTCTGATAATATTGTATATATAGTTTCTGAATCTGAATAAACTTTTCTCCAGAAATTGGAATCTATATTCTTTAGTATGTACTGTGCTCCACCAGCATTCTCATCTATATTTGTAACGTCTTGCATACTGATTCCTACAGTTGAAGTAATTTTCTTAAATACCTTTTCATCTGTATGGGATAGAATATAGACACTGTCAAGATATGAACGGGTATCTGAAACATAGTTAATGTTATCGTTTAATTCCTGATCAATAGATGGTATTCTGCTGAAGAGAATATCAGAGTCATGATAAAATATAGTTTCATTTTGGATATCAGAATTTTCTGCCCAATGTTTTTCAAGTAAGTGGGGGCGTATAGAAGATTCGTATTTTGGATTGTTTCGGGTGTCCGGATATGTAAAAAAATTGGCGAGATCTTTATTTTCTTCTATAAAGATTTTGAAGTTCTCTTTTAATTCAGTCACCGGATTATAGCCAATAACAACATGAATGTCGCCTTTATCTATTCCCAGAGACTGAAAGTTTCTTAACTGTATTTCCAATTGCCAAAGAAAATAAATCTGATCAGGCTGTGCAGAAATGTAAATCATCTGGGTAAATTAGAAAGATGATGCTACATTATAAGTCAAGGTAAGTGTTCTTTTATTTAAAAATGATGTGGTGTGATTCATGGTTCTTAGTTTTTCATTATAAAAATAAGAAAATATCTTTAGCCATGAGTGGGTGACGAGAAATGAGTAAATAAAAAAAGCTCTCAACATTTGTTGAGAGCTTTGGTAGCCCGTAGGGGAATCGAACCCCTCTTACCAGAATGAAAATCTGAGGTCCTAACCGATAGACGAACGGGCCTTAAATTTTATATTAAGCTAACTTATTAACGTGCTTAGTTAGTTTACTTTTCAAGTTAGCAGCCTTATTCTTGTGAATAATGTTCTTTTTTACTAACTTATCTAGTAAAGAGATTACTTTTGGCAATTGCTCAGTAGCAGAAGCCTTTTCAGTCTCACTTCTTAACACTTTAACCGCTGTTCTAGCTGTTTTGTGATAATATCTGTTTCTTAATCTCCTAACGTTGTTTTGTCTAATTCTTTTAAGAGCTGATTTATGATTTGCCATAACTTTTTAAAACTTTTGCAAAGATATAAAAATCTTTTTAATTACCAAAATAATTTTTACAAAAAACTTGTAGCCTATAGGGGAATCGAACCCCTGTTGCAAGAATGAAAATCTTGAGTCCTAACCACTAGACGAATAGGCCATTTGATTTTTGTGAGTGCAAATATAGAAGGTTTTTTTGATACTGCAAAATAATTTTTCAATTATTCTGTAACTTTTTCTATAATTGTATTCTTGATGCCTTTTTCTTCTAGTGTTTTTTGGAGCTTAATAGCCGCCTCCAGGGTATTTACCTTGCCAAAAGTATAGTAGAATGTACCATCTCTTTTGTCACGTTTAATGTCTTTAAGAGTCTGAAGTATATAGGAAGAACTATTGAGTTTCTCTTTAGAAACAGCAACTTCTATAGTGTAATAGCCTTTTGAGATAACAGCATTGGGAACAAAACCAATAGCAACAGCGTTTATAAAGCCAGCGTCTTTAGCTGTTTTTATATTTCCGTCTTTTACAGATGCCAGATTCGTAGTGGCATAGTAATATTTGTAAAATACCCCTTCTTTTACCGGGAGTATATAGTTAAGTCCTCTCAGGGCAGGATCATTTTCATTATACCTGTTCTGGGTTGTCATTAAGAGTATTCTGAAGTCATTTTTCAGTGGGGCCTCTACTTTTACAGGTTTAGCTTCTTCTACGCTTACAACGCCTCTGTTTCGTTCAACCGCTTTTTTATAATTGATGATAGCCTCATAAATAGATTCTGCTATTTCCTGCTGTCCTTTTTCTGAGATCAGGTATTGTGCTTCTTCGTAATTGTTTACAAAGCCTGTTTCTACAAGAATGGATGGCATAGCATTAAGTCGTAAAACGTGCAAGTTGGCTTGCTTTACTCCACGGGAAAGTCTTTTATCTTTTTTCTCAAAATTTTCTTCCACCATACTACCGATAAGCAAGCTGCTTTCCAAATATTTGCTTTGCTGAAGTTTCAGGGCGATAAGAGATTCCGGGGAATTTGGATCGTATGAGGCAAAGTTTTGACGGTCTTCTTTATCCAGATAGATTACCGAGTTTTCTCGCTTAGCAACTTCCAGGTTCGTACTATTCTGGTTAGGTCCCTGTATATAAGTTTCAGTACCATATGCGGAACCGTTATTGGTTCCAGTTGCATTACAGTGAATGGAAACAAATAAATCGGCTTTGCTTCTGTTGGCCAGATTCGTTCTTTCTGTTAGCGAAGGAAGAATATCCGACGTTCTGGTAAAAATAACCTTTATGTCTTTGTTCTTCTCGAGAAGCTTGCCCAATTTTAGCCCAACGGCTAAGACGACATGATCCTCTCTTACTTCACCCAGATCAGAATAAGTTCTAGCGGAGCCATTCTTACTTCCGTGCCCGGGATCTATAACAAGAGTAAATTTTTTTTGAGCCGAAAGGCTGATAAAAAGGACGCCTGCAAGCAGGAATAAATATTTTTTAAGATTAAATAAGGGGTTATTCATCTTCATTTTTTAAATTTTGCTAATTTTGACCCGAATAATTATAGAATAGATTTGGGTTCAAACGGTTTCAAAAATACCTTACATATTTTAATTTTCCTAATTTTTAACAGTTTTTTAGCACAGAATACTAAGCAAACTGTTAAGGGAAAAAAGGTTGTATCAGACACTATAGCGGTGAAAACGGATAGTATAAAGTCAGATTCTCTGCTTAAAACAGAGAAGATTGCTGACGTAGTAAAAACCAAAGCAGACAATAATAAGAGTGACGTCCCTAAAAAGATGACAATCCTGAATAAAAATGCTACAGTAGTGTATCAGGATACTCAGATTGACGCTGATTATATCTCTATAGACTGGGATAAAAATCAGATTTTTGCAAGAGGAAAACTTAATGATAAAGGAAAAATTGTTTCTCCGGTAATCACTACCCAGGGAGGAAAAAAATATGAAACTGAAAGTCTTAATTATAACTATAAAACCAATAAGGCTATAGCTTATAATACTCGTACTGAGGAGAGTGAAGGGGCTATTGTTGCCAGTAAGACTAAGAAAGCGAATGACTCTATATATTATCTGAGGCAGGGGAAATATACAACGGATGAATACTTCCTGAAGAAAAAGGATTCCATGTCCGATTATTATTTATTGGCGCCTAAAATCAAGATGATAAAAGGAAAGGAAAGTTCGCGGGTTATTACCGGGCCTGTTCAGATGTATATCGAAAATGTCCCAACGCCTCTAGTACTTCCGTTTGCAATCCTTCCATTTTCCGAAAAAAGAAGTGCCGGAATCCTGATCCCCAGCTTTGGTGAGAGGGAAGATGTTGGTTTCTTCCTGAATGGATTAGGCTATTATCAGCCAATAGGTGAGCACTTTGACCTTAAAATTCTTAGTGATATTTATACTAAAGGAAGCTGGAACTTGCGACCTGAAATTGGTTATAAGAAAAATTACCGTTATACCGGTAACTTTATAGCAGAATTCGGATCGAGAATCGTTGGGATTAAAGGACTTGACGGCTATTCGCAGAGTAGTACATACAGGATCGGCTGGAGGCATTCCCAGGATACAAAGGCTAATCCATATTTTAACTTTTCTGCATCAGTGGATATTGTAAGTACCAAGTTCTATAACAATACCCTTAATAATAATTATATCTTTCAGGGTAATGCACTTAATACACAACAGAGTTCTTCTGTCTCTTTTACCAAAAGGTTTCTAAACCTGCCAGTTACGATTAACGGAACAGCATCTTATTCCCAGAACTTTGCAACAGGTTTGGTGGATCTTCGTTTGCCTCAGTTGACAGTGAATGTTAACCAGTTTTATCTGTTTAAACCAAAAACCGGAGTCAGAACTGGTCTGTTGGAAAATATTAATGTGAATACAAACTTATCATTTACTAACTCTGTAAATGCTAAACAAGATGAGCTATTCACCAAGTCGATGTTTGATAAAATGCAAACAGGATTGCAGAATACAATAGGGTTAACTACCAATACACCATTGTTCAAGTATTTTACGTTTTCACTTAGTGCTAATGTGAATAACGTTATGACAACGAAGACATTGGACAGAAACTATAATCCTGTTACCGATAAAATTGATAACAATTATAAAAAGAATATCTCCGGGTTCAGTACGTTTACGACTTCAGCAAGTTTGCAAACGGTATTGTACGGGATGCTGAAATTTAATAAAAACTCTAAAGTCCAGGCGATAAGACACATGGTGACACCAAGTATCAGCTTTAATTATGCGCCGGATTTCAGTGCTCAGTCATGGGGATATTATAATGATTATTATGACAGAACAGGTATGCTGGTGCCTTATTCTATTTTTGAAGGAGGTATTTATGGTTCTCCGGGAACTGGGTTAACACAATCTGTAGGCTTTAATATTAATAACAGCTTGGAGATGAAAGTGAAGTCTAAAAAGGACTCTACGGGTGTAGAAAAAGTGAAAATCTTTGAAAACCTGAACATTTCCGGGAACTATAACTTCGCAGCGCCAAAGTATAAATGGTCAATGATTAACATAAATACACAGTCTTCGTTCTTTAAGAATAAGCTGAACGTAAATATGTCTATGATGTTAGATCCTTATAAAACTGAATTTTTACCAGGTATAGAACAAGGGATAAGAACTGAAAAGTTTGGTGCATTTAGTATTGCTAATTTCAATGCACAATTGTCATTACCTCTATCAGAAGCTATTTTAGGAGAAAGAAAAGATCCTGCGAAAGAATACAAAACTAAAGGGGAAATCCGTTACGAAAATTATTATTTCGACGATAATTACTATGCGAGATTCAAGCAGCCATGGACGCTAAATGTAAATGCACAGTATAGCTATAATAAGGGCTTAACCCGTACCGGAACAAAAACTTTCTCAGTGGGATTGGACGGGAGTATAAAGCTTACGCCTTACTGGAATATCAATGGTAGTACCTATTATGACGTTGTTACAGGGAAGTTGGCTTATACCCGTATAGGTTTCTCCAGAGATCAGCGAAGCTTTACAATTAACTTCAACTGGGTTCCTACCGGAGGGCCGTATAAGGTTTATGACTTCTTTATCGGGATTAAAGCAAATATCCTGAGAGACGCAGTGAAGTATAAATCAAGGAGTTTCCCTAATACAACAAGTTCGTTCTAATTTTATATATTTGACGAAAATTAATCATGAAAGAAATTATTTCTACAGACAATGCACCAGCAGCAATCGGACCTTATTCGCAAGCGAATATGATCAATGGTGTTTTGTATATTTCAGGACAGATTCCAATGGATCCTGCAACAGGGAAAATACTTGATGGTATCGAGAAAGAAACGCATCAGGTAATGAAGAATTTGCAAGCTATTCTGGATGCTGCAGGATTAACATTCAGAGATGTTGTAAAGTCTACAATCTTTCTGAAGAATATGGATGATTTTGCTGTAATGAATGATATTTACGCATCTTACCTTGATTCTTCTTGCTATCCGGCGAGAGAAACGGTTCAGGTTTCATGTCTTCCTAAGAATGTGAATGTAGAAATTTCTATGATTGCACATAAGGGTTAATAGAACGTGAATTTTTTAAGAAATACATTTGGCGTTATTCTGGGGTTGTTTGTTGCAGCTCTGATTATTACTTTAGGGGTTCGACTGAATCCTGCATGGATTACCTATGAGCAATTCGCACCTTTTAAAAGATGGGAGTATCTTCTTTATAGCGTCAGAAATAAGGATTATTTCTTCGTAGCATTGTTAGTGTCTTCGGGCATAGGAGCGATGATTGGAGGAGTGGTAACAGCACTGGTAGTGAAGTATGCAAAAGTGGCATATGCTATTCTTATTGGATTTATATTGCTATTTATTGCTATGCTGGATGTTATTATATTTCCGTTTCATCCTACGTTTTATAAAATTTCTATTTTTCTTATATTTTTCCCATTTTCATGGATTGGGGGTAAGGTTGTTGAAGTTTTGACAAATAAGTGGAGTAAAATAAAAAAAAATAAAAGTTAATTATATTTTTATATGAAATAAATAATTTCAATCTGTATTGAAAAATGCATTTTTCTAAATAAATTAACTAAAATTAAGAGTACATATTATTATATGTGCTTTTTTTTTATACTTTTGATAAAGCTAAAAATTAATAACCTGTAATCTATGAAGACTCAACTCAAAAATTTTGGGACTGTAGGTGTGTGCTTTTTCCTAATGTCAGGATTTGCAAATGCCCAGACCTCCAAAAAGAATGACACCCTGAACGAAAAAAAAATTGAAGAGGTAGTTTTAGTAGGGTATGGTACCCAGAAAAAAACTACTGCTTCAGGAGCAGCTGCAAATCTTAACGTAGCTGTTGTGAAAGACCGCCCCGTAACCAGCCTTTTAACTGCAATGCAGGGAGCTCTCCCTGGTGTTACTATCTTACAACGCCCCGGAGATGTCGGAAATGACAGAGGAACTCCTAATATCAGGGGTCGCGGAAATCTGGGTGGCTCAGCACCATTGTTTGTTGTTGATGGTGTGATTGTAAGCCAGACAGACTTTGCCATGATTAATCCTAATGATGTAGAAAACCTTACGGTTCTAAAAGATGCTGCTGCTGCTATCTATGGTTCCCGGGCAGCGTATGGTGTTATATTGGTAACTACTAAGAAAGGAACTGGAGGGAAGATCTCGGTGAGCTATGATGCTATGATGGGATATCAAATGGCTACATACCTACCTAAAAAACTTGGTTCTGTAGATTATATGACGCTTAGAAATGAAGCTGCTGTAAATGCTGGTAAAAAAGCATATTATACCAGTGAAGAAATAGAAAAAGCAAGATCTGGTAAATATCAGGACCTGTATCCTAATACCGATTGGTATAAATTGGTTTACAAAGAAGCCGCTCCAATTATGGAACATACCGTAAGTATGAATGGTGGAGGGAAAACACGCTATTATCTCAGTTTAGGTTACTTAAATCAGGAATCTCTGCAACCGGATAAAGGGCTAAATCGCTATACTGTAAGGGCTAATACAAGCTCTGTGGTGAGTGATATATTTAATATTAATTCTAATTTTTCCTTTGTAAAAGAAGATATTAAAAGTGGTTCTGCGACAGATATCATTACTCCACTTGCAAGAATGGTACCTACAATGGTACCTGTGCAAAGTAATGGAGATTGGGGTAGCGTAAATGCAGGTAAGGCTGATGTAACATTGGGAAAAGATAATCCTTTACGCTCATTAAGTGAAAGCGGGAAAACCCGAAATGAGTCAACTACTTTTTTAGGGTCAGTGACCGGGACATTAAAACCATTTAAAGGAGCTGTATTAGAAGGTCAGTTGTCGTATAAGGACCGGAATCAAATAGTGACGGAGTCTAAAAATGAAATTGGTCCCCTTATTAATTTCCTTACTGGGAAACCATTTACGGGTTCAGAAATAACGCCTAATAGCTATAAAGAGACATGGTATAAAACTGCCTCTTTTGCTGCCCAGCTTTATGGATCTTACGACACAAGGCTTGGAAATCATGACTTTAAATTATTGGCGGGAGTTTCATATGAAGATAACAGGCTTAGACAAATTATGGCACAACGCAAAAATGTACTAAGCAATGGTATGGAAGCTATTGATGCGGGTGCTAATACTGATGGGAATGTGCTTAATAGTGGCCTTCCTCAATCTGATGCTTTCCAATCATTTTTTTCCAGATTTAATTACAGCTATAAAGATAAGTATTTCATAGAAGCATTATTCAGAGCTGATGCTACATCCCGTTTTTCAAGTAATAACAGATGGGGATATTATCCAAGTATACTAGCTTCATGGAGAATTGATAAAGAGAAGTTTATGGAGAATGTAAAGTTTGTAAATGATCTTAAGCTCCGTGCATCTATTGGAAAAACAGGAAATGTATATAATGTTGGATATTGGGATTATTTAAGCCTTTTGTCAACAGGTGTCTCAGGTGTTCTTGATGAGGCGAAAATTAATGGAGTTTGGCCTGCAAAGATTCCTAATCCAAATTTGAGATGGGAGACTGTAATTTCCAAAAATATAGGTTTGGATGGTACTTTATTTAACAGAAGCTTTACATTTCAGTTAGATGTATTCGACAGGCTGACTAAAGATATTTTATTTAAAGTTCCTGTACCTGCTGAGCTTGGTACTATAGATCAGAGTGAATGGCCTTCTGAGAATTTATCAAGAGTAAGAAACAGAGGTGTTGAATTAAGTGTGGGTTATCAAAAGAATAAGAAAGATCTTCAATATTATATCAATGCTAACTTTTCGCGTACCTGGAATAAAATTATAAAATTGGATGATCCTATTATAGATGGGAAGTACATTTCAAGGCAAAATGATGCAGTAGGAGCTTTTTATGGTTATGAAGCTATGGGGTTATATACGGCGGATGATGTTAAAAATAACTATCCCAAAATTAGTACTAATACTCAGCCAGGTGATATAAAATATAAAGATCAGAATGGTGATGGGAAGATTGATGCTGCAGATAGAGTTGTTTTGGGTAATGATGTACCCTATATTACTTTTGGTTTAAGTGGAGGTATTACTTATAAAAATTTTGATTTTAGTTTTATAGCTCAGGGAGTTGCGGATGTTAAAGTGTATTTAGGTAATGAGGCTTCGCAAGCTTTCTTTAATGGTGGGAGCCCAAAAGAATATGTTCTTGGAAGGTGGACACCGGAGAACCCGAATCCTAATGCAGTATACCCAAGATTATTAGAATCGGCAAATAATAATCAGAACTATAATGATAATACAACGTCAAGTTTTTGGCTATTCAATGCGGATTATATACGTATTAAAACATTAACATTGGGATACTCTCTTCCGAATTCTGTACTCTCAAATCTTGGAATTCAGAAATTCAGAATTTATGTAACAGCGAATAATTTCTTTACAATCAGGGGAGATAAAAGAATGAAGGACTTCGATCCTGAAATGGCAAGCTCAAGGGCATCGTATCCTCAGACAAAAGTAATTGCACTGGGACTTAACGTTAAATTTTAATCTTATTACTCTTAATCTTATGAAAAAAAATATAATGCCAATATTATCTTCTCTGATAATGGCAGCTACCCTCAATTCATGTAATCTGGATAGATTGCCAGAAGATAAAGTTGCAACTGAAACCTATTGGAATACAGAAAAAGATGCTACACTGGCACTAAACGGAGTTTATTCGTTTTTGGGAAGTGCGGCTAGCTCTGCATGGTATTCCGATGCCTATACTGATAACACATATGCACAATATCCCTGGGAAACTTCCGCAACGGTAGGAGCTGCCGGAGATGTTACAGCAAATACTGATTTTGGTTATGACTGGACGACTATCCGGAGAGCAAATACTTTGCTTGAGAATGTAGGGAAGGTAAAAATGGATGAAAGCAGGAAGAATAGATTTATTGCCGAAGCTAGATTCTTGCGAGCTTTTAATTATTTTAACTTGACACAACTTTTTGGTGCAGTTCCTTTGTTCCAGGAAGCTGTTCCAACCGGTAATAAACTCTCTCCAGTTCCTGAGAAGGATGTGGTTGCTTTTATTTTAAAAGAATTGACAGATGCAGCAAATGTGCTTCCGGTTTCTTATAGTGGTGGAAGTGGTAATGAAAAGGGAAGGGTAACCAAGGGAGCGGCATTAGCTTTAAAGGCGAGAGTGCAGCTATATAGTGGTATGTGGAATGATGCTTCTGTAACGGCTAAACAGGTTATAGATTCCGGGACTTATAATCTTTTCAAAGTAACTAATGTGTCGGCAGAAGATATGACAGATGATTATGGAAAAGATTTTGTTGATTTTTCTTCTGCGGATGATCAGACTAATTTTTATAAAGGTTTAAAAAGTTACGAAAAGCTTTTCTGGGCTGAAAACGAAACTAATTCAGAATTTATTTTAACCAGACAGTTTATAGAAAATAGCCAATGGGATCAGGCGAGCTCAATATATACTTTGTTAATGCCTAATGAATTAAGTGGCTGGAGTTCTATTACGCCAACTATTGAGTTTGTAAATGCTTATTTAAACAGGGATGGTTCGGTATTTACGCCGCCAAGTTTGCAGGAGCGTGCGGCTAATTATAATAATGGTGTGGTTAAACCAGATTACATTAAAGAATTTAAAAATAGAGATACAAGATTGTATGCAAGTATTATTTTTCCGACTAGTAGATGGAATCAAATTGAAAAAGGTTTCGTATTTAGTTGGGCTAAAGGCGGCAATAATACATCAAGGACAGGATATAACTTCAGGAAGCTAGTAGACCCGAAATATAAACAGGAAGCAAATGCTCCTCAGGATTATCCAATTATGCGTTATGCAGAGGTTCTATTGATATATGCAGAGGCTAAAAACGAGCAGTCAGGACCTGATGCAAGTATATATGATGCTTTAGATCTTATCAGAGACAGAGTTTCAATGCCTAAGATCCAAAGAAATCAGACTAAAGAAAGTCTTAGAAACATTATAAGAAATGAAAGAAGGGTTGAATTAGCCCAAGAAGGTTTCAGGTATTCGGATATTAGAAGATGGGGAATAGCCAAAGATGTAATGAAGGATACTTATGATATTACCAATGGCCTTGTTCAGAAAAGGGTATGGAATGACAGATATAATAGATTGCCTTATCCTCAGAGTGCAGTTGATTATAACCCGTTATTAAGACAAGCTCAGTCAGAAAAAGGATATTAAAAAAAACTTAAACAGATTGCTCTTTTGGGCAATCTGTTTTTTTAATTAGTCAATATTTGAGTTCTATAAGTGTATAAAAAACAATGTTTTAACGCTATTTAAGACGTGAATTTGCTTATGGAACCATTTTTTGTACATTTGAAACAGTTAAAAAGTAATAATCTATGAAGACTCAAATTAAAAATTTTGGGAAGGTAGGGGTATGCTTTTTTCTGATGTCCGGAATGATACATGCCCAGACGACGAAAAAAGACTCCCTTAACGAAAAAAAAATCGATGAGGTCGTGGTTGTTGGATACAAAAAACAACGTAAAGAGACCTTAACATCATCAGTAACCAGTGTAAATGCAGAAAAGTTACAGGATGTTACCAGTGTTAACTTCCAAACAATGCTTCAAGGGAAAATGCCCGGTGTTGTGGCTGCAGTCTCTGCTGGTAAACCAGGTTCAAAACCTGTAATGCGAATCAGAGGTGTATCATCCTTATCTGCGAATCAAGATCCACTATATGTAGTAGATGGGGTTATTGTACATGGAGATGCTGATGTGCCACCGGATCAGATAGAAGATGTTTCTGTATTAAAAGATGCTGCTGCAACAGCCCTTTATGGGTCAAGAGGAGCCTCAGGTGTTATTGTTATTACCACAAAATCAGGTAAGGGAAATTCCATTTCTTTAAGTGTAAATAATACATTTAATTTCTACAATACTGGGAAGTTCAAATTAATGAACGCCCAGCAGCAAAAAGACAGATTCCTAGAGTTTGAGAGAAACGGAGCAAATATTTATGCTTTATTGACCCAGCAATATGTTACTCAGAAGGGAATGGCTCCTATAACAAGCCTAGATCAGATAAAAAATGATTTTGACTGGTTAGGCCTTGCAACCCAGGTTGGTGTGGTCAATAATTATAACCTTAGTTTTAATAAATCCTCAGACGGAAGTAAAACCTATATTAATGGAGGGTACTATAAAGAAGAAGGTACAGTAAAAGGGTATAAACTAGACCGGTTTAGTTTTAGACTAAATAATGAAACTAAAGTAAATAGCTGGTTCAAGGTAAGTCCTAAATTATTTTTCACCTATGATCAGACTTTCAATCAAGAATATAGTTTGTACGCTGGGATGTATAATATGCCGTGGGATTCGGCATTTAATCCGGATGGATCTGTTTATGATGTAAGATCTAATAATTCAGCTCCATGGTTCTCAAGAGACAGAGGGAACTATCTGTATGACAGAAACAAATCTTATAGTAAAGGAAATACCTTTAATGGGCAAGGAAATCTTGACTTTGAAGTTCAGTTGGCTAAGAATTTAAAGTTTGTTTCGACAAACTCTCTTACCTACTATAATTATGATGGTTTTAGTTATTCCGATCCTACAATGTTATCTCAGGAAACAAACAAGGGTACAATGAATCAGGATAATGCTATCAGATGGACAAAGTACACCAACCAGATGCTGAAGTATGAAAATACCTGGAATGATAAACATAAGTTTAATGCATTAGTAGCATATGAATATCAGGACTATATGTATAAGTCTAATGGCTCTGCTGTAAAAGGAATTATTATTGGTTCAGAAGTATTATCAAACGCGGCAGATGTACTGGGTAGCCCTATTGGACAAAAGAATGAATATGCTTTCCAGTCTTACCTGTCTAATGCAGAATACTCTTTTGATGATAAATATTTGATACAGGGATCTGTAAGATTAGATCAGTCATCACGTTTCCCTAAAAAGCATAAATCAGGACTTTTTTGGGCGGGAAGCGTCGGTTGGAATATTTCTAATGAAGGTTTTTTCGAACCACTAAAATCAGTAGTTAACCGCTGGAAAATAAGAGGTAGTTACGGAGTGCAAGGGAATGCACCAACAAGTTACTATGCTATGTTTAACAGAAGTGAGGTAAGAGCTTATGGCGGAAATGTAGGGCTGTTCCCAAATGCTTATGGTAATAGCGAGCTGAAATGGGAAACCATTTATCAGCTAGATTTAGGAACAGATATCTCCTTCCTGAACAATAGAATTAATCTGACTTTTGACTGGTATAATAAAAATACTAGAGATCTGATTACAGAGATGCAACTAGAGTATGTGACTGGTTTTGCAACTAAAGTTGTTAATTTCGGGAATTTAAGAAACAGAGGGTTTGAATTCTCTATTGACGCGGATATTATTAAAAAAAGCGATTTACGTTGGAATGTAGGGGTAAACTTCTCTAAAAATACATCTACTCTGGTTGATTTGTTTAACTCTAACTATAAAAATGGATTATATAGATATGAAGTTGGAGAGAAGCTTTATACCTATGACCTTAGAGAATGGGCTGGTGTAGATGCAAAGAATGGGAATCCGCTTTGGACCATGTATTTTGTAGACAAGAATAAGGATGGAGTTTATAATACTGGTGATGTAAGAGTGGCATCTCTTAGTGAATTTGATGCTGCTAATAAGGACTATGAACTTGTGAAGTCTACAACAGGTACTTATAATAATGCTACTTATATTCATTTTAAGAATAAATCCAGACTGCCAGACTTTACAGGAGGTATTAGTACTTCTGTTAGTTATAAAGGATTTACATTATCTGCAAATGCATTTTTCTCTGTAGGTGGTTACTTGTATAATTCTATGAGACAACAGTTTATTGATAATGATGGTATGTATCCTTATTATAACCAAATGGTAATGGATAAGGATTGGGTAAGATGGAGTAAGGATAATACACCGGAACAAAATGCTAAAGCAACACATCCTTCATTGATTTATGAGGATAAAAGGCAGACAAACGGAGAATCTACTAGATATCTTGAAGATGCTAGCTATTTTAAAATCAGAAGTATAACATTGGCTTATGACTTACCCAAAAAGTTTATTCCTGTTAATTTTATGAAGTCCCTAAGAGTGGGAGTGAATTTAGAAAACATGTTTATGTTTACTAAATTCTCCGGGATGAGTCCGGAAATGGGATATACAGGTAGTAATTCAGGAGGGTCAGATTATGGCTATGTAAACTATCCGTCGCCAAGAGGAGCTTCAATTACATTAAATGCTACATTTTAATTAAGAAAAATCATGAAAAAAATATTTTTATCAATCATAGTACTAGGTTCACTATATAGTTGTAATCTTGAAAGAGAACCTTATGATGGTGCGATTACAGATAAAGTTGTTGTTACCGAAGCCGGTTTAGGGCAATATTTAAATGGTATATATAGCAAATTAGGAATCGGTTCTACTTCTTATTTAGGGAATAGTGTAATTCTTAATCTTTACAGAAACGGGACGTTCGGATCAGATGAAATTCATATGAGTTCGGCATCTTCTGATGACATGACTCAGTTTTATACCTATCTTCGAAATGCTACCGGAGCACGTATGAATGCTGCATGGAATGATGGTTTAAGTTCCGTTTTTGCAACAAATACAATTTTTGAAAATATGCAGGAAGGCAAATCTCAGGAATTGGATCATATGCTGGGTGAGGCATATTACCTTAGAGCTTTCGCCAATTATGCAATGTTAATGTCATACTCTTTTCCATATTCATACGGAAGAGAGAATAAAGGTATTATTTTGAAAACAACAACTAATCCGGATGACAGGCCACTAAGATCTACTGTGGGTGAGTCTTATGATGCTGTTGTAAGAGATTTACTGAAAGCTGAAAAGCTAATGTCCGGTGACTCAAAGAATGGAATTAAAGCAACTCAGGCTGCTGCTCAAGCTTTACTATCTAGAGTCTATCTTTATATGGAGCAAGATGCTAAAGCTCTGGAATATGCAGAAAAGGTAATTAATAATGGTAGGTATACACTGGTAACAAAAGATCAATTACCCACTTACGCTCAATCTGTTCCTGAACTTAATACCGAAACTATTTTTGCATTCAGGTTTGAGAACAGGCCAAATCAGTATGCCGGAGGTAGTATGCTAGGTTCTATGTATGCAGTAATTAGCAATGAGGGTTGGGGAGAAATGTATGCAACAGATTCTTATATTCAGCAATTAAATAAGTTTCCTGAGGATGCAAGGAATAAGTTTATTACAAGAGATCTTCCAAGAGATGATAAAGGTAAGGAGATTAAAAATCCGATTGTTTATTGGACTTTCTTCAATAGCTCGACAAACAGATATGAATATCAGACCTATACTGCTAATGTAGATATTGCAGGTAACTATGTTTCTTGGAATGAGCCAGAGAAAGATAGCAAAGGTAATATTGTATTAGATGCGAATAAAAAACCAGTGATAAAAGCTGTTTATCCAATTTTATCTGAAACAGTTGATTACGGAGGTACTACCTATGTTAGGAAGTATTCAAATTATAATGGAGGCAAACAATATCTTACGTGTGATTTAGAACTTACAACAAGAGGAGGTTTCCCTAAGTTCTATATTAATAAGCTTTCTTATCAGGAAAAGGTTGGACATTTGTATTCTCCTGTCGTATCAAGGCTTGCAGAAATGTATCTGATTCGTGCTGAAGTTAAAGCAAAAGCTGGAAATGTAGCAGGGGCTCTAGCAGATATTAATATCATCAGAAAAAGGGCAGGTGCACCGGAATTCAGCTCTTTACCGGCAGGTAAGACGGCTCTGGATATGGTATTAGAAGAAAGATGGTTGGAATTTGCATTTGAAGGACATCGTAAATTCGATTTACTGAGAAACAAAAGACCGATAGTTCGCCAGTTCCCTGGGATCTCATTAAGTAAATTTACTATTCAGCCTAGTGATCCTGAGATTATTTCCTTTGTTCCACAGAGAGAAATAAATTTACAACCAGGTTTACAGCAGAATGACTAATTTAGTAATAAAGGTAAAACAAAACCCCGGAAGCATTGCTTCCGGGGTTTTTTATGTGTCAATTATTCTATTAATCCTTATTCAGATTAAGGCATTTTGAAACCTCTGCTGGTCATTCTGCCATTATCATCAAGATATTTTACATTCACCTGACCTTTATAGTTGTTCAGGATTTTCTCAACATCTTTCTTAGAATTTACAGGTTTACCATTGATCTCAGTGATAATGTTTCTCTCACCGATACCAATTGAAGCTAATAAGCCACTGTCGGTAACATTTGTAACACCTACACCACTGTCTAAGCCAAAGTATACTTTGTCACGTTCAGTTAAAGGCTGGAAATCTGCTCCAAGCTTTTCGGCTACAGGTAAATCAGCTTTACTGCGGAATTTAGTATTTCCGTCCTGATCTTTTAAGGTTACAGATGTAGTATTTTCCTTACCATTTCTTTGGTAGCTTACTTTTACAACATCTCCAGGTCTTTTACTACCGATGGCAAGAGAAAGATCTGCAAAATTTGTAATGTTTTGTCCGTCTATTTTAGTGATAATATCACCTTTCTTAATGCCTGCATCTAATGCACCACTATTATCGGCAACATTAATAACATACATACCAATTCCTGGTTTTATGTTGGTTTTGTATTGCTGGTTGTATTGTCTGATAAGCATTTCGTCGGAAAGATCCAGATTGCTTACACCAAGGAAACCTCTCTGTACAATACCAAACTTCTTAATATCTTCTACAACCTTTCTTGCAAGATTAGAAGGTACTGCAAATCCATAACCTTCATAGTAACCTGATGAAGATGAAATAGCAGAGTTAATACCAATTAAATCTCCGTTGATATTAATTAATGCACCACCACTATTTCCTCTGTTAATTACAGCATCAGTCTGGATGAATGATTCTATCGGAGTCTTGCTTTGCTGGCTTAGTAAGTCTATGCTTCTTCCTTTTGCAGAAATGATCCCGGCAGTAACAGTAGAGTTAAGACCTAAAGGATTACCAATAGCTAATACCCATTGCCCAACTTCTGCTAAATCTGAGTTAGCAAAATTTAGGTAAGGAAGGCCTTTGTCTTCAATTTTCAAAAGAGCAATATCTGTACTCGGGTCAGTTCCTATAAGGTTTGCGGTGTAGCTTTTCTTATTGCTTAGTACAACCTCCAGTTTGTTAGCATTTGCTACAACGTGGTTGTTGGTAATAATATAGCCATCCGGAGAAATAATTACTCCCGAGCCAAGACCTGAAGGCATATCCTTTGGCGGTTGCTGCTGCTGAGGTTGCTGTTGTTTTCTTCCCCCGAACGGATCACCGAAGAAGAAGTCGAACAGATCCTGATCCATTCCACGGTTTCTTCCAGCATTGCTCTGGTAGTTCTTAATTGTGACAACGGCAGGAACTGCAGTTTTGGATGCTTTTACAAAGTCATCACCTAATGCCACTGCGTTCAGGCTGGCAAATTGCCCGTCTTTTCTTGAAGAATGGAAATAATTGAAATCTCCATTTGTATCATGATTACTGTCAAAGTAGTGAAGGGTGCCTACAGTAGTCGCTGCAGAAAGGACTCCTACTACAGCCAACGGCATAATTTTTTTGAAATCCATTTTATTATAGTACTTTTTTTATTTATTATTGAGTAATCAAATTTAAGGCAAATGTTGATGTATTTTTCTTAAAAGGGCTTACTTTAACTAAGTTTAACAAGTGTTTTGAAATTTTAATTGTTATGAATGTAATCTTAACGGGATATTATTAGATTATTGAAATATTTACTCAAATAATTATCCTTGTTTACAAGGGTGTTGAAAGTTGTAGTAGTATCGGATCAAATATATTCAATTGAAAAATCACTATATTTGCAAAAATATTTTCTCACTTAAAACGTTTATAGCATGCAACTGTATAACACATTAAGCGCAGAAGAAAGAGCTCAACTTATTGATGAAGCTGGTAAGGAACGCCTTACATTGTCTTTCTATGCGTATGCCAAAATTGAAGATCCCAAAAAATTTCGCGACGAATTATTTATAGCCTGGAATGCCCTAGATGCACTTGGCCGTATTTATGTGGCGACTGAAGGAATTAATGCTCAGATGAGTGTTCCTGCTGATCAATTTGAGGCTTTTCGTGATACGCTTGAAGTCTATGATTTTATGAAAGGTATTCGCTTGAATGTAGCGGTGGAGCAAGACAATCACTCTTTTTTAAAGTTGACAATAAAAGTCAGAAATAAAATTGTTGCTGATGGTTTAAATGATGATACTTTTGATGTTACTAATAAAGGTGTTCACCTAAAAGCTCAAGAGTTTAATGATATGCTTGATGACCCTAATACTATTGTTGTTGATTTTAGAAATCACTACGAAAGTGAAGTCGGGCATTTTGAAGGAGCAATTACTCCGGATGTGGAAAACTTTAGAGAAAGTTTACCAATTATCAACGATCAATTACAGAATTTTAAAGAAGATAAAAACCTGCTGATGTATTGTACAGGCGGAATCCGTTGTGAAAAAGCCAGTGCTTACTTCAAACATCAAGGTTTTAAAAATGTTTACCAATTGGAAGGCGGAATTATTGAATATACCCGCCAGATAAAAGAAGAAGGAATCAAAAGCAAATTTATTGGTAAAAACTTTGTCTTTGACCACCGATTAGGAGAAAGAATTACAGATGATATCATTTCGCAATGTCACCAGTGTGGTAGACCTTGCGATAACCATACGAATTGTGCTAATGATGCTTGTCATCTATTGTTTATCCAATGTGATGATTGTAAAGCAGCAATGGAAAACTGTTGTTCTACAGAATGCCTGGAAACAATCCATTTACCTTTGGAAGAGCAGGTTGCACAAAGAAAAGGCTTGCAGGTTGGAAATAAGGTTTTCAGAAAAGGGAAATCTGATGCGTTGAAATTTAAACATTCAGGTGATTTGTCAACACAGCCTTTAGCGCAAGCTACAACAAAACCTGAAACGAAAGATATTCGTCAGAAAATAAAAGTTAAAAAGACTTTGATTGGAAAAGCTGAACATTATTATTCAAAATCAAAAATTGCACAGTTTTTAATTGAGAATAAAGAGCTTTCGGTTGGGGATAAAGTATTGATTTCTGGGCCAACAACAGGTGACCAAGAAATTACAATTACTCAGATCCATGTAAATGGAGGCCCTTGTGAAACTGCAAAAGTAGGAGATCAGATCACTTTTGAGCTTCCTTTCAGAGTTCGATTGTCGGACAAACTATACAAAATAGTTCAGGCTTAAGCTTTAGAATAGAGCCTGGTTATGTTAGAAAAGGTTTCTTTACAATGGAAACTCTACGGAAGATCCTTTTGCCTGTATGTAATTATTATCTCTGTTAAATCAGTATGAAAGATGTTTAGTTCATTAAAATCAGAACTTAGAAAAAAATATTTAAAAGAAAGAAAAGCAATGTCTCCTGAGGACGTTGCTTTTTTGTCTGGAAAGATATTTAGTCAGTATCTTTTACAATTTAATGTTCCTGAAAACCAGAATGTTCATATCTTCCTGCCTATCTCTGCTAAAAATGAAATTAATACCCATCTTTGGATTGACTATTTCTGGAAGAACAACATCAATGTCTTTATTCCCAAGATGGTAGGAGATGAGATTATCTCAATAGCTTATAGATCAGATACAGAACTTGCACTAAATTCATGGGGAATATGGGAACCTGTTTCAAATATTGCTGAGAATGTTGAATTCGATCAGGTTATCACACCATTGCTCTATGCCGATAAACAAGGTAATAGAATAGGCTATGGTAAAGGTTTCTATGACAGATTTTTCAGTTCTGTCAAAAATCCGGTATTGAAAATTGGGATCAACTATTTTGCTCCTGATGAATTAATTCAGGATGTAGATCAGTTTGATATAAAGCTGGATTATTTAGTCTTACCAGACAGAATACTGTCTTTCTTAGGCGGACCTTTAAACTCCACGAAATAGAATTTGAATTCACTTTTGAATTTCTTTTCTTTTGCAGGAGCCTCTTTTAGTGCATATTGTACTTCTTTATTAAGGTAACCAATATATTTTCTTTCCTTATCGTAGTAATCCATTTTATACTTTGCAAAGTCCAATGTATCCTTAGCGCTGATATGTTTGGAAGTAGATACATCACTAATTTTGACAAAGCGAGCTTTCAAACTGTCTAATTGCTTTATGAAAGGCATTATTTTGGTGGAATCAGGCTTCTCGAAATATTCCTGGATCTGATTATAAAGTGTAGTGTCAATATCTGAATCCTTATTTCCTGCCGCATAATTGGTCCCCAGATCGTATACTTCTTGTAGCTTCAGAGCCGTAATATTATTAATGGTTTGAAGGCTGTCCAGTTCTATAGGAGAAAATGTAGTTGTATTATTATTATACTTTACGGTTTCCAGAGAGTTTTTACCCTTATATTTTTCTTTACAGGCGGCTAATCCTACAACAAGAATTATTGTAACAGCTATTATATTGAATATGTTATAAACTCTTTTCATTGTTTCTGATTCTGAATTTGATTAATACTATTTTTCCATTAGTAATTTGAGTTTCAATAACATCCAGGTTTTCTAATGAAGTTGTAGGAAGCGAAAGAAAGTTAATGTAACGTTGCTTGCTCATAGTTTCTACATTGAAATACTGATTGTCAAACACCTGGTATATAACCGCATCATTGCTGATCAGGTTCTCCAGTTGGGCTCTTCTACTCTTAAAGTCTTTAGATCTGGAATAGGAATATAACATCATATTATATTCGTTTGGCTTTAACTGAATTATTTCAGTAGTAGGAGCATTTTCTAAGTTTCGTGTAATGCTTTCGGTTCTATAGAATACAGAACTAATTACCATCTTAAGCGTTTTGTCCTTTGTAGGATATACAAAGGCTTCATTCGGTTTTACTCTGTAGGTAAGAGGAGATTCTCCTTCTTTTAATACTTTTATTTCTACCTCATTTTGCACAGGCTGGCTTCTGTCTGCATCTGTAAATTTAAATGTATATGTCTTTGTGAAGAAACTGTCTGCAAAGGTTAAAGCTGCAACAAATATTGCAAGAACAGCGGAAATGCCGATCCATAAGTATTTCTTTACCTTGGATATAATTGGTTTTGAAGCTGGTTTGCTATTGCTTGTAGTAACTTTTGGTAATGAGTTCTGTGGCTGAACGGCCGGAGAGCTTTCTTTTTCACTAATGACAGGGGCTTTGTATTCCTCTTCAGCAAAATTTTCCACTTGAGACTCTTTAGTTTCGGAAAGGTTATTTTCGTTTTCTAAAAGAAGTTCTTCTGCGAATGCATGATTTTTCTTGAAGTCATACCATGAGATATAACCTGCATATATCGAAAGTATATTCAGCATATCAATACGTGGTAACTTAGCCGTCGGAGAAGTTTTGAAATAAGTGTAAAACGACTTCTCACTAATGTTACCTTTTGCATTTTTTCTGAGGTCCTCCTGGAAATAAATGATATCAATGCCTTTCCATTTAGAAATTTCATCATAGGAAGGTGTGTGATTTTCCAGATATTTGGCCTGAACTTCAGATTTTAGCTGTTCGAAATGTAATAATTCTAAATCAGTCAAAAATTTATTTTTTATTTAATCTATTGATTATCAGTTATATTATTTTGTAAAATAGTTTTACAAAGGTATTACAATTAATTTTCTCAGACAAATTTTATTGCTGCCATACCTTTGTCTTGTTCAAATAGAGAACACATTACAATTTAGAAAAATATTTTTAACAAAATTAAATTTAATTTATTATGAAAAAGTCATTCTTAAACATCGCTGCTGCTGCTGCTATCGTTGCTATCTCTTTAGTATCTTGTAAAAAAACTGAAGCTACTGCTACTGAAGGTTCAGCTGATTCTACTAAAGTAGATTCTACTAAAGTTGACTCTACTGTTACTACAACTGTAGATTCTACTAAAGCTGTTGCTCCAACTGCAGATTCTACTAAAGCTGACGCTACTAAAAAAGTAGAAGAAACTAAGACTACTGAAGTTAAGAAAGAAGAAGTTAAAAAATAATTTCTTACAAAGATAATTATTAAGCCGCTCTCGAGCGGCTTTTTTTATGCACTATGATTATATTGTCATAAAAAATCCCCTAAATTTATTTAGGGGATTTTTTGTTTATAGTTGGTTTTATATCTTTTGTCTCAGGATCTCATAACATGTAATCGCTACAGCATTACTCAGGTTAAGAGAATCTATGCTACCCGTCATTGGGATCAGGTAGTTGCTGCCTTTGTCTTTCCAGAAATCGCTTAATCCGGAATGTTCTGTACCAAAGCAGGCAACTGTCTTCTTATTGAAATCAGCATTCTGAATCTCTTTGGTATTATCATCCATAAATGTTGTGATGATCTGATAATTGTGCTGTTTAAAGAAATCTATGGCCGACTCATTATCTGTCTGGAAGAAGTTCATTCCGAACAGGCAGCCAACGCTAGAGCGTATTACGTTTGGATTGTAAAAATCGGTTTTAGGATCAGTAATGATGATGGCGTCAATTCCAAAAGCTTCACAGCTTCTAAGTACTGCACCAAGATTACCAGGCTTTTCTACACTTTCCAGAAGGATAATTCCGGAATTAGGTTTTGGAGTAAAGTGTTCTAATGATTTTTGTTTTTCCTGATAAACCCCAATAATGCCTTCTGAAGTTCCTCTGTATGCAATTGCTTCATAAACCTTTGCAGAAACATTATTAATTACAGCGGAAGGGAGTGTTCCGTGGAATATATCATTACAGATAAAGAATTCTGTAGGAGTATAGCCAAACTGAATAGCTCTTTCGTTTTCCTGAACACCTTCTACAATGAAAATACCACTTTTGCGGCGCTCATTGTTTTTGGACATCAGTCTGGTTAATTTTTTTATTTTATCGTTCTGTATACTTTCTATTTGCATTTTGCAAAACTAGGCAAAATTTATCATTAGAAAGATTCCCCTGCTATTTCATAGAGCAGGTTAATAGTTCATTTTATACAGTTGATTTCTCTGGTGCAGCTCTTCTATTGGATATTATTGTCCATAGGCTCCCAATAAACAAAGAAATGCTGCTTGCCAGCCATAGGTAATATCCTAAGCCAAAAGAGGTGATTGCGGCCTTACCACCGCCTTCGTTAACTGTAATAGTGCTGGCGGAAAGATAAGAAAGGCTTAAAAAGAAGGTGATTAGACTTAGGGGTAAAGATATTTTGGGCTGTTTTATTAGAAGTAAAAACCATGAAATAAATAAAAGAGGATTTGCCAGCCAGGCAATTCCTCCTTCAAAAACTTCAGCCCAGCCTAACAACAGGCATGCTATAGAAAGCATATAGTCGGTACCCATATTAACGGCAATCTGCGTTAATGATGCGACAAATAGTGCAATACTTATAATCAGTGTCAGGCTTTGTGGTTTCATTTATTCTTCAATACTTTCACTGTTTTCAATAAGGCTTTGTGGAAGCTCTTTCTTGCTTTTAATTCCCAATGCTCTTAGCTTTTGGGTTTGTATTACAAGATTGTCGTTTCCTGTAGAAAGCTGCTTGTGAGCATCGGTATATGCATTTTTGGCCTGGTCAAGTCCTTTCCCTACTTTCTCTAAATTTTCTACAAATCCTACAAATTTATCATACAACTTGGCACCTCTGTCAGCAATTTCCATTGTATTTCTGTTCTGGTATTCCCGTTTCCACAGATCAGCAATCAGCTTAAGAGAAGTAATAAGATTGCTCGGGTTCAGCAATAGAATTCTTCTTTCGTAGGCATAGTTCCATAGATTCTGATCGGCCTGCATTGCTGCGATATAGGCTGGCTCGCTAGGGATGAACATCATTACGAAGTCCAGCGATTTTCCATAATCATCATAGGCTTTCTGACTAAGCTGTTGAATGTGATTTTTAATGGAAGTTAAATGCTGATTGAGCTTTATTGTATAGATTTCAGAGTCGGTTTCATCCACAAGCTCTGTAAAAGCTGTCAAGGAAACTTTGGAATCTATAATCACATTTCTTTCATCAGGGTATTTTACAACGGCGTCAGGACGCATTTTTTTTCCGGAGAATTCAGAATAAATAGCTTTGTTGTTCTCATCACGAAGTTCATGCTCAAGATAATATTCTCTTCCTTTTACCAATCCGGATTTTTCCAGAATGCTTTCCAGAATCATTTCTCCCCAATTTCCCTGGGTTTTGCTTTCGCCTTTCAAGGCTCTTGTCAGCTTTTTTGCATCTTCGGAGATCTGTTGATTTAGTTCCGCGAGTTCTCTTACCTTTTCTGCTAATGAAAAACGCTCCTTATTTTCCTTTTCATAAGCTTCATTGACTCTGTTTTTTAGTTCGGCAATCTTTTCCTGAAAAGGTTCCAGGATTGTTTTAAGATTGTTCTGATTAAGAGTGGTGAACTTCTCAGTCTTTTCTTCGAGAATTTTATTGGCCAGATTTTCAAATTGAAGTTTTGCTTCTTCCTGAATTTTGGTTACCTCTTCTTTTTGGTTTTCAAGAGATTTCTGTAAACTTTCGTTAATAGCAGATAATTCAGAATTTTTGGCAAATAATGTTTGTTTATCAGATATAAGGTTTTCAATCTGGGATACTTGTTTCGTATTTATTTGCTTCTGTTCCTGGGATTGAGTGTTAAGAGCTGAGTATTCGGCTGATATTTTTGCAAACTCGTTTTTTAGATCACTTAATAGGTCTGACTGCTGCTGGCTGAGTTCCTTTTCTTTATTAATAATCTGTGTGAGTTCCTGATTTTTCAGATTAAGGTTTTCCAGGTCTGATACACTTTTAATGTATGAATTGTTTAATTCGTTGTATGAATTTCTGGAAATGGAAGATGATTTTGAAATAAAATACAAAATTACAGCACCAATAATTCCGCCAACAATAAATCCAATAAGTAAATAGGTTATTTCCATCTTTCAAAATTACAAAATATTGGGTGGCAATATAAAACTAATTATGAAGGAGTTCTTTACTGGAAACCGTAAAATGATGGTTTATCTGCTGATAATTAAGCAGAAAGAAAGGAAAAATATTTAATGATTTAATTGCCAGAATCCCCAGGCTAAAACCATATTGAAAGTATCCCATAATAAAGTGGGAAGCATGAGGTAACTTGCCGGTTTAGAAACTCGCTTGAAGAGGAAGAATAAGATTATGGTCAGTACCCATGTAATAACATTTACAATAACTGCAAGATCTAATAGTTTGAAGTTAAAGAAAATAATGAACCATAGGGATATGAGTACGAAAATGATATAATAAAATATAAGTGCTTTCTGGCGATGTTTGAAATGATTCTCTTTGGCTTTCCAGATGAAATAAAATGCAATACCGGAAAAGAAATACATTAAAAATATAGTCCGGAATAAAAAGTTAGATGGAGGAGTGAAGAGCGGTTTGTCCAAATGATTGTACCATACATTAAATGAATTGGCAGGCGTTAAAGCGTGTATAATGAAAAATACAAATACATGAAAGGATATACATGCAGCTAAAGCCTTCCAGTCAATTTGTCTTTTCATATGCTCTTTTCTTTGGTTGTGCAAATTTACTCAAAAATAGAAAAGAAAATCACTAAGGATTTTCTTTGGCTATTTTTTTATGATTTTCCAGATAAGTGGGGAGTGCGGCAGATCCATACCACGGGTATATTTCTACATCGAAAATACCGGCAGCAATAGCAGGATCACTTTTTAAAAGTGTTTCTGTTTCTTCTTTATTATCAGAATTAAGAATGAAGATGCCTTTATAATTTTTGTCATTCTTTTCCAAAAATGGTCCGGCCACAATCAGCTTTCCAGCTTCGGCAAGTTTTCCAATGTTTGTAAGATGCCCTTTTATCAGTTCCGCTCTTTTTGCTTTGTCTGCTAGTTCTGTTTTTCCGGATTTTAAAATTACAAACATGTATTTTTTCATTCCGTATTTATCTGCTCCCAAGTCTTTTGCTAGCTTTTCATTATATGCAGACTGAGTTTGTGCTTGTAAGAATACAGTTGAAAGTATTGCTATTCCTGTTAGAAAGATTTTTGCCTTCATAGCTGTTAGTTTTTTATTTGTAAAAACTCTTTTGCCAGTTCTATCATTTTAGGATCTCCGGTATATTTACCCTTCTCATCAGAAAGCTTTACTGTTGGGATCCATTCGTTATTGATTCCTTTTACACTGATAAGCTTCATTACAATATTGCTCGGAGCAAGGCCAACGTCATTAGTCAGATTGGTTCCGATACCAAAAGAAATTCCGATTCTGCCGCGGCAGGCTTTGGTGATTTCTTCAACTTTCTCGGGGTTCAGGGCGTCGGAGAAAATAATGTATTTAAACAATGGATTGATGCCGTGCTTTTTATAATGTTCTATAGTTTTGTTCGCAAACTCTATAGGATCTCCACTGTCGTGTCTTACACCGTCGAATAGTTTTGCAAATTTTTTATCAAACTGCTGAAAGAATACATCTGTAGTGTAAGTATCAGAAAGAGCAACTCCCAGATCACCACGGTAAACATCTACCCAATGTTCCAGGGAAAGAGAGTTGGCCATCTTGAAGCCATATTCTGCTGCGTGGAACATGAACCATTCATGAGCATGTGTGCCAATGGGTTTTACATTGTATAACATCGCCATGTGTACATTGGAAGATCCTGTAAAAGTAGAGTCTTCCATCGATGTAAGTGCCTGCATAACCAATCGGTGTACTCTGTAAGAGTGTCTTCTTCTTGTTCCGAATTCTGCAAAAGGAACCTGAAGTGTTTTGAACTTTTTCTCTTTCTCTATCGTTTTCTGGATGATTGTTTCATCATCTTCTCTTTGAAGGCCTTTCATCGAGTAGTAAAGCTCACTGATCAAGCATAATAAAGGAACTTCCCACAAGATTGTCCGATACCATAATCCTGAAACCTGTACCTCCAGGCTCGTTCCTTCTTGTTTAATTTGTACTTCGGATGGGTCGTAGCGATAGCCTTCCAGAAAGTCTATATAGGGTAGGTCCAGATATGGACATGTTTTTTTTAAGAATTGTTTTTCTTCTTTGGTAAGCCTTAGTTGAGACATTGCATTGACAGCTTTTTTCAGCTCGTCTGCAAAGCCTTCAGGATATTCGTGTTTACCACGATTTATAAAATCATATTTTACAACTTCACTTGGAAACAGCTTTACAACAGCGCATTGCATGGTGAATTTGTAAAAATCATTATCTAATAGGGAAACCAATCTTACGTTATGATCTTCTAACATCTTCGTTTATTTATGCTAATATAAGGAAGATAGATGAAAGATTGCAGAAATAAAAAGCAGCCTCTTTAAAATTAAGAGGCTGCTTTGTTCTATATATTATAGGATATAGAATGGGTTTATTTTCCAAGGAAAGAGCTGTACATCCATACTTCTTTTTCCTGTTCTGTAATATAATCGCTCATTAAAGAGTTTGTACCTTCGTCACCAGCTTCGTCTGTAATATCCAGTAATTCTCTTTGAAGCTCAATGATTTTTTTGAAAGAAGCCAGAATGTCTTCAACGCATTTGCGGCCATCACTTACTTCATTACTCTCCTTAATGGATGAGTTTTTAATATAGAATGAATAATTATGCTGTGGTTGTGCACCTAGTGTAAGGATTCTTTCAGCAATTTCATCGATCTTTAATATAAGGCTGTTATAAAGTTCCTCGAATTTTGGATGAAGAGTGAAGAATAAATCACCTTTTATGTTCCAGTGTGCCCCACGTGTATTCTGATAAAATATTGAATAGTTGGACAATAAAACATTTAGTTTTTCAGCAATGTTTTTGCAGTCTTCAGCTTTTAGTCCTATTAAATTAGAATTTTTCATTTGTATTATTTTATTAATGTTAATATTTCGATATACAAATTTAATAAATTAAAACTATTGACTTATTTTATTTTGATAGATTAAATCTAACTAAAAGATAAACATTGAGAGTTGCTGTGGATAATTGTGAAAAAGTGTATTAAATACTTTTAATGATTCTGTAATATTATGTTCATCGTCTTAATAGGGGAGGAACGTTATTTTTGCGGTCATATAAAAACACCAATCACAAAATATTTTATAATGAAGAAATTCACATTACTATTTCCTCTTATTTCACTGTTGTTATCATTTTCATGTAGTGATAATAACAATGAGTCATTTGAATCTGCTCAAAAGGTGGCAGAAAAGTACCAGACTAAAAATGTTGTCCTGCTTGTAGTAGATGGTCCTCGTATGTCTGAGACCTGGGAGGCTACCAATAAAGAAAATATCCCGAACAGGGTAAATCTTTTACAGCAAGGCGTTTTTATCAGCGACTTTAAAAATAATGGTACAACCAATACCAATCCGGGACATAGTGCAATGTGTAGTGGAGTATACGAGTCCATACAAAATAACGGAAAAGAGCTTCCAGGCTTTCCATCGGTAATGCAGCAGTGGTTGAAGTATACCGGAGCGGATAAGACTAAAGCTTGGGTGATTGCTTCTAAAGACAAACTTGAAGTCCTGAATAATTGTAAGCTTGATGGCTGGAAAGATAAGTTTCAGCCCAGTGCAGATTGCGGTATCAGCGGTAATGGGTCCGACTATCGTGATGATGCTGTAACTGTAGCGAATACAAAAGAGATAATGAAAAAGTATAGTCCTAATATTATTGTCATTAATCTGAAAGATGTAGACTCCTACGGGCACAATAATAATTGGAAAGAATATATTAAAGCTATAAAAACAACAGATGCTTCAATTAAAGAAATATGGGATTATATCCAGTCTTTGCCTTCATATAAAGATAAGACTACATTAATTGTAAGTAACGATCACGGAAGGCACATTGATACTAAAGGTGGATTCCAGAATCATGGTGATGATTGTGCAGGTTGCAGACATATTGAATTTTTTGCAATGGGTCCGGATTTTAAAAAGAATGCTACCATTAATACGGGTAACTACGAGCAAATAGATATTGCAAATACGATTGCAGAACTTCTGCAGTTTCCGCTGCAATATTCAAAAGGGAAAGTAATAAAAGATGTGTTTAAATAAGTGAAGAAATAATGAGCTTTAGAATTGTAATGATATGGTTTACAAATTTTAATACTGATTTTTCTGCACGAAATAAAAACATAATTGTTTGGAAATCAAAAAATAATTTATATTTTTGCATCCTCAAATAAAAAATAATAAAGCAATTACATGCCTACTATTCAACAATTAGTTAGAAAAGGAAGAGCCACGCTTACTAAGAAGAGTAAATCGGCTGCTTTGGAATCATGTCCACAAAGAAGAGGCGTATGTACGAGAGTATATACAACCACGCCTAAGAAACCTAACTCAGCTTTGAGAAAAGTTGCGAGAGTTAGACTTTCTAATGGTAAAGAGGTTAACGCCTACATCCCGGGAGAAGGACATAATCTTCAAGAGCACTCGATAGTATTGGTAAGAGGCGGAAGGGTGAAAGACCTACCGGGAGTTAGATATCACATTGTACGTGGTGCTTTAGATACTGCGGGAGTTAACGGAAGACTTCAGAGAAGATCTAAGTACGGAGCTAAGAGACCTAAACCAGGACAAGCGCCTGCAGCTACAGGTAAGAAAAAGTAATCATTAAATTAGGAACAGTACAATGAGAAAGACAAAAGCTAAAAAAAGACCTTTGCTACCAGATCCAAAGTTTAATGATCAATTGGTAACAAGATTTGTAAATAACCTGATGTTAGACGGTAAGAAGTCTATCGCTTTCAGAATTTTCTATGATGCATTAGAAATCGTTGAAAAGAAGAAAGAAGATCAGGAAAAAACTTCCCTTGAAATTTGGAAAGATGCGTTAACTAACGTAATGCCACATGTAGAGGTAAGATCTAGAAGAGTTGGAGGAGCTAACTTCCAAATTCCAATGCCTATCCGTGCAGATAGAAAAATCTCTATGGCAATGAAGTGGTTAATTAAGTATGCTACTGCCAGAAATGATAAGTCTATGGCTCAGAAATTAGCTGCAGAGATTGTTGCTGCTGCTAAAGAAGAAGGTGCTGCTGTTAAGAAAAAGACAGATACGCACAAAATGGCTGAGGCTAACAAAGCATTCTCACACTTTAAATTTTAATTTGTAAGATGAGTAGAGATCTTAAATACACAAGAAATATTGGTATCGCTGCACACATCGATGCTGGTAAAACTACTACAACTGAGCGTATCCTTTTCTATACAGGAAAAACTCACAAGATTGGTGAAGTTCACGAAGGTGCTTCTACCATGGACTGGATGGAGCAGGAAGCTGAAAGAGGTATTACTATTACTTCTGCTGCTACAACTTGTAGCTGGAACTTCCCTACAGACCAAGGTAAATCTTTACCAGAAACTAAAGGATACCACTTCAACATCATCGATACACCGGGACACGTTGACTTCACAGTAGAAGTAAACCGTTCTTTAAGAGTATTAGATGGTTTAGTATTCTTATTCTCTGCAGTAGACGGAGTAGAGCCTCAGTCAGAAACCAACTGGAGACTTGCTGACAACTACAAAGTTGCTAGAATGGGATTCGTAAACAAAATGGACAGACAAGGTGCTGACTTCCTTAACGTGGTAAACCAGGTTAAAGATATGTTAGGATCTAACGCAGTTCCAATTGTATTACCTATCGGTGCTGAAGAGGACTTCAAAGGTGTTGTAGACCTTATTAAGAACAGAGCGATCGTATGGGATGAGGCTGGACAAGGTGCTACTTTCGAAGTAGTTCCAATTCCTGAGGATATGAAAGCTGAAGTTCTTGAATACAGAGAGAAATTAGTTGAAGCTGTTGCTGACTATGATGAGACTTTGATGGAGAAATTCTTCGAAGATCCAGATTCAATCTCTGAGGACGAAATCAACGAAGCTTTAAGAAAAGCTACAATTGATCTTTCTATTATCCCAATGACTTGTGGATCATCTTTCAAAAATAAAGGTGTTCAGTTCATGCTGGATGCTGTATGTAAATATCTTCCTTCTCCAATGGATAAAGACGATATCAAAGGTACAGACCCAAGAACTGAAGAAGAAATTACAAGAAAACCAGACGTTAAAGAACCATTTGCAGCTTTAGCATTTAAAATTGCTACTGACCCATTCGTAGGTCGTTTAGCATTCTTCAGAGCTTACTCTGGTAGACTAGATGCAGGTTCTTATGTTCTTAACACAAGATCTGGTAACAAAGAAAGAATTTCAAGAATCTATCAGATGCACGCTAACAAGCAAAACCCTGTTGAGTATATCGAGGCAGGAGATATTGGTGCAGCTGTAGGTTTCAAGGATATTAAAACTGGTGATACTCTATCTGATGAAAAGAACCCTATCGTTCTTGAATCTATGATCTTCCCAGATCCGGTAATTGGTATCGCTGTTGAGCCTAAAACTAAAGCAGACCAGGATAAACTTGGTAACGCATTAGCTAAGCTTGCTGAAGAAGATCCAACTTTCCAGGTTAAAACTGATGAGGCTTCTGGCCAAACAATTATCTCTGGTATGGGTGAGCTTCACTTAGATATCATTGTAGACCGTTTAAGAAGAGAATTCAAAGTTGAAGTTAACCAAGGTCAGCCTCAGGTTGAGTACAAAGAATCTCTTACTGCTACTGCTAACCACAGAGAAGTTTACAAAAAACAAACTGGTGGTCGTGGTAAATTCGCAGATATCGTATTCGAAATCGGTCCTGCAGAAGAAGGTAAGTTAGGTCTTGAATTCATCAACGAAATTAAAGGTGGTAACATTCCAAGAGAATTTGTTCCTTCTGTAGAAAAAGGTTTCAAAGAGGCTATGAAAAATGGTCCTTTAGCTGGATTCGAAATTGAAGGTATCAAAGTAACTCTTAAGGATGGATCTTTCCACCCGGTTGACTCCGATCAGTTATCTTTCGAATTAGCTGCTAAGCTAGGTTTCAAAGAAGCTGGTAGAGCTGCTAAGCCTGTAATCATGGAACCTATTATGAAACTTGAAGTTGTAACTCCTGAGGAGTACATGGGGGACATCGTAGGTGACCTTAACAGAAGAAGAGGTACAGTAAACGGTATGGATGACAGAAATAACGCTAAAGTTATCAAAGCATTCGTTCCATTATCAGAAATGTTCGGTTATGTAACTTCATTAAGAACATTATCTTCTGGTAGAGCTACTTCTTCTATGGAATTTGAGAAATACGAACCAGCTCCAAGCAATGTTGCTGAGGATGTAATCGCAAAAGCTAGAGGTTAATTTTAAATTAGATTAAAAATGTCACAACGAATCAGAATAAAGCTAAAATCTTACGATTACAACTTAGTTGATAAATCTGCTGAGAAAATCGTAAAAACAGTAAAGGCTACAGGGGCTATCGTAAACGGGCCTATCCCTTTACCAACAAATAAAAGAATCTTCACTGTGTTGAGATCTCCACACGTAAACAAGAAATCAAGAGAACAGTTCCAACTTTCTGCTCACAAGAGATTGATGGATATCTACTCTTCTTCTTCTAAAACTGTGGATGCTCTAATGAAGTTAGAACTTCCTAGCGGTGTAGACGTAGAAATTAAAGTGTGATAACGTGCATACTTTGCCGTGATAATAGAAACACCACATTCGAAAGAATGTGGTGTTTTTTTATGCACTCTTGCAGAGATAGAATATTTCTCTAGCTTTAGAGAAATAATATTCATGAAATATATTCTTCTCATTTTTGGGCTTAGCTTTTTAACAATGCAAGCGCAGACACATCGATTTATCTACGAGGTTCATACTAAAAAAGACTCAACATCTACTGAGAAATTAAAAGATAATTACATTGTGGATGTTAATCCGGATAATGTATATTATTATAATTATAGCTTCTATGTTGCAGACTCTGTGCAAAAATTAAATTCTAATGAAGGAATTCCTGTACCAAGAGATCTTAATTTGTATATGCATCCTTCTAAAAAGGATAAATATGTGCACTATGAGATGATGGGGTTTAATATTTTTAAGATGGAGCAAATGGATAAACAAGACTGGAATCTTCATACAGAGAATAAAACTTTTCAAGGATATAATCTTCAAAAGGGAACTGCCAGATGGGGTGGTAGAAATTGGACTGCATGGTTTGCGGCTGATATTCCTTTTCAGGAAGGTCCCTATAAGTTTCATGGCTTACCAGGGATGATTGTAGAAATAGAAGATGACAAAGAAAATTTTAAATTTGTTCTGGTCAAGTATAACAGAATTAAAGATACTCAAAACCTAGACATATTTAATTTTATGGGAGGTAAAGCAGTTCCTATCACAAGAGATAAATACGTAAAATTGAAGCTGGATTTTTACAGTGATCCCTTAATGGAGGTAAATAATGGTAAACTTGATTTATCTAAGACAAAAGCTCTGGTATTGGAGGATGGAACCATGGTTACCAAAGACAACTTAAAAGAGGTTACAGAAAAGCAGAGGAAAATAATTAAGAAATATAACAATCCGATAGAACTGGATAAGGCAATTAAATATAATTAGGATGAGATAAATAACTCCACTTTTTAATTTTTTTTTCAGGGTATTTTAATTTGGTTTTAAGCACGGGAAAATACCTTTGCAAGCCTATGGAAGAATTATTATTAAGGGACGGAGAAAAGATTCAGATTGCTATTTTCTTCATGTTGTTTTTTGTCGGATGGAATCTTGAAAATTTTATCTCTTCGGGACTTGATTATAAGAAATGGAAACATGCCTTTACCAACATGCCATTTATTTTTACCAGTCTGCCTGCAGAACTTATCCTTAGTGTTTTATTTGTAAAGACAATTGCATGGACACAACTGCATCATTTTGGTATTGTTTACCTCTTGCCTTTAGAAGGACATCCGGTATTATTGTTTTTGGTCAGTTTTCTGCTTTTAGATTTTGGTGAATATATCTACCATGTTATTGCACATAAAGTAAGGCCATTGTGGAGTTTTCATGCGGTACACCATAGTGATAAAGTCATGGATATATCGACAACATTAAGAGAGCATCCCGGGGATAATCTTTTAAGAATGCTTCTGACATTACTTTGGGTATTTCTTTCCGGAAGCTTGTTTTGGGTACTTATCCTTCGCCAGATTATTCAGTTGTTTTTTAGTCTTTTCAGTCATCTCAATTTTCGTCTTCCGGAAAAAACAGACCGTATTGTAAGTTTGCTTTTCAATACACCCAATTTTCATCATGTTCATCATCATCACAAGCTTCCATTAACAGATTGCAACTATGGAGATGTTCTGACTATATGGGATCGCATCTTCGGAACATACCGGAGAGCTGAAGCACACGAAATTGTATTTGGCGTGGATTATTATCCAAAGAAAGTAGAAACAAGCGACTTCAAAACACTTTTTGTATTACCTTTTAGAAAACTAAAGAAAAAGTATTTTTAAATCAATTTATATTGATTTACAGATTCTGTTTTTATTATATTATTCTCTGATAAAGGATTGTAACTTGAAAGTTATAATCCTTTATTTTTTTTGTATTCTTTCTTATAGTTTTCTATTTCAGCTTTTTCATCAAACTGTATAACGAGATCTTTTTGCTTTGTCTTAGTCACTTCGCCATCACTTCCATCTTCAGAATCTTTTTCCATATCCTCAATTGTACCGGAATAATTAAGCTCAATTTTATTACCAATACGGTAGACTAAGCCCTTTACTGAATCTTTTATTGCCGGAATTATAAATGGAACAGTATTCAATCTGGATGTTGTATCAATACAAACTGTTTCATTGTTGTTTTTGCCATCCTTATTGGTTATAGAATATACATCACATTGTTTGGATTTTATAGTTTCTTTCTTATTTGTTCTTTTTACCAGAAGAATATTTTTAAAATCTGTTAAATCAAGATCCGGATCATCATTATTCTTATACTTGTTCCTGTCAAAGGTGTCTTCAACAGCAATTTTAAAAACTTTCCCGTCATCTGAATATACCGCATAAAAGTGGTGATTTACATTTAAGGAAGCCGTGTTTCCCATGGGGGTTGCTACGACAAAGAGATTAGCTGAATAATCCGATGTGGAAAAAATATTTAGAAAATTGGAGTAAAAATCATCTTTAACCCTGTATGAAACTGCATTCTCCAGTTTATATGTCTGCATCTGTGAGAAAGCCAACAAAGAAATAAATGAAAATAATAAGCCGAATGTCTTTTTCATATTTGTTTTTTATGAGGTGAAAGTAGCGAAAAGCCTGAATATTTAATATGCTTTGGAGCAGATAAACTGCCAAAATCACTGTTTTCAGGGATTAAATATCAAAACTTATGACTGTTAATTAGTTGAAGAGTAGTACTTTTGATAGAATAAAACAAATAACCATAAACTATGAAAACAGCATACTCTAAAAAATTAGGGCTGTCCGTACTTTCATTTCTGGGTATTGCAATACATGCTCAGCATATTTATCCCCCACAAAAAGAGCTTTGGAATCCCGATAAATTGGGTAATAAAAGAGCTGTTGTAAAGTTTGAAGGAAAATCTAAAGTTGCAAAAGCTGTAATTCCGTGGAGAAATCCCGAAGTAAAAGACGGACAACGGATTTTAGTAGTAGACAGTACCTCGCAGAAACAATATGAAGTAAGCGCTTATCTCAATATCAACAGAGAACAGGGAGAAGTTCTTTTCGACCCTGTTTCCGGAAAAGGGACATACTATATTTATTATCTTCCTTATGAGTTGAAGGCTAGTGAAAATTATCCGCAGGCTGTTTATCTTAAAAAAACAGTTTCCGGTACTTCGGATGTAAAAGGAAGTGAGGTAGCAAAGTTTATGCGGATAGATGCTGTAGACAGATTTAACGAGAACAATCCTATGGAGGTTTTGGCTTCAAAAGCCGAGATAGATCAGTATCTGAAAAGACATATAAACGACGCCTATCTGGTATTTCCTGAATCCAGAGAGAATCCGGTAAAGATGAACGAGCTTCCACAGATATGGGTAGATGCTAAGAGGGATAACAGCAAATTCACCGGAAAGACTGATAAAGGAGAATTCTATGCTTTTCAGTTGGGTGTATTGGCAAAGGCTACTGAACTTAAAAATGTAAAAGTTATTGCAACAGATCTCGTTTCTCCTGCAGGTAAAATAAGTTCCTCGCTTTTTACTTCCATCAATACAGATGGTACCAGCTATGAAGGAAAACCTCTGAAATTTGCCGTAAATGTAGCACCAGGTATTATTCAGTCCATTTGGTGTGGATTCGATATTCCTGCTGATGTCCCTGCCGGGACTTACAAAGCCGTTGTAACTATTCAGCCGGAGAATGCACCGGCACAAAATATTCCGGTAGAAATTAGTATCTCCGGTACCGTTGCGCAGCACAAAGGTTATGATGAACCCTGGAATATGACGCGTCTTCCATGGCTTAACTCTACCATGGCACAAGAGAATACGGTAATCAAACCTTATACACCATTAGTATATAATACAGCCAATCGTGAAATTTCTCTGCTAGGAAGAAAGGTAATTCTTTCTCCGGATGGGCTTCCATCAAAAATACAGACATTCTTTACCCAGGAGATGACAGAAATCTCTGCAAAAGCCAATGAGGTATTGGCTTCGCCAGTTAAATTTAATATAGTAAATGCTAACGGAACTCCTGAGAAATTTGGTCAGGCAGAATTTAAGCTGGACAAAAAAGAAGAAGGATTGTACAGCTGGCATTCGCAAAGCCAGGGACAGAACCTGAAAATGGAAATAGAAGGATCCCTGGAGTTTGATGGCTTTATGGAATATAAAGTAAAAGTAACTGCGCTGAACGATGTAGAGCTAAAGGATATCTCTATGCAGATTCCGTTTTCATCTTATGCATCCAAGTACCTGATGGGGCTAGGCGAGAAAGGAGGCAATCGTCCTGAAAATTTCTCATGGAAATGGGATGTGGCAAAAAAGAATCAGGATGGTGCCTGGTTGGGTAATGTAAATGCCGGGCTGCAGTTTAGCCTTCGGGATGAAAAATACTCGCGTCCGCTGAATACTAACTTCTATTTGCAAAAGCCTCTAATACTTCCAGGTTCATGGGGAAATAATAACAAGGGCGGAATTAATATTACAGAAGATAAATCCGGAGTAATTGTCAATAATTACAGCGGAAGCCGAAACCTGAAAAAAGGCGAGGAGCTATATTATAACTTCCATTTACTCATCACGCCTTTCCATACTATAAATACAGAATGGCAATGGGAAAACAGATTTTACCATAAATATGTTCCAATAGAAAAGGCCAAAGAGAGTGGTGCCAACGTAATCAATATCCACCATGGTACTGATATCAATCCATATATCAATTACCCATTCATTGCTACAAAAGAAATGAAAGATTATATCAGCAAGGCACACCAGAGCGGGCTGAAGGTGAAAATCTACAATACCATCCGTGAGGTTTCCAATAGGATGTACGAGCTATATCCTGTAAGAAGTCTGGGACATGAAGTTTTTTCTGCCGGAAAGGATGGTGGTTATTCATGGCTGCAGGAACATCTTCACAACGATTATATTGCAGCATGGTATGTTCCGGAGTTTAAAGATGCAGCTATTATCAATAGTGGTATGAACCGTTGGCATAATTACTACGTAGAAGGTATGAACTGGCTGGTTGATAATATTAGTATTGACGGAATCTACCTTGATGATGTAGCTTTCGATAGGGTTACAATGAAGCGTGTGAAAAAAGTGATGACTAAAAACGGACATCCGGGTATTATAGATCTGCATTCTGCCAATCAGTTTAATGATAAAGACGGCTTCAACAATAGTGCTAATCTCTATATGGAGCATTTCCCGTACCTGAACAGATTATGGTTTGGGGAGTATTTCGATTATGAGAAAAATAAGCCTGATTTCTTCCTTACAGAAGTTAGTGGTATTCCTTTCGGTTTAATGGGAGAAATGTTACAGAATGACGGAAATCAATGGAGAGGAATGATCTTCGGGATGACAAATAGGTTGGGCTGGTCGGATAAAAGTAATCCAACCCATCTGTGGAAGGCTTGGGACAATTTCGGAATTAAAGGATCTAAAATGATAGGCTATTGGGTAGATAATAATCCGGTAAAAACCGATAATAAAGAAGTTCTGGCAACAGTTTATAAGAAAGATAACAAAGTTATGGTAGCACTGGCAAGCTGGGCTTCCGGTGATACCTCTGTAAAACTAAATATAGACTGGAAGAAGCTGGGAATTAATCCTAAGAAAGCTGTAATAAAAGCACAGGCAATTGAAGGCTTTCAGGAAGCTAAAACGTTTAGTATAAACGATGCTATTCCGGTTGCTCAAAATAAAGGCTGGCTATTGGTTATTGAATAAATAATATGACCAGATAAATTAGAAACCTTACAGAAAGAAAATCTGTAAGGTTTTTATTTTTTACAGAATAACTATATTTGCCGTTGCAAATGAGAAGCTTAAAGATAATATTATTAGGGATCATACTTTTTGTTTTAGGATCCTGTGCAACAAAATATGGTATGCAGTTAGAGAACGGAGATCTTTTGCTGGTTTCGGCCAATGGCAGTACACTGTCAGGTGCTATAGACCGGGTGACTCAGACAGATAAATCAACACATTATTCCCATATTGGGATGTTAGAAAAAGAAGGTAAAAACTATTGGGTTTTGCATGCCGGTACCCGGAACGGATCCGAAAGAGTTCCTTTGGACCACTTCCTTCGGGACGAACAGAATGATAACAACCATGTAGATGTATACCGCCTGAGAACAGCGTATCGTAAAAGTATTTCCAATGCTATTAACGTTGCTAAAAATTGGCTGGGAAGACCATACAATTATAGTTATATCCTTTCCGATGATCAGTTATACTGTTCCGACTTTGTCCACAGAAGTTTTGCCAAAGATTCTATTTTTCAGTTAGAGCCAATGACCTTTGTCAATCCTAAAACCGGTAAAACCGATATTGCATGGGAAGCTTTTTATAAAAAACAAAACCTGGAAGTACCGGAAGGTAAGCCGGGATGTAACCCCAATGGGATGGCTGCTTCGCCTAAAATAAAATTTCTTGGGAAAATAAGAGAGCAGAAGTAATTCATAAATATAAATAAACATGGCGCTAAGATTCTTAGCGCCATGTTTATTTATAGAGGTATTTTGATTACTTGCTCATGTAATAATCAAAATACAGACAATTAGTCTCTAAAGCTTTTACTGTAGAAGTATTATTATAATTCTTTTTCAGTTCGGCAAAATAGGTTCGGAATTTCTGATTCTTTGTTGTCAGCAGCATATTATCAAACTTCTTAATTTTAGCATCATAATCCTTATCACTGTAGGAGGTGTTCGAATTTTGTGCTGCTTCCCACTGATAGTATTTCCCTTGCTCAGCCTGTGCCATTTGGAAGAGAATCTTGGCTTTGTCCTCTTTATTTGGAGACTGTTGTAAAGCTTTCTGGAAATAGCCAATAGCAATATCAAAATTATCAGGCTCTACATAGTGAGCATCCAGGAAGTTCTTATAATAGAAGTGGAAAGGCTGACCTTTGGAATTGTCGAAATGAAACTTCTGACCATTGGCGTTATCAACATCCATTACAAAAATATGGCGGTAATATCCTAAGATGGAAGTATTATACATGAGATTACCGATCAGACGATTAGCCATTTTAGCTTTGTCACTATTCCCTTCACCAATCTTTTTTAGTTGTATAAGAGCTTCGGTTAGCTGCATCTTATTCATATTTTTGGTAAGGAAAGGGAAAGCCGAAGTATCTTCTGCTATCATGGTTTCATTTGGAGCACTTTCATAGCTTACCCATTTATTTCTTCCGAATACCAATGATGGAATATTGTTATATCCGTCGTATGTCCCCGATTTATAAACAATCAGACTTGGATGATAATTTCCCTTATCATCATACATAGCTTCAGTTCTTGGAATACCTTTGAAGCTTTTTGACTTTTGGTAGAAAGAAAGGGCTTTCTGAAAATCACCTGTACGCATGGCACGGTCTCCATAGATAATATTAAAGAAAGAATCTACATCACCAACATTGTCAAAGCTTTTGGCGATATATTTTTCAAGCGCTGTTTTATTTGGTTTTTTATAGAACGCCTGAACTTTAGCTACCAGATCCGAGTTAGGATTATATTGCAGATCGGAAAGCTTGTTATTAAGCAGGAAGGATTTAGCATCCTGATGTTCCATGAAGTAACGGTTGGCCAGTATGTCTATGATGAAATCTCTTGTCTGCGTATGTTTCCATGCATATCTGTCATCTGTGTTTTGATTTTCTTTAAAGACCTCACTGTATTTTGTAAGCAGGCTGTTCTCGAATTCCGGAGTTATCTTCTTTTGAGAAAGAATATCATTCAGCATTTTCATTTTTGTAATCTGCTGTTGATATTCGGGATTGGTAGTAGATATTTTATTCAAGATAGCAACGCTCGATGCATAATCACTTTGTAAAAACTTCAGATAAGCAATTGAGATATCCCAGAACGCTTTGTCCTGGCTTTTTGCTTTGGCATTTTGCAGAGTTTTATCTAGTGCTGCCACAAAGTTTCCGCCTCCTTTGTCCTGATAAGAATATGTTGAACCATAGAACGGAAGTTTGTTAGTTTTATACTGGCAGTTAAGATCGTAACAATAAATATTCGTTGGCAGGTAATTTCGTTCCAGTTGATTGATACCTCTTACTGCAAGAACTTTCAGGATTTCCGAATCAGCATTGTTGGCGATCATTTTATCCATAATAGGGACAGGATTGTTGTACTCGTTATAAGCCAAAAGGAAATAGGCCATGTTCTTTTCTTCAGGAGTCTTAGCTCTTGCTAGTAAACTTTTGAAATCGTTGGCTTCTGTAAGCTTCAATGAAGAATAAACAGATTCTTTATTTGTTTTTCTATGAATAAACACCTGAAAGAAATCCCAATTAGCCTCATCCTTTTTCTTTAAACCTCTTAGTGCACCAGCTTTTTGATCAAGTGCATCCCAATAGATTGCATTTTTTAGCTTCAAAGGTGCAGCGTAGATATTGAATGCCTTAACCGCTTCATCAAATTTTAAATTATAGTGATTAAATCTTACAAGCTGATAGGCATATCTTAGTTTTATATCTGCTCCTTTAGCTGCATTATAACCATCCAGTAAAGATTTTACCGTAGCAGTATAGTTCAGATCAGATGCATTACGCTGCCCTTCCGAGTGTGTGGAATAAAAAGAATCTTTGCTCGGAACATATTTTACAAACATATAAGGCTCCAGTTCCTTCGCTTTTGTCAGGTAATCTAATCCGTCTTTGTATTTGGTATAGAAATCTTTTCCCAGTTTTTTTGAAAGCTGGTGTGTAAGATCTCCTTTTTTCCAGTTTTGCAGATGCTTCAATCCAACAACCTTCACCAGGGCATTGGTTTCTTCATAAGACAGCTGATTGTTGAAGTACTTCTCCCAGTCTTTTATATTTTCATCTTCTGCTTTCAGTTTGCTTTCCGGTTCGTAATATGCATAGTCATAAGACAACAAAAACGGAAAATATTCAGGACGCTGAATAATCTCTTGTCCAAACAGATTGAAGTAAATACCATCTGTATCTGAATCGGCGCATGCAGAAGCCTGATTGTACATCAGAAAACATAGTGCAACGGAAGTTAATATCTTTTTCATAATTGGTTTTTAGTATTGATAGTGTAAAAATCGTGAATCTAAATGATAATAAATAATGTTGTAGTTATTTAATTTTTTATCCAGGAAGCCTTTTACCAGATCCAGATCCTTTTGAGAGATCTCTTCTACTTTGATCTGAAAGCCTTTACTAAGGTAGAAGCCTTCATAAAAATGATCTTCTTCAACCTGGTAAACATGTTTAGCTACTTTCTTAAACTTTGGATCAGCCTTCAGGTTTTCTTCTGATACGGCATTTATGAGTTTATGTTTTCCCAAATGATTTGTCACAATTCCCCATGAATAAATAGGCAAAGCAATATCCAGTTTCAGGGAATACTGATCTATACCGGATAAATAATTCTTCAGCGTTGCAACATCCAGAATCGAGTTTTCCGGTTTATCTTCCAGAGGAGAAGAGGTAGAGTAGCACATCAGATAGCCTTTGCTTACGGGGGGAATACCGGTATTCTTTTTGTCCTTTACCTGATGAAGGCGTATGGTACATGAAATATCTTTTCCCGAAACCTGTTTTAGCTTTTTCAGAAAAGCAAAATAATCGGCCTTGGTTCCTGCTGTCCAGTCGCTGTCAATCTGAATTTCGTTAATGGTATTAAAAGCATTTTCTTTGCTGACTCTTTGGATGAATTCGTTAGTTTTTGCTGCAAGAAAGTCCAATTCTTCAGGTGTTATATTTTCCCACACCCTGTTCATAATAAAAACAACAGGAACTATCTTTTGCTGAATACTCTGCTTAGATGTCAGAATCCCTACGGGTTGAAAGCGTCCGTTAACTTTGTCAATATCAAAATATCGGGTGTACAATATAGGAGTACTGGCTTTTTCCAAAGCCTGTTTTTCTGTCTGATTGAGTTCGAAATTAGTTCTCCAGTAGTAGAAAGTATATGGATGTATTTTTTCTCCTTTTTTGCAAGACCATGTAAATAAGGATATTAATAACAGGAGAAGTAAACTTTTTTTCATATCCAAAGGTATTGAATTATTATAAGTATTCCGGGTCCGTAATTCAGTTTATCATAAATAGGAAAACCAGATAAAGAAGAAGGCGGCCTTATACAGACCGCCTTCATTATTATGGATATATTATTTATTGCTTTACAGGAGTTATGGTAAATTGATAATTATAATCCTGATAATTTAGTCGATATGCTTCCATCGGTAAAGCGCCCCAACTATCTATACATCCTAAGCCCATTTGTTGCAAATCAATACTCAGTACTGTATATGGTCTTGGCTTTAATGATCCTGAATGAGATTGTTTCTTTGCAATACCATCATCAAGGTCTCCGTCTAAGAAAGGCCTTGCTGTAAAATTGAGAGAAGTCTCACTGCTGAATTTAAGACCGGTCCCGTTAGAAGAAGTTAACGTGAACCAACGTACATCCGACTTGTTGCCACTCTCTTGCGGCCTTACATACGGATGAACCTGATCTTTTACTGTACTTTGATAGAGCCCTATAAATGTACTTTCTTTTCTGTCCTGATAATTTTCACCCGGGCCACGGCCGTACCAGTTGACTTTTTCATAAGATTCAGGAAGTACCAACTGCATACCGAATTTAGGGAGCATAGGCATTTTGGCAGTTAGTTCTTGATGTTTCATAGTCTGAGTTACATCTATTTGACCAGAATCAGCAATTCTGTATACAATATTTAATATTGCATTTACATAAGGAAGATTGTAGGTCGCTGTTATTTTGGTCGTCTTACCTTCATTTTCTGAAAGAAGAGATGTTAATTCATATTCATAGCTGGCACGTTTCCAGTTTTGTAACTTTTGCTGAAGTCCTGCTCCGAAGTCATTATCTGTTGGTGGCCGCCAGAAATTTGGTTTCAGGGCAAATCCTTTCTCCATGAAGTCCGTACCATTGATGATATAATGATGTATCAATCCGTCTTTACGATCAAATTGAATTGAAATGCCATTTCCGGATAAGGTAATATTATCAGGATTGTTCTTTAGTTGCAGAGTTCCGGACTGTGAACCCGAAGCTATTTTATTGTCTGGCTGAGATGATTTGATGAGAATCTGATCTTTGGCAATCTCCCAGTCTGCATTAACAAGTCCGTTTTTTTTCTTGGTTTTATAATATACATTCAGAAAATATTCTTTATCATCCGAAGGAATAGTATATGGAATAGCCAGGGTAGTGCTTTGTAGAGGAGCTACTTTTAGGTCATTAATACGACCTGTTTTTATAGGCTTACCATCCGCAATTACTTCCCATTGCATATAGACATCACTAAGATCTCTGAACAGGAATTCGTTAAATATTTTTACTTTTCCTTTAGCGGCATCAGTATTTGTAGTGTGAATACTCTGGTATAGTTGCTTTACTTCCAGCATATGTGGATGCAGACTGCGATCGGCAGCAATAAGCCCGTTACTGTTGAAGTTATTGTCACTAGGCATGTTGAATCCATAGTCTCCACCATAGGTATAAATAGAATCACCCTTTGGTGTGATCTCCAGAAAAGCCTGATCTACAAAATCCCAGATATTGCCACCCTGCATTTTAGGGTAATTAGCACGAATGGTATCCCAATAGTCTTTGAAACCACCAAGAGAATTTCCCATAGCATGTGCATACTCTGTTTGTATAAAAGGTTTTGGAGATTTAGTTTCCTTTACATGGCGTACCATATCTTCAGGCGATACATACATAGGGCAATAGATATCTGTAGCTCCCATATTGGCACGTTCGTATTGTACCGGACGGGATGCGTCTCTGTTTTTAACCCACTGATAAGCTTTTTCAAAGTTTTCACCCATACCGGCTTCGTTGCCCAGGGACCAGATGATTACAGAAGGATGGTTCTTATCCCGCTCTACCATACGCTGATTTCTTTCCAGGTGTTGGTTATACCATTCTGGTTTCTTGGCCAGCGTTTCTTCCCCATAGCCCATACCATGAGTTTCCAGATTGGCTTCATCTATGACATACACTCCGTAGCGGTCACACAATTCGTACCAATAAGGATCGTTGGGATAATGGCTGGTACGTACTGTATTGATGTTGTTTTCCTTCATAATCCGGATGTCCTGCTCCATTCGTTCTTTCGAAACAACATAGCCTGTTTCAGGATCCATTTCATGTCGGTTGACTCCTTTTATTAAAGGTGCTTTTCCGTTGATGAGTAAAACTCCGTTTTTGATTTCTACTTTGCGGAATCCTGTTTTCTGTGGGATAACTTCCAGCACTTTTCCGGAAGCATCTTGCAGCGAAACCAATACTGTATACAGATTCGGAATCTCGGCTGACCATAATTCCGGACGGTTAACAGGTATTTTTATATTTTTAAGTGTATTGGAATTATCTACCGGAATTTTTGTTGTCCCGACAGTTTTACCTTGTTGATCTTTTAATTCTATACTGGCGGAATAGCCCTTTAGTGGTATATTTTTATAATTAGAAAGATTTAGATCAACATTTAAGATGCCATTTTTATAGCTTTTGTCCAAATCTCCGGTAATTTGTAAATCTCTGATGTGGACAGGTTCGCGCGCATAAAGCCAGGTATCGCGGGTAACACCGGATAGTCTCCACATATCCTGACATTCCATATACGTACCATCGCTCCAACGGTATAACTGAAAAGCAATGACGTTTTTCTGCCCAGGTTTGACGTATTTGGTAATATTGAATTCCGCAGGAAGCTTACTGTCTTCACTGTAGCCTACCCATTGTCCGTTTACCCATAGATACATACAGGAACGTACGGCTCCAAACTGAACATAAATATCTTTACCATCCCAATTCTTATCTACCACAATCTCCCTGCGATAAGATCCTACAGGATTATAGTTCTGAGGAACATGTGGTGGATTAGGCTTCATAAGGTAGTCGAACTCGTAGCGCTGATTGACGTAAATAGGAGTTCCATAGCCATTGAGTTCCCATACTGCAGGGATATTCAGACTTTGCCACTGGCTGTCATTATAATCTGTTTTCCAGAAATCTTTTGGTTTTTTTGCAGGAGCATCTGCCCAGTTAAATTTCCAGGCACCATTAAGAGACTGATAGTTGGATACTTTCCAGGGATTGCTTTCTTTGGCCTCATTTGCTGAGGAATAAGCAAAATAGCTGGCGCGCATAGGTTCCCTATTCACAGCGTTGACTGTAGGATCCGACATATAAGATTCGGATGCTTCCTGACTATACAGCAATGCACCAAATAGCATTGCTACACAGCAATAAAATGTTTTGTGTTTGATCATCTTGGTATTAGTTTATGCTTGCGTATATCTGTTTGTAAGCAGATAACGACCTCTAAGATAATGAATTATAATGATTCTTATTTATAAACTATATGAATGCCCAAGAGATTAACAAAAACGAGCCGGAAAATATTCCGGCTCGTTTTGTTTTATTTGATATTCTTAATAATCTTTCCTTTGTCAGTAATTAGCAGATAATGATATTCCGGAAACTGCTTTAAGAGTTTTAAGCCTTCTTTTTCGCCTAGTACCATAATAGAGGTACTGAAGCCATTGGCCATAGTTGCATTAGGTCCCGTAATCGTTACGCTTGTAAGACCCGTAGATGGATATCCCGTTTTAGGATTCATAATATGTGAGTAGCGTTTCCCATGAATTTCTGCATACTTCTCATAGCTGCCGGAAGTTGTTACAGCATTTTCTTTGAAATAGAGAACAGCGGCCATTTTATGATCATTGAATGGATTGTTAATTCCTATTGCCCATGGCTTTCCATCGGGTTGGGTTCCCCATGTAGAAATATCTCCGGAAGCATCGATAATTCCTGCTTTTACACCCATACTTTTCATCAGATCCCGGGTTTTATCTGCAGCATAGCCTTTACCAATAGAACCGAAACCTATTTTCATTCCGGGGTTTTTCAAAAAAATAGTAGAGTTGGTACTATCGAGTATTATATTCTGATAGCCAACATGTCTTACCGATTCTTTAATAGCCTGTTCACTTGGAAGTTCATCCATAGAATCGTCGAACTTCCAGATTTTGTCCATGGCAACAATACTAATATCGAAGGCTCCGTCTGTAAGTCTAGAAAAGTATATGCCCTTTTTCGTCAGGTCAAATACTTCCTTATCTACTTTTATCGGTTTTATTCCCGCATTCTGGTTTACCTGAGAAATTTGTGTTTCGGGTCTCCATTCGGAAATAAGATTTTCGATTCTGGTAATTTCAGCAATAGCTTTATCAATACTCTGTTCCGCAGAAATAGAATCTTTATCCACCAGGGTTATCTGAAACCGGCTACCCATTAGCGTAACGAGTCTGCTCTTCTGTACTTGTGCAGAGATACTGATAGTACAAAGTAGTAATGTAATTCTGATAAGGAGATCCGTTCTGTTCATATGGCTTAATAACAATCGGTCAATATTTGTCCGTTGGCTTTATAATCTTCGTAATTTTTGTTTTGTTGTGCACACAAATCTCTTAGAAGATCTTCCAGATCATGTTGCATTTTTAATGCACCACAAATCATGATGTATCCGCCTTGGTCTAACAAATCCATAAAAAATGCAGCATCTCTTCTTACAAGATCCATAACGTACTGAGGCTGCTCTTCTCTGGAGTAGGCAAGATTTAGTTTAGCCAGTTTACCTTTCTGTATGTTTTCTGCAGCAAAGTCCTCATAGCTTTTAGTAAGCTTACTGGATCTGCGGAATCCACAATAAAGGTAGGCTTCCGTTTCTTTAGAATTTTCTTCGATCATTCCAAGGAAAGGAGCAATTCCGGTTCCGTTAGCTATCATAGCTACTTTATTAGCCTTTTTAGGGAAATGGAATTCAGAGTTTTTAACAACACGGGCTTTTATTTCCTGACCTTCTTTCAGTTTATAAAGGAAGCCGGAACCCAATCCGTTTTCATAAAGCTTTACAACAAGTTGTATAGCACCGTCTACTTTCCCTATGGAATAGAAGCGTTCTTTATGATCATTATCCGGATAGATAGCCAATAGGTCACCTGATTTAAAACTTAGTGTACGTCCGGGTTTCAGAAGTATCTTGAATGTTGTTACTTCTTCCACAATCTCACTTTTACCAACTACTTTCATTGGTTTCAGAGGAGGTGTCTTCTGGTTGTATAATGAAGGGGCAGATGCTAAAGGAATCATTGTTTCATAACTCCACTGCTTGGCCCATTCTGCAAACTCAGTTGTAGACCGGTCATTAACTGTATGTAATGCTAATTGTGGTTCAGCCCAATTTTGTTCATGCAGAAGCTGATCGATTTCAATAGCATAACCGCAGAAATCTTCATAAGCCTTGGACCCAAAGCCTACGACAGAATATTTTACTTTTTGGTTTTGTGGAAATTTAGCTAACAGATTTTTAAAATGTTTGGCATTGGTTGGTGCATCACCCAAACCATAAGTTGAGGTAAAAACCAGTATATGTTGTGCTTTTGGGAAAGCTTTGTATTGATTCAGTTCAGTAAGGAAAGACTTTTTTCCAGCTGAATTAAATTGCGAGTGGATATGGCTTGCAAAGCCTAAAGTAGAGCCATTTTCTGAACCTACCAGAATGACAATCTCTGCATCTTCAGCTTTATATTTGTTTCTGATTTTATTCCTTGTTCTTTTGAAGGTGATCACAAAACCGGAATAAATAAACATGAGAATATTAAGCGAAGCCAGCCCTAGGATAATAGCCCATGTAACACTGCCACGACCCGTATGTAGGCTAAGGCTGAGGTTATCGTAAATAGTAGTTAGAGGATATTTTTCTTCTTTAACAATATTACCGTTGATCTGATTTACTGAAATCTCGCGATCTTTAAGCTTTAGAACAAAGTATTCTTCCGGTTCATCTTCAATAAATGGAAATTCTATTTTCTTGACACTGCTGAACTTGGTTTCCTTAAAGATTGGAAAATCTGCCAATTTCTTTTCAGACTCATCATTACTCTTTTTAATAGCGATATTTTCATTTTTCCCTTTAGGAATAAACTCGAAACGTATCATGAACAGATAAGTTCCGGTTATGGCGATAACTAAAACAGGAATCAGGAGAAGTCTTCCTGATACAACATGAAAATACTGTGAAAAGAAATCTTTCTTGATCTTGTCAAAAAAGTGTTTTACACCTTGCTGTCTTTTGATAATTAGGATTGATCCGGAAATACTGATCAGCATTAAGAGAAAAGAAATTACACCCACGGTAAAGCGCCCGGTTTCTTTTAGAAACAGGGAACGGTGAAGAGATGTTACCCAGTTGATAAATTCACTTTTCTCAACAGGTTTGCCCAGAATCTTTCCGGTTTTGGGATTAATATAAGCTTTAACCTCCTTTCCGTCCTGATCGAAGCCTTCCAGGGTAACAAATTGATTGTGGTCTACAGTAATTTCGGTGATTTCCGGAAAAACTTTGCGCAATTCCGGTAGGGATTGCGCAAGATTTAGTTCGCTGAAATCATCCACCCGATAAGGTTGCACTTTTTCCTGAGCTGCATCGTAAGCTAATATTACTCCGGTGGAGGAGGCTACGATTAAAAAAGAAAATGTAAGAATAGCTAAGGCTAAGTGTGCATACCTCCAAATAGATAATGTCATCTTTGGATTTCTTTATTATAACTTATTTAGTTTAACGTATCTGATGTATCCTTTACCTTCTGCTTTAGCTGTAACTTCTGCAGAGGTTAACGGAATTTCAATGTCGCTGATGTAGTATTTCTGATCTTCTACTGCTGACTCGAAACGAATTTTATATCCTTTATTTAGAAATTTATCTTCTATTGCAAAAGTGGTAATACTTCTGTCACCACCAGCGACAGATGCTCCGGTAATAGCATTAAGCTTTACATTGCTTTTTCCTTGTGACTTGTGCCACTCCTTTAGTGTATCATACCATTTTTTGTCTGGACCCATCATATAAAGGGTTTTTTCATATTGTCCTTTAGGGTTGATTAATGATACTACTATGTAAGCTTTCTCTCCGGTATAATTTACCATCTGAAGCATACATTTATATTTGGATACCTGTGCTGTAGCGAGCCCTGCACAAAGTAAAGTCAGGATTCCTACAAGCTGTATTTTAAAAAATGATTTCATCTGTTTATTTTATTATTATTTAATGATCTGTTTAGTCTGCTATAATTGAGTTTTCAAATAGCCTACACCTTTACAGATTATTTTAAAAAGTCTAATGCTACCTTGTTTCCTTTCAATGTTTCATTCTCAGAAGCCAGATTGTAAGCGGTCTCTTCAAACTCGGTTTTTAGATCCTTTTTAGCTCCCAAAGATACAAGATACTTTAGAATTGTATCATCTTTAGCAATAAGTGCAGCTTTGTGCAAAGCAGTCATTTGCTCTTTGTCTACAGCATTGACATCTATATTTAATGGAGCCAGTTTTTTGAGAAGATCCAGATTACTTTTAGCTACCGCAAGGTGAAGAAGGGTAGTACCATCTTTTTGTGGAGTTGTAACGTCAAAGCCTTTAGCCTTTAGCAATCCCAGCTTTTCAGTGAACTCATCTTTTGGGCCAGGTCTGTAAGATTGTACGAGATAGTAGGCAAGATTATTTCCTTTGATATCTGCAACTTTTACATCTGCTTTGTTATCTAATAAGTAGGCTACAATCTCAGGGGAGCCATATCTTACTGCATGAGTTAATGCAGACTCACCATTCGCATTTACAGCATTAATATTCTTAATCTTCGGAAGAATAGCTTTTACATTATTAAGATCTTTACCGGAAGCTGCTGCCATTAATGCATTGTTTCCTTCGTTGTCTGCTTTATTAGCATCCACTCCTTTTCCAATAAGGTAATTGATGATTTCGGTCTGGTTAGGTTTTCTTGCAACAATTTGTAAAGCAGTAGAACCATCTGCACTTACTGCAGTAGATTTTAGTTTTACATCCTCAATAAGATATTTGTATAAATCAATACCATTCACCTGTTTTCTTGTTCCTTGTGCAGCATTGATTAAAGCGATATCATTCGCTTTAATATTTTTAGCTTTCAAAGACTTTAATAGGTCTAAGTTTCCAAAGCTTGTCGCGTAATCGAAAGCAGTATAACCTTTATCATCAGTATCAGTTAATGCCAATCCTTTTGATGTAAAAAGTTTTACTAAAGAACCATCCTTATCATTTCCAATTGCCAGTAAAAGAATGTTCGCACCATCCTTATATTTATGTTTCGGATTAACACCTGCCTTGAAGAACATATCATATATTTCCGGATTGTCTAATCCAAAATATGCTGCAAAAGAAAGTGGTGTAAGTCCTTTTGTATCTAATTTGTTTACATCAGATCCCTTAGAAATAAAATATTCAATAACCTCCTTGTTTCCGGTCATTGCTGCCCAGTGAAGATAAAGCCTTCCGTCATGTGTCAATTTATCTACGGCATTACCTTTCTGTTCTGTAAGGAATTTAATAGTACTTAGTGGAGCTCCATTATTGATGGCTAAGGCAACCGGATCGAATGTTGATCCGTTAAATTCTGTAGGATTATTTCCTTTAGAGATTTCTGCTTTTACCTTTTCCACATCTGGCTTAGATTTCCAGAAGTCTGCGTTCAGTAGAGTATTTTGCTGAGCATTGAAAAATAAAGAAAACAGAAATAAAGATGAGTAAAGTATCTTTTTCATTTTTATTATTTTTATTTATTCTAAATATTGTATTGGGCAAAAGTACTACTTCATTTTGACTGGAGAAAGCTTTTTACTATGAATTTCTTCATATTAAATCCAGATATAATGATTTAGTAGCATAATATAATATAGAAGTTGTCTAAAGCAAAAATCCTTACTTTTGAAAGTAAGGACTATATTGGGTGGTAGTTATTTTTAACCCCTAATCGTGTGATAAAGCTGTGGTTATTATAAGTGATACATTCGAAGAAATGATTTTATAATAATTTGATCTTTTACAGCGTGAACCTCAATGGGGGCAATTTTAATGCTTAGAATTTGACATTATCAAAATAAAAGTCCGTGAGATTCGTTACAATTTCGCTAGGGTTACCGTTGTTGTAATAAATTTTATTATCCTGATTTAAAGTGTAAAGACTGAAATTCTGTTCTATAGTGATTTCTTTCGTAGTATTTTTTAGGTTTTGAAGTGTGACTGTCAATATTTTTTTTAATTCCTCAGGTTTTAAACTTTTCAATGGTTTATTGATAAATGAAGTATCCTTAAGCTCTTCCTGTACAGATTTTTCGGGAATTTTGAATGTAACATCATAAACCAATTCAGCTATTTTTTCACCTTCCAGATATTCGTTATCTACAATATTTACACTTTTGATCTTGTATTTTGAATTTTTAAAATTCGCTATCAATATATCAAATAAAGCTTCAATTTCTGCCTTGTTTGCCTGAGCCGTAGCCTTGGAAAGCATAGAGACATATGACTTAACTATGTTTTCTTTCATTTGATCCTTAAGATCGTTATGAAAGTTATACATGTCTTGTCCTTCGACGGTTGGGCGCATATAATCGTTTAATGCTTTTTGAGTGCCTTCATCATTTCTTATAAATGCACCAAAATACAATCCGAATGCTTCTTCGGGCTTTTTAACTTCTGTTTGTGCAATAAAGAATTGTATAATTAAAGTACAAATAAGAGTTAAGATAAATTTAATTTTCATAATCGTTTTATTGAATTTGTTCAGAACAATAAGAAATAAGATATCTCATAATTAATGTTCAAATAATAAAACAAAAGTATTTAATATTATAAGTAAAATATATCCCCGATAACAGGGGTTTTTAATCCATGTTATTTTATAGTTTAGTAGTATTATAATGATTATAGCAAATTACAAATCTTTAGATGGTTCTATAATATATATATAGGTATAAAATTTATAAAAAAGCAAAAGCTCCTTGCAAAGTAGGAGCTTTCGTTTTTATGTTTTAAGTAAATAACCAAATGATTATTTTTTCTGCCATTCCTGGTTGCGTTTGTTTTCACTACGCTTCACACCATTGTCTATATTATAGGCTAACCCAACACCAAGAGTTTGCTTCAACTGAGTTTTCTGTATCTGGTTGTGATCATATAACAGATCCAGAGTAACATTAGCAGAAATATATTTGTTGACCTTCAAATTCAGGATTCCACCATAGCCTAAAACCAATCTGTCCGGATGATCAAGGTAATTAGAGAATACAGAAGCAGTGTTTATTAAGGTAATGTTTTCCATTAGCTTCACTTTATAAGTTGCAGTACCCAGGAATCCGAACTGGAAAAGAGAAGAATCTCCATCGTTCTTCAATCCGTAATTTCCTGCTTTCTGAAGATCTTTGTCTGTTACAAAAGTCCAACGGCCATTTGCAGGACGCAGAGTCATAGTGAAATTGTCGTTGGGTCTGTAGGTAACACCTGCACCTATATTAAGGTAACCTGGTGCCATGAAGTTGGAAATCTTTTTAGCACTCGGATCATTTCCATTTTCATATCCGGCAGCAAACTGAGACTGAAAACCTATACCTCCGGAGATATACCAATTTTTAGCAAATTCACGGCCGTAGTTTGTATTAAGGTTTAGGATGTCTTGTGTTTTTCGGTTTCCGGTTCCTTTGGTATTGTTTTGCCCGTATCCTAGGATCACATTGTTTTCCCAAAGATCTTTACCTTTTTCATAAGTAAAGTTGTAATTGACTCCGGCAATCCACCCAACATTATTGGCACCACCACCAACCCAGTTGGAGAAAGCAGCCTGATTAAGCAATAAAGTGTTTTGTCCGGTAACAGACCAAGCCTTTACAGTATCGTTTTTGGGTGCTTCAGTGGTTTTTTCCTGAGCACTAAGAGCTGTAGCTCCTAAACAAATAGCTGCAGCCAACAATAAATTATTTTTCATAATAGTTAAGATTTGAAGGGATAAATATATTAATCTTTTAATAAACCTGTTGACTGCTGAAGTTTACCAAATACAATATTTGGATTGTTATCTATTGATGTTGAAAACTGATTTCTGAATTTTTATGGAAGTTTTTCAAAATCGATTACCGGTGCCTGTTTAGGTGTTTGTACAGAGAATAGAGTACCAGGAGTAATAATTGTATTGAAGAATCCACCATTGGCCAGGAAGAAGGATTTTCCATCTGTTCCGCCCATAGCATCTATACGCTGCTGTGCCTTATAAGTTGCGTCTACGGTAAATTTGGCTGAGGATACAGGTAACCATTTTCCAGAAGCTGTTCTTACCCATTGATTATGGAATTCCGCTTTGCGATGCATGTAACCATTTTCGGGATTAAAGTTTTCTACAAAGCTATAGAAGCCTTTCAGGTAAGTATTGGTTTGTGGTCTTTTCCAGCTTGCAACAAGTTTCCATTCTTTACTTTCAGGGGCAAAGAACCATGCTGTGTAATCCGTATTTCCTTTGCTGTCTGGCTGACCCTTGAGTAAGAATTTATAAGTCTTGCCTGCACTCCAGTTGTACTTCATATAGCTCTGTCCTCCGGAACCTTCGTTTCCGAATTCTCCTGTCTTTACTTGCTGCCCAACTTTGTTCAGTGTTATTTTATGATCGTCCGGTATTTCTTTTGGATTGTCTGTTTTAAAAGGACTCCATACAGAGAAGAGGATTCTTCTTTCGGTTTCAGAGTTTACCTGCATTCCAAAGTAGCCTTCGCCGAAACCATTCGCCATAAAGTAAGAACCAATTTTGTCTTCACCTTTCGGGATAGTTACTTCGTTATAAAAATAGTTGATGTCTTCGGTAGTGGGTAGAGTATATCCTAAGTGGCAGGAAGGACCTCTTCGCGACCAATAGTAATAAGCTGGATCATTGCTGAATATATTTTTGCCGGAAACAGCATCTCCTGTAGCGGTGATGTTTGAAACTTCACCAAATGTATTACTGTTCTTCGTTATACCTTGGATATCTACTTTTATATATCCGGGTTTGCTGATATTAAATGTACCCACACTATAATCTGAAAAGACAGAAGAGTTGACTGTTACATTTTTTGAAACGCCATTAAGACTTACTTTTAAAGTACTGTTGCCAGACGTTCCGGATTTAGCTTTGATGCCTAATATGAGTTGGCCGGGGCGGTCTATTCTGAAATAAGTGCTTGCAATACTTCCTGTGCTATTCCATTTAGTTAATCCCTCTTTTGAGATTGTCGTTGTAGCATCAGGAGCTTTTTGTGTAATGAATGCATTTCCGGCCAAGGGAATTTCTAATGTTTGTGCAGAAGTTAATCCTGCATGAAGCAAACAACCCGAAATAATTAATTGGGTAAGTTTTGTTATCATGATTGTTATAGTTTTTACAATGTTAAGAATAATTCCTGAAGTTTTCTTTCAATATTATTTTTTTGAGCATGTAAAAAACAAGTTGAAACTTTTGGGTGTTAAAATTTATAACTCGCAAAAAATCAAACAATTTCTTTTAAAATTTATTTGCAGATTGGAAAAATATTCCTACATTTGCACACTCATTTTAGGGAAGAAGTATGCCTATTTCAAACATAGTACATAACTAAACCTTCTAAAATGTTGAGTTTTAAACAAAATAATAGATATATAATTTAATAATGTCAGGTATTATCGGTAAAAAAATCGGAATGACATCTTTGTTTAACGAAGAAGGAAAAAATATTCCTTGTACAGTTATTCAAGCTGGTCCATGTTCGGTTTTACAGGTCAGAACCATTGAAAAGGACGGATACAAATCTGTTCAGTTAGGTTTCGATGACAAGAGTGAGAAGAACGTTTCTAAAGCGTTAGCTGGTCATTTTAAAAAGGCTGGTTCAACTCCTAAAGCTAAGTTGGTTGAATTCTACAGAGAATTCGTTGATGAAGTAAAAGTAGGAGAAGAAGTAACTGTAAATTTATTTGCAGAAGGAGAGTTTGTAGACGTAACAGGTACGTCTAAAGGTAAAGGCTTCCAGGGTGTTGTTAAAAGACACAACTTTGGTGGTGTAATGCAGGCTTCACACGGTCAGCATAACAGATTAAGAGCTCCGGGTTCTATCGGTGCTGGATCTGACCCTTCAAGAGTATTCAAGGGTATGCGTATGGCTGGAAGAATGGGAGGTGAGCAGGTAACTGTACAAAACCTTCAGGTGTTAAAAGTAGATGAAGAGCAAAATCTTTTAGTAGTAAAAGGTGCTATTCCGGGGGCTAAAAATTCTTATGTAATTATCAGAAAATGGAACTAGTAGTATTAAATACATCAGGAAAAGAAACCGGAAGAACAGTAGCGTTCGACGAAACAGTATTCGGAATCGAGCCTAACCAGCACGCGGTTTACTTAGAGGTTAAGCAATATCTTGCTGCACAAAGACAAGGTACTCATAAATCAAAAGAAAGAAGCGAAATTACTGCTTCTACAAGAAAACTTAAGAAACAAAAAGGATCTGGTTCTGCACGTTATGGTGATATTAAATCTCCAACTTTCAAAGGAGGGGGTAGAGTATTCGGTCCAAAACCAAGAGACTACCGTTTCAAGTTAAATAAAGCTATCAAAAGATTAGCTAAGAAATCTGTTCTTTCTCAGAAAATGAGAGATAACAGCATTAAAGTTTTAGAGAATTTGAATTTCGACGCTCCTAAAACTAAAGAATTCATCAACTTGTTGAGTGCTTTAGAATTAAACGGTAAAAAATCGTTATTCATCATTCCTGAAGCTAACAAGAATGTTTATTTATCTTCAAGAAACTTACCTAAAACTAGAGTATTGAACTATAACGAAATTAGTTCTTATGACTTAGTAAATGCTGGTGAGATTGTATTCTTAGAAGGTGCTGTAGAAAAATTTCAGGAAAACTTAAAGAAATAATCAAGAGCTATGTCAGTAATTATTAAACCAATTATATCAGAGAAAGCAACTTCACAAGCTGATCTTAGTGGGCTTTATACATTCTTAGTAGATACTAGGGCTAATAAAATCCAAGTTAAACTAGCTATCGAAGAAGCATATGGTGTAAAAGTAGCAGACGTACGCACAATGATTTATGCGCCTAAAGTTTCTTCTAAATACACTAAAAAAGGATTACAGGTAGGTAAAACCAACAAACTGAAGAAAGCTTTAGTTCAGTTAGTAGAAGGTGAAACTATCGATATTTTCGCAACGAATTAATTAATTATAAATAATAGTAATGTCTGTTAGAAAATTAAAACCTATCACCCCAGGACAGAGATTCAGAATTGTAAACAATTTTGAGGAAATTACTACCAACAAACCAGAGAAATCTCTAACAGTTGGTATTAAAAAGTCAGGTGGACGTAACAACACAGGTAAAATGACCATGCGTTACACTGGCGGTGGACACAAGAAAAAGTACAGAGTTATCGACTTCAAGAGAAACAAATTCGATGTTGAAGCTACGGTAAAATCTGTAGAGTACGATCCAAACAGAACTGCATTTATCGCTCTATTAGAGTACACAGACGGAGAGAAGAGATATATCGTTGCTCCGAATGGTATTAAAGTAGATCAGAAAGTAGTATCTGGTGAGAACGTTGCTCCAGAAGTTGGAAATGCAATGAAGTTGAAAAACATTCCTTTAGGTACTGTTATCTCTTGCGTAGAAATGCGTCCTGGTCAAGGAGCTATCTTAGCTAGAAGCGCAGGATCTTCTGCACAATTGACTTCCAGAGATGGTAAATATGCTATCATTAAATTACCTTCAGGGGAATCAAGAATGATCTTAGTGGAATGTATGGCTATGATCGGATCTGTATCTAACTCTGACCACCAACTTACCGTATCTGGTAAAGCGGGTAGAAGCAGATGGTTAGGTAGAAGACCTAGAACAAGAGCTGTAGTAATGAACCCAGTAGATCACCCAATGGGTGGTGGTGAAGGACGTTCTTCAGGTGGTCACCCAAGATCTAGAAACGGTATGCCGGCTAAAGGTTACAAGACCAGAAAGAAAAACAAAGTGTCTAACCGTTACATCGTATCTAAAAGAAAATAATTATGGCAAGATCACTTAAGAAAGGGCCTTTCATTCATCATACATTAGAGAAGAAAGTTCAGGCAAATATAGAGTCTAATAAAAAGACTGTGATTAAAACTTGGTCTAGAGCATCTATGATTTCTCCAGACATGGTAGGTCAAACTATCGCAGTACACAACGGGAAACAATTTATCCCTGTTTATGTTACTGAGAACATGGTAGGACACAAATTAGGAGAGTTTTCACCAACACGCTCATTCAGAGGCCACGGTGGTAATAAAAACAAAGGAAGCAGATAAGAGCAGAAATCATGGGAAAAAGAAAACAAGATAGTGCTTTAGCAAGAAAAGCTGCAAATATGGACGTTGTAAAGGCATCATTAAACGATTGCCCTTCATCTCCTAGAAAAATGAGATTAGTTGCTGACATCATCAGAGGTGAGCAAGTAGATAAAGCTTTATATATCCTTAAATATTCTAAGAAAGAAGCTTCTAACAAGTTAGAGAAATTACTTCTTTCTGCAATTGCTAACTGGCAAGTGAAAAATGAAGGACAGGATATTGAAGAAGCAAATCTTTTTGTAAAAGAGATTTTCGTTGATAGCGCAAGACAATTAAAGAGATTACGTCCAGCTCCGCAAGGAAGAGGTTACAGAATTCGTAAGAGATCTAACCACGTAACTTTAATTTTAGGTAACAAAACAGATAATCAATAATCAAGGTATGGGACAAAAGACAAATCCAATAGGTAACAGATTAGGGATCATCAGAGGATGGGATTCTAACTGGTTTGGAGGTAAAGATTTTGGTGATAAAATCGCTGAAGATTATAAAATCAGAAGATACCTTGAGGCAAGATTAGCAAAAGGAGGTATCTCTAGAATTTATATCGAGAGAACTCTTAAATTAGTTACTGTAACTATCACTACTGCAAGACCAGGTCTTATCATTGGTAAGGGAGGTCAGGAAGTAGATAAATTAAAAGAAGAGCTTAAGAAAATTACGAAGAAAGATATTCAAATCAACATCTTCGAAATTAAGAGACCTGAGCTAGACGCTATCTTGGTAGCAGAAAGCATCTCTAAGCAAATCGAAAACCGTATTTCTTACAGAAGAGCTGTGAAAATGGCTATTTCTTCTACAATGAGAATGGGAGCTGAAGGTATCAAAGTTCAAATCTCTGGTAGATTGAACGGTGCTGAAATGGCAAGAAGCGAGTCTTTCAAAGAGGGTAGAATTCCATTATCTACATTCCGTGCAGATATTGACTACCACTGGGCTGAAGCACACACTACTTATGGTAGATTAGGTGTTAAAGTTTGGATCATGAAAGGTGAAGTTTACGGTAAGAGAGAATTATCTCCATTAGTTGGTCAACCTAAGAAAGGACCTTCAGGTGGTGGTAACAGAGGCGACAGAGACAACAGAAGACCTTCAAGAGATAAAAAATAATTAAAAATTTTAGACCATTAAATTTTAAATTACCGTTACTTTTTTAAAATCCAAAATCTAAAATCTAAAATCTAAAATTTAAATTATGTTACAACCAAGAAGAACGAAGTTCCGTAAAGTTCATAAGATGAAAATGAAAGGTGACGCTCACAGAGGTAGTCAACTTGCATACGGTACTTTTGGTGTAAAAGCAATGGAAGGAGCTTGGATTACTGCTAGACAGATCGAAGCTGCGCGTATTGCTGCAACCAGATATATGAAAAGAGAAGGTCAACTATGGATCAAAATCTTCCCGGATAAGCCAATTACTAAGAAACCAGCCGAAGTAAGGATGGGTAAAGGTAAAGGTGCTGTGGAATATTGGGTAGCTGTAGTAAAACCAGGTAAAATCATGTTCGAAATCGGTGGAGTTCCTTACGATATCGCTAAAGAAGCTCTTAGATTAGCTGCTCAGAAATTACCTGTGACAACTAAGTTCGTAGTTGCTAACGATTTTGTTCAACCTTCTTAATCTAATTAAAGAATTATGAAAAACGCTGACATCAAAAATTTAAGCGCAGAGGAGCTAAAAAGCCAATTGGCAGAAGCTCAGGCTAACTATACCAAAATGAAATTGGCTCATAAAATTAGCCCTATCGAAAATCCAATTCAGATTAGAGATTTAAGAAGAAACATCGCAAGACTTCAAACTGAATTAACTAACAAACAATAATATTTCATCTTACAATGGAAAGAAATTTAAGAAAAGAAAGAATCGGAGTTGTTTCCAGCAATAAAATGGAAAAAACCATTGTTGTTAGTGAAACAATGAGAATGAAACACCCGATGTATGGAAAATTCGTTTTGAAAACGAAAAAATATACTGCTCACGACGAGAATAACGAATGCAACGAAGGCGATACAGTTTTGATCCAAGAAACTAGACCTTTAAGCAAGAGCAAGAGATGGAGATTAGTAAGAATCATTGAAAAAGCTAAGTAATGTTACAAACAGAATCAAGATTAAAAGTAGCTGATAACACTGGTGCTAAAGAAGTACTAGTAATCAGAGTTCTGGGAGGTACCAGAAGAAGATATGCTTCAGTTGGTGATAAGATCGTAGTAACTATCAAAGATTCTACACCATCAGGAAATGCTAAAAAAGGACAAGTATCTAAAGCAGTAGTAGTAAGAACTAAGAAAGCTGTTAGAAGAAAAGATGGATCTTACATCTCTTTCGAAGACAACGCTTGTGTATTACTAAACGCTGCAGGAGAAATGAGAGGTACTCGTGTTTTCGGGCCAGTAGCTCGTGAATTGAGAGATAAAGAATATATGAAGGTAATTTCATTAGCTCCTGAAGTTCTTTAATTTTTAAAATTTTACAGAAAATGACAAAGTTAAAAATCAAAAGAGGAGATAATGTAATCGTAACTACAGGCCGTAAAGAAATTAAAGGCAAAGTAGGAGAGGTTATCGAAATTATCAAAGATAAGAACAGAGCCGTAGTAGCAGGTCTTAACATCGTTAAAAAACACGTTAAACCATCTGCACAAAATCCTCAGGGAGGAATCGTGGAAAGAGAAGCTTCTATCCACATTTCTAACCTAGCGATTGTTGACCCTAAAACTGGTAAAGCAACTAAAGTTGGTTACAAGATCGAGGGTGACAAGAAGGTGAGAATTGCTAAGAAATCCGGTGAAACTTTATAATATTTAGACAGAACATGGAATACATAGTAAGACCTAAAAAATTATATAAAGAGAAAATTGTTCCTGCAATGATGGAAGAGTTTGGGTACAAATCTGTTATGCAGGTACCTAAATTACTTAAAATTGTAGTGAGCCAAGGTTTAGGAACAGCAACAGCTGACAAGAAAATTGTTGACTACGCTGTAGAAGAGCTAACCGCAATCACTGGTCAAAAAGCAGTTGGAACCATTTCTAAAAAGGATGAGGCTTCATTCAAATTAAGAAAAGGTATGCCAATCGGAGCAAGAGTAACACTAAGAGCAAACATGATGTATGAATTCTTAGATAGACTTACTTCTTCTGCATTACCACGTATCAGAGATTTCAACGGAATTAAAGCTGACGGTTTTGATGGTAGAGGTAACTACAACTTGGGTATCACTGAACAAATCATCTTCCCAGAGATCGTGATTGACAAAGTGAAAAAAATCCAAGGTATGGATATCACTTTCGTAACATCTGCTAGTACAGATAAAGAAGCTAAAGCGCTTTTAACTCACTTCGGTTTACCTTTCAAAAAGAACTAAGAAATGGCTAAAGAATCAATGAAAGCGCGTGAGCGCAAAAGAGAAGCTTTAGTAGCTAAATATGCTGCTAAAAGACAGGCTTTAAAAGAAGCTGGTGATTACGAAGCATTACAAAAATTACCTAAAAATGCTTCTCCGGTAAGATTACACAACAGATGTAAACTTACAGGAAGACCAAGAGGTTACATGAGAACTTTTGGTATCTCCAGAGTAACTTTCAGAGAAATGGCTAACCAAGGCCTTATCCCTGGAGTTAAAAAAGCAAGTTGGTAATTATTATTAACTAATCGAGATTGCCAAGTTGGCTTTACAAGATATAAGATGGACGATGTCAGATTGCAGACATACCATTTGTCTGAAATCTGATATCTAAAGTCTGACGTCGAAAGTCAAAACTAGCAGTTATTAACCAATAATTTAAAATAAAGAAATGGTAACAGATCCAATTTCAGATTTCCTAACAAGAGTAAGGAACGCACAAAGCGCAGGCCACAAAGTGGTGGAAATTCCTGCATCGAAAATCAAAAAAGAGATCACTAAAATCCTTTTTGACCAAGGTTACATTTTAAACTTCAAGTTTGAAGATAACGCTGTTCAAGGGAACATCAAGATCGCTTTAAAATACGATAAGCAAACTAACAAACCTGCTATCAAGTCTATTCAGAGAGCTTCTCGTCCAGGTCTAAGACAATACAAAGGTTCTGAGGAACTTCCAAGAGTATTGAACGGACTTGGTGTTGCTATTATCTCTACTTCTAAAGGAGTAATGACAGATAAAAAAGCAAGACAAGAGAAAGTAGGAGGGGAAGTAATTTGCTATGTTTATTAATTTTTAATTAAAGGAAAATGTCAAGAATTGGTCATGCAATTATAGAAATTCCTGCTGGGGTAACCATTACTGAAAAAGACGGTTTCGTTACAGTAAAAGGGCCTAAAGGCGAGTTAACTCAAGAGCTTACAAGCGGGATCACTTTAGAACAAAATGAAGGTAAACTTAACGTTAACCGTCCATCAGATTCTAAGCAGCACAAAGCCCTTCACGGTCTTTACAGAGCTTTAATCAATAACATGATTATAGGTACATCTGAAGGCTTTACAAAAAAACTAGAGTTGGTAGGGGTAGGTTACAGAGCTTCTAACCAAGGTCAGAAATTAGAGTTAGCACTAGGTTTCTCTCACGGTATCGTGTTAGATCTTCCAGGTGAAGTTGTAGTAGAAACGCTAACTGAGAAAGGTAAAAACCCTATTATTACTTTGTCTTCTTACGATAAGCAATTATTAGGGATGGTAGCGGCTAAAATCCGTTCATTCAGAAAGCCTGAACCATACAAAGGTAAAGGTGTTAGATTCGTAGGAGAAAATGTTAGACGTAAAGCCGGTAAATCTGCTTAAAATTTAAGAAAATGGCATTAACAAAAGTTGAAAAAAGAATCAGAATCAAAAGAAGAGTAAGAGGCAAAATCTCCGGATCTGCTGAATTACCAAGATTATCTGTATTCAAAAGTAATAAAGAAATCTACGCTCAATTAGTAGATGATAAAAGTGGGAAAACTTTAGTATCAGCTTCTTCTCGTGAGAAAGATCTTGCTAACGAAAAAGGTACTAAAACTGAAATCTCCACACTTGTTGGTAAAAAGATTGCTGAAAAAGCTGTCGCTGCAGGTATTGGTTCAGTTGTGTTTGATAGAAATGGTTTCGTGTATCATGGTAGAGTAAAAGCTCTTGCTGATGGTGCTAGAGAAGGTGGACTTAAATTCTAATTTTAAAAATCGGACAATATGTTAGGACTAGATAATATCGAAAGAGTAAAACCCGGAGGATTAGAATTGACAGATCGCCTCGTGGCTGTTAACAGAGTAACTAAAGTAACTAAAGGTGGACGTGCGTTTGGATTTTCAGCTATCGTAGTGGTAGGTAATGAAGACGGCGTTATCGGTTATGGCCTTGGTAAGTCTAAAGAAGTTGCTTCTGCAATTTCTAAAGCTGTTGAGGATGCTAAGAAAAACTTAGTAAAAGTACCGGTAGTTAACCATACAATCCCTCACCAAACTACAGCTAGATACGGTGGAGCAGACATCTTCTTAAGACCTGCATCTCACGGTACAGGACTTATCGCAGGTGGTGCGGTACGTGCAGTACTAGAATCAGCTGGGGTACATGATGTACTTTCAAAATCTAAAGGATCTTCTAACCCACACAACGTGGTAAAAGCTACTTTTAAAGCTTTATTAGAAATCAGAAGACCTGAGGAAATTGCTAGAATGAGAGGTGTTTCATTAACAAAAGTGTTTAACGGTTAATATTATAAACAATGGCAAAAATCGCAATCAAACAAGTAAGAAGTGCTATTGGTAGAACAAAAAACCAAAAGCTAACACTAGAAGCATTAGGCTTGAAGAAATTACAACAAGTTGTAGAACATGAGGCTACTCCATCTATCTTAGGAATGGTAGCAACCGTAAGCCACTTAGTTGAAGTTCAGGAAAAATAGTAAGAATTTTAATATTCGGAGAATATTTGTTATCTTCACACCCGAATTTTCCAAAAATTCTCCGGATTATATAAAATCTGAAAAACGTATTTTTCACGAACAGCTTTAGAAATAAAGATTCGTGAGTAAATCTAAAATCTATCAGAATTATGAATTTAAATAACATACAACCGGCTTCAGGTTCTACTCACAATTCCAAAAGAATTGGTAGAGGTCAAGGTAGCGGTAAAGGAGGTACTGCTACAAAAGGTCACAAAGGTCAAAAGGCTAGAGCTGGTTACTCTCAAAAAATCGGTTTTGAAGGGGGTCAGATGCCTTTACAGAGAAGACTACCTAAATTCGGTTTCAAAAACGTTAATAGAAAAGAGTTCAAAGGTATCAACTTGGATACTATCCAATTGCTTATCGATACTAAAGGAATCACTGGTGATATCACTAAAGATGTTTTAGTAGAGAACAACTTAGTTTCTAAAAACGACTTAGTAAAAATCTTAGGAAGAGGAGAATTGAAATCTAACATTTCAATCTCTGCTGATAAGTTTACTAAATCAGCTGAAGAAGCAATTAACAAAGCAGGAGGTAAAGCAATTACTCTTTAATCATTACAATGAAAGGATTTATACAGACACTTAAAAACATTTGGAGTTTAGAAGAACTTAGGAACAAGTTAGTTTTTACGTTCACGCTCATCTTGGTGTATAGATTCGCATCTTATATTTCCCTACCGGCCATTAATATGGCAGAGGTAGGGAATCTTTTGCAAGTATACCAGAACCAAGGAGGAAGCAAACAAGCTTCTGGGCTTTTAGGCTTACTTTCTTCGTTCACCGGAGGTGCATTTAGCCGTGCATCTATTATGGCATTAGGGATTATGCCTTACATTTCGGCATCTATTATCGTTCAGTTGATGGGGATGGCTATTCCTTATCTTCAGAAATTGCAGAAAGATGGTGAAAGTGGGAGAAAAACCCTTAACCAGATTACGCGTTGGTTAACCATCGCGGTATGTTTGGTTCAAGCGCCTTCATATTTAGGTTCTATTACAGGATTGTTCCTGCCTTATACGCAGTTCAGTTCTGCTTATTATATAGATCCTAATTCTATTATGTTCTGGTTACCAAGTATTGTTATTTTGGTGACAGGATCTGTTTTCGCCATGTGGCTTGGAGAGAAAATTACTGATAAAGGAATTGGTAATGGTATCTCTATTCTTATTATGGTGGGGATCCTTGCAGACCTTCCAATGGCTTTCATTCACGAGTTTCAGACTCAGACTGGTAAAGGTGGTTTAGGTACTATCATTATCTTGGTAGAGGTTCTGTTCTGGTTATTGGTAATCCTTTTAGCAATTATATTATCAGTTGCTGTAAGAAAAATCCCAATTCAGTATGTAAGCCGTGCTCAGGCAAGAGGAGGAGTTTCCAGAAACTTAATGGAAGGTGCCAGACAGTGGATACCTTTAAAAGTAAACGCTGCCGGAGTTATGCCAATCATTTTTGCTCAGGCATTAATGTTTGTTCCGGGGTTACTAACAAAAGTAGATGAGACCAATACATTCCTTGCAGGCTTTAAAAATGTTTTCAGCTGGCAGTACAATGTATTGTTTGCGATACTGATTATAATCTTTTCATTCTTCTACACTGCTATTACCATTCCGGTAAATCAGATGGCTGATGACCTTAAAAGGAATGGGGGGTTAATCCCTAAAGTAAGACCTGGAAAAGAGACGGCAGATTATCTGGATGATATTTTATCCAAAATAACCTTGCCGGGTGCGATTTTTTTGTCTATCTTTGCAGTCCTTCCAGCAATAGTACATGGAACTGTTGTGCAAACTGATAGGTTTGCTCTATTCTTCGGTGGTACATCATTGTTGATTTTGGTTGGTGTTGTCTTGGATACTGTTCAGCAAATTAATACATATTTGTTGAATCATCACTATGATGGATTAATGCAGTCTAAATTATCAAGAAACCCCAACTTATAGAAGTATTGAATTTTTTATGGCAAAACAAAAGCATATAGAACAGGATGGCGTGATAGTGGAAGCACTATCTAACGCCATGTTTCGTGTGGAGTTGGAAAATGGGCATATTCTTATCGCTCATATTTCCGGTAAGATGAGAATGCATTATATCAAACTTTTACCAGGAGACAAAGTAAGATTAGAGTTATCTCCTTACGATTTATCAAAAGGAAGAATAACATTCAGGTATTAATAAAGCTTATAGCGCAAAGCAATAAATATGAAAGTTAGAGCATCAATTAAGAAAAGGAGTGCGGACTGTAAGATTGTAAGACGTAAAGGACGTCTTTATATCATTAACAAGAAGAACCCAAAATTTAAACAAAGACAAGGTTAATAGCAATTAAATTATGGCAAGAATTGCAGGGGTAGATTTACCTAAAAACAAAAGAGGAGTAATTGGACTTACTTACATCTATGGAGTAGGAAGAAGCACAGCTTCTGATATTCTTAAGAGCGCTGGTATCAGCGAAGATAAGAAAGTCAATGAATGGAATGACGATGAATTGGCAGCAATCAGAAACTTCATCTCTGAAAACGTTAAAGTTGAAGGAGAATTAAGATCTGAAAAGCAATTGAACATCAAAAGATTGATGGACATTGGATGCCAACGAGGAATACGTCACAGACTTGGATTACCTTTAAGAGGCCAAAGAACGAAAAATAATTCTAGAACCCGTAAAGGAAAGAGAAAAACTGTTGCTAACAAGAAGAAGGCAAGTAAATAATCGTTAGAATCATGGCAAAACAAACTAAAGTAGTTAAAAAAAGAAAAGTAAAAGTTGAAGCAATAGGCGAGGCACATATCCAAGCTTCTTTCAACAATATTATTATTTCTTTGACAAATAAAAACGGAGAGGTAATCTCTTGGGCATCTGCAGGTAAAATGGGCTTCAGAGGTTCTAAAAAGAATACTCCATTTGCAGCACAAATGGCAGCTGAAAATTGTTCTCAGGTAGCTTATGAAGCAGGTCTTAGAAGAGTTAAAGTTTTTGTAAAAGGTCCTGGTGCTGGTAGAGAATCTGCTATCAGAACTATACACAACTCAGGAATTGAAGTAAGTGAAATCGTTGATATCACTCCAATGCCGCACAACGGTTGTAGACCTCCAAAAAGAAGAAGAGTATAATTTTAATCTCACAAATCTAAGACAATGGCAAGATATATAGGACCAAAAACCAAAATTGCAAGAAAATTCGGTCAGGCAATCTATGGTGATGATAAAAACTTTGAAAAAAGAAAATTCCCACCAGGACAACACGGACCAAACAAAAGAAGAGGTGCTAAGAAATCTGAATATGCAGTTCAGTTAGCTGAAAAACAAAAAGCAAAATATACTTACGGTATTCTTGAAAGACAATTCGCTAATCTATATGATAAAGCGCAAAGATCTAAAGGAGTAACTGGTGAAGTACTTCTTCAACTTTGTGAATCCAGATTAGATAACGTAGTTTACAGATTAGGATTTGCTAAAACCAGAGCAGGAGCAAGACAATTAGTTTCTCACAGACACATCACTGTGAACGGAGAATTAGTTAACATTCCTTCTTATCAGCTTAAAGCTGGTGATGTAATTGCTGTAAGAGAGAAATCTAAATCTCTTGAAGTAATCACTGACGCTTTAGCTTCTAAGGCTAGCTACGACTGGTTACAATACAATGACGAAACTAAAACTGGTACTTTTGTAAGTGCTCCTGAGAGAATTCAGATCCCAGAAGAAATCAAAGAACAGTTAATCGTCGAATTATATTCTAAATAATCTTTTTGAAAATTTGCTCAACCAATCATTATGGCAATATTATCTTTTATTAAACCCGATAAAGTAATCCTTCTTAACTCAACAGACTTCAGAGGTCAATTCGAATTCAGACCGTTGGAGCCAGGTTTCGGTTTAACAATCGGGAATGCATTGAGAAGAGTTTTACTTTCTTCTCTAGAAGGGTTTGCTATTTCATCTATCAAAATTGAAGGTGTAGAGCATGAATTTTCTACTATCCCTGGTGTTATTGAAGATGTAACAGAAATCATCCTTAACCTTAAACAACTTCGTCTAAAAGCAAAAACCGAAGGTGCTACGGCAGAACAGGTTTCTGTAAAAGTGACGGGTAAAGAGGAAATTACTGCTGGTGACTTTGCTTCAGCTATTAGTGGCTTTGAAGTACTTAACCCGGATTTAGTAATCTGTACTCTTAATAAGGATGTTAACTTTGAGATAACTTTCAATATTGAGAAAGGTAGAGGTTATGTTCCATCAGATCAAAATAAATCTAACAATGCACCGATAGGCACTATAGCAATCGACTCTATTTTTACCCCAATCAAAAAGGTACAATATAGCATCGAAAACTATCGTGTTGAGCAGAAAACTGACTACGAGAAACTTATTCTTGATATCGAAACTGATGGGTCTATCACTCCTCAGAACGCTTTAACTGAAGCATCTAAAATATTAATTTACCACTTCATGTTGTTCTCTGATGAGCGTATTACTCTTGAGACTGAAGCCGTTAAAGCTTCTGCTCAGTACGATGAGGAAACGCTTCACACAAGACAACTTCTTAAGTCTAAACTTGCAGATATGGATTTATCTGTAAGAGCACTTAACTGCTTGAAAGCAGCTGAAGTTGAAACATTAGGTGAGTTAGTTTCTTTCAGCAAGTCGGATCTAATGAAATTTAGAAACTTCGGTAAGAAATCCCTTACTGAACTGGAAGAGCTAGTTCATGCCAAAGGACTTAACTTTGGTTTTGACGTAAGTAAATATAAGTTGGACGCTGATAAATAATCCTAAACAATGAGACACGGTAAAAAATTCAACCACTTAGGTAGAACAGCTTCTCACAGAAGTGCTATGCTTTCAAACATGGCATGTTCCCTAATTGAACATAAAAGAATCCATACTACAGTTGCTAAAGCTAAAGCACTGAGAGTATTCGTAGAGCCTATCCTTACAAAATCTAAGGAAGATTCTACTCACAATAGAAGAGTAGTTTTCTCTTACCTACAAAATAAAGAAGTAGTAAGCGAACTATTCAGAACAGTAGCACCTAAAATCGCTAACAGAAACGGTGGTTATACAAGAATCATCAAAACTGGTTTCAGACCTGGTGATGCTGCAGATACTGCACTTATCGAACTAGTTGACTTCAACGAGCTTTACAATCCAAACGAAGCTGAGAAGAAAACTACAAGAAGAAGCAGAAGAGCTACAACTACTAAAAAAGCTGAAGCTGCTCCGGTTGCTGAAGCTAAAGTTGAAGAAACTGAAGCTCCGGTTGCTGATGCAACTGAAGAAAAAACTGAAGAATAATATTCTTTCAGATATAAAATTAAAACCGTTCAGATTTCTGAACGGTTTTTTTGTTTTTACTAGAACCTCTAATATTGAGGTGGTGGAACCGGGAAGTGATTACATTTATCCGGATCTATCGGAAGGCATGCTCCATGTTGGCTGTAATACTGACAATAGCCTTCAGGGCATCTTCCTCCCATTGGTGGAGCAGAAGCTCCCTGAATTTGCTTCAGGTCTGTTTTTGATAATCTTTTCATAATAATACTTTTGAATTAATTGGTTGGTTTGCTGAATTTAAATGAAATATTTAGATGTTGGTGCTGTAATTTAATCTTTATACTATTTTAACAAATATTCGTGTGTGAAAAGTCAATATTAGAATAGGACTATAAATTCATAATTATAAAAATACTATCCTCGGATGGTATTTTTTATGTCCTTTCATTTCCATAACTTAGCCAAAACTTTTTAACCTATGAAGAACCTGCAAAGACTTTTAGTCCTGTTTGTTTTATTTGCATGTAATGTGCTTATATTTTCTCAATCCAAAAAAAGTACATTTGAGATTAAAAACGGACATTTTTTATTAAATGGAAAACCTTTCTCTATTCACTCCGGAGAAATGCATTATCCCCGAATTCCACAAGAATACTGGAAGCACCGTCTTCAAATGATGAAAGCAATGGGATTAAATGCCGTTACAACCTATGTTTTCTGGAATTACCATGAAGAAAGCCCGGGGAAATGGAACTGGTCCGGAGAAAAAGACCTGAAAAAATTTATAAAAACTGCACAGGAAGTTGGATTATATGTAATTATAAGACCTGGCCCGTATGTATGTGCAGAATGGGAATTTGGAGGTTATCCATGGTGGCTACAAAATATTAAAGGATTAAAAATCCGTGAAGACAATGATCAGTTCCTTGCGGAAACCCAGAAGTATATTACACAATTATACAATCAGGTAAAAGACCTTCAAATTACTAATGGTGGACCTGTTATTATGGTACAGGCAGAAAACGAATTTGGATCATTTGTGGCACAACGTAAAGATATTCCACTTGCAAGTCACCGTACCTATAATGCAAAAATTGTAAAGCAGCTTAAAGATGCCGGATTTAGTGTGCCTATGTTTACTTCCGATGGATCATGGCTATTTGAAGGTGGTAGTGTTGTAGGAGCTTTACCAACTGCTAATGGTGAGGATAATATTGAAAACCTTAAAAAAGTGGTGAATCAGTATAATAATAATCAGGGACCTTATATGGTTGCTGAATTCTATCCTGGATGGTTGGGACACTGGGCAGAGAAATTCCCTAGAGTAGATGCAAGTACTGTAGCACGGCAGACAGATAAATATCTTAAGAATGATGTTTCCTTCAACTACTATATGGTACACGGCGGAACTAACTTTGGATTTACTAACGGAGCGAATTACGATAAGAATCATGATATCCAACCAGACCTGACATCTTATGATTATGATGCTCCTATTACCGAAGCGGGCTGGAGAACTCCTAAATACGATTCGCTACGTGCTGTTATTTCGAAGCATACAAAAGCTAAACTTCCGGAAGTACCGGCTCCAATAAAAGTAATTGATATTAAAGATATCAAACTTGGCAAACTGTACAACTTCTTCAATTATGCAGAAGGGCAGCAAGTAGTAAAAGGTGACAAACCTCTTTCCTTTGAAGAACTTAATCAGGGACATGGATATGTGCTTTACCGCCGCCATTTCAACCAACCGATTAGTGGTACTCTTGACCTAAAAGGACTTCGTGATTATGCAACGATTTATATTAACGGAGAAAAAGTAGGTGAGCTGAACAGATACTATAACCAGTATACAATGCCAATTGATATTCCGTTTAACTCTACATTAGAGATCTTAGTAGAAAATTGGGGAAGAATTAACTATGGTTCCCGTATTAACGAAAATACGAAAGGAATTATCTCTGCAGTTAAGATTGGAGATACAGAAATTACAGGCAATTGGGAAATGACTAAATTACCTTTCCCTGATCAGTTCGCATCTACAATTAAAGCAAAACCCGTTGAAGGTAGTAAGCAGGGACAGCTGAAAGATGTTCCTGTATTGTATCAAGGTGAATTTGAACTGACTGAAACCGGAGATACTTTTATCGATATGCAAAACTGGGGTAAAGGAGTCATCTTTGTAAACGGTAGAAATATTGGACGTTTCTGGAAAGTAGGACCACAACAAACACTTTACATTCCAGGAGTATGGCTGAAGAAAGGTAAGAATGAAATTATCATTTTTGATCAGCTAAATCAAAAGGTACAAAGTACTGTTTCAACTGTTAAAACACCTATATTGGATCAGTTAGTAAAACCATAAATATTATTGCTTTATACATAAAATAATGGATAAGATTTTTCCTTATCCATTTTGTTTTTAATAAATTTGTTAGACTTAAAAAAAACTAAAAATGAGTTATATTTCTTACATCGATGCCAGACAGATTTTGGATTCTCGTGGCAACCCGACAATTGAAGTGGATGTGTTTACCGAGAGCGGAGCAATGGGAAGAGCAGCAGTTCCTTCCGGTGCTTCTACAGGAGAACATGAGGCTGTTGAATTACGTGATGGCGGCGCAGAATTCCTTGGAAAAGGAGTATTGAAAGCAGTAGAAAATGTTAGAGAGATTCTTGCACCTGAATTAGTAGGATTATCGGTGTTTGAACAAAACTTATTAGATGCCGTGATGATAGATATCGACGGTACTTCTAATAAAGCAAAACTTGGTGCAAATGCTATTCTTGGAGTATCTCTGGCTGCTGCTAAAGCTGCTGCTGCAGAACTAAGAATGCCACTTTATAAATATGTTGGAGGTGTTAATGCTAATACGCTTCCTGTTCCGATGATGAACGTTATCAACGGAGGATCTCACTCAGATGCGCCAATCGCATTCCAGGAATTTATGGTTATGCCGGTTGAAGCTGACTCTTTCTCTCATGCATTGAGAAAAGGGACTGAAATTTTCCACAGCCTTAAATCTATCCTTAAAGGAAGAAATCTTTCTACAGCTGTAGGAGATGAAGGTGGTTTTGCACCGACTTTCAACGGTACAGAGGATGGTCTTGATACATTACTTCAGGCAATTGAAAAAGCAGGATATAAGCCAGGTGTAGATATTATGTTAGCATTAGACTGTGCTTCTTCAGAATTCTACAAAGATGGTATCTACGATTACAGAAAATTCGAAGGAGATAAAGGAGCGCACAGAACACGTGAAGAGCAGGTATCTTACTTAGCAGAATTATGTAACAAATATCCGATTATCTCTATCGAAGATGGTATGCAGGAAGATGACTGGGAAGGTTGGAAAATGCTTACTGACAAAATCGGAGACAGAGTACAATTAGTAGGAGATGACCTTTTTGTAACTAATGTAAAACGTTTGAAAAAAGGAATCGACGAAGGTATTGCAAACTCTATCCTGGTAAAAGTAAACCAGATTGGTTCTCTTTCTGAAACAATGGCGGCTGTACAAATGGCACAAAATAACCGTTATACAACAGTAATGTCTCACCGTTCAGGAGAAACTGAAGATGCTACTATTGCAGACCTTGCAGTAGCACAAAACTGTGGACAAATTAAAACTGGATCTGCTTCACGTTCAGACAGAATGGCGAAGTACAACCAACTTCTTAGAATTGAAGAAGCTCTTGGAGAGACTGCAATCTATCCAGGTTTTGACGCCTTCAAGATCAATAGAAAATAACAATTAAAAGTATCTCTCCTTGCAGTATTCTGCAAAATAGAGTATTTTTAGACAAATAAATCAAAATAATATGTCAGACAATAAAGTTGTTCTAAACTATGATGGACAGGCTTATGAGTATCCGATCGTAGAAAGCACTCTGGGAGATAGAGGAATCGATATCTCCAAGCTAAGAGACCAGACTGGTCTTATCACTTTAGATTTAGGTTATAAAAATACAGGAGCTACAATTAGCGAAATTACTTACCTAGATGGTGATCAGGGAGAATTGTTCTACAGAGGCTATCCGATTGATCAAATTGCTGAGAAATCTAATTTCACTGAAGTAATGTATTTGCTACTAAATGGCGAATTACCAAACAAAGAACAATTCAGTGGTTTTGAAAGCAACATAAAGAAGTATAACTTCATTGCTGACGAGATGAAGAAAATTATCGATGTTTTCCCTCGTTCAGCTCACCCTATGGGCGTATTATCTTCCTTAACTTCTGCACTTACAGCATTCAACCCGAAAGCTGTTGATGTAAGCTCTAAAGAAGATCTTGACCATGCTGCTGAACTAATGATTGCTAAGTTTGCTCACCTTTGTGCTTGGACTTACAGAAAAACTCAGGGATTACCATTGAACCATGGAGACAACAAACTTAACTATGTTGAAAACTTCTACAAAATGGCATTCAGATTACCGAATGAGGAATTTGAATTGGACCCTGTTGTAGTAGGTGCACTAGATAAGTTATTAATTCTTCATGCTGATCATGAACAAAACTGTTCTACTTCTACAGTAAGAATGGTAGGTTCAGCTCACACAGGTCTTTTTGCTTCTATTTCTGCAGGTGTTTCTGCACTTTGGGGACCTCTTCACGGAGGAGCTAACCAGGCAGTAATCGAAATGCTTGAAATGATTGATAAAGATGGTGGTGATGTATCCAAGTATGTAGCAAAAGCGAAAGATAAAAATGATAACTTCCGTTTAATGGGCTTTGGACACAGAGTTTACAAAAACTTTGACCCAAGAGCTAAAATCATTAAAAAAGCAGCTGATGATATCCTAGGTAAATTAGGAATTCAGGATAAAGCTTTAGATATTGCAATGCAATTAGAAAAAGTAGCTTTGGAAGACGATTACTTCGTAGAAAGAAAACTATATCCAAACGTAGATTTCTATTCAGGTATCATTTACAGAGCTTTAGGAATTCCTACAGAAATGTTTACAGTAATGTTTGCATTGGGAAGACTACCAGGATGGATTGCTCAGTGGAAAGAAATGAGACTGAAAGGAGATCCAATCGGAAGACCAAGACAAGTTTATCAAGGAGCAAAGGAAAGAAACTACGTTCCTATGGAAAACAGATAATATTCCTCAAAGAATATCATAAATCAGAATCCCAAAATTTATTTTGGGATTCTTTTTATTTTAAATGCTGAGAACTTGTTGTTATGAATTTAGAAACTCTGAATATAATATACTGAATGACAGAGGTACTATTAATTAGGTACAGTACGATAAAATGCCAAGTAAAAAGTCTTTATATGGATAAAAAATTCATATAAAGTTAAAATATGATCTAAATTTAGATAAAATATCTTCTGTTTTGTTTTAAACATGATTTAGTTTGTATAAGTAGCATTTTTAATACAAAATATAACTCTAAAAGTGAATTATTGTCCTAAAGTACTCCATTTGTGGAAGATTTCGGATTTGTTTAGATTTGCGCTTCTAGTTTTTATTTATGAAGCTAAACATTACAAATGAAACGGCGAGACTAAGAAGTGTTGTCTTGGGACAACCTCAGTCAATGGGTGATACTCCGGAGTTAAAAGACTCTTATGATGCTAAATCATACCAGAGCATTAAAAAAGAAATCTACCCTGTAGAGAAGGATATTATATCGGAGATGAATGCTTTTGAAAAAGTACTCCACAAATATAATGTAGAAGTTTTCCGTCCCGAAATTATTAAAGATTACAACCAGGTTTTCTCCAGAGACGTTGCTTTTGTTATCGACGACAAAATGATTATTTCCAATATCATAGAAGATAGAGCAGATGAGCAAGAGGCTTATAGAAAAATATTTGAAAAAGTTCCGTGGAGAAATATTATCAATCTACCGGAAAGTGCTCATATAGAAGGTGGTGATGTTATTGTATGGAACGACTTTCTGTTTGTAGGAACATGCTACAGTCAGGATTACAGGAGCTATAAAACAGCACGTACCAACGAATATGCAATAGAAATCCTAAAGGAATATTTTCCTCATAAAAGGATTATAGATCTTGATCTGAAAAAAGATGACAAAAACCCGAAGAAAGGGATTTTGCACCTCGATTGTACATTTAATCCGATAGGGAAAGATAAATGTGTTATTTATAAAGACGGTTTCGTAGAAGAAAGCGACTACCAATTGCTATTAGATATTTTTGGGGAAGAAAACTGTTTTGTTATCAATAATGAAGAAATGGTAGAAATGGTACCTAACATTTTCTCAATAGACCACGATATTGTTGTAACGGATGGATCTTTTACAAGGCTAAATCAGCACCTGAGAGAAAAGTGGAACTTTACAGTAGAAGAAATTCCATATAGAGAAGTTTCTAAGATGGGCGGTCTTTTGCGTTGTTCTACAATGCCTTTGGTGAGAGAAAAATAAATTTTTATTTGCAGATATAAATAATATCTACTACTTTTGTCGAGGATTTACATACAAATCCATTTACTTATCCAGAAAGACGGAGGGAATTGACCCGGTGAAGTCTTGGCAACCTGCTAAAAGTAAGGTGCCACATTCAACCCCAAAAAAGGGAAAGATAAGTCTGAAAAAATTTTGAAATATTTATAACAAAATACTCAAAACTCTTTCGACTTGTCGGAAGAGTTTTTTTATTCTCCGGCATTTACTCATTTCTTGGATAAGTCTGAACTAACAGATAACTAAAAAAAACAAGATATTATGAGTAACTACAGATTCGAAACGTTACAGGTACATGCAGGGCACGAAGTGGATAAAGATACTAACAGCCGCGCTGTTCCACTTTACCAGACAACATCTTATACTTTTAATGATGCACAACACGCAGCAGACCTTTTTGGTCTGAAAGCTTTTGGAAATATCTATACCCGGATTATGAATCCCACTACAGATGTCTTTGAAAAAAGAATCGCAGCTTTATATGGTGGGGCAGGAGCTCTGGCAGTTTCTTCAGGGCATGCAGCACAATTTATTGCTATAACTAATATCCTTCAGCAGGGGGATAACTTTGTAAGTTCACCATATTTATATGGAGGAAGTTATAATCAGTTTACTGTAAGCTTCAAAAAACTAGGAATTGATGCCCGTATTGCTAAAGATGATAATGCTGAAGATTTTGAAGCGCTGATTGATGAAAACACTAAAGCTCTATATATTGAAACCATCGGTAATCCAACATTAAATGTTGCCGACTTTGAAGCTATTGCTAAAGTAGCCGAAAAACACCAAATTCCGTTAATTGTAGACAACACTTTTGGCGCTGGTGGTTTTCTTTTTAATCCATTTGAATATGGAGCCTCTGTTATTGTGGAATCGGCTACCAAATGGATTGGTGGGCATGGTAGCAGCGTTGGGGGAATAATAGTTGACAGCGGAAAATTTGATTGGGCAAACGGAAAGTTTCCATTATTATCGCAACCTTCTCCTGGGTATCATGATTTGGTATTTACAGATGTTTTTGGTAAGAATTCCCCTTTCGGAAATATTGCTTTCATTATTAAAGCAAGAGTAGAAGGGCTTCGCGATTTTGGTCCGGCATTGTCACCATTTAATTCTTTTCAGCTAATACAAGGATTAGAGACACTCTCTTTACGATTGGAGAGAATTGTGCAAAATGCACAGAAGCTGGCAGAATATCTGGAGCTGCATCCTGATGTAGAAAGTGTCATTTATCCTGGACTTCCCAACTTTACAGACAAAGCGAATGCAGATAAATACCTGAAGAGAGGGTTTGGTGGTGTTCTGAATTTTGAGGTAAAAGGTGGAAAAGAAGCAGCCGTGAAATTTATTAATTCTCTAAAATTAGCAAGCCACCTGGCTAATGTGGGAGATGCTAAAACATTAGTGATTAATCCGGCGTCTACTACACATGAGCAATTAAGTGATGAACAACAAGCTGCTGCAGGAATTAAACCAGGACAAATACGTGTAAGTGTAGGAATCGAGCATATAGATGACATTATAGCAGATTTTGCACAGGCATTTTAAAAATATTCTTACTTACTTTACTTTTATTAACAGTTCCGTTGAAGAGATTCGACGGAACTTTTTTATTTTTGCTCTATAATAAATATTATGCAGTCAACTGATACGATTTTAATGATAGAGCCTATTGCGTTTGGATTTAATGCACAAACGGCGGTAAATAATTATTTTCAGGTAAATGATGAATCTAAAGAGACACAATCTGAAGCACTGAGGGAGTTTAATGCTTTTGTAGATAAGCTTAGGAGCAAAGGGGTGAATGTAATTACCATAAAAGATACTTTGGACCCGCATACTCCAGACTCTATATTCCCAAATAACTGGGTGAGTTTCCATCAGGATGGTACTGTCATTTTATATCCAATGTTTGCTGAAAATAGAAGACTGGAGCGCAGAAATGATATTTTAGATCAATTGTCCGAAAAAGGACTTAGTATTGCTGCTGTTAAGGATTATTCGGTATTCGAAGCAGAAAACAAATTTTTGGAAGGAACAGGAAGTATGATTTTGGATCGTGAAAATAAAATTGCTTACGGAGCAGTTTCACTACGTCTAGATGAAGAAATTTTCAGAAAATGGTGTGCCGAATTTGGTTATAAACCTGTAGTGTTTCATTCTTTCCAGTCTGTAAACGGAGAAAGACTCCCAATCTATCATACAAATGTAATGATGTGCGTAGGAAGTGACTATGCTGTAATTTGCCTGGATACAATCGATGATGATGCAGAAAGAGAATTGGTAGAAAAAGCACTTACAGAAAGTCATAAGGAAGTCATTGAAATTTCTGAAGAGCAAATGCAGAACTTCGCAGGTAATATGCTTGAAGTAAGAAATAATGAAGGACATAAATTTTTGGTAATGAGTGAATGTGCTTATAAGAGCCTTACCTCAAAGCAGATTCAAACAATAGAAGCACATGCCGAAATATTATATTCGGATCTTCATACAATAGAAAAGAATGGTGGTGGTAGTGCCCGTTGTATGATGGCTGAAGTTTTTCTTCCGAAAGCATAATTTTATTATATTTGGAGAAATTCACAACTATTATTGAAATCTACTTTTAACAAAGGTTTACACATACTTATAACACTTGAAACCCCAACTGATACTAAGCTGTATCAGTGTGGAGAATTTATAAGTTTTGCAGAAAAATTACTTGCAGATAACCAGACAGAGGTTGTAGGCTTATCTACACACGTATTTGATAATAATAGCTTTACGGCAGCTGTTGTTCTGAAAGAATCTCATTTGTGTATACATACCTGGCCGGAATATTCACAGTTACAGTTTGATTTATTCCTTTGCAATTACAAACAGGATAATCAGCAAAAAGCTGAAAATATTGCAGCTGATATTGTTGCATTTTTCGAAGGAGAAATAGTACAACAAGATAAAATCTACAGATAAGATGCAGTTTATTTGCCCTGTTTGTAGTACAAAAAATAATCATACTTTGGATTTTGAAATCGAAGAATATGTATGTATATCTTGTCGTAATCTAATCAATGTAAAAGACAATAAATCCGTAAAAGTTTTTCATACTTCACCAAGTAATATTGTACTGGATACAACAAAAAAAGGTATTGTTGATGGTATTGAGTATTTTGTCACGGGAGTTGTGATGAGAAAATATGGAAGTTCTACTTACTGGAGAGAATATTATCTTCGGGATAAAAATGGTAATACTGCATTTCTGAGTGAAAGCGATGGTCACTGGGTATTTATGCTTCCACAAACGGAACCCTTGAAAGAAGCTAAATATTTTTGTGAATTTAAAGGAAAAAAATACCGTTGGTACGAGACCACACCTAGTACAATTCATATAGCTTATGGTTTTTTTGAAGATAAACTAAGCTTTAAAGTAGCTAGCTATAAAGAATTTGTAAACGGAACAGAGATGGTTTCCCGTGAAGAAGGAGGGATTGGAACAGAATACTTCTGGGGAAGGCATATCTCTAAAAATTATGTCAAAAAAAGTTTTAAACCGGATTATCTGCCTTACTATTACGGAATAGGAATTGTGCAACCATATTACTTCAATGTTAAACAGGTTGTAAATATATTAGGGATAACTGCTCTTCTCATTTGTATATTACAATATTGGGTTTATAACTCACGAACTAATTATACTGTTTTTGAAGAAAAGCTTGAGTTTAAAGATATTAAGGATAAGGAATACCTGAGTAAAAGTTTTGAATTATCCGGAGGTTCAGCTCCCTTAAATGTAGAAGCTTTTTCTAATGTAGATAATTCCTGGGCAACCTTCGATGTAAGTCTTGTAAATGAAAAAAATAACGAAGTTATTACAGCTACCAAGGATATTGAATATTATCATGGCTATGAAGATGGAGAAAACTGGGCGGAAGGTAACACAAGTGTAGATTATAATTTTTGTGGGGTAGCACCTGGAAAGTATCATTTTCTAATTTCCGGTGAAAAAGAAGAGCCAGTAGCTGAGGCTACACCTTCTATAAAAGATATTAATGTTATAAATCTCTCAGAAGGAGGAATTTTGAGCCATGATACAGTTAATCATAAAGCTACTTATTACGAAAATAAGAATGAATATCATGCAGATTCTGTAGATGTAGCCAGACATGAACAAGTAATAAACAAAATTAAAGAAGCAGAGGCGCAAATTGAGCTGAAAGAACTTCCAAGTCTGAAAATTATTGCAAAATGGTACCCTGTTTCTTTCTGGAACTACTGGATTATAATGGTTATTCTTGTTATTATAGGGGTTGTGTTGTATTATGGGAAGAATTACTTTGACAGAGCAAAATGGAACAACAGCTCAAATTCGCCATTTTAAAATATAAGAGATGGAAAAAATTCTGAACTACATTAAAATAAACTGGATACTACTGAGCATTGGTATATTGTTTCTGGGGAGTTTCGTTTATCTTACTTTCTCCGGAAACAAGTTTTGCGATTGCGTAAAAACTGAAAAATATAAGGATGGTAAATCCTCCTCTTCAAGAGGGCATTCATCATACAGATTCTATCATAAATAAATACAATAGCTATGGACAAAATAAACTTTCTTCCAATAATTAACTCTGTTCTTTATTCGTTCCTAGGAATAGCAATATTACTTGTATGCTACTTAATTATTGAAAAAATAACACCGGAAAAGACATGGCATGAAATTTCCAAAAATAATAACATAGCCTTAGCTATTATACTAGGAGCATTCATAATAGGAATATCAATTATCATTAGTGCTGCAATTCATGGATAGAAGAAAACTTCCGTTTGAATTACTTTTACTTTTTTCTGTCTTCGTTATTGCAACCTGCGGTCTGATTTATGAATTAGTAGCAGGAGCTTTAGCAAGTTACTTGCTTGGAGATTCAGTTAAGCAATTTTCATTTATTATAGGAGTTTATCTTTTTTCTATGGGAGTAGGCTCCTATTTGGCAAAGTATATTCACAGAAATTTAATCGACCGGTTTATAGAAATCGAGATTCTGGTAGGAGTCATTGGCGGAATTAGTTCCGTTGTACTATTCGTTGTATTCAACACTTTTAGTCATTTTGAGTGGATACTTTACCTTTTTGTTTTTCTTACAGGCTGCCTTGTAGGGCTTGAAATACCTTTGTTAATGAATATTTTGAAAGACAGGGTGAAATTCAGGGATTTAGTTTCTAATGTATTTGCATTCGATTATATAGGAGCTTTATTAGCCTCAATACTTTTTCCTCTTGTACTGATTCCTAATCTCGGGATATTAAGAACTCCACTTTTTTTTGGACTTATTAATATTTCTGTGGCTATTTTTTTAAGTTTTTATTTGAAAGAAGAACTTAAAAAAAGAAGATGGCTTCAGTTAAAATCTATACTTTCATTTATAGTTTTAGTTGTATTATTCATTTTTGCCGATAAGATTCTTGCATTATCTGAGGAGAAGCTTTACGGAGAAAATATCATTTATACTCATAATTCTCCTTATCAACGTATTGCATTAACACGAAATAATAAAGATTTTCGTTTGTATCTTAACAACAATTTGCAATTTTCTTCGGCAGATGAATACAGATACCACGAAGCATTAATTCATCCGGCAATGTCTATGGCACCTGTAATCTCTAATGTTTTGGTATTAGGTGGCGGTGACGGATTTGCTGTTCGGGAAATCCTAAAGTATAAAGAAGTGAAAAACGTTACACTAGTGGATTTGGATGCAGAAATGACAAGATTTTTCCGTGAAAATAAAACAATGCGGGATTTGAATCATAATGCATTAAACAATTCAAAAATTAGTATCATTAATCAGGATGCCTATGTATGGGTGAAGAATGCTAAATCTAAATTTGATGTTATTATTATAGACTTTCCGGACCCGTCTAATTATAGTCTTGGAAAATTATATTCTCTCCAATTTTATAAAGAGCTAAAGAAAATCGTGAATCCGGAGACATTTATATCTGTGCAAACAACATCTCCATATTTTGCACCTAAATCATTCTGGTGTATTCAGAAAACACTGGCTCAAGTTTTTGATCACGTTTCAGCATACCATACCTATGTTCCTTCGTTTGGAGAATGGGGATTTTGCTTAGCCTCGGGACAAACTCTTAATAGTGAGATAAACCACCGTCTTCAGGGACTCAAATATTATGATTATAACTTTAGTCAAATGGCATATTTCAACAAGGATATGAAAACAGATCAGGTAGAAATTAACCGTTTGGATAACCAAATTTTAGTTCGTTATTTTGATGAAGAGTGGGGGCGGGTACAATAGAAGGAGTTTTCTGAAAACAACCTTTTTAGCTGGAATGGCTATTCCTTTTTTGCAGTTTTGTGTAAAGAAATCAAAAAATCTTTTGCTTAAGATTACGGGAACTGATCATGTTCTTGGACATCGTTTGTGGGCAAAGGATTTTCCGAAGATTACAGAGGAAATAAATATAGAAATATTGATTGTGGGAGGTGGAGTATCCGGATTATCTGCGGCACGTTACCTTTCACAAAACGATAAAAATAATTTTCTGATTTGCGAAATGGAACAATATATTGGTGGGAATTCTTCTGCCGAACAGAACCAGTTCTCAAAATACCCGAGAGGTGCACATTATCTGCCTCTTCCCAACAAAGAAGATGTTGAGGTAATCTCATTTCTAAAAGAAGCCGGAATGTATCTTGGAGATAATGAATCTGGGAATCCTATTTTAGATGACTATCAGCTTGTTTTTCCACAAAATGAAAGATTGTTTTTTAAAAATTCCTGGCAAAATGATCTTGTTCCTCAAAAAGGTATTTCTAAGGAAGCCGAGGAAGATTTTATGCGTTTTTTTAGAATAATAAAAGATTTTAAAGAAAAGAAAGATTCAGCAGGTAAATATTGGTTTATGATACCGGTACAGGAATCAAGCTCTGCGGAAGAGGCTAGGGAATTAGAAACTTATTCCTTTAAAAAATGGCTGAGCAATAATCAGTTTTGTTCTGAAGAACTTTTATGGTATTTGGATTACTCATGCAGAGATGATTATGGATTGGGTATAGATTATGTTTCTGCTTGGGCAGGGATTCATTATTTTGCAGGAAGAAAACATAACTGGGCAGTGGATCATAATGACCAGGTTTTTACATGGCCGGAGGGAAATGCTCGCCTTACTAAGTATCTTTCAAAATATTCGGTAGGAAAGATATTGAAAAAGCACTTGGCTTATCAGTTAGATATTAAACGTGAAAATGCTGAGGTTTTGGTTTATGACGATGTGAACAAGAAATCAATAAAGATTAATGCTGATAAAGTTCTGTTTGCAACACCTCAGTTTATTAACAATTATATACTTAAAACCAGAAAAATTAAAAACTTTAATTATGTTCCCTGGCTATTGACAACTATAACTTTGAAAAATGAATTTGGAGGTCAGGAAGAATTAGCCTGGGATAATGTTATTTATGGTTCAGATGGCCTGGGGTATATCGATGATTTACACCAGAATATTTCTCAAAATACGGGGCCAAAAGTTATTACTTATTACAGAAGTTTTTCTACAGATAACTGCAAAGCTGCCCGAAAGAAATTATTGCGTCAGACGGAAGATGAATTAAAAAAGCTGGTTCTTAATGATCTTAAAAAAGCACATCCGGAAATAGAAGATTATGTATTGGATATGGAATTCAACAAGGTAGGACATGCAATGATTTCTCCAGTTCCTAATCAGATTTTTGGAGAAGAATCCCAAAAAGCAAAAGAGAGTATAGATGGAAAAGTTTTCTTTGCCCATTCAGACTTATCTGGAATTTCTATATTTGAAGAAGCTTTCCATCAGGGAATCAATGCTGCAAAACAAATATTATCATGAAGCAACCGTGGATACATAATGCTAAGACTGATTTTTGGAGCATATTAATGCCTCCGTTTCTTGTTTTAGCTTTTGTTGTTTTATTTCACGGAAAACTACAGGACATAGAAAACAAATATTCTTTTTTTACATGGTTATTTCTCATTGTATTTATTGATGTAGCACACGTGTATTCTACATTATTTAAAACTTATTTTATTAAAGATGAGTTTATAAAGCGGAAAAGGCTTTTTATTACAATACCATTATTAAGCTTACTTATTGGGATTATTTTTTTTCAGATAGGAGATTTGTTTTTCTGGTCTGCACTTGCTTTGGTTGCTGTATTTCATTTTATAAGGCAGCAATATGGGTTTATGAGGATTTATTCGCGTTTTGAAAAAGATATAGTATCTGGGTATATTGATAAAATTGCCATTTATACTGCCACTATTTATCCAATGTTATTCTGGTTTTGTACCCCCAGAAGCTTTACGTGGTTTGTTGAAGATGAGTTTTCATGGCTGGCAGATTTTAGTTCAGCATTACCAATGTTTAGGATTCTGTATTTTCTGATTTTATTATGCTGGATAGGGAAGACAACTTATTACTTCATAAAAAATAAAGTCTTTAATATTCCTAAAAATATGTTGATTATCGGAACTTTTATGTCTTGGTATTTAGGAATTGTATACTATAATAATGATTTGATTTTCACATTGCTCAATGTTATTTCACATGGAATACCCTACATGGCTTTAATCTATATTCAAGAGATCAGACATAAAGATAAAGAACAGCTTAATAAGCTTAAGATATTCAGGAGTAGTGTTGGGATTCTTCTCTTTATTATTGTTGTAACGGGATTTGCTTTTTCTGAGGAAATGCTTTGGGAAGTTATGGTCTGGAAAGAACACCTTAACTTTGCTGAGATCAGTTTTCCTGCATGGATTTATTATATACTTGTTCCTCTTTTAGTTGTGCCACAACTTACCCATTATCTACTGGATGGATTTATATGGAGAAGGAACAAAATTTAAAATATATATATATATAAACGCGCCACAGGCAAAGCCTGTGGCGCATTTCGTGAAAAATATAATTTGATATTGGTTTGATTTACTTTACTTTGTTCTGTTTTTTATAGCATCAGTAGCAGCTTCTATATCACGTACTTTTTTGACTTTTTTATTTCCGAAGTTATAAGTAATGGATAAATCCAGCTGGCGTCTGTACATGTAATTGTTAACATAGTTGAAACTTCCGTTAAGCTTTGGGTCGTTAATGATTACTTTATTTGTATCTAATACATCATATACGGTAGCCATGAACGTCCAGTCTCCCCATATTTTTTTCAGGCTAAGGTCAAGGCTTCCTAATGCACCTAGTTGTCCTAATTCTATTTGTTGCTTATCTACAAACCAGTAATTAATACCTGCATACCACGTTTTAGCTTTATCCAGACGAATATTGTTGTTGGCCTGAAGATTTAAGCTTGTAGAATTTACATTATTAACGTAAGGAATGAACTTATCACCATTCAACGGATCCGTATCTAAGTATCCTTTGTTAATGTTAACCAGAACACCAACATTAAGGGTTGTTGTCCAGTACCCCTTGAAGAAACTTTTTTGCATTCCTACTGTGAAATTAAGCTCTTGCTTATTTCCAAAATTGGTACGAATGTAGCGAAGCTCATTAATTTTAGTAGAATAAGTTTCATATTTACCAGTTTCTGGATCTTTTATTGGTTTATTATGTTCATCAAGCTTAGTCACCTCTACTGTTCTTTCTCTCTGTAAAGGAACCTGTGTAATAACATCTTTGTAGAAACTATGACTTACAATAAAATAATAAGAGTTTTTGTACATATATGTCAGTTCCTGATTGTAAGTTGATGAAGCCTTTACAAATGGATTATTCTGAATATAGTTATATTGTGTCAAATAGGTTCTAACAGGGTTTAGTTCCCAGAAAGAAGGCCTTCTCATTCTGCTGGAAAATGCATAAGAAATATTATTATTCTTGTTGATAGCATAATTTAAGCTTAAATATGGAAGGAAGTTGTTGTAATCTCTTTTGATATTGCTCAAACTTGGATCTGCCGCATTCGACGATTCTCCAACACTATTGGTTATTTCATAGCGGGCACCAACTTTTCCACTAAACTTATCTGAGAACTTTTTATCCAATGTCAGATAGAACCCATAAATCTTTTCAGTATAAATAAAATGATTAGGGTTATATACTCTGTCATATTTACTATCCTCAGCATTCCAGTTATCTGTATAGGATTTTGTATCGTTATCTGTTTTGGTGTGATTGTAATTTCCACCAACACTTAATGTAAAATCATTCTTAAACTTTTGCACATAGTCTACCATTCCTGAAAAGTTATTGATCATCTGAGGGGTGCTTTGTACAATATTCGTCATTATATCTGGTGTGCCTGGACTTCTGTAAATGATGTCTCCATTTTGATTGGCATTTATTGTTGTGTTGGTGCTATTCTGGCCTCTATGGTAATTAAGGTAGGCGGCGTTTACATTTAATTTACTTCCTAAAGAATCTGTTTTTAATTCATAATTTAAATTGACAGAATTATTATAAGACTGTGCATTTTCATAGCTTTTCGTCCAGTTATATCTGCTTTGCCAGTTTTTCTTATCATCCAGGAATTTCACTGTGTTGAACAAGTCGGATGTAGATGCAAAGCTTTTATTATACCAGGTATTATAGCTTAATGCGAGGTTACTGTTGTCGGTCAATGCATAGTCAATATTCAGATAACCACCGTAGTTTTTATTAGGGTCATTAACAGAACCTTGTGACTGGTTTGTTGAGCTTTCATTACCATTTTTCAATAGATATGTTTGATATTGTGTCCAGTCACTTGTATTAAAACTAGAACTTATACCCAATTTATCTTTTCTGTAATTGACAGAAACTCCTGCTCCGGGATTATTAAAACGTCCCTGATTATTTGTCATTCTCAGGTTTCCATTCAGCCCATTATCAGCTCTTTTTTTAAGTATAATGTTGATAATTCCGTCTGAAGATTCTACCTGATATTCACTTCCAGGCATAGTAATAACTTCTATTTTCTGGATGTTTTCTGCAGGAGTATTTTTCAAAAATGCAGCAAGGGCATCTGCGTCCATTTGAGTTTTTCTTCCGTTGATAAAAATAATAGCATTAGACTTACCAGCAATTTTTAATGTTTTATCATCTGTTGTAGAAACTAAAGGTGTTTCTTTTAAAAGATTAAGAGCTGTATTTCCTTTTGCTACAGGAGATGCTGCTACGTCATATACAAATCTGTCTGTTTTTTTCTGAAAGACTTTCTTTGTAAGTGTTACTTCCTCAATCTTTTTTGTGGTGGCTGTATCTTTTTTAGATTGCTGTGCTGTTACCAGGATACTCCCCAGAATTCCTATAGAGAAGATTAATCGTTTCATAGCAAGTTTATTTAGGTGTTAATTAGTGCTTAGTATTTTTTATTATCTAATATTTTACATGGCAAAGATATAATTATAAATTAGTATTATGCAATACAAAGTAGTAAAATATTTTTAATACTGAATTTAACTCATTGATTATCAGTTGTAAAAATTAATTACAAAAAATTACCTCTTTATCAATTAGACAATTGAGAGGTTAAAATTGTTACATGTTAAAGTGAAAAAATTATTCTTCTCTGTTTTTTTTCGCGAGAGATTTGTCTACCCAAATGGTTGCAAAAGGGAATAGGGCAGCTAAAAGTGCGAAAACAAAATCTTCATCATCCCAGTTATAAATTTTTCTGGAAGGAAGACATAAAAGTAAGTACAGTGTAAAAAATAGACCGTGGATGTTACCAACAACAATAATGAAAATTGTAGATAATAATCCGTCCGGATCATAGCGCTTCCATACCATGGCTATACAATAAAGCAGAAAACATGAAACAGCCTCTGCAATGCAAATGTTTTTAAACCACTTGATAATTGTTTCTTCGGGGTATTTACTGAAATAGCGATTGATAAATTCCATTCTGCTGCAAAGATAATGATTAGTTGTCAGAATTAGCAGCTGATTGTTGTTAGCTTCTTTGTAATTGAAAAGGCGCTTTCAGTTCTAGTTTATTTATAAAAATTACTTCCTTCCAGATATTCAAAAACCTCTGGTGGTAACATAGGACGTACATTTTTACCAGCCTTAATCATATCCCTTATTTCCGTGGCAGATAACTCTACAATAGGAGCTTTTACAAGATGTATATTAACATCCTGGAGATACTGATCTCCATTTTTCTTTTCTGCAAATACTCGAGGATAAACAATTAATTCGTGTTGGGCGATTAGTTGTTCATAATTTTTCCATTTAGGAAGGCTTTCCAGATTATCTTCTCCCATAATAAGGCAAAATCCATGGTCTGGAAATTTTTCGTGTAAATAGGTTAAAGTATCTATCGTATAAGAAGGGCGGGGAAGGCTGAATTCAATATCCGAAGCTTTTAGCTTTGGATAGCTTTGTACTGCAAGATTTACCATTTCCAGACGATTGTATTCATCAAGTAAATTGGCTTTAGATTTAAAGGGATTCTGTGGGCTGACAACAAACCAGATTTCTTCCAGATCTGTATTTTCCAGAATGTAATTGGATAAAATAAGATGTCCAATATGAATAGGATTAAAAGAACCAAAAAATAAGCCTACTTTTTTCATGATGCAATTTTAGAAAAAATTAATGGAAAATAACATCTCTTACATTGAGATAGTAAGTAAGATTATCTTTCCAATGGTTCTCTTCAATAGTAAATGCGATATCAAAAGTTTTGGTTTTGAAGTCAGTGGCATGTTCACCCATTTTGAAAGCCAGGCATTCTATTCCTTTTCTGGAAGAATCCTGAATAATATTAAATTTCAAATGGGAGCTTTGTTTTCCAATTTTCCTTACATGGCCGCTTACTCTGGCATTTTTGATTACCAGAACGGGTTTCATATTTTCAGGACCAAAAGGAGCCAGCCATCTGTGGAACTGGAAAAAATCATTAGTTAGGTCGTTCAGAGAGATTTCAGCATCAATTTCGATACTTGGAGTTTTCTGATGTTCCTTTATAGAGTTCTTTACAGTCTCTTCGAACTTTGTTTTAAATGCTTCAAAATGCTTTTTCTCCATAGACAGTCCTGCTGCAGCACGGTGTCCTCCAAATTTTAAAAATAAATCTGAACACATATCTAACGCGTTGTGAAGATCAAAGTCTGCTACAGAACGAGCTGAAGCTACCATTTCACCATTGGTGCCATCGGTAAATACCAATGTTGGTTTGTAATATAATTCAATTAGTCTGGATGCAACAATACCAATTACACCCTTATTCCATTCAGCCTGATAAACAATTGTACTGAATGTTTCCTCTTGTTTTGTCTCAATAACCTGGTCAATTGCCTGTTGGGTCATATTACTGTCCAATTCCTTTCTCTCATCATTTAGATTGACAATCTGATCAGCGATGAGGTGGGCTTGTTTAGCATTTTCTGCAATCATTAGCTCTACAGCAGCTTTCCCGTGAGAAATTCTGCCGGCCGCATTTATTTTAGGAGCAATTTCAAAAACAATATTTGAGATTGTAAAGTTCTGAAGCTTTTCGTAAGGAATTAAAATCTTTAATCCCTGTCTTTTTGTTTTACGCAGTTTATTGAGTCCCATTTTGGCAAACACTCTGTTTTCACCAGTTATAGGAACAATATCTGCAGCAATACTTATCGCTAAAAGATCCGTTAGATCCTGTAATTCGTGATCCGAAATTTTATAGATGGTATTCAGTGCCTGGCAAAGTTTATAACCAACACCGCAGCCGCTAAGATCCTTGTAAGGATATTCGCAGTCTTTTCTTTTAGGATCAAGAACCGCCGCTGCTTTTGGAATCTCATCACCGGGAAGGTGATGGTCACAAATGATAAAGTCAATTCCCAGACTATTGGCATAGTCAACTTTGTCTGCAGACTTGATTCCACAGTCTAATGCAATGATTAATGAAAAGTCGTTCTCTTTTGCAAAATCAATCCCCTCAGTAGAAACGCCGTAGCCTTCCAGATTTCTGTCAGGGATATAAAAGTCTAAATATTTCTTGTCGCAAATTTTACTAAGATACAGGTACATTAATGCAACGGCAGTTGTACCGTCTACGTCATAGTCTCCAAAGACTAATATTTTTTCTCCGTTTTCAATGGCCGTGGCAATTCTCTCCACTGCTTTTTGCATGTCTGCCATCAGAAAGGGATTGTGGATATCAGAAGCTTTTGGCTTGAAGAATTCTCTGGCTTTCTGGTAAGAGTCTACACCCCGCATAACCAGAATTTTGGATGCTAAATAACCAAATCCCAGCGAAGAGCTGATACTATCTATTACGTCTTCGGAAGGGGTCGGTTTGTAGATCCATCGTTGCATCATAGGGTAACAAATATAGGAAATAAAAAGTGTATGTCTTAATAGTTTTACCAAAATTAATTTTGTAGTAATAGAAAACTGCTTATTTAAATCACCGGGTGGTGTTTAAAAATTGTATCTTGCGCTGGCTAACTTAAAAATACTTTAAAATGAAAAAAATTATTGCAGGCGCATTAATACTAGGCGCTTTCTCTATGTCAAATGCTCAGATTAGCTTGGGCAAAATTACAGATGTTGCAGGAAAGGGATTAAAAGCCCTAACTTTTAGTAATGCAGATGCTATCAATCTTTCCAAAGAAGCAGTAGAATGGATGGATAAAAATAATGCAGTAGCAGGGCCAAAAGATCCATATACAATCAGATTGAACAAGCTTTTCGGGAAACACAAAACACAAGACGGATTGAACCTGAACTATAAGGTTTATAAAGTAAAGGATATTAATGCTTTTGCTTGTGCAGATGGAAGTGTAAGAGTTTTCTCTTCTCTAATGGATATTATGACTGATGATGAAATTCTTGCAGTGATTGGTCATGAAATTGGACACGTGAAGAATGAAGATACTAAAGATGCTATGAAGAGTGCATACATGAAGGCTGCAGCTCTTGATGCTGCATCTGCTACATCCAGAACAGTAGCGACTTTAAATGAAAGTCAGCTTGGAAAAATGGCCAACGAAATGATGGATGCTGCCCATAGCAAAAAGCAAGAATCTGAGGCAGATCTTTATTCATATGATTTTATGAAAAAGAATGGTTATAATGTTGTAGCAGAGTATACCGCATTCAAAAAATTAGCATTATTGTCTGAGCAGGGAGATAAGCAAAGTGGTTTTCAGAAAATGTTTAATTCACATCCAGATAGTGTAAAAAGAGCTGATGTGATTAAGAAAAAAGCTGAAAAAGATGGGTTGTGGAAAGATCCGGGAACAATAACAATTCCAACAACAAAACTGACAAAATAAACTTAGAATAAAAAAGGATGATCAACTGATCATCCTTTTTTATTTTTCTCTTATAATAGAATTGATTAAGCGTAATATTGCTCTCTCAGTTCTTTTACTTTTTTATCTTCAAGATACTCGTCATAAGTCATATATCTGTCAATAATTCCTTTCGGAGTTAATTCAATAATACGGTTACATACTGTCTGAAGCATTTCGTGGTCATGAGATGAAAGTAGGATAGTACCCTTAAAGTTTTCCAAAGTGTTGTTCAACGTTGTAATACTTTCAAGGTCCAAGTGGTTGGTAGGCTCATCAAGAACTAAGATGTTTGCTTTTTGTAACATCATTCTACTAAACATACAACGCATTTTTTCACCCCCGGAAAGAACTGTAGATGATTTTAATGCTTCATCACCTGAGAATAACATTTTTCCTAAGAATCCTCTTACATATTCCTCATGTCTTTCTTCATCAGTTTGAACGAACTGACGTAACCAGTCTACAAGGCTAATGTTTTCTTTGAAGAAATCTGTATTATCCAATGGCATATAACTCTGCTTAGTGGTTACACCCCAGTTGAATGTACCTTTATCTGCAGTGTCATTTCCTGTAATAATCTCCATGAATTCAGTAATAGCCATAGAGTTTTTTGAAAGAACAGCAATTTTATCACCTTTCTTTAGGTTTAGATCAATTCCGGAGAATAATAACTCACCATCTTTCGTTTTTTCAAGATCTTTTACCTCAAGGATTTGATCTCCTGCTTCTCTTTCTTGTTCGAAGATAATTGCAGGGTATCTTCTTGAAGAAGGTTTAATATCTTCAATATTCAACTTGTCGATCATTTTCTTACGTGCTGTAGCCTGTTTAGCTTTTGCAACGTTAGAACTGAATCGTGCGATGAAGTCCTGTAATTCTTTTTTCTTCTCTTCAGCTTTCTTATTAGCCTGAGCTCTTTGCTTTGTTGCTAATTGTGATGCCTGATACCAGAAGCTATAGTTACCTGTATAAAGGTTAAGTTTAGAGTAATCTAAATCTCCGATGTGTGTACAAACTGCGTCTAAGAAGTGACGGTCGTGGGATACAACGATAACAGTGTTTTCATAACCTGCTAAGAAATCTTCTAACCATGCAATAGTATCGATGTCTAGGTCATTGGTAGGCTCATCAAGAATAAGCACATCCGGGTTTCCGAAAAGTGCTTGTGCTAATAGAACACGTACTTTATCTTGGTTTTCTAATTCAGACATCATTTTATAATGCATGTCTTCTTTGATACCAACGTTAGAAAGCATGGTTTGTGCATCGGTTTCTGCAGTCCATCCACCCATTTCATCATAAACAACACCTAGTTCTCCTGCTTTAATCCCATCTTCATCAGAAAAATCTGGTTTTGCATATAAAGCATCCATCTCTTCTTTGATGTCAAATAACTTTTTGTTTCCACGCATGATGGTTTCCAGTACAGTGAAGTTGTCATAAGCAAAGTGATCCTGCTCTAAAACTGACATTCTCTTCCCTGGTTCCAGAGATACATTACCTGTTGTGGCTTCCTGTTTTCCACTAAGTATTTTCAGGAAAGTAGACTTACCTGCACCATTAGCACCAATGATACCATAGCAATTTCCTTTGGTGAATTTTATATTGACGTCATCAAAAAGTACTCTTTTTCCGAACTGTAAAGATAAATTTGAAACTGTTAACATATACTTTTGTAAATTTGTGCAAAAATACGAAAGATTTCCCGATTATATGTCTTCGAGGAAAAATGTTAGTGTTTTGTTAAATTTTGGTATGAAAATTGAAAGAACTGTTAATATTGTAAACAGAAGAGCTCGCTTTGAGTATGAAATACTTGAAGAATATGAAGCAGGTATTGTTTTATACGGAACCGAAATAAAGTCATTACGTTCTTCTAAAGCATCAATTGCGGAAAGTTTTTGCCAGATGAAAGACGGTGAACTTTGGGTAGTCAATATGATGATTGATGAATATAAGATGGGATCATTTTATAATCACAAGGCGAAACGCGATCGGAAGTTGTTACTACATAAAGGAGAACTTTCCCGTTTGGAGAAAAAAGTAAAAGATGTAGGGTTTACAATAATACCTTTAAAATTATATATAAATGATAAAGGTAGAGCTAAACTCCTTATTGGGTTTGGAAGAGGAAAGAAACTATTTGACAAACGTGAATCTATTAAAAAGCGTGAATCTGATAGAAATCTAAGCAGAATTCGAAAGAATTTTTAAAAAAACTTTGTTTAATACGTATTTTTATATTTATTTTGCATTATCAATTATTTAATCATTTAATTCTATGAAAAATTTAAAACTAGGAATTACAGCATTGGCACTTACGGTAGCCACTACTGCGTTCGCACAGACTACGAGCAATCCGTGGTTAATCGGTGTGGGGGCACATGGTGAAAACCACAAAGCACAAGCTAACAATTTCTCAAATACCTTCGGAGCTCAGAATCTGACTAAGAGGCTATTTAATTTGAATAATTTCTCTATTACTCCACCATTATCTAAATTAACTGTTGCTAGAAATATCAACAAATATTTAGTTCTTGACTTACAGGCTTCTGTAGGTAATGTTGGTAACAAGAAATTTGACATGGACAAAGAATTTTTCTTGATGGCTGGTTTAGGTCTTCAATTTAAATTCAACAGTCTATGGAATGAAGAGTCTTGGTTCGATCCGTATGCAAGAGTAGGTGCTAATTACCTAAGACATGATTACTCTGGATTAACTTTCCCTAGAACAGATGCTATGGGGCAAAACTATTACCCAGCTTATAACGGTAATGGTGATGCTACAGGTAAGAAGAATTTCTTCGCTGTATCTACAGGTTTAGGATCTAACTTCTGGATTACTAAAAACTTCGGTCTTGGTATCCAAGGAGATTATGTAACTACTCCAGGTGATAAGTCTGTTGTTGCTAACTTCTGGCAAGCTTCTGCATCTCTATTATTCAGATTTGGTAACAGAGACAGAGATAAGGATGGTATCCCTGATAAAGATGACAGATGTCCAGATACTCCAGGATTACCTGAGTTCCAAGGATGTCCAGATACAGACGGTGATGGTATTCCAGATATCGACGATAAATGTCCTGAAGTTGCTGGTCCAAAAGAAAACCAAGGTTGTCCTTGGCCAGATACTGATGGTGACGGTGTGTTAGATAAAGACGATAAGTGTCCTAACGTACCAGGTCCAGTAGAAAATCAAGGTTGTCCTTGGCCAGATAGAGATGGTGATGGTATCCCTGATAAAGATGACAGATGTCCAGATGTACCAGGTCTTCCTGAGTACCAAGGATGTCCTCCAACTGCAGAAGTTGTAACTAAAGAGCTTAAAGATATCTTATTCGATTTCAACAAAGCTACAATCCAATCTAGTTCTTTATCTAAAGTAGATGCTGCTGCTGCTATCATTAAAGGAGCTAAAGCTGAAAACTTCTTAGTAACTGGTCACACAGATGCTAAAGGTAATGCTAACTACAACTTGAAACTATCAAGAGAAAGAGCTGCTTCTGTAGTTAAAGCTCTTGAGGCTAGAGGTGTAAACGGATCTAACTTGAAATCTGTAGGTGTAGGTGCTAAAGAAGCTACTGTACCAGCTACTGCTTCTAACGAAGCTAGACAAGTAGACAGAAAAGTTGAAGTAAGAGCTATCTCTGCTGATACTGAGTGGGCTGCTTACAAAAAAGATGACGTTACTGTTGTTAAGCCAGTAAAAAAAGGAGTGAAAAAATCTTCTAAAAAAGTTATCAAAAAGAAAAAATAATTAAAGTTTTTTCAATATAATAAACACCTCCACCTAGTGGGGGTGTTTTTTTATGCATGTACGTTGTGTAATTTGCTGATTAGTGATATTTTTGCACGTAAATAAATTCAGAAATGGGAAGAGCATTTGAATATAGAAAGGCCTCTAAGATGGCCAGATGGGATAAAATGGCAAAAACATTTTCCAGAATAGGAAAGGATATTGCTTTGGCGGTGAAAGCCGGAGGAACTGACCCGGATTCCAACCCTGCATTAAGAAGGTGTATTCAGAATGCTAAAGGAGCTAACATGCCGAAAGATAATGTTGAAAGGGCTATTAAAAAAGCTTCTGGTGCAGATGCAGAAACCTATGAAGAAATCACATATGAAGGATATGGACAAGGAGGAGTGGCTTTCTTCATTGAATGTACAACAAATAACCCTACAAGAACGGTTGCCAATGTAAGAGCTATCTTCAATAAGTTCGATGGTAACCTTGGTAAAAATGGAGAGCTTTCTTTTCTATTTGATAGAAAAGGTATTTTTACTATAGAAAAATCTCAGATCAAAATGGAGTGGGATGATTTCGAAATGGAAATGATTGATGGCGGTGCTGAAGAAATAGATCAGGATGAAGAAATTGTAATGGTTACGACAGCTTTTGAAGACTTTGGTACAATGTCTCATAAGCTTGAAGAAATGAAATTAGAAGTTCAGAATGCAGAATTGCAAAGAATACCTAACATGCATAAAGGTGTAAGTCTAGAGCAAGGCTTAGCTAACCTGAAAATGCTAGATCGTTTTGAAGAGGATGATGATGTACAAAACGTTTACCATAACATGGAAATGACAGAAGAATTACTTCAAAGCTAAGAAGTGATTTTATATAACTAAAAAGAGCCTGAAAAATCAGGCTCTTTTGTTTTTCTAAGGATAGACATCACTAACATCTTTCATATTGACCAGTACACTTCGTGAGAAGCTGCAATGTGGATATATTTTCCAATGATTTTCTCTGGCAAAATTTATAGCTTCAGTTACGAGCATTTGTCCATATCCATTTCCTTCATGTTTCGGAAATACCATTACATAGGAAATAATAAGAATATTTTTTTCAGGCTGAATGGTATATGTTAATTTCCCTATTTCTTCATTATTTTGGTTAAAGGCACTAATGAATCCGCCGTTCTGGCTTTGTACCTTTTCAAATCTTAGATTTTCCATACACAACATGTTTTACTAAATATACGAAATTATTGTATACCTGTGTAATAGTTGTAGTCCTGAATAACAATTGCAATAAACTGTTGATCTGTAATTTCCTGAGTGTTGTATGTAATGCCAGTGGTCTGGCGTATTTTTTCAGCTAACTTTCTGATGATGCCCTGATCAAAGGTATTCTTGGCTTTAACATAATTTTCCTTAATAATCCGCATATCATTATCGGATAAGGCTATTACCTGCGGATATCTTGCGATATAATCCTGTGAAAGATTTACAAGTATTGTATGATTGATATTGTATTTACTTTTTAGCGTAATAACAGCAGTACCCGCTGCCAGATCTCCCAAACGTTTATTATGTTTATTGGTTACCATCGTTATAACACCTACGAGTCCGGAGCTGAACATAATATCAATGAGCCTGAAAAACCAACGCATAAAATAATCACCAAAACTAGCCTGGTAACCATCAGTTTTTACAACCTTTATTTTCATTATTCTTTTTCCAGGCGTTTGTCCTTCCATAAAACTTTCAAACAAAAGCGTATAAAGATTCACCGGAAGAGATATAATAGCAAAAATAGCCATCAGTGACCATTGGTCGGTTATTTTTAAAAGTTTAAGACCGAATATATACGCGATAATAAGGTAGATAACAACGAAATAGGCAACCTTAATTGCCATGTCGATTATGAATGCAAGAATTCTCTCACCAATACTGGCAGGATCGAAACTGATATTTACATTTTGTGATGTATTTATATCTATTGAATTCATAATTTTTTGTTACATTAGCAAATATATGAGAGAAATCGCTTTCATCAAACAAAATAAAGAAAAATGGCTGGATATAGAGCAGGTGGTATTAGGAAAAATTAAAAAAAATCCTGATGACCTGTCTTCGTTATATATTAACCTGATTAATGACCTGTCTTTTTCTCAGACTTATTACCCCAAAAGTAAGACAACGGTATACCTTAACTATCTCTCATCACAGATTTTTCAGAAGATCTATAAAACAAAAAGAATAGAACAAAACAGGCTAAAAGCATTTTTCATGAAAGAGGTTCCTCTGATCATGTATGAATACAGGAAGTACTTATTACTTGCCTTTCTGGTTTTCGCTATGTTTACGACCATAGGCGTTATTTCTACCCATTATGATGTGGATTTTGTCAAATTGATATTGGGAGAAGATTATGTCAATCAAACTTTAGAGAATATTAAAAAAGGCAATGCTGTTGCTATTTACGGAAGCGGATCTAACTGGGGAAGTGCCATTGGAATTATTCAGAATAACCTTGGTGTAGGTGCCAAGCTTTATGCTTATGGTATTTTCGGCGGTTTCGGAACACTATTCGTGCTAATGCAAAATAGTATTATGCTGGGGACTTTTCAGTATTTTTTTCAGCAACAAGGCGTATTAGGAGATAGTATGCGTGGAATATGGATCCATGGTGCTTTCGAAATATCAGCGATGGTAATAGAGGCTACTGCAGGTTTTATACTTGGTGCTTCTTTGCTTTTCCCAAAGACTTATTCGAGATTGAATTCATTTAAAATAGGATTTAGGAATTCATTTAAAATATTTGTAAGCACTATTCCGTTTACCATATTTGCCGGACTTTTAGAAGGTTTTGTAACAAGATACGCGCTACAAATGCCACTAATTATAGACCTGGTAATTATCTTTGGTACGCTAGGATTTATAATCTTTTACTATGCTATTTTCCCTTACAGGGTCCATAAAAAACTAAAACATGATGCAATTTTATAAAAAGAGAGATTTTGGAGCGTTGGTATCAGATACGCTTAATTTCTTTAAACTATACGGGAAAAATTATTTCAAAAATTACCTTACACTGAACGGTGGAATTATTATTCTACTGGTAGTTGTAATTGTAATAGGTTTTGGTGATTTTTTCAAACAAGCTTTCGGATCCAATATAAATGGCGAAGCCTATTTATTTCAGGATTATTTTCAACAAAATCAAGGTCTATTGATAGGGGCTTCGGTTCTTTCAATTGTATTAATTATTCTGTTGTCTCTAATCTCATATTCATTTCCGGTGCTCTATATGAAGCGACTTGCTGAGACAGGTAATTCTAAAGTGACTATGAATGAAATGATAGAGGATATGAAAAAAAATCTGAAGAAATTTTTTATCTTCTTCATTGGTTCTATTTTTATCCTGACACCATTATTTATTTTTGCATTTGTTATTTCGTCTTTTCTAATGATTATTCTTATCGGTTTCTTGCTGATTATGGCTTGTATTCCGGTAATGGTTAATATTATAAATTTCACCCTGTTCAATATGTATAATACCAATGATGGTTTTTTTGCATCCATAGGTATAGCATTTCGTATGCAATTTTCCAAAAGCTTCTGGAAATATATAGGCTCCACTTTTATCGTTTATTTGCTGATTAATGTGGTCACAAGTATTTTTGCCTTTATTCCGATGATGTTTTTATATGGATATATTATTACCACTGTAAGAACTACTCCGGATGCACTTGGATCAGATTCCTCATTTTTTATGACACTTATGGCCATTGTGTATGCTGTATCAATTGCATGTACTATAGTACTCAATAATCTGATCTATGTAAATGCTGGTTTCATGTATTATGACAGCAGAACAGATTTACACCGCAATGTTACTTTTTCCGAAATCGATACTATTGGGTCTGGTGAATAGTAAAATTGTATATATTATTTTTCTTTTTACACTTTCTGTACATGCACAGAAGGTAGATACTATTGTTACTGCTGAATTGCCACCTGTGAGCATAAAAAATAAGAATCAGTTAAAAACGGATTCTCTGCTCCAAAAAGGATATACTACTGAAAATGCAGTTTATCAGGGAACATTTGATGCGAATTTTAAAGAAAAATATAACGGAAGCGATTTTGATTACTCCGTAAATAAGCCAAAAGAATCTTTATGGCAAAAATTCAAGAAATGGCTGGCTGAGCTATTTGATGATTTGTTCCAAAGCAAAAGTTTACAGGGAGCTAATGATGCTTTATATATTTTGTTAAGAATTGTAGCCATAGTTCTTCTCGGTTTTGCATTATATCTTATTGTAAAGTTTGTTCTTGCAAGGAATGGTAACTGGGTGTTCAGTAAGAAAAGTAAAAAGCTGAATCCTGAAGACAGAACAATAACAGAAAATATTCATGAACTTGATATTCCGGCTTTAATTAAAAACTATGAAGATAAAAAGGAATACAGATCTGCTATAAGATACCAGTTCCTTTACCTGCTGAAGCTTATGACTGATAAGAATATGTTGGAGTGGGATCCGGAAAAGACAAACAGAGATTATATCCGCATGCTTAATGGTAATGCTTTGCAGTCCGATTTTCAGAAGCTCTCTTTCGTATTCGAGAATGTGTGGTATGGAGAGCGTAGTATTACCGAAAATGAATATGCTGTTTTCAGAAAACAATATCAACAGACACAACAAAAAATATGAATAAGACACTAAAGTTATATCTCATTATTTTTGCTGTAGTTGTAGGGCTTTTGGCAGTATTGCAGGTGAATAAAAAACCATTGATCGACTGGCGAAAAACCTATTCTGTGATTGATAAAAAGCCTTTCGATTTGTATGTATTCAATCATGAGGCTAATCAGTTGTTTAACCAGAAGTTAAAAAAAATTGGTGATTCACCTTATCGTTATTATAGTAAAGATTCTCTTCAGCGTCCGCATAATATATTGATTATTGAAAGAGAACTGGATAAACAATCTTGGATAAAGATACTGAAGCAGGCTAAAAGGGGAAGTGATGTGATGGTTGTTTCTGAAAATATACCATATGATTTAGTAGATACTTTAAATATCACAACAAGACTTCTAAGCTCGGACACGATAAATTATCTGACATTTACCGATAAAAGCCGCAAAGGAAGCATAAAACTAAACAGGCTTCCAAACGGAAATGTGATTCCGATGATTTATATAAAAACGACAGAGATTCTGGGAAGTAATTTATTGAAAGGTCGTAATCAGTCCTATGCAAACTTTGTAAAAGTAAAAACAGGTAAGGGAAATATTTTTATTCACACAGAGCCATTGGTTTTGACTAATTATTACCTTTTACAAAAAGGAAATGAAAAATATGTAGAGGAAATGTTTTCATATCTGCCGAGAGACAGAGATACTTTATGGTTTATGGAAAATCAAAATTTACAATCTATATCACCATTACGCTTTATCTTAAGAAATCCACCATTACGATATGCCTGGTATATATTTTTAGTAGGTTTTTTTGTATTTATAATATTCCATGCTAAAAGAAAACAACGTATTATTCCTATAATAAAACCATTGGAAAATACCTCTGTAGAATTTGTGAGAAGTATAGGCAATCTTTATCTGAATGAAGGAGATGCAAAAGATATGATGCAGAAGAAAGTTACCTATTTTTTAAATAAAGTACGTACGGATCTACTGATAGATACTTCTGTTATAGACGATGTCTTTGTCAACAGGTTACAATTGAAAACAGGAAAACCTAAAGAATTAATAGAACAAGCGGTTGTACTAATGCAAAGAAGTAATAATCCTTCTTCAAATATAACAGAGCAGGATCTGATTAAATTAAACGAAATATTAGACAAAATATACAAATAATAATATGGAAGAAAATCAATATACCCCAATACCTGAAAGTACTCCGACAGAATCACAAAATCCGGAATTTCAATCCAGAATTGATATGACGGCACTAAAGAATAGTCTGGATAAAGTAAAAACAGAAATTAATAAAGTAATTGTTGGTCAGGATTCCATGATAGAGCATTTGCTGGTAGCATTACTGTCCAATGGACATGTTCTGATTGAAGGTGTACCAGGAGTTGCCAAAACAATTACTGCTAAACTATTGGCCAAAACAATAGCTGTAGATTTTAGCAGAATCCAGTTTACACCAGATCTTATGCCCTCTGATATTTTGGGAACAGCAGTGTTTAATGCAAAGACAACAGAGTTTGAATTCAAGAAAGGTCCTATATTTTCTAACTTTATTTTAATTGATGAGATTAACCGTTCTCCTGCAAAAACTCAAGCTGCACTTTTCGAAGTAATGGAAGAAAGGCAAATCACTATGGATGGGCGAAAATATATAATGGAAGAACCTTTTCTGGTTATTGCCACTCAGAACCCAATAGAGCAGGAAGGTACCTACAGATTACCGGAAGCACAATTAGACCGATTTTTATTCAAAGTGAATGTTGGATATCCAACACCTGAGCAGGAAGTTCAGATTATCAAGAATCAGCATCAGTTAAAAGTTGACGATAAAACTGAACAAGTTCAGCCTGTATTAACAGCCGAAGAATTAAAAAGATATCAGACTCTTATAAAAGATATCATTGTTGAAGAAAATCTTCTGGAATATATTGCCAGAATTGTCGTGAACACAAGAGAGAATCCTTTCCTGTATTTAGGCGCTTCACCTCGTGCTTCTTTGGCATTGTTAACGGCATCTAAAGGTTTCGCAGCGATTAACGGTCGTGACTTTGTAACTCCTGATGATATAAAAGAAGCTGCAGTAGCAGTATTAAGGCACAGAGTAATTGTTACTCCGGAGCGTGAAATGGAAGGACTGGGTGTAGAAGAGGTAATTAAACAAATATTGGAATCCATAGAAATTCCGAGATAACTTTTAGTTGATAGTGGCTAGAAGTTAGTGGTCAGTAATATGAAGAATTTTAAAGATTACTAGTTTGACAAAGTTTATTAATCAAAATATTTATACTAAGCTTAGTAGCCAAATTGTAGAAATATCGAAAATATTAAATGGTTTAATTTCTTCATTAGCTAAGTCAACTGAAGACTAATGTCTGGTAACTAATAACTGATAGATTGATTTTATGAAAAAATTATATATCAATAATCTTTTTTTTCTGCTGCTTGGTATTATAGCAGTAGTATATATTTTTGCATTTTTCTTCCCGTTTGTAATGTGGATAGCACATGCAGGATTATTGTTATTGGTGTTAATGACCTGTATTGATATTTTTATTCTATTCAGAGAGAAAAATGGAGTAAAAAGTAACAGGGTTTTACCTGAAAAATTGTCGAATGGTGATGAAAACCTTACTAAAATAGACCTTCGGAACAATTATCCGTTTACTATAAAAGTAAAGGTTATTGATGAGATACCATTTCAGTTTCAACTCCGTAATTTTGAGATTCATAAGGATATAAAACCCTACGGGAATACGCTTTTTGAATATCCGCTTGTACCAAAAGAAAGAGGCGAATATCAGTTTGGAAATCTTAATATATACGTTTGTTCTCCGTTAGGACTTGTCGCAAAAAGGTATAAAACTCAGGATGGACAAATGGTACCAAGCTATCCATCATTTATTCACCTCAGAAAATATGAGCTAATGGCTATGCAGAATGAGTTCCTGTTAGGGGGAATAAAAAAGATCCGTAAAATTGGACATACTATGGAATTTGAACAAATCCGTGAGTATGTAACAGGTGATGATATCCGCAGTATTAACTGGAAAGCGACTGGAAAACAAAACCGACTGATGATTAATCAGTACCAGGAGGAAAGAGCGCAAAGGGTATATATGTTGATAGATAAAGGACGAACGATGAAAATGCCGTTTAATGGTTTATCATTGCTGGATTATTCCATTAATGCTTCCATGGCTTTAGCGCATATTATCCTTAAAAAACAAGACCGTGCCGGAGTAATGACTTTTTCCAAAAAGATGGAAAATACTGTTGCTGCTGAATTAAAAGCGGGGCAGATAAAGAAAATTGCCGAAGCTCTGTATAATATTAATACTAACTTCTACGAATCAGATTATAGCAGGCTTTATACCGATCTGAAAAGAAAAGTAACACAACGAAGCTTGATACTTCTCTTTACCAACTTTGAGACGCTGGATGCGCTGAAACGTCAGCTTCCATATCTCAGAGGAATTGCCAAAAGTCATTTATTGGTGGTTGTATTCTTTAAGAATGCTGAGGTAATGAAAATGATGGATCATAAAAATGCACAAAAGACTCAGGACGTTTATGATCAGATTATAGCGGAAAAATTCGAGTATGAGAAAAAGCTAATTCGCCAGGAACTCCAGAAATATGGTATTTATTCTGTCTATACACTTCCTGAAAATTTGAGTATAGAAGTTATCAACAAATATCTGGAAATTAAAGCCAGGGGAATACTCTAGTTATATTAATCCGGATACCCATTATTTGTTTCCTTTCCGTGGAAGCATGTTTTTATTTATTAATGATGAAATAGATTTATGAAAGAAATAAAGTCCTCTATCGAGAAAGAGCAAGCTAATATAAAGTCCTCTGAAAAGATCAAAAATTTAATTAGTGTATTTAGGGTTCTGACATTTCTTGCTTCTGTTTTTTCAATGATTAAGTATTTTCAGGATAAGGAGGCTTTATATCTGTTTTTAACTTTCCTGTCATTTATACTTTTTTTAGTATTACTATTTGTATCATCTCACTATCAGCAAAAAATAAATTACAGTAAAAGGGTTATTGAGGTTTGCAAACAGATTACTGAAGAGTTTTCAGCGAATACCCAAATTGAAGGGTCAGATATAAACAATTACCATTCCTATAATAAAGATTTGGATATTTTCGGTGAACGCTCCCTGTTTACTAAAATAGATAAGACATCAACTTGTTTAGGAGCAGATACACTAAGAGATTATCTGTCCAATCCACTTACACAATGCAAAGAAATTGAGCAAAGGCAGGAAGCTATTAAAGAGTTGGCTCAGAAACCGGAATGGAATATAAGCTTTCTGGCAAATGCAAAGTCGCTTGAATTACAAGATAAAGGTCTGCTAACAAATAAACTGTCTGTAGACTTTCCATGGAAGCTTGTCAGTACAATACTGATTGTAATTCCAGTAATTAATATTTTATTGCTGACACTGGCTATTCTGAAGGATTTTTCACCTGTTTTTCTGGGCGTATTTTTAGCCTTTTCTGTTATTAGCTTGCTTGTTGTTAATAGTAAATACAGTAAGCAACTTAAAAAAGCCTATAGCGTCGTCAGTCTAAGGTCAGAACAATATAGCAGATTCTCAGAAATTTTTCAGTTAATAGAGAAAGAAGCCTTCAGTACAGAATTAAATAAAAGCCTTCAGGCAAAGCTTACTCATCCATTGGCTTCTTCATGTATTAACAAATTATCCGGTATAAAAAGAAATCTGGATAACGGACATACACCTCTGTTTGGATCAATTGCCAATCTTTTGTTTTTATGGAACCTGCGGTATACAGTAGAGCTGGCAAAATTAATGAATCTGCTTAATGAGCATATTGATAACTGGTTTGAGGCATTCGCTGAGTATGAAGCATTAATATCTTTTGGCATTTTTGCCTATAAAAACCCACAATACAATTATCCTGTCTGTAGAGGAGATATCAGTTCATTACAAGGTAAAGATATAATTCATCCATTATTGGACTCCGGAAAAGCAATTGGTAATGACTTTACTATTGGAAACACTAAGAATATCTGTATCGTTACGGGGGCCAATATGACGGGTAAAAGTACTTTTCTCCGAACTATAGGTGTAAACCTTGTGCTGGCAATGAATGGTTGTCCGGTCGGAGCAGAAGAGTTTGTTTTTAGACCGATGCATATATTTACAAGTATGAGAACAAGCGATTCCTTATCAGATGGAAGCTCTTATTTTAATGCAGAAATAAAAAGGTTAAAAAGCCTAGTGGAAACATTGGAAGAGAAGATTCCGCTTTATATTATTCTCGATGAAATTCTGAAGGGAACAAATTCTACAGATAAGTTGGAAGGCTCTCGTCTGTTCCTGAAAAGGATAATGGATATTAATACAGACTTTACTTGCATTATAGCTACCCATGATTTGCCACTTACAGATATGGCTAAAACTTATCCTGGAAATGTTTCCAATCTTTGTTTTGAATTGGATGAAAAAAATGGTGAGCTTATATCCGACTACAAACTAAAATCCGGTGTTACCCAGACCATGAATGCACTAAGATTAATGAAAGCCTATAACATTATAGAGTAGGCAATCTTTCTTTTCTCCTTTTGCTATAAAAAGAAAAAGAATGGGCAACAATGTCCATTCTCTTTCAGCTAGTGTGTTTTTGTTTCTTTTTATCATGTATGTTTCTGACTACAAATTTCCAGTTATTTTCTTTAATGGTTGCGTTGCTTCGCATTACAATGCGCCTACATAATTTTTTTTTCACGTATACAAAATGTCTACATTTTTTTGTAAAAACCTAATTATTATATGTTTATATATATGTATTTTTGCATGTAAAGGTTTTATGAGTTTGCAAAAAATGAATAAAGTTGTATTATCTGTCATTTTATTATTAATGTCCTGCTTGTATTTTGCCCAAAGTGATAAGGATGTTGATCAACAACTTGTTTATACCCTTTTATACGGTAATGAAAAAGCCAAGGCAAAAGAAGTTATAGAATCAAAATTTTTAAAATCGGATAGTGACTCCAGAAAAGTTATTGGTTACGTCTATTTGGCGGACTACTATGCCTTATTTAAAGATGTAGTAAAAAGAACGGAAGCTTTGGAGAAAGCTCAGGATATAGCTTCAAAAACTAAGAATGCTATAGATAAAGCTTATGTCGATCAGGGCTATGCTAAATATTACCAGAGGCTGGATAAGGACGAATTATTCGTAAAATCAGTTAATGAAAGCATCTTTGCTTTTAGCAAATATCCCGATGAGAATTTCATTCTAGCCACATTGTATTTTCTTAAATATAATTATTCTACCAAAAAAATGCTCAATAAGTATGGTGAGGAAGACTATACCAAAGCAAACCAATATGCATTAAAATCTAAGAATAATTTATTGATCAACTCTACCTATAATAACCTAGGATATTATTACCGGAAGAGATATGAGTTGTCACACGAAAAGAAATTTCTTACCTCTGCACAGGAAAGTTATCAGAAATCTTACCAATATGCTTTGCAGATAAAAGAACCGGCAGCCCAGAAAAGATCATTAATTGCTTATTATCTGAATTATGGAGTAATGGTTAATACTGTAAAACCTGTAGATTATAATAAGTGTCTGGAATTGTACAATAAAGTACTAACGCTGAATAAAGATGATGACAATTTTGAACAGTTTACAACATTTGCTTATAATAACATCGGCTATGTATATGAGGCAATGGGTAAAAATGAACTGGCAAAAGAGTATTATTTAAAAGCTTATTCTTTGTCAAAAAATGACAAGGAAATATTCCTAAGTGATAAAATGGAGATCCTTGAAAATCTTTCACGACTACACGAGAAGATTGGAGAGCCGGAAAAGGCTCTTGTTTATGAACGGGATGCCAAAAATCTGATTAAAAATTATAGCGAAGAGCAATCTCATAATACAGCCAAAACATTGGATGTCTTTTATCAGGCACAACAGAAGAACCAACAGATAAAGCAATTGGAAGAAAAGAATAAGATGTTTAATAAACGGAAATTTCTTTATCTGGGAATTATTCTTCTTTCTATAGCTACTATAATCTTTCTGATCTATACCCTTAGATACAAACAGAACCTGTTGGTAGCCGAAAGAAACGAAACTGAACTCCTTTTGCAGCTTGAGCATGAAGAAAAAGCCCGTATGAAAGCAGAGCAGGAATTATGGGCAATACAACAGGAGCAGTTGCAGAAACAGGCACTGGCAACTTCACTTCAACTGAACCAGAAAAATACTTTCATCAATGAGTTGAAGGAAAAGGCTAAAGATATAAAGGACTTCAATCTGGATCGTATTCTGAAAGAAGAGCAATCTTCTGATACCAACTTTAGTGCAATACAAAACATTGTGCAGGAAGTTCATCCTAACTTTTTCAAGCGCCTGAATGAGGTCTCTAAAAGTAAACTGACCAATCAGGATCTTAGATATGCAGCCTATATTTATCTGAACATGGATAACCTGCAAATTGCGAGTGCTCTAAAAGCAGATCCTAAAACGGTTAGAATGACTAAATACAGACTAAAACAGAAAATAGGTTTGGCCAAAGAAGAAGATCTGCAGGCTTTTATACAAAACCTGCAGTTATAATAAGTTGATTTATTAGGTTCTCGGCTGTAGTAATTTAGCAACTAATGCAGTCCAACCGGTCTGGTGCGACGCACCTACACCACGTCCGCTATCACCATGGAAATATTCATAAAAAAGAATATAATCCCTGAATTCAGGATCGCTTTGTAATTTTTCATAGTCACCATTAAAAGCTCTTCTTCCGTTTTCATCGCGAAGGAAAATTTTGCAAAGTCTTTTACTCACATCCTCTGCAATTTCATTCAGATGATGCATTTCATTGCTTCCTTTAGGGTATTCGATTTTATAATCATCCCCAAAATAGAAATGAAAGCGTTGCAGACTTTCTATAATCAGAAAGTTTATCGGAAACCAAATAGGGCCACGCCAGTTACTGTTACCACCAAACATATCGCTGTCGCTTTCTGCAGGCAGATATTTTACGGTGTAATCATTCCCACCTGCATTCAACTGAAAAGGTTCTTTTTCATAAACTTTAGACAATGCTCGGATTCCGTAGTCACTTAGGAACTCTTCAGGGTCAACCATTCTTTCCAGGATCTTTTTCAAACGATGTCCACGCAAGATGCTCAGCAAATGTTTACGTCCCTGTCCTTCAACATCGAAATGAGAAACCAGTGCTGCCAGTTCAGGTTTATGAGATAAAACCCAGTCCATTCTTTTGGCAAAATTAGGAAGCTTTTCCAGGTAGTGGTGCTCAATTACTTCTACTGCAAACATAGGGATAAGCCCTACAATACTACGCAAACGAAGATCGAAACTTGTTCCGTCAGAAAGCTGTAAAACATCATAGAAGAAACCATCCTCTTCATTCCACAATCCCTGTTTATCATCCCCAAGACTGTTCATGGCTTCTGCTATATAAAGGAAATGCTCAAAGAATTTTGTGGCCATGTCTTCATATACAGGATTGTATAGTGCTAATTCCAAGGAAATACGTAGCATGTTCAGAGAAAACATAGCCATCCAGCTTGTGCCGTCAGCTTGTTCCAGATGTTCTCCGTTGGGAAATACTGTATTTCGGTCGAAAGCACCAATATTATCCAGGCCAAGGAAACCTCCTCCGAATATGTTATTTCCATTCATATCCTTACGGTTAACCCACCAGGTGAAGTTCAATAACAATTTCTGAAATACAGATTCCAGAAAGTACAGATCGGGCTTGCCGTGTTTTTTTTCATCAATTTTAAATACCCTGAAAGTTGCCCATGCATGTACTGGCGGATTTACATCACTGAAATTCCATTCGTATGCTGGCAGCTGTCCGTTGGGGTGCATGTACCATTCGCGGGTAAGCAGTAAAAGCTGTTCTTTAGCAAAATAAGAATCTACAAGACTTAGTCCCACACAATGAAAAGCTAAATCCCAGGTTGCATACCAGGGGTATTCCCATTTATCAGGCATGGAAATAATATCTTTATTATTTAGGGTTTGCCAGTCCTCATTCCGGATATAGTAGCGGGATTCCGGCGGATGGATTTCATTAGGATCACCTTTTAGCCATTTGGAAACATTGTAATGATAGAACTGTTTATTCCACATCAATCCGGCAAAAGCCTGTCGTTGGACTCTGCGTTTATCTTCATCGGTTACATCTTTTTGAAGCTGGTTATAATAGTCTTCATTTTCTGTTACCCTGTCTCCGAATATCTGATCAAAATCTGCGAAAGGATTTTCTTGATCGGTACCTAATCGGAAACGATAGGTTTTCTTTTCTCCCGGAAGCAAGGAAGTTTCAATCTTTAAAGCTGCCTTTGTTCCTTTCTTCTCAGGATTAATAGTTGCTGTATTGTTTGTCAGAATATACTGGTTGATTCCGTCTTTGGCAAAAGGCTCAGAATCATTCCACTGATAAAGCCTTTCTGTATTGCTTTCGTTATTACAAAACATGCTTTCACAAGGTATTTCGGTAAATAACTTTTTAATCAGTATTTCTTGATGATCAACTTTAATTCCGTTAAAATCTACCGAAAGTTCAGGTTTGTAATTATCGTATCCCCAGCACCAGGTATTCCGGAACCATAATGTCGGGAAAATACTCAGGGGGGCTTCTTTAGGTCCCTTATTCTCAACAGTGATTTGAATCAGAATATCATGAATATCGGCTTTCGCATACTCTATTGTAATGTCAAAATATTCATTATTATCAAAGATACCTGTATCTATAATCTCGTATTCCCGTTCTGACTTTCCTCTACTTATGTTTGTTGTAATAAGATCCTCATAAGGGAAAGCATTCTGCGGATACTTGTAAAGCATCTTCATGTAACTGTGTGTAGGGCTGCTTTCCAGATAATAGAAAAGTTCTTTTATATCTTCACCATGATTTCCCTGGCTGTTACTAAGTCCGAAGAAACGTTCTTTTATCATTTTATCCCGATGATTCCAGAAGCCTAAGGCAAAACATAAAGTCTGATCCTGATCACTTATTCCTGCAATGCCTTCTTCTCCCCAGCGGAATGTTAATGCTTCAGCTGAGTCATGTCCTGTATAATTCCAGGCATCACCATTTGCACTATAATCTTCCCGTACCGTTCCCCATTGTCTGTTACTTACATAGGGACCCCATATTTTCCAGTCAGGATTTTTTAATCGGTTATATTCTTGTGTCATGTTTTTATTTATAGTTCATCATAGTAGTTAGTATCAAGTCGTTAATTATAAAGTTATTAATACTTTTTCTAACTTCATAATACGTACTTGTACTTAAAATTATCCACCCGTTGAAAAGCTTTCAAAAGTAGTCATGCCGCCATCTATAAAAATGCTGGCGCCAGTGATGTAATCCGAGTCGTCACTAGCCAGAAAAACAGCCAGTTTTCCAATGTCTTCAGGTTTCCCGATTCTGTTATATGGTATCAGGTTCATCAGTGAATTGTATGCTTCCGGAGTATTCCATGCATTAGTGTTAATAGGAGTCTGAATTGCTCCGGGACATATGCTGTTTACCCGTATTTTATCAGCTCCGTATTCCTGAGCTAGAGTTTGCATCAGCATTCTTATAGCACCCTTACTGGCAGCATAATTAGCATGTCCGGCCCAGGGAATAATTTCATGAACACTGCTGATGTGGATTATTTTTCCTCTTGCTACAGATTTTGCAAGATCTATATCTCGTCTTAAAAATTCTCTGATAGCTTCACGGGCACAAAGAAATTGTCCTGTAAGATTAATGTCTATGACTTGTTGCCATTGCTGCAGAGTCATATCAGTAAACTTTGCATCTTTCTGCACCCCGGCATTGTTGATCAGGATATCTACGGTACCGTATTGCGCAATAATATCCTGAAACATTTTTATAACTTCATCTTCCTTACTTACATCGCATTGATAAGTCATTCCGGAGCCACCATCATCGGTAATTTCTTTTAAAATTGCCTCGGCAGCAGGTTTAGATGATTGAGAAGAATGATTGATAATAACTGTAGCACCCGATGCTGCAATACATTTGGCGATTCCACTACCGATTCCACTGCTGGCACCTGTAATAATAGCAATTTGATTTTGGAGCTTCTGTTCCATATTTTTTATAATTTGTGTTTGTTGGTGAGGTCTGAGATATAATTTTACAAACCGTATGCAAAATTTGAATACCAAATACCATAACAAATGTATAAATTTGTTCATCAAAAAGAATTTTAAAAAATCTTAAATAATGAAAATAGAACTGAATAGAATTGATGATAATTATCTGTTTGAATTAACCAATCAGAGAGGGCATAAAATTATTTTAGATAATACGTCTGAAGACGATCCACAGGGAGTTAGCCCAATGGAGTCGGTACTAATGGCATTGGCCGGATGCAGTAGTATAGATATGGTTTCTATTCTGAAGAAACAGAGACAGGAAATTACCTCTTTTTCCGCTGATGTAGAGGGAGAGCGTGTAAAAGTAGACGAGGCTAAACCGTTTCGTAATATTCACGTAATATTCAAACTGGAAGGAGAAATTGATGGTAAAAAAGCAAACAGAGCGGCCGAACTTTCTTTTGAGAAATATTGCTCGGTTTCTAAATCACTTGATCCACAGATTAAAGTTACCTGGGAAGTTTTGGTAAACGGAACTTCAACAAAATAGAAATACATTTTGTATTAAAACAATAATGGGCAATAGGTGATTAATACTCTTAGAATTACTTATTGCCCATTACTTATTATGGACAATTAACAAGTATTTTTATCTTTTTTTTGCAAAAATCCATATTGTTTGTATCTTTGCAGCCAAGATTAGTTCTTTAACACGATTGAAAATGTTATCAGGAAAGGCCGAGGGAATAGACCCTATGACGCCTTAGCAACCCTTCGCCTGTCGAAGAAGGTGCTACATTCTACCATTTGGGATAGATAACGTTACTGAATTTCTTTCAGCCTTTTTCCGGGCATTTTCAATTTTATAGACTCAAAAAATATAAAATTGAAAGATTATCTTCAAACCATTAATATTAAAAATTTTACCACCCAATCGGGGAAGGTATATGATATTCCGTTAACCTATGAGGTTTTCGGACAAGATTTGTATACAGCTCCTGTTGTATTGGTTAATCATGCACTAACCGGAAATTCTGCAGTAACCGGAGAATTGGGTTGGTGGAAAGAAGCTATTGGCGAAGGAAAACCTGTAGACACCAATACCTATACAATTCTGGCATTTAATATTCCCGGTAACGGATATGATGGTTTTTTGATAGATAATCCCAAAGATTTTGTAACTAAAGATATTGCACGATTATTCCTGCAAGGATTGGATGTGCTGAATATTAATGAGCTTTTTGCTATTATCGGCGGATCATTAGGCGGTGGAATTGGTTGGGAAATGTTAGGGTTAAATAATACCCTGGCTCAGAATTTCATTCCTGTAGCGACAGACTGGAAAACCTCAGATTGGCTATATGCACAATGCCTGGTTCAGGATTTTTTACTTACACAATCCGATAAGCCACTGCAGAAAGCACGTATTCATGCGATGCTTTGCTACAGAACGCCGCAATCACTAAACGAAAGATTTGGTAATAAAATCCATGAAGATAGGGAACTTAGAAAGTCTGAAGACTGGCTTAACTTTCATGGAGAGAGACTTAATGAAAGATTTACATTGTCCGCTTATAGTATGATGAACCAACTTCTTTCGACTATTGAAACCGTTAAGGTAGGCAGCAAGTCTTTCGAACAACTCGCGGCCATAAAAGCAAATATATTTATCGTTTCAGTAGACAGTGATCTATTCTTTCCGGCATCGGAAGATCACCAAACATATACTGAACTGAGTAAAATAAAAAATAACATAAAGCATTTCATCATACACTCTGTTCATGGGCACGATGCTTTTTTGATGGAATACGAACAATTGAATAACATCTTACACAATATATTTAAGAAGTAACATGAAGGTTTTAAAATTTGGAGGAAAGTCTCTGGCAAACGGATTAGGTCTGGAAAAGACATTGGAAATTATCAAGCATAAAAAAGCGAATGAAGAAGATATTTGTGTAGTAGTTTCTGCAAGAGGAAATGCGACAGATGAGCTGATTGCGCTATTGGAAAATGCCAGAAACGGACAGTGGGAAGAGGAAGACTGGATTAACTTTAAGGAAAATCAGTTAAAAGCAATTCCGCAACAACAGGATATTCTGGATACTGATTTTCATAATCTGAAAAACTTCTTTGCAGGTGTTAAGCTGTTAAAGGATTATTCTTTGAAAACCAAAGATGAGGTACTAAGCTTTGGTGAAGTTATTTCGGCTAAAACATTGGTGCAGGTTCTTATCAATGAAGGACTTTCTGCCAAGTTTGTAGATGCCCGAAGCTTCTTGATTACCGATGATCGTTTTGGTAATGCTATCCCTAAAGATGAAATCTCCGAAAAAAATGCACAAGCTGCGTTCGAGGAGTTCTATAGCAACGGAGCTATTCCGGTTGTGACAGGGTTTATTGGTGTAACCGAAGAAGGTGAGACCACAACATTAGGAAGAAATGGAAGTAACTATTCAGCGGCTTTAGTGGCTAAATTTATCAATGCTGAGATCTTAGAAAACTATACACATGTAGATGGTGTTTTCTCTGTAAACCCTGAGCTGGTAGAAGATGCCCGTCATATAGAAAATCTGTCATTCCAGGAAGCAAACGAGATGGTAAACTTCGGAATGAATGTTCTTCATGATAAAACGATCTTGCCTCTTATAGATAAAAATATTCCGCTTAAGATATTGAATACCTTCAAAGGAATAGATCAGACAGGTACTCTTATTTCAAATGATAAGAACAATACTTCTGTAAAATCTCTAATGCTGCAGGAAAACAAATCACTTGTAGTTTTCGAGGGAAGAGGATTATTGGGGAAAGTAGGAATTGATGCAAGATTTTTCAGTGCATTACACCGTGCCGGAGTTAGTGCCGGAATTATCTCTCAGGGATCTTCCGAAAGAGGAATGGGAGTAGTTGTAGATGAGAAAGATGCACCAAGAGCATTGGAAGCACTCCGTAAAGAGTTTGCAAGAGACTATGATACCAAAGATGTACAGAGTATCCACAGTATTGATGGATTAAGCGTGATTTCTATTATTGGACAGAAAATGTCTCATTTTAATCAGTCATATAACGCACTGATCAAAAATCACGTAGAACCTTTATTAATAAGTAATACAGTTTCTGGTGCTAATGTTAGTATTGTAATAAGCAAAGAAGATACAAGCAAGGCTCTGAATATTATTCATGGTGAATTGTTCGAAAATCCAAAACAAATCCATCTGGCTATTATCGGACACGGAACAGTAGGGCGCGCGTTGATTAATCAGATCCTGAATTCTACTCATGATATTGTAAACCGTAAGAATACACACATTAAAATATTTGCCATCAGCAATTCCAAAAATTTAATCCTTGATAAAAAAGGAATCGGAAAAGACTGGGAAACACAATTGCAGACAAGCGCAGTTCCGGCAAATATCGAAACATTATTAAAGTACGCTAAAGAAAATCATTTAGAGAACTTAATTGCAGTAGACAATACTGCCAGCAGTGTATTTGTAGAAAACTATGAGCTATTGGCTGAAAATGGCTTCGACTTAGTATCTTCTAATAAGATTTTCAATACCCTGCCGATTGACCGCTATAAAAATTTGCGTAAGGTACTGGAAGATAAAAATAAGAAATACCTGTATGAAACGAATGTAGGGGCAGGTTTGCCACTGATAGATACGATTAAGCTTCTGCATCTTTCTGGAGAAAATATTACCCGTGTAAAAGGCGTATTCTCAGGATCTCTTAGTTATATTTTCAATAATTTCTCTGTAAGAGAAGATGCCTTTAGTACAATCATAAAAGAAGCGATGGATAAAGGTTATACAGAACCGGATCCACGTGAAGACCTTTCCGGAAATGATGTTGCAAGAAAATTATTGATCTTGGCTCGTGAGCTGGATTTGGTAAATGAATTCTCAGATATCAATATTCAGAATCTGATTCCTGAAAATCTTCAGAGTATTGCGAAAGATGAGTTCCTTTCACGTTTGGAAGAACTCAATACGGAATATGAACAACTTAAAAAATCTCTTCCGGAAGATCATGTATTGCGTTATGTTGGAGAACTGAAAGGAGATTTACAGAAAGAGAAAGGACAACTGGAAGTGAAATTAGTTTCCGTACCAAAATCTGCAAGCTTAGGCCAGGTAAAAGGATCAGACTCTATTTTTGAAATCTATACAGAATCTTATGGTGAAAACCCTATTGTAATTATGGGAGCCGGAGCCGGAGCAGAAGTAACTGCAAGAGGTGTCTTTGGTGATATTTTAAGAGTAAGTGAGAATAAATAAAATATTATATATAGTGTAACAGTGTAGCAATATAGCAATATGCCAATTTGTAATGCAGATAATCTAAACTTAAGATAACTGTTACGTTGGTAAATTATTAGATTGTTATATTGTTATATTGTTTTTATAAAAGTAAAAACCTAATGGAAAATTTTGAAACTCAGGCGATAAGAACTCAAACAGAAAGAACGCAGTACGACGAACATTCAACTCCGCTATTTCTAACATCCAGTTTTATATTTCAGGATGCAGAAGATATGAGAGCTTCTTTCGCTGAAGAAAAAGAAAAGAATATTTACAGCCGTTACAGCAATCCTACAGTGAATGAATTTACCGATAAAATGGTAAAGCTGGAAGGAGGTGAGGCTGGTTATGCCTTTTCATCCGGAATGGCAGCCGTTTACAGTACTTTAGCTCCTCTTCTAAATAGTGGAGATCATGTATTAAGCTGTCAATCTGTATTTGGATCTACTCATACACTTTTTACAAAGTATTTTCCGAAGTGGAATATCAATACTACTTATTTCAAAGCTGATGAGGTAAATGATATCGAGAAATATATAACACCGGAAACAAAGATTCTTTATGCAGAAACACCAACAAATCCGGCTATAGAAATTCTTGATCTGGAAGTATTAGGGCAAATTGCAAAGAAACATAATCTGATCTTTATTGTGGATAATTGTTTTGCAACACCTTATTTACAGCAGCCTATAAAATACGGGGCTGACTTAGTTGTGCATTCTGCTACCAAATTAATCGACGGACAAGGGCGTGTATTAGGAGGGGTAGTTGTCGGAAAAGCAGATCTTGTTCGTGAGATTTATCTTTTCGCAAGAAATACAGGACCATCGCTTTCTCCATTCAATGCATGGGTGTTATCCAAAAGTTTGGAAACATTAGCGATTCGCGTAGAAAGACATTGCGAAAATGCACTGAAAGTTGCAGAGTTTTTGGAAGCACACCCGAATGTAGTAACAGTGAAATATCCTTTCCTTAAATCACATCCTAGCCATGAAATTGCTAAAAAGCAAATGAAATTAGGCGGAAATATTATTGCTTTTGAAGTAAAAGGAGGACTGGAAAAAGGAAGAGCTTTTATGGATAACATAAAGCTATGCTCACTATCACCAAACTTAGGAGACACCAGAACCATTATTGTACACCCGGCATCTACAACACATAGCAAACTTACAGAAGAAGACCGATTGGAAGTAGCTATTACTCCGGGGTTGGTAAGATGTTCTGTAGGATTGGAAAATGTAAATGATATTATTGCGGATCTAAAACAAGCTTTAGAAGCTATAGGTTAGGTTGTTGGTTTTTGGTTGCCAGTTTTTTAGTAACACTTTTTAATACATATATCATGAAAAAAGAATACACTGAATTAGAAGTCTGGCAGGAAAGCCGAAAATTGACAAATATAGCTTACGGATTAGTGCAGAAGTATCCAAAAGACGAACTGTTTGGAATAACAAGTCAGATACGAAGAAGTGCAGTTTCAGTGCCTGCTAATATTGCCGAAGGCTGCGGAAGACGAACAGCTAATGATACTATACAATTTTTACATATTGCAAGAGGCTCACTTTATGAACTTGAAACACAGTTTTATATATCATACGATCAGAATTATATTTCGGAAGATGAGTTAACTATTGTATTGGGAAAAACTCTGATCTGTAAAAAACTTTTGAACGGTTTTATTAATTATTACAAGAACCTATAAAATGAAAAACCAAGATATAATACCAACAACCGATAACCAGAGACTGGCAACTCTCTATGATATTATTAAAGAGCGAATCCTTATTCTGGATGGCGCTATGGGGACAATGCTACAGCGACACAAGTTTGAAGAAGAAGACTTCAGAGGAGATCGCTTCAAAGACTGGCCAAGTCCTTTAAAAGGAAATAATGACCTGCTTTCTTTAACGCAGCCACAAGCTATTGAAGATGTACACAGACAATATTTTGAAGCTGGTGCAGATATTATCGAAACCAATACATTCTCCGGAACTACAATTGCAATGGCAGATTATGGGATGGAAGAACTGGTAACAGAGCTTAACTATGAATCAGCGAGAATTGCCAGAAAAGTTGCAGATGAGTATACCGCGAAAACACCGGATAAACCTCGATTTGTTGCAGGAGCTATAGGTCCTACTAATAAAACGGCAAGTCTTTCTCCGGATGTGAATGATCCAGGATATCGTGCAATTACCTTTGACGAACTTAAAGAAGCCTATAAACAACAGGCTAAAGCTTTATTGGATGGAGGTTCTGATATCTTATTGGTAGAAACCATATTCGATACCCTGAATGCTAAAGCGGCACTTTTTGCTATCGACGAAATCCAGGATGAAAGAAATATCCGTGTACCTATTATGGTAAGCGGGACAATTACGGATGCCTCCGGAAGAACCCTTTCAGGACAAACTGCCGAAGCTTTCCTTATTTCTGTTTCGCATCTTAATTTACTAAGTGTCGGTTTCAATTGTGCTTTAGGAGCCCGGCAGCTAACACCATATCTGGAAGTATTATCACATAATTCAGATTTTGCAGTTTCTGCTTATCCGAATGCAGGTTTACCAAACGCATTCGGTCAATATGACGAAACACCAGAAGATATGGCGGAACAAATTAAAGAGTTTGTAGACAAAGGACTAATCAACATTATTGGAGGATGTTGCGGAACAACACCGGAACATATTAAAGCTATTGCAGATTTGGCTAAAAACTATAAGCCTAGAGAAGTTAATAAATATAACAATATATCAATCCGATAATCTACCAACAAGTTAAACGTTGATAAATTATTGAATTTTTAAGTTGGAAAATTAAAAAATATACGAATGAAATATCTGAAGCTGTCAGGGCTGGAGCCTTTGATTATTACGCCAGAAAGTAACTTTATAAACATAGGGGAAAGGACGAATGTTGCCGGATCTAAAAAATTTCTGAGATTAATCAAAGAAGAAAAATATGCTGAGGCTTTAGATATTGCCCGCCATCAGGTAGAAGGGGGTGCTCAGGTACTGGATGTTAATATGGACGACGGTCTTCTGGATGGTAAATATGCTATGGTGAAGTTCCTGAATCTTATTGCTTCCGAACCGGATATTGCAAGGATTCCTATTATGGTAGATAGTTCTAAATGGGAAATTCTGGAAGCAGGTCTGCAGGTTGTTCAGGGAAAACCCGTGGTGAACTCAATCAGCTTGAAGGAAGGTGAAGCCAATTTCATCGATCAGGCAAAGAAAATCAAGCGTTACGGTGCAGCTGTTATTGTAATGGCATTTGATGAGGTTGGACAGGCAGATAATTATGAGCGCCGTATAGAAATTGCTAAAAGATCATACGATATTCTGGTCAATCAAATAGACTTCCCGCCGGAAGACATTATTTTCGACCTTAATATATTTCCGGTAGCAACCGGTATGGATGAGCACAGACGGAATGCTATCGATTTTATAGAAGCTACCCGCTGGGTAAGAACCAATCTGCCTTACGTATCTGTAAGTGGAGGTGTTTCCAATGTATCTTTCTCTTTCAGAGGGAACGATGCCGTGAGAGAGGCAATGCACTCCGTATTCCTTTATCATGCTATTAAGGCAGGAATGAATATGGGAATTGTGAACCCTACAATGTTGGAAGTTTATGATGAAATTCCAAAAGATCTATTGGAGCTGATAGAAGATGTAATGTTGGATCGCAGGGATGATGCAACAGAAAGACTTCTGGATTTTTCCGAAAGAGTAAAATCTGTAAGAAAAGAAAAAGCCGAAGATCTGGCATGGAGAGAACAGCCTCTTCAGGATCGTATTACTCATGCCTTGGTAAAAGGTATAGACCGATTTATTGAAGAAGATACAGAAGAAGCCCGTCAAAAAGCAAAGCGTCCGTTAGACGTTATTGAGATTAATCTGATGACCGGAATGGGAGTTGTTGGAGACCTATTTGGCAGCGGGAAAATGTTCTTGCCACAGGTAGTAAAATCTGCCCGTGTAATGAAAAGAGCGGTGGCTTATTTACAACCCTATATTGAAGCTGAAAAAGAGACAGGTCGTCCGGCAGCCGGAAAAGTATTGATGGCAACTGTAAAAGGGGATGTACACGATATCGGAAAAAATATTGTAAGTGTAGTATTAGGTTGTAACAACTATGAGATTATAGATCTTGGTGTAATGGTTCCTGCTGAAAAGATTATTCAGACAGCCATAGACGAAAAGGTAGATATTATTGGTCTTAGTGGTCTTATTACACCTAGTTTGGATGAAATGGTTCACGTTGCCAGTGAGTTGGAGCGTAAGAACCTGGATTTCCCACTTCTTATTGGTGGTGCTACAACATCCAAAGCACATACTGCAGTGAAAATTGATCCGTCATATTCTAATGCTGTAGTACACGTAAACGATGCCTCTCGTGCAGTAAACGTGGTTTCCAGTTTGCTGAATAAAGAAAAATCTAATGTTTATACACTGGATCTGAAAACTGAGTATGAAGATTTCAGAGAAAAATTCTTAAACAGAGGTGAGCACAAAGAATATGTAGCACTGGAATTTGCAAGAAAAAATAAATACAAAATAGACTTTAAATCCGAAGATATTGTAAAACCTGCCAAACCGGGAATTACAATTATCGAAGATCAGCCATTGGAAGACTTGTTAGATTATATCGACTGGTCACCATTTTTCAGAAGCTGGGATCTTCACGGAAGGTATCCGGATATTTTGAAAGATGAAGTAGTAGGGGCACAGGCAACAGAGCTTTTCCACGATGCTCAGAATATTCTGAAAAAGCTGATTGAAGATAAAAGCTTAACTGCTAAAGCTATTTTTGGGCTATTCCCGGCGAATGCTGTGGAGGATGATATTTTTCTGCAAAATGAGCAAGGTGAAGATATTGGCAAATTTACTACGCTGCGTCAGCAGGCTAAAAAATCCGAAGGAAAAGAATATTTGGCTTTGGCAGATTTTATAGCGCCAAAGGAAACCGGAATTCAGGACTATGTAGGATGTTTCTGTGTAACTGCGGGTTTTGGAGCAGACGAAGTAGCAGCAAAATATAGCGAAGAAAATGACGATTATAATTCCATTATGGTGAAAGCCTTAGCTGATCGTTTTGCTGAAGCCTATGCTGAATTTTTACACTATAAAATACGTAAAGAATATTGGGGTTATGCTTCCGATGAAAATCTGAACAATGAACAGATGATTAAGGAAGAATATAAAGGAACACGTCCTGCACCGGGATATCCGGCCTGTCCGGATCACCTGGAAAAAAATATGATCTGGGATGTTCTGAATGTTGAAGAAAATATTGGTGTAAAACTAACAGAGAGTCTGGCAATGTGGCCGGCAGCCAGTGTTAGTGGTTATTATTTTGCCCATCCTATGAGTAAATATTTTGGACTGGGTAAGATAAAAGAAGACCAGCTTCAGGATTATACAGAACGTAAAGGCATCGATTATGATGTTGCAAAGAAATGGTTGAGTCCTAATTTGGCGTAACAATAAGTTTATAAAACATGAAAAACCTGATTTTATTTTTTCTTTTTTTAATTGGCTTCTATGCCTTTGCACAAGAAGGATGTCAATATATAGTTAAGGTAAATGCAGATGGCTTAAAAGAAACGGGTAAAATTAGATTGTTCATTCAAAATACAGGAAAAGAGACCTTTAAAGTAAGTGAAAAACTCAATTTTTGTAATATAAGATTAGCAGATTTAGAATCCTTTAATCAAGATACTCAGTCATTTGAAAAATTAAATATTAGCCAAAAGGATATTGATTGTTTTAAATATCAGGATAAATCAAAAAGTCTAAAACCAGACAAAGCATATACATATATCATAGATATAAAGTCAGATTTTGAAATTTTATTAAATAAATCTTTTTTCGATGTGTTTAGAAATAAAAGATATCGATTCAAAATTAGTTTCGCTCTTGATTCGTATAAGCTATGTAGAAAATCAAATACGTTAATTACAGATTGGATTTACAAAAATTGATTAAAGTAAAAATAACTCGATGTATTATTTAAATACAAGAAAAATGAAACTTAACCTTGAAACCTTAGAATGAAAGTAACAAAGCATATAAAAGAAGCAAAAGGTAAAACACTTCTCTCCTACGAAATTATTCCGCCTCAGAAAGGTCACGGAATTGGTGATTTGTACAAAAATATAGATCCGTTGATGGAGTTTAAACCATCTTTTATAGATGTAACGACTTCCCGGGAAGAATATATTTACCTTGAAAAAGGCAATGGGCTTATGGAACGTAAAATTTCCAGAATGAGACCCGGTACATTAGGGATTTGTGCTTCAATTCAGTATAAATATAATGTAGATACTGTTCCGCATGTATTATGTGGTGGCTTTACTAAAGAAGAAACAGAATACCTGTTGGTAGACTGTCTTTATCTGGGAATTGATAATATAATGGCGCTACGTGGTGACGCTATGAAAGGCGAAAAGTATTTTGAGCCAACTAAAGGCGGAAATCGCTATGCTTCCGACCTTGTTACCCAGATTAATGATCTTGGAAAAGGAAAGTTTCTTCATGGAGAAATTTCCGGTAATGATCTCAACAATAGTTTCTGCATTGGTGTAGCAGGTTATCCTGAAAAGCATCTGGAAGCGCCTTCTATGCAATATGATCTTAAAATGTTAAAACAAAAAGTTGAGTTAGGAGCAGATTATGTAGTAACTCAAATGTTTTTGGATAATCAGAAATACTTTGAATTTGTAAAATTAGCCCGTGAAGCAGGAATAGATGTTCCTATTATTCCGGGTATAAAACCTCTTGCTGTAAAAAAACATTTACAACTGCTTCCTCAGGTATTCAAAATAGATCTTCCTGAAGATTTGGTAAATGCTGTGTCACAATGCAAGAATAATGAAGCTGTAAAACAAGTTGGGATTGAATGGTGCATTCAGCAATGCAAAGAGTTATTGGATTTTGGTGTTCCTGCATTACATTTCTATACCATGGGTAAAAGTGACAATATCCAGAAAATTGTAAGTGAATTTTTCTAAGAATACTTTATAAAAATAAAAGGCGGACTATGGTCCGCCTTTTTGGTATCTATACCATTTAAAAAGCCTTGTCAAAATTTCAAATCCTGATAAGGCTTATGTAATTTTATACGAAATGGCTAAACTGCCTCTAATTGCAAAGACTTAAGGTTGTTGCAAATTTGTTCTGTTGTCGGTTTTCCTGAAGATGTATGCCAGATAAACATTCCGCTTTCTACATTAAAGTAGTATTCTGTCTGTTCGTCTGAAACTTTAAACCAGTTAAGAGCTCCATTAGCAGCATTAATTCCAACCCAGTTAACTGCTGCCGTTTTCAGGTCAAAGTTATATGGATTCTGATTCAGGGTGTCCTGAAAAATAATCTTGTTATCCAGAACATAAAGAACACCACTTCCCTGAAAAGCTTTCATTTTTAATATTTTCGTTTGTTGCTTCCCCTTATTGTAACGTACAATAGCTTTAAGCTTGGCACCTTCTGGTAATGTAGCAAGTACAGCTTCCTGTTTTTTCTTTCTGCTTTGAGAAGCCAGAAAAGCAATCAGAAAAATAAGTCCGATAAAGCCTAAAAAGGCAATAATAAAGACGATCAAGAGTATAAAAATTGAGTTCATTATAATATATTTTCGTTATAACGTTGGATGTTTCTTAAATATTTTATTTCTGTCGAATAAATAACGATAAGTTGTAAGTTTTCTTGTGATTGTTGTATCTAGGTTTTCTGCAATTTTAATCATTTTAGGGTTAAAATCACCTATCCACTGCATTTCTATTTCCTCAAAATGAGTATGTTTTCTTAGATGCTGTGTTCCTTCCCATATCATGTAGCCATCTATACCTTTTTTTTGCCATTCAGGAACAACACCAAAAACCAGCCCTACCATTTTTTTATTCGGGACAAATTGCCGGATAAACAAAAACTTTATTTTCTCCCATACTCCAAATTTCCCATTCAGGTATCGGAACCACTCATTCAAATCCGGAAGATTTATCCACATGGCAACCGGACTTCCTCTTTCATATACAAACCAGGAGATATGTTCATTGATTACAGGTTTTATAATATGAAACATTTTTTTAACCTGCTTTACATCCAATTGTTTCCCTTCACCGTGGTTTGCCCATGCAGCATTATAAATATGGGTAAAATCCTCAGCATAACGATCAAGATGTTTTATCCGCATTCTTTCTGCATGGATATCCGGATTTTGGCTAAGACGTATATGTGCATTTATAAAACTGGAATCTACTTCACTTGTTGTTTTTCGGGAGAAACATAGTTGTTGGAAATATGGCTGAAACCCATAACTCTCGAAAAGCTTCTGATAATAAGGAAAGTTGTAATTCATTCTGTAAAGAGGTTTTGTAAATCCCTCAGTCAGTAACCCCCAGAACTGGTCTCTTTCACCAAAATTAATGGGCCCGTCCATAGCCTCCATACCTTTCTGTTGTAGCCATTCTCTACAAAAATCAAAAATGAAATTAGCTGTTAATTGGTCATTAATACAATCAAAAAAGCCAATTCCACCTGTAGGCTGATCTTGCCTATACTTATGGGTATAAAATATAGCTACGCGACCTATTGTTTCTTGGTTTTCATTAGTGCATAGCCATCTGGAAGCTTCTCCGGAGCTAAAAAACTTATTCTTTACAGGATTGAAGATGTCTTCAACATCTTTGTCCATAGTCCGGATAAAATTTTTATCTAGCTGATAGAGCCTTACAGGAAACTCAAGAAATTCTTTTCGCGTTATTCTATCAGTAACCTCAGTCATCTTCAGCATAACACTTGTGTTTTGCCAGAGAAGTTACGAAAAATATTATTTTCTGTAAAGCTGTTGATATTTTAGAGGACTTTTGCCTGTGATGTTCTTGAAACACTCATGAAAGCTGGTAAAATTATTGAACCCACTCGCAAAGCAAACCTCCTTTACAGACATTTGATTTTCAATAAGCTTCTGACAAGCATCACCAATTCGGATTTCATTAACAAATTGTGTATAAGTTTTCCCTGTACGGGATTTAAAAAATTTACAAAATGAGTTAGGACTAAGGTTCGCTATTTCGGATACATCTTCCAACGTTATTTTTTGAGTATAGTTAGATAAGGTGTAATTATAGATGTCAAGAATCCGATGTCTCTCATCTTCATCAAAATGATATTTAAAATTGGCTGAAGTTAAAAACTCGTATTCAGCAGATTCACTAATGCTGTATAAGGCCTCTAATAGACGTATAATTTTCAGAGTTCCATTGCTTTCTACAATTTCCGGGATCAGTTGTGTAAGTTTCTCTTTAGCATCCCCCTTAATTTGGAATCCTCTGGAACTAAGTGCCAGGGTCTTTTTCAATGTCTGATTTTCGGGTAGCTTTAAAAAATCTTCGCCCCAGAAATGTTCTCCAAAATGTATTACAAAAATTTCAACCTTATTTCTTTTAGGGTTTTCAAAGTATTTTGCATCGAATAGCCAATAATGTGGAAGGTTTTTACCAATAAGAGCAACATCTCCTTCTTTAAAACGCTCAATACTATTGCCCACATACTGAGTACCCGAACCTTTTCGGAAATAGATAAGTTCCAATACCATATGGTAGTGCCATTTGTTGTTTACATCGGGCATTATATCCTTTCTGGCATTGAAGGAATGGAGTGTATCCGAGGAGATTTTCAGGAACTGTGGCTTCATTATTTAGTTATATCAGTATCTAAAACATAAAATTAAACCTTTTTGGATAATATAGCTTAATAATTGGATAAAATACTGAAATTTTATTTTCTAAATAAAACCTTAATTTGTGTTAATAAAGTTTAAAAAAATATTTGATTCTTTATTGAATTGTTATGAAAGTTGGATTATTCGTGCCATGTTATATAGATATATTGTATCCTAAAGTTGGGATAGCAACTTATTCTTTATTAAAAAAGCTTGGTGTAGATGTTAGTTATCCAACTGGTCAGACCTGCTGTGGTCAGCCAATGGCCAATTCAGGTTATCAGCATCTTACATGTGATACTGACAGGAATTTTATTCAGCAATTCAAAGATTATGATGCTATTGTAGCTCCTTCGGGAAGTTGTGTTTTACATATTAAAGAACATCTGAAGGGCGAAGGAAAGGAGAATGAAGATACAGCAATACGTATTCGTGAGAATATTTATGAGCTGACAGAATTTTTGACAGATATATTGAAAGTTGAAAATCTTGAAGTTTCTTTTCCTCATAAAGTAGGCTTTCACCAAAGCTGTCATGGACAAAGAGGTTTAAAGCTTTCCGGTATGAGCGAATTAACAGCTCCTTATTTTTCAAAACCTGAACAATTATTAAATCAGGTGAAAGGAATAGAGCTTATAGAACTAGATAAACAGGATGAGTGCTGTGGTTTTGGCGGAACATTTTGTGTTGCTGAAGAAGCTGTATCATCCAAAATGGGTAAAGACAGAGTAGATGATCATATAAAACACGGTGCAGAATATATTGCAGCTTGTGATATGTCTTGCCTTATGCACCTGGAAGGAATTCTGAAAAGAGAGAAAAGTACTGTGAAAGTGATGCACATAGCGGAGATTTTGAATACTTAATAAGTAAATTAATGAAGAATCACGCCGCTTTAGCAGAACAATTTAACCGGGATGAAGACCGTGTAGACTGGCACAACAAAACGTTGTGGTTTGTCCGCGAGAAGCGCGACCGACAGAGTAAACCTATTCCTGACTGGGAGAAGCTAAGAGAAACTGCATCTAAAATAAAATTAAATGTGCTTTCCAATCTCGATACCTATTTAATAGAGTTCGAGAAGAATGCTTTAGAAAATGGTATAAAGGTACACTGGGCTAAAGATGCAGCAGAGCATAATGCTATTGTACTTTCTGTTCTGGAGAAACATCAGGTAAAAAAGATGGTGAAAAGTAAGTCTATGCTTACAGAAGAATGTCACCTGAATGATTATCTGGAGAAAAACGGAATAGAAGTAACAGATACCGATCTGGGAGAACGTATTGTACAACTTGCTAAAGAACCGCCAAGTCATATTGTATTGCCATGCATTCATAAGAAGAAAGAAGAAATCGGAGAGATTTTCCATGAGTATCTTAATACCCCAAAAGGTCTTTCTGATCCGCAGCAGCTAACAGAAATAGCACGCCAGGATCTTAGAAAGAAATTTTTGCAAAGCCAGGCAGCTTTAACGGGAGTTAACTTTGCTGTTGCAGAAACTGGGGAGTTTGTGGTATGTACCAATGAAGGAAATGCAGATATGGGGGCGCATCTGGCAAATGTGCATATTGCCTGTATGGGATTGGAAAAAATAGTTCCGAAGCGTGAGCATCTGGGTGTTTTTCTTCGTCTTCTTACAAGAAGTGCTACGGGGCAGCCTATTACTACGTATTCCAGTCATTTCAGAAAGCCAAGAGAAGGACAGGAAATGCACTTGGTAATTGTGGACAACGGCCGATCTGAGCAGTTAGGCAGAGAGAAATTCCGAAATTCACTGAAGTGTATACGTTGTGGAGCCTGTTTTAATACATGTCCTGTATACAGACGAAGTGGCGGACATAGCTATCATACTGCAGTTGCAGGGCCGATAGGCTCGATACTAAGTCCGGCACGAAATATTGAGGAGTACAAGGATCTACCTTTTGCATCTACATTATGTGGTTCATGTACCAATGTATGTCCGGTACAGATTGATTTGCATAATCAGCTGTATGAACTCAGACAAGAAGTTATTGCCTCAGGATTAGGAGAGCCGGTAAAAAAATTCTCTATGAAGCTGATGGCAAGGTCACTTTCCAATGCAAAAAAGTATGAGAAGCTTAGAAAGAAAGTGAAATTTGGGTATCGCTACACACCATTCCTTCTTAAAAGTGGTATGAATCCATGGTATAAGCATCGGGAGATGCCTGAAATGCCAGAGGAAAGCTTTAAAGAATGGTATAAAAAGAATGTGGAGAATGGGAAGTAGAGAAGAAATTTTATCCAGAATTGCAAAAGTAAAGCCTGCAGGAAACGAATTGCCTGAAGACTTATCATTTATACCGGGAACCGGAAACCTTCTGGAGTCTTTTGTACAAACAGCTCGGAATAATGGTTCGCAGGTTACATTTGTAGAGAATATAGACGAGGTTTTAGCATACCTCAAAGAGAATATAGCATCTGATAAAAGAATAATCTCTAATATCAATGCACTAAAAGAAGATTTGTACAGTGACAGTGATGAAATAACAGATCCGCATGAACTGGAAAATGTAGAAGTGGCTCTTATTGAAGGGAGTATAGGAGTAGCAGAGAATGCTGCAATCTGGATTACGGAAAAGCAAATGAAATATAGAGCATTACCTTTTATCACTCAGCATTTATTTGTGATATTAGCAGCCGATAAAATAGTAGCTCTGATGCATGATGCATATAAAATAATAGAGATAGAAGGCGGATTTTCATCTTTTATTTCAGGACCGTCTAAAACGGCGGATATAGAACAATCACTGGTGATTGGTGCACATGGTGCACGCAGCCACCACATATTTATAATGAATAACCAATAACCATGAAAGCTTAAATAAAAACTAACAAACTAATAACCATGAAAATTTAAGTGAAAAACGAAAAACTAATAACCACGAAGACCTTTACTTTATAGACCATGCAAAACATAACAACAGAGCAATCAACAAAAGCTTCATCAGAAAGGAGGAGAGGCTACCTTTTCCCACTGATTCTCGTTACGAGTCTCTTCTTCTTCTGGGGCTTTGTTCACAACCTGGACCCGGTGCTGATTCCGCACCTGAGAAAGGCCTTTCAGCTTACAGATTTAGAATCTTCCCTTGTGGATTTTTCTATATTTATTGCCTATTTTCTTATGGCAATACCTGCTGGGAATGTTATGCGTAAGTATGGCTATAAAAGCGGAATCATATTTGGACTCTGTCTGTTTGCATTAGGAGCCTTCCTTTTTATTCCGGCAGCCAATACCCAGAAGTACATTTTCTTTTTAGGAGCATTATTTGTTATAGCCTGTGGGTTGGCATTTCTGGAAACAGCAGCTAATCCCTATGTAACTATTCTGGGCCCTGAAGAAACTGCAACACGCAGATTAAACTTTTCACAATCTTTCAACGGACTCGCAGCTTTTATAGCGCCAATCGTTGGAGGCAAATATATTCTGAGTGAACAATCTCTGACTGATGCGCAACTAAAAGCATTGTCCCCACAGGATCTCAGTGCTTATATTGCTCAGGAAGCAGCCAGTGTAAAAGGACCATATCTGATCCTGGGAGTTATTATTGTCATTGTAATGCTTTTGTTTGTCTTTACCAAATTACCAGACATTAAGCATGAAGACGATGGCGATAAATCTAAAATTTCTCATGCATGGAGGCACAAACATCTCCGCTGGGCAGTTGTTGCACAATTCTTTTATGTAGGAGCGCAGGTATGTGTACTAAGCTTTTTTATACGTTTTGTTGTTGTTTCAGCAGGAATTACGGAAAAAAATGCAGCGTTTTATTCAGGATTGGCAGGTCTGGCCTTTATGGTCGGAAGATTTGTCGGAACCTTCTTTATGAAATATGTAAAGCCTAATAAACTTTTAATGATCTATGCAATTCTGAGTATGCTTCTTACTTTGGTAGCAGTATTCGGAAAAGGTGATATTACCATTTATGCACTGATTGGAGTAGCATTTTTTATGTCGATAATGTTCCCTACAATTTTTTCGCTGGGAATTGCAGATTTGGGTAAAGACACCAAGATAGCATCTTCTCTTATTGTAATGTCTATTGTAGGAGGGGCAATATTGCCATTAGGATTAGGCTACATTTCAGATGTTACCCATAGTATACAGTATGGCTATATCGTACCATTTATATGTTTCATTGTTGTATTTGCTTTTGGTAAATATGGCTGGAAACCAACCGAAGCATAGTCAGGATAGCTTTCGCTGCTGATAAAACTTCGTTAATAATCAGAGAACATAATCATGAAAAATAAAATATTGAGAATTAACCCAAAGGACAATGTCTTAGTGGCACTACAGGATATTGAACAGGGTGAGAAAGTCCTTTTTGAAGGACTGGAATATGAGACCTTAGAGAAAATTCCCGCAAAGCATAAATTCTTCATGCAGGATCTTCCACAGGGAAGTGAGGTCATGATGTACGGCGTTCTGGTTGGAAAAACACAGTTCGATGTGAAGAAAGGAGCAAGGATGAATGTAGAAAATACCAAGCATGCTGCAGAACCTTATGCATACCGCGATGTGGAATATGCATGGCAGGCGCCTGATACCTCAAAGTTTGAAGATAAAACTTTTGATGGCTATCACCGCAGCAATGGCGAAGTAGGAACAGCCAACTATTGGTTGTTTATTCCTACGGTATTTTGTGAAAACAGAAACCTGGATATCATTAAAGAAGCCTTGCACAACGAGCTGGGATATGCTGTAGGAGATAAATATAAAGATTATACCCATCATTTACTGGAAGCCTATCAGAAAGGTGAAGATTTGGAAAACATATCTTTAAATCCGGTTGTGGAAGTAAAGAATCGTGTTTTCAAAAATGTAGATGGTATCAAATTCCTGAATCATAGCGGTGGCTGTGGTGGGACCAGACAAGATTCTGCAACGCTTAGTAAGTTATTGGCATCCTATGCGGACCATCCGAATGTTGCCGGAATTACATTACTTAGCCTCGGTTGTCAGCATCTTCAGGTAGATAACTTTAAAAAAGATCTAAAAGAGAGGAATCCTAATTTCGATAAACCTCTTTTGGTATTTGAACAGCAAAAAACACAAAGTGAAGAAGCTTTAATTAGGCAGGCAATTCATGATACTTTTGTTGGGCTTACGGAAATTAATAAAATAGAAAGAAAGCCTGCAGGCCTTGATAAATTGGTATTAGGTGTTAAATGTGGCGGAAGTGATGGATTCAGCGGAATCTCTGCAAATCCGTCTGTAGGATATACCGCCGATTTGTTAGTAGGGCTAGGCGGAAAAGTATTACTAGCAGAGTTTCCGGAATTGTGCGGAGCCGAGCAAGAAATGATAGATCGTTCTGTGGATAAAGAAACTGCAGAGAAATTTATCAAACTGATGACAGAATATGATACATTAGCACATAAGGTGGGTTCAGGTTTTTATATGAATCCTTCACCGGGAAATATAAAAGATGGCCTTATTACTGACGCTATAAAATCTGTCGGAGCAGCCAGAAAAGGAGGTCTTTCTCCGGTGGCTGATGTCTTGGATTATACAGAGAAAGCAACGAAGCCCGGACTGAGTTTAGTTTGTACTCCCGGAAATGATGTAGAAGCAACTACAGGGAAAGCAGCTTCAGGGGCTACCTTAATATTATTTACTACAGGATTGGGAACACCAACGGGGAATCCGGTTTGTCCTACCATAAAAGTAGCAACCAATACCTCATTGGCGATCAGAATGTCCGATATTATAGATATCGATACAGGGCCAATTATAGAAGGAAGCAAAACTATTGCAGAAATGGGAGAAGATATTCTCGATTATTGTATAGAAGTAGCAAGCGGAAGAATTACACCAAAAGCTGTTTTACTCAATCAGGATGATTTTATTCCCTGGAAAAGAGGAGTGAGCTTATAAGTACGAAGTTAGAAGTTAGAAGTTAGAAGTTAGAAAAACGATGCGCATTTTGCGCTTAAAAAAGATATAGAATGTTTTCATTAAAAAATAAAAAAGCAGTAATTACAGGAGGAGGAAGTGGTATAGGAAAAGCTATTTCTGAATTATTTGCCGAGCAGGGTGCAGAAGTTCATATCCTGGAGATTAGTGAAGCCAACGGAGCGGAAGCATTATCCGAAATAGAAGCAAAAGGCGGAAAAGCCTATGTTCATGTTTGTGATGTATCCAATCACCAACAGATCAAAGACTTGTTTACGAGTATAGGAACCATTAATATATTGGTGAATAACGCTGGTATTGCTCATGTTGGTAAAGCAGACAATACTTCGGAAGAAGATTTTGATAAAATAGTAAATGTAAATATCAAAGGAGTTTACAACTGTTTGCATGCAGCTATTCCACAGTTGAAAGAATCCGGAAACGCAGTTATTCTTAATCTTGCATCTATTGCAGCATTGGTAGGTATTCCGGACAGATTTGCTTACAGTACTGCAAAAGGAGCTGTAAAAGCAATGACGATGAGTGTAGCCAAAGACTACATCCATGATAATATCCGTTGTAATTCTATTTCTCCAGCCAGAGTGCATACACCTTTTGTAGATGGGTTTTTACAAAAGAATTATCCTGACAGAATAGAGGAAATGTTTCAGAACCTTTCCAAAACTCAACCAATAGGAAGAATGGCAAATCCAAAAGAAATTGCAGCACTGGCATTGTATTTATGCAGTGACGAAGCTTCTTTTATTACAGGATGCGATTACCCTATTGACGGAGGTTTTACAACATTAAATAACTAATTTTAAACAAAGACAATGAAACTAATAAGATACGGAGCGGAAGGACAAGAAAAACCAGGTGTTATTATTAATGAAAAATACTACGATGTTTCTCACCTGGTGAATGATTATGATGAAAAGTTTTTCTCCGGGAATGCTATTGAAGAGTTAAAAGAAAAAATTGCTGCCGGCGGACTTACCGAAGTTAATCAGGATGTAAGACTGGGCGCACCACTGGCAAGACCTTCAAAAATTGTTTGCGTAGGACTTAACTATAAGGACCACGCCGAAGAAACTAATATGCCTATACCATCTGAACCTATTTTGTTTTTTAAATCTACTTCAGCCTTAGTTGGTCCTAACGACGATCTGATAATTCCCAAAAACAGCACTAAAACAGACTGGGAGGTTGAACTGGCTATTATAATAGGAAAAAAAGCCAGCTATGTAGAAATGGAAAATGCATTGGATCATGTTGCAGGCTATGCTTTGCACAATGATTACAGCGAAAGAGCTTTCCAGATCGAAAGAAACGGGCAATGGGTAAAAGGAAAAAGTGCAGATACATTTGCACCACTAGGTCCTTTTATCGCCACAAAAGATGAAATAAAAGATGTTAATAACCTGAGACTTTGGCTGAAAGTAAATGACAAAAAGGTTCAGGATGGTAATACTTCAAACTTTATCTTTGATGTAGCTTATATAGTAAGTTATATCAGTCAGTTTATGACCTTACTTCCGGGAGATGTAATCTCGACCGGAACACCTGCAGGAGTAGGAATGGGACAGAAACCAGAAGCATGGTATCTGAATCCTGGAGATGTAGTAGAATTAGGAATAGAAGGACTGGGAACAAGTAAACAAAATGTAAAAGCTTATTCCTAATGAGAAAATATGCACTAGCTTTAGACCTTAAAGACGATGACGAGTTAATTCGTCAATATGAAGAATACCACAAGCAGGTATGGCCTGAAATTCTGGAAAGTATCAAAAATTCCGGAATTCAGAATATGGAAATCTACCGAACGGATAACCGACTTTTTATGATAATGGAAGTTGGAGACGATTTTTCCTTCGACGCAAAGGCTGAAGCAGATGCAGAAAATCCGAAAGTTCAGGAGTGGGAAAAGCTAATGTGGGATTATCAGCAGGCACTACCCAAATCTAAACCTGGCGAAAAATGGGTGTTAATGGACAAAATATTTAGTCTGTAGAAAATGATAGACACTCACGTTCATTTCTGGCAATACGATGAGGTCCGCGATAGCTGGATCGATGATAGCATGGAAGTTATCCGCAAGGACTTTTTGCCTTCTGATATCGAAGAATTGCTGGTAAGTAATAGCGTTGAGGGTATCGTTGCTGTACAGGCAGATCAGAGTCTTACAGAAACCAGATTTTTGCTGGATTTTGCAGAAAATAATCCTAAAATATTAGGAGTCGTAGGCTGGATAGATTTCCTGAGTGATAATTTTGAAGAACAGCTGCATACATTTAGAAAATATTCTAAACTAAAAGGCTGGCGACACATTGTACAGGCAGAACCGGAAGGCTTTTTAGCTTATCCACAGTTTGTGGATAATATAAGAAAGTTGAAAGCGTATAATCATACCTACGATATTCTGGTTTATTATTCGCAAATGGGAGAAGCCATTGAATTTGCTGAAAAACTTCCTGAGCAAAAGCTGGTTTTGGATCATATGGGTAAACCGGATTTAAAAACACCAGAGATAGCTCTTTGGAAAAAGAATATTGCAGCACTGGCAAAATCCAAAAATGTGTATTGCAAATTATCCGGACTGGTTACAGAGGCAGAGAAAGGAAACTGGACAAAAGAAACTCTGGAGCCTTATTTAGATGTAATTTTCGAACATTTCGGAACATCCAGAATAATGTTTGGGAGCGACTGGCCGGTAATGCTTCTGAATACTAATTATACAGAGTGGATACAACTGGTAAAAGATTATATACAAAAATTTAGCAAAGAGGAACAGCATCAAATACTGAGCGGGAATGCTGCTGATTTTTATAATTTATAGGATATGGATTTACAACTTGAAAATAAAATTATCATCGTAAGTGGCGGAGCCAAAGGGATTGGGGAAGGTATTGTAAGAGTATTGGCTCAGGAAAAAGCCATTCCTGTCATCATCGGAAGAAGTGCTGAAGACAATCAGAAACTTATTGATGATTTGGGCGAAAAGAATCTGACAGCGTATGCTGTAGTTGCAGAGTTGACTCAGCCTGAGGAATGCAGAAAAGCTATAGATGAGATTATTACAAAATTCGGAAGAATTGATGGGTTGGTAAACAATGCCGGAGTTAATGATGGAGTAGGATTGGAAAATGGAAGTTATGAGGCATTTATGCAATCATTACACAAGAATCTTGTTCATTATTATCTTCTGGCTCACTATGCACTTCCTGCTCTGAAAGAAAGTAAAGGATCTATTGTAAATATAGGAAGTAAAACTTCTGAAACCGGTCAGGGTGGAACTTCTGCTTATGCAGCATCCAATGGTGGCAGAAGTGGATTGACCAGAGACTGGGCTGTAGAATTATTGCCTTACAGCATCAGGGTAAATGCAGTAATTGTTGCTGAAGCTTATACACCATTATATGAAAAGTGGATTAAGACTTTTGACAACCCTGAGGCTAAGCTAAAATCTATAACAGATAAAATTCCATTTGAAAAGAGAATGACAACTACAGAGGAAATAGCCAACATGGTAGTATTTCTATTATCAGAAAAGTCCAGTCATACGACCGGACAGCTTATTCATGTCGATGGTGGTTATGTACATCTTGATAGAGCTTTATAAATACTTCATCACACATATTATTATTTTAACTTTTCAAAAAAAGAGCGTTGTCTTCGGGTAGCGCTCTTTTATTTTTCACTGATTGTAAAACAAAAAAACCTTATAGGTCTTCAAGACCTATAAGGTTTATAAGTATGCGAATGAATATTAACTTAATTATTTCTGAAGGTCACTTTCGAAAAAGGCCATGGTACTGCCAATCCAGATTGCATCTTTCTTATTGAAATTTACATTTACCATCTCCGCTTTGGTCATTCTTACAAGATTTACCAGGAACTCTAATTTGTTACTTTCTTCCGCTTTACCAAACAATAGACGGATTTCTGCTTTGGAAAATTCACCATTGATATCCTCAAATATCGGAGCATAGTCTACCTTTTTTTGCAGAATATAATTTTCTTTATCAGTAATTCTGTCGATATCTTCCTGCACCGGATGTATATTTACACCACTTCCTGCAAAAGAGAAAAGGGGTTTCAATACATAGCGACTATAGTCTAAATTATTCGGAGCTTCATTCAGAAAATAACTTTTCGGAACATAAGCATGGTTTAGCTTTGGAAGAATAAATTTAGAAATTTTGAAGAACCAGTTGGGATGTGTTACCCAGGTTACATCCACATCATCTGTGAAATGAAAATCAGTTTTCAGATCCGGAATATTATCCAGTTCATCAAAAATTACCCGATTGTAAATGCGGTTTATTTTGATCTTTTTCCCGTTGTCCTCGTAGAAAAGCTGTCGGCCTTCTTTTATAAGCTTGGTCAGGCAAATGGTTTTTATGCCCAGGAAATTTTCAGTTACACTGAAGTCTACAGCTGTCTTTTGCTGTTCAGGGAATATTTCCAGCAGAATGACATTCTCCGGATTTTCGTTTCCGATAATAATATTCCTTAGTTTCTCGATGTAATCATTTATCGGGATACGCCTTTTGAAAGTATCCAGAAAAGGATATACGGATCTTAAATCTTCCTCATACTGACGTTGAAAACCGAAAAGTGAAGGAAAAGCCTGTAATTCGATTAGCTGAGGTTCAAGCTCTCCGGATTCATTTCTGCATATTCCGAAATCAATTGCCAGAAAATGATAATGGAAATCATCACCTGGAACCAAAGACTGAGAAGGAATCGCTTTGTTTAGTTCTTCGACAGAAAAAGAATCTATTTGCTGAATAATAGACTCGGCTGCATTAAATAGTTTTTCCTGAAATATTTTATCTACAAAAATTGGACTTTCCGAAAGTCTGAATCCAATTTCTGTAGATGAATGTTGTTGACAGGTATCTTTTAGTTTTTGATATTTCTCTGGTGAGAAAGCATCATTAAACTGCTTTCTGAGATTAGGAATCATATCATATTTGTGTTTTAGGCCAGTGAAACAGTTTTGGAAATCTGCTGTGCGGCAAACTCCAAAAATACTGGCAGGATTTCTTTTCTTGTGAGTACTACTTTATCTTCATCGTCAATACGGTCAATAGTTTCCTGATATTTATCCAATCCGTAATCCTCTATAATACTGTTCTTGTATTTTTCAACTTTCAGAGATTCTAAAAATCCTTTCGGATCTGCTTCGGGGTGAAATTGAGTTCCAAATATTTCATCGGAAAACCGAATAGCCATTACAGCCCTTTCCAGGTCAATATATGGGCGCTCTTTTTCCAGTGCCAGAATCTGCATACCATGTTTCTCCAGATGATCCGTTTTAGGCTGGATAACCTGATAGGCTCTGGAATCTACTGCATAAAAAGGTTCGGGAAGATTTTTCAGTAAAAAATCCTTTTCACCGGCTTCTGTCTTATGGATCGGCATAACTCCGAAAGAATAAGATTTTCTTTGGGTAACTTCTGCCAAATCCCAGTAAATGCAGGCTAGCTGGAATGAATGGCAAATAAGGAACATATATTTTTTGGATTCATGTTCTTTGTTGTGTTTCCATATAGCATTGAGGAAACGATTGTAATTCTCTTCCCATACAAAACCTTCCTTATGAGGATTTCCAGGACCTCCGGAGGAAATAAAAATATCAAAATCTTCAATTTTAGGCATTTCGTATTGATGACGAACATCAAAAATCTCAATACTAACCTGATATCCGGAATTAGCTTTGAAAGTTTCCGATATATCCTTTATATTTCGCATCCCTTGGTTTGGATGATTGTTGTTCATGTCGAGTATTGCGATTCTTATTTCGTGGTTCATAATCTGTATATTTTCTACAAATGTAATAAAGTAAAAAGTTGTTTTTCAGTGTTCAGGGATGTTAAAGTACGGATTTTTCGGTTTCACGAATCATATAGTCTACCACCTTTTTAATATCTCCGGTTTCGTGGAATATCTTTAATTGTCTGTCAGCACCGGTACCTATTTTTATAATTTCACGGGCATATTCTACTTCTTTTCGGCATCCTAATTCATCTACAACATCATCTATAAACTCCAGTAATTCTTCCAGCAAAATAGCGTAAGGTACACTGGCTTCTTTACCAAAGTCTATAAGGTCTGCGTGTATTCCGTCTTTGGAAGCTCGCCACTTATTTTCACTCAACAATAGTCTGCGGTAAGAACGGAAACTGATGTTCTGCCTGTGCATTTTATAGATTTTCGCAACTAAGGATTGCATAATTGCAGCAAGGCAGGTGGTCTCATCTATTGTAAAAGGCATATCACAAATCCTAAACTCTATCGTTGGATAAAAAGGATGAACCCGAAGATCCCACCATATCTTTTTAGCATTGTCTATAGTACCGGTTTTTATCATCAGGTTAACATAAGCGTCGAATTCTGCAACACTGCTAAAATAACTTGGAATACCTGTTCTCGGAAACTTGGCAAAAACTTCCTGACGATAAGATTTAAAGCCTGTAAGTCTGCCTACCCAAAAAGGTGAGTTGGTAGAAAGTGCATAAACGTGGGGCAGAAAGTAACGCATTACATTCTGAATACGAATTCCTTCTTCTCTGTCTGGGATTCCAATATGTACGTGAAGACCAAAGATCAGGTTAGATCTGGCGACATCGCCCATGTCATTTACAATCTTGTTATAACGTTCGGCTTTGGTAATGATATTATCTTTCCAATGAGAGAAAGGATGGGTTCCTCCTCCGGAAACACGAAGTCCCTGATCGTGTGCTATTTTTACCAACTGACGCCGCAGGCTGGTGAGCTCCTCACGCGCCTGCTGAATATTCTGACAAATACCTGTTTCCATTTCTACCATGGATTCATGCATTTCATGCTTGAGATTTTCACTCAATATTGCCTTTCCACTTTCTATAATTTTGGAAACGTGTGAAACCAAATCCCGGCTTTCTGCATCGATAATCTGGTACTCCTCTTCTATACCTATTGTGAATTTGTGCATTTTGTGTGTTTTTAATTTTTTAGTTTGAGAAGCCCGCATATTGCGGATTTATTTTACAGAATCTTTTACGAAAGTTCCCCACGAAATATTCGGCTTGCCCGGAATATATTCATTAGCTTTTTCAATAGCCAGTTTAGCAGCGTGTTCTACAATCCATTCGAAGTTTTCCTCTCCTACAGAATTTCTGTCGGCATCTGGTGCCGGGTTGCAGAAATCGATAGCGTAAGGAATACCATCTCTTACAGCAAACTCTACAGTATTAAAATCGTAACCCAAAGCCTCATTCATTTTAATAGTATAGTTGTGAATGGTTTTTAGTAAGTCTTCTAATTGCTTTCCTGAATACTGCGATTTTGCCGCATATCGCAAATGATGCGGATTTCTTGGCTCGTAAGGCATGATGTGAACATATTTTTTGCCTAAACAATATACACGATAGTAGTCTTCAAAAATAATTTCTTCCTGTACCATCATGACCAGTTGTTCCGTTTCCGCAAGTTTATTCCACAAGTCCTCCGGACTTTCTACGCGATAAACATTTCTCCAGCCGCCACCATCATGAGGTTTCATATATGCAGGAAAACCTACATAATTGAAAATATATTCCCAGTTATGCGGGAAAGTTAGGTTTCTGAACGACGTTTCGCTTGTATTGGTTGGTCTGTCATTGGACGGTAGCAAAACCGTTTTCGGCAAAGGAATTCCCAGTTTAGTCATTAGTGCATTGTTAAAGAACTTCTCATCTGCACTCCACCAAAAGGGATTGTTGATAACATAAGTACCATTAAGTGCTGCATTTTTTAGATAAGCACGATAGAAAGGAACATCCTGTGAAATCCGGTCTATAATTACAGCATAGCCATAATCTACACCCTGTTCCAGTACATCAATCTTAACCGGTTCAGCAATAATCTCACCTTTTCCCAGTTCGTTTACTTTATCTATAAATGCCCAAGGGAAAGTATCTTCCATTCCAAATAGTATTCCGACTTTTTTTGCCATAATTGTATGTTTTTCTGTATTAAATATTTTAGTTAAGAGTGTCTTTATGAGAAATAAGCGCTTATAAATTTTGGAAAAACCATTCTCCACAAGGGCCAGTCATGGTTAATCCATTTAGCCTCATCGTACCAATGGTCAATTCCCTTCGAGCGTAGAATGTTGGACATTCGGATATTTTTATCCAGACAAACATCCTGATCGGAGGTGCTGAGGACAATATGCATATGCCCGAATTTCCAGGAAGCATCGTCCCGCATAAATTCTTCGGGACAATTGAAATAAACAGTATCGTTGCTAAAACCATCCATGAAATTTCGGATAGAGAAAGCTCCGGACATCGCTATAAGGTGGGAGATTACGTCCGGATAGCGGAATGCAAAATTGGTGGCATGATAAGCACCAAAGCTACAACCGGCAATTGCTACGCGATGTACCTGATGAGTTTTCTGGATAAACGGAATATATTCCTGGATAAGAAACTGGACATAGTTTTCATAACGCCATATTCTTTCCTGAGGGGAAATATTGTCGTTGTAGAAGTTCTCTTTGTCTAATGTTTCCAGATTAAAAAGCTTTACCTTTTCGCTCTCTGTGAAATGATCTATAGATCCGTTAAGATGAAAATCGGAGTTTTGAGTAAGGCTTCCTTGCGACGTTGGGAACATAATAATAGGATGTCCGAAATGCCCCGTCACCTGGATATTTATTTTTCTCCCTAAAATATGGGAATAATAGTCTGTGTATTCTACCTGTGGCATATTTGTGTTTTTAGTGTTTAGGATGTTGGTTTTGCTTGTGGAGGAAGAATGCTAAGATGATGTGCATAGATTTTTTCTGCTGCATCATCCAATGCCTCGGTTATTTTATCAGCAGAATCTGACTTATACAGAAGGCTGATATGATGTTCCAGATTTAAGGACTTTACCAGTTCCTCTCTTTGGAAATCAGTAATGTCAGGATGTTTGTCTTTTGCCAAGGCGATGATGAGCCCGGAAAAATAATTTCTCTCATAACTAAGATCATATTTGTTCTTATTGAGAACATCCGTTTCAATTTTTGCCCATTCCCGCCAAAGATTTATATTGGTAGATGCTTCCACCATATCCGGAATATGTGCTCCGCCTACACGGGAAGATGTTTCCAGAAAGTAAAATTTTCCATCTTCATTACTTTTGATAAATTCCGAATGGGTAGCACCATGTACAATCCCAAATTTGGAAAGAACTTGTTGATTTATTTCTGCTAAGCTTTTAAAATCTTCTGAATTTTCTGCAAGCGTCTTGGTTCGGAAGATACCACCATCATGCGATACTGCCATAGGAGGAGAAAGGTATTTGGAGCAGGAAATAAATTTAATTTCTTTATTGTAAACTAAACAGTCCACATGAAAAACATCTCCGGGTTTGAATACTTCCAACAAAAAATGAATGCGGTCTTCACCAAGTGTTTCCATTACTTTCCAAAGCTCTTCTGCCGAACGTATTTTCTTTATGCCACTGGCAGATGCTTCAGATCGAGGTTTAAGAACCCAGGGTGCAGGATTCTCTTCAATAAACTTTGCAATAACGCTATCATTAAAAACAGGAGCGAAAGGAGGAATGTTAATTCCGCTGTCCTTTGCCATCTGGCGCATAGCCAGTTTATCTCTGAAATATCGATACGTCGTTTGTCCCATTCCCTGTATACGGAATGTTTCCCGGATTAGCGCAGCCTTTTCCACATCGAAATCGTCTAAAGCGATAACGGTATCTATATTGTGGATCTTCATAAGATAGGCAAATCCCTGTATCATATGGTCGGAATTCCAGACTGAAGGCTCTGTTTCCGGCATGTAATAAACCTCGTCTATGGCATGCCAGGGCCAGTTTTTTTCTTTCAGGCTTTCGGAAGTGATCAGGATGACTTTATTGCCCAGCTTTTTGCATTCATCCATAAAATCATAGCCTTTGTAATAGCTGGAAAGGCAAACGAATGTTTTCATCTTGTGTTTTTAGTTTTTACAATTTTTCTATAAAGTCTATTAGGAGTCTTACACCATAGCCAGTGGCTGCTTTCTCTTTTGCATAAATTACATTCCCGAAACACATGGCTGCAATATCCAGGTGTGCCCATTTGGGATGGTCGTTGATAAAATGCCTTAAAAAAGTAGCGGCAACTATACAATCGCCTACAGGTTTCAGTGAAATATTTTTAAGATTGGCTACATCCGATTTAATCTCGTCTTCCCAGTCTTCCCATAATGGAAGATTCCAAAGACGTTGTCCTGTTTTTTGTCCGGATTCCTCTAGCTGTACCTGCAAACTTCTATCGTTTGAAAAAAGAGCTCCGCAAGTTGTTCCGAACATTCGTACAGCGCTTCCTGTAAGAGTCGCCAGATCTATCAGATAATCGGTTTTATAATTTTTTGAAAGATAGCTAAGCCCGTCTGCAAGAGTCATGCGTCCCTCGGCATCAGTATCTATCACTTCTATTGTTTTGCCATTATAGGCGGTAATCACATCACTCGGTAGGTAAGCATTGTTAGAAACAGCATTGTCAGTTATAGGAAGTATGGCCGTAATATTTACCGGCAATTTCATTTCTGCAGCTGCTATCAATGCACCCAGAACAGCTGTAGCACCACCCATATCACTTTTCATATAGTGCAGATTAGTGGCAGGCTTTATAGAAATTCCACCAGTATCAAAAAGTACACATTTGCCTACCAGTCCTATTGTAGAGGCATCCTTAGCTTCAGATTTATATTCCAGAATAGTGAAAGCAGCTTCCTGATGGCTGCCCTGGTTAACTGCCAGAAATGCTCCAAGTCCCAATTCCTCACATTGTTTGCGGTTGTATGTAGTTAGTGTGAAGTTGTATTCCTGAGCTTTGTCTTGTATAAAATTACTTAGCTGTGACGCTTTTTTAAAATTAGCAGGTTTGTTCAGCCAATCCATACAAATAAACTGACCTTTACAAATAGCCTTTATCCTGGAGTATTTTTCATCAAACTGCTCAATATTTGCCCATCGGAATTCAGGATCCCATAGCGGGTGTGTCGCCTGAAAAGGATACAGGTAGGTTCCCAGATAAAACCCTAATAAAAGGCTTTCTATTTCCTTGGAACTTAAAATATCAGCATGTAAGAATGTAATTTTTGCGGATAACTTTTCCCTGTAATCGTAAGAAAACTTCTGGCCGATATCTGTAAGGTTGTTTTCTGTATACGAATCTCCAATACCTACTAACAAGGAAATTTCATTGTCTGATGCCAACACGAAATTTTCATTCTTTTTTCCCGAAAAAAATGAATGTAAAGAACCAGGAAAAAGGTGTCGATTTTCTTTCCACGATGATTCTGAGTAAATATAAATATGTTGGGTAGTGTCAGACATTTTGTTTTGCTTTATTGTATTTTCTTTTTCTTTCTTTAGGATTTTCCAGCTTATCGAAGAATAGCCATTCTAATGCTCTCGGAAATTCCTGAGACCAATAAAATTCCTGATGTTTCCCTTCCGGGTGTACGCTGGTTCTGATATCGAATTCTATAGACTTACTCTCTTCCCATCGTTTCATGGCTATTTTAAACAGATTAATTCGTTTTACCATATCAGAACCCTCCAGTTCGCCGCCATAGATATATACTTTGGTATGATAAGGCTGGTGGAAGCTAAGCATCGGGAAATTATTATTAGGATTCAACCATAATGATGGTGAGAATAGCATCAGCTTGGAATAGACTTCAGGATATAAAAAACCGCCATAGATACTGATAAGTGCACCTAATGAGCTTCCCCCAATTCCGGTATGTTCTCTCTCAGGCAGAGTCCGGAAGTTCTGGTCTACATAAGGTTTCAATGTGTCTGTAATAAAACGGATATACTTTTTGCCTTCGGCTTTTACAGCGAATTTGTTTTCGTCTTCGAATACATATTCCTGAATACGATCCTGGCTTCCATGCTCTACAGCTATAATTATAATGTCCCCAATTCCGTATTCTGCCAGAAGAGAAAGTTTCTTATCTATTTCCCAGTTACCATAAGCATTTCCCTCATTAAATAAATTTTGTGCATCCTGCAGGTAGAGTACAGGGTAACTTTTCTGAGAAGTTTCATAGTCATAAGGAAGAAGGGCCCATACTTTTCGGGTTTTATTCAGTTGTGGTATATAGAAGTTTTCGGAGATCAGTTCTATCTTTGGGAAATACTGTTCTTTGAACGGAGCCCAATTCAGACGCCAGTCTTCAACAATATCTTCAACCTTTTTTGCTTGTTTTTTTACTTTTCTGTTGGAGGTGAAATGCCCTTCGCTATCCATCTCTACATTTTCCCAACCTCCTTTGGTAAATTTATATTCTACCTCGGAAGGCAATTTATCATCACTGATTTCTATAAAGTATCCGTCTTTAGTCTTTTGCAGGCTATAGCTTTTGTCCCGAGGATTCCAATTGTTAAAATTCCCGGTGATGAATATCGTTCTTTCATCGTTTTTGTCTGTTTTTAAATAAAACTTCATCAGAATTGTGTTTTTGCGCTGAATTGTTTAATTCTACTAAAGTTAAATAAAAAATGTAATTATGCAATACTTTGTAGTTTATTTTTATTTTAAATGGATGTTTGTTTAGAGAATAGTAATGGTTATCGGGGTAAATGGATATTATTTCACTTTTCAGCGTTGTTTTTTCAGATTGAGTTTACATTAAATTAAAACTGAAAAATAGGAATAGAAAACCGCTGTAATGTTCATGGATAAACCGCTTTGAGATTTTTATCTTCTGAAAGCTGATAATAAGTTGGTTAGATATTTCAAATGGATAAATTTTCGGGAAAGAGAATATTTCTGAAAATAAAAAAGCCCGTCGTTAAAAAATTAACAACAGGCTCTATAGGAAATGAATTTAGAATTAAATTTTCTGCATTTGTATTCAGCCGCAAAAATAGGAATGAAATTTTGCATGGCCTTACGGGAAACCGTAACGGAGCAGTTTTTTATATAATTCCCAGATCTTTACAGAATGCAACAAGCTGTTCGTTGTTGTTTACCTGAAGCTGATCTTTCAATATATTCAAACGTTTTTCGACACTGCTAAGACTGCTTGGAGAGATGTTTTCCTGCTGCAGATATATAGGAATATTCTTTTGCAGAATGCCTTCTGCCAGAAGAGAAATAACTTTTACATCGAATGAAGAAAATTCAAAAGAATTAATCTCTTTCAAAGATTGCTGAGAATCTGTTGATAGGTATTTCTTTCCATTGTATATAGCATCTATGGCCAGCTTTAGTTCTTTTACATCTGTCCTGCCTTTATGAATATAGGCATCTACGCCATAATCTTTGAACAGAGAATCTATAATTCCGGCTCTCTTTTCTGCAGAAAATACAATAACAGCTAAATTAGGGGCAACACTTTTAGCCAGGGTGATAAGCTCAACCCCCGATTTTATCCTTTGTATATTCTGATCTTCTTCAAAAGACAAATCTGTGATGAGTAACTCATAAGGATTCTTCAACTGAACCGATTTTTCAATTCTGTCCAGAGCATCATCACAATAATATACAAAATCTGTAACTGAAGCAGGGTAGTCCTCTAGAGTTTTCTGTACAGAAAGGTTTGCACTTTCATGGTCTTCAGCAATAAGTATTTTTCTAAACATAATCTGTTGTAATTAAGGTATGGATATCTCTGCCAGAAATCCTTTCCCTTCATTGGGTAATATATGTAATATTCCTTTTATATGGGTTGCCCGTTGTTGTATACTTTGTAATCCATTGTTGTGAGAAACTTTTTCATCCAGACCTGTTCCGTTATCAGAATATCTGAGATGAAATTTTCCTTCTTCAGAATTGAATTTTATGACAACTCTGTCGGCTTGGCTGTGTTTCTTTGTATTTACTAAAAATTCCTGCAGTATAAGAAATACTTCTTCCTTAATATCTGTGTCCAGGGTATTCCATATAGTATCTTCGTTTCCGACAACAAATATTCTCCGCGAGCTATTTTGGAAAGATAAACATAATTCAGAGATACGATCTTTAAACTTCTTTTCAGAAGAAGATAAAGGATTGTAGGAGATATCTCTGGATTTTTGGTACATCATCTCCAGTTTATCAAGGATTTCATCCTTACTAAAATCATCATTGTACTCTATTCTGGACATTACCTGATAAAGCCCGTTGGCAACTACATCATGCACCTTTTTAGAAAGAATAAGCCGTTCTTCTTTTATTTTATCCTGAGCCAGGAGCTCCAGTTTGGCTTTTCTCCGTTTGTACCATAGTATTCCGGTAATCAGCAGAAGTATAAGTACTCCCGATACAGAATAAATGAAGACCTGCTGACGAATTATTTTATATTGGTTATGTACCAGGTCTTTTTCCAGATTCAGTTTTGCTATGCGGTTTTTATCACTTTCAAATCGTATGGCCGCAAACTGATTTTTGTAGGTATTATTGCTTTCCTGTATACTGTCCGAAAGTTTATAATATTCTGTAAAATACTTCTTCGACTGATCTCCTTTTTCCAGTACAATCATATTATGTAGGGCTTCCAGCCTGTCAACAGGAGATTTTAGTTTGTTTGCAATATCATACATCTTGTTAGAGTAAAACATTGCAGAGTCTTTGTTGGTGTGAAGATAATATTCTGATAAATAAGCATAGGAAGCATCCAGCCCCCAGTCATCTTTTTCCTTTGCATAATATTCTTTAGCTTCCAGATAGGCAGGAGTTGGATTATACTTAGCATTTTCGTACCATAAGGTTTTAGCCAGGTTAGAGGATATTTTATAATAGATATCATCTTTTGCCTGAAGACTGTCTTTTATTTTTTTGAATACCGAAGCAGCTTCTCCATATTTTTTCTGATTATGAAAGCAGTTTGCCAGATTATTCATAATCATAATCTTTTCAATCTTGTCCTGAGAATACTGGTAGGCTTTCTTATAATATTTCTCAGCATCAGCATAGTTTTTTAAACTATTGGAAGCAACACCCATGTTATTATAATTACTGGAAAGGAAGCTTTGATGATTTGGATTCTTTTCATTTAGAAACTTTAATGCAGTAATGCTGGTTTCTATACTTCCCATATTATCGCTTACCCGCTCCTGAATAATAGCCATGTTTACAAAGCTTTTTCCTGCAGAAAAACTATCTCCGGCTTTTATATAAGCATCTTTTGCTTTATCCAGATAGATAAAACCATTTTTGTCGTCGCCTTTGTCAATAAATTTCCAGGCTTTATCATAATCTGCATTTTGGATGGAATGTGGTGCCGTTATGCCCTTGGTACTAGTTGTTTTAGTACACGATGCAATAAAAAAAGCTGTAATTAAGAAAAATAAACAGTGTTTCAAAATTTATAGGGCTAAAGTGCTTTGGCTAAAAAAGGCAGCATGAGTGACAAATTTAAAGAATAAAGATGAATTTCTAAGTAAAGTCTGGCTACTTCTTTTATGCAGAGATTCGGCAATTGTCTGTCCCTGAAATAATAAAATTTAATATTGGATTAACAATTTTATAATACTCAAAAAGTTATTATTTGTAAATATTTAATCAATTTTGGCATATAAAATTTACAAATAGTAAAAATGAAAACTAATAACCATTTCTTTAAAGCTATTGTTTTGGATCATAAATGCAATAGTATCGAGGACTTCATTTTTATGAAATGCACTAACATATCATAGCCATGAAATCATCACAGGAGAATAAAACAAAACAATTTACTTTTCTTTTATATAGTTCAATAGCTGCTTTCGGAGCATACTTTTGCATGTATGCTTTCCGAAAGCCATTTACAGTTGCCCGCTACGATCATTTGCAGGTTTGGGGTGTAGATTATAAAATCGCTCTTATTCTACTGCAGGTACTGGGGTATGCAACTTCTAAGTTTATCGGAATCAAAGTAATATCGGAACTTACACCCAATAAACGCAAATTCTATTTTTTGGGGTTGATTCTGATGGCAGAGCTGGCATTGTTCCTTTTTGCTATCGTTCCGGCTCCGTATAATGTAGTATTTATGTTCCTGAATGGTTTGCCACTGGGAATGATCTGGGGAATTGTATTTTCCTATCTGGAAGGTAGGAAAACAACCGAAATATTAGGCATCATTCTTTGTACAAGCTTTATAGTTTCCAGTGGTGTTGTAAAGTCTGTTGGAATGTGGGTAATGCAGTACTGGGGTGTTTCAGAGTTTTGGATGCCTGTAGTAACGGGTGCATTATTCCTTTTGCTCTTACTGGTTTTTATTTTTTTACTGGAAAAAATTCCGGCGCCTACAGCAGAGGATATTGCCGAAAAATCTGAACGTGTACCAATGAACCGTGCGGAGAGGAAGAAAGTGTTTCGTCAGTTTGCATTGCCTTTTAGTTTTCTTATTCTGTTTTACACTTTACTTACGGCTTTTAGAGATTTCCGGGATAATTTCGCAAGAGAGCTTTGGGATAGTATCGGTTATACAGGAGATGTAAGTGTATACAGTAAATCCGAAATCGTTGTCTCGCTTATTGTACTTCTTATTTTCGGAGCACTCTATTTTATCAAGAATAATATTAAAGCATTATATATCTATCATTATTTGCTATTGCTGGGAATTGTAACATTAGCAGCTTCCACTTTGTTGTTTCAGTACCATCATATTGGAGCGTTTATCTGGATGGTGGCAACAGGTTTTGGATTATATATATGCTATGTGCCTTTCAATGCATTGTTTTTTGATCGGTTTATAGCCGCTTTTAAAATTAAAGGGAATGCAGGATTCCTTATCTATCTTGCCGATTCCTTTGGTTATTTAGGAAGTATGTTGGTTCTGTTGTACAAAAACTTTAGCGTTGGAGGAATATCCTGGTTAGATTTCTTCTGCTCTGGTACCTATATATTGTCAGCAATAGCCTTATTAGCTGTATTGTATTCATATTTCTACCTCAATCGTAAATTTAATAACTCTGAAAATATACATAAAGAAAAAAAATGGAAAACGAATTTGACCTTATAGTAATCGGGGGCGGAGTTCTGGGAACCTTCCATGCATATCATGCTTTGGAAAAAGGACTTAAAGTGGCAGTACTGGAGAAAGATAAAGCTCCTCAAAGCGCTACAACCCGTAATTTTGGACAGGTAGTTCCTTCCGGAATGGATACTAAATGGCAAAACTATGGAAGAGAAAGTTTACAGATTTACAAAGAGCTGCAAAGTAAATTTGACATTACAGTTCGTCAGAATGGTTCGGCCTACTTTGCCTCCAATGAAGAAGAAGTGGCCCTGATAGAAGAGTTGTATCAGATCAATAAAAACAATGACTATTCGTCGGTACTTCTTACAAAAGAAGAATGTTTGGCCAAATATCCGGGGCTACGTACAGATTATGTAAAAGCCGGGTTGTTCTTTCCGGAGGAAGTTACAGTAGAACCTCGCACGATGATTCATAGACTACAGGCTTATCTGGTACAAGAGAAAGGATTAAAGTTGTTAACATATCAACAGGTAATTCATTGCTCAGTACAAAATGGAAAAGCCGAAGTTTTGACTTCTTCAGGCAATAAGCTTTTAGCGCAGAATGTTATTATTTGTAATGGTAGCGAGTTCAAAACACTATATCCGGAGTTATTTGCACAAAGTGATCTGGAAGTTACCAAGCTGCAAATGTTGCAGACGGTGCCACAGCCATCTGATTATATCTTGCCTGGATCAGTACTAACGGGACTTAGTATCCGCAGATATGAGAGCTTCCACGAGTGTCCGTCTTTTAATGAGATCAAATCAAGAGAAGAGAAAGATACACTCGAGAAGAAATGGGGTGTGCATATTCTTTTCAAGCAAGCTGCAGACGGATCAGTTATAATAGGAGATTCTCATGAGTATGCAGATGTAAAGGACATGGATGATCTTGGATATGATATTAAAGAAGACATCAATGCTTTTATGCTGGCAGAAGCCAGAAAGATAGTAAATCTTCCTACTTATGAAATTCAGAGACAATGGTTCGGAATTTATTCACAATGTAAAAACCACGATGTGTTCGAGCATTCAATTGCCGGACAAATTCATATTATCACAGGTATCGGTGGTAAAGGAATGACCGGAAGTGCAGGTTATTCCAAAGAAAATATCAATAAACTTTTAATGTAAAATAAGCGATAGAGAATGGAGAAGAAAATAAAACTGGTTGTTTTTGATATGGCAGGAACAACAATAGATGAAGATAATCTGGTGTATAAGACAGTACAGAAGGCAATGAATGAATATGGATATAATGTAAGCCTGGAAGAGGTATTGCAATATGGAGCGGGAAAAGAAAAACAACAAGCCATAAAAGATGTACTAGAAAACTGTACAGAGGAGCAAAATACAGAACAGCAGGCAGAAATAATATTTACACATTTCCAGAAGGCTCTGGAGCTGGCATATGATGAAGTACAGGTAAAACCTGTAAACGGTGTACCTGAATTGTTTGACCGTTTAAGATCCAAAGGAATAAAAATAGCGCTTAATACGGGTTACGATTCAAAAACAGCTAATAAACTTCTTCAGCAGGTAGGTTGGGAAAATGGTCGTGATATAGATGCTGTAATTACTGCAGACGATGTACTGAATGGTCGCCCGCATCCGGATATGATTTATAAAGCGATGAAAGATTTAGCCATAGATGATAGTCAGTTTGTACTGAAGGCCGGAGACTCCGAAATCGATATAGAAGAAGGAAAGAATGCCGGTTGCGGAATTACAATAGGTGTGTTAAGCGGAGCACAGACCAGAGAGCAGTTACAAGCTGCCAATCCGGATCATATTCTGGATTCGCTGGCAGAGCTGGATCATATTATTCCGGGTTAATATAGAAATAAACAACGAGCATAGTGGAGGAGAGGTTTCCTCTGTTTACAGGGACATGCGGAATTCTTCCGTCAAAAAATATAGAATCTCCCTGTTTCAGTAGAACTTCTTCTTCACCAATGATATAAGTACACTCTCCCGAGATTATAAACTTAAATTCAAATGCATCGGTAACCACCTTTTCTCTTTTTGAGTTTGGATGTACTTCTAATAGTACACATTCGAAGCCTACAAAAGGGAATTGCTTACTGAATATATGCTGATATATAAAACCTTCAGCATTTTCTTCCTTTTCAATCAGCGTCATTTCTTCTTTCCTAAAGACAAGGAAAGGGTTTTTGGATTGCACAGGAAGATCTTTGAAGAATAAGGCAATATCTGTTTCCAGAGCAGAAATCAGAGAAAATAATACGGGGAGAGAGGGAATCGTACGTCCATTTTCCACGCGGGAAATAAGACCGTTGCTTACATCAGCTCTTTGTGCAATGTCATTAATTGTAAGCTTTTTATCCTTTCGTATTTGTTTGATTCTCTTTCCAACAGTAATAATGTAATCTTCCATATTTCAGCTCTCCAAAAAATATTGGGGCTTTAAAGATATAAATTTTGATTGTTTTCTGTGAATTACTGTACAAATAAAACCAGAAAAAATAAACGGAAAAGTAAGGCTTTTCAGAGAGTTGTGAGGAGGGCAATTTAATACTAAAGTATGTCAATATTGTATTACAAAATTGCTTAGAAAGTGACTTAATTGCGTCTTCATTTGCCGGAGGTATGTTGCTGTTAGTAGTGCTTATTTATATAAAAATTTAATAAACAATAATTCTAATAATTAAACTTAAACCATGAGAAGAAGCTCGATTATTCCCCAAGGCTCTTTGAAGGTCGCTATTGCGTTTTTCCTGTGTACTTCCTACACTGCTATAGCCCAGCAAGTACCTTTAAAGAAAGAAAACTCCAAAAAAGCGGATACGCTATCCAGATCTAAAGATATAGATGAGGTAGTTGTTGTCGGTTTTGGAAAACAGAAAAAAGTTAACCTTACCGGCGCCGTAGATATGGTTTCAGCGAAGAAGCTGGAAAACAGACCTATCACCAATATCGGTGCAGGTTTACAAGGACTTATTCCTAACCTTAATATTACTATAGATAATGGTAGAGCTACTTCGGCAGCAAACTTTAATGTAAGAGGATTCACCAGTGTAAATGGAGGTAATCCTTTAATTTTGGTAGATAATGTACCTTATAGTGGTGAGGACCTATCAAGGCTAAACCCTGCAGACATAGAAAGTGTTTCTGTACTAAAAGATGCCGCAGCTGCTGCAATATATGGAGCAAGAGCTGCATTCGGGGTGGTATTGATTACAACTAAAAGTGCAAAAGGAGGTCAACTGAATGTATCTGTAAATACCAATACAGCATACAGAACTGTAGGAAAGCTGCCGGAATTGGTAACAGATCCTTTGACTGTTATGCAGTATAAGCATGACGCAGCAACTCCTTTATATAACCTCTTTCCTGAAAATGAAAGAGAATATGCCAGACAGATTGCCAATAATCCAAATCTTCCCCGTGTAATTCTAAGTCCTTCAGACCCTAATTCATGGGCATACTACGGATCGACTAACTGGCTGAAAGAAGCATATAACGATACAGCGCCTACCTTTACCAATAACATAAGTATATCCAGAAAGCTGGACAAAGTTGGTTACTTACTTTCAGGAGAATATTACCGCCAGGACGGAATGCTTCGATATGGTAATGATATCTATAACAGATATAACATGAGAGGTAAGGTAGATCTTAATATCAATCCATGGTTAGATTTATCTACCAATACAGCTTTTACATTCTCGGATTATGATTCTCCGGTATTTATAGATGACCTTTTCTTTTGGAATGTAAACCGTACACCATCTCTAAGTGTGCCTAAAAACCCAGATGGAACCTGGACGAAGGACGGAGCTAGCATTTTGGGAAGATTGCAGGATGGCGGACGCTCCAAGAATGAATTTAGACAAACTCAGATCTCATTTGCAGCGAATGCTTCTATTATTAAAAAAGTATGGGATTTAAAGGCTGAAGCAACTTTCAGAAATACATCATCAATTACCCGTTCTTATGATATCCCTGTAGCCTATAAAACAGGACCAATGCAGCCTATCTCTTATACAGGTTCTACAACATCATGGGCCAGAAACGAGAATATGACCGGAAGATATTACGTGTATAATGTATATACCGATTTTCATAAAAACTTTGGAAGCCACTATGTTCAATTATTAGGAGGCTTTAATCAGGAATATAACAGATATGGCTACTCTTCAGCAAAAAGAAATAATATCATTTCCACTTCATTGCCTTCTATTGGGTTGAGTACAGGTACAATGGAAGAAACCGAAAGGATTATAGAATGGGCATTGCAGGGGATATATTATAGAGCAGCTTATAACTTTAAGAATAAATACCTGTTAGAATTAAACGGCCGTTATGATGGTTCTTCCAGATTCCCGAAAGGTCACCGTTGGGGCTTCTTCCCATCGGCATCTGCAGGCTGGGTGTTGTCGGACGAGAACTTCTTTGCAGGAGTGAAAAATACAATTGGTCTGAACTTACTAAAATTCAGAGGATCTTATGGGTCTCTTGGTAATCAGGATCTGATAGATAAAGATAAGAATACAATAGCCTATCCATATATCCCAACGATGACTACAGGTACTGTAGGGCAGATTTTGGGAGATGGCCGCCCAACTGCTGTATATGCTCCGGGTGCAGTCTCCGATAATTTTACATGGGAAAAAGTTTCAACAGTAAACTTCGGAGCAGATTTAGCCTTCTTTAATAATCGACTACAATTAAACTTTGATAAATATACCCGTTATACCAAAGATATGTTGATTCCGGGGAAAATCCTTCCTAATGTTTTTGGAGCATCTGAACCTAAAGTGAATGCGGGAGATCTTAAGACTAAAGGTTGGGAATTTAGATTAGGATGGAATGATCAGTTTAAATTGGCAGGTTCTCCTTTCCGTTATAATGTGGCATTTACACTTGCAGATAGCCGATCATATATTACAAGATTTGATAATCCTGCAAAATTACTTTCTGGATATTATGTAGGCCAGGAAATCGGTGAAATTTGGGGAGCTGAAATAGAGGGCTTCTTTAAAGATGAGGCAGATATTAAGAATCACCCTAATCAGACCGCAATGGGTACAGATGATCAATCTTACAGATTTTATCCGGGTGATCCAAAATTCAGAGATCGTAATGGTGATGGTAAAGTAGACATGGGAGATAAAACAGTAAATAATCCTGGAGATCTATATGTAGTTGGAAATACATCCGCTCGTTTTCCATTTAGTTTAGACTTATCCGGAGAATGGAAAGGAATAGACTTGCGTATCTTCTTACAAGGGGTTGGGAAAAGAGACTGGTATCCTGGAGCAGGAACAATTTACTTCTGGGGCGTTTATGCACAGCCATGGACTAACGTAACACAACAAAACCTTGATCACTGGACACCGGATAATCCTAATGGATATTTCCCTGCAGTAAGAGCTTATACGGCAGAAGATAACATGCAGCAGCTGGGCATTCCAAATAAACGCTATATGCAGGATGCTTCCTATGTCCGTGTAAAGAATGTGACTATAGGCTACTCCCTGCCGCTGAAAGAAACTTCTAAAATTCATTTTAATAAGATTCGTTTCTATTTCAGTGCCGAGAATATATTCGAGATATCGCATCTGAAAGTAAAACTGGATCCTGAAACCTTAGGGCAAGCAGCTTATCCTTTTCAGAGAACATACTCATTCGGTATGAACTTAAACTTTTAACATCTATAATTTCTTAAGCATATAAAAATGAAACTAAATACCTATATATCCACAGGAGTTTTGACGTTATTTACAGGGCTGTCATTAATATCATGTGAAAGCGATTTTCTGCAAAAAGATCCGATAACAGAAGTTACGAAAGATAATTTTTTTAATAATCCTCAGGATTTGGAAACCTATACCAATGGTTTTTACAGTTATATTTCGGCACCATATACCGATGTATTCTCAGACAATATATCAGTTTATACTGGCGCCAGTAACACGGACAACCTTCTGAGAGGTTCCCTTACACCAGCAAATATAGACGGATGGGACTGGAAACAGCTTCGGTCTATTAACTATATGATTGAAAATTCTGTAAAAGCGAAAGGCGATCAATCATTAATAAGGCATTACAAAGGAGTTGCTAAATTTTTCAGAGCCAATTTCTATTTCAATATGGTAAAAAAATATGGAGATGTTCCATGGTATTCCGCTACTATTGGTAGTAATGACGAAGCAATGCTTTACAAGGCTAAAGATCCGAGAGCATTGGTTATGGATTCCGTGATGGGCGACCTGGAATATGCTTCTGCTAATGTATTGCCGGCAAAAACAAATAATACCATGATTACGAAATGGGCTGCGCTTACATTGTTGTCCAGAGTTGCATTGTATGAAGGTACATTTAGAAAATATCATGATGAATTAGGCTTGCAGAATACATCTGCTAAATTTCTTAACCGTGCTGTAACTGCATCTCAGGATATTATCAGCAATGGCGGATTTAGTATCTATAATACAGGAAAAGGAGCCGAAGATTTTCGGACATTATTTGCCAGTAATAGTCTTGCTGGTAACAAGGAGGTTATTTTCTTGCAAAAAAATAATAAAGATCAGGGAGTGAGTAATAATACCCATACAGTATTGGGTTGGCAGTGGGCGCTGAGTGGAAGTCTCGCAGATGAATTCCTGATGAAGGACGGAACGCCTTTTACTTCAGTTACCGATTATGATAAGAAAACATTTACTGAAGTATTTGCCAACCGTGATCCACGTATGGCAGAAACTATTATGCCTCCAGGGTATGCAACAATTCCGAATGGTGATCCTTATATGCTTCAGCCTGCTTTTGGTGGATATCTTCAAATTAAATTTTATCCTAGAGATCCATCATTAAGAGGAGGATGGGAACTGAATTATACAGATCTTCCTATATATAGGTTTGCTGAGGTATTATTAGTTAATGCAGAAGCAAAAGCAGAATTAGGAATTTTAACGCAGGGCGATCTTGACAATACCGTGAATCTTTTGCGTAGAAGAGTGAAGATGCCAGATCTTTCTATGCTAGCAGCTAATGCAACACCTGATAACTATCTTGCAAAACAATATCCCAATATTAACGGTGGAAACAGAGGTGTTCTTTTAGAAATCAGACGTGAGCGTCGTGTTGAATTGGCTTGTGAAGACAAACGATTGGATGATTTATTCCGTTGGAAGTCCGGAGCATTATTGGGACAAGCTTCCAAAGGTATTTATACTCCGGCACTTGGAGCAATGGATGTGACAGGTGATGGCAAACCGGATATTGCAATCCTTGAAGCTCCTGGAAAAGAAGATCCATTAAGTAATGTTCCTGCGGATATCAGAGCGAAACTAACCAAGTTTTATATTTCCGATGGTGTCTTCTATCTTTCAGGAGGTACTTCAGGTAATATTATGTTCGAAAAAGACAGACGACTGCCAAGAACATTTATTGATCCTAAATATTACTATCTTCCAATACCGGCAAGTCAATTAATTCTTAACCCTAAACTTAAACAATCACCGGGGTGGTAAAATACCTTCCGGAGTTTTGAAGACTAATATTAAAGAAACAGAATAATATATCATGAAAAGAAGAAAGTTTTTGGCAAAAGTTCCGCTTGCAGCTTCCGCACTTATGTTAGGAGGAACTGCTACCAATCTTTTAGCGTCAACTCTGAAAGACAAAAATGTAAATCTGAAAAAAAAACTTGTACTGACGGTAGCACATATAACAGATGTACACTTGCCGGCAGATCCTAAGGTTATGGAACGCTTTGTGAAATGCCTGAAAGAAGTGAAAACAAAGAAAGTAGATTTCTTCCTTAATACCGGAGATTCTATTATGGCTGTTGACAGAGACAATTCTACACGTCAGGAAGTTTATGATCAGTGGAATGCTTGGGATACCTGTATCAAAGAAATTGCAGATTATGATATGTACAGTTGTGTAGGAAATCATGATATCTGGTGGGCTGGCGGAAAATCGGATGAAATGTATGGTGTACCTTATGCAGCTAAAAGGCTTAAAATGCCTAATCGTTATTATAGCGCTAAAAAAGGGAAATGGCATTTTATTATGTTAGATGGTAATAATTCTGGTGTGACATTGGATCCAGAACAAATGAACTGGTTGAAACAAGAATTAGAGAATATCCCCGAGGGAGAATATGCACTTATTATGTCCCACTACCCAATACTTACGGTTACCGGGACCTTTGAAGGTGGACAGCATAAAGACCATGTAGCACTAAAAGACCTTTTCTATAAACATAAAGATAAAGTAAAAGGATGCCTTAGTGGTCACCAGCACCTTTTGGACAGAGCCTGGTACAATGATGTGTACTATTTCTGTAATGGTGCAATGTCCGGATTCTGGTGGGGAGAAGGGGATAAACGATCTGCTAAACCTTTTTATTATCAGGAAACACCTCCTGGATATGCAATATTAAAGTTTTATGATGATGGTACATTCGAGAATGAATATATCGTTCACCACTATTAATACATATATATAATATATAAGATCCGGCTTTGTGCCGGATTTTTCTTTTTCTTCTCTATATAAAGAATGTATTAAAGCTAAAAAAGAGCATTTTGGCTTCTAGAAAGAGTCTGTTCCAGCAAATGCTTAAAACAAAAACACGGTTTTTAAAGGGTTCCGAGCGATATATAGAGGATATATAAAACCAGGTAGTTTTTGCAATATGAATGGAATGTTAACTTTTTCTCACCTGTATTCAGGTAGTTAGGTATATTATGTTAAAAAAAGTGTAATAAAGTTTGGTGAGTATGAGTGTTTTTTCTACTTTTGCAGTCCTAAACAATGAGAGTTGTGAGGGGAGCAGGAGATAATTGAGACTAAAAAAATCGATTTAATTTTTTTGAAAAAAAGATTTGGTCATGTTAATAAAATTTATTAGTTTTGCCCACGCAAAAATGGTTAATAAACGAACTGTTAGAGCGGAGTAGAGTTAATAAAGATGACTAAAAAAAACTTCAAAAAAGTTTTTGTAAATCGGAAAAAGTTTTTATCTTTGCACTCGCAAATCTGGAACACTGACAGAAGAGATTTCGGAGGAAGCGAAAAGAATAAAAGATCATTGAAAATAAAAT